>ERZ791875.3-NODE-3-length-452656-cov-44.793692_pt1 | contig 452656 bp, 338 predicted proteins | sample MGYA00510278_ERZ791875 | MGnify/ENA primary metagenome ERZ791875 (study PRJEB30046, sample SAMN00792078) | human gut metagenome | study: EMG produced TPA metagenomics assembly of the A metagenome-wide association study of gut microbiota in type 2...
ATAACGCGGATTTAAAAGGCTGCGCTATAAAAGTGGATAAAAAAAAGATCCGCGTTATCCGTGTCATCCGCGTCTAAAAGATTATTTATCATTTAACTCATAACCCTACATAAATGAATGAATTCCGCCAACGAGTTACAATAATATAGGTTTACGATGTCATATCCCGCTGGAAATCGTTACCTTTGCAGCCCTGAACGATAAATTCATTGACACTATGATATCAGTAGAAGGACTGAAGGTAGAATTTAATGCAACCCCTCTGTTCGAAGACGTCTCTTACGTAATCAACAAAAAAGACCGCATCGCCTTGGTGGGCAAGAATGGTGCGGGTAAGTCTACCATGCTCAAGATATTGGCCGGACTACAGCAGCCCACTTCCGGCGTCGTTGCCATTCCCCGCGAATGTACTATCGGTTACCTGCCACAGGTGATGATTCTCAGTGATAAGCGTACCGTGATGCAAGAGGCGGAACTGGCTTTCGAACACATCTTCGAAATGCAAGCAGAAATCGAACGCATGAACCAGCAACTTGCCGAACGCACCGATTATGACAGCGAAGAATACCATAAACTCATCGACCGTTTCACTCATGAAAACGAACGTTTCCTGATGATGGGCGGCACCAACTTCCGTGCTGAAATAGAACGAACCTTGCAAGGATTAGGTTTCAGCCGCGAAGACTTCGACCGCTCCACCAGTGAGTTCTCCGGTGGTTGGCGTATGCGTATCGAACTTGCCAAACTCCTGCTTCGCCGTCCCGATGTGCTGTTGCTCGACGAACCTACCAACCACCTGGATATTGAGAGTATCCAATGGCTTGAAAACTTCCTTTCCACACGTGCCAATGCCGTGGTATTGGTGAGTCACGACCGTGCATTTCTCAATAACGTCACCACGCGCACCATTGAAATCACTTGCGGACAGATTTACGACTACAAAGTGAAGTATGACGAATTCGTCGTACTGCGGAAGGAACGTCGCGAACAGCAACTCCGTGCCTATGAGAATCAGCAAAAACAGATAGAAGATACGGAAGCCTTTATCGAGCGTTTCCGCTATAAAGCCACGAAAGCTGTGCAGGTGCAGAGCCGCATCAAACAACTGGAAAAGATAGAACGCATCGAGGTAGACGAGGAAGACAACTCTGCATTGCGCCTGAAGTTTGCTTGCAGCAGCCGTAGCGGAAGTTACCCTGTCATCTGTGAGGATGTCCGGAAGGCCTATGGCGACCATGTCATCTTCCACGATGTCAACCTGACCATAAACCGTGGTGAGAAAGTGGCGTTCGTAGGTAAGAATGGTGAAGGTAAATCCACCCTGGTAAAGTGTATCATGGGAGAAATAACCGATTATACCGGTAAGCTCACCCTTGGTCATAATGTACAGATCGGTTACTTCGCTCAGAACCAGGCACAACTCCTGGATGAAAGTTTAACGGTATTTGATACCATCGACCGCGTAGCCGTAGGCGATATCCGCCTGAAGATACGCGATATCCTTGGTGCCTTCATGTTCGGCGGTGAAGCTTCTGATAAAAAGGTGAAAGTGCTGTCTGGTGGAGAACGTACCCGCCTTGCAATGATCAAACTCCTGCTGGAACCTGTGAATTTCCTGATACTGGACGAACCAACTAACCACCTCGATATGCGTTCGAAGGATGTACTGAAAGATGCCATTCGCGAATTTGACGGTACAGTCATTTTAGTAAGCCACGACCGTGATTTCCTGGACGGACTTGCGACTAAAGTATATGAGTTCGGTGGTGGAATTGTAAAAGAACACCTCGGTGGCATCTACGACTTCCTGCAAAAGAAGCAGATAGAAAGCCTGAACGAATTACAGAAAGCCCCCGCACTTTCTACCTCACCTTCCGGTGGAAAAGAGAATGCGGATACCGCCACTCAATCTTCCGGTGCCAAGCTTTCCTATGAAGAGCAGAAGGAACTGAACAAGAAGCTCAAAAAACTGGAACGTCGCGTTGCTGACTGTGAATCGGAGATAGAGCAGACCGAGTCTGCCATCGCCATTCTCGAAGCCCGAATGGCAACTCCTGAGGGAGCTTCGGATATGGCCCTTTACGAGCAGCATCAGAAACTGAAACAACAACTCGACTCTGTGATGGAAGAGTGGGATGCCGTCTCTACCGAACTGGAAGCAGTTCGGAAAGAACAATAAAACTTATAACATTATTTTATATCTTATGAAAGTAACTCATTATTTACCTTTAGCCGCAGCTTGCCTTATGATGGTGGGATGTGGTACGGGCAAGCAGAAAGCTGAAATGACAGCCGGTATCCAGCTTGCCAATCTTGACACAACTGCCCTTCCGGGGAGTAGTTTCTATCAGTACGCCTGTGGCGGTTGGATTGAAAGCCATCCACTTTCACCTGAGTATTCACAGTACGGTTCTTTTACAGAACTTGCCGAGAATAACCGTAAGCAGATACAAGGTTTGATTGAAGAACTGGCTGCCACTCAGCATGAAGCAGGTAGTGTAGCGCAAAAGGTAGGCGACCTCTACAAGATTGTTATGGACAGCGTGAAGCTGAACAAAGAAGGTGTTGCTCCTATCAAAGCCGATCTGGAACAGATTGCTTCCCTGAAAGATAAAGAAGCTGTTTATGCTTTGCTCGCCGATCTGCGTAAACAGGGCATCGGTGCTTACCTCGGCCTCTATGTAGCTGCCGACGAAATGAACAGTAACGAGAACGCCGTGCAGCTTTATCAAAGCGGCTTGAGCATGGGCGAACGCGATTACTATCTGGCTACTGATCCTTCTACTACCGCTATCCGTGATGCCTTCCGTACTCATGTACAGAAAATGTATCAGTTGGCAGGTTTCGATGAGGCTACTGCCAAGAAAGGTATGGAAGTGGTTATGGACGTAGAAACCCGTCTTGCCAAAGCTTTCCGTTCTCGTACCGAACTGCGTGACCCGCATGCTAACTACAATAAGATGAGCATGGAAGAGGTGAAGAAGAATTATCCTACTTTCAACTGGGACGCTTACCTTTCAGGTCTTGGACTGACAGATGTGAAGGAAATCATTGTCGGCCAGCCTGCTTCGGTAGCTGAAGCTGCTAACATCCTTAACACCTTACCTGTTGATCAGCAAGTCCTTTACCTGCAATGGAAGTTGATTGACTCTGCCGCCAGCGCATTGAATGACGAGATGGCTCAGCAGAACTTTGACTTCTACGAACGCACCATGTCTGGAACGCAGGAAATGCAACCCCGCTGGAAGACTGCCGTTTCTGTAGTGAGCTCCGCACTGGGTGAAGCCGTGGGGCAAATGTATGTAGAGAAATACTTCCCTGCCGCTGCCAAGGAACGTATGATATCTTTGGTGAAGAACCTTCAGACCAGCCTGGGCGAACGCATCAACAACCTTGCCTGGATGAGCGACGAAACCAAGCTGAAAGCACAGGAAAAACTGGCTACTTTCCACGTGAAGATCGGTTATCCTGATAAGTGGAAAGACTACTCAACGTTGGAGATCAAGGACGACTCTTACTGGAACAATATCAAGCGTGCCAACCTGTGGAACTATGCCGAAATGGTTGCCAAAGCCGGCAAACCGGTAGACAAGGACGAGTGGTTGATGACTCCGCAGACCGTAAACGCTTATTACAACCCGACAACGAACGAAATCTGTTTCCCTGCCGGTATCCTGCAATATCCGTTCTTCGATATGAATGCTGACGATGCCTTCAATTATGGTGCAATCGGTGTTGTAATCGGTCATGAGATGACACACGGCTTCGACGACCAAGGTCGCCAGTACGACAAAGACGGTAATCTGAAAGACTGGTGGACGGAAGAAGATGCTAAGAACTTCGAGAAACGTGCCGATGTAATGGTTGCTTTCTTTGACAGCATCGAAGTTGCACCGGGGGTACATGCCAACGGTCGTATGACACTGGGTGAGAACATTGCCGACCACGGAGGTTTGCAAGTATCTTATCAGGCATTCAAGAAGGCTACCGCTGCCGCTCCGCTGGAAGTAAAAGACGGTTTCACTCCCGAACAACGCTTCTTCCTGGCTTATGCCAATGTTTGGGCTAACAATACCCGTCCCGAAGCCATCCTGCAATTGACGAAGATCGATGTACACTCTTTGGGCAAATGGCGTGTAGACGCTGCGTTGCCGCACATTGCTGCATGGTATGATGCATTTGGCATTACGGAAAAAGATCCGATGTATGTACCGGTAGAAGAACGCATCTCTATCTGGTAATAGTTTCATGCGGGGAAACAAATTATTTCATTACCTGAAATAAACAAGCTCATCAGAGCGGAAGATTATGAACTAAGGCAGTAAATCCTAAACAGGATTGCTGCCTTTTTTAATTATACCTAATTTATTGTGTTTGAGTATGTGTGCAAATAAACATTTTTAGTACCTTTGCGCATCAAATACTTATATACGCAATTCCATGTCTGAAACAAAAAGAATTAAAACCGCTTTAGTATCGGTTTATCATAAGGAAGGTTTGGACGAAATCATCACCAAACTGCATGAAGAAGGAGTTGAGTTTCTGTCAACAGGCGGAACTCGTCAGTTTATAGAATCACTGGGGTATCCCTGTAAAGCAGTGGAAGACTTGACCACGTATCCCTCTATCTTGGGTGGACGTGTGAAGACCCTGCATCCGAAAGTGTTCGGTGGTATTCTCTGCCGTCGCGGACTGGAACAGGATATGCAACAGATAGAAAAATATGAAATTCCCGAAATAGACCTCGTTATCGTTGATTTGTATCCGTTTGAAGCTACCGTAGCTTCCGGTGCCGACGAGCCGACTATTATCGAGAAAATAGATATAGGCGGTATCTCACTGATCCGTGCAGCTGCCAAGAATTACAATGATGTGGTTATCATCGCTTCTCAGGCACAATACCAGCCGTTCCGCGATATGCTGATGGAACATGGAGCTACCACTTCGCTGGAAGAACGCCGTTGGTTTGCCAAAGAGGCGTTTTCCGTTTCTTCCCATTACGATTCAGCCATCTTCAACTACTTCGATGGCGAAGAAGGTTCCGCATTCCGTTGCTCTGCCAATAATCAGAAGACTTTGCGCTACGGCGAGAACCCGCATCAGAAGGGTCACTTCTACGGAAATCTGGAAGCTATGTTCGACCAGATTCACGGAAAGGAAATCTCTTACAACAACCTGCTCGATATCAATGCAGCCGTTGACCTGATCGATGAATTTGAGGAGACTACGTTTGCCGTATTGAAGCATAACAATGCTTGCGGTCTGGCTTCACGCCCTACGGTGCTCGAAGCATGGAACGATGCATTGGCCGGTGACCCGGTTTCCGCTTTTGGTGGTGTGCTCATCACAAACGGAGTGATCGATAAGGATGCGGCTGAGGAAATCAATAAAATCTTCTTTGAGGTAATTATCGCTCCTGATTACGATGTAGACGCATTGGAAATCCTGGGACAGAAGAAAAACCGTATTATTCTGGTTCGCAAGCCTGCCGCACTGCCTAAGAAGCAGTTCCGTTCTCTCTTGAATGGTGTGTTGGTACAGGACCGCGACCTGAACATCGAGAAGCCTGAAGATTTGAAAACTGCAACCACGAAAGCACCTACCGCACAGGAAATAGAAGACATGCTCTTTGCTAACAAGATTGTGAAGAACAGTAAGTCCAACGCTATTGTACTGGCTAAAGGCAAGCAATTGCTGGCAAGCGGTGTGGGACAGACTTCACGTGTGGATGCTTTGAAGCAGGCCATCGAAAAAGCCAAGAACTTCGGCTTCGACCTGAAAGGTGCCGTGATGGCATCCGACGCTTTCTTTCCCTTCCCCGACTGTGTGGAGATTGCCGGAAATGAAGGTGTGACCGCAGTTATTCAACCGGGTGGTTCCATCAAGGATCAGCTTTCGTTCGACTATTGCAACGAACATGGCATCGCGATGGTGACCACAGGAATTCGTCATTTCAAACACTAATTAGATTTATGATTTATAATTTATGAGTTATGACCGCTGAACAGCAAGAGTTGTAAGCGCCCTCATTATCATCCATAAATTATAAATCATAATTCATAAATCATAAATATTCGCATGGGATTATTCTCTTTTACACAAGAAATAGCGATGGACCTTGGTACCGCCAATACCATTATTACAACCAATGGTAAGATTGTGGTGGATGAGCCTTCGGTGGTAGCTCTCGACCGTCGCACCGATAAGATGATTGCCGTGGGTGATAAGGCAAAGATGATGCACGAAAAGACCCATGAAAACATACGTACCATCCGTCCGCTTCGCGACGGTGTAATTGCCGATTTCTATGCTTGCGAGCAGATGATACGCGGTTTGATAAAGATGGTGAATAATCGCAACCGTCTGTTCTCTCCTTCGCTCCGTATGGTTATCGGTGTCCCCTCGGGTAGTACTGAAGTGGAGCTGCGTGCCGTGCGCGACTCTGCCGAGCATGCCGGCGGACGTGACGTCTACTTGATTTTCGAACCTATGGCTGCCGCTATCGGTATCGGTATCGATGTGGAAGCTCCGGAAGGAAACATGATTGTAGATATAGGTGGTGGTTCTACGGAAATTGCCGTTATCTCCTTGGGTGGTATCGTAGCCAACAATTCCATCCGCATAGCGGGTGATGACTTTACTGCGGACATTCAGGAGTATATGAGCCGTCAGCACAATGTGAAGGTCAGTGAGCGTATGGCCGAACGTATTAAGATCAATGCGGGTGCCGCCCTGACTGAACTTGGTGAAGACGCCCCCGAAGATTATATCGTTCACGGACCGAACCGTATCACGGCTCTGCCTATGGAAGTGCCTGTATGCTATCAGGAAGTAGCGCACTGTCTGGAGAAATCAATCTCGAAGATTGAAACCGCTATCTTGAACGCGTTGGAAAATACACCTCCCGAACTGTATGCCGATATCGTGCACAATGGTATTTATCTGGCAGGTGGTGGTGCATTGCTCCGCGGACTTGATAAGCGTTTGACTGATAAGATTAACATTCCGTTCCATATTGCTGAGGATCCCCTGCATGCTGTTGCCAAAGGTACGGGTGTGGCGCTGAAGAATGTGGATCGTTTCTCATTCCTGATGAGATGATAAAGCCATATGCGAAATTTACTGAACTTTCTTATTAAATACAACTACTGGTTCCTCTTTCTACTGTTAGAGGCAGCCAGTTTTGTTTTATTGTTTCGTTTCAACTACTATCAGCAGAGTGTGTTCTTCACATCTGCCAACAGTGTGGCGGGGAAAGTTTACGATGTTTCGGGAACTATTACTTCTTATTTCCATCTGAAATCTGTCAATGAAGACTTGCTCGACCGTAATATGTGGTTGGAGCAGAGGGTGGCTTTTCTGGAGAAAACGCTGAAAAATAAAGGAATGGACTCTGTTCGGTTGTATAGCCTGGAACGGCTCGAACCGGACGAATACCATATTTTCAAAGCGAATGTCATCAAGAATAGTCTGAACCGGGTGGATAACTATATCACCCTTGATGAAGGAACTTCTGCGGGTATCCGTCCGGAAATGGGAGTGGTAGATGCCAACGGAGTAGTGGGCATTGTCTATAAAACTTCTCCGCATTACTCTACCGTTATTCCATTGCTGAACAGTAAATCGAGCATCAGTTGCAAGATTGTGGGCAGTGAATATTTCGGTTATTTGAAGTGGGAATATGGAGATTCTCGTTATGCTTATTTGAAAGATTTACCTCGCCATGCAGAGTTTAACCTGGGTGATACGGTGGTGACAAGTGGGTATTCTACAGTATTTCCTGCAGGCATCATGGTGGGAACGGTGGATGATATGTCTGATTCTCACGACGGTCTCTCTTATCTGTTGAAGATAAAACTGGCCACGGATTTCGGAAAGGTGAGCAACGTTCGGGTGATTGCCCGTACCGGACAAGAAGAGCAGCAGACATTGGAGAAGGAAGAAGGGAAATGATGGGAGTGATAAGTGTTAGAGTATTTAGTGATAAGCAATTAATGGGGTAACCTTAATTGTCAATTGTCAATTGTTAATTAAATAAGAGGTGGTCATCAATTATCTGCATAAAATAGGTTGGTTTATCGGTTTGGTACTATTGCAGGTACTGATACTGAATAATGTGCATATTGCCGGATATGCCACTCCTTTTCTATATATTTATCTCATACTGAAATTTGAGTCGGAAACACCACGGAATACTTTGATGCTGTGGGCGTTTTTTCTGGGACTGACGGTGGATATCTTTTCGGATACGCCGGGTATGAATGCTGCAGCTACGGTGGCACTGGCTTTTCTGCGTCCTACATTCCTACGCCTGTTTGTGCCGCGGGATGCGTTTGAGAATATAGTTCCTTCGATAAAATCGATGGGAATTGTACCTTTCCTGAAGTATTTGGTTGTTAGCGTTTTTATTCATCATGCAATATTACTTACCATAGAATTCTTTTCGTTCGCCCATATCGGAACGTTGCTGCTGAGAATTGTGGCAAGTGCGTTGCTGACTATAACCTGTATCATGGCTATAGAAGGAGTGAAGAAGAAGTAAGATGGCAAAAGATTATACACTCGAAAAGCGGAAATTTGTGATAGGTGGGGTAGCAATTGTGATTGTTATCATTTATATCATGCGTCTTTTTGTGTTGCAGATCATGACTGATACTTACAAGAAGAATGCAGATAGTAACGCTTTCCTTAATAAAATCCAGTATCCTTCGCGCGGTGCTATTTATGACCGCAATGGAAAATTACTGGTGTTCAATCAACCTGCGTATGATATCACATTCGTGCCGCGAGAGGTGACGGAACTGGATACTCTCGATTTTTGCCGCACACTGAATATTACGAAAGAACAGCTGCTGAAGCGAATGAAAGATGTGAAGAACCGCTGGATGAATCCCGGTTATTCCAGATATACGCATCAGGTTTTTATGACGCAGCTCTCGGCGGAAGAGTGCGGTGTATTCCAGGAAAAACTCTTTAAATTCCCGGGTTTTTATATTCAGAGACGTACTATCCGGCAATACACTTATAATTCTGCCGGACATGCTTTGGGAGATATTGGTGAGGTTTCAATGAGAGATATTGAGGCTGACGACTATTACATTCGCGGTGATTATGTGGGTAAGCAAGGTATAGAAAAGTCATACGAGAAATACCTGCGTGGCGAAAAAGGAGTAGAGGTTTTGCTTCGTGATGCGCACGGACGTATTCAGGGCCACTATATGGATGGGAAACTAGATCGCCCATCCATACCGGGTAAGAACCTGAAATTAGGGTTGGATATTGATTTGCAGATGTTAGGTGAGCGTCTGATGAAAAATAAAATCGGTGCAATTGTGGCTATTGAGCCGGAAACGGGGGAGATCCTTTGTCTGGTGTCTGCTCCGAACTTTGATCCGCACTTGATGATTGGCCGCCAACGTGGTAAAAATCATAATATGCTGCAGAGAGATAAGCAGAAACCTTTGCTGAATCGTGCTATTATGGGTGTCTATCCTCCGGGGTCTACTTTCAAAACAGCGCAGGCGCTGACATTCTTACAGGAAGGTATTATACAGCCATCCACATCGTTTCCTTGTTCTCACGGATTCATTTATGGAGGTCTGCGTGTGGGATGTCACGGACACGGATCACCACTTCCGTTGATACCGGCTATTGCCACTTCGTGTAATGCTTATTTCTGTTGGGGGCTTTATCGCATGTTTGGTGATAAGAAATACGGTTCGCCGCAGAATGCACTTACTGTATGGAAAGATCACATGGTTTCTCAAGGATTTGGTTATAAGCTGGGAACGGACTTGCCGGGTGAGAAACGCGGATTTATTCCCAATGCAGGTGTTTATGATAAAGCCTATCGTGGATCATGGAATGGATTGACGGTAATCAGTATCTCTATCGGGCAGGGTGAAGTTCTAAGTACACCTTTGCAAATGGCAAACTTAGCGGCTACCATCGCCAATCGTGGTTATTTTGTGACTCCGCATATTGTGAAGGATATTCAGGATGCAGAATTGGATAGTACCTATCGGGAGCGTCGTTACACTTCTATTGATCGTTCTTATTATGAAGAAATTGTAGAAGGTATGCGGGCGGCTGTTACGGGAGTTACCGGAAGTGCTACTTGCCGTATAGCCGGAACCATACTGCCGGGTGTAGAAGTCTGTGGAAAGACGGGTACGGCACAGAATCGCGGACATGACCATTCTGCATTTATAGGTTTTGCCCCGATGGACAAGCCGAAGATCGCTATTGCCGTTTATGTGGAGAATGGTGGTTGGGGGGCAACCTATGGAGTACCTTATGGTGCTTTAATGATGGAACAGTATTTGAATGGAAAACTTTCGCCTGCCAGCGAAGAAAGAGCGGAAGAAATGAGTAATCGTGTGATAATGTATGGTGACGAGGAGAGATAGTATATGGAAATCACTGGATTGGGTAACGATCTGTGTTTACTTGATTCTGATTGCATTCGGTTGGTTTAGTGTTTGCGGGGCAAGCTATGATTATGGTGACCGCGACTTCTGGGATTTCTCCACTCGTGCAGGTAAGCAACTGGTTTGGATCATTTGCTCTTTTGGATTGGGGTTTGTGTTGTTGATGCTTGAAGACAGCGTTTATGATATGTTTGCCTATCTGATTTATATAGCACTTGCCATATTACTTGTGGTCACTATCTTTATAGCCCCTGATACGAAGGGATCGAGGTCGTGGCTGGTCATGGGGCCGGTAAGTTTGCAGCCGGCGGAGTTCGCCAAGTTTGCTACGGCGCTGGCTCTTGCCAAGTATATGAATTCCTATTCGTTCACCATGAAGAACTGGAAGAATATCTTGATGATGGTTTTCCTTATTTTGTTCCCGATGATACTTATTATCTTGCAGCGGGAGACTGGCTCAGCGTTGGTATATACTGCTTTCTTTTTGGTTCTGTATCGGGAGGGAATGCCAGGTGTGGTACTGTTTTCCGGAGTGTGCGCGGTAGTTTACTTTGTGGTAGGTATTCGTTTTGATCAGGTGTTTATTGCCGATACGCCGACGCCGATAGGGGAGTTTGCAGTACTTTCGATGGTCTTGCTGTCTGCGGCAGGAATGGTGTGGGTTTATAAGAAGAAATGGGAACCGGTACGCAATATATTGTTAGTTACCATTGGAGTGTTGTTAATCGCTTATTTTATATCGGAATATGTGACTCCGTTTAATTTGGTTTGGGTGCAATGGGGACTGTGTATGCTGGTAGTTGGGTACCTTATTTTCCTTTCGTTAAGTGAGCGTCATCTTAGTTATTTCCTGATAGGTATGTTTGCTATCGGTTCTATCGGTTTCTTATATTCCAGTGATTACTTCTTTAATAAAGTATTGGAGCCTCACCAGCAGATACGTATCAAGGTGGTATTAGGCATGGAAGAAGATCTGGCTGGTGCCGGATACAATGTCAACCAGTCGAAGATAGCTATCGGTTCCGGTGGCCTGACAGGAAAGGGATTCCTAAACGGTACTCAGACCAAGCTGAAATATGTACCCGAACAAGATACGGACTTTATTTTCTGTACGGTAGGTGAAGAAGAAGGATTTATAGGTTCTACTGCCGTGCTACTCTTATTCCTTATATTAATACTCCGTCTGATTGCTGTGGCGGAGCGGCAACCGTCTACTTTTGGTCGAGTCTATGGGTACTCGGTCGTTAGTATATTCCTGTTTCACTTATTTATTAATGTAGGCATGGTGCTGGGATTGACACCTGTGATTGGTATTCCGTTGCCATTCTTTAGTTATGGCGGTTCTTCGCTTTGGGGATTCACCATCCTGCTGTTCATCTTCCTGCGGATTGATGCAGGACGTAAAAAGAGACTGTCAGCGTTTTAATTTGATTCCTACATCATTGATACCGGGAAGAACTTCGTCCGGTAGAAGGTGTATAATTTTGAAGCGGTATTCCCCGGCTTTTCCAATACGGATGAAACCTGCTGGGAGAGTTGATTGATATAACCCACCCCAGCCATCTCCTAACCAAATACCTGCATTGTCAGCAAGTCGCAGCTCCAATGTATCCCGCTTGATATTTGGGATCTCCGGGCTGTCGTAGTAGATGAGTAAGGGCAAATTCTGATATGGATAATTGTTCCGGTTTCTCACTTCTACGGATACATTGTAGAGTGTAGCGGAGTCTGCAACCGAAACATTGAAGAATAGTGTGTCATTCCGCTGCCAGCCTTCCGTTGGCAGGGATTGAAAAGAATGATATACAGTCTGTTCATCGCAGGCTGTGTAGAAGCTTGCGATGAACAGCAGTATTAAACTCTTCAGGAGAGATGTTTTATTCTTGGGCTGGTTTTTCATTTCCGGCTGGTTTCTCTCCTTGTGGTCTGGGTGGATTGTTGGGTCTGGGACCTCTATCAACACGTTGTCCATCTCCTCGTTCACGATTTTTTTGCTTGTTGCGTCTGACCTGATCGCCTTGTTGTCTGGGTTGGTTCCCCTGTTGCCTTGGTTGCTCGCCTTGTGGTCTGGGAGTACCTTGTGGGCGTGGTTCACCTTGTGGGCGTGGTCTGGATTGTTGATCTCCAGGTTGATTCGGATTTCCTTTTTTCTTTTTCTTGCGGTTGTTATTACCGCTGTTTCCATTCCCGCCACCGTTATTTTCTCCGCCATTTTTACCTTTACGACTACGGTCGAAGCGGGTTAAGCTTTCCTGTTCCAACAAATCTATCGGCTTCTTGGGTTCCACTTGGCGTGCTTCTTCTACAAGACTTTCTGGCTTAGTACCCCGTTTGTTCATACCGATGATTTCAAATGCACGCTTACCACTGATTGTTACCAGATTGGCAGGAATGTTCTTGTCGGTAGAGTAGGTTATCTGATTGCTTAGAATATCTGCCTTGAAGAAATAGAAAGTACCGTCTTTGGTTTCCAACTCGATCTCCCTGGAAGGAAGACGTTTCTGAGCTTCTACATAGCAGTCCACTTCATAGTTGAGACAGCATTTCAGTTTGGCACATTGTCCTGCCAGTTTTTGCGGATTGAGAGAAATATCCTGATAACGGGCGGCACTTGTGGATACTGACACGAAAGAGGTCATCCAGGTGGCACAGCAGAGCTCGCGTCCACAAGGGCCGATACCACCAATTCGTCCGGCTTCCTGACGTGCGCCAATTTGCTTCATTTCAATGCGGACATGGAAAGCATCTGCCAATACCTTGATTAGCTGGCGGAAGTCTACACGCTCATCGGCAATATAATAGAAAATAGCTTTGTTACCGTCTCCCTGATATTCCACATCACCGATTTTCATGTTGAGATTCAGGTTGAGGGCAATCTGTCGGGCGCGTATCATGGTGTTATGTTCGCGTCCTTTGGCTTCATTGTATTTGTCCATATCTACCTGTTTGGCTTTACGGTAGATACGCTTGATATCAGCCTCAGACTTGATGTTAGCTTTTCTCATTTGTAGCGGAACAAGGCGTCCGGTTAGGGTCACCACACCGATGTCATGTCCCGGTGTTGCTTCTACGGCCACGATGTCGCCCTTTTCAAGAGGTATATGGTTGCTATTGCGGAAATATCCTTTGCGGGTATTCTTGAACTGAACTTCTACCAGATCGCTTTCTTCTCCGTTTCCGGGAATATCGGCCAGCCAGTCGTAGGTGTTCAGTTGCTTGTCTTGCCTGCCGCAACTTTTGCAGCAGAGACTTCCGCTTCCGTTATGTAGTTTAAAATCCATTTTTTTATTTATGATTGAGATTACTACTATATATCTGATTTCTACTGTTTCAGTAGAACTATCATTTTCAATGAAAAATCAAAAAAGACCATCCTTGCATTTACATTTTGCTCAATATGTATCTGCGCTTCGCTCAATTCATCCATCATTCCCATTACATTCCGTTCGTTGATAAAAGGGGCGAAGCGGGTGGCAAAGTTTTGTTCGGGCAGAGTCATGTAACTCATCTCTTTGCAATGCAGGTTATAGATAAAATTCTCGCGTATCATACGCTGGGCGTATGTCAGAAAGTTCTTCTGTCGTTCGCGTCCCATGCCTGCCAGTTGCTCACTCCATTGCTTCATTTCACGTATCTTCCGTTGATAGGAAAGACGCATGAGGCTGACAAAGAGTTCAAAGAACAGTTCATTTTCTTCGTTTAGGTGGATGGTTTCCAATGCTTTGATAAAGTCACCGTTGGCAAGATGCGCCAAGGTGAAACTATCATTAGGACGTACGCCGTATTTCTGTTGCAAGGCGTTGGCAATATCCGTTTCTTCTATTTTACGGATGTTGAAACGTTGCGTACGGCTCAGGATTGTTGGCAGTATCATGTCCGGAGTTTCGGATATCAATAGGAATACTGTCTTTTCGGGAGGCTCTTCCAGAAGTTTCAATAACTTATTGGCACAAACTACGTGCATTTTCTCCGGTAGCCAGACGATAGTAACCTTGTAGCCACCTTCGCTTGATTTCAGACTGAGCTTGCGCACTATCTCGTCACTCTCTTTTGCATAGATGATGGCTTGCCCGTTTTCAGCATCCATCTCATTTAGCCAGTGGTTTAGACTGAAATAAGGGCTGTTCAGCACCAGATGGCGCCAGTCAGCTATATAATCATCGCACACTTCTTTCTTTCCTTTTTTTACGATGGGAAAGACGAAATGTACATCCGGATGTACCAGCTTATTCCACTTTACGCAGGAGGGACAGGTACCACAGGCGTCTGTATCTGTACGGTTCGGGCAACAGATGTAACGGGCATAAGCCATTGCCAACGGAAGTTTTCCCACTCCCGATGGACCGCAGAAGAGCTGAGCATGAGGAATACGCCCCTCTTGCACTTCCTGCCGGAGTCGCTGTTTGGCTGCTTCTTGTCCTATTACCTCTTTGAAAAACACGATATTATATATAATTTAATTATCAATTACTAATTACCAATTAGATTACTCCAACTCTCAACTTTCCATTCTCAACTTTCAACTTCCCCTAGTATACCAGTTTTGCAACTTCTTTTATACTGTCCACTGCACCGATGGAGTAGAAGTGAATACTAGGTACTCCATGTTCCACTAATTCCTTACATTGCTTAACACACCATTCGATGCCTACTTGTTTGGCTTCTTCATCCGTTTTGCATTTCATCGCTTCGTATGCCAGTTCTTCGGGCAAGTCCACTTTGAATGTCTTGGGTATCATGCTGATTTGAGATATTTTCTTGAACGGTTTGATACCTGGAATGATGGGAATGGTAACTCCGGCTTTCCGGGCACGTTCTACGAAGTCGAAGTATTTCTGGTTATCATAGAAAAGCTGTGTGACTGCATATTCTGCACCGGCTTCCATTTTCTTTTTCAGCCAGTAGATATCAGTGTCAATATTGGGAGCTTCTTCGTGTTTTTCGGGATAACACGCTACGCCATAGGAAAATGGTGTATTGGTCACTTTCATTTCCGAGCCATCTACGAAAATACCTTTATTGAAGTTATTGATCTGTTCTTGCAATTCAATGGCATGGTGGTAGCCATCGCCTTCGGGAGTGAAGACGGACTCATGTTTTGCTTTATCCCCACGTAGCACCAGTAAGTCGGTAATACCCAGGAATTGCAGATCGAGCAGTACATATTCCGTTTCTTCGCGGGTGAAACCACTGCAAAGAAGATGCGGAACTACAGTAATATTATATTTGTTTTGGATAGCGGCAGCTACGGCAACAGTCCCTGGGCGGCGGCGCAAGCGATTGCGCTGAAACAAACCGTTTCCCAGATCTTTGTACACATATTCGCTGCGATGTGTGGTGATATTGATGTATTTCGGGTCAAATTCCCGTAAAGTATCTATGGTGTCGTACAGCTTTTCGATGCCTGTGCCTTTCAGCGGTGGCAGTATTTCAAAAGAGAAAGCTGTCTTCTCGTTGCTGTGTATCAGGTCGATAATTCTCATTTCTTTTTCGTTGTCTTTGTTCGGTGAACAAAACTTATTTGTACATTGGGAACAAAAATACGAAAAAGAAATGAGATATGCTTTTATTGTTGGGCTATTCTTTTATACAACGTATAGGAACAGCTATATAATAATCTTTATCTTTCACTTTATTACTGCCAGTGTCGTTAATATCGTTTGATGTACTTTTCATGAAAATAACGGTTTCTGTCAATCCATTCACGTCATCTCCTATCCAATAGAAAGCTGCGGCAGACTCATTTATCAAAGCTGTTTTATTTCCACTTTCTGTATACACTCCGTAAGGATAAAAACTTAATCCAGTCTCATTAGTGGCAGGGGATACGATATCTCCCGCCTTAAATGGTATCCAATCTCCTGTTTTTAAAACAGAAATATCATTCTTGATATACTGCCTTAGTGAATCCCAATTTCCGTTATTAGGTATTTTCCATCCTTCTGGAGCTAAGTTACCAGCTAATATAGCTTCTCCATTATAGAAGTATATTTCATCTTTTTCGGGTTTAAAATAACCCGCTCCCTTGCCTAATTCTACTTGTTTAGTAAGAGGAGTGCCATTTCTGTATGTAGTTGCGCACAAGTCTTTCTGCATCCAATATTGTATGCCTATTTTTACTATAGGATATTCTTTTAAAGTTCCATTCCTGATATCTCTAATCGTATGTCGTATAACATTTATATCCAAAGGCTTTTCGGGTTTTATTAATGTGATTATTCCTGATTCATTCAGATAGAATTTATCAATTTTTCCAGAAGTACCTGTAGTATATGTAAACGAATTATCTTCTGTATTCCAACTTATTTTTCCTCCATTGATCTCTCTTTCATCATCTAATAGTTGTAGTACAGTTCCATTAGTAAGATCGCTTTGTTCATCGGCTCCGATAGGATAAATAGTGATTGCTTGTGAACTAATATTATCTGACCTAAGATACTCTTTGCAAATTTCTACAATAGGTTTACCGCTACTATATACTTTATAAACATTTGATTGGGTAAAAGATAATGCGGCAATATGTATTGCTGTAGTTTTGCCGCTATTATCTGTTTCCTTACCTTCAACAGATGTCCAGTCTTCTATGTTGCCGGTTATTCCTGTCAATATATGACTGGTAGTCTGCATGGCTGCTATGTCCAGGTCACATTGTGTATTTTCTGTCATTGTTAATTCCGGCATTGGGCATGTGTATAGTTGTCCGTTCCAGTCCATGACGAATGATTGTATATCGGATTTTATGTCTTGAGGAATAATGATAATCTCTTTTCCTATGAGTTTCCCGTTTTTTATACTCCATGTTCCGTAAGGAATAATATCTGTTTCTTCTTTATGATTTGTAAATTCCCCTGTGGTCAAATTATAGTCGGCTTTATTATAGAATCCGGTAGCAATGATTCGTGGATTAGCACTTAGTAAACTTTCAACAGTTTCATCTCCTTTGGGGGTAAGTGTTATGTTGAATTTGACTAATTTATGATAGAACTTCAGTTCAACAGCTTTTTCACTACTTGCCACTTTTGACTGTGTTGCGATTAGAAAATCTGATTGTGAACGTTTAATAGGATTGCTTTGATCTGACTGTATAGAGATTGGAATAATGGAAGAATTGGCAGATATCTCTGTTGGTAGGTAAGGGGAATAACTGATAAAGTCAAGGGTTGCATCTCCTACCGGATAGAAAACTGTTTTTTGGGGGATAAGCGTACTACTTCCTGTACATTCTAACTGCAAATTGTTGATATACCTTTCTTCTGCAATAGAAGTGGAGGATAGCATTGCGTATAATCCCACTTTATCTCCTTTCTCGAAGGTTGTATTTGTCACTCGTGTACTCGTTTTATTGATCTTTGTTGAAAATGTGATAGGGGTAGTTCCTGGAGAAGTCTCTGAATCTAACTTATTGACACAAGAAGAAATAGGTAGAAAAAGAGAACATAATAAAACAGAAATCAATCTGTTACTTTTAATAGTTGTTTTGCTCATTTGTTGCTATTTTATGAAATACAACTGTTGTATTTCTAGTTAGTACGTAGCTCTATCTGTTAATTAAAGCATCGGAATATCTGAGGTGGGTAAGGACCATAATTGGTATAAGAAAGTCTGTGGCTTTGGGATGCTAATTAATTGAATTCACGCTTGAATTCCAGTTCTATTCCATCTTAATGTTTTTCAATGTTCATTAACTCTGTTGGTTGACAAAGGTAAAATAATAATCTAAATATCTGAAAGAATAAACCAGTTTCTGTTAAAAGTATTTTTATCTTCCTTTGTATGAAGTGAATAAATGAATAGCTTTTGTCCCTACATTTTCATTCTTTCGCGGGAGATTTCAAAATTATCAGTACCTTTGTACTCTAAATTAAAGATAATCTGATAACTTATGCCATTAAATTTACCTGATAAGCTGCCGGCGATAGAGTTGCTGAAAGAAGAGAACATATTTGTTATTGACAACTCCCGCGCCACGCAACAGGACATCCGTCCGTTGCGCATCGTTATCCTGAACTTGATGCCTTTGAAGATTACCACGGAGACAGATCTTGTGCGTTTGCTCTCCAATACACCGCTTCAAGTAGAAATCTCGTTCATGAAAATCAAGAGTCATACATCAAAGAATACACCTGTAGAACACATGCAGACATTCTATACTGACTTTGAAAAGATGCGTGGCGAGAAGTACGACGGTATGATTATCACCGGTGCTCCTGTAGAACAATTGGATTTCGAAGAGGTGACTTACTGGGATGAAATAATGGAAATATTCGATTGGGCGCGTACGCATGTTACGTCCACCCTTTATATATGTTGGGCTGCACAGGCCGGACTTTATCATCATTATGGAGTACCCAAGTATGCGTTGGATAAGAAAATGTTCGGCATATTCGAGCATCGTCCTTTAGATCCGTTACACGCCATTTTCCGTGGTTTCGATGATATGTTCTATGTACCCCATAGCCGTCATACGGAAGTACGGAAAGAAGATATCTTGAAAGTGCCGGAACTTACTTTACTTTCGGAATCGGAAGATGCAGGCGTACACCTGGTGGTAGCACGTGGTGGACGTGAGTTCTTTGTTACCGGACATTCGGAATACTCTCCATTGACATTGGATACGGAATATCGCAGGGATGTGGATAAAGGTCTGCCCATTGAAATACCTCGTAATTATTATGTGGATAATGATCCGGATAAAGGTGTGATGGTACGTTGGCGTGCCCATGCCAATCTGTTGTTCTCTAATTGGTTGAACTATTTCGTTTATCAGGAAACTCCGTACAATATTAACGATATAAAGTAGCTACAAGCTATGGGCTACGAGTGACAAGACCTTGCGGTGTATAGCGTATCACTCGTAGCCTGTAGCCTGTAACTTGTAACTAAAACGATATGATAAAGCAACGGAAGATAGAGTTACTGGCCCCTGCCAAGAACATGGAATGTGGCATTGAAGCTATTAACCACGGTGCGGATGCAGTGTATATCGGTGCACCTAAGTTTGGCGCACGTGCAGCAGCCGGCAATTCGTTGGAAGATATAGCTGCTTTGGTGGCTCATGCCCATTTATATAATGTCCGGATTTATGTGACTGTCAATACCATCTTAAAAGAAGAAGAACTGGCAGAGACGGAGAAAATGATTTGGGATTTGTATCGTGCGGGAGTAGATGCCCTCATTGTGCAAGACATGGGAATCACTCGCTTAAACCTGCCGCCTATTCCCTTGCACGCCAGTACGCAAATGGATAACCGTACACCGGAGAAAGTACGTTTCCTTGCAGAAGCCGGTTTCCGGCAAGTAGTATTGGCACGTGAGCTTTCCCTTCAGGAAATCAGCCATATTCATAAAGCTTGTCCGGAAGTGCCGTTGGAAGTATTTGTACATGGAGCACTTTGCGTTAGTTATAGCGGGCAATGTTATGTCAGCCAGGCTTGTTTCGGACGTAGTGCCAACCGGGGAGAATGTGCACAATTCTGCCGTTTGCCTTTCAGTCTGGTGGATGTCGACGGAAAAGTAATTGTACGTGATAAGCATTTGCTATCTCTCAAAGATTTGAATCAGAGTGATATTCTGGAAGAGTTACTTGATGCAGGTGCCACTTCGCTCAAGATAGAAGGCCGTCTGAAAGATGTTTCTTACGTAAAGAATGTTACGGCTGCTTACCGCCAAAAGCTGGATGCTATCTTTACACGCCGTAAAGAATACGCCCGGGCCTCTTCCGGTACTTGTAATTATACATTCCGTCCCCAGTTAGATAAAAGTTTTAGTCGTGGATTTACGCATTATTTCCTGCACGGACGCAGTGAAGAAATCTTCTCTTTCGATACTCCGAAATCCCTCGGTGAAGAGATGGGCACCATGAAGGAACAACGCGGAAACTACCTCATAGTAGCCGGATTGAAATCATTCAACAACGGTGACGGTGTTTGTTATATCGATGAGCAAGGACGTCTGCAAGGCTTCCGTATCAACCGTGTAGATGGAAATAAACTCTATCCGGCAGGTGAGATGCCTCGTATCCGTCCGCGTACTGTGCTTTACCGTAACTATGACCAGGAGTTTGAGAAGTTGCTGGCACGTAAGTCTTCCGAACGAAAGATTTCCGTATCCTTGCTTTTGGCAGATACTGCCTTCGGCTTTGCTCTGACTGTCACGGATGAGGATGATAATAGCGTTACACTTTCTTTCCCTCATCAGAAAGAACCTGCCCGTACCCCGCAGGCAGATAATCTGCGTACTCAACTCAGTAAATTGGGAAATACTCCTTTTGAAGCCGGAATATTAGCGGATAATCGTTCGCCTGAAACAAATTCCGCAATAGAAATCCGCTTTTCAGATAACTGGTTTCTTCCCGCTTCCGTAGTAGCCGATTGGCGCCGTCAAGCCGTAGACAAGCTGGTTACCGTTCGCCGTATTAATTATCGGCAGGAAGTGGCAGTCTGGAAACCTACAACTCATGCTTTCCCTTTGCCGGGAACTTCTTCTAAGACAACAGCTTCCGCTACTTCATTAACGTACCTCGGTAATGTAATGAATACCCGTGCCGCCTCTTTCTATACCGATCACGGCATTGCTACCGTAGCTCCGGCTTATGAGAAACAATCTGTACCGGATGCTGTTTTAATGTTCTGCAAGCATTGTTTGCGTTATAGTATGGGTTGGTGCCCTACTTATCAGAAGGGACGTTCACCTTATCGGGAGCCTTATTATTTGCAAGGAACTGATGGTAAGCGCTTCCGCTTGGAGTTTGATTGTAAGAATTGTCAGATGAAAGTATATGCGGAATAAGAGAGAACATATTCGTTATCACCACAGAGCGGTACAGAGTAACACTGAGTTTCTTAAATATCAGAAAAGACTCCGTGCAACTCTGTGCTACTCTGTGGTGATAGCGATTATTATCAGTCTGGTTTCCTGCCGTTACTCCCGTCCCAATCTGGATGATGAAGGTATCAGTGATAAAACCCGCGACTCTCTGACCTACCTTTACGACCGGCATTATACGTTGAATACGAATCTGGAAGTGGTGCAGGATTCCGTGGTGCTTGCCTGTCTGCCAGTGAAGGATTGCTACAATACTCTGTATAGAGGAGACCGTGTAGTAGTGGCCGAATTTGCCATTCATTCTGCTGATAGTGTGGACAGTGTTTGGGTAAAACTGGCTCATTCCCAGGAGATACAAGGCTGGATCGGGGAGCGGGAAATGATGCAAGCTTTTGTACCTACGGACAGTATCTCACAATTCATTTACTTGTTCAGTGATACGCATGCTTCTTACTTCGTGATTATTTTCGCCTTGTTTGTCGGTGCCTGGGTGTTCCGTTTGTTCCGTCGGAAGCAGTTGAAGATTGTTTATTTCAATGATATTGATAGTGTATATCCGCTTTTGCTCTGCCTGTTGATGGCATTCAGTGCTACGGTGTATGAGACGATGCAAGTTTTTGTGCCCGAAACGTGGGAACATTTCTATTTTAATCCTACGCTTTCACCTTTCAAGGTGCCGTTTATTCTCGCGGTCTTTTTGCTGAGCATCTGGTTGTTTATCATTGTACTGCTGGCAGTACTCGATGACTTGTTCCGCCAGTTGACTCCTGCCGCTGCCGTATTTTATCTGTTGGGATTGGCATCTTGTTGTATCTTCTGTTATTTCTTCTTTATACTGACTACACAAATCTATATCGGCTATATTTTCCTTGTTGTTTTCCTTGGGCTTTTCCTAAAGCGAATGTGTGCTACACTTGTCATTTACCGCTATCGTTGCGGGCGTTGCGGACAGAAATTAAAAGAAAAAGGGCCTTGCCCAAGCTGTGGTGCTATCAATGAATAATAGGGTGTAGCAAGTTCTCTTGACCCTTTCATGCTTATGATACTTACTTTTCCCCTCTTTCCTGCTTAGATGTAATGTAAAAGATGGCATCTTTTGCATAACGGGTTAGGGAGATGTATGGGGACGGAAGTAATGATCTCTATCAGAACCTGCAACGTAGTTCGATTCCCGCCTGTATGGGGCGGCCTTTCTGCATGAATCCGTTGCCCATGCTTTCAAAGTAGAAAGCAGCGTAGTCTTTATCCAGTGCATTGCGAACCCAGAAGTCAATCTGTCCGTTGCCTTTTTGCAGGCTGAGGCGTCCGTTCAATGTGCCGTAGAAAGCTTGGCTGATATCATTCTGCTCGGTCCAATAGATACGTCCTGCACCGGTGTAGTTGGCATTAAGTTGAATACGGTCCAACCAATGTCCCGGGTTGATGCGGAAAATGTATTGTCCGCCCAGGCTCAGGGTGTGCTTTGGAACGAAAGGAACATAGTTGCCGTTGTAACTTATTTCTTCTAATTTACTGTTGGTTGTTATGTAATCTTTGAATGTGGCATAAGTATAACCGTAGCTTGTAGTCAAGGTAAAGTTAGTGGTAACTGCACCCATCAGAGATATTTCTGCTCCCAGGCTGCGGCTCTTTCCTGCATTTACCGTCTCGCGTCCAAGTCCGCTCTGGGCGAAGCGGGAAATCTGCTGGTCGCGCGTTTCAAGCCAGAACAGGGCGGCATCGGCACGCAGACGGTTTTGGAAAAGGTTTAGGTGAGTACCTATTTCATAGTTCCAGGTTTGTTCCGGTTTATATACGGTGGCAGCCCGGGCATCCGGGTTTTCGCCGGCATCGGGTATAAAGTTCACCATATCTTTAAGGTTTTCGGGAACCTGGGACATGATTTCATCTTTGGTCAGCCTCATCATATCGTTCTTCAGACTCGCTTGCAACAGGTCGGAGAACATCTGGATGTTGTATCCTCCCGAACGATATCCTTTGCTGGCGGTGGCGTATACATTTCCGAGGTTCTTCGGGAAGTCATATTGCAGGGCGAACTTCGGCAATAGTTGCAGATAATCCTTGCTGATGGAGCCTTGATAACGTGAGGTGACGGTCAGTGCTGTTTCCGGCATCATGGAAATAGGATTTCCTGTGGGCGCTCCATTCATCATCATCTGGCCCGTAATACCTATGGTGTAGTCCATTGCTGTACCGGAGTTATAATCCATCTTCATTTTCTCATAGTCCAGTCGAAGGCCAGCGGTGAATGATACTCCATCGATACCGAATAAATCTCTGAATGTGGATTGGTGGAACAGAGCTCCGTTCAAAAGCGGTGTCTTGAAGTCTCCGTTGATAGGCAGGCGGGCGCTGGTTACTTTCAGTGCGGGCATGATGTTCATATTTCTTCCGGGTCCCATCGGTACCTCAACCAGTGCGGGGATGAAGTTTCCCAACATCTGATCCATCATTGCCATACCATCTTCTTTGAATGTGACCGGTGCAGTAGTATTTAGCCATTGGTAGAAACCGAAAATGCCTGTAGCCCATTGCCAGCGGTGGCTTTCCTTGCTCTTCATTACGATTTCTTCACTGATGGTGTTGATGCGCTGCTTCTGTTCGAGGGTATAGGTGTTTTTAGCTGTGAAATCCTGATCCAGAAACATACGATCCTTTAGATGTTGATATCCGGTTACGGCACTGAGTGTGAAATTCTGTGCCTGGTACTCTACATTAAGTCCGGCATTCAGCAGGTTGCGGTAATAGCTACTTTCATCATTGTAAGCCGTTTTGGCTACATCTCCGGTTTCTTTATTGTAGAGTCCATACGGGTAACCGCCCTGGTCACCATATTCATAACTTACATTAAAGTCGAGCTTCCAATTGTCGCTGGGCAAGTAGATGGCGCGGATACGTCCACCGGCAGACTGCCCTTTATCTACCTTTTTATTGTTGAGCGCTGCATTGCGGAAGAAACCGCCTTCGTATTCATAAAATCCTCCAGCCGAGAATGCAAAGCGCTCATTCATCCGGTGATAGTGAGTGACGGAAGTATTGTATTGATTGTGTGTACCTGCCCCTATCCGGAAGTCAGTACCTTGATAAGAGAAAGGAGATTTGGTATGTACTTTAATAAGTCCACCCATCGCATTTCGTCCGTACAGTGTACCCTGCGGACCGCGCAGCACATCAATACGCTCGATGTCGGAATAATTGAAATCGAATGCGGATTTATCTATATAAGGTATATTGTCAACATAGAGGCCTACGGAGGGAGTATTGATGCGAGAACCGATACCACGAATGTAGACGGCAGATGTCAGTCGCGAACCGTAATCAGGAATAAATATATTCGGGACCAGTGCTGTCAGGTTCTTTATGGAGTTCACTTGTGCAGCTTGCATGTCTTGTTGCGAAAGTAAGGTGACGGCATTGGGTAGCTCGCGCAACTTACGGTTTTCTTTAGGTGCTGCAATGATGAGAACCTCTTCAACGTCCACTATTTTCAGGGTATCCACTTCTTCTGCCGCAATGTTTCCTATAGGTAGGAGTGCCAGGGCAAAAATCAACAATTTACTCTTATTCATATCAACTCGTTTTATTTCGGTTGCAAAGTAAGAGCATTTCCCCTGTCTCCGCAATCCTCATTTATTAGGATTTAGATACGGTCTGCTTCAACGTACCCGTGCATTACAGCATAAATCGTCAGTCCGGCCACTGATTTAATGCCCAGTTTCTCCGTAATATTCTTTCGGTGGGAGATGACGGTAGTCAGGCTGATATTCAGTTTATCGGCTATTTCTTTATTGATAAGTCCTTTGGTTATCAGTACCAGTACTTCTATTTCGCGGGGAGAAAGATCATGTTCGCTGTCGGCATGAGGATTACCGCACGGATGTGCTGTTGCACCGTGGGGATGTCCGTGGGGGTGGCTATGAGGATGCCCGCCTTTGTGTCCGAACTGATGCAGTTGCAGGATGTTTCTGATCAGTGTTTTCTCGTCCTGATAAATATTCAAGGTCGGTATTCCTGCCAGTTGAGGCTGATTGTCACCGTTTGCCAATACAATGGTCTTGGGCTTGCGCGGCAGGAAAAAAGCGGTATGCTCAAAATATATCTGTGCTGAAACGAAATAATGCGCGTACATATCGGGGGTATCGTCCATCAGTTCCTCGAATGAACTGAATACACGGATGACGGCCATCGGGATAATTTCTTCCAGAAGGCTTTGCAATCCCATACATGATAAGGTGTTGGAGTCAGCAATTGCTATTTCGGGAGCTACCATAGTATTTCTTAAATTTCTGCAAAAGTACAGATAAATTTTAGGATGTAGGCTATTGTGATTGAAAAACAGTAACTTTCCTTAATAGGTTGTCATAGAACTTTGCGCTCTTCTCTTTTGTTGTTAAGTATATAATTTACTTAATACTACTGATTTATGAAATATGATATAGCTATCATTGGCGGTGGCCCTGCCGGATATACGGCAGCCGAAAGAGCGGCTGCAAACGGGCTGCAAACTGTTTTGTTTGAAAAGAAAGCTATTGGCGGTGTTTGTCTCAATGAGGGGTGTATCCCTACTAAAACTCTACTCTATTCCGCCAAGTTGTGGGACAATATGAAAGGCGCGTCCAAGTATGGCATCTCTGTGCCCGATGGTTCGTCATTCGATATGAAAAAGATTATCGACCGTAAAGATAAGATTGTGAAAAAGCTGACCGGTGGTGTGAAGATGACGGTCAGTTCTTACGGTGCTGTTATTGTACCGCAGGAAGCCGTTATTGTGGGGGAGGCGGACGGACGTTTCCAGCTTTCGGCTGCCGGCGAAGCATATGAAGTAACCTATCTGTTGGTATGTACAGGTTCCGATACATTGATCCCTCCCATTAAAGGATTATCTGAAATTGATTATTGGACATCAAAGGAAGCATTGGAGATCACAACTTTGCCCCGTTCACTTGTCATTATCGGCGGTGGTGTTATCGGAATGGAATTCGCCTCTTTTTTCAATAGCATGGGTGTGCAGGTGCATGTTGTTGAAATGATGCCCGAAGTATTGGGTGCCATGGATAAGGAAACCAGTGGCATGCTACGTTCGGAATATCAGAAGCGTGGGGTTAATTTCCATTTGAATGCCAAAGTGATTGAAGTCGGCAAAGAAGGTGTTACTATTGAAAAGGAAAGTAAGACTGCACTTATCGAAGCCGAAAAGGTACTCGTCAGTGTGGGTAGGAAAGCTAACTTGTCCCAGGTCGGTTTGGATAAACTGAACATTGAACTGCTGCGCAACGGTGTGAAGGTGGATGAACATATGCAGACTTCCCATCCTCGTGTTTATGCCTGTGGTGATATTACCGGACACTCTATGCTGGCACATACTGCCATTCGTGAAAGTGAAGTTGCTGTCAATCATATCCTGGGAGTGGAAGACCGTATGAATTACGATTGTGTACCCGGTGTGGTGTATACCAATCCCGAAGTAGCGGGAGTAGGTAAGACTGAGGAAGAACTGAAAGCATCCGGTATCAGTTATCATGTACAGAAGCTACCGATGGCCTATTCCGGTCGTTTTGTAGCCGAAAATGAATTGGTGAACGGGCTTTGTAAGTTGATATTGGACGATGATGATCGGGTGATAGGCTGCCATATGCTGGGAAACCCTGTTTCCGAATTGATTGTTCTTGCCGGACTTGCCGTGCAGCACGGATATACGGTGGAAGAGTTTCAAAAGACTGTTTTTCCGCATCCGACGGTCGGTGAAATCTTCCATGAAACTTTGTTTGCGTAATGTTCTGTATTGATAATCGCTGTACGGATATTTATTTTAATCTGGCAGCAGAAGAGTATTTGTTGAAGCAGAAGCGAGGTAACTTCTTTATGCTTTGGCAGTCGGAACCTTCCGTAGTGATAGGGAAACATCAGAGTGTGGCGGCGGAAGCGGACGAGAGGTTTCTGGATGAAAAGGGAATAACCCTGGCACGCCGTTTCTCCGGTGGAGGTGCTGTATATCATGACCGGGGAAACATTAACCTGAGTTTTATTGAAACCGTAAAGCAGCCGGACTTTGTATATTACCTGCAACAGGTCGTCGATTTCCTCGAAAAGGTAGGCATCTCAGCTTATGCTGACCAGCGTCTGGGCATTTATGTGGACGAACGGAAAATATCAGGTAGTGCGCAGTGCATACACAAAGACCGTGTGATGTATCATTGTACTTTGTTGTTTTCCACTGATCTGGATGCGTTGAATGCGGCATTGAATGGCGATCCGGATGTGGAAAGCCGTTTACCGGGCTCTCATACTATGCGTGCAGTACCTTCCGTACGGAGTGAAGTTGCGAATATAAAAGACTTTTTGTCTGAGCCTATGGACATCAAGCGTTTCATGCATTTGCTCTTTCACTCCTTTGTGGATGATGACGATAACCGGATTTACCGCTTCTCTGCCGGAGATATGGAAGCCATCGAACGGTTGAAAGCGGAAAAGTATGCCTGCAAAGAGTGGATATATCATAAATCCGCATTAACTTTTACTTAAGTTAAAAACTTACTACTCAGTTGTTTGTTGTATATATAATAAACCGAGAACCTAAAACTTAACTATATGTCAAGATTTGAAATAAAGATGCCCAAATTGGGTGAAAGTATAACCGAAGGTACCATCATCTCATGGTCGGTACAAGTAGGAGACATCATTAAAGAAGATGATGTGTTGTTTGAAGTAAATACCGCTAAGGTTAGTGCCGAAATACCATCTCCGGTAGAAGGTAAAGTCGTGGAAATTTTATTTAAGGAAGGAGATACCGTAGCTGTGGGTACGGTGGTGGCTATTGTCGATATAGGAGGTGAAAACTCCGAGGATGAGGATAGCGTAGAGGTTCTCCAAAGTTCCGCCACTGATGAGAGTGTTGCGGTTGTTTCTAAGGCTGCCTCTGAGGAAACTCCTCAAGTCAAGGCTGTAAAATCGGAAGAAGAGCGTTGGTACTCGCCTGTAGTTCTTCAGTTGGCTCGTGAGGCCGGCATTCAGCCTAAAGAACTGGATACTATTCCGGGTACCGGATATCAGGGACGGGTGAGCAAGAAGGACATCAAGAGTTACATTGTCCGGAAACAAAGTGGCAGTACCATCACGGCACAACCTGCTGCTAAACCAAGTCCGCAACCTGTTGCAAGCGTTGCACCGCAACCGGTAACTACAGCACCTGCCCAGTCGTCTGCTAAACCTGCTGCAACTCCTGAAGTACAACGTACTACACCAGCTTCCGGCACATTCTCAACAGAAGGTGTTGAAGTAAAAGAGATGGATCGTGTACGCAAGGTGATAGCCGACCACATGGTAATGTCTAAACATACTTCCCCGCACGTAACCAATGTTGTGGAAGTGGATGTAACGAAACTTGTAAAGTGGCGTGATAAGAATAAAGATGCTTTCTTCCGTCGTGGGGGAGTGAAACTTACGTATATGCCTGCCATCACAGAAGCTGTGGCGAAGGCACTGGCTGCTTACCCGCAAGTGAATGTATCGGTAGAGGGATATAATATCCTGTTCAAGAAACATATTAATGTCGGTATTGCCGTTTCTCTGAATGATGGCAATCTGATTGTTCCGGTGGTTCGTGATGCCGATCGTCTGAATCTGAACGGACTTGCCGTAGCCATTGATTCACTGGCACTCAAGGCTCGTGATAATAAACTGATGCCCGATGATATTTCCGGTGGCACTTTTACGATTACGAACTTCGGTACATTCAAGTCTTTGTTCGGTACACCTATCATCAATCAGCCTCAGGTGGCTATCCTGGGAGTAGGATACATTGAGAAGAAGCCTGCCGTAATAGAGACTCCGGAAGGGGATGTGATTGCCATCCGTCATAAGATGTATCTGTCCCTTTCTTATGACCATAGAGTCGTAGATGGTTCATTAGGTGGCAACTTCCTCTATTTTATTAAAGATTATCTGGAAAACTGGAAAGAATAACTTAATACCTTGATAAGTATGAAAAAGTACAATATAAAAACCACAGATGTGGAACTGCTGAAGAAATGGTATTACCTGATGACGCTGGGGCGTGCGCTCGATGAAAAGGCGCCCGCTTATCTGTTGCAGTCCCTTGGCTGGTCCTTTCACGCTCCGTATGCCGGACATGACGGGATACAGTTGGCCATCGGACAGGTATTTACCAAAGGAGAAGACTTCCTTTTCCCTTACTACCGTGATATGCTGACTGCCCTTTCCGCCGGAATGACGGCAGAAGAACTTATACTGAATGGTATCTCCAAAGCTACTGATCCGGGAAGTGGCGGACGCCATATGTCCAATCACTTTGCCAAACCCGAATGGCATATTGAGAATATATCCTCGGCTACAGGTACGCATGATCTTCATGCAGCCGGTGTGGCACGTGCAATGGTATATTATGACCATAAAGGAGTCGTTATTACTTCACACGGCGAATCTGCTTCATCCGAGGGCTTTGTCTACGAAGCTGTCAATGGTGCCAGCCTTGAACGCCTGCCCGTTATTTTTGTATGGCAGGATAATGGATATGGTATATCTGTTCCGAAGAAAGACCAGACGGCAGCCCGTAAAGTGGCGGATAACTTCTCTGGATTCAAGAATCTGAAGATTATCCATTGTAATGGAAAAGATGTGTTCGACTCCATGAATGCCATGACTGAGGCTCGTGAGTATGCATTGTTGAACCGGAATCCGGTAATCGTACATGCCAATTGTGTCCGTATCGGTTCCCATTCCAACTCTGACAAAGATACTCTGTACAGGGATGAAAATGAACTGGCTTATGTGAAAGAAGCTGATCCGTTGCTGAAGTTCCGCCGGATGCTGTTGCGTTACAAGCGTCTCACCGAGGAAGAACTGAAAGAAATAGAGGAGAAAGCAAAGAAAGACCTGGCTGCTGCCAATCGTAAGGCGCTGACAGCTCCCGATCCCGATCCTAAAACCATTTTCAACTATGTATTGCCGGAACCTTACGAACCGGAAAAATATAAAGATGGAACACATCGTGAGACAGAAGGAGAGAAGAAATTCTTTGTAACTGCTATCAATGAAACGCTGAAAGCAGAGTTTCGCCATAATCCTAATACCTTCATCTGGGGGCAGGATGTTGCCAATCGGGATAAAGGGGGCGTGTTCAATGTAACCAAAGGAATGCAACAGGAATTTGGTGAAGCTCGTGTATTCAGTGCACCTATTGCCGAAGATTATATTGTCGGCACAGCAAATGGTATGAGTCGTTTTGATCCTAAAATCCGGGTAGTGATAGAAGGTGCGGAGTTTGCCGACTATTTCTGGCCTGCCGTAGAACAATATGTGGAATGTACTCATGAATATTGGCGTAGCAACGGACAGTTCGTTCCTAATGTAACTTTGCGTCTGGCTTCCGGTGGTTATATCGGTGGTGGACTCTATCACTCGCAAAATCTGGAGGGCGCTTTGGCTACTTTGCCCGGAGCACGGATTGTTTGTCCATCCTTTGCTGATGATGCTGCCGGACTGCTCCGTACAAGTATACGTTCTCGTGGTTTTACACTGTTTATTGAACCGAAAGCATTATATAATTCCGTAGAAGCAGCCACCATTGTCCCTGATGATTTTGAAGTTCCTTTTGGGAAAGCGCGCATTCGTCGTGAGGGCAGTGATCTGAGTATTATCACCTATGGTAACACAACGCATTTCTGCTTGAATGTTGCCGAACGTTTGGAAAAAGAAGGTGGCTGGAGTGTGGAAGTGATTGATATCCGTTCTTTGATACCGTTGGATAAAGAAACCATTTATGAGTCTGTGAAGAAGACCAGTAAAGCCCTGATTGTTCATGAAGATAAAGTCTTTGGTGGCTTCGGTGGTGAGATAGCAGCCAGTATTGGTACAGACTTGTTCCGTTACCTGGATGCACCGGTACAGCGTGTAGGCTCTACCTTTACTCCTGTAGGTTTTAATCCGATACTGGAACGTGCCATTCTGCCGGGTGCAGATAGAATTTATGAAGCAGCCAAGAAGCTGCTGGAATATTAATTTAATAATAAGTTATTATGAAAGAGATAGGATTATTTTATGCAATGAATGCTGCCAAGACTTCTCATATCGCAGAGAAGATACGCGAGAAGCTCGGACACAAAGAAGTAGAAATGATTATGATAGAAAAAGCCTGGCAGAATGATTTCCAGGCTTATGATAATCTGATAGTAGGTGCTTCCACCTGGTTCGACGGTGAATTGCCTACCTATTGGGATGAAATGATACCGGAGATAGAAAGCCTCGATCTGAAAGACAAGAAAGTTGCTCTCTTCGGACTTGGTGACCAAATCGGTTATCCCGATAATTTTGTTGACGGCCTGGGAATACTGGCTGATGCCTTTGAAAAGGCAGGGGCTATCCTTGTCGGATTTACGTCTGCCGAAGGTTATTCATTTAACCGGTCAAGAGCTTTGAGGGATGGTAAATGGTGTGGACTGGTGATTGATATAGAGAACCAGTCGAAGCTGACTGATAAACGTATAGCGGACTGGTGTGAACAGTTGAAGAAGGAATTCTGATAAATTATCAAGGAGGGTATATTTGAATGAGTTAATATACCCTCCTTGAATTTTATAGATTGAAATAACCGGCTACCGCTTCCGCGCATCGTTCCCCGTCAATACCGGCAGAAACAATACCACCTGCATATCCTGCTCCTTCTCCGCATGGAAACAATCCTCTAATTCTTACATGCTGCAAAGTTTCCCTATCTCTTATGATTCGTACGGGGGCAGAGGTGCGTGTCTCTACGCCAATCATTACTGCTTCATTGGTCAGGAAACCGTGACTGTATCGTCCGAATTGCTGGAATCCTTTGCTGAGTCGTTCAGTAATGAACGGTGGCATCCAGAAGTGTAGGGGAGAAGAGATTAATCCTGGAGCATACGAGCTTTCCGGTAGATCATAACTCAGCTTCTTGCGTGTAAAGTCCTGCATCCGTTGTGCAGGTGCTGTTTGTCGCATATTGCCTTGTTGCCAGCAATTATATTCCAATGCCTCCTGAAAGTACATCATGCTGAGTTGGGGATAGGTAATACTATCATCCTGCATAGCTGTTCCTCTATTTTCTATCTTCAATCCTTCGTCTTCCAGATCTTCCGGCCTTAACTCTACGACCATTCCCGAATTGCTCCAACGCGAGCCACGGTTACTGGGACTCATTCCGTTTACTACAATCTGTTGCGGGCCACTGGCAGCAGGTACCACGAAACCACCCGGGCACATGCAGAAACTGTATACCCCTTGTCCGTCCACCTGATTCACAAAACTATATTCGGCGGCAGGCAGATATTTTCCCCGTCCGTCCTTGCTATGATATTGTATCTGATCGATTAATTCCGAAGGATGTTCCAAACGTACACCGACTGCAATACCTTTAGCTTCAACCTCCACTTGATTGGCAGCCAACCAACGGTACACATCCCGCGCCGAATGTCCTGTTGCCAGAATCACCGGACCCAGAATTATTTGTCCTGTATGGGTTTCGATACCTTTTATCTCATCGTTTTCGATAATCAACGCCTCCATACGTGTCTCAAAGTGCACTTCTCCGCCACATTCGAGAATGGTATTCCGCATATTCTCTATCACACGTGGCAGTTTATCCGTTCCGATATGCGGATGTGCATCCACTAATATAGCAGTAGATGCACCATGCTGGCAGAATACATTCAGTATCTTGTCTACATTCCCGCGTTTTTTGCTACGGGTATAAAGCTTTCCATCCGAATAAGCGCCTGCACCTCCTTCACCGAAACTATAATTGGATTCCGGATTTACAGTATGCTCCCGGCTGATCTGAGCCAAGTCTTTTTTTCGGTCGCGTACATTCTTTCCACGCTCTACGATGATTGGACGGAGTCCCAGTTCTATCAGTCTCAGCGCAGCAAACAGTCCGCCGGGACCGGCACCCACGACAATAACCTGTGGTTTGTCTTCTACATTCTTATAGATAGTAGGCTGGTATTCATCGTCTTTGGGCATTTCGTTCAGATATACCCGTACATTCAGATTGACGAAGATGGTTCGTTGCCGGGCATCAATGCTGCGCTTCAAGATACGTGTCGCATTAATATTCCGCACATTCAGTCCTTTTTCCTGTACGAGGTACTCTTTTAATTGTTGTTCATTGGCGGCTACTTCGGGTAGCACGCGTAGTTGGTATTCTTGTATCATAATTTATTTTTTCACCACAGAGTAACACAGAGTTCCACTGAGTTAATTATTAATTAAACAATATATCTTTTGATACCTTCTTTTAAACTCTTTACATTGAAATTGATAAGTAATCCGTGTTTTATATTAGATAGTTTTAAGTAGGTGATTAATTGTGAAGTATGAATAGGGTGTAACGTCTCTACTGATTTTAATTCTACTATAACACAATTATTTACTACTATATCTAATCGATATCCAGCATCCACTTTTATCCTTTTATAAATAATAGGTAATGCTTTTTGCCTTTCAACTAACAGGTTACATTGAGACAATTCATAAAATAAACATTCTTCATAGGCACTTTCTAATAATCCAGGTCCTAATGTTGAATGTACTTCAAAGGCCTTTTTCAATATTAATCCTGTTATATCATTTATATCCATTTTTTATATATTTAAACTCAGTGAAACTCCGTGCTACTCTGTGGTGAATCACCCGAATAGCACCCTGAATGCCTCCTCCACCTTCCTCACCGGTATCAGTTCTATTTTAATTTTCTTCGTATCAATTCCTTGTAAATTGTATTTCGGTAGCACGAACCGTTTAAATCCCAACTTTTCCGCTTCACCGATCCGTTGTTCAATTCGGTTCACCGGACGTATTTCTCCGGACAGACCGATTTCCCCTGCCATACAGACTTCCGGTTCAATAGCCGTATCCATATTGCTGGAAAGTATAGCGCTGATAACCGCCAGGTCTATTGCCGGATCATTCACCTTCAGTCCTCCGGCAATATTGAGGAACACATCCTTCTGGGCCAGTTTGAAGCCCACTCGTTTTTCCAGTACTGCCAATAACATATTCATTCTTCGAATATCAAATCCCGTGGCCGAACGTTGCGGATTACCATATACCGCACTGCTCACCAATGCCTGTGTCTCAATCAAGAACGGGCGTATCCCTTCTATAGCCGAAGCTATCGCTATGCCACTCATCCCTTCATGATCCTGGCTCAGCAATAACTCCGACGGATTACTGACTTGCCGTAATCCATCCTGACGCATTTCATAAATACCCAATTCCGCTGTACTGCCGAAACGATTCTTGATACTACGCAGAATACGATACATATAATGCTGGTCACCCTCAAACTGCAACACCGTGTCTACGATATGTTCCAGAACTTTCGGTCCGGCAATGCTGCCTTCCTTATTGATATGCCCGATAAGCAATACCGGGGTATGCGTTTCTTTGGCAAAGCGCAGGATACTTGCAGAACATTCGCGCACTTGTGCGATGCTTCCCGGGGAGGATTCAATGCTTTCCGTAGAAATAGTCTGTATAGAGTCGATGATCACCAACTCCGGACGGGTATTCTTGATGTGAACAAAAATCTGTTCCAATGATGTTTCACAAACGATGAGGCAATCTGTGGAATTGTGCGATAACCGGTCTGCACGTAATTTCAACTGACGGGCACTTTCCTCACCCGATACATAAAGAACGCGCTTTTCAGGGATGTGAAGCACAGTTTGTAGTACCAAAGTAGATTTACCGATTCCCGGTTCTCCACCAATCAACACCAGAGAACCCGGAACCAATCCGCCTCCCAGCACCCGGTTCAACTCTTCATCATGCAAGTCGATACGCGGTTCATCATCCGCTTCTATTTCACTGAGAACGATGGGTTTTGGCTTTTCTGTCTCAATCCCGGATACCGGACGTTTGTTTACGACTTCTTTTCGTATCACTTCTTCCACATACGTGTTCCACTCTCCGCACGACGGACATTTGCCTACCCACTTCGGAGACTCTTGTCCGCAGTTGCTACACACATAAACCGTTTTTTCTTTTGCCATAAGGAAATCTACTTGCTGAATGATTTGTCAAAGATACGAATTTAGCTGTTTACGAGGCAGAAAAACAGGACAATTTATTCCACCTCGTACCTCCTTTATACCTCCTTCGTACCCTCTTCGTATCTGCTTCGCTATTTTCATCCTTCTATAGAAGCGAAGGAAATGCGAACCGGGTACGGCTGAAAAGAGCTTTTGACCAGAACTGTTCAGGCATCAAGTTTTATGAATAGTCCGAAAAATTTTCGGGCTGACAGAGTATTTGTAGAGCTTAAATTGTGGATTATAACAGATTAAAACAGCGAGAAAGCATATTGTGGAGTATTGTGTTATTATTGGGTGGTTTTATGTTATCACTTCTTACCCTATAGCGCTATATTTGCACCAGTGCTTTTTTATAGTGACTCATTTAGTGAACTAAAAAATAAGTGAACCTTTATGTTTTATATGAGATACCTGACATCTGTACTATTTTTATTTTTAGGAATTCTGCCTTTGGTGAGTTTCGGACAAGAAGTTTATACCATAAAGGCTATAGGAGATCTTCCGCTCAGTGATCAATTTCAAGTGAGAGTAAACGGACAGGCTGCTACTGTTGAAAAACTGGAGAAGTTTGATGTTCCTATTCATTATACTAGGATTACGTATGATGGTGAAGAGCCCATGACAATAGAAATCAAGATAGATAATCCTATTGAATATTACTCCATTAGTCCTAAAAGAAAGCAATTTGAAGGGCAGGTCAAGGATCATGTTCTTTCATTTTCTCTCCATGAACCCACTTATTTGCTGGTCAAAATAAACAGGCTTGAAGAGCTTTTTATTTTGGTTGACAAAATGCAGGATTACAAGTCCGATACCTCTAAAGGTTCTCTAACAGACATCATGGATTATCAGGTGGACAATACAGGAAAAAGTATTGAAACAGCGAAAATTCAGAAGGCTATAGATGATGTTTCCCGTACGAATGGAGTTCTGTATTTTCCTGCGGGCATATATAAAACAGGAGAATTGAATATGCGGAGCAATATATCTGTTGTCTTATCAGAAGGAGCTTTGCTATCGGGCAGTGAGGATGTGAAAGATTATACGGATAAGTCTTTAATCCGTCTGGATAACGTTTCAAATTTCCGTTTATTAGGTTATGGCATTATTGATGGTTCCGGTTGGTCCGGACTGCGTAGTAATGGCGGTACCGGATTTCATTTACTATATGCATCGGACTGCAACGATATATTAATTGATGGTGTTATGCTCCGTGATCCTTCCTTTTGGAATACGAGGGTTTATCGTTCCCGAAATGTCCATCTGAAGAATATAAAGATACTCAATAACCGTCCTTATGAGAACTGGACTAATACGGATGGCGTTGATTTTGATTCTTCTGTTGATTGTTCGGTCACACATGCCGTGATACATGCCGGTGATGACAACCTGGTGGTAAAGGGCCTTGATAAGGAACGATTGTTTGCTTCCGAGAATATACTGTTTGATGATGTTTTGACAGTCAGTAATTCTGCTGCAACTAAGATCGGCACGGAAACAGGGGTAGAATATTTCAAGAATATAACATTCAGGAATATAGATGTAGTAAAATGTAAACGTGCTTTGGTGATAAATGCCTATGACTCCACCCGTGTTGAAAATATCAAGTTTGAGAATATCTTTGTGGAAGAGTTCGATTTCAATGGTACTGAATCTCCCCGCCTGATTGATTTTGAAATAACAGATAAGAGTTGGCGGGAATGTGTGGGAAATTGTACGATTAATAATGTCCGGATAAATAATGTACATGTAGGGTGTGGCCTGCAACAAGTGACTTCCCAGATCTTGGGGAAGAATAAAGAATTTGGTGTGGATGGAGTATACATTCATAACCTGAAAGTGCAGGATAAGGAAATACATAGCCTTTCTGATTTGAATATGAAGGTAAATGAGTTTGCGAAAAGAATTATATTCATAAATAAATAGAAATCCGATAGATGAAAAAAGTATTATTAAATCTGGTATTCCTTTTTGCTTTGGTATGTTTTGCTGAGGCACAGGAGTTTAAGGTTGCTGATATTTTCAGTGACAATATGGTGGTGCAGCAAAAGATAAATAATCCGTTCTGGGGTTGGGGAAAACCGGGAACGAAAGTGACTATTTCCACTTCATGGAATCCGGATAAAGAATATACGGGAGTTGTTAATTCTAAAGGTACCTGGAAGATAGCCGTACCTACGCCTGCTGCCGGAGGACCTTATGAGGTGACAGTCACTGCCAATAAGAAGAAAGTCTTTCAGAATGTGTTTGTGGGAGAAGTATGGTTGGCAAGCGGACAGTCCAACATGAGTATGCCGTTGAAAGGATATTATTGCCAGCCGGTACTGGGATCTACAGAGGCCATATTGTCTTCAGCAAAAAAGCAAATACATTTCATTAATATACCTACTTTAGCGGCCTATAAACCATTGGAACATTTTGAGGCCGAATGGGTGAAGGCTTCTCCGGAGAATGTAGCGGAATGTACGGCTGTGGGATGGTTCTTTGCAGATTTCTTACAGCGCAATATGGATGTGCCGGTCGGTATTATCAATGCCAGTTATGGAGGCTCCAACATCGAAGCATGGATGAATGCGGAAGCTTGTAAACAATTTGATGATATCCCCGTACCGCCATTGAGTGATGAAACTTCTCCGTGGATTAGTAATGTGCCTACGGTTCTGTACAATGGCATGATTCACCCACTGGTGGGATATGGCATAAAAGGTATTATCTGGTATCAGGGTGAGTCTAATATTTTCAATGTGCCCCGTTATGCTCCCTCGGTTGCTGCCATGGTAAGTAAATGGCGCGAAGCCTGGGGATTGGGAGAAGTACCTTTCTATTATGCACAGATTGCCCCTTACGATTATAAAGAGTGGAACTTTTTCACACCTCAATGGCCGGAAGTTTCGGCTTATCAACGGGAAGCGCAAAGACAGTGCCTAACGTTAATTCCAAACTCTGCAATGGCAGTATTGTTGGATGTAGGAGAGCGATATCTGATCCATCCGAGGAGGAAAAAAGAAGTAGGCGACCGTTTGGGCATGCTGGCACTCTCTAAAACCTATGGAATGAAAGGATTTGAAGCGGAAAGTCCGACTTTCAGTAAAATGGAGGTTGAGGGAAATAAGGCTATTATTCATTTTGACAATCAATTTAATGGGCTTACCAGCTATGGAAAGACTTTGGAACTGTTTGAGATATCCGGAGACAATAAGGTATTCCATAAGGCGGACGCCTATATTGATGAGGAAAAAGGTACTGTGGTAGTCACATGCAAGTATGTGGCAGAGCCTAAAGCTGTGAGATATGCATTTAAGGATTTTGTAAAGGCGGAATTATTTGGTACGGGAGGTCTGCCGGTATCTTCCTTCCGCACTGATGATTGGGATTAATTAATAACATGATACTATGCGAAAACTATTGATTTTATTCGTATTGGCTTTGCTCCCGTGGTTATCTGTCCGGTCACAGAAACCGGTTTATAAAGATGCGGGACAGCCTGTTGAAACCAGAGTGAAAGATTTGCTGAATCGGATGACATTGCATGAAAAGGTGCTTCAACTGAATCAATATACATTTGGGGAGAATGATAATCCCAATAATATAGGTACGGAGGTGAAAAATCTTCCGGCGGAGATTGGTTCGCTGATTTATCTCCATACCGATCCGAAGTTGCGTAACCGGATTCAGCGTAAGGCAATGGAAGAATCTCGCCTGGGGATACCCATTCTTTTTGGGTTTGATGTGATTCACGGGTTGCGTACGGTGTATCCGATTTCATTGGCACAGGCTTGTAGCTTTAATCCTGATTTAGTGACTCAGGCTTGCGGGATGGCTGCTAAGGAGTCTGTATTGTCGGGTATCGACTGGACATTTTCACCTATGATTGATGTGGCGAGGGATCCCCGTTGGGGACGTATTTCCGAATGTTATGGAGAAGATCCTTACCTGAATACAGTCTTTGGTGTAGCATCGGTGAAAGGTTACCAAGGCGAGAAACTGTCTGATCCGTATTCTATCGCAGCTTGCCTGAAACATTATGTAGGTTATGGTGTATCCGAAGGCGGACGGGATTACAGGTATACGGATATATCACCCCAAGCCTTGTGGGAAACCTATCTACCGCCTTATGAGGCCTGTGTGAAAGCAGGTGCCGCCACGCTTATGAGCAGTTTTAATGACATTAGCGGAGTACCGGCTACTTCAAACCATTATACCTTAACTGAAATTCTGAAGAATAAGTGGCGGCATGACGGTTTTGTCGTATCTGACTGGAATGCAATAGAGCAGCTGATTTATCAGGGTGTTGCCAAGGATCGCAAAGAAGCTGCGTATAAGGCTTTCCATGCCGGTGTGGAGATGGATATGCGGGACAATGTTTATTATGAATATTTAGAGCAGTTGGTTGCTGAAAAGAAGATAGAAATTTCGCAGATAGATGATGCGGTTGCCCGTATACTTCGGGTCAAATTTCGCCTGGGCTTATTTGATGAACCTTATACGAAAGAGCTGACCGAGCAGGAACGTTATTTGCAGAAAGAGGATATTGCTTTGGCAGCGCGTCTGGCAGAAGAATCAATGGTGCTGTTGAAGAATGAAAAGAACTTGTTGCCTCTTTCTTCAACGGTTAAAAGAGTTGCGTTGATAGGACCTATGGTCAAGGATCGTTCCGATTTGTTGGGTGCCTGGGCTTTTAAAGGTCAGGCCGAAGATGTGGAGACCATTTATGAAGGAATGCAGAAAGAATTTGGTGATAAAGTGCGGCTGGATTATGAGCAGGGTTGTGCATTGGATGGAAATGATGAATCGGGTTTCTCCGCTGCCTTGAAAACGGCTGAGGCATCCGATGTAGTAGTGGTATGTTTAGGTGAGTCCAAACAGTGGAGTGGAGAGAATGCTTCACGCTCTACAATTGCTTTGCCCGATATTCAGGAAAAGTTGCTTTTGCATTTGAAGCAGGCGAATAAGCCCATTGTACTTGTACTTTCCAGTGGTCGCCCTCTTGAGTTGATCAGATTGGAACCTCAGGTAGAAGCTATCATTGAGATGTGGCAGCCCGGTGTTGCGGGAGGAACTCCCTTAGCGGGCATTTTATCGGGCAGGGTAAATCCTTCCGGAAAGTTGTCAGTGACATTCCCGCTGTCTACAGGTCAGATACCGATCTATTATAATATGCGGCAGTCTGCCCGTCCGTTCGATGCGATGGGGGATTATCAGGATATTCCTACCGAACCTCTGTATCCGTTCGGGTATGGATTGAGTTATACTACCTTTACTTACTCTGATGCAAAACTTTCTTCCTTGAAAATCAAGAAGAATCAGAAGATAACAGCCGAGGTTACAGTGACTAACGCGGGTAAGGTGGAAGGAAAAGAAACTGTGCTATGGTATGTGTCTGATCCGTTCTGTAGCATTTCCCGTCCTATGAAAGAACTGAAATTCTTTGAAAAACAATCGTTGAAGGTTGGTGAAAGCAGAGTCTTTCGGTTTGAGATTGATCCTATGAGAGATTTGAGCTATACGGATGCAACGGGCAAACGCTTTTTGGAGGCGGGTGAATTTATAGTGTCGGTAGGTGGCCGGAAACTGACTTTTGAAGTGGTGGACTAAGTTTTCCGGTGAATAAACAGTCTTTGATAAAAATAGATATGACTTATGAATAGAATAAGAATAAATATCCTGTTGCTGTTGTTGTGCATATTCATTCCTGGAGTGGCGCAGAATGTATCTGACGGATGGAATAAAAATAGAACGGCAAGATTGACCAAACCTGTATTTGTCTATAACAATTGGTCCGCCTATGATGAATTGTCTGATAACATTCCTCTGGATGAGGCATTGGCAATGAAAGAGTTGGATCACATTGTGCGTTTGAAAAAATTGGGTGTACAGGTGGATTATTATATGATGGACGCATTCTGGTTTGATGTGAATGAAGGATATCGTAAGTGGAGGCCGGACTGCTGGCCGGAAGGTCCCAAACGTTGGCTGGATGCGTGTAAAAGAGAAGGAATAAAGCCCGGATTGTGGTTTTCTACGAACCTGCTGCGCATAGGTGGAGAGGCAAATACGATGAAGATTATTCCGGAATGGGAAAGCTCTGTGGCGGAAGACGGAACAACTCTTTGTCTGTTCAGGGGAGGATATTTGCACCATCTTATGCAGACCCTGCAAATGTACGCGGATATGGGTATTAAGATGTTCAAATTTGATTTTGCTTATTTTGATGCGGCAACTCCTGATGCCAAATGTACGATGTTGCCTACTGATATTGAGGAACAGAATAAAAATGCCTTTATTTCTGCCATAAAAGAATTTCGTTATAGGAATCCGGATGTACTTTTTATTGGCTACAATGGTTTTGGGGGTGATATGGAAAATACGGTTACCCCGTTTCGAAAAACGGTAGACCTGCGTTGGCTGGAAATATTTGATACGATGTATTGCGGTGATCCCCGCTTATCCGATGTGCCGATGATGAACTTCTGGCGTTCACAGGATTTGTATTCGGATCACATGACCTTTCAATACTTGTTTAACGGAGTACCGGTCCGGCGCATTGACAACTGTGCTTTTATGATTGGTACCACGGGTACTTGTTATAACAGGGCTTTAAATGCTTGGAAAGGCATGATGATTCTGACGATGGCACGCGGGGGCTGGCTGAATGTCTGTCATGGAAATATTGATTTGCTAAGTGATGATGATGCCCGCTGGATGGCTAAAGTGCAGCAATTGTATATGAAGGTACAGCAGTATGGAAGTATTTCAGCATTCGGGGCTATCCCCGGCAAAGCGCTGCCATACGGATACATGGCTTCCGCTGAAGGAGGAAAACTTTATACTGTGGTAAACGCATCACAAGAGAAAGCCAAAGTAATGTTGCCTGAAGCGACAGGAACGGGGAGGGTGCTTTTTACGGACAGTGGTTTTATGCCTGTTTTAGAAAAGAATATTGTGGAATTGGGGCCTGAACAGATGGTTGTTGTCGGATACGGCAAGTTCAGTAACCGGGAGTATGATTTAGGTATTGAGAAAGATATCGTTATCCCTGCAACAATTCAAAAGGTAAAAATAGATGTGCAAAAGAAAAATGAGCATACCTTGCAGGCACATTACACCCCTTCGAAAGGGAAAACTGTACGGATTCTCTTTCAGCAATTGGATGAGCATGGAAAAGCATTCCGTTCGTGGGGCGGTGCTCCTCCTACCGGGATTAAAATGGACCATTTCTTCAATATAGAAGTAAAGCAGGGCAAGCGTTCTGTTCCGATAAAGAAATCGCATGATAAGATGATCTGGTGCGGCTTGTCATGGGCGGTAGGAGAGGTTTCTGCTGACGATATAAAAGAAGGACGTCCGTTGGAAATAAGTTGTACCGCTATAGATGGGAATAGCGAACACTGCTTATTGGAAGTTTACCAGGTTGAATATTCTGCTGAAAAGAAATAAGATTGGAAAAGGGATGACTGGAACAGTTTCACAGTCATCCCTTTTTTGAGGTTATCGGTCTCCTTTTTTCAGATCCCTGAAATTCTTGGGTGTTTCATTATATACTTCCTTAAAGCACTTGATGAAATAATGTGCTTGGTTAAAGCCGGTCAGGTAGGCTATTTCCGCTATTGACAAATCACTGTTTATCAATAGCTCGGATGCTTTTCGAAGCCGGATAGCCCGGATAAACTGATTGGGTGTCTGCCCGATAAGCATTCTGAACTTCTTATGAAGCACTGTCTTACTGATATTCATGGCTATTGAGAATTCCTCAATGTTGAAGTCCGCCTTATCCAGATTCTCTTCTATCACCTTCATGGCCTGTTGCAGGAATACTTCCTTGGAATTGAACTCAATGGTATCACTGTCTTTGGCTATCAGGTTCTTTAGGAGTTGTTCTTTTCGTTTCTGGCGCGTATTCAGGATATTCATGATCTGATTGATCAATGCTTCCGTATCAAAAGGTTTCTTGATATAGATGTCAGCGCCTTCTTTATAACCCCTTAGTTCATCTTCAGATGAAGTTTTGGCAGTCAGTAATATAACGAATATATCGGCATAAAGGGAATTTTCCTTTATATGGCGGCACAGTGTCAGACCGTCCATACCGGGCATCATGATGTCCGATATTACGATTTCAGGAAGATACTCACCTACTAATTTCAAGGCTTCTTCTCCATGGGTGGCTGTCACTACGTTGAAGTGCTCCGCTAATTTGCCTGCAAGGTATTTAAGTATCTGTTCGTTATCTTCTACCAGTAATATGGTGGCACTGTTCTCTATATTGGTTGCCTGTGCTTTAAATTCGGTAATATCAGTTGTTTCCTGATATTCTTCTGAATTCTCTACCGGTAGTTTGATGCACAGTGTGGTGCCTTGTCCGGGTTGTGAGTCAATAGAAACTGTGCCGTTCATTACTGATACGAATTTCTTCACGACATATAATCCTATGCCCAATCCGTTGGGAGTGTTTTCCTTATTGTATTGGGGTTCCCGGTAGAATTTATTGAATACAGTTGCTTGGTATAACTGATTGATACCCGGTCCCGTATCTTTTATGAATACACTCAATTGTCCATCTATATATTCCAGTGCCACCGATACACTGCCTTGATCGGGGGTGTACTTAATGGCGTTACTCAGTAAGTTATATAAAATCCTTTCAAACTTCACACTGTCAATCCATATATGTATGGAGGGGATGTTGGCCTGATAGGATAGCTGGATTTTTTTAGAGCTTGCCAGATAATTGAATGCATTCACTATGATGCGGCAGAATGATACGATTTCTATGTTTCTATTGTTTATCTTTACTTCAGAGAATTCCACTCGCTTGAAGTCAAGGATTGTAGAAAACAGATCGGATAAGAATGCAGCATTCTTGGTGATAATGGACAGCCTTTCATACTGAATATCATCTTCTTTGGTTTCACGCAACATATCATTGGCAGGTGCCAGTATCAAAGATAAAGGCGTAATCAGGTCGTGCCCAAGACTTTCGAAGAAACTTTCCTTTTCTTTTAATAGTTCTTCTTTCTTCAAAGTCTCCATCTCCTGTATCTTTTGTATACTCTTTCTTCTGTAGTGTCTGATAATCATATATATTATGAGTGCGATGCTCAACAGGATAATCAGGCAGGAAATGAAATAGAACAAAGGTGTTTTCCACCAGGGCGGAGCGACAATAATGCTCATGGACCAGCATGGCTTGGTGCCTGACTCTTCGTTATATTTCATAATTTCCAGGGTGTATGTGCCGGGGTTAAGTTGTGAGAAGGTCAGAGGTACGGACATATCGAGATATTGCCAGCTGTCGGTAAAACCGATCATCCTGTATAGGTATTTATTGCAGTAGTTGGCTTCCCCTATTTCAGTAAAGGACAAGGATATCCATTTGGAGGCATAAGACAGTGTGATGGAAGGAATATATTCGGTATTCTCTTTTAAAATCACTCGGTTGTTTATCGTATCGCCTACCTGTATCTTTTGGTGGTTGATCTCCAGATCAGTCAATATGAGTTTGGTCTTATCATACTGATGCAGCGCCTTTTCCACATCCACAACCATGAGTTGTTCGGTATTGCCGAACAGGATATATTCTTTGTTTTCATAGGTTATTTTTTCGGCTGAAAGGATAGAAGAGTTGCCCCAATAGCTGATATTCGGTTCGCAGATGCGCTGTTCACTGTTTATGTAGCAGAATATCTTCTCACCGATAAAGAACCATAGATTCTGGTTATCATCGAGCAACAATGACTTGATGGCCCCTTGCGGCAATGGGTATGTAGGGAATGCGGTAGAAACTTGCAGTGAATCATTGGATACTTCCATCTTCAACAGATTGTTTGATGTTCCTATCCACCAGCATTTATTACTTTTATCTTCTATGATAGAGTACACAATTTCCTGGTCGATGATTTTGTCTTTTAGAGTGACCTGATCTGATGCATTGAAGATGGAGAGCCCATTATGTGAAGCTATAAACAATTGATTGTCACGATAAGGTATGATAGCGTTTATCCTGTCCCGACTGAAATAGTCATAATGGATATAATCTTTTATTTGCCGGTTCTTCTTGTCCAAGCATAGGGACATCAGACCGTTTTGTTTGGTGCCTATCCACACTTTATTGTCTTTTATATAGAAAGTCGTAATCTTTTCTAATTCAGTGCTTGCCGTAAATTCTTTCCATTGAATTTCCTGTGAATTATTATTCTGGAAAGAATATAATAATCCTATGCCATCGTGCCCCACTAACGTAATATCCTTATTTTGCCCGATAGATAAGATATGGTCCTTGAATTTGTCTTTGCTTTTATAATTTTCCTTTTCAGTAGAGGTACGCATATCGAAATGATACATACCGTCGCCTAAGGTTCCCAACAATATTTTGTCTTGTAAAAGGGCGATAGAAGTGATGGGAGAATGAGTTTTACGAATTGAGAGCAACTGGTTGATTCCCCTGTCTGAGGAGGAGTACTTATAGAGTCCTTTTCCGTATGAACCTATCCAGATGTTATCAAGGCTATCTTTATAAATGGCATTGATAAAAGTGGTACCCAGATGTTCTGTGCCGGGTAGTGGATAAATACGCTCTTGCTCTTTATCATATACTTTTATTCCTTCTCCCCAGGTGCCGATCAGAAGTTTGTTTGCTTCTCCTTCTATGCGGTATATGGGGGTATTGCTGTTATGCAGATGGATGGTTCGGGCTTGTTCGGGTTGTTGGCTCCAGGTTAATTCATAGAGCGCATTATCCCATGAAGAGTAATACAGTGTATTGTCTTCTCCGGTGTCGTGTAGTTGTGTGATGGTCTGGTTCTTGGGAGTAATGTCTGTCCATGTTTGTTTTCGGGAGTTGTACATCACAAGTCCTGTATAGGTGCTGATCCATATATGTCCTTTAGGCTTTTCCACAAAACTGGAGACAATGGCTCCTGAATGGCTGCGTTCGGCTGTGAAACTGGTACGTTCTGTATTCTTGGGAGTTAATTTGCATATACCTTCTTCCCAGCTTCCCAACCAGATGTTATGATCAGAGTCTTCGAATATGGAAACAATCCGGTTAGGGATGGGGGCGGAAACCTGCTCATTGAGATGGATGAACTGGTCGGTCCGCGGATTGTATATGTCTACTCCTCCGGTCTTAAAGCCAATCCATAACAAGCCTTTGGAATCAAGGAACAAGGTTTCTATATTATTATTATTAAGACTGTTGTTTGTTGCTTTCCCCGATTTATAGACTTTAAACCGATGTCCGTCAAAACGGTTGAGCCCATCTTCTGTGGCAATCCACATATAATAGTCATTTTCGCAGATAGAAGTGATTTCAGAACTTGATAATCCATCTGCTAAATCATAATGCAATAGCTTCTGTGCTCCGGCAGTGAAGGTGGCACAGAACATGAATACAAATAACAAACACTTTCTTATATTACTCATAGCATACTGATTAAAATTCAATATTCAAAAGTAGGAAAAAATAAGCGATCCCCTTCTTTTTGAAGACGCTTAAAAATAAAAGAATCGTGCCGATTGATAACAAATTCCTGTTTTTGATAGCGGATACAGGAATTTGTTATTCTTTTGTGCTTTTCTGTTATCCTGTTTATAAAGAAACAGGGACTTTTGCATCAGTAACTTTTTAATTAAAAATATTATGAATAAACAACATGTTTTGCAAAGACGAATCATCTTCGGATTGCTATTCCTTGGTGGAGTAACTTTCTCCTATGCATCAACGGAAAAAGATCTCGGTTCTTCAACATCAGCCATTACACAACAGGCTGTAACTGTAAAAGGTTCTGTGAAGGATGCTGCCGGTGAAGCGATAATTGGAGCCTCTGTAGTAGTAGAAGGTACTACGAATGGTCTGATTACAGATGTAGACGGACATTTCTCTATTCAGGCATCAGTAGGACAAAATCTCGTGATTTCTTATATAGGTTATGAAACGCAAGTCGTGAAAATAGCCCGGGCAAACCAGCAAATCAATATTGTATTGAAAGAAAGCTCGGAGTTGATCGATGAAGTTGTGGTTGTAGCCTATGGTACGCAGAAAAAAGCCAATCTGACGGGAGCGGTATCTTCTGTAAAGGTCAATGATATTAAAGACATTCCGGTATCCAATACTTCCAGTTTGCTGCAAGGACGAATGAGTGGTGTTACCGTGAGCTCTTTCTCTGCGCAACCCGGTGCTGAGGGAGATGTGGAAATCCGTATCCGCGGTATAAACACTTTTGGTGACAGTAATCCTATGGTGTTGATTGACGGTGTGGAGGGAAGCCTCAACAGTGTTTCTCCGAATGATATTGAAAACATATCAGTATTGAAGGATGCGGCTTCCGCTTCTATATATGGTGTACGTGCTGCCAACGGTGTAGTTCTGGTTACAACGAAACGAGGAAATGCAGACAAGAAGACACTATCTTACAGCGGATCCTATGGTGTACAGAAAGCTACGGTTCTGCCTACATATATTAATTCATGGGATTGGGCTACTCTTTATAATGAACAGAATGAAGCTATGGGAGATGTAACTTCGAATTATACCCCTGAAATGATTCAGCAAATGAAAGATGGATCGAGACCGGATTTGTTTGCCAATACCCGCTGGTCGGACAAAATATTCCGTTCTGCTCCTATTCAGACCCACCATTTGTCTATGTCGGGTGGTAATGCCACTTCTCATTATATGGGTTCGGTAGGATATGTGGGACAGGATGGTATCATGGAAGGTACAAGTACTGACCGTTTTAATTTCCGTCTGAATGCTGACAGCAAGTTCATTGATATAATCACTTTAGGACTGAATGTTTCTGGTAACCATGAAGAAGTAGAGGAACCTACCATTGGTACTTACTATGTATTCGAACAGATGAAATGGCATTCCCGTCCTTCGGTACCTTATAAATACAGCAATGGTGAATGGGGATTTGTGGATGGTAACGATAAAATGCAGGCTATTAAGAATCCGGCTTATGCCACTACCATAACCTCAAAGAAGAAATACAGCCGTTTCGACGGTAAGGCTTTCCTGGAAATTGAGCCGATTAAGAACCTGTCTATCAAGACCAGCTTTGCTTATCAATATAACCAATGGAACAGTATTGGTGCTGAACCTGCTTATATTCCTCAGGATTCGTATGGTAACCCTGTGGGAGGTAGTGGTAAGAATTACCTGACCGATGCTTATTATTCCGAAACTCAGTGGATCAACGAAAACATTATTACTTATCACTTTGATGTGAACGGCCATGCTTTCAACTTCTTGCTGGGGCAGTCTAACCAATATAATAATTTCCGTTCTACCACGGCAACAGGTGAAGATCTTCCGAGCGACAATATCACCGTATTGAACGGTGCTTTAAGTACTTCTGCTAAGGGAGATGCTGCCGAAGCTGCTTTGAGATCATTCTTTGGCCGTGTGAACTACAATTACAAGGATCGCTATTTGGCTGAATTCAACCTCCGTCGTGATGAGTCTTCCAGAATACCTAAAAAGAACCGTACCGGTTATTTCCCTTCTGTATCTGTGGGCTGGAACATTGCTCAAGAGGCTTTCATGGAGAAATATAGCTTTATCAGCCAGTTGAAACTAAGAGGTAGCTGGGGTGAACTGGGTAACCAGGAGATCGGTTACTATCCGTTTGCACAGTATATCGGTTTGGGTAATAACTATGTATGGGGTGACAACAAAGTTTCGGGTGTGGCTATTTCCTCATTGGCTAATCCTGACATTAAATGGGAAACAACCGCTACTACGGATATAGGTATAGACGCCGCTTTCCTGAATAACAAGATTACCCTTACTGCTGACTATTTCTACAAGAAGACTTCTGATATTTTGCTGCAATTGCCCATTCCCGGAATTGTGGGTATTTCTACTGAACCTTATGTGAATGCTGCATCAGTAAAGAATGAAGGTTGGGAATTCGCTTTAGGTTATAATGATCAATGGGGCGACTGGAAATTCGGTGCAAATGTCAATTTCAGTAAGGTGAAGAATGAAATTCTCGACCTGCACGGTAAAGATTCATGGATTACAGACTGGTCTATTAATCTGGAAGGACATCCTATCAATTCTTATTATGGTTATGTAGCCGATGGATTGTATCGCACACAGGCTGAAGTGGATGAAGCTAATGAAAAGAATTCTGTTGGCGGTGGTGCTTTGAAGTTGGGTGATATCCGTTATAAAGATGTCAGCGGTCCGGAAGGTAAACCGGATGGAGTAGTGGATACTTACGACCGTACAGTGATTGGTAATCCGTTCCCTGATTTTACTTACGGTTTTGGTTTAAATGCCGCTTACAAAGGATTTGATTTATCTGCTTTCTTCCAGGGTGTAGCCGGTGTAGACCGTATTGTGATGGATTATCCTACCGTTTCGGGTAATGTTACGACGGCATTCCTGGATCGTTATTCTGAAAGTGCTAACCCTAACGGGAACTTCCCGCGTCTGGGTAATGGTGACTATAACAGCCAACCCTCTTCATTCTGGTTGAAAGATGCTTCTTACCTGCGTCTGAAGAATATTGAATTGGGATACTCTTTCAAACAAGAATGGATTCGCAAGGCGAAACTGGAACGCTTAAGAATATATGTTTCTGCACAGAATATCCTGACTATTACCGGCATTGACGATTATGATCCTGAAAAGTATGGAACCGATACTCGCGGTCATGCTTATCCCAATGCCAAGACATTCTCTGTGGGCTTAAACATTACATTATAATTTAAAATAAAGAAGATCATGAAAAAAATATATTATTCAGTTATTTTGTCATTAGCCTTTTCCCTCTTTTCTTGTTCAGACTTCCTGGATCGTGAATCTTTGTCAGAGTTGTCTAATGGTAATTTTTGGAATACAGAGGCTGATGCGACTAAAGCGTTGGTAGGTTGCTACGATGCTTTGCAAAGTGAAGGTAGCTTGGGATTTTGCTGGCCGGGTGGAAATACTTGTAGTTTGCGTGAATTGGAATTTGCTACGGATAACGGCTATTTTGCCTGGATTCCGTGGGTGGGCCCCGATGTGATCACTACCAATACCATGAGCCCCACAGCAGCTGTTACTAAGGCTGTATGGAATGCTTCTTATGCAGGTATTGCACGATGCAATAATGTTATTGAAAAAGTACCGCAAATGCTGGAGAACGGTAAAATAGGTGAAGAAGCAGGTACAAGAATCGTTTGTGAGGCTAAGTTCATCAGAGCGTTGTTTTATAATCATCTGACCAGTCTGTACCGTGATGTTCCGAAGGTGTTTAATGTGTTGACTACTGAAACGAGCCAGGTACCTAAGTCGCAAAAATCAGAAATTGTAGCTGACATAATCAAGGACCTGAAGGACATTACTGCCGAAGGTATGTTACCTGTTACGGCTGATAGAGGCCGTGCTACCAGAGGTGCCGCATTGGGCTTACTGACCCGTGTATACCTGTATAACGAGATGTATAAGGAGGCTGCCGATGCTGCTTTACAGGTTATTAACCTGAGCCAATATGAGATAGACCCGAATTACAGTACCCTGTTTACGGAAGCTGGTGGTGCCAGCAAAGAAATAGTATTTGCCATTCGCTTTAAAAATACCGACCAACAAAATGGTGAGGGTGGTTTCTTAGCTTATAACTATGGTTATCCGATGGAATGGCAGTTGCCTTATCCGAATTTAGCAAACGATTTTTATTGCAAGGATGGTAAACCTATTACCTCTTCGGGAATCTATGATCCGGATGATGATTCAACTCGTGACCCGCGTCTGACGTATACACTGATGACGAAGAATGGTGATACGTATGACGGCAAGGTAAGTGATGCATGGTGGTCCTGGAACAGTCCATTCCAGTTGTTCATGCGTAAATATCAGAATCAGCCTACTACATGGGCTGCCGATAATCAGGATATGTATGTTATTCGCTACGCCGATGTACTGTTGATGCGTGCTGAAGCTTTGGCTAAGCAAAATACAGGTAAAGACGAAATTATGTCAATGGTGAACCAGGTGCGTCAGCGTGCTGATGTGATGATGCCGAAGGTGGAAGATGCTGAAGGTTCCAATCTCTCTTATGATCAATTGCTCGACGTGGTGAAGCATGAAAGAAGAGTGGAACTGGCTTTGGAAGGTACCCGTTATTTTGATCTTATGCGCTGGAAAGAAATGGATAAAGCATATGAAAGATGCCGGGCAGACGGTGGGGCAGGTTCTCATATCTTCGATTCGTCAAAAGGATATGTATGGCCTATACCTCAATCAGAGTTAGACAACAACAGAGCTTTGGTTCAGGCACCGGAATGGGGTGGTAAATAATTGAAATAAATTCCAGATAGAGGCTGGCCGGATGAAGATCCTGTCTGAAGGCCGGCCTTTGCTCTGCTAAATATAATAATATGAGAATTCTATACAGCCTATTATTTTTCTTAATAGCATTTGGTGTGAGCAGTTGTGGGGAAAAAGATTCCACACTTCGGGAACAATCTTTCGATGAAGCATGGTTATTTCATCGTGGAGATATCGCCGAAGGAGAAAAGCAATCTTTAGATGACTCACAATGGCGTCAGATAAATCTTCCTCATGATTGGAGTATTGAAGATATTCCTGGAACCAATTCTCCTTTTACAGCGGATGCTGCAACGGAAGTTGCAGGTGGTTTTACTGTAGGTGGTACGGGATGGTATAGAAAGCACTTCTACATAGATGCGGCTGAAAAAGGTAAATGTATTGCTGTCTCTTTCGATGGAATTTATATGAATGCAGATATCTGGGTGAATGATCGCCATGTAGCCAATCATGTTTATGGATATACTGCATTTGAACTGGATATAACCGATTATGTACGTTTCGGAGCTGAAAATCTGATAGCTGTCCGTGTGAAAAATGAAGGTATGAATTGCCGTTGGTATACAGGTTCGGGTATTTACAGGCATACTTTCTTGAAGATAACCAATCCGCTTCATTTTGAAACTTGGGGAACGTTTGTCACGACTCCCGTTGCAACGGCGGATAAAGCAGAGGTACATGTACAGAGTGTTCTGGCAAATACTGAAAAAGTAACCGGAAAAGTGATTCTGGAAACGCGGATTGTAGATAAGAATAACCATACTGTAGCTCGGAAAGAGCAACTGGTAACATTGGATAACAAAGAAAAAACAGAGGTTGGCCATGCGTTGGAAGTGCTTGCTCCGCAATTATGGTCTATAGACAATCCTTACTTATATCAGGTTGTAAACCGTCTTCTGCAAGATGATAAAGTTATAGATGAGGAATATATTTCAATAGGTATACGCAATATTGCATTTAGTGCGGAGAATGGTTTCCAGCTGAATGGTAAATCCATGAAACTAAAAGGCGGATGTATCCATCATGACAATGGTCTTTTGGGTGCAAAGGCTTTTGACCGGGCAGAAGAAAGGAAAATAGAACTACTGAAAGCGGCTGGTTTCAATGCGCTGCGCTTGTCTCATAATCCTCCCTCAACCGCTTTACTCAATGCCTGCGACCGCTTAGGTATGCTGGTCATAGATGAGGCTTTTGATATGTGGCGCTATGGTCATTATCAGTATGATTATGCACAATACTTTGATAAATTGTGGAAAGAAGATTTGCATAGTATGGTTGCACGGGATAGGAATCATCCTAGTGTTATCATGTGGAGTATTGGTAATGAAATCAAGAACAAAGAAACTGCTGAAATTGTGGATATATGCAGGGAGTTGACAGGTTTTGTGAAGACGCTTGATACAACGCGGCCTGTTACGGCGGGAGTTAATTCTATTGTTGATGCAACGGATGATTTTCTGGCTCCTCTGGATGTTTGTGGTTATAATTACTGTTTAAACCGTTATGAATCGGATGCCAAACGTCATCCGGACCGTATTATCTACGCTTCGGAGTCCTACGCATCCCAGGCTTATGATTATTGGAAAGGAGTAGAAGATCATTCATGGGTGATCGGTGATTTTATCTGGACTGCTTTTGACTATATTGGTGAGGCAAGTATCGGCTGGTGTGGGTATCCGCTTGATAAACGTATTTTCCCTTGGAATCATGCCAATTGTGGTGATTTGAATCTTTCGGGCGAACGTCGTCCCCAGTCCTATTTGCGTGAAACGTTATGGAGTGATGCACCGGTATCCCATATTGTTGTGACGCCTCCTGTTCCTTCTTTTCCTCTGAATCCGGATAAGGCGGATTGGAGTGTATGGGATTTTCCGGATGTTGTGGATCATTGGAATTTCCCGGGATATGAGGGGAAAAAGATGACAGTATCTGTATACTCCAATTGTGAACAGGTTGAACTGTTCTTGAATGGGGAATCTTTAGGAAAACAAGAAAATACTGCCGATAAGAAAAATACGCTTGTCTGGGAAGTACCTTATGCTCATGGAATATTGAAAGCCGTAAGTTATAATAAAGGCGGTGAAGTGGGCACTGCAACGTTGGAAAGTGCCGGTAAGGTTGAAAAGATCAGATTATCTGCGGACAGAACGGAAATCGTAGCTGATGGTAATGATCTAAGCTATATCACATTAGAATTGGTAGATAGTAAAGGCATTAGAAATCAGTTGGCTGAAGAATTGGTAGAATTTTCTATAGAAGGAGATGCTACGATTGAAGGAGTAGGTAATGCCAACCCTATGAGCATAGAAAGTTTCGTTGCTAATAGCCGGAAGACGTGGCGCGGAAGTAACTTATTGGTTGTTCGTTCCGGGAAATCTTCAGGACGGATTATTGTAACAGCAAAGGTAAAGGCACTTCCGGTTGCGAGTATTACTATAACTCAGAAAAAATAGAGATTGCCTAAAAATCAAATTTAAAAGAAGTATGAAGTTGAGAGCATTATTAAAACGATCTATATTTGTCATCATAAGCTCGTTGATTGTCACAGCATGCAGTCAGGGTACGGATTGTTCCGTACGAAAGATTAAATTTGATCAGGATTGGAAGTTCCATCTTGGCCAAATGGAAGATGCGGCAAAAGAATCTTACGATGATTCGGAGTGGCGGGTATTAAATCTGCCACATGACTGGAGTGTAGAGCCTCTTTCCGGTTCGGACGGCTTATCGGTAGGCCCTTTCTCCAAAGAAAGTGCCGGAGGTTTTGCTACCGGACAAACCGTAGGTGGTGAAGGCTGGTATAGAAAATCATTTACTATTGACCGTAAAGATGCTCATAAACTTCATTCTCTTTATTTTGAAGGAGTTTATGCGCAGTCCGAAGTATGGGTGAACGGACAAAAAGTGAATTTCAATGCGTATGGATATTCGTCCTTCAAATGTGATATTACTTCATATTGTCATCCGGCAGGTGAAGTGAATACCATTGCGGTGAAGGTAACGAATGAGGGGAAAAATTCCCGTTGGTATGCCGGTTCAGGTATCTACCGGCATGTATGGTTCATAAAGACCGATTCTGTCCATTTGGATGAATGGGCGGTTGCCGTACGTACTGCAAAGATGGCTGGTGATGAGGCTACATTGGCTATAGAGGCGGATGTGCTTAATGAAAAGGCGGAGAAGGCAGGAGTAAATATGATGGTTACGATTATTTCTCCTGATGGTGAAGAGGTAGGAATGAAAGAGCAGACAGTGAGTGTTGACGCAGCTGGTAAGCAGACAGTTGCTTTCTCTTTGCCGGTGAAACAGGCAAAGCTATGGTCGGTTGATACTCCGCATTTGTATGAAGCGAAAATTTTAATTCGTTCCGGGCATGAAGTGTTGGATCAAATATCTGTTCCTTTTGGCATCCGTACTATATCCTTCAGTGCGAAGGAAGGATTTAAGTTGAATAATTTGCCTCTGAAACTGAAAGGTGGCTGTGTACACCATGATAATGGTTTGTTGGGGGCGGCTTCGTTGGATAGGGCGGAGGCGCGTAAAATAGAATTGTTGAAGGCAAATGGATATAATGCAGTTAGATGTGCCCATAATCCTCCGGCAGAAGCTTTTCTCCGAGCTTGCGATGAACAAGGTATGTTGGTGATTGATGAGGCTTTTGATCATTGGCAAAAAGAAAAGAATCCTCAAGACTATCATCGTTTCTTCGATGAATGGAACGAAAAAGATATTTCGGCAATGGTGCTGAGAGACCGGAATCATCCGTCTGTCATCATGTGGAGTATCGGAAATGAAATTCAGGAACGTTCGGATGATGCCGGTATAGAGATTGCTGAAAGATTAAGGAATATAGTGAAGAAATTGGATCCTTCACGTCCGGTAACTGCTGCTATCAACGATTATTGGGATAATCCGCAGCTGAAGTGGAAGGAAGATGCTGCAAAAGCCATGCAACATCTGGATGTGACAGGATACAATTATATGTGGTACGAATATGAAAATGATCATCAGAAAGATCCCTTACGTATCATATATGGTAGTGAGACTGTTGCGCAGGAAGCGGCTGTAAACTGGAACCTGGTGGAAAAACATCCGTATATCATTGGTGATTTTGTATGGACTGCCCTTGATTATCTGGGTGAAGCGGGAATAGGGCATACACTGGAACTGAGTAAAGGCGAGAAGAATCCACAGTTTATGGGTTGGCCCTGGTATAACGCCTGGTGTGGAGATATTGATATCTGTGGAGAGAAGAAACCACAGTCCTATTACCGGGATATTATCTGGAAGGAAAGGGAAATAACAATGGCTGTACAGCCTTTGCCGACTGTCGGGAAAACAGAAGATGTGAGCTATTGGGGGTGGAAGAACGAATCTCTTAGCTGGAACTGGAAAGGGCTGGAAGGCAAACCGGTAAAAGTAAATGTTTATAGTCGTGCACCTAAGGTAAGGCTCTATCTTAATAATGAATTGCTGGGTGAGCAAGAAGTTTCAAAGAAAGACTATACGGCTACGTTCATGGTCAACTATCAGCCGGGTGAATTGAAAGCAGTGGCTACCTATGACAGCAGTGAATCTTCATGCGCTATTTTAAGAACCACAGGTGCTCCGGTACAGATACGTTTAATCGCAGACCGCAAGGTGATTAAAGCGGATAGGGACGATCTGGCTTATGTTACTGTTGAATTGATTGATAAAGAAGGCAGGGTAGTACCTGATGCTGATATGAAAGTGACTTTAAGTGTTGTGGGGAATGGTATTATCAGGGGATCAGGAAATGCATGTCCTACAGATATGGAAAGTTTCCGCTCCTTATCACCCAAAACTTTTAAAGGTAAAGCAATGGCTATATTGCAACCGGATGGAAATGCGGGTGAGATAACCTTGAATGTTTCAGCAGAGGGGATGAAAGGAGCATCGATTACAATCAGAACGGTGGATCGGATGTCGGCTAAGCAAGAGGGAAAAGATATCGTGACTCCCGGCAGTATCTGGAAAGATATGGATGGAAATCCGATAAATGCACATGGAGGAGGTATTCTCTACCATGAAGGTACTTATTATTGGTATGGTGAATTTAAAGGTGATTCCACCTATCGCCTGGACTGGGTTAAAACCTGGGAGTGCTGGCGGGCTGAAGCCGGGGGGGTGGCTTGCTATTCATCCAAGAATCTGACAGACTGGAAATTTGAGGGTAAGGTTCTGCCTACGGTAGATGATGATCCGACTTCAGATCTTCACCCTTCGCAAGTGATAGAGCGTCCGAAGGTTATCTATAATGAGAAAACCGGTAAGTTTGTGATGTGGATGCATATTGAAAGCCCTGATTATGAAAAGGCGCATGCCGGGGTAGCGGTCTGTGACTCACCGACAGGAACTTTCACTTATTTGGGATCTTTTAAACCGAATGGGGCAGATAGTCGTGATCAGACTATCTTCAAGGATGATGATGGAAAGGCTTATCATATCTGCTCGTCAGAATGGAACAGTACCTTATATATCAGTTTGCTGACTGATGATTATACAAAACCTTCAGGAACTTATGTCCGGAGATTTATCGGACAATCCCGGGAAGCTCCTGCGGTCTTTAAACGAAACGGTCATTATTATATGCTCTCATCCGGTTGCACCGGTTGGGATCCGAATAAAGCCAAATGGGCTGTATCCGATTCAATGATGGGAGTTTGGGAACTGAAAGATAACCCCTGTCTGGGGCGTGATGCCGATAAGACATTTTATGCCCAAAGTACCTACGTACTCCCCATTGAAGGGATGCAGGATCAATTTATCGCTATGTTTGACAGGTGGAATAAAATGGATTTAATAAATTCACGGTATGTCTGGTTGCCGATTGAGTTCGATGGAGACAGACCACTTATTCGCTGGGCGGATCAGTGGAGCACTCAGACAATGGAAGCGGTTTATTAACCTAATGATAGAATACAAATGAAAAAAATAGCCTGTTTATTTATCGGTTTTTGCCTGTTTACGAACTTATCAGCACAGAAAGTTTATAGGCTGGATGCTTCGGACGTCATGGAGACACCTTCGTGCGGTCATCTGAAGATGGGAAATCCGGGGTCTAAGGAGAAGGCTATAGAAGTTAATAGTCTATATATGACTATGGGCGGGAAGCCAATCTTACCCGTTATGGGAGAGTTGCATTTCTCGCGTATCCGTAAGGATTTGTGGGAAGACCGTATCTTGAAAATGAAAGCTTGCGGTATCAATATTATCTCTACTTATTTGTTCTGGAATCATCACGAAGAGATAGAAGGTCAGTTTGAGTGGGAGAATGAGAAAGATTTGCGCAGCTTTATTAAGTTATGCCGGAAGCATGGATTGTTTGTAGTTCCGAGACTGGGACCCTGGTCGCATGGAGAAGCGCGTAATGGCGGGACACCCGACTGGATCTTACAAAAAAAATATCTGAAAGACCGCTCAAATGATGTGGTTTATCAGAATTATGTAAAACGTTATTTTGCCCAAATAGCTAACCAGTTGAAAGGGCTTTACTATAAAGATGGCGGGAATATCATAGGCATCCAGTTGGAAAATGAATATTGGTATGGAAAGGAGGGTGAACCACATATCCAATGGCTGAAAGATACGGCTCTGGAAAATGGCATTGATGTCCCGATGTATACAGTTACGGGCTGGGGAGACGGTTCTGTTCCTCCTTTTGAGGTAATTCCTTTATGGGGAGGATATGCAGATGCTCCATGGGTGGAACATGTGGGAAAAGAATACCAGCCGGGCAACTTCCTGTTCGATTCGTTCCGTGATAATGAGAATATAGGTAACGATCAGATAAAGCGGCAAGATGTGTATATGACGTATGAAGAATATCCCTTCTTTACTTGTGAAATGGGAGTGGGTGTACAAAATACCTATCACAGGCGACTCAGCATCGATCCTTTAGACGGGTTGGGTATGATGATAGCCAAACTTGGTTCAGGGTCTAACCTGCTGGGATATTATATTTTTGCCGGTGCCACTCAGTTTACGGGTAAACTATGGTCTACTGAGGAAGAGCAATTGAAAACTGGGTATTGGAGCCGCTTACCGGTGAAATCTTATGATTTTCAGGCTGCTATCCGCGAATCAGGAGAAATAGCGGAATCTTATAAGAAGGTGAAAAAACTGCATTACTTTGTCAATGAGTATGAAAAAGACCTGGCTCCCATGATGCCTGTTATCCCGAAGTGGGAAGAAGATGGGTTACAGGTAGCTGTACGCTCTAATAATGAAACCGGCTATATGTTTGGGATCAATTACTCCCGTTATCATCCGAAGAAGGTACAGAAGAGTGTGAAGTTTGAGGTGAAACTGAAAGATAAAACGCTTCGTTTTCCTCAGAAAGGTATTGAAATGCAGGATAGTACGGTCTTTATCTGGCCCTTGAATGTGGAACTTGACGCTATGCGCCTGAATTATGCTACAGCACAATTGATGGGAAGTGTTGATAATTGCTATCTGTTTTTCCAGAACAGACAAATTCCAGTGGAGCTATCTTTTGATAAATCGACTGTGAAAGGAGTGGAGGTAAACCGGGCTAAGATAAAGGAAGAAAGTGATAGTTGGGTTGTTAGCGGACTTAATCCGGGAAAAGATTGTGTGCTTAAAATACAATTGCAGAATGGAGAAGAAAAGTGTGTTGTCATTCTGACTGAAAAAGAGGCTGATAACTGTTGGTTATTGGAACAAGATGGGAAGAAAGTATGCTATATTTCTGATGCGGATTTATACAGTTCACTTGGAGATGTTTATATTTTCTCTACTGATAAGAAGGCTGCTTATTATAAGTTGAAAACGGGTATGAATCCGGGATTTGAACAGAAAACGGTTATTTTCAATCAGCCGCAAATGGATATTCGTATTCAGTCTAAGGGCATCCTGGAAGAGGCTAAATGGTTGGAAACAGCAAACTTTCATGGGATTGAACCTTATCAGCAGCGTTATCGTCGTTTCTTCTTTAAGGAATTCAATCTGGATAATCCTTCAGAGATTAAGAAAGTCACTTTGTTTATGTATCCGGAGTCGAAATGTATACTCAATCTGAATGATACTTGGGTAAATCAGGAAGTAAAACCAAACCAGTTAAATGAAATAGACCTTACAGGATATGCCAGAAAAGGTGTGAATCTGTTGTTTGCAAGTTTTCCATTTGTTGAGGGGAAGAAGCAATTTGCTGCACGTGTCATTGTGGAATACTATAATTATGACAGGATTGAATTTAGTACCGACTCTTCTTGGTTGACGACGGACTATTATTCCAACCCTTCACTCACACGGGTGTTTCCGCAACCGGTGGCTCCGGTGGTAGTAGATAAACCGGGATATGCCGAAGGTATTGCTTATAATACATTCAAAGAGTGGAGGATACAAGTGCCGACAGATGCATTGGAGAATTTGAATAACATCTATATGCGTATCAACTATTCCGGTGATAAGGCGGAAATCTATAACGGATATATGCTTTCAGATGATGATTATAACAGTCATGCCACCTGGACAGTAGGTTTGAACCGACAGGAACATTCTGTAGAGGGGAAAGAGTTGACGCTTGTGATTTATAAACTGGATAAAGACGAGAAAATCTTTTTTGACTTACCGGCAAACGGAACTGATGAGCAGGCTGATGTGAAAAAGATTGAGTTTGATTTTGAATGTTTACAAAAGATAGAGTAATGAACTAAAACAAGAATTTGAGGACTGCGAATTGGCAAACTGTCATACGGAGAACTGAAGTTCAAAAATGAAAAATAGAATGAATATGAAAAATAGAATGAAAATGCTTTGTGGAGGCTTGGTTGTATTATTGGCTTCCTGTTCTTCACAAGTGACCCATACGAATTACTATTTTGACTCTGCAAATGGTAATGATGCCAATAGTGGAACGTCTGTTCAAACCCCTTTCAAATCTTTGGCTAAGCTTAAGGAATTAACGTTGAAAGGAGGAGATAGTGTTTTATTGAAATCTGGTACTGTATTTACGGAAAAGCTCTTTCTTTCGTGTCGTGGAGAAGAAAATAATCCCGTTGTATTGGGAAAATATGGCGGAATGGCAAAGCCACATGTGAAAGGAAATGGTGTGGATACGGCTGCTGTACATATCTTTAATTCGGAAAATCTGGTAATACGTGATCTGGAGATTTCTAATAGAGGTGATGCCCCGAAAGCCGGTTTGCTGGGGTTATGGATTGAATTGGATAAGTTTGGAGAATCACATAATATGGTCATTGATGACTTGTATGTGCATGATGTATATGGAAGTACGGTGATAGAGAAAGGTGGCGGTATCGGAATTTGTATTCAGAATGGCCGGGATAATGACAGTATTCTGAATCGATTTGTTGGAATGACTATTGAGAATTGCTATCTGAAAGACTGCCAAAGGGATGGAATTAAGTTTAAGGGTTACTGGATCAGGAAACAATGGAATCCTAATTTGGGAGTGGTCATCAGGAGGAATGTATTGGATGGAGTGCCGGGTGACGGTATTGTACTGGCTGGTTGCAATGGTGGATTGATAGAGTATAACGTGATGAAGAATTGCCCGAAAACGTTACCCGAATCCGAAGCTTGCGATGGAATATGGCCTTGGTGCAGTGATAATACATTGGTACAGTTTAATGTCGTAAGTGATCATAAATCTATTGTAGACGGGTATGCTTATGATTCGGACTGGGGATGTCGGAATTCGGTATTCCAGTATAATCTGAGTTATAATAATGATGGCGGCTTTATGTTGGTAATTGGTACAAACGGCTGGCCGGAAGATTGGTGTGTGAATGGGAATATTGAAACCAAGGTGCGCTATAATGTAAGCATAAACGATGGGCTACGTAATTATCTGACAAGTGCCAGTCATAAGGATACTTATTTTAGTCCTGTCATGCATTTTACCGGATATACACAAAATACATTGGTTGAGAATAACCTGTTTTATCTGTTCCCTAAACCGGAACCTCAGATAGACCGCACACTTTTCCACTTTACAGAGCACGATTCATCTTATGGGAAAGGCGATGTATTTGAGAATAATTATATCTATGCTCCTGAAATGACTGTGGCTGTAAAAGAAGAGAAGTCCGCTGATAATAAATATTCAGGAAATAAATTTGTAGGAAGTCTGCAAATTCCTGCTGCCGGATTTGAAAAGCAGGAAGGAATTTTCAATAAATCACTTTGGTATAATGCGGAAGATAAGAACTGGGATATTCTTCTTGATTTTTTGAAGGATAAAACTATACCTATTAATGGGAAAGAGTTGAAAGTACTTGACGTTATCGGTGCCAATTAATATAGGTTAGTATGGCTTATTAAAGATTGTGTTTATGCATAGATTATTATTGCCAATATTGTTATGTGTCAGTATGGTTGGCTGGGCCGGCAATACACGGAATTTCTATGTGGATTCTTTCAGTGGTGGAAAAGTAGCGAACGGTAGCATGGAGTTCCCATTTAAGAGTCTGGATGCTCTGGAAGATGTTAAGTTTCTGCCGGGGGATTGTATTCATTTGGCAGGTAATCAGATATTGAATGGAAACATTCATCTTAAGGGAGTGAAGGGCACACCGGATAATCCGCTTATTATCACTTCTTATGGGGCAGGAATCTCACAAATTTATTCTGCTCATACTTCTGCTGTTGTTATAGATGACTGCGAGAATATTCACGTGAAGAATGTAGTGGTGAAAGGCTCCGGGCGTAAAAACGGGAATACAGGAACAGGTATTGAAGTTATAAATTCCAGATTTATCGAAATCGAAGAAGTGGAAGCTTATGGTTTTCAAGTGAACGGTATAGGTGTTAATGGCGGTGGCGATGTTCGAATAACACATTCGTATGTGCATGATAATGGTTCGAATGGAATTGAAGTGACCGGTGAGTGGAATACCAAATCTGTACGGAATATCTATATCGGTTATTGTGTTGCAGAAAATAATGCGGGTAATCCTACTGTTTCTGATAATCATAGTGGAAGTGGAATATTGGTGGGACATGCAACCTGTGCGATGATAGAGTATTGTGAGGCAATGAATAACGGATGGGATATGCCGAGATCCGGAAATGGACCGGTAGGTATCTGGGGGTATGAATCTGACAGGCTGACTATTCAATATTGTTTCTCTCACAACAATAAGACTTCTCCCACAGGCTTGGATGGAGGAGGATTTGACTTTGACGGTGGAATAACCAATTCATTAATGCAATACAATCTGGCTATGAACAATGAAGGTGCCGGGTATGGCTTGTTTCAGTTTGCCGGTGCAACTGAATGGAATAATAATATAATACGGTATAATGTGAGTGTAAATGATGGGATTAAAAATTCTCATGCAGGTATTTACGTATGGTGTGATCCGTATAATAAAGAGCTCCCCTTATGTAATACCAAGGTGCATGATAATTTGATTATCAGTAATCAGGGACATTCTATTTCATTTAATACCGGATTTTCTTCTGGATTGGAATTCTCGGATAATGTATTTGTTCTGACTAATGAGGGGATAAAACACCTGCAAGGTGATGAGACGAAAAATATGGCGATTTATAAAGGTAATTGTTATTGGTCGGAAGCTGCTGAACGACAAAGAATATCTCAACCTCGGGTATCTGAAGATACGAAAGCGAGATATGAGAAAATGGAATATATTCTTCCTGAAAAGATAGACATACTTCGGCTAAAAGAGATTCTGTCTGGTATGCTACCTGAAAGATATGATGTCACTAAAACGGAGTAGAAGTGTTATGAGAAAGATTTTATTAATGATTTTGGCCGGTACTGCATGCTTATTGAACAGTTGTGGACAAAAGGTGAGTAATGTTTTGCCTATCACGGTTTTTCCGGATAGCATCATAAGTGATGTTTCCAATCATCCGGTGGGTGTTAATTTGAATTTCCTAATGGATGGAGGTCGTTTCCCGGAGGCTGAAACGAATGTTGCAGGAGCGGTAAAGAAATTGGGGACCAAATATCTTCGGTATCCGGGAGGTGAGAAGTCTGATTTTTATTTCTTTAGCGTATCTCCTTATGAAACATCACATCCTACGCTGTGCAGAACTGCCGGTCTGGATAATTATCCCGGTATGTTTAAAGATGGGAACTTTGTTTATGATCCATTGGATTTTGATGAATTTATACATATCTGCCGGGAAGTAGGAGCGGAACCCGTATTGGTAGTTGCGGCAGATCGTTATCTGGATAAGATAGCGGAAGGTGAAAGAGTTTCAACTCGTCAGGAACTGCTGAATCATGCTGTAGAGTGGGTGAGGTACGCTAATATCAAGAAGAAATATAATGTTCGCTACTGGATGATAGGAAACGAAAGCTGGAATAAGAACAATGAGAATTCTACGGCAGAGATATATGCTCAGGATGTGATAGACTTTTCGAAGGCAATGAAGACAGTGGATCCTTCCATTCTTATCGTACCTAATGGAGATAGTGATGAGTTCTTTAAAACAGTTATCACTAAAGCCGGAGATTATATCGACCGTTTATGTGTAAGTAATTATGGGGTGTTTGATTTTAACTCAGGATATGAAAGTTATAAAGATACGACCCGATGCCTGATATGGCCTGCACAAACCGCTCTTAATGCCATGAATAAATATGCTACGCCGGAACAACTTGCTAAATGGAAATTGATAGTAGCCGAATATGGAACGATTGATTGGGCAAAACTCTGGCAAGGAACTAATGATATGGGGCATGCTATTGTTAATTTTGATATGACGGGGCAATTGTTGTTGGAGCCACAGATAGAGTTTTCATGTTTTTGGAATACCCGTTGGCCGGGAAATGAAAAACTGCCTCAGACAGATCACGATGCTATTGATTCAAATGGGAATATCAATCCTACAGGGTATTCATTGCTGATCTGGAATAGGTTTATGGGCGATAAAATGATAAAGTCCGAATCAAAAGGGTATATTATATCTTATGCGAGTTATTCTCCACAAAAGGATCAATTGTTTGTGTACCTTATTAATAAAGGCGACAGGGAAGAGAGTGTGAATATTGTTATTCCCGGTAAGGTTGATGCTAAAGTAGTTCAATGTTGGGAATATTTCGGTAAGGATGATAAGGATTTGGCTCCTGTGTGGCAACAAAGAGATGTGAAAGATAAAGATATAACTTTGAAGAAGTATTCAATAACAGTTATAGAATATAAATTGACGGAGGGATAATAGCACTTGAATTGATACATTGTAGTATAAGGGACGCTTATCAGGAATACTGATAGGCGACCCTTATGTGTTATTTAGACAAACTGATTATGAGGCGTATTTAGGTGGTAATTTCTCCTGCCATCGGAGTACGCATTCTTTTTCGTACCTCATCAGGCGTATAACCGTGGCCCAGTAGAAACATCAGTTTAGTTACGGCAGACTCCGTTGTACTGTCATATCCGCAAACTACTCCCGCCTGCATTAACTGATAGCCCGTTTCATAACGTTCCATCTCTACGGTTCCGGCACTGCACTGGGTGACGTTGACGATGACTATCCCTTGCTCGCAAGCATTCCGCAAACGGCGTATGAACCACTCTTTGCGGGGAGCATTTCCCGAACCGTAAGTTTCGAGCACGACAGCCTTCAATCCCTCAATGCCCAATATACTCGATACTACATTCTCCTGAATACCCGGAAAGAGTTTTAGGACAGCAACATTGGTATCTAATAGATAATGTGGCTTCAGTTCCCGTTCGACTTCCTTAAAGCGGATTTGCACATTATTATATTTAATATGAATACCTGCTTCTGCCAATACGGGATAGTTGAATGAACGGAATGCATTGAAGTTCTCTGCGTTCATCTTGATGGTACGATTGCCGCGCATCAGATGATTCTCAAAAAAGATGCAGACCTCGGGTACAAGCGGATTGCCTTTTGCATCACGTGCACTGGCTATTTCAAGACTGGTAAGAAGGTTTTCTTTTCCGTCCGTGCGGAGTACTCCGATAGGGAGTTGTGATCCGGTGAGGATGACAGGCTTGCTTAATCCTTCCAACATAAAGCTAAGGGCAGATGCGGTATATGCCATCGTATCCGTGCCGTGCAGAATTACAAAACCTGTGTATCTATCGTAATGGTCACTAATGATATGTACCAGTTTGCGCCAAGCTTCCGGGTCCATATCCGAAGAGTCCATCGGAGGATCGAACTGGTAAGTATCGATATGGAATGTGAAATTTTGCAGTTCCGGTACGTGCTTTTTCAGCTGCTCGAGATTGAAATTCTCTAAAGCACCCGTTTCGGGGTTTTCTATCATTCCGATGGTTCCACCGGTATAGATTAGCAAAATGGAAGTTATATTTGGACTCATATGCATTCTCTTACGATAATTTAGTGCAAATATAATGATATATCTTGAATTTAATATCAAAATGTTATAAAACTGTGCCGCTGATAGTGGAATATTGTATGGTTATGTGTGAAAATGACACTTCGCTCTTTTGCATATTTCTGCCTCTTTTGAGGCCTTTCTATATTTTTATTACAAAAAAACCACAAAATGTGATAGATTGAATGTTTTTATTATTACTTTTGCGACACTTATCAATAATGAAAGAAACAGAGAGTATGAACAAGTACTATCAACATACAGTCACATCCATGTGCATGACCATGACCCTTAGGGGTTAATGGATAGTATTTGTGTTTCTACGTGTTACACTATTTTTCAGCAGTTTTTCTTATTTAATTCAAGTCAATACAGGTATATACGTCCTGTTTCCGACACATTGTATCAACCTTATCAATAGTAATAAAGGATATGAAAGTAATAAAATTCGGCGGAACGTCCGTAGGTTCCGCGAACAGTATTTTGAGCGTAAAGAGAATTGTAGAAGCAGTAGAAGAACCGGTAATTGTGGTGGTTTCCGCGCTGGGGGGCATCACAGACAAGCTGATAAACACGTCGAAAATGGCGGCTGCCGGTGATGCTGCTTACGAAAATGAGTTTCGCGAAATTGTTTACCGCCATGTGGAAATGATTAAAGAAGTGATTCCTGCTGGTGAGGGGCAAGTGGAACTGCAACGCCAGATCGGTGAATTGCTCAATGAACTGAAAGATATTTTCCAGGGTATTTATCTGATAAAGGACCTTTCGCAAAAGACCTCCGATACGATTGTCAGCTATGGCGAGCGTTTATCATCCATTATCGTTGCAGAGTTGACAGGAGCCGAATGGTTTGATTCACGCAAGTTCATCAAAACTGAAAAGAAGCACTCCAAGTATGTATTGGATACCGAGTTGACGAATGAATTGATTCGTGAAACATTCAGCACTTTGCCGAAGCGTGCGTTGGTTCCGGGTTTCATCTCTACTGATAAGGTGACGGGAGATGTTACGAACCTGGGTCGTGGTGGTTCCGATTATACAGCTTCGGTTATTGCGGCGGCATTGGATGCCGACCAATTGGAAATCTGGACGGATGTGGATGGTTTCATGACTGCAGATCCGCGTGTGATTTCTACCGCTTATACCATTAACGAACTGAGTTATGTAGAGGCAACGGAGCTTTGTAACTTCGGTGCCAAGGTAGTATATCCGCCGACTATTTATCCGGTTTGCCACAAGAATATTCCTATTTTAATAAAGAATACATTCAATCCCGAAGGAACGGGAACGATTATCAGACAGGAAGTATCCGATCCGCGTACGAAAGCGATTAAGGGTATTTCTTCTATCAATGATACCAGTCTGATTACTGTGCAGGGTTTGGGTATGGTAGGTGTGATTGGTGTGAACTACCGCATCTTTAAGGCACTGGCAAAGAATGGCATCAGTGTGTTCCTTGTATCTCAGGCATCTTCGGAGAATTCTACCTCTATCGGTGTGCGTAATGCGGATGCCGATCTGGCATGTGAAGTGCTGAACGAGGAGTTTGCCAAAGAGATTGAAATGGGTGAGATTTCTCCGATACAGGCGGAGAAGAACCTGGCTACGGTAGCTATTGTAGGTGAAAATATGAAGCATACGCCGGGTATTGCCGGAAAGCTGTTCGGTACGTTGGGACGTAACGGTATCAATGTGATAGCTTGTGCTCAGGGTGCTTCGGAAACAAATATCTCATTTGTAGTGGATTCCAAATCATTGCGTAAATCATTGAACGTTATCCACGATTCATTCTTCCTGTCGGAATACCAGGTGCTGAACCTCTTTATTTGCGGTATCGGTACGGTAGGCGGTAGCCTGGTGGAACAAATCCGTTGCCAACAGCAGAAGTTGATGATGGAGAATGGATTGAAGCTACATATTGTGGGTATCGCTGATGCTGACCGGGCTATGTTTAGCCGTGAAGGCTTTGATCTGACAGATTTCCGTGCAGAACTGGCAGAGAAGGGCAAACCGAGCACGCTGGAAACTTTGCGTGACGAGATTATCGGTATGAATATCTTCAACTCGGTATTTGTAGACTGTACGGCAAGTGCGGCAGTTGCTTCCTTGTACAAAGACTTGTTGTTACACAACGTTTCTGTAGTGGCTGCCAATAAGATTGCCGCTTCTTCGGAATATGAGAATTACCGTGAACTGAAACAGATTGCCCGTCAGCGTGGTGTGAAGTATCTCTTTGAAACAAATGTGGGTGCGGGGCTTCCGATTATCAATACGATCAATGACCTTATCCATAGCGGTGACAAGATATTGAAGATTGAAGCTGTACTGAGTGGTACACTGAATTATATCTTTAATAAGATCAGTGCGGATATTCCTTTCAGCAAGACCATTAAGATGGCGCAGGAAGAGCGTTACTCCGAACCGGACCCGCGTATCGACCTGAGTGGCAAGGACGTTATCCGTAAACTGGTGATCCTGGCACGTGAAGCCGGTTACAGACTGGAACAGTCGGATGTAGAAAAGAACCTGTTCGTGCCCGATGATTTCTTTGAAGGTTCGCTGGATGATTTCTGGAAGAAAGTGCCGAGCCTGGATGCGGACTTCGAAGCCCGTCGCAAGGTACTGGAAGCTGAGAACAAGCACTGGCGTTTTGTTGCTAAACTGGAGAATGGCAAAGCATCAGTCGGCCTGCAGGAAGTGGGTGTAAATCATCCGTTCTATGGTTTGGAAGGTAGTAACAATATTATTCTGCTGACTACAGAACGTTATAAAGAATATCCGATGATGATACAAGGATACGGTGCCGGTGCCGGAGTAACGGCGGCAGGTGTATTTGCGGATATCATGAGTATTGCAAATGTTTAATAAAATGAAACATATAATCATATTAGGCGATGGAATGGCGGATTGGCCTGTGGAGTCATTGGGCGGTAAGACGCTGATGCAATATGCCAAGACGCCTTATATGGATAAACTGGCGAGCATGGGACGTACGGGACGGTTGAAAACTGTTGCCGACGGTTTCCATCCCGGTAGTGAGGTAGCGAATATGTCCGTTTTGGGCTATGACCTGCCGAAAGTTTATGAAGGACGAGGACCTCTGGAAGCTGCCAGCATCGGTGTAGATCTGAAACCGGGCGAGATGGCAATGCGTTGTAACATCATTTGCATTGAAGGCGATCATATTAAAAACCATTCTGCCGGACACATCACAACGGAAGAAGCCGATGTATTGGTGAAGTACTTGCAGGAACATCTGGGCAATGAGCGGGTGTGTTTCTATACAGGCGTGCAATATCGTCATTTATTGGTGATCAAAGGTGGAGATAAGCGTATCGATTGTACGCCACCGCACGATGTGCCGTTGAAACCTTTCCGCCCTTTACTGGTGAAACCGATGCCGGGTACGGAGAATATAACGGTTCCCGAAGGCGGTGCAGAACTGACTCCGCAACAAACCGCTGATTTGATTAATGATCTTATCCTGCGTTCGCAGGAGCTTTTGAAAAATCATCCGTTGAATCAGAAGCGGATGGCGGAAGGGAAAGACCCGGCTAACAGTATTTGGCCCTGGAGTCCCGGATATCGTCCTAAGATGGAACGTTTGTCTGATAAGTTTCCACAAGTGAAACGGGGGGCAGTGATTTCTGCTGTAGACCTGATCAATGGTATCGGATATTATGCGGACTTGCGTCGCCTGACAGTGGAAGGTGCAACGGGCCTGTATGATACCAATTATGAAAATAAAGTGGCTGCTGCACTGGAAGCCCTGAAGACGGATGATTTCGTCTATCTGCATATCGAAGCCAGCGATGAGGCCGGACATGAAGGGAATGTGGATTTAAAACTTCTGACGATCGAGAATCTGGATAGCCGTGCTGTAGGTCCTATATATGAAGCCGTGAAAGATTGGGAAGAACCGGTAGCTATTGCCGTATTGCCCGATCATCCTACTCCATGTGAGCTCCGTACACATACCAATGAACCGATCCCTTTCTTCATCTGGTATCCGGGTATCGAACCGGATAGTGTACAAACCTTTGATGAAGCGTCTGTTTGCGAAGGTAGTTACGGTTTGATGAAAGAAGACGAATTTATCAATGAATTTATGAGTCCCACCGCAAAGTAATGCGGATTTCATTAGAGCCTTGCGCGCCTTTAATTTTTAATTCTTTAATTTTAAATTTAATATGAAATATTATTCTACCAACAAACAAGCCCCCGATGCCAGCCTGGAAGAAGCCGTAGTGAAGGGACTTGCTGCCGACAAAGGACTTTTCATGCCATATAGTATTAAACCTTTGCTACAAGATTTTTATGATAGTATCGATACTCTTTCCTTTCAGGAGATTGCCTATCGCGTAGCCGACGCTTTCTTTGGGGAAGATGTACCTGCCGAAACATTGAAACAAATCGTTTACGATACATTGAATTTTGATGTTCCTTTGGTGAAGGTGACGGAAGATATTTATTCACTCGAACTTTTCCATGGCCCGACGCTTGCTTTCAAAGATGTGGGTGGACGTTTCATGGCCCGTCTTTTAGGATACTTCATCAGAAAAGAAGGTAAGAAACAAGTCAATGTGTTGGTTGCTACCTCTGGTGATACGGGAAGTGCGGTAGCTAATGGTTTCCTCGGTGTGGAGGGTATTCATGTATATGTGCTTTATCCTAAAGGGAAGGTCAGCGAAATACAGGAGAAACAATTTACGACTCTCGGACAGAATATCACAGCCCTTGAGATAGACGGTACATTCGATGATTGCCAGGCGTTGGTGAAGTCTGCTTTTATGGATAAGGAACTGAATGAGCATCTGCAACTTACCAGTGCCAATTCCATTAATGTAGCACGCTTCTTACCGCAGGCTTTCTATTACTTCTATGCTTATGCTCAACTGAAGAAGATAGGCAAGGCGAACGATGCCGTTATCTGTGTTCCGAGCGGTAATTTTGGAAATATCACTGCCGGATTGTTTGGTAAACGTATGGGATTGCCTGTGAAGCGTTTCATTGCTGCCAATAACCGTAACGATATCTTCTATCAATATTTGCAAACCGGAGTTTATACTCCACGTCCTTCTATCGCTACCATTGCCAATGCTATGGATGTGGGCGATCCGAGCAACTTTGCGCGTGTGCTCGATCTTTATGGAGGCAGTCATGCGGCCATTTCTGCTGAAATCAGTGGTACTACTTATACCAATGAACAGATTGCCGAAACGATGCGTGAAACGTGGAAGGAATGTCATTACCTGCTTGATCCACATGGAGCCTGTGGTTTCCGTGCTCTGAAAGAAGGATTGAAACCAGGTGAAACTGGTGTTTTCCTGGAGACGGCGCATCCGGCAAAATTCCTCGAAACCGTGGAAGGTATTATCGGCGAAACCGTAGAGATTCCTGCGAAACTGAAAGCTTTTATGCAAGGTGAAAAGCAAAGTCTGTCGATGACAAAGGAATTTGCTGATTTTAAAAGTTATCTATTGTCGCTATAAGAAGCGGAATTTCTTTAAGCGGAAAGAAATAAAAACCCGAAAGCTTGACTTTGGTGTTTCAATATAGTATATTTGTAACCGTAATTTTAACTCAGATTCAAGTTTAAATTAGCATAAGAGGAGGGGCATTGCTTCTCCTCTCTTTTTTTATCCCATCTGAAATGCCACATTTGATCTTCCCGAATGCCACATCTTAATGACTGAAATGCTACACTCTAACAGGCAAATAGTGTGGCATTTACCCGGTTAGAATGTGGCATTTGCCTTATTCAACTGTGGAAAACACACCATCTACTTGTGGCAAACGCATCATCTGTTTGCATGAAACACATGATGCGTTCGGGGGATTCAGACCATCTGTTTCAGAGGTATGCTACTATGGACAACAGTGATAAACCACTTGCCAGAGTTAAGAATGCATAAATCTGCTCTTGACAGAAAATCAGTAACTACTCAAGGATAATATTATTATAACATGAAAAAAGGCCTCTGCCAACTATGTTGGATTGTTTTTTTATACCTTTGTACCCATATTTATTAATATTGCGAACAAGGAGTTGAAATAGACTTATAATGGAAAAGGAATGAATAAGACTCACCACAGATTACACAGATTCACACAGATTTATTAATCTAATAATCAGTAAAATAGAATCTGTGTCAATCTGTGTAATCTGTGGTGAATTAATTCATAACCGAAAAGAAAGGCATTTATTCAATTTCTGGTTCGCATTAACCATAAACAAGATAAAAACATGTTTGTATCGTCAATGTCGTCCGAAGAGTTATGTGCTGAAGCAATGAAAGATTTTTCAATATTGCAGACCAAAATCGATTTATTTATGGATCGTTGTGGAAAGCGCTACAGGCAAGAACACTTTATCGGAAGATTTATTAAAAGAATGGTAGTCACAACAAAGCGGAACAATTCTTGGACCATTGCCTTTCTTGCTCTCAATGAAGGTTTTACATTTCTTATTTACGCTCCGATAACCGGTCAGGAAACTTGTGGATATATTGCATTATCGAGCAATAGAAATCCTCTTGTTCTGGAGTATACTCCACATTTTATGCAGAGATACAGAGAACGTTACCTCAGGTATTATAATCTGGAAACTGGTAATTATAATGCATTTGAGTATTTTAGCTTGAAAAATAATAATACTCTTTATGTCAGGCAACCTGATAATTCATACTATTTTATATCAGAGCAAGGTGTCATGATTGGCAGACTGGTGTCAGAACGCATGATAAGTCACAAAACCTATATCGGAGATGATAACCTGTCTCTCCGTAAAAGGATTATTCTTGATGAAGAATATAAAACTCTTTGTGCGGCAAATACACTTCTCCGTTTGCCTGATAATTTGAACTTAGAGACAGTGCGTAATGTTGCCAGTCGATACAACTTGGGTGATGAGTTCACACAAAGATGGTATGCATGGCATGCAATGGAATTTGTTCAATCATAATCCGTTACTTTTTTTACATCTCATTCCTTTTTAGGGATTACCTTCAGTTCCCCCATTTTTAGTCGGTTGTCCCATAGTACAACAACTTCTATCTTCTTGAGGCTATGTCGATAGAAAAGTGTATATCCCGGGTGAGGAATGATGTAGCGTATATTTTCTATTTCTGTTGTTTGTCCGATGAACGGATTCATGCTGATGCGGTGTAATATGTTCTGTAATTGTACATAGAGCACTTCACTAACCTCATTATTCCCATTCTTCAATTTTAGTATCTGGAATGTTTCCTTCAACTGTTTCTTGGCGACGAGTGACCATATTACTTGCTTAGCCATTCTGCTACCTCCTTGTTTATTGTTAAGTTATTTTGTCCTTCGCGGTTATCCAATTGGCGGCAGGCATTTTCAATCTCCCGGCGCAGTTGATGAGAGAATGTGAGCACCTGTTCTTTGCTCTTAGGTTCATCTTGGGTTTCGCTACGCAGTGTGTCTTTTTCTTTACTTTTCATAGGGCTATTCATTTTTGTTTTTCATAGAACATCCTAAAGATACGAATAGTTTTGGAATATCCATGCACGTTGAACAATTTTCTTCTCCCTGCGTTCTCTGCCTTGAAACCAAAATTGTGATATCCGAATGAAAGATAAGAAGCTGGAGGCCAATTTAAGTTTGGTAGTCTCGCGAATATTTGCGGGATTAAATATGAATGCCCTGAAATTCCTGCTGCCCGTGTGGATGGGTGCATTGACGGGTGTCACGGTGCGTTGTACTTTTGCTGCTATAGCGTTCTGGGTGACAGGCTGGTTTGTGAAAGAAGCACCTATCACACGGCGGCAGCGTATCGGGTTACTTTGCCTGGGGGCATTCGGCATGTATGGTTTTATGTTCTGCTATTTGCTGGGTATCAGTAAAACGACACCCGTCAGTAGTGCCATATTCAATTCCCTACAACCTATCTGGGTATTTCTTATCTCCGTTCTCTTTCTGCACGAACGGGCTACACTGATGAAAATTATCGGTATTTCCCTCGGTTTCGGTGGTGCATTGCTGTGTATATTGACCCAAGGCAGCGATGATTTGGCACATGATGCCTTTACAGGTAATATGTTGTGCCTGCTCAGTTCGGTGTTCTTTGCCATTTATCTGATTCTGAGTAAGAAATTACTGGAAGAGATCGGTTTGGTGACCGTAATGAAATATGTGTTTGGGGGCGCGGCGCTGTCCGGTCTGGTGATATCTACTATCCTGGGCTGGGACGCGCCGTTGTTCACCGACGCAGCACATGGAACCTGGCATTGGATGCCGTGGGTGGTTCTGGCATTCATCCTTATTTTCCCTACTTACCTTAGTTATTGGTTGATGCCCATCGGATTGAAATATCTGAAGACAACCGTAGTAGCCATGTATGGCTATCTGATACTGATTGTGACGACCGTCGTTTCTTATATCGTGGGACAAGACCGCTTTACCTGGGAACAAGGGGTGGCTATCGGAATGATATGTCTGAGTGTGTACTTTGTGGAGGTAGCTGAGAGGAGAAAATGAACTAATAGTTTATCACTACCAAGTATTCCCCTTCTGCCTGAATGGTGAATTCTGTTTCCGTGCTTTCGTTCAGTGTACCTTGCCACCAGTTGGTGAAGTCACTGAGAGGGTATACCAAGCCTTTGCCTCGCAGGTTGTGGGCACCAAAGTTTATGATTGAAATCTGTTGACCTGGCTGGCTGGGAAAAGAACAGGTATCATGGCAGGGAATGAAAATACCATAATCGGTCAGCATGCGGACATGAGCTCCGGTACGCATATAATCAATGAGCAGGCTGATATTTCCTAAAGTATGGTCTTCCCGTTTGCCTGTGGCTCCTACGATAGCGATGTTCTTTTTGCCTTGTGATAAAAGGAAGTTTACGGCTTTGGTCTGGTCGTTGGTTTCCTGGTCGGAGACACAATGAAGAATATGGCTATATTTCCGGCGGTTTTCTTCACTCAGGGAATCTCCGTCACCGATAATAACATCAGGTACATTGCCGCGATCTATATAAGCATCTGCACCGCCATCACAACAAACGATATAAGGAGCGTTTGCCAGTATTTGCAAAGGTATAGGATGGGTTGGATAATCACCATTGGCTAAAATTACTGCTTCCGGTTCACCACAGAGAACACAGAGTTCCACTGAATTCTTATTATTATTTTCTTTCATCATTGTTTCTTTTATCACCTTATCACTCTACCACTCTTTCCATCATCCTCTTCCATTTGAAGTAGCCAAAGATAGCGATTATTGTATAAAGAGCATACAGTCCTGCCGTGAAATTGAGGTCTTTGTAAACATAGAGTCCTGCACTGACAATGTCTACCACAATCCATGCCCACCACTGTTCCACATATTTACGTGCCAGCATCCACATGCCTACAATACTGAGGGCAGTGGTGAAAGAATCAAGCCAGGGTACATTACTATTGGTGAAACGAATGAGTATCCAGGCAATGCCGACAAAAGTAACGGCGAATACAATGCCGAGGGGCAGGTAATATTTCATTGGCATACGGGTAATGAGAAGTTCCTGCTGTCCTTCTTTTTTGATATGCAGATGCAGTTTTTGTCTTACAAAACTGCCGTATTTCCACATCATCCAACCGTAGATGGCTGCCCCCAGATAATAGATATTTATTCCGAAGTCAGCATACAGTCCGGCATCGTAATAGACGAAAATGTAGATAGCAGGCATGATGATGCCCGCTATCCAAAGATAGATACTCGCCCGGTATTCTAACCAGAGGTAGACAAGCCCGACGATGGTTCCGATAATTTCGAGAGTTTGTTCCATGCTTTAAAAACTCAATGTGATATGTGCCAGTGCATTGATACCTGCATTAGGATAGTAGGCTGCGTAATTGGAAGTATAGAGCAGTTTACTGTCTTTGTCCTTTATCTGATTCTTTCCATGCCCTTCGTATACGGCACTTCCCGATGCATAACCATTGCTTTCGTATGTTTCGTCGAACAGGTTATAAATCGTCACGCCTACATTAACAGATTTCAATCCTTTCAGTTTGAAAGTATATCCGAGATTCAGGTTGCTCACACAATAAGCATCCAGTGTACAGTCCTCTTGATGAGCATTGTTTAAATATTGCTTGCTGACATATTGCGTTTGCAAAGATGCATTAAAACCTTTATAATCCAAAGAAATGAGGCTATTTGCCATAAAGTCCGGTGAAAAGGAGATGGGAGTAGTGCCAATATATCGGGTTGTCTGAGAGATACCCCAGCTTTCACTATACATATCTTTCCAGTCCTCATTCACATCACTTAGATATTCTGTATAATTCTTGATGCGGTTACGGCTCCATGTTGCGTTTATATCCCAACGCAGCCAGTTTGTGATGCGTGCACCTGCCATCAGTTCAATACCCATACGATAACTGTCCTTCACGTTCTCTGCTACGGCTTCGCCAATTTCATTCAATTGCCCGTTCAGTACCAATTGATTCTTGTAATCCATGTAGTACAGGTTGACGCCTGCATTGAACCAACCTTTACGGAACGTATATCCCACTTCGTAATCGAACATCCGCTCTGATTTGGGCTGTGCGGCAAATAAGTTATCAGTATAGTTATTGCGTGTCGGTTCCTTATTTGCCACACTGAAAGAGGCATAAAGATTATTATTGTTGTTTATCTTCCAGAATATGCCGGCTTTAGGGTTGAAGAAGCTGAAATCTTCGTCAATATTCAGCGGTTGCAGATGTGCCGGATCAGCAGTCCAGTCCCATTTGTCATTATTGCCGTTTATCTTATAGCGCAGATAACGATATTGCATATCGGCATAGAAGTTAACTCCATCCAGTATTTCATAATTTATCTTAGCGTAGATGTTGCCATCCGTTTTCCGTCCGATATTACGATAATATTCATGGTCAGGATTCAGTTCACCCAGATAATTCTTTACCCATACCACCTTACCGTTATGGGTGTTTTTGTAATAATTTAGGCCACCGCCGATGGATGCATCCAATTTGTCCCCTTTATAATCGAAAGAGAATACTCCACCACCGAAACGGCTGTCTACCAGTTTACGGCGTACAAGGTCTGATTTCTCTATGGTAGTACCGTTTGTTTCAAAGGGTACCAAGCCATATTCTACCAGCGTACGCTTATTCTTATATTCCTCATAATAACCGTAGCCGTCTGTATAGTGTAGCGCTATGTTCAATTTCCACGAAGGAGACAATATCTGATTTAATAATAATTGATAATGCGTCTGGCGATAATAATCTATCTGGTTATCATAAAATCCGATTACATTTCCATTATCATCTTCTATGACGCCATTGGGATTATATTTGCGGTCGTTTTCCAGTGTTTCCTTATCCAGGCCATCCCAAGCATGATAGGTTTCTTCTTTTCCTCCGAAGGTGATGAATTTAATAGTGGTCTTGTCTCCATAATATCCGCCTTGTACAAAGTAAGACTTCAAGTCAGCACTGGCACGGTCACGGTAGCCGTCACTGTGGATATTGGATAAACGTGCATCGAATCCCCAGCGTCCATTAATAAGCCCCGTACCTACTTTTACGGTTTCTTTATGTGTATTGAATGAGCCGTAAGAGCCGGAAAACTCCGCATACGGTGTGGGCGAAATTCCTTGTGTTTTCATATTGATACTGGCACCGAACGCTCCGGCACCATTAGTGGAAGTTCCTGCGCCCCGTTGAATCTGCAAGTCCTGAAGCGAAGAGGCAAGATCGGGAGTATTAACCCAAAAGATAGAATGACTTTCCGCATCGTTCATGGGTATACCATTAGTGGTTACGTTGATGCGTGTAGCATCTGTTCCGCGTACCCGGATACTCGTGTAACCGATACCTGCACCTGCATCGCTCGTTGTCAGTACTGACGGAGTAAATGACAACAGATAGGGAATATCTTGCCCGAAATTCTGCTTCTTAAGTTGTTCTTTACTGACATTGGTAAACGCCACAGGTGTGGTTCCCGTGGCACGGGTAGAGATAATTTCTACTTCCTGCAGGCTTATCACCCGCAAGCTGTCTTTCTCATGCGTCTGCGCACAGACACCCAGCGTTGCCATTAACAGGCAGGCCGCCATTGCATGTTTTCTCATTACAATTTTAACTATTAAAGATGAATACAGAAAAAGGGAGCTTTTCTTCTTTTCCCTCCGCCGGCACTACCCGGATCAGGTCAATGGGTATGATCTCAGCCCGTCATATTAGGGCACCCCTTAGTTGAAATCGGGGGCAAAATTAAGTGTTTTCGCTGAAACACGCAAATCGAGTGAACGATAACCGGAAATATTTGTTAATTTTGTAGGCCGGTGGGTATTTTTTAATCCTGCTGGTAAAGTGTAATTATTAACTTCAAACGAACAAATATTATGTTATTATTATTGCAAGCGGCAGCTCCTGCTGCCGAAACTGTTGTAGAAGATGGTTTTAGTAAATTGCAGGTCTTTCTCCAACAACTGATAGACTGGGGAGTAAATGCAGGTGGTCATATCATCAGCGCTGTGCTGATTTTCATAGTAGGACGTTTCCTGATATCTTTCCTTAATAAAATGGTGGCCCGGTTGTTGGCTAAGCGGCATGTGGATGCCAGTATCCAGAGTTTTGTAAAGAGTTTGGTGAACATCTTGCTGACTATCTTATTGATTATTGCCGTTATCGGTAAATTAGGAGTAGAAACAACTTCATTTGCTGCCTTGCTGGCATCCGCCGGTGTGGCTATCGGTATGGCATTGTCCGGTAACTTGCAGAACTTTGCAGGTGGTCTGATTGTATTGCTGCTCCGTCCTTATAAAGTAGGTGACTTGATTGAAAGCCAAGGCATCACGGGCACGGTTCGTGAGATCCAGATTTTCCATACGATTCTGACTACCGGTGATAATAAGATTATTTATATCCCGAATGGTGCGTTGAGCAGTGGTACTGTGACTAATTACAGTCGTGAAGCTACCCGTCGTGTAGAATGGATAATCGGTGTGGAGTATGGCGAAAATTTTGATAAGGTGGAAGAAACTACCCGTCGTATCATTGCCGAAGACAAGCGGATTCTTAGTGATCCGGCTCCTTTTGTAGCCCTTCATGCACTGGATGCCAGTAGCGTGAATGTGATTATCCGTGCCTGGGTGAAGAGTGAGGACTATTGGGGAGTTTATTTCGATATGAACAAGACCGTCTACTCTGTATTCAATAAGGAGGGTATAGGTTTCCCTTTCCCACAACTGACGGTACATCAGGCAAAGGATTGATAGTGGTCTGGAATTGATAACTATAAATGAATAAAGGGCATAACAACAATTTGTTATGCCCTTTATTCATTATAGTTAATACTCGTGATGTTTTTTATTGTAAATCACATTTCATATACTCCGAGTTCTTCCTCTATGGCTTCACATTCATCTTTCTCTATATGCAGTAAGCGATTGATTTCCCTTCGCTTTTCGAGGTCAGTGAAATAACTTTCTACTACGGTATACAGGTCGAATCCTTTGGTGGAACCTGCTGCCATGTCTAATGACTCTACCATTTTCTCTACTTCCCTGTGAATGCGTTCCTTGTTGATGAAATGCAACTCATTACTATGAATCAGATACTTTTCCATGATCGTTGGTATTTAAAGTTCTATTAATATAACGTCTGTTATGAACGGTTAGTTCATACAAAAAATAATAATTCCTCTCTAAGTTAATAGAGAATTAATAGCTTTATTAATACTCCTCGTGTATTATTGCCGAATAATAGCGTAAAAGTAAATTTAAAAAGTAATAATACCATGAAAAAAGTAATTAGTATGAATCTGATAAATGTAATTCAAATGAAAACACAAAGCTTTTGGTTGACAGCACTATTAGTGCTGTTAGGTGTTTTTTCTACAGTGAATACCAACGCTGCAGAAAAGTTAATGGCTGGTACCGGCAAAGTGAATATAACCCCGCCTAATCCCCGCTATCCGGTTCACGATTCACTCTATGCACGAACTCTTATTCTTGAAGCGGGAGCTTCGCGTATTGCTTTTGTCTCTCTGGATTTGGTTATGTACAGTAATGTTCCGTTAGCCGAGAAACTAAAAAAGCAATTTGGTTTGCAGGAAGTCTATTTCTGTCCCCAGCATACACATTCCGGTGAGGCAGGGCCCAAGGAATGGCTCGATGCTCAGATAACCAAAGCTTTGAAACAGGCTTCTTCTTCTATGTTCGAGGCTCGTATTTCAGCCGGTTATCGTAGTTTTCCTCAATTAAGTTTCAACCGGTTGCTTCTTCGTGAAGACGGTCGCGCCCGCGAATCATGGGTAGGAGATGACCACTACAGGGCGGTGAATCCGGAGCGTATTCCTCATGGGCCTGTTGATAATTCTGTAGGTGTTATTAAACTGGAGGACACGAAAGGCAATCCGAAAGTAATTCTAATGAATTATGCCTGCCATCCGGATGTGGCCTGGAATAACTTTGAAATCTCTGCCGACTATGTGGGTTATGCCACTAAATATACGGAAGAAGCTTTTAACAATCAGGTATATTGCCTCTTTGTACAAGGCGGTGCAGGAAACCAGGCACCTTTATTTAAGGATGGCGGACGTACCGGGCCGGATGACCCTCGCCCGTCCAATTATGATTTGATAGACCGTATGGGTAAATTGCTTTCTATTGAAGCCGTTAAACTGGCCAAAGAAATATATCCGAACCCGTATGATGTACCCAATATCAAGGTGAAGACTGACTCTCTGCATTTTATCGGCAGACATGACAAGAACCTGAAGTATAATGTGCATTTCTCCGTAATATCCATTAATAACCGTATTGCCATTGCCACTGTTCCCGGTGAACCTTTCATCAAGTTCCAGATTGATTGGAAACGGGAAATGCAACCCAATCATGTTATTCCTTTCTTCTTCGGATATACCTGGAACAACGGAAGATGGCCGATGTATCTGCCTGATATTCGATCGGCAGCTTATGGTGGCTTCGGAGCAGATGAAGGATCGTGGCTTATTGAAGTCGGAGCAGGTGAAAAGATTTTCAACAAGCTGATAGAGAATTATTATCGGATGATGGGAGTATTCCGTTGAGGATGCTCTGAGTAAATAGAAAGAAGAAGATGTATCGGGAAATTTCCAAATACATCTTCTTTGCTTTTATTGGGATAACAGTGCAAACAATGATTGTTCTCTTTTATATACTAAAAGTAAATTTTATAACTGATATTCGGTATCAATCCCGATCCGTCTTTTTTCTCTATCTTATGAGTTTTTTCGTTGTACTGGTAAAAGTGCATTCCTGTGCGCATACCTACATTTAGCATTTTAATAGAAAACTCATGAGATATTTTCTTTTTATTAATTCTATAACTGAAAGAGATGTCACCGTTGATGGAGGGATCAAACTTCTTGCTGTAAGCTCTGGTTTCATCAAATTTAATATCATGTTCTATCATACTTTTACCTTCATCTACAGGGGTATATCGGTCACCACCTTGGAAAAAGATACGCCCGTTGAGACTTAGTACATTTTGTTTATTACGTCCTACCATCCATTCTTTTCCGGCAAGTATGTTCAGGAGATAGTTTTTGTCCAACCGTGTATTACGCCAGATGTTATCTCCGGCTTTGTATTTTGATTTAAAAAGAGAAGCCGTTATCATATAGTAAAAACCATTTTTCATGTATTGCTCTAATGTAATGTCTATACCGTAGTTCACTCCGGAGCCTCTATTCTTTAATATCCTGTCCAGATAGAAACTCTGATGGTTGATGATGGAAAAGGAAGAATTCTCTTCAACAGGTATTCGGAATAGATATTGATAATAGGGTTCCACTTTTAAGTGCATGTACGAGTTGATGTTCCAGTCGTATGTAAGCCCGAAGTGATGAGCCTTTGAAAAATCCAGGTATCTGTTGGATTCGGTTTTTCCGTTGGCTTCCTGTTCCACAAAGTAGTAGTCAAGCTTTTCCCTGCGACTGTGCAGACCGTATGCCAGTGCCAAGGCGTGTTTCGGATTAAAGCTCCATTTAAGGGCTGCTCTGGGTTCTACGGTCCAGTTCTTATTCAGGGTGAAGTACTGTGCGGTGATGCCCAGACTAGTAATAAGATGGTTACTTAGGTTGATGACAGAACTGCTGTATGCCGAGAGCACACAACTTCCCCCATTCCCTTTTGAAATCTGTTCCATAGGTACATCTAAACCGAAATTAGGACTGATTTTGTAATCCAAGTCATATTGGAGCCCTGTAACTGTGATACCTGTCCGGTTGATATGGTTGGAATTGAATTTCTTGTTCAGATAGGAATTAAAGACTATATCCCATTTGGAATTCCGGATATCTCCTACATGGACCAGTTTGTCATCTTCTGTCATCTGATCAGCTCTCGTGCGATCTTTCGAGTAAGTGGCGGCTAATGAAGAACGGATATACGTATCTGCATTGATGAGATACTTGTGTGTAAGTCCTCCTGCCGCTTTGTCAAAAGCTGTATTTCCGGACTGCCGGTCACCTTGTGTCTCCCATTCATCACGGTCGATGGCTTCCGGTTTATAACGGTCAATCAGCCCGATTCCCCAGATGGAGAAAGTTCCGGCCTTCCGGGTAGGAAAATTTAATTTGAATGATAAGTCCTGATATTTCAGATTCATATCATTTCCTGTAGCCAAGGAAGTGGTGGAGAAGCGGTAATTGAAGATATAGGAACTTCCATGCTTCCTGCTTATCGGGCCTTCCGATGCCAGGTCAATACCCAGAATGCCTAACTGAAATGTATGTTCATACTTCTGATTGTTGCCATTTCGTATTTGCATGTCGAAGACACCTGATAGCGCATTGCTGTATTCGGAAGGGAACGCACCGTTGTAGAAATCGGAGTTACCGATCACCTGTGTACTCAGGGCCGAAAGAAAGCCCCCACCCAGTCCGGTAAGGTCGGCGAAGTGAGTCGGATTGGGAATTTCTACCCCTTCCAACCTCCATTGGGTAAACTGGGGTGAATTTCCTCTGATAGCTACAGCGTTGGTTCCTACATCTCCAGCCACACCTGCAAATGCGGAACTCAGACGTGCCGGATCATCAAAACCATTGGCAAACCTGCCTGCTTCTTCCATGCTGATCATGCGTCCGCCGGTAATGGCCATTGCATTCAGAGGTTTATCTTTCTTTATCTCCGGTTGTATGACGACTTCCGCCAACGAGTGAATGTTTTCATCCAGAGTGATTTCCATATATACTTCCTTGGAAGAGGTTACAGGTATCTCATTGAAAATATTGGCATTATATCCTACATAGGAGGTTTGTATATTGCATCGTCCCACAGGAACATTGTCTATCCGAAATCTCCCCAGACTGTCTGTTGTGCTGCCCAAAGAACCGACATTCATAATTCTTACAGTAGCAAACTCTATGGGTGCATTGGTTTTGGAATCCAGTACAATTCCTCTGACTGTTTGGGTAGGTTTCTCTGTTTTTTCCTTGGTGGATTTCTGTAGTTCGTTGCCGGACGGAGTGATAATGATATGGTAGCCTGTTATTTTGTACGAATATCGGGTGTCTTTCAAGATTTGCGCTAACGCCTTGTCAATGCTTTGGGATTCTAAGGACAGGGATATTTTTCTCTTTACATCTACGGCCGATAATTCATAGGCTATGCTATATCCGGTTTGTAGTTCTATCTCAGCAAAAGCTTCTTTCAGTGATATGTTTTTATTCTGTATAGTGATTGGCTTTCTGTCATTCTGTGCTGTGGCATTCAATGAGAGAAAGGCAAAAAATAAAAAAAGGAGTATCTTATCTGTTTCTTTATTAATGGTTATTCGATTCATTGTTGTATGTTTTTATAAGATAAGCTGCATTTCGACATAACTTTTTCATGCAAGCATGAAAGTTCTGCACTCAATTTGCATTATCTTTGTATAGTTAATACTTTGTTTTACTTTACGGTTTGATGGAGCATTAGCATTTCAGAACCGGGTTGAGGGTCTCAAGCTGCAATCCGGTTCCTTTTCTTCATAGGCAGTTTCTTTTTATTGTTTTTTGATTACTTCTACTTTGTCTCTCTGTATCTGATAACTGAAGCCGATCATCTCACTCAATACAGGCAGAACTTCTTCCAGATTTTCATTTTTCAGGAACCGGACGGTATATCGTTTGGAGGCGGGAACGTTCATTGTATGATTGATAGTTACATTATAACGTCTCTCTAATGTTTGCAGGATTTCGGTGAAAGGCGCATCGGTAAATATCAGTTTTCCCGTGATCCAGCCATCTACATCGGTTGGAGAAACTTCGGTAATGTTGACGGCAGATGTTTTTTTATCGTACGTCAACTGTTCATTAGGTTTCAGTATCTGCGAGCCTTGAACGGAAGGGGTGACTTCAACTTTGCCACTTGTCAGGGTAGTGGTCACCAGTTCATCATCAGCGTATGCCTTTACATTGAATTGGGTTCCTAATACTTTGACTGAAAGTTGGGACGTTTCTACAATAAACGGTTTCGCTGCATCTTTCCGAACAGAAAAATAGGCTTCACCGTCAAGGTATACAAGGCGCTGCGCTTTCGAGAACTTTTCCGGGTATTTGATTGCTGTTCCTGCATTCAGCCATATTTCGGAGCTATCAGGCAATAGGAAGTGTTTTTTATCACCGTATGCAACAGATATCTCAACCCATTTATCCTTCGTGGAAATATAGTACAGATAACTTCCTGCAATAATCAGTAGCGGAATCAGGGCTGCCGCGATGCTCATTCGTTTCTGATAGAAAGGTCGGGGCACTATTTTCTTATAACCGATCTTTTGGTTTACTCTGTTTAATGCAAGTTTAGTGTCCGGGTCTGTTTTTGCCTCCAATTGATCCCAATATTCCAATGAAGCTTTTTCTTTTTCTTCAGTGTCTCTATCTTTAATGATCCATTTCTGAACCTTCTCTTCCGTTTCGGGAGAGAAGCGGCCGGATAAATATGTTCCGATGATTCTAACAATATTATTTTTCTCCATTCTGTTGCATTTACTATATATACAGTCAACGGACGAAAAACTCAGTAAGCAAATGAATCTTTTTTCTATTTTTTCTTTTTAGAAATAGGGGGTTACCTGAATAAGCGAGAAAAAGAACAGAACTATCTGCCTCGTACCTGGCTTGTATCTTCTTCGTACCCTCCTCGTACCAACTTCGCTATTTTGTTCCTCGTATAGGAGCGAAGGAAGTGCGAACCGGGTATAAGGAGGAAGAACTTTTGACCAAAAGGTAATATTGTATGTTGTTTGTCTCTTTTCTGTTATGAATTTATTCACCACAGATTCATTACCATACCATTATGCCAGTAATAAGAAGAAGTATGAAATAGTTTTCCGTATCTCTTTCAGAGCGAGGCTTAACTGACTTTCCACATTTCTCTTGGTAGTATTCAGTCGTACGGCTATCTCTTCATTGCTTAGGCCCTCGTTGCGACTTAGCATGTATATCTTTCTCCGTTGTTCCGGCATTTTTTCTACCGTGTCGTCTATTAGTAATCCGAGTTCTTTGGCTATCAGATCTTCTTCCGAAGTAGAACTACATTCCTGCTGCTGGACACTACTCAGATAAGTATCCTCTACATATTTGTGCTTCAGAAAGTTGATGGCAGAATTTCTGGCAATTGTATGCAGGTAAGAATCAAATGATCTGGAGATATCGACAGAGTGGCGGTTCATCCAGAGGTTTACAAATAAATCCTCTGTCAGTTCTTCAGCATCTGGACTCGATTTGATGTAGTCTTGGATAAAGGCTTTTGTTTTACCGTAATAAGTGATAAAAACCTCCTCGAAGGCCTCATGACTATCTTGTCGTAAAGCCTCCAAGGTTTTTATATCAATCTTATTGCTCATTTATGGTCCGGTTTTGTTTTTTGACGGGAGCAAAAGAAGTGATTATTTGTTTGATGAAGCTATTCTTTTGGATTAATTAACCTTGTCTATTTTATTTTCTATTCTTAGTTTTTATTTCCGACACTTCTGCAATGTTTCCGTATCGCTTTTATTTCAGATACTTCTTCAGCGGGCAGTCCGTAACTTTTAACCCTTCGGCTATACTTTGGGCATTCATTCGCGCACCCTTCAAAGATGTATGTGTATGATCTGTATTATAGAAAACAGCTGATTTCTTGGGCCCCATCTTTTGGAGTTTATCTGCGGATATTTTATTCAGATCAATAAAGCAGGCTCCGGTTGCTTCTGCCGCTTCACGTGTCCATTTACCGTAACTCTTGCTATTGCGTTCTATTTGTCCGTCTTTCCACTTATTGCGGGGCGTGTGACTCAATACAATCGGGATTGCTCCTTTTTCTTGTGCATCCCTGATGAACTTGCGGAGATACCAGCCAAAAGTATAGACTACCTGGTATTTTCCGGTCTTTTCCATCAGAAAGACTTTGCTTTCATCTCCCGAACCGTGTAATTCACCACGGGCTTTTCCGATATTGATATCTCCTCCGTCATTATGTCCGAACTGGATGAGTACGAAATCTCCCGGTTTAAGTGCATCATACACTTTGTCCCAGCGTCCTTCGTCTAAGAAAGTGCGGGCACTGCGTCCGGCCATGGCACAATTTTCTACAGATACCTTCTTTGAATTAAATATCTCAGTTATTACACTTCCCCATCCCCACATACCGTCTTTATCATCATCTTTATTCTTTACCGTACTGTCACCGATAGTGAATACCACCGGGCATCCTTCTTTCCGGCTGGAACCGGTAATTGTATCCTGCTCAACCGGTTTCAAATAGTTGGCCAGTTCTAACCTTTCATAGTTTCGGATACCTTCAGTTGCAGATTCTGCGTTCACTTTTGCCCCGAAGGCACTGGTGTGGATGCGGTCTAAGTAGAACATATATTTCACTTTTTCCTTGCCGAATTTCTCAAATTTGGATGCGGTGATATCATTCAGGTCTATAAAAGGTACTTCTTGTTCTTCGGCTATTTGTTTGGCCCACAGGCCGAAAGTTTGGTTGACGCGTGTGATAATTGTACTGTCTTTATCTTCCCAAGCATTACGGGGAGTCAGTGAGAACAGGATAGGATGGGCACCTTTCGCCTTTACATCCTGCACGAAGCGACGCATATATTCTCCATAGGAATATACAGTTTCCTTCACTCCGGTTTCCTGGATGGTGACATTCAGGCTATCTTTACCGATTCCCGGTATGGAAGCGCGTGCGCGCCCGCTGTCATAAGGGCCATTGTCATTATGTCCCAGTTCGATGATCACCCAATCGCCAGCTTGGACCCCTTTTATAACATCCGGCCAGAAACGGTTGTAGAACGTACGGCTACTCGTTCCTCCCAATGCATGGTTTTCTACAGTAATCCGGTCTGAATCGAAATAATCACCGGCATAATATCCCCAGCCCCATTGACCGTTGTTCCCATTTCCCAAGGTTCCGGTACGCATGGTAGAGTTACCCACCAGAAACAGAATGGGATTATTTCCTTTCCGGCTTGAACCGGCTACAGGTCTTGCTGTACGGGCCTTATTCAAACTGTCCAGTGTATTGTCAATCACCTGGTTGACATCCTTCATCGGTGCAGATACCTTATTCTGAGCCTGTGCTGAGAAAACAAATGCGAATGTCATTCCTAAAATCAGATAGCTGTAAAATGTGTGTTTATTCATCTTTCTATAACCTTAATTCTTTGTTGGTGCAAAAATAGGTGAAATTTGAGTCTCTGCGAATGGAATATCATTCAGAATTGCTGTCTTTTTGTGCAATTGAGTGGGATTTCCTTAAAATTCAAACATTAAAGCTTTTTACGATGTTATATTAATAAACTTCAATCTACATGCTTACTACGTTCTTAAATGCATTAGCCACTATAATCAGTGTGACAAGTCTTCTCATCGTCACTTATGGGGCATTAATTGGGATAATTTCTTTTCTGGTCAATGAGTTTAAAAGATTCACGGGCAAGTACTCAACTACCAATATCCGGAAGTTACGGGCTACTTTCGGAACTTATTTGCTACTTGGACTTGAATTTCTTATCGCATCAGATATCTTAAAAACCGTACTGGAACCAACTTTGAATGAACTGGCAATTTTAGGTGGTATAGTTGTTCTGAGAACTATCTTATCCGTCTTTCTAAACAGAGAAATCAAAGATTTGGAGGCTGAAGGTGAAAAAGAGCAATGATTCTTGGGAAGTAAAAAGCATTATTAGCTCTCTTCTTTAACATATTATTTGAATTATGTTAATCGTTAACATAATGAATCTAAATAGTTAACAACCTCCTTTATTCTATTAAACCATGTTATAAATACCCCTGTCTGGACCTGAAAATTTGGAGATATCCTCAAAGTCCGTATCTTTGCAATGTGTTTTTCATAGTATTAGATTTAAGGTTAACAAAAGATTGGCTGTCTGGGATAGATAGCCTTTTTTTATGTTGATATGTTTACTTTATCCTGTCTCTATACAATTTTCCATCGTAATCCTTATATTTAATATTGCTGTAGATGCAGACCAACATATTGCTATATTCCAAAATCGTGGTATTGGATTCTTGAGATAAATTTGTAGTTAAGATGCCACTACCTAGTATTCCCGGATTACAGATAATCGTATCTTTCCTTATTGAATTCATTATTAGCTCAACGCAAGTATATTCTTTAATATCTTCTTCTTTGAGTCTGTTTATGATATATTGGTTGATGTGCATTTTGTCATCTTCAGTCATAAAACCATACCATAACAAGCACTTTATGAAACTGGGCTATTTCTTTTAAAGAAAGTTTTTCTTGCAAATCGGGACATCGTTTCATTAATGACTGGTAACGTTGTTCGGGACTATCGCAATAGAAACCTAATAAGCGTTGGTATATCTCGGCAAACATGGTTTAAGCTAAGAAGATAAACTTCACATTCGGTAGTAGCCTGTATATTGACCGTAGAAGTTGCCTGTTTTATAAAAGAAGGATAGTCACAGACGAAATCGTTGACGAAGCTATAACCAACAATCCATTCATTGGCGTCTGCATCTATATGTGATAAGCGGAACATGCCGGACATGATAAAACCTATCTGATTTGTTTTTTCATTTTGCCGTACCAGATATTCATTCTTCTTGAATTTAGTAAGTACCCCTTCTTCCAGAAATAATCTTTCGAGCTTGGAAATATTGGGGTGACTGTCTTTTATATTAAATTTGTCCATAGCTATTGTATTAGTACATATGACAAAGGTACAAAGGTTGCAGAAAAAATCATCTATTAATCGAAAAGTGCTGAAATATGGAGGATTAATATGTTTTTAATTCAATATTAATTCTGTTTCGGCTTACTTTTTAATGCTGCCCCGTTTACTTTGCAAACAGGAAAACAAATATGTCTAATACCTAATTAATAGTATTCTTAAATGAAACGAAATGCAATTTTATTAAGCTTGTTGACGGCTTTGTTCTTGCTACCGGGAAAGGCAGTGGGGCAGACCACATCGAGCGATGGTAAATTGGTGTATAATTTCCCGTTTGCACCAAGTGAGGGTCTTGTAAATAGGACAGAAAAGGAGTATAGGAAAGAAGTTTGCCTGAATGGTTACTGGGACTTCCAACCTGTGGCTTTGCCGGGTAGTTACGTACAAGGTAAGGGGATAGCACCGGAACTGCCGTTACCTAAAGAAGGGGCTTGGAGCAAAACCCGCATAAAAATACCTTCTCCCTGGAATATTAATTCTTTTGCCAACCGAGATGTGGAAGGTCCCGATCATCGCAATTACCCGTCTTATCCGAAAGAATGGGAGCAAGTGAAAATGGCATGGATGAAGAAAATGATAACGATTCCTGCTGACTGGGATGGTCAACAGATAAAACTTTATTTTGAGGCTGTATCCGGATATACTGAAATCTATATTAATAAGGAGAAGGTGGGAGAGAATTTTGATATTTTCCTTCCGTTCAGTGTAGATATTACGGATAAAGTGAATGCAGGTGAGACAGCTGAAGTATGGGTGGGAGTTCGCAGCCAGTCTTTGTTTGAAAACAATTCTACGATTGGTCGCCGCATTGTTCCTGCAGGTTCTATGTGGGGATATCATATTGCCGGTATCTGGCAGGATGTATATTTGCTGGCATTGCCCAAAGTGCATGTGGAAGATGTATATGTGAAACCGTTGGTTTCAAAGAATATGCTTGAACTGGAAGTGACTGTGCAGAATAATACGGAAAAGAAAGTTGACTTACAGATTCAAGGTAAAATCAATGAGTGGGTGAATCTGGCAGGAACAGATATAAACTCGGCTCCTGTACCAGCATGGGAACTTGGTCAGGAAGCTTTGAAAGTAGCTCCTGTAAAGGTGGCTATTCCCGCTAATGCTTCGAGCAAAGTTGTATTGCAGGTTCCGGTATCCGGTGAGTTGAATTACTGGACTCCTGAACAGCCGAATCTTTATGCCGTATTGCTTTCATTGCAGGCTAAGAAAGAAACCCTTGATATGAAATATGAGCGTTTCGGATGGCGTGAATGGACATTGCAAGGTACTACACAATATTTGAACGGTAAGCCTTATCAGTTAAGAGGTGATTCCTGGCACTTTATGGGTATTCCGCAAATGACGCGTAGATATGCATGGGCATGGTTCACAGCTATTAAGGGAATGAATGCCAATGCAGTCCGTCCTCATGCACAGATTTATCCTCGTTTCTATATGGATGTAGCTGATGAAATGGGTATCTGCGTATTGAATGAAACTGCTAACTGGGCGAGTGATGGGGGGCCGAAACTGGATTCCGAGCTCTTTTGGGAGGCATCTAAAGAGCATCTGAAACGTTTTGTACTCAGAGACCGTAATCATGCCTCTGTCTTTGGTTGGAGTATCAGTAATGAAAATAAACCAGTGATTTTGCATGTTTACAACAGACCGGAATTGATGCCTCAGCAGAAGAAAGCCTGGGAAGACTGGAGGGATATTGTTCGTGCAAATGACCCGACTCGCCCGTGGATTTCTGCCGATGGAGAAGATGATGGAGATGGCATCTTGCCGGTTACAGTAGGTCACTATGGTGACATGAATTCAATGAAACATTGGGTTGGAATAGGTAAACCTTGGGGAATCGGTGAACATAGTATGGCATACTATGGTACACCCGAGCAGGTTGCTAAGTATAATGGTGAAAGAGCTTATGAATCGCAGTTGGGACGTATGGAAGGATTAGCTAATGAATGTTATCATCTGCTTGCTAACCAACGTAATATGGGGGCTTCTTATAGTACGGTTTTCAATATGGCATGGTATGCCTTGAAACCACTGCCGTTGGGTAAAAAGGATATGACTACACAGCCGGATATAAGTAAGGACGGTGTCTTCTTCACAGAATATAAGGAAGGTGTTCCGGGGGTACAACCGGAACGTGTAGGTCCCTACTGTACTACATTCAATCCTGGATATGATCCAAGTCTGCCTTTGTATGATCCGTGGCCTATGTATGATGCTATGCGTGCAGCCAATGCACCGGGGCATCCTGGTTGGTCTGCTTATGCTGATATTGACAAGAAGCAATATGAAGCACCGACAGCTACTCCGGCAGAGAAATATAAAGAAGTGATTTTCATAGGCGGAGATGACAGTAAATTGAAAGGTATTCTGGATGTACAAGGCGTGAAATTTGCTGCAAAGATTACTGCACCTGCACGTATGATCTATATTGTAGATGGTACTTACACTTTGTCTGTTGCTGAAAAGAAGAGTATGTTAGCTAATATTGCTAAGGGTGCTGATGTATGGATTTGGGGATTAACACCTCAGACAGTGAATGTGTACAATGAGATTCTGCCTCTTCCGGTGGCTCTGGATAACCTTAAACGTTCTTCTTTCCTGCCAGTTCAGAAATCATGGATACGTGGCTTGAACAATTCAGATTTCTATTTCTGTGAACTTCAAAGAGCTGATGCTTCAGAGTACTCGTTGACAGGCGCTTTAGTGGAAGAAGGAGAGGTATTGCTGAATGCTTGTAAAACTGATTGGAGAGCTTGGAATAAACGTCCGGAGGAACTTAAAACAGCTAGTACGGTACGGAGTGAGTACGAGTGTACAGCAGCTACTCCTGTATTTGTGAAATATCGGAAAGATGCTTCCTGCTTCTATATCAGTACTTTGAAAGAGTTTACAAACTCAGAAAAAGGTTATAATACGTTAGGGGTAATTCTGAAGAATGCCGGTATTGACTGTAATGAGATTGAGGTGAAATCAAATGAAGTTTTCTTCTTGCGTGATAATCAGCTAATATTCCCGGTTGCTACAAAGGACAAGTTAGTGAAAAAGGCAGATGGATGGGCTTTGGATATTTATGTGTTCAGTCCGCGTCCTTTGGATGATTTGCTGATTGAACCGAATATGCCGAAACTTACGTTAGTGGTGAAAGCTAAAGAATGCCAGCTTGCCATTAATGATAAAGCATACACTGCTGCTGCACAAAACAGACACGAGGCTACTTATAAAGAACTGCCTTTGTTGCAAGGTTGGAATAAGATAAGCATAAAGATAGGAGAAAGAGATAAAAATGAATTCAGTGGTAACTTTAGGTGTGATAACAGAAATGAATTCCTTTCTTCTCTGAAAGTAATGTTTATCAATCCCGAAGCAAAATAAAAAATAGGTTTATCTCGCCTCTAAGGTATCTGGGCTGTACTTGATTTGTACGGCTCAGATACGGCTTTGATACGGACCGGGTCTGTTATTTGAGGTGAACTGAAAAAGGTAAATGGATTAAGGGAAAAAAACAAAGTTTTTGAATAGGTGTTTTTCAATAGGTTCAGTTATACACTCTGGTATTATGCAAATAATTAGCATAATACCGGAGTGATTATAACTGAAATTACTTTTGTATAGAGAATAGAATCGTTTTTGATGATTTTGTCGAATACTGGTTACTTTTTATTAATCTTATTACTAATTTTATCTTTTTTTTATACCTTTGTCATGTCTTCTTGAACTAGAAATATGAAAAACTGTTGCAGATATATATTGCTTGTACTCTTCCTGTTCACAGGGGCTGATTTATTTGCCTCTGTATATAACGGGGGACTCTATTTTAAGTCTCATTCCGCTCCCAGTGTTGATAGGACTTCTCTTACTCTGAATGATGACAAACCTTTCGACGTTAGTAATGAGTTTACCATTTCTTTTCAGATGTGGGTACGAAACAATGAACCCGACTTTGGATCAATATTGCATTTATATACGAATACGAACCAATTAGTGCGTTTTTCATTTGTTGCGGGAGGGCGTAGACATTATCCGGCATTGGTATTTAATGAAGGAATGGTCACTGTTGATAGTCCCATTGAACGAGAGAAATGGATACCTGTTTCCCTGCGAATGGATATGAATAATAATTCCATCGCTGTGAATTACAATGGAAAGGATACGACTATAATGGTACCTTTAAGTGGTTCAACACATGTAAGAGCATTGTTTGGACATGCTCCTGAATATCTGGCAGACGTAGCACCTGTGAATATAAAGGATGTAAAAGTGTCGCAGGACGGTGAACAAACTTGTGAATGGAAACTTTGGAAACACAATAATAACATTTGTTTTGATGAAATGAAGGGAGCGATAGCACGTGCTGAGTCTCCTTATTGGCTGATTGATGATCATATAGAGTGGAAACAAATTTATAAGGGTAATATATCAGGAAGATTGGATGTTGCCTTTAATGCATTGGATGCTTCATTTTATTTGGTAAAACCGGAAATGGTGGAAGTACTGGATGAAAATGGAGATATAGTAGATGAAATAAAAGTACAGGGAGGATATCCTGCCATGGAATTTACGGATCATTTGATGTATGACACATTGAGTAATAGATTGTTATCTTATTCATTATCCCAAAAGTGTGTGTCTTTTTTCTCTTTTGATACAAAAAGGTGGAGTCTTGCGGAGCGTCATATAGAAGAACCGAATTATTATAATCATGCTCGTACTTTTAATTCTGCCGATTCATCATTCTATTTTTTTGGAGGGTATGGTTTTTACAGATATCAGAATGATCTGTTTCGTATGGATCTTACTACGGGTGAATTGGAGAAGATTGACTATGAACCTTTACTGAATCCTCGTTATTCGTCGGCCATAACAGTGGTGGGGGATGAGCTTTATATTTTGGGCGGTAGAGGAAATAAATATGGTAAGCAAGAATTAGTTTCTCATTTCTATACGGAACTTTGTGCTATTGATTTGAAAAAGAAAAAGTCGCGTGTGGTATGGAGGAGGCAACAGACAGATGCCTATATGCTAATGGCTTCATCTATGTATTTCGAACCCTCGGATAGTTCTTTTTATGCAGTTGCACTGAAAGATGGTGGAGTTCTATGGAAAGTTTCTATGAAAGATACGGTTTGGACAGAAGTTTCTAAACCAATTCATAATGATGTAGTTCATCAGGATTGTGATTTTAGTTTTTATTCTTCGCCTTCTCATCAGAAACTTTTTTTGGTAATGGATAAGATATTGACAGATCGTACGCACGATGTGTCTATCTATTCTATCAATACTCCGTTGATGAGTGAATCTGATATTATGCAGGTTGAAGAAGAAGTTGTAGCCGATTCTTTTGCATGGTATTGGATTGTTGTGGGGATATTGGCATTGTTGGGGCTTGGATATGTTATATATTTCTGGTTATCCCGGAATAAGGCGGTAAAATCTCTGTCAGAAAATGTTTCGACTGTTATGGGAGATATGCCGGAGGGGAGTAAGAAACAGGAAAATAGAGGAACTGAATTAGAGGGTGAAAATATACTTGTGGCTAAGCCCATTGAAAACTATTTCGATCGTAGTCGTTCGGCAATATCTTTGCTAGGAACATTTAATGTGAGAGATAAGGAAGGAAATGATATTACTTCTAATTTTACTCCTCGTCTGAAAAGTCTCTTGGTCTTATTGATTCTTTATACGGAAAAGAACGAGAAAGGTATTTTGACGCGGAAGATGACAGAAATGCTCTGGTCGGATAAAGATGAGATTGCTGCCAGAAATAATCGGAATGTAACATTACGTAAACTGCGTGTATTACTGGAAGAAGTGGGAGATGTAGAAGTGATAAGTGATGGTGGATTCTTAAAAATACGTTGGAATGAAAATGTATTTTGCGATTATTGTACTGCGCTTCATTGTATGGACCTATTACAGAAAAACGGAGCTCAGAAAGATGAAGTACTTTTGAATCAGATATTGGAATTGTTGCTATATGGTCCGCTACTCTCCAATACGATTGTTGACTGGTTGGATGAATTTAAGGATGCTTATTCAAGCCTTTCTATTGATTTGCTTAGAAATCTTCTGGATATTGAATATCGGAAAAGTGATCGTGAAATGGTGCTTCGTATTACTGATATTATGTTCCTGCATGATCCTTTAAATGAGGAAGCTTTGGCGGCTAAGTGCTCAGTCTTGTTTTTGGAAGGGAAAAAGGGCATTGCTAAAAGTGTTTATGACCGTTTCTGCAAAGAGTACCGTGAATCGCTTGGGGAAGATTATAAGATACCACTTTCCAAATTATGCGAATAACTCAATCTGTTTATAATTAAGCGTTTAATTGAAAGAATTAAGCGCTTTTTTAATGCCTAATTAAGTCTGTTTTTTATGCTTTATTAATCTGTTCAGTGTACTTTTGTGGCAAGAGTTATCTATTAAAAATTCTAGTAATTTATGAAAAAACTTTATGCTACATTCCTGATTATTGCATGCACATTGGTATCATTGCCTTGCAATGCACAGGCTGAATGGAAAAACGACTTTTCCAAGCAGGGAGAAATACTAAAAACGGTAGGAAGAGGAAACTGTGCTGTTACCGATGGGGTGTTCCGTTCGGTAGATGCTTACTCTTGTTTTGGAAACCCTGAGTGGAAAAACTATACGATGTCTTTTAAGGCTCGTGCACCTAAAGATGCCGAACAGGTACAAATATGGGCAGGTTTCCGCGCTTATAACCGCTTCGACCGATATGTACTGGGACTTAAAGGTGGATTGCAGGATGACATCTATCTGATGCGTCTGGGATATATGGGAACAGATGAGTTTCTGGGGGTACGTCCGCTTGGGTTTCATCCAGTACCGGGAGAATGGTATAATATAAAGGTGGAAGTATGTGGAAGCCGTATCCGTGTTTTCTTAAATAATGAGAAAGAACCTCGTATAGATGTGACGGATAAAAATGGTAATCTGGCTCCTTCAGGTCAGGTAACTTTAGGCGGCGGCTGGATAGAAACGGAATTTGATGATCTTGTTGTTACTCCTATGAAAGAGGATGCCTTGAAAGATGTAAAGGTGGTAGAGTATCGTAAAATAATAACTCCTCAGGAGAAAGAGAATAAGCGTCAACAGGAGCGTGCCAGTTATAGGACTGTTAAGGTAAATGAGCTAGTGGATAGCCGAACGGATATATCTTTGGATGGCACTTGGCTTTTTATGCCCGAATATCAATTGAATGATAAGGATAAAGCGATTTCTGTAGCTACGGATGATAAGAACTGGCATGTGATGTCTGTTCCAAATTTTTGGAATCCTATCCGTATCTGGTTACATGGAGAGACAATGCCTTCGCCCACAGGACCTCAACCCAAAGGTGTCTCGGATACTTATTATCAGCAGGAAACCGTGCGTTGTGAAGGATATACATTCGATTATAGAAAAACTAAAGCAGCTTGGTACAGACAATGGGTAGAATTGCCTGCAAATGTTGAGGGTAAAAATATGACGTTGACTTTTGATGCTGTTTCAAAGGTTGCGGAAATTTATATTAATGGAGAACTTGCCGGTTCACATATCGGTATGTTTGGTGAAATACAGGTTGATGGAAGTAAACTGTTGAAGTCCGGTAAAAATCTGGTTGTGGTGAAAGTGGTCAGTAAAACAGATGGCAGTGCTTCTGAATCTGGTAGTGCTGCAATTGATTTCTTCTATTCTTCTGTTCGTGAGAGTGAAAAGGAAGATGGGAAAGTATCAGCGAAGAGTAATCTTTTGAAAGATATAGCCCATGGTTTTTATGGTGACGAGCCTGCCGGTATTTGGCAACCGGTGAAACTGACGATTACCAGCCCGTTGAAAGTGGAAAATGTATTTATTAAACCGAGTTTGGACGGAGCTACGTTTGATTTGACAGTGAAAAATCATGGTACTAAAAAGAATCAATTTAATCTCTATACTGATATTGTAGATAAAGAAACTGGTTCGCTACTTTATAGTAAGCTTTCTCTGCAAAAACTGGTGTTGAATGCTGACGAAGAAAAGATGTTCACTTATAACATAAATGGGTTGAAACCCCGTCTTTGGACTCCTCAGCATCCTAATTTGTATGATTTTCGTTTCCGTTTGGTTGCTGCAAAAGGTCACGAATTGGATTGCCTGACGGAGACTTCCGGTTTCCGCACTTTTGAAGTGAAAGAAGGTTTGTTTTTTCTGAACGGAAATCGTTATTGGTTGCGTGGTGGTAATCATATTCCGTTTGCTCTTGCCCCGAATGACTTGAACCTGGCTAATACTTTCATGCAATTGATGAAGGCTGGCAACATAGATGTCACTCGTACCCATACTACTCCGTGGAATAAACTCTGGATGGGAGCAGCTGATAAGAATGGTATCGGTGTTAGTTTTGAAGGCACCTGGCCTTGGTTGATGATACACTCTACTCCCTTGCCTGATGCAAAACTGATAGAGATGTGGAAAGAAGAATTTCTTAGTTTGCTGAAAAAATATCGTAATCATCCTTCACTACTCTTCTGGACTGTGAATAATGAGATGAAGTTCTACGACAATGACAATGATTTGGAACGTGCCAAAGAAAAGTACCGTGTGATTTCGGATGTAGTGAAAGAAATGCGTCGCATTGATCCTACACGTCCTATTGGTTTTGATTCTAACTATCAGGCAAAAGGTAAGAAAGAAAAGTATGGTGCGGACTTTATGAATACTATAGATGATGGTGACATTGATGATATGCACGCTTACTATAACTGGTATGATTATTCACTTTTCCGTTTTTTCAACGGAGAATTTCAGAAAAGGTTTAAGATGGTTGATCGTCCGCTTATCAGTCAGGAAATGTCAACCGGATATCCGAATAATGAAACCGGACATCCTACGCGTTCTTATCAATTGATTCATCAGAATCCACAATCACTGATTGGATATGAATGTTATGATTTCTCTAATCCACAATCATTCCTTAATGTACAGGCATTTATTACCGGGGAATTAGCTGAGGCGCTTCGCCGTTCCAATGACCAGGCCTCAGGTATCATGCATTTTGCATTGTTGACATGGTTCCGGCAAGTATACGATTATCAAAAGATAGAGCCGTATCCTACATATTATGCATTGAAACGTGCTTTGCAACCAATATTGGTCAGTGCAGAATTGTGGGGACGCAATCTTTATGGTGGTGAGAAATTGCCGACACGTATTTATGTCGTAAACGATCGTGAGGATGGTACAGATCTGAAATCCACTTTATTGAGATGGGAGATACAGGATGAAACAGGAAAGAAATTAGTTTGGGGGGATGAAGAGCTTCCGGCTGTGAAGCATTATGGGCGATGCTATATTGAACCTAATATTCAGTTACCCGCTAAGTTGCCTTCAAATAAGGTAAATGCAAAGCTGGTTTTGAAGTTGACAGAAAATGGCCTGCCGGTTTCTGAAAATGAATATAATCTGTTATTAGCTGACAAAAAATGGAATATCGGTCAGGTAGCGGGAAACAAGAAGATTGTATTATTGGATAACGATGGTACAAAAGCAGTTTTTGATTTCTTGAGGATTAATTACCAGACTGTATCATCTGTAAGAGAAGCTGTTAATTCTAAACAAAAGGCTGATCTTTGTGTCATTTCCGGTTTGACGAACTGTACGAATGAAGAAAAAGAACTTCTTCGTGGCTATCAGGCAAAAGGCGGTAAGCTTCTTTTGTTGAATAGTAAAGAAGCTGCCAAGATCATTTATCCCGAACATATTACCGGCTGGACAATGCCGACGGAAGGCGATATAGTTAATATGGAGCGCAATGATGCCCCCGTATTTGATGGCATTGGTGTGTTAGAGTTACGCTATTTTAATAATAACAAACGTGAGATTCCTACCGCTTGTAATGCTACTCTTCATGTGAATCGTAATGAAAATCTGACTGAGTTGGCTGGTCAGATGAAAATCCATGCTTACATTGATGGTGGTACTCCGGAAGATCGGATAAATCGGATTAATTCAATGAGAGGTTTTACACTGATTCAGATTAAAGATGGAAGAGGAATTGCTACTGTTTCAACCATGTGTACCGAAAAAGCAGAGACGGATCCGATTGCTGGGAAACTGCTTGTTAATATGATTAATGATCTTATGAGATAATTAATAGGAAAAAACGGTTAATATGGAAATTAACTGTTTTTTAATACTCAATTAAGAGTGATTTCCGCTTTTAATTAATCTTGTGGAAATACTTTTGCTTTTAACATTTTTGCGCAACATATGTATAATAAATAATAACCTTTTAATACCAATACTTATGAGTCCATAAAGAGATACGTTTGATACAGATATGAGAGAATAGAGTTTTTTATAGCCTTTATTTAATACATTATATCATGAATATTTTATTAGAAGAACAAGCAAAAATTGGCAGAATTATAAAGAAAACTATTTGGGGAATTCTGCCTCTGGTATCTCTTAGTTTTGTCATGCAGTCATGTGACGAAAATAAGTTTCCAGTAACTCCGGTTCCAGATCAATTTGAATTTATTCCACCCAATGATGTTAACATGTTATCTGCTAAAGGTGGTGATGGACAAATTTCGTTGACGTGGGATGCAGCTGTAGAAAATACCTTGAAAGCTGTTCATGTAACGAATCAGAACACCGGTGAAGAAAAAGTATTACCAGGTACAGCTAATGAAGTTACTTTCACGGGGCTGACTAATTATGAAAAGTATACTTTTTTAGTGAAAACAGAAAGTTTGCAGGAACAACTTTCTTATGGAGCCACTATCAGTGCTAAACCTTTTGTGGCAGATAATATAAAACCAGGTGTAGTGGTTAATCTGGTTGGGTATAAACTTGGAGATAATACGGCTTTTGTGGTGTGGGAAAGTCCTGAAGACAATGACATTGAAAAATTTATTATTGCATTGGGTACTGAAACGATTACAGTGGATGCCGAGACTACTTATGGTACTATATATGGTAATTTAAGTCAGCCTTTAAAAGTTTATGCGGTAGACTACTCTGGAAACACTTCTGATGCGGCGGAGACTATGGCTAATGCGGCGGTAGTGACTATTGACGGATTTGATGATGGTGACACGGAAACTGTTCAGATTCATAAAGATCCTATAATCTCGGCTGTTGATGGATATGTCATTACATATTTCGGTCAAGAATACAGGAGCGAAGTATCGCCACTTCCCGAGGTTTACTCACAAACTATGCCGGTAGATAATGACCAACCGCTGTGGTTGGATGGTGACAAAACACAGGGATCATGGCTTGAGCCTGTAAAAGTGACACTTCTGTCTGGTGGTAAAGAGATTTCTACTTATGAATATCTCACTTATAATAATATTCCTGGAACAGTGATGTTGACTCATGCTACGGAGCTTTATGATGAAGGAGTCACAGTGAAGCGTAATAATGATGGGAAGAGTTTCAATAGTAACCTTGGAAATTTTGAGAATAAAGGTACACCTATTTATGGAGTATACGATATTAATGTACTTGAGGATGGTGAGTATGAGGCGTATATTTACTTTGCCAATGAGAAAGGTAAGACTTTCACTATTACTATTGATGATGAAACTTCTGTGGAAGGTCAGACCGGACCAGAAAATTCTGCTAATTGGGATACTTATATTCCGGCACCCGCTGTCATTGTTGCCCTTACGCAAGGAACACATAAGTTGAGAGTAGACTTTCCGGCAGGTGGTTGTAATTTTAAGAAGATTGTTTTTAAGAAAATAGATAAATAAACTATGAAAACACTATCGCATACTACAGGAAAATTAATGCGGCTTACGTGGATAGGCATGTTGCTGCTTATTACTGGTATTGCCCAAGCACAGGTGAAGACTATCCAGGGTTTGGTGTTAGATGAGACCGATCAGCCTTTGACAGGTGCAACTGTATATACTTCGGATAAGAAATCTTCTGCCATAACAGATCTTGATGGCTTATTCAAGTTGACTAATGTGAATGTGGGGGATACCTTGGTTGTCTCTTACGTAAGTTACCAAACTTTCAAACAGGTAATAAAGAGTAGTGATAATTTCTTTAGAGTTGCTCTTGCACCGGATGAAAGAATGTTGGATGAAGTTGTAATTGTTGGATACGGACAACAGAAAAAAGCATCAGTTGTAGGTGCTATTGCACAAGTTTCCACAAAGGAACTTACGCAAAGTCCGGTATCAAATGTTTCGAATGCACTTGCGGGAAGACTGCCAGGCATGATTACAGTACAGCGCTCCGGTGAGCCGGGTAGTGATATGGCTAATATGTATATCCGTGGTATCAGTACTTTTGGTTCTAACCAAAGTCCACTGATTTTGGTGGATGGTGTGGATCGTGATATTCGTATGATGGATGTTTCAGAGATTGAATCAATCAGTATTTTGAAAGATGCTTCAGCTACAGCTGTGTATGGTGTACGTGGTGCTAATGGTGTGGTACTTGTAACTACCAAACGTGGTAAAGTGGGTAAAGCTACTGTTACATTCTCAGCCGATGCAGGTATACAGTCTCCGACTTCTATGCCGGAAATGGTAGATTCCTATAACATGGCAGTATTGGTCAACGAAGCTTTAGTCAATGATGGTATGTCTCCTAAATATACACAGGAACAAATTAATGCTTTTAGGTACGGTACCAATGAATTTTTGTATCCGAATGTGGATTGGGCAGAAGAGTGTCTGAAAAAATCGGCTTTAATGCAACAATATAATGTGAATATTACGGGCGGTTCGGAGAAAGTGAAATATTTCGTTGGTGCTAATATCCTGATGCAGGGTGGTTTATTTAAACATGGCAATTATAATGAAAATTATAGTACAAATGTGAAATATACCAAATATAATTTCAGAAGTAACCTCGATTTCCAGTTGAGCAGTATTTTTTCTGCAAAGCTGAACTTGGCTGGTGTGATAGGTGACAAACACCGTCCATCTCCCGGTGGTGATGTGAATACTATTTTTGACCGTATCAAGATTGCCAATCCTGACATTTCTCCTATTCGTAATCCAGATGGTTCGTGGGGAGTTTTTGAGACGACAAGTCTTAATGCGCTGGCTTATCTGACAGACACCGGATATGCTGATGAAAAGGAAACGGCGGTTCAGGCTACAGTAGGTATGAAAGCTGACCTATCTAAGTTGGTGAAGGGACTTTCTGTCAATGTTGATTTCTCATTCGATTTTAACAATGTATATGTCAAGAAGTATGGAAAAACAAGTGATATGTTCCTGTTTAATTCGGATGGTTCCTATACGCATAAGGCCTTTGCTAGTGCATTAGGCTTTGGAGATGAATTAAGTGTGTATAATAGTCAATATGTATTTGAGCCTTCTATCAATTATAATAATACGTTTGGTGATCATGAAGTTAGTGGTCTTGTATTGTTTAATGCTCAGGAATATGTGAAAAAAGGTGATGCATTGACACGTTTACCTTATCGTCGTTTAGGGCTTGTGGGACGTGCCACCTATAGCTATAAGAATAAATATCTGGGTGAAGTAAATATCGGATATAATGGTTCTGAGAACTTTGCTCCTGGACATCGTTTTGGCTTCTTCCCTGCTTTCTCTTTGGGTTGGGTAGTGTCTGAAGAGAGTTTCTTCAACACTAGTGTAGTGGATTATCTGAAGTTGAGAGCTTCTTACGGTCTTGTTGGTAACGACCAGATTGGTGGAGACCGTTTTCTTTATTTGAGTCTTTGGCAGAGTGCTGATGATGGTCAGTTTGGTTATCCTAATCCGACAGGCGGAGGCGGTGGTGTTAATGAAAAACGTACCGGTAACGAAAGTTTGACATGGGAAAAAGCTAAGAAGTTTAATTTTGGTGTTGATACTCGTTTGTTCCGAAGCCAGTTAGAGTTGACTGCTGATGTATTTTATGAAAGAAGATCAAACATCCTCACTAATGTAGATATCGTTCCGGGTACTTATGGTGGCCCAGCTATTCAGGCTAATGCCGGAATTGTAGAAAACAAAGGTCTTGAGTTTGATGCAACATGGCGTGGTAGAATTGGAAAGGATATAGAGTATTTTGTTGGAGGTAACTATTCTTTTGCCCGTAACAAGATTATTGAGAAACCTGAATCTCCACAGGCATATGACTATTTGTATGCTACCGGACGTCGTGTAGGACAACCTTTCGGATATGTAGCTTTAGGATTGTTCCAGTCCGAAGAAGAAATATTGGAGAGTCCGTCACAATTTGGAGTTCCCCTTTATCCTGGTGATATCAAATATATGGATGTTAACGGTGATGGAGTTATTGACACTAATGACCGCTATCCGATTGGTTTTACGGATGTTCCAGAAATGTTCTACAGTTTCAAGTTTGGCTTTAATTATAAACGTTTTGATTTCAGCTGTCTGTTCCAGGGCGCTGCCAATGTAACTTATAATTTCCAGACTTCGACAAATATTCCGTTTAACAACGAAAGAAGTACGCCTATTGTTCAATGGCTAGACCGCTGGACACCGGAGAATCGTGATGCAAGTTTGCCGAGAATCTCTTATTCCAGACCGGGTAACAATAACTATCAGACTAATACTTTTTGGCAAAATAACGGTAATTACTTGCGTCTGAAAAATCTAGAGGTCGGTTATCGTCTTCCTGAAAATTGGGTGAGTGTCATAGGAGCAGAAAATGCTCGTTTCTATGTCAACGGAACTAACCTGCTTACTTGGGATCATGTTCCGGTGTATGACCCTGAAAATACGAATGCCAGATATCCTCTGATGCGAGTTATTAATTTTGGAGTTAAAGTAACATTTTAAAAATGGAATCGAAATGAAAAAGATAAATTATCTACTGTTAATCCTTATATCGCCACTTTTGTGGGCGTGCGAAGGATATCTGGATAAGCCGGATAGCGATGATATCACCGTAGAGAAGGCTTTTGAAAGTGTGCGGTCGGCACGAAAGGTTCTGAATAACCTCTATTCTGAGGTACGAGGAGCTGCTTATAATATCAGTACGCGCAATATACCTTATGCTATGGCATGTGATGACGGTATTGCTGGTTATAACTTGTGGACCCAGAAATTCCAAAGTGGTTCTTGGACAGCGGATGATAACAGAGGTGCAGGAGATGATGCAGAGACAGATCCTCCTACTGTAAGCTTTTGGAATAACACTTACAAGAGAATCAGAAAAGCAAACTTGTTTATGGAAAACTTGTATCGCGCTACAGGTGACGAAGCTGACAAAGCTCGAATGATGGCAGAAGCCAAGTTCTTACGTGCTTTTTTCTATTCAGAACTTATCAGACGTTTTGGAGGTGTTATTATATTAGATCATTCTGTTGATCCCAATGATTACTCTTCATTGACGAATCAACCTCGGGAAACATTTGAGAATTCTGTAGAATGGGTTTGTAATGAATTGGCTGAGGCAGCAAAAGGCCTTCCGGCTGTTTGTTCGTCGGCTGATGTCGGTCGTGCTACCGATGCGGCTTGTTATGCGGCAATCGCAAGATTGAGATTGACTGCGGCTAGTCCTCTATTTAACACAGACAGTCCTGTGTTACCGAGTTATACGACTACCCAGTATTATGGAAACTATGATAAGAACAGATGGAAACTGGCTGCTGATGCCTGTCGTTTCGTCATGGAACAGAGAAGTCAATATTATGGGTTGGATTTGAGTAATGTGGATACTGCGGAACCGGATAGTTGGGAAAACTACTATCGCCGTTTCATAAACAGATACTTCATCGTGGGGAAGGAGTCCGTTTGGATCGCTTATGAGAAAGAAAACTGGGGCGGAGTCAAGATCCCTTGGAACAATCGTCAGTCTGGCGGTTGGAACTGGGTAAATCCTAGCTACCAGCTTGCTTTAGAATTCGAAATGTATCCCAGTGGTAAGATGCCGATGGATGAAGAGAGCGGTTATGACATGCAGAATAATGCTAATGGTAAAGATAGAGATCCACGTTTTAAGGCAACTATTCAGGCTCCTAATGCCACGTATGATGCTTATGGATTTGAACCATGGGCAGGTGGAAAAGCCTCTGAATTGCAGAGTCAGCGAACAGGTATGTGTTTGCAAAAATACATAGACCCCTTGTATAATGATGTGACAGCAGAGACACGTAACGTGCGTAAGAATATCATACATATTTTTCGCTATAATGAAATTCTTCTCAACTATGCTGAAGCAATGAATGAATATACTGGACCTACATCGGATGTTTATAGTGCAATTAATGCCATACGATCCCGTGTTGGTATGCCCGATTTACCTTCTAATCTTACTCAAGACCAGATGCGTGAGAAAATTCGTCATGAACGCCGTGTTGAACTGGCATACGAGGATTTCCGTTTCTTTGATATTCGTCGTTGGAGAATAGCCGAAGATGTTTGCAATGAATATATTCAGGGGTATGATGTGACCAAAGGTAAAGATGGTGGTTTTTATACCATTGTTAATGTGGGCGACCGTATGGTATTTGAGAAAAAACACTACCTGTTTCCGCTCGCTACGGCAGAGATTCTGATGAATCCGGCACTTGAGCAGAATCCGGGATGGCCTAAATTATCAACAGCAACGAATTAATAAATTGAATGGGAATTATGAAAAAATATATCTATTTATTTTTTATGCTAATGTGCATAGTAAGTTGCGAAAAGCCTGAAGAGGGCCTGGTAGCTGAGAAAAGCGTGAATGCTGATATTGTCCGTTTCCGGATTTACCAGAATCAGAATGTCTTTTTTGATGGCACAATTGACCAGGAAGGAAATACCGTACAGGTTACTATACCGGAAGGTATAGACAAGTCTGCCATCAGACCGCAAGTTTTGGTTTCAGCAGGAGCCGTGGTGACTCCTAAATCGGGGGAACTGCAAGATTTCACTAACCCTGTGGAATATAAAGTGGTCTCTGAGAATGGAGAGAATACAAAAACGTATATGATTACAGTTAATTATTAAAGAGCAAGCGATATGAAACGATATTTTATAGCACTGTTCATTTTGCCATTGTTACTGGTTGCATGTGACGATGATAAGCTTGAAATGATGCCACCATACATTTTCTTCAATTATGATGTAGATACGTATGTGATGGATATTGATAATCCCAATTTGGCAGATTTCACCGTTAAAGGAAGTATTTCCGCTCAAGGCTCTTTCGGCTCATTCGTTATGGGAGATCAAGAGTTGGGAAAAGAAGAGTTGGGAGATAGCCTTAACAGGCCGTTTGAGTATATTGTTCCGCTTAAAGGTAAGACAGCGGATTTTGATGTACCTTTTGTGCTGACTGATAGGATGGGAAATACAGTAACTAAACCATTTCATTTCCTGGCTTCTAGACCTATTGAGTCTTATCAGGTTAGCATGGGAGCTCAGTATAATCCTTATTTAGGATTCTTCTTTTCCTTTGAAGATCAGAAAGTTTATTCTGTATCTGAAATGATGAAAATGCCTAATCCTGACGGATTCTGTTTTGGCTACAATATCAATAAGAAGCAACCCATGTTTGTTTCTCCGACAGAACTCATTAATCAGACTGTCCTATCTGATTATAAAGGAAATCGTATTGCTAGCTTTGTTGGGGTTGTTGCTGTTGATGGGGTGAATTTTACTAAAGAAGTTTTTGATAATATGAAGAACGATGCTTTGATGTGTAATCTGAACCCTATTGAATATGGTACATTTACTAATGTTGTTATAAGTGAGGGGAAAGCTTACTTATTTAAGAATGAAGATGATTCTCTTAGAGGTATTATATTTGTTCAATCTCTGGAATCAGGGGTAAGCGGACAAGTACAGTTAGCAATAAAGATGCAGAAAGTTAATTGATAGAGGTAACAGATTAGCAATTTATTGATTAAATGGTAGTGAGAGTCATTTTCGGCTTATAAATTAAGTTGAAAATGACTCTCTTTTGCTATTTCTTTGGTTATATAATCGAATGAATGTATGAAGAAAAGATGGATAATATTGTGGCTGAGTGCGATGACTTTAAATGTTACCGCTCAGAATGAACCTTATAAGAATCCTGAATTATCGCCTTCTGAGCGTGCATGGGATCTACTGAAACGTATGACCCTGGAAGAAAAAGTAAGCCAGATGAAAAACGGTTCTCCGGCTATTGAACGCCTCGGAATACCTGCATACGACTGGTGGAATGAAGCGTTGCATGGAGTGGCACGCGCCGGCAAGGCAACGGTTTTTCCACAAGCAATAGGGCTTGCCGCTACTTTCGATAATAAGGCTGTTTATGAGACTTTTGATATCGTCTCTGATGAAGCCCGTGCCAAGTATCACGACTTTCAGCGCAAAGGCGAGCGGGATGGTTACAAAGGGTTGACTTTTTGGACTCCGAATATCAACATTTATCGTGATCCGCGTTGGGGACGTGGTATGGAAACTTATGGAGAAGACCCTTATCTGACTTCGCTGATGGGGCTGGCAGTAGTAAAAGGTCTGCAAGGTGGTGGTACCGGGAAATATGATAAAGCACATGCCTGTGCAAAGCATTATGCCGTGCACAGTGGTCCGGAATGGAACAGACATAGTTTTGATACCAAGAATATTTCCCAACGTGATTTATGGGAGACTTATCTACCCGCTTTCAAAACTTTGGTGAAGGAAGGAAAGGTGAAGGAGGTGATGTGTGCCTATAACCGTTTTGAAGGGGAACCCTGTTGTTCGAACAAACAATTACTGATTCGTATCCTGCGTGAAGATTGGGGATATGATGATATAGTCGTTTCGGACTGTGGAGCTATTGGTGACTTTTATTATCCCAATCACCATGAAACTCATCCGACAGCTGCCGCTGCTTCGGCCGATGCGGTTGTATCCGGTACGGATTTGGAATGTGGCGGTAGTTATTCTTCTTTGAATGAGGCTGTACGGAAGGGATTGATTTCAGAAGAAAAGATAAATGAATCGGTCTTTCGCCTATTGCGTGCTCGTTTTCAGTTGGGTATGTTTGATGATGATGCACTTGTATCTTGGTCGGAGATACCTTACTCGGTTGTAGAGTCAAAAGAACATGTGGCCAAGGCTTTGGAAATGGCGCGTAAGAGTATGGTGTTACTGACTAACAAGAATCATACGCTGCCTTTAAGTAAATCTATCCGTAAGGTGGCAGTGCTGGGACCTAATGCTAACGATTCTGTGATGCTTTGGGCTAACTATAATGGTTTTCCGACAAAATCTGTCACCATTCTTGAAGGCATTAAGAGTAAACTCCCGGAAGGAACGGTGTACTATGAGAAGGGGTGTGATTATGTAAATACTCAAACTGTATTTAGCTATTTCGACTGCTGTTCCTATAATGGCAAGAAAGGCTTTAAGGCTACTTTTTGGAATAATAAAGAACTGAAAGGCGAAGCCGCAGCAACGGGGCATTTCAGCGAGCCGCTTAATTTTGGCAATGGAGGTAACACGGTGTTTATGCCAGGAGTAAAGTTGAACAACTTTTCAGCACGTTTTGAATCGGTATATACTCCGAAGGAATCAGGTGAAGTATCTTTTATAATCTCTGCTGATGACGGTTCCCGTTTGTTCATTGACGGAAAAGAAGTGTACTCAGACTGGCATGACGGACCTGCGAAAGAGCAAATGTATCGCTTGAATGCTGTGAAAGGGAAGAATTACAAAGTTGTATTGGAATATTTTCAAGCTGGTGGAGAAGCCTCATTGAAGTTTGATATAGGTATTAAGAAAGAAATTAATTATAAAGAGGTAGCGGATAAAGCAGCTGAAGCTGATGCTATCATTTTTGTAGGCGGACTTTCTCCTACATTGGAAGGTGAAGAAATGCCTGTGGATCTACCCGGTTTCAGAAAAGGTGACCGTACTAACATTGATTTACCGCATGTACAAACGGAAATGCTGAAAGCCTTGAAAAAGACAGGTAAACCGGTTATTTTCGTATTATGCTCCGGCAGTACACTGGCGTTACCTTGGGAGGCTGAGAATCTGGACGCAATCCTGGAAGCATGGTATCCCGGTCAGCAAGGGGGAACAGCTGTGGCCGATGTCCTGTTTGGCGACTATAATCCTGCCGGACGTTTACCGCTGACCTTCTATGCTTCGAGCGATGATCTCCCCGATTTTGAGGACTATGACATGAGTAATCGTACCTATCGTTATTTCAAAGGTAAAGCCCTGTTTCCTTTCGGACATGGTTTGAGCTATACTATTTTTGATTATGGTAAGGCCAAAGTGGACAAACAAAACGTTCGTGCAGGTGAAGGAATGACTTTGACAATACCTTTGAAGAATACCGGTAAGCTGGATGGCGATGAAGTGATACAAGTTTATTTACGCAATCCTGCTGATAAGGAAGGGCCGATTAAGACTTTAAGAGCATTCCGTAGAGTTTCCCTTCCAGCCGGTCAGACGGAAAATATTCGGATCGAATTACCTGCTTCGACATTTGAGTGTTTTAATCCGTCTACCAACCGGATGGAAATTCTTCCCGGAAAGTATGAGTTGCTCTATGGTGGAACTTCAGATGAGAAAGCCTTGCAGAAACTTACGATTACAGTAAAGAAATAAAAATCAGTACCTACTAATATCTAACACGAATATTTATGAAAAAGTATTTTCCTTTATTTTGGGTCTTCTACCTGCTTTGCGCTTTTTCGGCTCATGCAGGAGAAGGAAGATATACTATTCCGTTGACGGGAGGTGGCTGGTCGCTGTGGCTCGATAAAGAAGCGAGCTGGCAGAATGACCGCCTTTACCTTCCTCATGAGATAACAGATTTGTCATTGTTGCCGGTAAATGTCCCCACAGGTGGTTGGCAAACCCTGAGTCATAATCCCGATGCAGTTCCTGTCGAGGTACCGGGTACGGTGGAAGAATATCTCACTGTTACTGATAATCCTCGTCCGGAGAACTTTCGGGGAGTGAGCTGGTGGTATCGTAAAATTACGATTCCGGCAGATCAGCAAAAGAAACGCTTTATAATTTACTTTGAATCTGTCCGGATGCGCGCAGAGGTTTATCTTGACGGTAAGCTTGTGGCCTATGACCTGATTGGTGAAACACCTTTCCATGTGGATATTACCGATGAAGCAAAACCCGGAAAAGAACAGTTGTTGGCGATACGTGTCACCAATCCCGGAGGCAATTTCCACTGGCAGGATTTCGACATAATGAAATGGGGAGAATACAATATTCCTCCTTCGAGAAGCTTCACCGGAATTATCGGCAGAGTCAAGCTAGAGAGTGTGAATCCGGTTTTTATTTCTGATATCTATATGCAAAATACGCCTGAGCTGACTAAGGTGAATGCCATTCTGTCTTTCACTAATGAAACATCTTCCAGCGTGAAGCAGGATGTGGAGCTGATAGTGAATGAAAAAGGCAATCCTGATAAAGTCGTATTCCGGCAAACCTTGAAGGCTATTTCGTTCCCCGCGGGAAATCATGAAGTGACAATTCCTGTCAATGTTCCCGATGCCAAATTATGGGATCTCTCTACTCCGGAACTGTATACTTGCAATGTGTTGATAAAGAAGGGCAAGAAGACGCTCGACCAGGATAAGAAAGATTTCGGTTTCCGCTGGTTTACTGTAGACGGTGTCGGTAAGGATGCTGTTTTGCGTCTGAATGGGCGGCGCATTATGCTGAGAAGTGCGATCAGTTGGGGTTACTTTCCGGTGACGGGATTGATAGCAACAACCGAAATGGCTGAGAAGCAAGTACGTACTGCTAAGAGTCTGGGCTTGAATATGCTGAATTTTCATCGTTGCATAGGCAGTCCGGTTGTTCTTGAAAAGGCGGACGAACTGGGATTGTTATATTATGAAGAGCCGGGGTCTTTCCACTCAGCCAATCATGATCCGTTTATTCGTACCATAGTGAATGAGAAACTGAAACGAATGGTATATCGGGACCGTAGTCATCCGAGTTTGGTTATCTTTAATCTGATCAATGAATTTGGCGGGCCGTTGTCGCAAGATAAAGCGCTTGTTGCCAAGCGCATGAATGATATGCGTGAGGCACATGCCATTGATCCCAGTAGAATCATGTCATTCACATCCGGCTGGGCAGGTAGTGAAGATAAAGAAGAAGACTCCAAGGCGCACATGTTACCGTTTGATACTACTCTGTATCGGAAAGGATGGTATGATAATCACCGTGCCGGAGGTCCTGAAACCTGGGTTGAGAATTATTATAAAGGTCCTAAAGACAATATTATGTACACCAGCAACCGTACGGAAGTTTATCTGCGCGGTGAAGAGGGTGCCATATCTACTCCTCCTCGCATCCAGATGATATACGATCAAATAAAGAGTACGGGTAAAACAGGTTGGGACGGTCTGTTCTGGCAGAGCCAATATAAGGCTTTCGCTGATTATTTTCAAAAGAAAGGACTTGCTCCTCACTTTGGTAGCCTCGATGCTCTGACACGTGCAATGGGTAATGTCTCTTTTGAACATCAGGGAAGACGTATCGAAGGTATGCGAATGCAGAACCTGGGCGATGCCTATATGGTGAACGGTTGGGAAGCGATGCCCTATGACAATCATTCCGGTATTGTGGATATCTATCGTAATCCTAAGGGAGATGCTTCTGTTTTAGCGTACTATAACCAGTCGCTGTATGTAGCCGTTGCTTCACGCAATCAGGTTGTTAAGCTTCCAGGCATAGCAACGGTAGACTTTTACATAGTGAATGAGGAAAACTTGAAAGGCGCTCATACGCTTGACATCAAACTGATTGCTCCCGATGGAAAAGTGGTTTATACCAGAAATGAAGAAGTAAACATTAAGGGTGGCGAGAACTTTGGCCAGCTTTTACTGGAGAATGTAGAGATTCCTATCAATGGAATGGCAGGTACTTATCGCGTAGAAGCCGGCCTGAAAGCAGGCGGTCAGGAGATCTTTGCTTTGGGAAATGACGAGGTGGTTGCTGTAAGCTGGCAGGCAAGTGATTTGGCCGGAAAGGGTGCTTATTATGGAAGCAATAATGATAAAGTAGCCGCTTTTTACAAACAAGCCACCGGTAAGGAACTTCCAGCGTTTACTTCTGAAATGGGAAAGCTGGACTGGCTTGTTGTTAATCGTTCATCACTGGATGAACCGGTTGTGATCCCTTCGGCTTATTTCAAGGATAAAGATGGGAAGTCCAGTTTGAAGGCTACTTGGTATAGTGAGGCAGATATGAACATTGTAGCAGCTGTAAAGAGTGCTACAGAAATTAACCGGACTTTCGTAGACGGTGCGCAACCTGATGAGTCGGTTCCTGCCAATCAGCCTTTCTCTGTTGTATGGGAGGGAGAGATCTATCCGCCTGAGTCGGGGCAGTATCTGCTTGGTGTTGAAACGGATCGTGGAGTACGTATGTATGTGGACGGCCGGCAGTTGATTGATGAATATTATAATGAATCTCCCATGAAGCAGGATAGACCTGTGGTGATGGAAGCGGGTAAACCGGTAAAAGTTAGGCTGGTGTATCGACAAACCCGTCAGTCCGGTCAGATACAGTTGAAGTGGTCTCAACCCAGTGCTGCTACCATAGCTCCGCAGAAGTTGTTTGAGCGGGTAAAGAATGAGGGTACCACATTGATTCTGCTTGGCTCCACTGAAACCTGGATGAAGTCTGTTGCTGAATATACGAATACGGTATACAACGGTTATTATAATGTTGGGAAAGACTGGATTGGAGGAATTCATTTTGTGAAGAAGCATCCTTTATTTGAAGGCCTTCCGGTGGACGATGCTTTGAATTGGCCCTATCAGGTCGTAGTAAAGAATGGGGATCGTAGATTCGGCTTCCGTATGCAAGGAGAAGAGTTAGTGGTGGGCTCTTATCGGAGTACTCCGTTTGAATTGGGTACAGCAGTGGGAGTTATTCCTTGCGGAAAAGGGAAGATTATTTTCTCTTCTCTGGATATTGCTGATAATTTGAGTGATCCGTCAGGTCCGGCAGAAGTGGCTCGAAAGATTTTGTGTAACTATATTAAATACTCTTTGCGTTAGGAATGTAAGTTCACTACAGATAATACAAATCACTACAGATAATACAAATCACCACAGATTACACAGATTGACACAGATTCATGAATCTAATAATCAACGAAATAATTCATCAATCTGTGTTAATCTGCGTAATCTGTGGTGAGTCTTAATCCCTTTTAGAACAATCAATAATTATGAATCGAAATAACGAAACTACAGAAACGTTTTCTAAGTTGTGGGTAACAGCTATGATAACCCTAACGATGATGCTTCCTGTGAATGTCGCCTGTTCGCAAACAAAGCAGCAGGTACCACAGCAAAGTATCAAAACTATTTATCCCACAAAAGACTGGGCCATATCCGACTTTGTTGTGACTGCCCCTGAATTTGGAGCTAAAGCTGAACCGGGATTTGATAATAGAGTTGCTTTTCAAGCAGCTATTGACGCTGCATATCAAAGTGGTGGCGGAGTAGTATATATACCAGCCGGAAATTATGAGTTCCGTAGTACGCAGGTCGGTACTAAAAACGTCAGAGTTCGTCAAGGCCGTTCGGAAACAAAGAAAGATTTTCATTTTGAGTATGTTCTGCGTCTCCACCCTGGTGTGCAGCTTCGTGGTGATTGGGCGGATCCGGCATCCCATAATGGGAAAGTCCTTGGAACAATTCTCGAAGTACGTGTCGGTAAAGACTCACCGAATTACGATGGAAGTGTTGAAAGCTGGTGGAACGACGGTCAGGCAGATAATGCGCTTCGTACCACCTATACCAGTATAGCTGATAGATTCATAGAGATGAACGCGGGCACTGGAGTTACTAATCTCTCTATCTGGTATCCTGAACAGGATATCCATCATGTAAAACCATATCCGTGGACGCTGTTCCAAACCCAGGGAGATTGTGCTACGATAGAACGTGTCACTCTTGTAAACTCTTACAATGGTTTTAATTCTGCTCCGAGTGAGTTGCATTATGTTCTGAACAGTTATATGACGGCTCTTAATAAAGGTATCGAAGTGCATGTATGTACCGATATCGGACGCATTGAGAATGTCAGGATAAGTCCTGAATACTGGGCAAATTCCGGTCTTCCGGGAGCACCTTCTCTTGAGGATGTAACAGCTTATACAAGGGCAAATGGCACGGGATATCAAATGCACCGTTCAGACTGGGAGTATGTTTCTTATCTGTATATATCAGGTTATAAAACAGGTGTGTGGATAGGGCGTGAACCCGGTTTTGCCGATGCTCCCAACGCTCAGTTGTATGAGGTGCATGTAGGCGACTGCGGTAACGGGTTGTACGTTGAAGATGTCAATCCGTATGGTATACTTATATCCAACTCATCCTTCGGAGCGGGTCAAGATGGTAATGCAGTGTATTTCTATAAGGATTTCAGCACTTCTGTACAATTCAACGGTGTGGATTTCAAAGGTTCTGTCGTAGGTGATGGCGACGGAGGGGTCGTATCGTTTGAAAGTTGTACATTCAGTGAATATAATGATTATGCTCTTAGGATGAACAGGGGTAATGTATTGTTGTCCCAGTGCGAATTTAAAAAGAATGCCGGGCATGTCTATCTCGGAGCGAATATGCATACCTTGAAATCGGTTAATTCGGGCTATAAATCTAAACTGAAGGTGGATAATCACAGTACTTCCGCTAAAGTGGAAGTTATCACAGGGAAGAAATACTTCTTTGAGCCCATTCCTAAAAATGTGAAAACAAATATAGACGTGCATCCAAGACCGGTATCGGATAGAGTATTGAAAGCGGATTTAGCGAGGGCGACTGGCTTTAATAATGATCGTCCCGTAAAAGACGTATCGGCTGATTTGCAGTCTGCGCTGGATGCTGTGAAAGCCGCTGGCGGAGGTACGCTCTACCTGCCGGCCGGAAGATATTTAGTGAATAACCCTATAAAAGTGCCTTCGGGGGTTGAATTGCGGGGATCATGGGATGTACAACATCACACACAAAGTGGTGGAACTGCCATATTTACCAATTATGATGGCGGAAATGCAGGAGAAAGCGGGCCTTCGCTCATACAGCTTGAAGCCCATGCAGGTATCAGAGGTATTACGCTGGCACAGCTTAATATCGCTTCCGATGGTTTTAGTGTTGAAAACCCGAGAAAGACCCCGTTCCTGATACAGGGACAAGGTCCGAAGGTGTATATTATAAACGTAACCATAGCTGTAGGTGACAAAGGGATAGACTTGGCTTCATACGACACGAGCGGACATTATGTCGATTATTTGGGTGGTGTACCTTTAAGGGCAGGTATCTGGGTTGGCGGTGGCGCCGAAGGCGGATTCATCCGCAATATGCAGTTGAATCCTCATTACGGATCAAGGCTTCCGGAAGGGGGGCAAGGATATCCGGAAGTATTTATGATGCGCTTCGTACAGTCCAATTGCAGTGCGCTTAAATTTGCAGATGTCAAGAATCAGACTATTTTCAATAATTTCGTTTATGGCTCGGTATATGGAATCCATTTTCTGAAAGATGCAATAACAGGCAAGTATCCGGGGGAAATGACCGTTATAGGTCATGGTTCTGACGGGTGTACTTATTCTCTGTTTGTAGAAGATGCGGATAAGGATACTAAGATAGTTGCCATAAACTCAGAATTGGTCAATACTAAAATTCCAAATGAGCCGGTCAGGTCTTATGTTCTCATGGGAGATAAGGTCAATACCGATAAAGTTCATCCTGATGCTAAATTGATTTTGTACAATAGTGCATTTTGGGGCAGCCCTGTCATCGGAGCGATAATAAATAATGGTATTGTATCTTTCCAACAAGCTAATTTCTCACGTTCCGGTACGCAGGGGGTAGATGTTAGAGGTGGTAAAGCGCATGTCTATACTTCTTATTTCGCTCAAAAAATAGCGGAGACAACTGTCAAAGATGAAGGGTATGCCAGACTGGGAGCGCAGGGTAAATCGATAGAGTTTACTAACAACTACTATATTTCCGGTTTCCGGTTTAATAAGTCGGGAGAGGGATTGATTTATGGATCTGATAAGAAGTAGATGTTGGATGGATAGATTCTTGTGAATGTGACATTGTGGAATGGCTACACCCTTTTACCCGGATGGTGTAGCCTTGACCACAAAAGGGTGTAGCCATCCGGGTAAAAGGGTGTAGCTATCGCAAGATGTTTATTATAAGTAAGTTATATCAGAGCTGTACATGTTCTGTACTAAGATTCTCTCGGTCAGGAGGTATCTCTTAATTTATCTTTTTACCAGTTATCTGTTCGGAAAGGAATCAGTGGCAGACCATGAATATTGAAAACATTGGCTTCTGCATAGTTTTTATAGGCATACCGAACTGCTACCGGATGAGGTACTTTATCACTGGATACTGTCAGACGGGTAGTGCTGGTTTCTATTTCAGCAAATGCCGGATAGAATACTTTGTCTTCTCCTGCTATCTCAAACCCCTTGAGAGAAGTCCACATCGGGCACAATCCCCGTTGGGCATTTTCAACATTGATGTATATTTTGTTATCGGATATCTCCATGGATTTATAAATAGGTGATGCATATCCGAATCCTTTCTTACCGTAAGTCTTTGCAAGTGCCCAGAGCGCCAGACGGTTTCCGACAGTCTCTTTATCCATGGGATGTATAAAGACGGGATGGCCTATGTCTAAAGTTGAAACCATACCGCAATTCGGAATATCTTTCATGTTTTGCAGTTGTACTTCGCGCATCCGTGCAGCTGAAGTTCCATCTGCTCCTTCATAATTGAACGGGGCTATTTCCACAAAATAGAAGGGAAGCTCACCTCGGTTCCATTTGTTTCGCAAGTCTTTTACAAAGGCCGGCATCAGACTCTGATACAGATCGGCATTGTCTCGGTTACTTTCCCCTTGGTACCAGAGGAAGCCTTTGATAGCAAAGTTTGTGAAAGGGGCTACTTTGGCATTATACAGTACACAGGGAGTAGCGGTTATATTCTTTATCTGCTCATCATTGTCAAGGATCGACAGATTGATACTTTTGAAAGGAGAAATCGCTTCCCGGCTCATCCATGCTTCCACTTTAGAACCTCCCAGGGTAGAAACGATAATACCAACCGGTACTTCCAGAACTTCCTGTATATATCGGGCGAAATAATAAGCGGCGGCACTAGTGTTTGCTACATTCACTGGAGTGTTTTCCAACCATTCACCCTGACAGTCTTTTTGTGGGGTCTTGCTGAATTGGCGCACCCATTTACCTTCTTGAGAGTCGGTATTGTATATGCGGATAGGGGTAGATGGTTTTGCTTTGGCAATCAGATCATTGGTTCCTTTGGTAGGTTGACGGTCGAATCCTCCCATCGGCATTTCCATATTCGACTGTCCGGAACAGAACCAGACTTCACCTATCAATACGTTTTTTAAAGTGAGCGGTTCACCGTCATTGAAAGTTATCTCGTAAGGTCCACCTGCCTGTGGAGTGGGGATCTGTAGTTCCCATTGGCCTTTATTGTCAGCGATAGCCTTGTATGTTTTGTTGTTCCACGAGGTCTTTACTGTCAGGGTTGCTTTGGCTTGCGCTTGCCCCCAGAGTTTGACGTCTGTCTGTTGTTGCAACACCATATTATCTGCAAGTACGGAGGGGAGTTTTACTTTAGCTTCTGCGTTGACAGAAAGAAAGAGGAAAGCTAACAGAAATGAGAAGTGTATCAGTGAGCATCCATTCATACGGTTTGAAAAAACTTTTTTCATAATATTCTTTATTAGTAGTTGAACTATGAGTTATAAACTATGTACAAAGGTAAGTCCGGGTTGTTATCTTGTGATTAATTTCGTATTAACTACATTCGAAATCTGTTTTAATAATCTTTAAAAAGACACTTTTAAGATGATTTTAATATAGGAAAGGCAAACAATCCTCATATTAATTGAAAATTAAGTGTAAGCTAATTGAAATATAACTGAAGCATTAATCTGTCGGGCTTACATTTGCAATGTGAAATAATAGACAATGGCAGAGGTATAGGTGGAAAGTTTTTTAATAATAGATATAAATAATAATATTTTATGAGAGTTAAGTTATTCATAGCATTGGGTATGCTTGGTATGAGTTTGTTCACTTATGCCGGTTCCAGACACGCCGCGGAGACTTCTTATCCGAGTTATAAAGGATTGGTAATGGCGGGATATCAAGGTTGGTTTCGTGGACCGCAGGATGGAACAAATCAAGGTTATGGCCATTATGGAACCGGAAAGCAATTTGACGAGAAACATTGTACCATTGATGCATGGCCCGATGTGAGCGAGTATGAGAAAACGTATGAGACTTCTTTCCGCCATGCCGACGGAAGAAAAGCACGTGTATTCAGCTCTGCGGACAAGTCTACTGTTGATTTGCATTTCAAGTGGATGAAAGATTACGGAGTGGATGGCGTGTTTGTACAGCGTTTTGTGGACTATACCCGTGGAGATCAAAAGAATTCGGTGCCTAACCGTATCCTGGAAAATGCTTTGGAAGCAGCTTCCAAGTATGATCGTGCCATCGCTGTGATGTATGATCTGTCCGGTTTGAGAAGATCCGGTGAAGACTGCTCCATGATAATAGAAGACTGGAAGAGGCTGGTGGACAATCAGAAGGTGACTAATCAGTCCGGTACGAAAACTTATTTGCACCATAACGGAAAGCCGGTAGTGGCTATCTGGGGTGTCGGTTTCCCCGACCGTCCTTACAATATCAGGAATATCGGCATGGAGCGCTTGATTGACTTCCTGCAAAATGATCCGGTATATGGTGGTTGCACGGTAATGTTGGGTGTTCCTACCTTCTGGCGCACTCTGGAATCCGATTGTATGAATGATCCTTATCTGCATACATTGATCCGAAAGGCGGATATCGTTCTGCCGTGGACTATCCAGCGCTTCTCTCCGTTATTGCACAATGATATGGATCGTTTTCGTGATCTGGTTATTGGAGATATCCGCTGGTGCGAAGAGAATGGAGTAGATTATGTTCCCGCCGTAACTCCTGGGTTCAGTTGGCATAATCTCAGCAAACTGGAGTTTCCGGATGACGTAAAGCCTGTAGGCAGTATTCCCCGTCAGGGAGGACGCTTCTATTGGCAGCAACTTTCTACAGCGATGATGGCAGGGGCGGAAATGATTTATGTAGCCATGTTTGATGAGGTGGATGAAGGTACCGCTATCTTTAAATGTACGGGCGATCATCCGGTTAGTGACATTGCCAAGTTTATCGATATGGACGGCCAACCTTCCGATCATTACCTGTGGTTGACTGGTGAGGCGGCCCGTATGCTCAGGAAAGAAATTCCATTGACATTTAAGATGCCCGTAAGAAATTAAACAATGAAACGATATCAGTTAATAATGGCTCTGTTTGCATCCTTTTTGCTTTTGGCGGAAGGGGTGCAGGCACGTATTACAATGCCGTCTTTCTTCTCTGACGGAATGGTGTTGCAGCAAAAAAGTGCGGTTGCCATTTGGGGAAGCAGTGACAGGAAACAGCAGAAAGTAACTGTAAAGACTTCATGGAATGCTAAGAAATATACGGCAGTTACCGATGAATCGGGTAACTGGAAAGTAAAGGTAGAGACACCCGTGTATGGTGGTCCCTACAGCATAGAGGTGAGCGATGGTGAGTCGGTACATATCAATAATGTACTGATCGGTGAGGTATGGCTTTGTTCCGGCCAGTCCAATATGGATATGCGGGTAAGCGGACGTTATGGTGATCCGGTGATTGGTTCGTTGGATGCCATTGTCACTTCCGGAAATCCCGAAGTTCGTATGTTTATGGTAGGAAGCAAGATGACGTCCGAACCACTGACTGACTGTGAAGGTATTTGGCAGGAAGCTTCTTCTGAAACAGTCCCCGAGTTCTCGGCTGCCGGATATTTCTTTGCACGTAAACTGAACCAGGTGCTCAAGGTGCCCGTAGGTATCATCCATGCGAGTTATGGAGGTTCGCGGGTGGAAGCCTGGATGAGTAAAGAAGGGATAGAACCTTACAAAGACTTGTCGGATGTACACAATGCTTCTATTCTTTATAATGGTATGTTGAGTCCCGTAGTCGGTTATGGCATACGAGGCTGTTTGTGGTATCAGGGAGAAGCCAATGTGGATGTCCCCGACCTGTATACGCAACTGTTTCCTTCGTTGGTGAATGACTGGCGGAAACAATGGGGAATAGGGGAATTTCCTTTCTATTATGCTCAGATTGCTCCATTCAACTATAATAAGGGTGAAGGGAAAGGAAAAAACTCGGCCTATTTGCGTGAGGCTCAGGCAAAATGTCTGGGTATTGTACCTTCTTCCGGAATGATAATTCTGACTGATATCGGTGATGCGCGTACCATACATCCTATGGAGAAGGAAACTGTAGGTAATCGTTTTGCATACATGGCCTTAGGACTAACTTATGGTAAGAAGGGCTTCCCCGTAACCGGTCCGTTGTATAAGTCTATGCAGATAGAGGGAAATAAGATCGAGATATCATTTGATGAAGTAGGTAAAGGTTTGACTACATATCGCCAACCACTGACAGGTTTCGAAATAGCCGGTGAGGATAGGGTGTTCCATCCTGCCAATGCGCATTTGGGTAAAGATGCTCAAACGGTGGTCGTTTCCAGCCCGGAGGTGCCGCATCCGGTGGCAGTGCGATATGCTTTTAAGGATTATGTGAAAGGCTGTCTTTATAATATGTTCGGTCTTCCGGTATCTTCATTCAGGACAGATGATTGGTAACAAAAACATAAACATATAATTTTATGAAGAATAAACTCTGCATGCTGTTGTTGGCCTCAGGAATCGGATTGTTTTCCTGTGCAGAACAGGATCTCCCCAAGGAGTATACCGATAGCGTGAATGTATTTATAGGGACTGGTGGACATGGGCACACTTTCCCTGGTGCAACTTTACCCCATGGAATGGTACAGTTGAGTCCGGATACCCGTCTCTTTGGCTGGGATGCCTGTTCCGGCTATTATTACGACGATACTTCCATCATGGGCTTTACCCATACCCATCTTAGTGGAACGGGTATTGGAGATTATGGCGATATACTCTTTATGCCCGTAGTCGGCGAGAAACCTTTGATTGCCGGGACAGCAGAAAACCCGGATGAAGGCTATCGTTCTCGTTTCTCGCATGAACAAGAGAGTGCCTGGCCGGGATATTATCAAGTACTGTTGCAGGATGATTCTATCAATGTGGAACTGACCGCTACTTTGCGTGCAGGCCTGCATCGGTATACTTACCCTAAGGCAAGTGATGCCCGTCTGATTGTGGATATGGAACCTACCATTCATGGTCATCAGCATCCTGTTACTCAGATTCGTGTGGTGAATGATTCTACCATAGCAGGAATGAAATATACTGTTGGTTGGGCTAAGCGTCACTATGTATATTTCTATGCAGTGTTTTCCAGTCCGTTTGATTATAAATTGTATTCGGGAACTGAGTATCAATCGGATAGTACATCTGTAACAGTCAATACCGCTAAGGCAGTGATGAGTTTTAGAAATCTCCCTGCTGACGGACGCGTATTGGCAAAGGTAGGTATCTCAAGTGTGGATGAAGAGGGTGCCCGATTGAATGTAGAGGCTGAAATCCCCAATTGGGACTTTGAAGGTGTCATGAAACAGGCGAATACTGCCTGGAATGAAGCCCTTGGAAAGATTGATATCGAAACTTCGGACAATGATAGTCGTACTGTATTTTATACTTCACTGTATCATGCATTTATCCAGCCGAGCCTGGCATCCGATGTGGACGGGCGTTACCGTACAATGGGACATGAGATTAAGCAGGATGTTTCTTATACAAATTATACGGTGTTCTCTCTTTGGGATACTTTCCGTGCAGCTCATCCTCTCTACACTATTGTTACACCAGAGCAGAATCAGGCTTTCATTCGTTCACTGCTTCGTAAGTATGATGAGGGTGGCATCTTGCCTAAATGGGAACTGGCTTCTAATGAAACCGGTACTATGATCGGTTACCATGCCGTTTCTGTCATAGCCGATGCTATGATGAAGAAACAATGCGATTTTGATGTAAAGAAGGCACTGGAAGCATGCATACGTTCATCGGTATATGATACTACGGGTGTTACGCCGATGATGGATCGCCAGATTCTGAATGGGAAACTGATGCCTGTATCCATTAAATATAAGAATGAACTGGGATATATTCCTTGCGATAAGGTAGGTGGTTCTGTTTCACAAGGGCTGGAATTTGCTTATAATGACTGGCTGATAGCCCAGATGATGAAGGAGCATAATCGTAAAGACCTTTATGATAAATATATGGAGCTTTCCAGGAACTATCGGAACTATTTTGATCCGGAAACTAAACTGATGCGGGGACGTCTGAGCAATGGCAGTTGGATTACGCCTTTTGATCCGGCATCCGTGCAACGTCCCAGTAATTACGTAGAAGGGAATGCATGGCAATGGGCATGGTTTGTTCCACAAGATGTAGAAGGATTGATGGAACTGGTTGGAGGACAGAAATCTTTCGAAGCCCATCTGGATACGCTGTTTACTACAAGTTCCGAACTGACGGGTGATCCGAACGCCGCTGCCGATGTTACCGGAATGATTGGCCAGTATGCACATGGCAATGAGCCAAGTCATCATATTCCATACCTTTATAATTATGCCGGTGCACCTCGCAAGACACAGGCTTTAGTAGACCATATTCTTCGTACACTCTACCATAATGATCCTAACGGGCTTTCCGGAAACGAGGATGTTGGACAAATGTCTGCTTGGTATGCGTTGAGTGCTATGGGATTCTATTCGTTCTGTCCGGGCCGTCCGGTTTATGAAATTGGCCGTCCGATATTCGATAAAGTGACTATTCATTTGAGTAATGGGAAAGATTTTGTAATCCAAGCGAAGAATAATAGTGTGGAAAATAAGTATATTCGCTCCATGAAGTTGAATGGTGAAGATTTGGCGGAACCGAGATTCTCTCATTTCGACTTGATGAAGGGTGGAGAACTAATATTTGAAATGGAAAACTAAAAAGATGCTATGAAAAGAAGAATCGCTTTATGTATTGCTGTATCGCTTTGTGCGGGTGTGTATGCGAGTAATAATCCCGGTATATATAAGAAAGGCTGGATTGATTTTAACAAGAACGGTGTGAAGGATATCTACGAAGATCCTTCGGCACCGATAGAGGCAAGAGTACAAGACCTGCTGTCGCAGATGACCTTGGAGGAGAAAACTTGTCAGATGGCTACCTTGTACGGGTCCGGCCGTGTACTGAAAGATTCTCTTCCTACTGAGAAGTGGAAAGATGAAATCTGGAAGGACGGTATAGCCAATATAGATGAACAAGCCAATGGCTTGGGACGTTTCGGTTCTTCTTTATCATACCCTTATGTAAATAGTGTAGAAAATCGGCAGACCATTCAGCGATGGTTTGTGGAGCAGCCCCGTCTGGGAATACCTGTTGATTTCACCAACGAAGGAATTCGCGGACTTTGCCATGACCGGGCCACCATGTTCCCTGCCCAATGCGGACAGGGGGCTACCTGGAATAAGGAACTGATCAGTGAAATAGCTCAGGTCACCGCTGAAGAGGCAAAAGCGTTAGGTTATACTAATATTTATTCTCCTATTCTGGATATTGCACAAGATCCGCGCTGGGGACGTGTAGTAGAATGTTATGGAGAAGATCCTTTTCTGGTGGGAGAACTTGGAAAACGGATGATTAAAGGACTTCAGCAAGAAGGGCTGGTTGCCACTCCCAAACACTTTGCAGTATATAGTATCCCTGTTGGTGGGCGTGATGCCGGTACCCGTACTGATCCACACGTAGCACCGCGCGAGATGCGGACTCTTTATATCGAACCTTTCCGTAAGGCTTTCTGTGAAGCCGGAGCATTGGGAGTCATGAGTTCGTATAATGACTATGATGGTGAACCGATTACCGGAAGCTATCATTTCCTTACTGAAATACTTCGCCACGAATGGGGCTTCAAAGGTTATGTAGTGTCTGACAGTGAAGCGGTAGAATTTCTTTATTCCAAGCATCAGGTGGCTGCCGATGCTGTAGATGGAGCTGCCCAGGTAGTAAATGCGGGACTGAATGTGCGTACTAACTTTACTTTGCCCGAGAACTTCATTCGTCCGCTTCGGCAGGCTATTAGTGAAGGAAAGGTTTCCATGCAGACGATTGATAGCCGTGTAGCAGATGTGTTGCGGGTAAAGTTTGGGATGGGGTTGTTTGATAACCCTTATAAGGGAGATGCCAAACATCCTGAAAAGGTGGTGCATAGCAAGGAACATCAGGCAGTATCCATGAGAGCGGCTTTAGAATCTATCGTTTTATTGAAGAATGAGAATAATATCCTGCCACTCTCCAAAGATTTGAAGAAAGTAGCAGTGATTGGTCCTAATGCGAATGAAGTGCAGAACCTGATTTGTCGTTATGGTCCGGCTAATGCTCCGATAAAGACGGTATATCAGGGAATAAAAGAGTATTTGCCTGATGCAGAGGTTCGCTATGCAAAAGGAACAGACATTATTGATAAATATTTTCCGGAGAGTGAGCTTTACGAAGTACCATTGGATCAGGAAGAACAGGCTATGATGGATGAGGCTGTAGCCTTGGCAAAGGAATCGGACGTAGCCATCATGGTACTGGGAGGAAATGAGAAGACGGTGCGTGAGGAATATTCCCGTACCAATCTGGATTTGTGCGGACGACAGGAAAAACTATTGCAAGCTGTATACGCAACGGGCAAACCTGTGATCTTGTTACTGGTAGACGGACGCGCCGCCACCATCAACTGGGCTGAGCGTTATATTCCGGGTATTGTACATGCTTGGTTCCCGGGAGAATTTATGGGAGATGCTGTGGCACAAGTACTTTTCGGTGATTATAATCCGGGTGGTAAATTGGCGGTAACCTTTCCCCGTTCGGTAGGGCAGATACCTTTTGCTTTTCCTTTTAAACCGGGTTCCGATTCAAAAGGTTTTGTACGTGTTACCGGTACGCTTTATCCCTTCGGATATGGTTTGAGTTATACTACTTTTGCTTATAGTGATTTAAAGATAGAAAATCCGGTCATTGGTGTACAAGGTAGTGTGAAGCTGAGTTGTAAAGTGAAGAATACAGGAAAAGTTGCGGGAGATGAAGTCGTTCAGCTTTATCTGCATGACGAGATGAGTTCTGTGACTACATATGTAAAAGTATTGCGTGGCTTCGAACGTATCCATCTGGAACCGGGCGAAGAAAAAGTGATTGATTTCGTACTTACTCCGCAAGAGTTGGGATTATGGAATAAGGATAATCATTTCGTAGTAGAACCGGGTACGTTTGCGGTAATGGTAGGAAGTTCTTCACAAGATATTAGGTTGCAAGGGAAGTTTGAAGTGAAATAGTCATTTTAATTACTTGTCCGGTTCATTTGTCATTTAGATTATTCTCTATTGCTCCAAGAATTGAGTACGGCTCTTCCTTCTGTTTTTGATTTCAAGGAATATTCAGTAGAATATTGAATTGATCATAATAGTTCAGAAGGAAGGTGCCCGTAAGTCTTTTTGAATGTTTTAGTAAAGTGGGAATTATTTTTGAATCCCGTTTTATAAACAACTTCAGAGACATTAAAGTTACCTGATTCTAATAATTCTTTAGCTCGTTTCATCTTATAGCAACGTATAAATTCGGATGTTGACTGGCCTAAAAGGGCTGTAAGTTTTCTGTGTAATTGCATACGACTTGTTCCAATCTCTTTACAAATATCTTCTATATTGTAATCCGTTTCTTCTAAGTGTAATTCTAACCAATTATTAAGTTTGTTTATAAATTTCTGTTCTCTTTCGTCTAATGCTATATAATCTTTATTTTCGTTAGTGTCATCATCATTCGTATTGAGTGTATTTCTCTCTTGATATTTTTTGAGTGAAATCATATTTCTTACCTGAAGTATCAGGCTATCCGGGTTGAAAGGTTTGGTGATGTAGATTTCAGCTCCACTCTGATATCCCTTTAATAAGTCTTCTTCTTCTGCTTTGGCGGTAAGTATAATGACAGGAATATGACTTGTGTGGAAATCGTTTTTAAGTTTGTTACACAATTCTAATCCATTCATTCCAGGCATCATGATGTCGGTAATGATTAGATTCGGGATATATTTTAATGCTGTTTCGTATCCGGAAAAAGCATTATCTTCGGTTAATACCTCGAAGTGTGGGGAGAGATATTGATGTAAGTATTTACGCATATCATAATCGTCTTCTATGACCAGAATGATTTGTTTGGAGGCAGAAAGCTGTACAGGTGATTCTTCCTGTAAAAGATTTGATTGTTGTTCTTCTTGTATATGTGATTGGTTGATTTCTTCTTCCTTGTAATAATGTTGAGTGATAGGAATAGAAACATTAAAGGTTGTACCAACTTCTATGGTGCTCGTTACTGATATTTTTCCGTGATGCAGTTGTATTAGTTCATATACAAGCGATAGTCCAATGCCAGTTCCACTCGATTGTTGAGTACCGCATTGATAGAAGCGGTCAAAAATGTGTGGAAGATCTTGTTCTGATATTCCACAACCATTATCTTCGACTGTAAAGAAGATATAATCTTCTTCTTTGGCGATAAAGACGGTTATTTGATGTCCTTTTTGAGTGAATTTAATAGCATTGGATAATAGATTATTTAATATTTTGCTCACCTTGTCTCTGTCTATCCATCCTTGTATTTCAGAAGAATCTGAAAAATACTGAAAATTTATTCCTTTTTGTTCTGCCAGAGGTCTGAAGCTCTCCAGTATCGCTTCAAATAAATGTGCGATATTTGTTTCTTGTATAGATAATGGAAGAGCTTCTTTGTCTATTTTTCGAAGATCTAAAAATTGATTGATTAAGTTGGATAGGCGGTTTGTACTTTGCTGAATAATCTGAAGTCTGGAGATTATGAATGTATCATCTGTGGGATGCTTAACCAACTCCTGTAAGGGAGCACTGATAAGAGTGAGCGGCGTTTTTATTTCGTGCGCAATATTGGTGTGAAATTTTAGCCTGTTGTCATTCATCTCTTTATCATGTATTCTCTCTAATTGTTCGATGTGTAGTTTGTATTTTAGTTTTTCTTGTCTCTTATAATGTATGACAATGATATAAATAATGATAATTCCCAGTAAAGTATAGGTGAGGTATGCCCACCAACTGGCCCATGGAGCAGCTAGGATTTCAATATCCAGTGTTCGATATTCATCCGCCCATACTTGGTCACTGTTGGAAGCTTTGATACGCAGTTGGTATTTTCCGGGAGCAAGATTGTTGTAAGATGCAGAACGGTTTTCAGCACCTCCATATATCCAGTCTTTGTCATATCCTACTAGCTGATGCGCAAATTTATTGGATTGTGGATTATTGAAGTGTATTCCTACATAATTGATAGTGAAATTATTTTCATTGTGCTTTAAAGTTATTTCTGAAGTTTCAAGAATTGATTTTGGTAATAGAACTCTTCCATTCTTTTTCTTCCCTATTTCTACTTCTTTATTGAATACTTGCAATTTGGTAATCAGTACTTGAGGCTTAATTGGATTGCGTGTTATTTCGTCAGGGTGGAAATAGGTTATCCCATTTATGCTGGCAAAGTAAATAATCCCATTGTCATCTATCTGACTGGTTTCCATTAAAGAATTGTTTGATAAACCATCTTTGTAGTAAAAGCGGTTTATCTCATTGGTGGTAGGCGTGAATTTGATAAGACCTTTGCTGGTAGCCAGCCATAAAGCACTATTTGTGTCTTCAATAATGGATAGAATCTTGATATTTCTCAATTGGCTAATGTGATTGAAGCTTTTTATCTGAATCTTTCCACCAGAGAAGTCGATGCTGTTCAATCCCGCATCTGTACCAATCCATATTTTATTGGAACTGCTTTGGGTTACTGCCCATACATGGTTACTGTTTATCTGTTCGTTATGATTATCCGATAAGTAAAATCGTGTTTGATTAGTAATGTTACTTTGCTCATCAAGTTCAAACATAAATAATCCAAAATCTCTGGTGCAAGCCCATAGGTGGTGAGTACCCTTTTCAAAATATAGGTTATTGATATTAATCTGACTGTTTTTCAGATTGAATTTATTGTATATTTTGATTTCAAATTTATCCAGTTTCGTCTTTTTTATTAGTATGAGCCCATTTCTATATCCTGCCCATATATTACCCTTACTGTCAGATTGAATTCCTCTTATGTTTGTAATTTTTTCTTTGTGAAATGTTTGAGTGGGAATAACTGAACGTGGGTGCTGGAAGTTATTTTTTTGTTCCAACATATATATATTATCTGTGGTAGAAATCCATATATTACCTTCGTTGTCTTCAGTAATAGAATTGGCTGTTTGCGGTAAAGTAACAGGGATTGGATTATTCTGTTTTTCATTGATATAAAATAATGATTTCTGCTTAATTTGTATCCACATCCTATTCGCTCTATCCTTGTAGAAAGCTCTTATGAAATTCCTGTCTTCTTTTTTGACATCAAAAAAACGGTAAAAGTGGGGAGATAAAAGATTCAATCGTCCGACTCCATTTGTTCCTGTTCCAATCCACAGATTTTGCATATTGTCAATGAATATGGCTTTTATGATTGATTTCTCAAGATATTCGTTTTCGTCTGTGGCCAACTTTTCTATTCTATAGCTTTGTTTCTGATAGGTTAGGGTTAAAATCCCTGCATTCTCTGTACCGATTAGGAATGTATCTTCGCTTTGTTTTCTAATGGTATGAATACGTTCCAATTGTTGGTATGAGGTTAGTATCTTTTCTATTTGATGTGTATCTCTATGATACAAAAATAATCCTTCATATCCTCCTAACAATAAATGTTTGTCATCTAAAGTTTCTATGGCAAAAATGGATGAAGTAATATTGGGCAATTTTTTGGGAAGAATATGTGAATGGGATGGAGGTGTATTGTTGGGATTTAGGGTGTAGAGCCCTATAGTGGTACCTAATATCATTTCATCTTTTGAATTCCTGTATATGGCACGAACATTAGTCATTTCTTCGAAATTAGATACGATGGGAGTGATTCGGAGTTCTCTATTTTCTGGTGAGTAATTTAATTTATATACTCCACAGCCTGTGCCTGCCCATAGGTTATGCTCATTATCTTCATATATTGAATATATATTATTATCTAAGGGATTTTCGCTAAATTTGAATTTGGAAAATTCTTCCAGATCATAATTATATAAATTTAATCCTCCACCTTCGGTTCCTATCCATAGATTTTCGGCAGAATCCAAATATATGGAGAGAATACGATTGTCGCTGATAGATTTTGGATTGGTATCGTCAAACCTATAGGTTTTGAATGTATATCCATCGTAGCGCAATAAACCGTCATAAGTAGCGATCCAAATAAAACCATATCGATCTTGGGCAATGGAACTGATGTCATGTTGTGAGAGCCCTTGATTCATAGATAGAATTTCCAGACGATATTTAAAACTAAAATCGGATGCTAATGCTTCTGACAGATTAGAAGCATATAGAAATATACTGAGTAATAAATAAAATGCCTTCATAAATATAGTAGATTATGAAACAAAGATAAAATATAATTTTAGATAAGAGTGAGAGTGCAATATAAAAAAGAGGCAGATGATACATGGAGAGCTAATGTGTTACAAATAGCGCAATGTAATGTGACCTAAAAGTGAAAAAACGGTCAAATATTGAACTTTGTTACATCCTTTTTAATCGTTGGTACATACGTGTTATTCGCCGATAATCTTTATCTTTATTTTTGTGACGTCTTTATCGAAAGATGTAGTTATGGCTATTAATACAAACCTTAAATTAGTAATTATGAATTTTAAAGAAAATTGCAAGAGGCTATTACTGTTTTCGTTGTTCTTGTTATTTGTTTCGGGTGTATCCGCTCAAATTCAAGTAACAGGAGTTGTTATTGATGAAGTGGACGAATCGCCACTGATTGGCGTTACTGTAATGGAAGTCGGGACTCAAAAAGGAGTCATCACCGATATGGATGGTAATTATTCTATTACTGTAAAAGATGAGAATTCAAGATTGTCTTTTACTTATATAGGTAAAGAGGCAAAGACTGTTCGGGTAGGTAATAGACGAAAAGTGGATATTACTATGGGAGATCAGGCCAATGAACTAAATGAGTTGGTTGTAATTGGGTATGGTAGCGCAAAAAAGAGTGACCTGACAGGATCTGTTGCTTCTATGAAGGCATCTGCGATTGAGGAAAGTCGTTCTGCATCATTTACAAGTGCGCTGGCGGGTAAGATAGCGGGAGTTATGGCCATTCAGAATGGTGGTGATCCGGGAGCGGGTATCAATATTAAGATTCGTGGTGCCAGTTCTGTTAGTGCGGGTACTTCACCACTTTATGTAATAGATGGCGTACTGATGGAGAACTCACAAAGTGAAGTTTCTGGAGCAAGCAGAATGGGAGATACCTCATTGGATCCGATGGCGTTGATTAATCCCAACGATATTGCTTCTATTGAAGTTTTAAAAGATGCTTCGGCTACAGCTATTTATGGTTCGCGTGGTGCCAATGGTGTTGTGATAATAACCACAAAATCAGGAACCAAAGATGGCTCTACGCAATTGAGCTTTTCCGCAGATGCCGGCTTTGATTTATTACCTCAGAAACGTACATATGCACTTTCCGGGACAGAATATGAGAATTATATGAGATTACGCTTTCCTCTGCCGGCTGACTTTGTTCCCGGTGAAAGTACGTTGGCTGGAAACACCGCACTTGGTTGGAATCCTGACGGAACACCCAAAATAACTGGCATCAACAGGGTATGGCAGGATGAAATATTTCGTTTAGGAGTATCTCAGAATTATAATGTATCACTCCGCGGTAGTTCTAAAAAAAATACCTATGCATTTTCCCTTGGATATTATGATAAAACGGGTATTGTGAAAAACTCCGATATGAATCGCTTCTCGTATTCTATGAAGGCTGAAAGTACGGTAAATAACTACTTGAAGTTAGGAATGAATCTTTCAGGATCTGTGATGGTGAATAATGGGATTGTAAATGCTACAAACCAGACTCAATCTAACATTTTTACTCAAATGTTGATATTCAGGCCTAACATTACGGACCGTGAAATAGAGGACTCTACGGATGCAGATGATCCGGGAAGCTCTTGGAATAATCCGATAACGAATTTGAATTCTGTTGTTCAAAGAACTGACGCGCGCAGGACTCAAGGTACTGCCTATGTCGTTGTAACTCCTTCAAAGCATTGGACTCTCCGTTCCACTATCGGTGGGTACATGACTGATGCTAAAAGTAAGAACTTCTATCCTTCCACATCAGGTATGGGGCGTGTAGATAAGGGGCGCGCCAGTCATGGCGTAGCCCGCACTACTAACTTGCTAAATGAGAATACATTAACTTTTATGAAAACCTTTAATGAAATACATGCAGTAAATGTACTGGGAGGTATTACTTTCCAGCGCACTATTTTTGATAATCTTACCACTACTACTACAGGCTTGGAGATAGAGAGTCTGGATGAAGAGAGCTTGAAGTTCGGAGCAAATATTTTACCGCCGGAAAATTCTTATTCTTATTATTCTCTGATGTCTTACTTAGGACGAATTAACTATACTTTAAAAAGTCGCTATTTGTTCACTGCCAGTTTCCGTGCTGACGGCTCTTCCAAGTTTCCGAAAGGAAATAAATTCTCGTACTTCCCTTCCGGAGCTTTTGCCTGGAAGATGAATGAAGAAGCTTTCTTGAAAAATGTGAAGGAAATAGATCAGCTGAAATTGAGGCTAAGTTATGGTCGTACAGGTAATCAAAGCATCAATACATTGGCAGCTTTAGCAATGATGTCTAAAAAATACTATAGTTTTAATACGGCTCAAGGTACTACCGGTTCACCAATTATCAACATGGGCGTTATTCCTGGAACTATAGGCAGTGATAAACTGCGCTGGGAGACTACGGATCAATATAATGTAGGTGTCGACCTGTCTTTATTTAATAGTAGAGTGAATTTTACAGCCGACCTTTATTATAAATATACCACCGATTTACTTATCACTGAGCAGCTTCCGGGTATTTCAGGATATCAGAGTGTAGTGCGGAATATTGGTTCTGTAGTGAATAAGGGGCTTGAGTTGAATTTGGGAACCGTAAATATGAATACGAAGAACTTTACATGGACTTCTGACCTGAATATTTCATTCAATAAGAACAGAGTGAAGAATATAGGTAGTGGAGATCGTATTCCTATTACTCCTACAGCCATTATGCAAGGGCATTTCCTGGATGTCTTTTATGTTCGTGAAGGTTATCCTATCGGCGCTATGTTTGGATATAAGACTGATGGATTGTATCAGTGTCGTGACTTTAGTGATTTCTATGATGCTAATGGTACTTTTATCTCTGATAAGGCTCAGCAGAAGGCCATCTATGACAATATAAAGGGAAATAATGGACAATTTACTTTGAGAGAGGGAGTTGTAAGTAGAGGAAATGCTGTAGAACCCGGTTATCTGAAGTTGAAGAAACAAGGAGAAGGGGATGTGATTACTTCGGATGATAAAGTATATCTTGGTTCCAATGAACCTAAGTTTTTTGGCGGATTTACCAATCGTTTCTCTTATAAAAATGTAGAATTATCTATTTTCCTGCAATTCTCTTATGGTAATAAACTATTCAATACTAATCATGCAATGCTGAGAGGATATAACAACTATAATATCGAACAGCAATATTATGATAATATGTGGACTATTGATAGACAGAACGCTCCCTTACACATCTATTCAGATAATATAGGAAGGCAAACTGCCACGGAACTGCAGGCTGAAGATGCTTCTTATCTGAAAATAAAAGAGATATCCTTCTCTTATCGTCTGCCTAAAAAAGCAATGAGGCATTTGGGGGTGAAAGGTGCTAAAGTATTTGTGTCAGGTATCAACCTGTTTACGTTTACAAAATATTCCTGGTATGACCCTGAATTCTCTTCTACCAACCCGTTAACTGGAGGATTGGATAAATATTCATATCCGACAGCACGTACATTTAATGCCGGATTCTCAATTGATTTATAATGAAGTACATCTTAATAACTATGAGTATGATGAAAAAAAATAAATATATTATTGCACTTTTATTGCTCTCCAACTTATTTACTGGTTGTGAGATCGGATTCTTGGACAATGAGGCATTCTCTGATTTGACAAGAGAGGGATATTATGAAAAATTATCTGATTATGAGGCTGCTTTAGTCGGTTGTTATTATTATATATCCGGACGAGGAACCACGAAAGAGGGTACCTATGCGACAGGATTTCCTGTATTGGGAGAAGCTGGTACAGATGAGTGTTATATTGCAACGAATAAAGGTGCCAATTGGATATACGCCACTCAATTAGACCAGTATACTACACTTAATTCTGATAACTTAATTTGCCAGGAAGTATGGCTTAATAGTTATGCAGGAATTAATGCGACTAATGAAATTATAAGTCGCATAAACGAAATGAGTGAGGAAATACTAAATGCTACACCGCGTTATCGTGCAATTGCTGCCGAAGCCCGTTTTTTGCAAGCTTTGTGGTATTTCAATATGGTCAGAATATTTGGAGGAGTTCCGATTTTAACTACACCTTCAAGAAGCAGTAGTAACTATGAAGTGGATAGAAATTCTATAAAGGAAGTTTATGCGCATATTTTCACATTATTGGAATATGCAAAGCAGTTCTTGCCGGAAACTGTGTCACAATATGGTCGTGCCAAGAAGGCATCAGCTCATGCGCTTGCTGCAAAAGCAGCTTTGCATATAGCTTCATCTATGCAATTGCTGGCTCCTAAAATGACTGAACAGGTGAAGTTGGCAGGTATCAACTCATATGAGTGGAATTATATGGATCAATCAGGCAGGGAATACTCCAAGGATGAAACAATCAAGTATTATTATACTGTAGCACGTGATGAGGCGCGGACTGTGTTAGATATATTTGCTCCTAATTATCTGATGCCCAAATTTACAGATTGTTTTTATCCGAATGAAAGTTCTGATGAGATTCTTTTTGAGGCTGTATTGTCTACGGGATTAGCTAATGAAATGGGGGGGTGGTTTGGCTCGTTATTTGGTCCTATGGGACCTTCGGCAAAAGGTGGAGGACAACAGGTTATCTTCCCGGTTCAGCCTATTGTGAATGACAACTATACTTACACTATGACGGCTACGCAACCATGTGTTTCGGTTGATGATCGTTTTGCCTGGGCAATATCCACCTTCCAAATAACACAAGCCGGAGAAGTGAAAGCAATTGCTTTTGGACAACGTTATAAACAGTTCCAAATTGCTAAATTCCGCATCGATGTTCCCCCTTCATATAATCAGGATAGAACACCGGTTAATAATCCGATCTTGCGTGTTTCAGATATTTGTTTGGTATATGCAGAGGCTCAGGCTGAGTTAGATAATATGGAAGGTAAGGGGATTACAACAGATGCATTAGAGTTCTTGAATGTGGTGAGAAGAAGGGCAAAAGTAGTGGAATATACACCGACTTCCATATTGGAGGTACTTACTTACGAAGACCTGAAGAAACAAGGTAATAAAGAGATTAAGGGGTATGTAGCCACAAATCCTATTGAGCATTTCCGTCGGGCTATCTTGAACGAACGTATGTTGGAACTCCTGGGAGAAGGACATCGCTGGTTTGACTTGGTACGTATGGGGGTATTGAAAGAAGTGACGGAGCAATCCATCGATTATGCAAGAACCCGTCCGGGTGCCAATTTGAGTAATCCTAATATTCCAGTGCGCCATATTAGTGAGTTCCATATATTCAGACCTGTTCCTGCACGAGAAATTTCTTTGCATAAAGGAACTTTGACTCAGAATGACGGGTATAATTAATTGAATTTTTGCCATGAAAATGAGAAATATAATTCCGCTGGTGACTGGAGGCACTTTGTTGGCTACTCTCTTTGGAGGTAGCACATTGCATGCGGCTACAAAGTCGAAACCTAATTTGGTATTAGTTTTGGTAGACGATATGGGATGGGGGGCTTTTGCCCCCAACCATGTCGATTTTACAGAGAAGGAGTTAAATCAAGAGTTTTGCAGAATACATGTCAAGGACTATACTGCCGAAGAGGCTTTTGAAGCAGCGCAAAAAGCGACTCCTTATCTGAATCGCTACTGTCAAGAGGGAGTTCGATTTACCAATGCCTATGTAACGGCCAATGTCAGTGCCCCTTCGCGTGCCGGGTTGTTAACATCTTCTTATCAGCAGCGATATGGATTATATATTATAAAAGAAGCAGAAACCGGAATTCCAACAACGGTACTTACTATGCCTCAGGTTATGAAAGATTATGGCTATGCGAACGGGGCTTTTGGAAAGTATCATAATGGAAAGGGGATGGATGAAATACATACCTGTTCTCCTGGACATCATCCTTTGGATCGGGGATTCGATTACTGGTTCGGGTTCAATAGTCATGGCACTTCTTATTATAATTCACCCATATTATTCCGAAACAGGGAGAACATTGCATGTGCGGAATATACTACTGATAAGTTTACAGAAGAAGCAGTTCAATTTATTAGGGGAAATGAAGGGAGCCCTAAACTTATATATTTAGCTTATAACGCCCTGCATGGCCCATTAGGAGCACCTGCACCGGATAAATATATGAGTCGTTTCCAATATAAATCGAAATTACTGAATACGTATGCTGCTTATACTGCAGCCATTGACGATGGAGTTGCAGCGGTGATGAAAGAGCTGGAGAAGATAGGAGAAATAGATAACACGATGTTGGTTTTTATATCTGATAATGGAGCTCCGGGAGGTGCTGCTGCCGTATTGCCAAAGAATGGACCCTTCTCCGGTTTTAAGGGGCAGGCTTATGAAGGAGGGATACGTGTTCCTATGTTTATATGGTATGGAGACAAAATCAAACAGGGATATGTCTGTAATGAAATGGTTTCAGCAATGGATATATTTCCTACTTTTTTTGACGAAGCAGGTATTTCACTACCCAAACAGCAAGCGGTGGATGGCAAAAGTCTGATGCCTTTGTTGCATGGAACTTCAACGAAAGCTGTGCATGAGTATTTGGTCTGGATGTCTCAGCAGGCAGAAAATTGGGGAATGTATTCCTTGTCTGACCAGCAGACAGCCGAAGCTGCATTTATGGTGAGAAAAGGAGATTTTATGTTGCGATATATAATGGAAGAGGATACGTATTATTTGCATAATCTGAAAGAAGACCGTAAGGAAGGTGAGAACTTAATTGCTCAATACCCGGAGTTGACCCAAGAAATGAAGACTATTTTTAAAGATTGGTTTCAACAGATGATACCTCCTATCGGTTGGTGTCAACAGTTGTGGCAAAATGTACAGTTCTGGATTCCTTCATTGCCCAAACCCTTGCCGGTGAAGCGTAAAACTAGCCATAAAAAGAAAACTAATATAGTAAAAACACTATGAAAGTATTTGACGGATATAAAAAGTAAAATAATATTGGATTATGAAATTAACAAGTAAAATATACCTTCTGTTTATTGGATGCTTTGTTCCGGTGATAAACTATGGACAACAGTTGTATAAGCCTGCGCATTTTGAAAGCCCCCGTTCAATGCCGATACAATCTGTTCCGGTTAGTAAAACAATCAATGTAGTTGATTATGGAGCTTGTCCTGATGATAATAAAAATGACTGGCCGGCTATTTGCAGGGCGCTGGCTGAATGTGAACGAAGTGGTGGTGGAGTGAGAATATTATTTCCGAAGGGGATTTATCAGATAAAAGTAGGAGAACGGAAGAGTAAGTTAACTCATGCTTTTAGTTTGTCGAATGTCTCAGACTTCATAATTGAGGGTGATGGAGCTATTCTTATCTTAGAAAATCCGGATGTTGCGTTGATGACATTGAAGAATTGTCAGGCTGGTGTTATTAAAGGGCTGACCATTGATTATAAAACCTTGCCGTTTACTCAAGGAGCGGTAGTTGATGTAGATATAAATGGCAAAGCATTTACTTTTCGGTCGGATGGAAAGGGTGGACGGCCTACAGATGATAATTTTGCGAAATCAAAAACAAAGTGGGGTGTTCTATTCGATCGTGAAAATAATAGATTGTTGAAAGATAAAGCTCCTAATCTGGTGCCAATAAGAGAAGTCTCTAATTTAGATGATAAGAATTTGTTTCGCATCGTGACAACCCAAAATGTGATTGAACAAATAGCTGTAGACGATCCATTTGCGATGATTGCTCGCTATAATGGCTGCTCTACTTATAGTGTGAATCAGTGTCGTCAGATTACATTCCTGAATAATATACATTATGCTGGTCCGGCCGGCTCTTTTGGTTTGAGAGAGTCAACGGGCATAAGCATTGTGAATTGCAAGATACAACAAAAAGAAGATAGGCTTATCAGTCAGAATGCAGATTGTGTACATGTCACTCCATCTTATGAAGGCCCTTGGATTGAAGGTTGTCTGTTTGAGGGACAGATGGATGATGCAATTAATATAAAAACTGAACTGGTTTATATTCTAAAAGCTATTTCAGATAATCAGTTCTTAGTTAGCGCTAAATTGCGGGTAAATGACGAACTCTCGCTTTTCAATCCGCGGGAGGGACGTTTGATAGGTACTTGTAGGGTGTTAGAAGCTGTTCCGATGGATGATGCTACAAAAATTAAGATAGATGCCCGGTTTGAAAATCTACAGATAGGTAGAGATAAAACGAAAGATATGTTTTTTAACGATAGTAAGTCTAATGATAATTTTGTGATTAAAAACAATGTCTTTCGTAATTCCCGACGTTACGGAATGCTTATTCAAGCGAAGAATGGGATAATTGAAGGAAACATTCTGGAGAACCTCAGTACGGGAGCGATTACATTGCAAAACAGTGCATCCTGGCCGGAAGGCTTTGTTCCCCGGAATATTGTAATTGAAAATAATAAGATACGTAATGCGGGTTTCGACCGGTCATATTGGGCAGAAGGCAAAGATATTGCTCCAATACTCATCCGTACGACTACTGTCAATAAGAAACAAGCAGAATGGAAAGGTATCAGGAACATTCGGATAAAGGATAATGAAATAATAAGCAATAGTGACCACACTATATTTTTGAGTGGAGCTCAGGATATTGTGATAGAGAAGAATCGGAACGATGCCCAAAGTGATGCTCCGTACTATCAGGAAAACTGTGACAATGTGATTATTAAGTAGTTTACCTTAAAACTGAACAATATGAAACAAGTGAATTTAATATCATCAGTAATATTAGCTTCTGTAGTAAGCAGCATGCCGGGAAATGTGATAGCACAGCAGAAGAAAAAAGAGAAACCTAATGTCATTTTTGTATTGACTGACCAGTGGCGCAAGCAAGCTTTGGGCTTTAAAGGTGAAGATCCCGTACAAACTCCTCATTTGGATGAATTTGCTTCGTGGGCGGTTTCTTTTGATAATGCTACCTCATGTCGTCCGGTATCAGGACCGGGCAGAGCCTGTTTATTTACTGGAAAGTATTCTATCAACAATGGGGTCTTTGCGAATAAAGTACCGTTGGCTACGGATGAAGAGTCGATGGGACGGGTTTTCAAAGCTGCCGGTTATGCAACTGCTTATATAGGTAAGTGGCATTTGAATGGAATGAATGATCATGTAACTGACTCAGTGAGACGTCAGGGATTTGATTATTTTGTTCAATCTATGGGACATCAACCTTTTTTTCAGGGATATTACGTGCAGGATGATAAAGAACGTACTTATATTAAAGGTTGGGCACCTACATACGAAACTCAATTAGGTATCGAGTTTATCGAGAAGCAAAAGACAAGTGAACAGCCTTTTTGTCTCGTATTATCATATAATCCTCCTCACACGGGTGGAGGGCCGGGATTCGAAGATCGCTATCAGCCGGGTAAATATGGACCGGATAAAAAACTAAAAATGGGATATGGTTATGCGGGACCTGCTGAATACGAGGCACTTTATAAAGATATAGACTATGAAAAGAATCCAATACGAGGTAATTTGAAACCCATTCGCCGTTCGTCTGATACCAGTGCAAGAGTGATTCCTGGTTATTTTGGTGCTATAACGGCCATTGATAATGATTTTGGAAATCTGATGACTTATCTGGAACAAAATGATTTATTGGAGAATACAATTATTGTATTTACATCGGATCATGGTGAGAGTATGGGATCACAAGGATTAATGACAAAAGGAACTTGGTTCGAAGAATCCATGGGGGTACCGTGCCTCGTAGGCTGGAAAGGGGTTATCAAACCAAAGCGTGAAATAGTAGTATTCAATAGCATTGATCTGATGCCTACTCTATTGGGACTCTCCGGGTTGAGTATTCCTCAGGGAGTAGACGGTGTCGATTATTCTCCACTACTATTGGGAAAGAAGTTTAAGGCTCCTGAATATGCCTTTACTTCTTTTGATTTCGGAGGGGTAGAGGAATTGAAGGCACCTCGTTACTGGAGAGCGGTTTATACTTCCCGTTACACTTACGTATTATGCGGTATGAATCAAAATCGTGCCTTTACGAAGGATGGATTGGTGCTGTATGATCGTGAAAAAGATCCGTTGCAATTGAATCCTATTTATAAAGGTATGGGTTATGATAAGACTATCGATAGGCTCCATGCAGAACTGGTCAAGCACTTGGATGAAACCGGTGATCCTTTTATCAAAGAGTATTGGAACAACCCTGATGCCGGTTATCCAAAACTGAACAAAGTGACTATGGATCCATATAGTGCGTTAAGGAAATCAGGAGCTAATGCCAAAGGAGGTAAGAGTAAAGGAAATAGAAATAAGCAATTAAAAAAATAGATATGAAGTATAAATTATTATTGTGTGGTATAAATCTGCTGCTTTGTCTAAGCACTTGTTTTTCATCTGCACTGATGGCAGCTGAGACTGTGATTGATTTTACGGGAAAAATAAAAGACGGGCAGAATATTACTGCTGTGATAAGAAAAAGTATAGAAGAAGCGCCTAAGGCTGATTTGAAGTTCGTGTTTCCTAAAGGCGTGTACCACTTTTCTCCGGCAGAATCATTTAAAAAGACGTATTGCATTACGAATCATGAAAATGGAGAGAAGAATATAGCCTTTCTTTTTGATGGTTTTAGAAATGTAAAAATCGAAGGGGATGAAACCGAATTTGTCTTTACAGGTGCTATGCTTCCATTTTTATTCGTCAACTCTCAGGGAATTGAGTTGACCGGTTGTTCTATCGATTGGTCGATCCCTTTTTATGTACAAGGTGAAGTGATTTGTTCTATGCCTAAATCAAAAAGTTATGATGTCCGGTTTAATTCGAAAGGCTATGATTTTCAAGTAGCAGATAATCGATTAGTATATCCTAATCAGGAGGGATTTTCTTATTCCGGTATAGGAGAGAGTCTGGTCTTTGATAAATATTCTAAATCACCGGTTTATAATTCGAATACATTGGACATACATCGAAAGCAAAATGCTATGGTTGAAAAACTGTCTAATGGAGACATACGCATAACAGAAAAAATCAAATCTTATCCTTCTGTGGGTAGTATCATTGTTTTTAAGGGACCAAATGGAGAGAATCGTTATGCACCTGCAATTCATGCATTAAAGTCCAAGGATGTGGTTATCAGAAATGTAAATGTATACCATGCTTTGGGAATGGGCTTTTTGGGAGAAATATCAGAAAACATCTCTTTAAAGAATTTTAATGTATGTCTTCGTGAAGGAACAGATCGTATGTTGTCGGCAACTGCCGATGCTACTCATTTTTGTAATTGTAGAGGGAATGTAGTGGTAGACGGATGTCTTTTTGAGAATATGCTGGATGACGGAACCAATGTACATGGTACTTATGTACGAATAGAAAAGATTATATCGAATCGGACTTTGCAGGCTAAATTGATGCATTTCCAGCAAGGAGGTTTTGAGTTTGCCCGTCCGGGAGATAAGAACTGGTTTATCATAGCACCTTTGATAAATCGACAAAATGAGAATAAGATTGTAGACTATCGTCGTTTGGATGATTATACTATGGAGCTTACGTTTGTCAAAGACTTGCCTAAGGAGCTTAAAGAAGGAGATTTGGTTGAGAATAAGACATGGAACACGGATAGTTTCGTCATGAAGAATTGCACGATTCGCAATCACAGGGCCAGAAATATTGTATTGAAAACTCCAGGAAAAACATTGATAGAGAATAATTATCTGAATTCTATGATGGCTTCCATTCTGATGCGTCCGGAGGCTTACTTCTGGTATGAAGCCGGAGCTAATGAGAATACAGTTATCCGGAATAATACCTTTCACAATTGTATATTAGGCGGCGGAGAGCAGGCTATGTTATTCATTTCTCCCCGGTTTGCCAAGAATTTTGATAAATCCGGCTGGATTGATAAAAATGTTGTATTTGAGAATAATACGATTCATACATTTGATAACAAAATAATCCATGCAACGTCTGTGAATGGTTTGGTTATTCGTAATAATAAGATAATTCAGACGAAGGACTTTAAACCTTATAACCCGGAGAATCCATTGGTTGATCTTTTTCATTGTAAAGATGTGGTTGTGAAGGGGAATATGTATCAGTTTGACACTCCTGAATTTATTCGCATGGATGAGGATACCAGACAAACAGCGAATATAAATCAAAAGTAGAATTCTAAAAGATAAATGATTATGAAATGGAATGCATTAACGAAAGTTCTTCGCTATGGAGGTTGGGGAGTACTTTGCTCTTGTCAGGGAGTAACGAATACCGGATATCAGCCTCAAGGCGAAGTGTCAGCCAAAGCACAGGCGCGTAAGATCATATTTATTATGACAGATACGCACAGATGGGATATGCTGAGTTCTATTACTCCTGAAATAAAGACTCCTAATCTGGATCGTCTGGCAGAAGAAGGAGTACGTTTTGACCGTGCTTATACTGTTTCCCCGGTGAGTGGCCCTGCCCGTTCGGCTATATTTACGGGATTGTATCCGCATACTAATGCTTCCTGGGGAAATGACATGCCTATTGCAGATAATGTAAAAACTTTGGGACAAAGGCTTTCTGATAACGGTTATTACTGTGCGTATACCGGAAAATGGCATTTAGATGGAACCGACTATTTCGGCAACGGGATCTGTCCACAAGGCTGGGACCCTGAGTATTTCTATGATATGCGCATGTATTTGGAAGAACTCACGAGAGAAGAGAGGATAAAATCCCGCTTACCGGAGACTAACAAAGAGTCTATACCGGGCGAGTTTACGTATGGTCACCGGGTTACGGAGCGTGCGTTGAAATTTTTGGAAAGCCGTACTTCTGATGATGCGTTTTTTCTGACTGTATCTTACGATGAACCCCATCATCCGTTCTTGTGTCCGGAGCCTTATGTCTCGATGTACAAAGATTACGAGTGGCCTAAGAACCCCAGTCATTACGACAATCTGAAGAACAAACCCTCTTATCAACAGATGTGGGCTGAAGGCAGACAGTTTGAGAATAAGGACGAGATGACTATCAAGCATCCCTATTACTTCGCTTCCCTTTCATTCATTGATTATGAGATAGGTCGTCTGCTGAAAAAGATAGATGAATTGTACCCTGATGCACTTGTGATTTACACTTCCGATCATGGCGACTTCTTGAATGCACATTCTTTGAAGTCAAAGGGACCATGCGTCTATGATGATGTTTCCCGTGTTCCTTTTATTGTCAGATGGAAGGGGCATGTTCCCAGTTCTTTGGTGACTACAACTCCTATCTCTTTGATTAGTGTTACACCTACGATTCTGGATGCTGCAGGGGTTACTATTCCTGATGTGATAGAAGGAAGCAGCATTCTTAACACATTTACCTCTCCCGTGGATCAGCCTAAGAAGCCTGTCTTCATGGAGTTTGGACGTTTTGAGGTAGACCATGATGGTTTTGGTGCTTTCCAGCCTTTGCGTGCCGTATTTGACGGACGATATAAATTGAGTGTAAACCTGATGTCTACTGATGAACTCTATGATTTGGAAAAAGACCCTTATGAACTGGATAACCTCATTAATGATGATACTCATGCAGTATTGCGTGATAGTCTGCACAACTTGATTCTTGAGCACATGAATGAGACGCGCGATCCCTTTCGGGGAGTGTATTGGCATGCCAGACCCTGGCGTAAGGACTTTAAGTCCACTTGGGAGTATACTGAGTATACTCGTGCTCGTAAGACTGATGGGTATAATCCGCGTAGCTTGGATTATAATACGGGATTGGAGGTTGAAAAATACTCTTGGCCTAAACAGCAAGATACTAAAAATTAGAGCTATGGACATAAGATATCCAATACATATCTTTGCTTTATTGAGTTTATCGCAGGCTTCTTCTGCACAGAAGAAACCTGCGATGGATCAGAAAAAGCCCAATGTACTTTTCGTGATGTCCGATCAGCACAGAAGACAAGCTTTGGGATTTATGAAGGAAGATCCTGTGATAACTCCTAATCTTGACAAATTCGCAAAAGAGGCGGTAACTTTTACTAGGGCCTATTCTGCACATCCGGTATCAGGACCTAACAGGGCCTGCCTGTTTTCAGGTAAATATACTCAAAATAATAAAGTATTCGGGAACGATTGTCGTCTGGAGGATGATGGAAATGGTATGGGAGCACTTTTCAAAAAGAGTGGCTATAGTACTGGATATATAGGTAAGTGGCACCTTGACGGGCATGAAGGAGGGAAGTATTCATTTGTTCCTCGTGAGAGAAGATTAGGATTTGAATATTGGCTGATCAGTCAGGGACATCGCCATTTTGATGGTCGGTATTATGGGGATAAAGACTCACTCATTGTTACCGGACGCTGGATGCCCGATTATGAAACGGAGAAGGCACTCGAATTCTTGAAGAACCGTAATGGAGAACGTGATGAAGGAAAGCCATTTTGTTTGGTGGTATCATATGCTCCTCCACATAATGGCATGGGACCGGGATTTCAGAATAAGCATAATATCGGTCACTGGAATGCCCTATTAAAAGATTTGCCAATACGTAAAGGTAGTGGTTTTGCCGCCCCGAAACGTTTTGAAGAGATGTATGAACCGGCTGATAAACTGCCACGTAGGAAGAATGTAGAGAAAGTGGATAATAAAGAATCATATCCGGCACTACCAGGATATTTCGGTGCCATTACTTCCATTGATGAAAATTTTGGTAAGCTGATCCAGGAGTTGAAGGATAGTGGGGAGTGGGAAAATACCATCGTTGTGTATACCTCTGACCATGGAGAGCTATTGGGATCGCATGGAAGAATGTACAAAGATTTGTGGTACGAAGAATCTATAGGAGTCCCTTTGATGATTTCCTATCCGGCAAAGTTGAAACCCAAAAAGGCAGCACAACTGATTAATAGCATTGATATATTGCCTACATTACTGGAGCTTGCTGGCATTGAAATTCCCGAAGTCATCGATGGTAACAGTTATGCTGACTATATGAATGGTAAAGAGAAGGAAACCACCGATAAGATTTTCTTCCAGTTCGATCGGGGCGTACTGAATGACAATGGCCCTGACCGTTATTATCGTGCAGTGCGTACCAAGAGATATACCTATGTAGCTGCAATGTCTCCCTACTATGACCAGTTTGTAGGTAAGAATAAGGAAGTATTGTACGATAATGAGAAGGACCCTTATCAGTTACATCCCATTTTCCTGGGAGAAAAATACGATGCAATAATGAATGAACTTCGTACAGCGGTAATGGACTGGTGTGAACAGACGCACGATCCGTTTTTTAGTAAATACTGGAAATGACAGATTAATAACATTAAAAACATAGGGGATTTATTCATGAGAAAAGTAACGATATGGTTTATTCTATTTGTTTGGACAAGCACTGTGTTTGCCCAGAAACGGATATTAATGGAGAATTTAGGAGTTTCACAGGACAAAGATATAACTCCTATAGTGTTAGAGGCGTTGCAGCAAGCTGATTTTAAGGATGCCATACTTGTATTTCCTAAGGGAACGTACCATTTTTATCCTGAAAGGGCTATTGGCAAATATCATGCAGTAACCAATCATGATAATTCCTATAAGTATTTTGCCTTTCCTTTGATTGGCTGTACCAATATTGAAATTGATGGTGGTGGTTCCGATTTCATTTTTCATGGAGTTATGACACCTTTTCTGGTTGAGAACTCTATGGGTATCAAGTTGAAAAACTTCTCTATTGATTGGAAAGAGCCATTTTATCTGCAAGCTGAAGTTTTGGAAAGTAATGCTTTAGAGCAATATGTAGATATTGCGGTAAATCCAATGACAAAGACTGAGTTTGAAGGTAATCGTCTGGGATTCGTGACCAACGGATTATCGTTACCTTTCTTGGGTGAGTCAATGGTGTTTGATCCGAAAACAAACGCTGTGGCTTACAATGCCCAGTCCTATCTGTTGAATGGTGTTGCATCCAGAAAAACGTTTGATCAATCATTGGGAGGGAATAACTACCGTATAAAAGCCAGGTTTGCCAAAACACCTGCCCCTGCCGGTTTGATTTATATTTTTAAAGGCCCAAATCGTTCCAATCGATTGGCACCGGCCATACATTTAACAAACTCTTCGAATTTACATTTGGATAAACTCAATATCTATCATGCAGGAGGCATGGGAGTCATTGCAGAAAAGAGTGAAAACATCCATCTTAATGAGGTAAACGTAAAACTGCGTGAGGGGAGTGGCAGAATGGTGTCTACTACGGCTGATGCTACACACTTCTGTAATTGTAAAGGAGAGTTAGTAATAGAAAATTGTTTATTTGAGAACATGCTGGATGATGCGAGTAACATACATGGTACTTATGTTAAGATCAGTGAACTGGTTGACAAACATACCATTCGTGCAGGAGTGAATCATATACAACAGTTCGATTACAATTTTGCCAGTTCAGGTGATAAGGTTGAGTTTATTACTAACGAGACTCTTTTGCCTATAGCACCGGCTACCGTAAAAAGCTTTAAGAAAATCAATGACCATCTGTTTGAACTTTCCTTTGTTGAGGAACTGCCAGCTACATTGAAAGTAAATGATGCTGTTGATAATGTTACTTGGTACCCCACTACAATATTCCGTAACAACGTAGTGCGCAACAATCGTGCCCGCAGCATTCTTATAAGTATTCGTAATAAGACGGTGATTGAAAACAATACTTTCTCTTCGATGATGACCTCCATTTTGTTTGAAGGAGATTTGAATCACTGGTACGAATCGGGAGCTGTAGATGATGTTTTGATACGTAACAACATCTTTTATGATTGCGTTTATGGTGGTGGTAAAGGTTCCGTCATCTGGATTAATCCACGCATGAAACAAACTTTAAAAGACCAACCTTATGAGAAGAATATTGTAATTGAAGATAATGAATTCCGTACTTTTGATAATTCCATTTTGAGTGCCCTGTCTGTCGATGGTTTGATATTCCGTAATAACAAGATAATAGAATCGGGTACTTATCCGAAACTATGGCCCGGTCTGCCGGTGATTGAAGTCAGAGATGGGCTGAATACCTTAATTCAGAACAACTCTTTTGAAGGGAAAGAAAAGGCACGTATCGTTATTGATGAAAACTCCAGCCGTTCGCTAAAGATAGACAAAAAGCAAAAGGGATTTGTTATAGACAAGAAGTAAGAATCTTGCAATTGAATGTGATAAGAATATCATTCTTCATTTTAAGTATTGGGCTTTTTACGGAGTCAGTGACTGCTTCCGGATTGAAGGCAGTGAAGTCCGGGGAATGGAATGATCCTACTTGTGGGATAAGGGACGAGTGCCTACGATAGATGATGATGTAGTGATTGATAATTTGAACCAGGTAGTGTATTCGTTGGCAGAAGATGATATGCAGGAGTGTATCCGGTTGTTCCTGAATCTGTATATTGATATAGATTCAGAATTGTCATTAGGAGCAAAAACTGCCAAGAAAAAATGAATATACTAATCGGCGGTATTCTAACGTGCCAAGGAGAGTTGACAGTTGGTGATGGAAACATGCAAGGAGCCTATATGACATTTAATGTAGAGAAGTCTGGAATAGTAGGAAGTGGAAAAGTCATAGTTTCCAATATTAATGTAATATCTGATCAAGCACAATTTGTAGTATCTGTATCACAATTAACTGTATCTAATAATGTTCAGATGGGGGCAAGGGGAGGAAACTTTGTCTTTACTTCAGAGTATCGTGTGAATATTGGCCTGAATTTGTCTACGGCAGGGCATGCCGGGAGATGGATAGTTGGGGAAAATTGTTATCGAAGGGGAGGTTACTTGTGGCAAACTTTTCTTATGTAATCGTTACCTCTCTGTTCCCAATGGTGGAAGTACTAAACCTCAGGAGACTTTTGTGGCTGAGTAGGGAAATCCTATAATGAATATGTCTGCATTGAGTTATTATTGAGGAATGGGGCTGATTGAACATCTTTCTGATACACCTATAGGACTGATACATGTGATTATATGCTATTGGTAAATGTCTAAAAAAAATATTTGTGAATTCTGTCACATATTTAGGGTATCTCAGTCGTATACTTAGGTTACCCATTCTGAAGAAGCCATGACCGGTTTCTTCAGAATGAATTTTAATGGAAGGTCCAGTCGAGTTGCCCAATAAGTTTCGTTGTGTGCTGCATTTTCAAACATTTTACTTGTCCATTGATCGAAAGTGAAGCCTTTGGCTCGCATTAGACTGTCTACTTGCTCTTGATAATAGGCGTACTGTTTATCAATTTGCTGGGTACCACGGTTGAAGTATATCTTTTGTTTACTTTCGGGTGATAACTTTTATATTTGGTGCTTTCTTGTACTCGGACAGAGAGTATAAATAATAAAAGAAAATATACGAATGCTATTCTCATAATTATTCTACATTATCCCAGTTATCAGTTCTGAATGGTTGTGCCGGCAGACCAAAAGTATTGGTCAGGTTGGTTTCATACCAAGAGTGGAAAGCATATCTCACGGCTATAGGTTCAGGAACCTCCTCGCACTCCACAACCAATTTGGCTTCTTTGTCTACGATCCGAGCTTTGGCAGGGTGGAATTTGCGATCGGCTCCTGCCATCTCGAAACCTGTAATGTTGTAGCTTGTTGGACAAAGTCCCAGAGGTGTATCTTTATAAGTGACGATGGCCCGTCCGTTTTCTATCACTACACCTTCCAGCAAAGGGCCGTGAGCGGGGAAACCTTTCATTTGATAAGCCTCGGAAAGTGCTAAAATAGCAAAACGTTCTCCTACAATATTTGCTTGTGGATAGTGATATTCAAATTCTTTTCCCAAGTCAGTGGTTAACACGATGCCGGAATTGGGTATCATGTCCAAACATTTTATTTGCTGTTCTACAAGGAAGGGTTTGCCTTTGTGACCTTTTCCCGGTGCACTCATTGCAAAATAAAAAGGCATATTAGGATTTTTCCATTCCGTTCTCCACTGTTTCACCATGGCGGTTTTTAGTTGCGCATACAGTTTGTAATTCTGGATATTTCCTTCTCCTTGCGACCACAAGAAACCTTTAGCGCTGAACTTATTAATGGGAGTAATCATACCGTTATAAAGCAGCGAGGGCCGTTGTTGTATTTTCTTTCTTGCTTCAGCTTGTTTTCTGTCCCATCCATCTACTGATTGCAATGCCTCGGGGCTCATCCAAGATTCGATAGAGGAGCCTCCCCAGCAAGATACGATAATGCCTACTGGTACGTGTAAGGTTTCATTCAGCATTTTGGCAAAGAAATAGGCATTGGCACTTAACGTTGGTATGTTTTCTGAATTTGATACTTTCCAGGTTGCATCGCAATCGGATAAGGGCTGAGTGCTGTCCGTTTGCGGAAGCGAGATGAAACGAATATTCGGATAATTACCAGCTTTAGCAATAGTTTCTAATGAATTGTTCGTAGGCTGTCCCAAGAAACCTTGAACAGGCATTTCCATATTTGATTGGCCGGAGCAAATCCAAACTTCTCCTATCAATATATTGTCCAAGATAGTCTTCTCACCATCATCAAACGTTATTTTATACGGACCTCCGGCTTTGGGAGTGTTTACTTCTACCAACCATTCCCCGTTTTCGGAGGCTATGGTTTTATATTTTCTGTTATTCCAGGAAGTGGTTACGGTGAGCGACTTGCCTGGTGTGGCTTTTCCCCAAAGTCTGCATAGACTTTGTTGTTGTAATACCATGTCGTTTCCCATTATATGAGGCAGGGTAACTTTAGCACCTATTGCATTGGCAATGAGAAGCGCTGCAAAAAATAAGAAATGCTTCATTGTATGTTGTTTTTGATTAATGTATTTTGATTACCAGTCGTCTGTTCTAAAGGAAGAGGCTGGTAGCCCGGCTGTATTGAAGAGAGTACCAGTAACAAAACTTTGGAATGCGTATCTCACGGCTACAGGTTGCGGGACATCAGGCGAAGAAACGTATAGGCCTTCTTTAGTTATTTCAGCAGTAGCGGGGTGAAAGACTTTATCTTTTCCGGCTATTTCGAACTCTGTGAGTTTTTTCCCATAAGAGGTTAACCCCTCGGTTGCATGGTCAAAGAATATTCTGATTTTGTCCTTTTTTATTTCCATAGACTTATAAATGGGACCGGTATATTCAAAACCTTTCATGCCGTAGGTCTGTGCTAAAGCTATGTAGGCAAAGCGCTCACCTACCACCTCTTTAATCGGGCCATGCATAAAGGTTGAGTCGCTGATATCCAGTAGTATGGCAATGTCGCAGTTGGGGGTGTTCCGGGCGCAGTTAACTTGTGCTTCCCGCATATACCCCATGACATTGTTGAAAGGGTAGGGAGCTAATTGAGCCAGATTGAAGCTGAAGTCTCCGATTCCCCAGCGATTTCTCCAGTCGTTGACCATGGTTCTAAATAATAGTTCGTAGTTATAATACTGCCTAGAGTTATTGGCTCCATGCCACCAGATAACTCCTTTTATTCCGTAGCCGATGATGGGATGAATCATACCATTGAATAGTTTGTTAGGCAAATGCTGTATTTGAGGTTTCTTTCTGATGTTTTTGGAGGTCTTCAGTTGTTGGGTTATTGATTGTAGGCTTTCATTGCTCATCCATGCTTCAATGGCAGAGCCTCCCCAGTCGGCTTCAATGATTCCGATGGGCACTCCCAATACTTGTCGTAGCATTTTGGCGTAGAAATATCCTGTGGCGCTAAAGTTGGCTACAGATTCAGGACCACATGTTTTCCATTCGCTTTCACAAGATTCTTGCGGAGCATCTGAAGCTATTCTTTTTATCTGGCATAAGCGTATTTGAGTATCTGCAGAAGTGACTATTGCCTTTAATGAGCCGTCGACTCGCTGGTTCTTAAACCCCTTTATGGGCATCTCCATGTTCGACTGTCCGGAACAGAGCCACACTTCTCCGATCAGGATATTGCTGAGTACCTTTTCTTCTCCATCGCTTATTTTTATGTGATAAGGGCCACCGGCTTCAGGGGTGGAAATTTTTGTTTTCCACTTTCCATTCTTGTCGGATGTGGTAGAGAAGACAGTAGAAGTCCAAGTAGGTTGGATGGTTACTTTCTTGTTGGGTGAAGCTGTGCCCCAGATGTTGACATCCATTTGCTGTTGCAGGACCATGTTGTCGTTAAAGATAGAGGCAATTTCAACTTTGGCTTTTAGAGTAGCCACATTCAGAATACTGAATAATAATAAAAGTACTTGATGCTTTTTCATGTGAATCAAATGATTAAGATGTTTCTATTTATTCTTGGATTTAGGGATAAAGACTGCATCTATCGGAGCAATCTTTAGTTTTTCGGAATATTCGGTTATGAAATCGGATAGATGTATTTCTTGCTCTTCTAATGAAGGATTGACACATACGACAGCATTTTCAAACTGGCGAATGATGATATCCGGTCGGTTATAGATTTTTATGGAGTGAATCTGTAGCTGTTCCGTGCCTTTTATCGTAATCGTTAAGGTTTGTTTGCCGGCGGATACTTTCGGCCTTCTGAAATAAAATGAGTTTTCATTCTTTTCGTGGCCCACTAGCCCATAGAGGTCGGTGAAAAACTCTTTGGTCTTTTTTTCTGGTTCATAATCGGGTAAGTTGGAGAGAGAAGCATAAATAAAACGTGGTACAAGATCTGAATTGGCATCGGGTGGGGTAATTGTTTCAGCTTCAATGAAGATTGTGATGTCTCCCGTTGGGAGTTCCACATTTTTTATTGAAAGTGTGGATGATTGAGTGGCGGGTTTTATTATGATTGAGTTTCCTTGGATAGACATACAGCAGTTTTCACCTTTAAGGATGCCTTTGTGTAGTAGCTCTGCAGGAGTTCCGGACAGAAGGTTCGGGGAGGATTTGGCATATCGGATGAGTTCTCCCTGTATGCGTCCAAAACTACAAGGCTGTATCCAGGAGGGCAAGAATGAATAAGAATCGGGTACTGTAGTGTAGGCCCCCAGACAAGAGGCAGTTGCTACTCCAAAACGTCTCAGGCGTTCTGCATGATGCTGGTCGTTGCCGTCCATCAGTTTCAGTACAACATAGCGAAACTGTGGAGAGAGCGGATTGAACTTATCCCAATACAAATGAGTATTTACTGTTCTGGAGAATCCTCTCCAACCATCGTTGTGTTGTACTAAACCTTCTGATTCTATGCCGTTCAATACCCCTACGGCCTGTTGATTAATGGGGTGTTGTCCGTCGCAGGTGATAATAAAATTCTGCCCCATTCGCTTCCGTAAATTTTTTAGGAATTGTAGGTCACCGGCTTGCCATATATTTTGACCATTAATCCATCCTCCGTCAGCTTGACCGTCGTTATTAGTATCCCAACTTTCATGTTTGGACACATCAAAGTAGTTAACGTCAAAAGCAATGCCATCTAATTTCTTTAATATACCGTTGTCTGGATTGAACCAATGATGAATTTCATTCAGAAGAACGTTGGCGGCTGTTCTGCCGTTCTTATCTTTTGGGCAGGCTGATGATAGGTTATAGTAAAACATGACATCGTTTCCCCAGATTCCTCCTGCAATGGGGGCCACGTATGTCTTTCCGGCTTTGAAAGAACGGCTTTGTGTATTTGTCTTTCCACGTTTCAGGATGAGAGTACTTGTAGATGAATCAATGGATTTAATATGAGCTATTTCAGAGTTATACCAAAGTTTGTTGCCCTGTTCGTCCAGTTCTACAAGTAGCACATAGTGTGGAATCCATCGTCTGGGTGACGTATTCCGGTAAACGTATGCTTTTTCGCGAAAGTAGTCGATGGCTTTTACTTGAATGTGAGTTTGAGATGATGTGCAATCTTCAGATAAAAGGCTGCCGGTTTCATATACCCAGTGCCCGGGAAAGTATTTCTTGTTTATTTCCGGATAATCATTCACCTGTCTGGCCTCTCCGTTAAAGTGTAGCAATAAGAGCTTTTCGGGGTATGTCTCTGCAAAGCGATTGAGCCAACTGTACAAAATAGTATCTATTTTAAGTTCTTCGCAAATATATTTTCGAAGGAGTCCCGAGGAGGTTACATATTTCTTTTCCCAAGTGTCATAATCGGTATGAACGTCCCGTTTCATTTCTCCGCGGAAATGAAAAAACTGAGGATATTGGCTGTTAAAAGCTGTTTTGCCTATTAGTTTATTCTGTTGCGAAAATAAGTGAGCAGGCAATATACTTATAAACAATAGAACTAAAAAAGATGTCTTGTTCATAACATAGATTGAGTAATGGTTTTATGAGTGCAAGTATAGGCTTTTTGAATGAGAACCTTTAGAAAGCATGTAACAGATACTCTTATATATGTATCATTCTTAGCTTTTTATACATAAGAGGCAAAGCCTATATGTCCCTGTATCTTCTGATTGTAACCATTGTTGTTCCTGATGTAACCATATTTATTTATCTATTGTCTGTTCGGGACTTAACCTCTATATTTGAAGTTCCTTATATAATTTATAATGTTCAATTCTTAAGTTCATCTTATATGAAGACTTCACTTTTTTGGACTGCGGCTACTACCTTGTTGACTATTGGTTCTGCATCTGCCGCTGTCACGACGTCCAAAGCAGACAAATCGGCTTCTAAAACACGTCCGAATATTCTTTTCTGCATTGCTGATGACGCCAGTTACAGGCACTTTGGAGCAAATGGCTCTTCTTGGGTTAAAACTCCCGGATTTGATCGTGTAGCAGAAGCAGGTATTTTGTTTACGAACTGCTATACGCCTAATGCAAAATCTGCTCCTTCCCGCTCTTGCATTCTAACCGGGCTTTATTCTTGGCAACTTGGAGCGGCGGGTAATCATACTCCTATTTTCCCGGATGATTTGAAAGTGGTGACGGAAGCTTTGGAAGAGAATGGTTATCAGGTTGCTTTTACAGGAAAGGGTTGGGGACCGGGAGATGCAGGTGTTAAAAATGGTGCTCCCCGAAAATTGACGGGTACACCTTATCTGAAACATAAACTGACTCCGTTGACAACAGGAATTAATAAGGTTGATTATTTTAGAAATTTTCAAGATTTCTTACAGGAAAAGGAGGAGAATCAGCCATGGTTCTTTTGGTTTGGATGCTTTGAACCACATCGGAATTATGAATATGGTTCTGGTGAGAGACTTGGTGGAAAAGATAAAACTGTAATTGATGACTTACCTCCCTTTTGGCCTGATAATGACGTGGTACGTACCGATATGCTTGATTATGCCTTTGAAGTGGAATATTATGACAATCTCGTCAATCGTTTTTTGGACGAACTGGAGAAACGGGGGGAGCTGGATAATACTATCATTATAGTGACTTCGGATAACGGAATGCCGTTTCCCCGGAGTAAGGGAAATAATTATGAATATTCCAATCACATGCCTTTGGCTATTATGTGGAAAAATGGTATTGCCAATCCCGGAAGAAAAGTCAGCGACTATGTGAGCTTTGTAGACTTCGTTCCCACTTTCTTGGAAGTAAGTGATATAGGGGTACAACAATCGGGATTAATTCCTCCTGCGGGGAAGAGCATGGTGGATATTTTCAAAACTTCAAAAGCCGGCATTGTATCAAAAGACCGGCATTATACATTGTTGGGTAGAGAACGGCATGATTATGGTCGTCCGTTGAATCAAGGCTATCCAATCCGTTCCATATTGCAGAATGACTTATTGTATGTTACGAATCTGAAACCGGAACTTTATCCTTGCGGAAATCCGGAAACAGGGTATACGGATTGTGACGGTTCTCCTACAAAGACTGAGATTCTCCGTATGAAACGTTCCGGAGAAAATAGTTACTATTATGACATAACATTCGATTTCCGCCCTGAAGAAGAACTTTATGATCTGTCGGTAGATAAAGACTGTATGAATAACTTGGCTGGGAATGAGAAATATGCAAAGATAAAGAAGGCTATGAGGCAACTTCTGTTCGATGAACTGCGGGCACAGAAAGATCCGCGGTTAGTAGGGGATGGAGATACTTTTGACCGTTATCCATTCTGGAAGAAAAACTCCAATGATTTTTATGAGCGTGTGCAAAGTGGAGAAATTAAAGAACCGTGGAAGATGTCGGGATTTGTATCTCCTACTGATTTTGAAAATCATCCTGACAATAAGTAACCAGATGGGAAAATTATTTCATAACAAGATATCAAGTTACAAGGAAAGCTTGAAGTGAAATAATTGCTATCTTTGCTATACGATATGAACCATAGTCTTTAATCATCATGAAATGGCAACTTTGTAAATAGCTTCGTTTAGTATGATAGGGCAACAGCTAAGTCTGTTGCCCAACTTGATTGTGACCGTTTCCGTCACAAAATATTAAAATACTAAACATACAAAAAGAAGTAATTACAATGAATACGAAAACATATCCGCGTACCAATGATTATCAGACTATCTATTTGAATGCCATTATCAACAATCCGAATATCATAGTTGGTGATTACACTATTTACAATGACTTTGTAAATGATCCGGCTCAATTTGAGAAGAATAATGTCCTCTATCATTATCCTATTAACCAAGACCGCCTGATAATCGGCAAATTCTGTTCTATTGCCTGTGGGGCAAAGTTTCTTTTTAACAGTGCCAACCATACATTGAAATCCTTGTCCAACTACACATTCCCCTTGTTCTTTGAAGAATGGGGATTGGATAAGAAAAATGTAGTCTCAGCATGGGATAATAAAGGCGATATCATTATAGACAATGATGTCTGGATAGGTTATGAAGCCGTTATTATGGCAGGCGTGCATATCGGAGATGGAGCTGTCATCGCAGCACGGGCAGTAGTAACTAAAGATGTTCCTCCCTATACCATAGTAGGAGGAACACCTGCCAAGAAAATACGGATGCGATTTGAGGCAGAGACAATCGCCAAGCTGCAACAGATACAATGGTGGAACTGGCCTGTTGAGAAGATACGTCAGTCCTTACCTTATATCATGAATGGAACGGTTGATAGACTTACTTAATTCCTCTCTTTGTATCAGAATCATATCTCCATCTTTCACTTTATGCTTCTGAGGTGGTTTGTTACCTGAAATCGTAATTATACCATCTTCAAACACACGTTTCACCTGATTGGCAGAGAGTGAGAAGCATCTTTTGATTAATGATGATAATTTGAGATCAAACTCAAACTCGCACTTGATGTGGATTTTGATAACCTCATTGGATAGATTCAGCAAATCTTCCAATGAGGTATTAGGAATGACTTCGTATTCTACACTACCATAATCCAGCCTCAGGTTATTCTTTCTTTCCATTTCAGTAGAAAAAGCATATTTCCAGGCTGTGTCTTTATCATTCATTGAAAAACTATGGAATAATGTCTTGTCAATCAAATCCGGTTTACTGCGTGATAACAAAGTGAGGTTGCAGGTGTTGTCACACTTCACGCATCTGTAAATCAACCATACATCTATGTTCTTCTTTTGAGCATTCATCCTGAACTTATCGCTACAATAAAATCGGTCACTATCGCAGTGACTGCACTTCTTAATTAATAAAGGGGTATTATTCACCTTTACTTCCCATGTAATTGTTGTCTCCATAAATAAACTATTATCTTTCTTTGCGGGTTAAGTAATTTTCCGGCAAAGTTGGATATTAGCCATTTGCATAATTCACAAGATGTCACAAGACGCTATGAAATATTCTTTGTTTACCTGTCAAGTTCGTCCATCATTTGGATTATTTTCTCTTTCAGTTTATCCAGAAATAGTGTCCTGCTTTTCTTCCTGTTCCTGATTTCAAGAAATATCCGGTAGAAATCACCAATCTCAATATCAAAAAGAGTTTCGCAGCAGAAAGCGATTTCTTTCAGGTTCGTGTTACCATTATTAAAGCATTTTCCGGCATATAGTGCATAAATGAATTCTACCAATGACACCTTACTTTCCGTCCATTGCAATAGTTTGCTTTCTATGATAGAGGTGAACTTTAGGTGTAGTTTCTCCGATAGCGCATCAATCTCCGTGGAGAGATAATGAGTGAGTTGCTTATTTGCTAAGATCTCTGCTACGCTGAAATCATGCAAAGTGGAGAAAGAAGTATCTCTGTCCAACGAGTGGCAGTGAACATCTGAAAGGATATCATAATGCTTTCTCATGAAATACAGATGATCTGAGTCTGTTTTACCGGCTTGATAATAGTTATAGAAATTCTTGTCCGAAGAGATATTTTTCAGACTTTCATATTCCTCCTTCAGGTATTTATATTGAGCTGACGGTGATTTCCCGATCCGATTCCTTTCAATCTGATACAGACGGATATAAAATATCAGTAGACCGGATATTTGCGGTTTCCGGACTTTAAAGAAAAGAATCTCCTCCTCGGGATTGATAAACTGATAGTCCGCAATGGTTGCTTTTAGCCGGGCGAGTGAAGTCTGTATGAAGCCGACTATTTGCTTTATCTTATCAAGGATATCAATATCTTGTTGCTCAATTCTTTGGATTTCTACTTCTATGTCTTGCTTAATGTTCTTTACGAAATTCTCCATTCGCATTCAGCGCATCCATAACTTTCAGGCGGTTGCTGCGAAGCCTGCTAAAAGTCTGAATAGCAAATTACAATTGCCTTGCAGAGACAATGTAGTTAATACTAAAAATGATAAAATGAAAAACCTGTCTGAATAAGAATTATCCAAACGAAAGAAATTAGCCTGTGGTTTGTGAGGCTAATATTAAGCAATAACAAATTTAAGAATTGTGCCCAAAATAGTTGCTTTTAGAATTCGGGGCAAATATAGTCCTTTTTTTGTAAATCCCCTAAATCTACAGTCAAAATGTAGATTCAGGGGATATTGAGTATAAAGAGTATTGAATTGAACTATCAGAATATATATTGTACACCAAACTGGTATCCGATATACAGTTGTTGCAGTTTGGTAGACCCAGTCTTTTTCCATAAGGAATGGTTCGGGAATATTTTGCTGTTGCTTATATCTTTGGTCATCATGTAGTTTATGCCTACCCCTCCGAATAGCTCAATGTGCTTCCCGATTCTGAAGGACGGAATGAGTGAGTATCCAGTATTCAAAACAGGTTCATCCGAATCGTTTCCGATGGTTGAGGCTTTAAGTTCATTGTTAATCCTGAACCAGGAGGTAACGGGAATATGAGCACCGAATCCACCTTCAGCCACCAATGAGTTATTCTCAGTTTTATGGTTATATCCAACGCCTATAATGCCATAAGTGTATCTGCCTCCCGAACGGAATGTGGCTACCGTACTTCCCAATGCATCATAAGTGACGGCAACTCCCATCTCACCATTTTTAATGATGTTGATTAATCCGATGGGGCAGTCACTCTTATTCGCTATATTGACCAGTCCGGCAAATTGTACGCCATTGACCTCTTTTGCAATGTTGACTAATCCGGCAACCTGCAAACCGTTTACTTCTTTGGCAATATTGACTAATCCGGCGAATTGGAACCCGGTCATTTCAGAAGCTGTATTTGCCAACCCTGCCATCTGGAAACCACTGAACTTATTCTTATTTATATTAGCCAATCCTGCAGACTGCACTCCCTGTCCGTCATTTCCTACATAGTTTGAAAGTCCTGCCATTTGGAAACCTTTGGCATCATTCAGAATAATGTTTGAGATACCTCCCCAGGTAAATGCCTCCTCGTTTTTGGAAATACCTACAAGTAAGTTGAGTGAAACAGTATTCGTATACTGATGCGAATAGGCTCCATTGGTACTCAGGGGCGGGACAAAGCTCAATTGAAATACGGTTTTCTTGTCTTCATTGGATTGAGCAAACAATGCGCTATAAACTAATACACATAGTATTAAAACTAAAATCTTCTTCATCATTTTGGTTTTCTTTGTTATTAATCTTTATATTTCTATCATCTTGATTTCGGTTACAAAGGTAAGTTTAATAATTCTTCCTTAGAGAGTTTGTAGACGAACCATACTGTTTCTTATGACGAAATGATGAATATGAGTGATTATTCCCGTAATTTCTTTGGTGTGATAAACCAATCCTCAACATGCGATAAACTAACTCCCAGAATGCAAGAATCTATTCTCGAAGATGCATAAAACTATTCATACTATAACTGTTATTGAATCTTACAACAACTGTATTACTTTCTTACAATAGATATAATTCTATCTTACAACAACTGTTGTAAGAATAAAAATGTGCATTCTGAGAATTAGTTTCTTGCATTGTGGCGATTACTTCCTTGCATCGTTGCTATTCTTTTTGTTGGCACCGAAATTTGCTATTCGCGTTCTATATCTTGCATCCTGAAATTTGCTTGGGTATAAATTAGTATCTTTGTTATTCATTTTAACCACGACATTTCAGATGGATGGCAATTTTTATATATATACCGATCTCTCTGCCCTTCCTGTAGATGAACATGAAGCGTATTTGGCAGAAGGATTTGGTGGAGTTTGCACAGGTGGAACGGCTGTAATAGAGGTTTTTTCAGTCAGCCGCCAGATATCTAAAAACGACCTGGTGACAGTTTTGCCGTTACAGTCAGTATTAATCCGTGAGGTAAGTCCCGATTTCTCTATGACTTTTTTCAAAATAGATAAAACGATGTTCTTGGATACCATGAGTAGCCTGGGGAAGATTACTCCTGATTTTTTCTTTTATATGCGGAAGAATTTCCAGGTTCGGTTGACTCGGGGTGAAGTTCAGAGATTTCTTGGCTTCTGCCGTGCAATTGATTTTCGGAACAGTTCTGACGATCCCGCTTTCCGGCGGGAAACCATATTACACTTGTTGCGTATCTTTTATTGGGATTTCTACGTTCATTTCCGCAAGACCGTAAGCCGGGAGGGAGTTCCCATCCCCTTGAACTCTAATAAGGAGAATATTGCTTTCCGGTTTGCAATGCTGGTCTATGAACACTATAAGCAACATAAAGAAATGGCGTTTTATGCGGACAAGCTGTGCATAACTCCTCAATATCTGACCCGAGTTATTCAGGAGGTAAATGGTCAGTCGGCCCGCGAGTTACTTGCAGATCATGTTGTACTGGAGGTGAAGGCACTGCTTCGAGACGCTAATCTTGACATAAAAGACATTGTGCGGCAGACGGGTTTTTCAAACCAGTCGTCACTAAGTCGCTTTTTTCGCCGGCATACGGGTATGTCTCCGACAGAATACCGGCGTACAATTCACATTATTCGCTAACTACAAAAACTGATAAATGGAACGACTGGAAACACAAACTTGCAATGGAGATAGTACATCTTTTGAAAAAGAGATGCTGGCATTGTTAGATGAGCAGATTTTCTTGACAGATAGCGTGTTCGCCCGTCTGCCGATGGGTGTGGAAATTTACGATGCATCAGGTATACTCCGTTGCTTAAACGAACGGGCACGGCTTATGTATGGTGTTGAGCTCGATGCGGTAATCAACAAAGTCAATCTGTTTGAAAGTCCTTATGTGGACGAGGCGCTTTTAGCGAGAATTCAATCTGGAGACGACATTGTGCTTGAATTTGAATATGATTTCGACCGGATGAATAAAGAGTATTTCCATACTTCCAATAAAGATACCATTATCTACGAGGTCAAGATTGTTCCGATAACCAATAAGCAGGGGACTATCGTAGGCCATATATTGCTCACCAATGATGTGACTTCTACCAAAGAGGCGGAGTATCGGACTGAAGAAAGTAAGAAAAACCTGGAGATGGCGATGGAGGCTGCGAATATGTCTTCATGGGTATACGACGTGTACAAAATGAAGTTCGGGATCTTGCATGGAAATTCTGTTTTCAAAAGTGGTATGTCCTTGGAGCAATTGTTACCGATGCTTCATCCGCAGGACTGCGCTCCGTTAAGGGAACTATTTTCCCGGCTGATAAACAAAGAAGTCCTGCAGGGGCAGCTCACAGTACGTGTTTTCAATGAACAGGAAGGAGAATTCCGGCATTATGAGAGCCGTATGCGGCTTTCGACCGAGCATTTTGGTAAATTGCAGATTGTAGGTACCTTGCTGGATGTAACTGAAAAGCTCCGGATGGCAAAAAAGACACAGGATCTTTTAGTTAAGCGTGAACTGGCCATGAAGGTCAACGATATAGTTCACTGGGATTTTAATGTGCAGATGCAAACATTCGAAGCTTACAATGATCCGGTAAACGATTATGCTTCTGACAAGTTGGTATCTTTGGAAGAGTACTTGAATGTGATTCATCCCGAAGACAGGTCTTTGGTCAATGATGCGCTGCAATCTATGCTGTTGGGGCGGAATATGAATATAAATCTCACCTGCCGTATTCAGACCAGGCATGATGATACATGGCAGTACTGTAATATTACGGGTGTTCCTTTCGAATTCGGAGAGGGCGGAGAGGTTATCCGTTATACCGGCTTTAGACAGAATATTTCCAAACTCCATCAATTGAACGAGGAGCTTAAAGAACGGAACTACAAGATGGAGCTGACTTTCAAAACTGTGGGTATGTCCTATTGGGATTACGATGTGAAGACCCGGCAATATCGGTCATTCAATGATCCGGTGAATGATTTTAATCCCGAAAAAGCAATTATGCCTGAGGATTATTTGAAAGCTGCCCATCCTGAGGATACGGAACGTGTTCGTGAAAATATAGTCGGCATGTCTGCCGGGCAGTATAAGGAGTTCTCGCTTCAGTATCGTTCCCGTACCAAATGGGATCAGGATTGGCAGACACTGATTGTTACCGGGCTTCCGTCTGAGCGCGACAAGAAAGGGAACGTCATTCGCTATACCGGTATCGCTTTCAACAATACGAAGTGGGAAAAAATGGCTCAGGAACTGAAAGAGATGAAGGATAAGGCCGAGCTCTCCGACCGGTTGAAGTCGGCATTTCTGGCCAATATGAGTCATGAAATACGTACACCGCTGAACGCCATTGTAGGGTTCTCCGAATTGCTGGTCGACAGTGACGACCCGGATGAAAAGAAGGAGTATTGGCATATCATCGAGTCCAACAATGACCTGTTGTTGCGACTTATCAATGACATTCTGGATCTTTCGAAGATTGAGTCGGGAATTATTGATCGGAAACGTGAACGGTTTAACCTGACACAACTGTGCAATGAACTCTATGTGATGATGCGGTCGAAGATTCCGAACGCTGACGTGGAGTTGGTCCAAGATAATCCTTGTCCGGAATGTTGGATTTTCCTCGACAGTAACCGGCTTAAGCAGGTATGGATGAACTTCCTGACTAATGCGGTAAAATATACCAGATCGGGATATATCAGAATGGGATACTCGGTTGAAAAAGACGGAATTCGGTTTTATGTAGAGGATACGGGGACGGGTATCCCTAAAGAACTACAGGATCGGGTTTTCGGTCGTTTCCAGAAGTTGAATGAATTTGTTCAAGGTACAGGACTTGGATTGGCAATCTCCCGGGCAATTGTTGAAGCTGCGGGTGGAGAGATCGGATTCACTTCTGAACAGGGGATTGGATCGACCTTTTGGGCATGGGTTCCGTGTGAGATTTTTCAGCATGGAGACGTCGGTTGCCCGGAAACAACTCTTCCAAACCGTCGTCCGGTGTTTAGCGAAGGCAGTGACAGGAAACTCAGAATTCTGGTGGCTGAAGATAACGACAGCAATTTTTTGTTAGTGCGGAATATTCTTAAGGATTACGACTTGTTACGGGTGACCAATGGTGTAGAGGCTGTTGAGGAGATTCGCAATGGGAAGTTTGATTTCGTACTTATGGATTTGAAAATGCCTGTTATGGACGGTTTGGTAGCTACTCGGAAGATTCGGGAGTTCAATAGTGACATCCCGATTGTAGCACTTACAGCCAATGCTTTCGATGCTGACCGTGCCAGTGCTATGGATGCCGGATGTAATGCTTTCTTGCCTAAGCCGGTAAAACGGAAGCAACTGTTTGAACTCCTTTCAGGGGCCTGTCGGTAAGTTTGAGATAAATAGTAACTCGCTTGTTTAGTGTGCTTCGGTAGCAGCTCTTGGAATAACTTCTACCTTATTCTAACTCTGTTGCGCAGATATCGATTGTATTCAGTGCGTCCAAGATATCAGTCGGGGTTATCCCTTGACATTCAATTCTCAGTATCTTCTCCCAGTCTTCAAAGTCTACGTTCCATACGTGGATCTGCGGATATTGGGTGAATAACTTTTCTATTTTCTTTATTTCCCGCCTCTTTTCTATAGAAGTCCGGAAGATTAAAATATTGTCTGTCATTGCGATAACTTATTTAATACCACTTATATTATTTAGTCTGTTTAGTCTTTCTGGAAGCACTTCGTTTGATGCAAAGATAAGCCGAATAGTCTTTCCGTAAAAAGTTTGTAGACCAACCTACAGATTCCTTATGACGAAATTAAGAATATGAGTGACCAACTTCTTTTCCTGTATATTCATACTGCTTCATTGGGTTTGCAAAAATAGTGCCCCGATATCAGATTTGGTTGTCCATTCTTGCTAATCTGATGCTGGCTGCAAATAATATGCAAAAATAGCGTTCGGATTTATGAAATGTGCTTAATGAAAGAGGCGATGAGGTTGTGAAGGATGTATTCCTTCGATCTGACGGACAGCCTGTACTGTCTATTTTTTTATATGCTTCAAAGGCAATCGTGGGAACAACTTCCTGAACCGTACCAAATGTGTCGTAATATTGCTTCCAGCTATAATAAATGTCACAGCCAGGATAATCAATACAATTCCGCAACACAATCTGAGTGTCAGACTTTCCCCGAAGATTGTTACTCCGAAGAATACAGCCGTTACAGGTTCCAAAGCTCCGAGGATGGCTGTAGGGGTAGAACCTATATATTGCACAGCTTGCGTAGTGCAGAGGAAGGATATGGCTGTAGGGAAAATTGCTAATGCAATCAGGTTCCCCCATAAATACCATTTATCGACAACATGCAGGCTTTGCCCGAAATCTACACGGACTAAAAAGAGCGATAGGCCGAAAAGCAATACATAAAAAGTAACTTTAAGCGTTGCCACATCCTTTAATATCGGTCGGTTTACCCCTACGATATAAATAGCATAGGAGAGGGCCGATGCCATGACTAACCCAACACCAACTAAGCTAAGCGTTGTACCGTCTCCTCCTTTATATAGTAACCCAATACCACTTAAAGCCAGAAAGATACATAAGACTGTTTGTAATGTGATTTTCTCCTTGAAAGCGACAGCCATAATCAGTGCCACCAAAATAGGATAGACAAACAGTATTGTTGAGGCAATACCGGCTTCCATATAGTTATAGCTTTGAAACAGGGTAAGAGAAGAAATGGCGACCAACCATCCCAGTATGACTAACGGCAATATTTCTTTCCGCTTTAGACTGAAACTTCTACCTCTCGCTTTGAGCATAATCCCCAGGATGGGAATGGCAAACAGATATCTGAAGAAAAGAACAGAATCCGGATTCATACCTTCCTTATATAGCGGAAGGGTAAAGAGGGGATTCATACCATAAGTGGCGGCAGCAACGGCTCCCAATATATATCCTTTGACCTTTGTATTCATAAACACTAAATAATTTCTTAGTTCTGGTTTTCTTTGGGGGTGCAAAGGTAAATCTTTCCTTTATATATTGTCATTACAAACCTCTTAATTTTTGCTTTTTCCTGCCTTGGATGACTTCAGTTTTCGTATTCTCAAAATATTATTTATCTTTGTGCCATGACAAAGACATTCAAATCGGATTTGGTTTAATAAACAATCTGTGTTTCTGATACAGATTGTCCCTTCGTTTACTCTCGGATAACTCCTTTCGAGAGTAGTTTTCTATTATTATAATTCAAGTTTAATCTGCGTACAATGATGAAGGCATTGTTATGCTTTCCGTGTATGCAAAATACATTAAGAAAATGAGTAACGAAAATAAAACAATTCACGATTTCGAACTTAAATTAATCTGTGACTTCTTCTCCAATATGGAACGCCAAGGACCCGGAAGTCCTGACGTAACACTGAAAGCGCTGAGCTTTATAGATAACCTCACCGACAAATCCCTTATAGCAGACATCGGTTGTGGAACAGGGGGGCAGACAATGGTGTTGGCCGGACACATTCCCGGGCAGATCACCGGACTTGACCTTTTTCCCGACTTTATTGATATCTTCAATCGCAATGCAAAGCAATCAGGTTTGCAGGACAGAGTGAAAGGCATTGTCGGTTCTATGGATAACCTTCCTTTTCAGAATGAGGAATTAGACCTGATCTGGTCGGAAGGAGCCATTTATAATATTGGTTTTGAACGGGGACTGAATGAGTGGCGTAGATATTTGAAACCGGGAGGATACATTGCCGTTTCTGAAAGTTCGTGGTTTACTGATGAACGTCCTGCAGAAATCAATGACTTCTGGGTGAATGCGTATCCTGAAATAGATACGATTCCCAATCAGGTGGCCAAGATACACAAAGCAGGTTATCTTCCCGTCGCTACATTTATTCTGCCGGAAAATTGCTGGACAGAGCATTACTTTGCTGCAAAGATTGAAGCTCAGAAAATCTTCCTTCATAAATATGCGGGAAATAAGATCGCCGAAGAATTCAGTTCGCTTCAGTTTGATGAAGAAGAACTATACAGTAAGTATAAAGCATTCTACGGTTATACATTTTTCATAGCAAAAAAGATAGAACAATGATTCATTTGAATAATTACGGTTGGCATGACAAGTTAAGCCAACTAAAGCAAGAGTCAACGTACAATACCCTTACACATGGCCGTATATCCATCGTACACCGCACATGCTACGAGGTCGTTTCAGAAAACGGCCTGTTTCAGTGCGAACTGACGGGGAATATGATGTATGGAAAATCAGACTTTGAACTCCCTTGTACCGGTGATTGGGTACTTTTTCAACCATTCGACGAACATAAAGGGATTATAGTGGATATGTTGCCTCGTGAACGGACTTTATGTCGCAAGAAAAACGGAACGGTTGCTGATAAACAGGCCATTGCCTCGTATGTTGACAAGGCATTTATTGTGCAAAGTCTTGATGATAATTTCAATGTTCGCAGAGCCGAGCGTTTCATGATTCAGATGCAGGAAGAGAATATTAATCCTGTATTGGTGTTCAATAAGGCTGATTTAGGGTTTGACAAGCAGAAAGTTGAAGAACAGATCAGGCACATTGCCCGTCAGATACCGGTGTTTTTTACAAGTATTCATCAACCTCAGACGATTCTCCAATTACGGGAGTCTATATCGGCAGGCGAAACGGTTGTGTTTGTCGGCTCTTCAGGTGTAGGGAAAAGTTCTCTGGTGAATGCGCTTTGCGAGAAATCGGTATTACTAACGTCTGATATTAGCCTGTCCACGGGAAAAGGAAGACATACTTCTACTCGTCGGGAGATGGTATTGATGGACGGTTCAGGCGTATTAATCGATACTCCGGGCGTTCGGGAATTTGGCTTGGCCATTGACGATCCCGATTCTCTTGCAGAGGTATTGGAGATTTCAGATTATGCTGCATCGTGTCATTTCAAGGATTGCAAGCACATCAACGAACCCGGATGTGCCGTCTTAGAAGCGGTAAGTAGTGGTGTATTGGACCGTAAGGTTTATGAAAGTTATCTGAAACTTCGACGGGAAGCGTGGCATTTCTCCACTTCCGAACATGAAAAGCGTAAAAGGGATAAATCTTTTTCAAAACTCGTGGATGAGGTGAAGAAGCGTAAAGCAAATCGCTAATTTCTATTATAAGAGTGTGTCATTTACCTATTGGGTTTGTGACACACTTTCATTTTACATTTTCAGTGAATTATAAAAATGTAGGTGTGAACTCGATGCCTAAGGCACGGGCTATACGGAAGAAACTTGAAATCTGAATATCTGTTTCTCCCTTTTCTACACGGGCAATATAACTTCTTGCCGTACCAACCTTCTCTGCTAACTCCTGTTGAGTTATCTTTAGTTGCTTTCGACGATCACGTAAAATCTCACCATAATACCATGCTATTGACTTCTCATGAAAAACTGTACGAGATTCAGTTCCTGCTTCTCCATATTTATTGTCCAGTAGTTCACCTGCTGTATGTAGCTTGGCTAATTTATTCTCATCTAATTTTCTCATAACTCAAAGTCTTTTAATATCCGTTCTGCAATCTTAATTTGTTTATTGTAGTCTTGTAGCATGTGTAAAACTCTGTGAATTCATTTGAGAAATACAATTCGCGTATGTCGTTGTCCTTTTTATCTGTTGCTTTCATTGTGCAAATGTACCCAATTAGATACAATTGGGCAAGCAAAATATAAACTCTTGCAGATATTTAACTCTGATTTTTCTACACTATACCTTCACAATCGAGGAAACTATAGTTAGGGTTCATAGCTCTTGATACAGTTTTGCCGGGACACTTTTCTTCTGTAATGCTAGTAGAAGTGTTTTATTTCTGTTTCCTGTAAAAGCCGCCCCCATTACTTTGGGGTCGAGTGGAAATTCTTGTACCTTTGCACTCGTTTTTAGAAAAGAAGAGTCACGATGATCAATAAATATGAAGAACGTCTGGGAACCGAGCGTATGTTGCCACTGGTTTTCAAGATGGCGCTTCCGGCAGTAGCAGCACAATTCGTCAATTTGCTTTATAGCATTGTCGACCGTATCTATATCGGACACATACCGGGCATCGGGACGGATGCATTGGCAGGCGTAGGGGTAACAATTTCTCTCGTGGTATTGATTTCTTCTTTTTCAGCAATAGTGGGCGGTGGTGGTGCACCGTTGGCTGCCATAGCCCTCGGACAAGGTGACCGCCAGCGTGCCGGAAAGATATTGGGGAATGGCTTCACCTTGCTGATTCTATTTACTTTAATTACTTCCTTCATTGCTTATACCTTCATGGAGCCTATCCTGCTCTTTACAGGCGCTTCGGAACATACATTGGGCTATGCGGTCGATTACCTTTCCATTTATTTGCTGGGAACTGTTTTTGTAGAGATTTCCACCGGGCTGAATTCCTTTATCAATGCGCAGGGGCGTCCTGCCATTGCCATGTACTCTGTCTTAATCGGAGCTTTATTAAATATCATTCTTGATCCTATTTTTATCTTCTGGTTTGATATGGGGGTGAAAGGTGCTGCTTTGGCTACGGTGATTTCTCAGGCTTGCAGTGCCGCATGGGTACTGTCTTTCCTGTTCTCCCGGAAGGCTTCTCTGCCTTTGGAGAGGCGCTATATGAAGTTGAACCGGGGAATTGTTGTTGCAATGTTGGGACTGGGAGTATCTCCGTTCATTATGGCCAGTACAGAGAGTTTGGTGGGCTTTGTGCTGAATAGTAGCTTGAAAGATTTTGGAGATATTTACGTCAGTGCGTTGACGATATTACAAACTTCGATGCAATTTGCCAGTGTGCCGCTGACGGGGTTTGCGCAAGGCTTTATTCCGATTGTAAGTTACAATTATGGCCATGGTGATAAGCAGCGTGTGAAGGACTGTTTCCGTATTGCACTGATCACGATGTTCTCTTTTAATCTAATTCTGATGCTGCTTATGATCCTGTTCCCTTCAACGGTTGCATCTGCTTTTACAAGTGATGAAAAGTTGATAGAAACGGTCCGTTGGACCATGCCTGTCTTTCTGGGTGGTATGACTATTTTCGGCTTGCAACGTGCCTGTCAGAATATGTTTGTTGCATTGGGACAGGCTAAGATTTCCATTTTTATCGCTTTGCTCCGCAAGGCTATTCTGTTGATTCCGTTAGCATTGATACTGCCGCATTATATGGGAGTGACCGGGGTATATGCGGCTGAGGCTATATCCGATGCTACGGCTGCAATTTGCTGTACGCTGTTGTTCTTTTGGCAGTTTCCTAAGATTTTGGGGAAAATGAAATAGGCTAAGGCTTTATAATTTTTCTCTTATTAATACATTGTAATTAGTGATAATGTGTTATTTATATAATCATATTTTAAACCCAATTGTATTTTGTAAGAATGAATTTCGAGCATTATATTGAATTTTGCAATTTGATATATATCGTTGAACTCCATACAGAAAAGATAATTTGAGTTTATATTCTCTTTTATTTTCTTTGCTAAATATTCAGGGGTGATATTACTAAAGCCTATTCTTTGCATGGTGTCACTCTTTTTTTGCTTGAGATATTCTAATTTCTCCGAAGTAATAATAATCTTTGAAGTATTCAGACGTTGAAATACAGGGGTTATGGAATTGATGGCCATAGCTTGATCGGAAGTATCTATGATATTAAAATACACTCGTTCTATTTTGTAGGTTAAAAATGTCTTAAATAAATCTGCGTATATACAGCGAATCTTAAATCCATTAGACTCAAAGTCATAACCAAATTCATTATTGTCTTTAACATTAAAAAAATTGTCTTGATCGGAGGAAGGTTGCAATATAATATCATGATATTGAATGAATCCATTTGTGAGAATGGAAGATATGTAAATTTTCAGAGTAGAGGATAATGTTACATCAGCTATTCCTACGAACCCCTGAAAATTTTGTAAACCCATTTTTAGTCTGCCAATGAAATTATTGGAGACGTTATTTATGTAAATGAAGAATAGCTGTTCACTTGATTTATACTCAATCTGGGATAAATTAATATGTTCAGATAAACTTTGATATAATAAATCGTTTGCGTTTTTCCATGATGTGTTGATTTTAGAAATATAATCACCGCATAAGAAGCTATGAGATTCTGATTTGTCTAAAAGCTTAATTACGGCATTATAACATGCTACCCCGTATTCAGAATCTTCTATTTGTAGAGTATCAAAAACGAGAATAATCTCATGATGTTTCTTTTGGGGAATTAAAACTGACTTTAGTACTGAATATGATATACCTTTTTTCTCTAATAGTTCTACTAAAATGTCGTGCATGTTGTTAATCTCTTTGCTCATCTGTAAGTCAGAGATATTGAAGTATTGTTTCATAACTTCAAGCATTGTATTATCTCTCGAATCTATTGTGTATATAGTTTTACTCATGTTTTCTAAATTCTATTGGTGAGTATCTTGTTTGGGATGGTTTTGATTAATAATCTGTGAGGCCTCTTTCAACTTAGAGGACAATTAGGTTATAGAATGGAATTTATTCGCTGTTCATTGTGCTGATAGGATAATCTTTCATGTCATTCTGTTTTCTGCAAAGGTAAACAATAAAACCAAAGTAGGAAGAAAACCCCATCGTTTCCTTCCTACCCGATTCTTTATTTTCAGAAGTTTTTTTATTATGTCACAAAGACCTTTTTCATCATTTCTTCTTCATTTCTTGTTTATGGTGCTTCCGTCACATCTACCGTTACAGTCACCTTCTTTGACGCATCCGACAGATTCTGTATCTCAAAGGTTGCCGCCGCATTTGCCGGGAACGATCCTGTGGGGAAATCCTTTGCATTTTGGTCTAGTGTCAAGGTATAGTCTATGGCTTCGGTACTATGTCCTTCCGTCTTATCCGCTTTCAGCCAGGCAGGCAAACCTACAATCCGGCTACCGCCTTTGGCAGTCACAGTAAGTTTCATGGACGAGGTGGTTCCGGCATTGGCCTGTTTCTGCATGTTGAGTGTCCCTGTGATCACATCCGGTGATTCACTTCCGGCAGTGTAGGTATTTGCCGCATCCGGTTCCGATGGTGTAACCGCTGCCGCGGCAATTCCCGGCACTCCTACGTCGGCTTTCACTGCAATCTGGCTTTCTTCGCGTCCCGCCTTGCTGCGCAATAAGATGATGGCTTTCGGGAAAAGATTCCCAGAATATCCATCGGCTTTTGACACTTTACAAGTATAAGATGCTGATCCGGCACGGGTTACCGGTGTGATTTCCGTCTTCAGCCACTCGGCACCGCCACCCGCGGAACTTGTATAGACAATGCTGCATTCCGCTTCCGAATTGCTGGTGAAAGGAATACTGAAATATTCAGTCTCATCCGGGGAGACGGTGGCTGTATTGTTACCCGCAATAGTGGTTGCTCCAGCTCCTGTCAGTGTCCCGATAGCCAGCTCATTTTCCGGCTGATACTCAAAGTCCCCGCCATCCGTCCAGTCCGAAACGGTGATGTTCACATCCAGCTTGAACGGGTCGGCGTCGGTGATGCGCACCGTGTAGCGGTGGTTAGGCTTCACCTCTATGTAACCGCCCGTGCCCGCTACCGACTGCTCAAACTCTACCATGTAACTCACCTCCTGCGGTATATCCGTCTGGTTCAGCGCATACTTTCCCTTGATAATCAGATACCCCTTGTCGGCAATCGGACTGGGATAACTGTAGAAAGCCCCTGTCTGTGTACCCTTATTGGTATTGGCGCCGTCAAAGTCACGGTCGGGGTAGGTGATAAGCGTCTTGGTCGGATCGGCATCTTCCACGGGAACCACCGGGAAGAAGGTAACGCCTTTGCGACCGTGCCCCATCGATACACCGGTGATGGTGAGATGTGACAATTTCTCGTCATTGATGATATCGAAACGGGAGACGATACGCGACAGCGTCATATTGATGCGGGTACGGGAGCCCATACTGATATCCCGCAGGTCGAGTGCGGGGCTGTAGGAACCTACCATCGGCAGGGGTGTCAACAAGATGTCCGTGTCCTCGGTGGGGTCCAGCAACGGAGTGGTAAAGGTGAGGAAATCTGTTTCGGTGGGAATACCCGCTTTGGTCACAATGTTATAGTCCGCACCCGGTGAACTTTGTTCCAGCGCTACGAAATTGGTGTATTCCGCTCCGGCTTTCAGCAATTTCGGCTGATTGGCAATGCAGTAGAATTTGGTGAACAGGCCTTTCTTGGGGCGCAGGGTAGCTAGTGCTACATTGTCACCCTCCACGGTCAATATAATTTTCGTAGCGTTAGGTATCGTAGAACCGTCCGAACGATAACAGAACCGTTCCTGATAAGTATATGGCCCTTCTTCCTTGTCCGAAGAGAACACGTAAATATCCAGTGAAGTGATTTCATTCTCTTCGGTCGTGGCGATGGGGGCATCGGCGCGGGTGACGGTTTTTATGTTCAGCTTGTTCTGAAAGCCGAGGATGATTTCGCGGCGCGTCGGGTCATTGGCCAGCGGGTCATCACCGGGTAGTCGCCGATGGCACTTCCGCTTCGCTGCACCCCGCAAGGGACAGGGCAAGCAGGCCTATCACCCATGCGGAAAACTGTTTTCTATTTTTAATCATAATCTTATTGTTATTAATGGGTTACTGAATTAAGGAGCCACGGCCGCCGCACTCACCAGCACTGTCACGTCTTCCATGCCCGAGATATTGTTTTTCAGCACAATCGGCGCGGCTGTGAAGTCGGTAACGGCATCCTTCACGGTCAGGGTGAACGTCTGGCTACCGGTAGCATCCGTCGGAGTGGTTCTTGCAAAGGCAGTAGTCTCGGCAATGGTGAACCAAGACGACAGCGTACTTGCCGTTACGCCTTGCGGAGAAGTAATTTTCACTTCAACAGTGCTTCCGTTAGTGCGAGGCACATTGGTAATCTTATGATCATCGTAAGCGGCTCCGCCCGGTGTCCCCGTCAGTTCAATCGTTGTAATGGCAGGATCAAGCAATTCCACCGTCAATTCCAGTGTCTGAGTTGCGTCTCCCAGATTGATAATCTCGAACTTGCTGTTTGCATCGCTGGTTGCCGTCACGTCTTTCAGCATAAGCGTGTAGTATTCTTCCACCGGAGTAGAAACAGAAACATCCGTGGCGGGACCCCCCGTCGTGCTTGGCACAGGACCTGTCTTGCTCTTCGCAACTTCCAGCCAGGGGAGCTGATTATTCAATACTAATTTCGTCCCGAACGGACAGCTTGCCCCGAGTGTGATGCTGCTCTTGCTCGTTTTGTACATCGTGAGTTTGCCATTCGCCTGATCGTATAAGTTGAAGTTCCCCGTAGCCGCATCCGGTGTGGCAAAATCCAGTACCGGCGCCGTGGCGGGCGGCACAATGGTCAGCGTAGTGTAAACCGATTCATCCTGTGAAGCCGATTCATTGGCCAAGGTCAGTGTAACGGGAACATAAGGAGTGGCGGCAGTCAGCGTATATTTGAAAGTCATGGTAGTGGTGGTCACTCCGTCCACGACTTCCGACTTGTAACTGGCATCGTCATGCTCCAGCCAGTCGATGTTCCATCCCGTTGTGGTGCTGAACTTCGGCTGTACCTTGCCGCTGGCCGTAGCGGTCAGTGTGATGACTTTCTCCGTACCGTTGGCCGTCACGTTGATTTCTTTGGTGGCGACGTCCGCATCGGTTCCTTCCACATTCAGGGCGGTCACTACGGGCGCGGCATTGTCGGGCTTTACGATGACTCCGCCACCGCTGGTCCAGTCCACAATTTCAAAGAAGGCGGTGATGGTGGCTTCCATCACTTCCTTGATGTGCAGGGTGTAACGGGTGTTGGCCACTACGTCTATGAAAGCGGCTGCCCCGCCGGTATCGGGAGCACGCTGTATGTCGAGATGGTATTCCACCGGAACAGGGTCTTTCTGCATCGGGTTCTGGTATTTGCCTTTGATGATAAGGAACGCCTTATCCGTATCCTTCAAAGGATAGGTGTAGAGGGCGCTCTCCGTCACTCCCTGATTGGCTTTGGGCAGCATCAGATAGCTGCCTTCGGTCACGGGATACTTAATGAGGTTGGCGAGGTCGGGGCCACTGAGTTCTGCCAGCGTTCCCGGCATCACGGTAGCCTGGTTGCGTCCGTTTCCTAATGCGACGCTTTCAATGATCAGTCCCGTCTTGGCGGATTCATTGTCGATGTCGAAGCGGCTCACGCGGCGTTTCAGTTCGATGTTCACCGTGGCGATATTGCCCAGTATCTTCGTTGTGCCGCTTCCGGTCATTACTAATGGAGTGCCTAAGGCGGTGCCTGTCGGTTCCAGTTTGGCGGTACAGTACTTCTCAAAGTCCGTGGCTTTCGTGCCGTCGGTTGTGATGGCTCCGGTGGCGGCGTTGGTTTGCACCGGTGTCAGTGGAGTTATTGCATTTCCGTCAGCATCATATAGCGTGGTGCTGTTGGCTACGCAATACAGTTTCAGGTTGGGGATGCCCTTCAGTTCCGTCGGGAAGATGGAGGCCTTGCGGGCGGTTCCGGCACCGCTCAGTTTGAAGGTTTTCGCTGCGGTGTCGTCCTGTGCGGCGGCTTTCCACGTTTCCAGATACTGGTAGTCTCCGCCGTCGGCGGTGGCTGCAAATACATAGATGTCCAGGTTGTCAATCTGGTTCTCACTTTCGGAGGCGATAGCGCGGGTGTATTCCTGTGACTCTCCTCCGCCACTAAATACGAGACGGATCTCTTTGCCCGCTCCTTTTACCGGAGCGTCGTCGGTGCCAAGCTCCGCCTGGCTGCATCCTGCAAGCAGGGCCAGCAGAGCCGACATCCAAAGCATGTTTTTCGTTTTCATCATTTGTCTATACTGTTTTTGAAAGTTAATAATCTTATTGTGAGGCATTTCCCGGGCCGTACTGCTACGGGTGGCGTAGACGGTCAGCTACGCCGGTAGTAGACGGCCGTCTATGCCATCCGTAGGTGGCCACCTAGGCCTGCCGTAGCAGTACGGTTGCCGCCGGACTATCCTAACGGGTTTTCATCCAAGCCGCCATCTCCGCCGCTACTGCTGCCTCCGCCCGAAGGTGCCGTGCCTATATAGATGGTTTTCATCACGCTGCGTGGCACTTTCAGCATGGTCTTGCTGTTGCTACCGAATTGTGTGGTTATTTTGAGTTCATACGTCCCGTCCGCCAGATCGGCAGGGATGATGAATGTCAGTTTCGAGGGATCGTTTGTCACCCAAAGGTCTTCGGCTACTTTGGTTTCCTTTCCTGAACTGCTTTTCAGGGTGATACCCACTGACGGGTCGGTTCCCACTACTTTCAGCTTGCCGCCTGTGAGGGTGAAGGCGCGTCCTGCCGTGGCTGAAGCATCCTGTGCACGGGTGGAGGCATCCTGCACGCCACCGATGTACATGGCGCTGCCTTTCTCGCCGATGATGCCCACTGTGGTTGCCTTGATGGCTTCCCGCAGGTCGGCGCCTACGTTGAAGTTCACCACGATGGAGTTCTTTGTCGGATTCCAGGTGGAGTTTTCTATGACGCCGCGGAAAGCGACTGAGGCGTAATACAATCCCGTGTTCACACTCATGCCGGTCATCAGCATGCGTTTGATGACCCGCTTTTGCAGGTCGAAGACGTGGCGGATGGTTTCTTCACGCAGACCGGAGTCCTCCGCTTTCAGTTCGGCAATGATGCGGTTTTCGTCCGCACTGCCGATGGATACGGGGACGAGGATCATATCCTCTTTGTTGTCCACGGTCACGGTATTGTCCGCCAGTTGGCCGTTGATTTGATACTTGATTTCGTTTGCCATAATTTATAAATATTTATAATGAATACTATCGGTAAAACCGGAGTCTTGCCGTTGTTGATAATCGAATAATTATGGCATGAGGAATGAGTCTCTTAGAGAAAAGCCGGAAGGGAGTTTCACAAAAAAATCATTCCAACATGTCAAACGAGCTTTCGTTCTTTGACATGTTGGAATGATTTTATAAATATAGGGTAACGCTTAAAAGTTAGGCGTTAATATGTGATGTTATGCATCTCTCATTTTACCTGATTATACTTAGGTTAATTCCTTGTTTTACACCTGTACTTCCTCCGCTCTCTCCAGTTCGCACCCTCGGAACTGCATGATGATGCAATGGAGCTGTGTGCCCTGTCGCAGTTGCTCCACACGTGGGGCGGCAGCGTAGAGACGTATCTGGTTTACGGCATCTTGCCATTGGGCTTCGGCCTTGGAATCAGAGTCCTTCACAGCCAGGTACTTCAATTCGATGATGTAGCTGTGGGCAACGGCGTAATGGGTAAGGTCCGCCATCAGGAAGAGGTCGCAGAAACCGTGGTTAAATTCCATCTCAGGGGCAACCAGATAGTAGTTGCAGATGCTGAGGTAGGCAGTGAAGAACCCTTGCAGGTTGCGTTCACCCTCGATGGCGCTGCGCACGGCGGAATTTTCCTTATAGGCCCGGGCGATGAATTCAAGACCGGAACGCCACTCGCCTTTGTAGGCCATGGCATCAAACTGGTCCATAAGACGTTCGAGGTTGATGCTGTGCTTCTCCTGATACTCTTCGAGCATAAAGTCATAGTACTGCTTGCGCACGTTGTTGTTGGGGATGCCCAGTACCGGTCGTTGCCCGTCCGTACCCACGATGGTAAGCATACCGTAGTAAAAGAGCAGGCTGGGAAATATCTCCGGCTTGATGATGTCACGGGCGGGAAAGGTGGTCACCAAATTAGCAACGATTTGTCCCTCCTCGGCAATACGGCGCAGCACGCCCTTACGGTCGCCGTCCAGGCGGTCCAGTTGGATGAGCTTCTTCATCTTGTTATAATCCGTGCGGGTGTTGGGATCAATCATCTGTTCGGGCGCTTTGCCTCCATTAATGTAGTGCTGCAGGTAGTAGAGAACCATGTCGCAGTTGAACATCTTGGGGTCGCTGTCCAAACGGTCTTTGGCAAAGCAATAGTTGTCGTACCAAGGCTTCATATCGGCAATCATCGCTTCGATGTCTCCATTGTGCTGTCCGGCATCCTTATAGTACTGCAACATTTGACGCACGTCTTCTTCGCTGAATCCCAACATTCGGTTGAATTCCGGTTCGGTACTGATGTTCCAGCCGATGTTGAATCCGCTGGTGAGGTCATCGAGCGTGACGGGGCTGACGCCGGTCATGAAGATGCGCTCGAACATGCCCTTGAACATCTTGAATACATCACGGTAGAAGCCGCTGGCGTGGGTGAGCGAGTGATAAGCTTCGTCACCCTGCTCGTTGAGCACTACATTGGTGAAGTTATCATATTCGTCGATGATGAGGTAGAGACGGGCGCCGCAATTCCGGGCTTGTCTATCCAGAAAGTTGATTTTGGTGGTGGCATCGGGCTGCTCTTTCATTTCCTGCTTAAAGCCGGGGTAGTAATAAGCTTCGTAAACGAACGCGAAGTCGTCCAAAGCACCGCAACAGTAGTTGTTGAAATTTATGGCCAGCCTGTCCGCTTGTCCGCTGACGCGGGAAAAGTCGAGAGACAGAATCTGGTAGGCGCCCTGCAAGGGTGTAGGGTGCTTGCCTACCCACAGGTTACCGAACCGGGCCTTGAACTTAGGATTCTGCGCGATGTCGTAGTAGGCCCGCAGCATACTCAGGAAGATGCTTTTACCGAAGCGCCGGGGACGGATGAAGAACAGGCTACGAGGCTGCTTCTCCAGTAAGGGTAGATACATAGTCTTGTCTACATAATACTGGTTTTGCTCCACTACTGTGACGAAGTTGGAGACGCCGTAAGGGATTTCTTTTATATTTTCTTCCATGAGGATATGTATTTTATGAGTCATTCCGAAAAGAATAGAACAAAAGTAACTGATTATTGAAGAAGTAACAAAGAAAAGGGGAAAAAAGATGGTACAGCGGGCATTGTAACATAAGTACCACTTCATTATTAGTTCATACTATGAAAATAGAGCAATCTATATAATTTGTACTTACTAAAATTCAGGCTTCGCAAGTAGCCCGAAAGGCTTTCAGACTACTTGCGAAACTTGAATTAAAAATCATTCCAACATGTCAAAGAACGAAGGATTCTAAATCCTAATATTAGAGGCAAGCGGATTACAAATCCGCTTGAACAGGCATATCAATAGGGTCAAGTTATTCTTTAGTTATGGACAAGTACATAAGCTTGTTGCTCTATTTTAAGCGGACGTCCATACGCTCCTGCAGTTGAAGTATAAACATCCAGCACTCTGGCGTATTCACCAGAACCATCATCCGCTACAGTTTCCGAACTCCAATGACGTTTGTCAAGTATGAAAGCCTTTTTGACATAGTTTTCATCGGCGTTAAATGTGCGTCGTGTATAATCATCAACATTATTATAGCTGCTTCCAGTCCATCCTACCAGTACGCGATAGTCCCACATACTGGCAAGTCGCCAGCTGTCTCCTGCACTATTTCCTGCATTTACTGCTTGTGTCCATGTACCAGTATAAGGTATCGCCCAAAGCCCATTTAATTTACAAGGTGTTTTGCCTTTGAGTACAGGGATTTGCATATATAAGTCTATTTGATAGTCGGGGAAGCGATTATCTTTTGCTGTGAATTTGTAATAGTATAGATTGGGGGAATTACTAAATGTCGCTGAATTCTTGAATAAAAGAGTAAATGGATTTTTTATATTACCGTTGCTTCCACTTTGACTTCCTGTACTGACTTGTGTAAAATTTTGTGCATTTGATTCTGATATAGATGTGAAATTATAGCCAACTGGAGATGTGAAAATGAATGTAAATCCGGTTTCACCAGCTGTTCCTATATTCTCTTTAATATAAATATCTATGTCACTGGTCGTGCAGTTATAAGTAATACCTTGTCCATCCCGATTTGAAGTTACCGTAGGCAATGATGATTTAAAAATAACCGCAATTGCTTCTCTTTTCGTTTCATCTGATAAGTTTTTTACATAGAGTGTTCCACTGTTCACATCACTGAGTGATAAGCTGCTTGTTTTGTATTTTATTACATAATTATGCTCTTTCGTATTAGATTCTGCAAAGTCAGCTTCTACTCCTCCGGGTAATTGTAATACACTTCCTCCTAAAGAGTATACTTTCAACGTTACTGTAGAATAATAAGACGATTTCAACTGATACAAGTTCAGTGATTTGTTACTTGATATATACGAATTAACAGAAGGATCTGTACTGACTACCTCAATGGTGGGCGTTTGGAATTCTCTCGCAATATTCATCGTCATACTCGTACCTCCCGTTGCATTAGTGAACACGATTTGCGTATCATCAAAACTTGTTGCGTCTTCCTTTAGTTTGAAAGTGAAACTTACTGTTTTACTTTCCGGTATGCTGCGTGTAGACACCGGTGTAATGTTCTCCAGCCATGACGGGCACTTGCTTATGGTAGGTTTACTATAATTATCCATTGTTAGGGTGAATTGCTTGTCCTTGATGACAGGCATAGTAAGCGTGGCGGTGGTGGCTGTTACAGATGAAAGGCTGATTCCTGTACTTTGATTTGTTATTTGTAAGTTATCGAGTCGATTAGGCAGTAATTTCACTTTGATGTTCTCGACTTTTGTCTCGTCCGAACCATTTTTCAAGGCTACGGTGATTTCTTTTTCAGTCAAGTCGGTAGCATCTGTACCTGCCCATTGGAAAGTATATTCCTGCGTAGTATTTACACTTGAAGTAGGACTAACGGTAATGCCCGAATGGGCTGGAAATTCCACTTTGCTACCACCTATGGAAGTGATTGTTATTACACCTGTGGATACATTAGCGCCGGCCACCTGTACCAGATAGAGTGTATTATCCGCCGCATCCCAGTTATTTACTCCGTCGGGATTCATTGTTCCACCTGTGGATTCCACAATAGGAATTCCAAAGGTTGTATCTATTAATATCACTTCTTCACCGCCTCCTGCATTATCCGTCAGACGCAGGATACCGCGAGGATAACTATTGCCTGTGTAACTTTCATTGAAAGAAATTTTGTACTTTACTTGTTGCGTGGCTCCTGTTCGTGTTGTAGTGACAGGGATTTCTTCCAGTTTCAACCAGCCGTCAGCAGGGCTGTTGCCGTTATAAGTCAGTTTTGTTGCTACCCCGGCATTGGATCCAGTGGAAACAGTAAAGCTACTCCCAACTTTGAGCGCCAGTGTCACAATATTGGTGCTGATGTTATAAGTGGTTTCACCCACAGGCAACAAATCAGCTACCGCGATTGTCTCCAATCCGTTGTCGGGCTCGTAATCATCTATATAGTCTCCTGTTTCCCAATCCACCAGACGGATATTGGCTGTCAGTTCAAAAGGGTCAGCTTCTGTGATCTGCACCGTATAGCGGTGGTTGTGTTTTATCTCGATGCGCGTACCGTTACCGTCGGTTACTCGTTCGAAAGGGATACGATAAGATACCTCTTTCTTTTCATCCGTCAGGTTCATGGTATACAGTCCTTTCAAAATCAAAAATCCTGCATCTATGGCTTTACATGGGTAGCAATAGAAAGCCTTGGTGGTAGTTCCTGCATTGGCGTTCAGTCCGTCGAAAAGGCGGTAAGGGTATGTAATCAGTTGGCCGTTTGTGGCGGGAATATCTCCTGTCGGACGAATGGGGAACAGTGTTACACCCTGTCTTCCGTTTCCCATACTGATATCCGTGATAGTAAAATGAGACTTCGTAGCATCGTTTACTATATCGAAGCGTGCCACAGCGCGAGTAAGTGAAACATTCAGTCGCACATAAGTTCCCATACTGTATTCGCGCAAGTCGGTAGACTGACTGTTGGCACCGGACATGGGCAGCGGGGCAAGCAGGATATTGGCATTAAAACCGGTGGGATTTAAGAGCGGGGTATTCAATTTAATGAAATCGCTTTCGGTAGGCGTTCCGGGGCTTGTTACTATATCTCCCGGTACACCGGATTGTGTCTGAGAACTTTGCTGTAACGGGGTATAATTCGTGTATATATTTCCTGCGGCATCATTCATTTCGGTTTGATTGGCTACGCAATAAAACTTGGTGAATAAACCCTTGCGGGGGTAGAATACCACATTTATTTTCCCGGCGGCCTCGTCCGCTTTCAAATCGATAGGGGAAACTCCTGTGGGCAGGGTTCCGACATCCGAGCGGTAGGCGAAATGCTCCTGAAAGGTATAAGGCCCTTCCTCCTTGTCACTGCCGAAAGCATAAATATCGAAACTTTCAATACGGTTTTCATCCTCCTCGGCTATACCGTCACGGGTGATAGCCCGGCTTTCGGGTGTACCGTTCACAAGGATCAGCTTGTTTTGCAAAGAGATTACCACCGAACGGCGGTTAGGGTCATTGGCCTGCGGGTTCTCCGGTGTTTCGGGAGTGCCGCCTATTGTATCTACCTCCGAGGTGCAACCAGCCGTCAGGCAGGACAGTATCACCAATGAGAAGTACAGAAAGAATTCAGCTAATGCTTTCATGCTTGTTACTTTTATGCGGTTATTACTTATTTTCATTTCTTCATTCCTCGTATTTCATCTTCTTCAGGTTCTTCCTCGCCTTTTCCGGCTCTATGCCCAGTGCCTTGCGAAACCATTTTTCCGCTTTCTTCCGGTCACCTTCCAGATAGGCCAGCACACCAAAATCATTCCATGCACGCGGGTCATCAGCCACCTTGTTCAGATATTGCCGTGCGCTAACCGGATCACCTGCCATGATTACCGCCGAAGCCGCATTGATATTGGCCAGCACGTCGTCCGGAAAGTGGTAGGCGGCTATCTCATAAATTTCACGGTATTGCTCCGTGCCGGGGCGATAGAATGCGGCTACCCTGTACATCTCCTGCAATGACAGCAGACGGGGATGGGTATATATCAGACTTGCCGCCTCTTCGATATTGAAAGCGCGGGCCTCATAGCCCACCGTGATACGGATACGTCTCAACTGCGGAAAATAGCTTTTCAGTAGTTCCCGATATACGGTTCCTCCGTGCATATCCATTAATTGTTTTTCGCGTCCTTCAAAAATGCCGGTTCGGGCAATGAGAGACAATACTTCGTCACCGTGATTCATGGGGCGACGTTGCAGAAGTTCCACCAATCCGTCCCAGTCTTCGGGTACGGAAGAAACTTTATAAAGATCGTACCCCGGTGCATACGTGGCACGCATATACTCCTTGAAACAGCGTGCGCGGTTGGAAGCCAGTATTTCATTGTCCTTGTAGATCCCGTCGGGCGAGGCGTATCCGCAGATGGAGATGCTCGAAATACTTGCCAGATTCCCTTCGGTGAGCGGGCGCATCAGGCTGTCCAGTTTCTCCAATTCGGGTCGGTTGTTGTGGAATTCGCGGCGGACGTCATAAACTCCGGTAGGGTAGTCTATATATAAGGTGGCACTTTCCGAACGGTGTTTCTGAGTTTCCATATCGGGGATGAGGTAAGTCACCATGGCTGTACACTCGGCACAGGGCATACAGTCCGGCCTGCTTGGAGTTTCCTGTCGATTAGTGGCATTTTCACTTCTTTCGATAATCGCCTGCGGAATCACCATCTGTCCCTGCGGAACATGGAAAGGGCTTGTCAGGGCAAGATCGGTTATCACCGGCTCTACTCCGAGCATCTTCATCCGGCAGCAATCCCGCCGTTCGCGCATCAACACCAATGAAGCGTGTTCCATCCATGGGCTATAGGCAACGGATACCTTATAAATAATACTGTCTTTCCGGTTTCGGGCATAAAGCGTACGGTAAGGAGGCAAATAGCCGGGAGACGGTTGAAGCGCCTGCCGCCTGTGGTCGGCACGGGCACGGCGACGTCCGCTCACTACCACAGCGGGCAGCTCTTGCAGACGCCCTGTGCCACGAAGCACGGGAGTGAACAGATAAGCCTCCGCATTCCCTGCTTTTGCATTGCTCAGATTGAGTAGCAGTTCTATGTGAAGACTGTCTCCCTGCGTAAAGACGTGCGAACCGAGTGTTAAAGTTCCGCCCGCCCATGCTTCCGCAGTCAGCAGTACCCCAACCAGACATCCTATTATTTTCTTCATCCTTTTCATCCAGCCTCTTTAATTTTTAATTATTAATTTTTAATTGCCTTCTTATCCCAGTCCTCCGCCTTCCGCCCAGTCCGACGAACTGAGTTGTGTCACTACAATCTTCTGCCCGATGGTTACCAGCAGGTCGAATTCCTGTTCCGTATTTTCATCCAGACTGACAGGCAGTTTACGAAAGAACAATTGCAAGTCAATCTCCTTCATAATCCGCTCATTACCCCGGTAGATACTCAGCAACGGATGTGATCCTGATGTCAGGCGATACGTTACCAATTCTCCCGTCAGTTCATCGTTATAGTTCATCGCCGCCTTGGCTTGATGCCATATTACCGGGCTGCCTATGGAGGGAAATGTGAAAGCTCCGTCACCACTGGCCAGCGGTATGTCGTAACCTGCCGGAAAGCCGTATTCGCAAGGCACGCCCCGCAGGCGGAATGTATATCCTCCTGTTCCTTCCGCCGGATAGTATCCGTCTTCCCAATGTACGGTAATCCGGAGGATGGCGTGGCAGTGGGTCAGGTAGATGGTCCGGTTCACTGAATTTCCCGTAGCGGGAATTTCAAACGTGCTATATCCATAGTATAGTCTTTCGGTGTTCGGTCGATATTCGCTTGTGGATGTTCCTGTAGCTGTTCCCGTGGCCGAAGTCATTGCCAGTTCACGGATTTGTGTCACGCTGGGTTGGGGTGCCGGTACTACATCGCTTTCATATCCCCAGTTTCCCCATGCCACGAGGGTATATCGTCCGGGAGCTAACTCTCCCTGCCAATACTCCAGGCTGTCACCTTTCAGTAACCGGATGTCCTTCAATACTCCGTCCGCATCGAAAAGGAACTGGTGGATGTTGTCCACATACATGGAGAGTTGCCCGGCGTCAGGCCTGCCGGCATAGCGGTAATTCAGCCGTACATTGTAGGGACACACTCCCGGTTCGTCAAAATCGAACGTGCAGGAGGTGCAGAACCATAGTATGCAACAGAGGATTACCATAACTTTCATCGGATGAAATAAATGAGTGACACACCGGCCCGTGTAGGCCCGAAATAATTCCTTTTATAATGTCCCATGCGCTCGCCGCAGCCCGCGCACCGGTATTTATCATATTCCATGCGGGCATATCCGCCGCCAATTACGGCTTCTATCGAGAAGCGGTCGCCCAGTACCCAGTGATAACCGTAAGTGATGCCTCCGCCATACAGGTCGCCCCGGTAAATAATGTCTTCCATACCCGAAAAGAAAGGAATCTGTCCTACGTTGTAGTAAGCGTAATGTCCGTGCACTCCCAGGAAGTGTCCTTCGAACTTGCGGCAAGGCCAGTAGCGTAATTCCGGTTGTATCAGGTAGAGATTCAGTTTCATATCATTGCCGAACTTCCAGGCGTTATAAGCCCCGTTCAGTGCCATTGTGAAATGACGGTTGATGCTGGTTTCCACTCCTGCATTGGGTGTGGTAGTACCCCACAATAGCAGGTCGGTGCGCAATGCCACGCGTTGGGCAAAGGCAGCGGTACTCATCAGACTGAGCAGCAGGAACAGCAAATAAAGTCGTTTCATGGCAATTCGGATTTATTGCACAGTTTAGATATGGGGAATGGAGTTCTCGATAAGGCATTCACTCACGGGGAGTTCGGCTATGGAAATTTCCATCAGATAAAGGCGTGTCATCTGATTGACAATGCCCAGCTTGCGGGCTGTCGTCCCATAACAGGAATAGAATTTTTCGTCACTGGGGCGGTTGAAGTAAACGCCTTCTCCCAATGCTTCAAGAATGGAAAGGAGGTTGATTTGATGATATGCACAGGCAAGGTGGTAGGATTCGGGGTGATTATCCGGCTGATTTTCTATCAGTGTTATCAGGTGCTCTTTTGAGAGTCGTTGCAGCAGGTACGTAATTTCGGAAGGCGAAGGATTAAGGGAAGTACTCAATTGATAATCCTTATACTGTATGTCGTGCAGTACCGCCAGGGCGAGTTTTGTTCTGAGTGTTAACATAGCGCTTTTTATGTAGATTATTGTCTGTTTTGTTTGGAATGTTCCGATTCCCGGTAGGAAACGGAACGGGCGCTATTGCAACCATAAATTAGGCGGATAATAATCATCCCTTCTAACTAAAAAGGAAGACAATTACCAATTTCACCTTCCTGTATTCCTCTATTTTATAATGAGATGCTCCGTATTAAAGTATGGGTAAGGGGGACTTTGTATTCAAACAAAAAAAGTGAAAGCTTTTTAATCAATACAAAGAGCTTTTCCACTGATATACTATATTATTACAGGAATATAATATTTATTGACATGACTTTTTGAGACAAAATCTAACTTTCAGGATAAGAGAGATGTTTTTGTCGTGTCTGGTGTTGTAATTTAACTGATTTTTTACAGAAAACTGGGAAACTTCGATAAGTATTTCCTGCTTTCCTTGTTTATTTCAATTGGAAATTGTTCCTTTACCGCCGGAATCGTTCCGTTTCCTACCGGGAATCGGAACAGAAATATGAAGCTCATTCTTAGTGCTTTTCCTCACTTTATAGTTTCCTTTTTCTTTCCTCTTCCATTCCTTTGCTGCCATCGGATTAACCAATGCTGCCATTTGCAAATTCACCACCGCCAGTTGTTCATCAGAGAACGACCTCAAATAAGTATGTGTAATTTCTTCCGAAGCATGGCTCAACCCTGCACTAATCTTAGATACGGGTATATCTTCATTATATGCCAGAGTCGCCCACGTATGCCGTGCTACGTATGAAGTCAGTCTCACCCCCAATCCCAATCGCTCGGATAACCGATACAAATGTTTATTGTAAAGTCGCAAGGCACTCTCATATTGTTTCCTCTCCTCAGGTATACTCCCCGGTTGGCGTATAATCCTTAATAAATAGGGTGAACCCGAATCGTCACATAAATACCTTTCGATAATCTCCCACATCCACGGTTCAAGCGTAATCGTCAACATCCTCCCCGTCTTGCTACGGCGATAGCAAAGCACATTATCCTGAATATCCGTCTTCCGTAAATAAGCCAAATCAATAAAAGGAATCCCTCGTAGATAATAAGAAAGAATAAACAGATCCCGTGCCACCCCCAAACTTGGTGTATCCTCCAAATCAGCATCCGCCACCATACGAAGTTGTTCAATACTCAGCGCCCTTTTCCTCGTCTCTTCATATCCCATAAACACCTCACAAAAGAGCCGCTTAGCGTCTTTCAGCTCTTTCTCCTTTTCTGCTTCTCGACAAATAGCCCGCAATGCCCGGAAATAGCACGCTGAAGTATTACGTGAACATCCCGAAGCCCACAAATAGTGCTCAAAACCGAGAAAGAATCCTGCCGTCAATTCTTTAAAAGTAACAAACTCCATATTAGCAAACTCTTCCAAGCTATGCAGCATACTCCTGCAAGTATGTTCCGCCGAGAACTTAAACAACTTCCCCAAACCATCTGCATGGGCTATAATACCCTCCTTTAATGTCTTCATTTTCATCACACTGTTCTTTTAATTAATGATTATTTCCTCCCCAACCCCACTCTCCATCATTTGTTTTGGGGTGAAAAAGAGGTAAACATCAAAAGTAAGAACAGGAAAGTTGGCTGCTTGTCATGAAACATGCATAAATACCCGTATATAGAGTAAGCCCCCGATAAAATCGGGGGCTTACTCTGAATCAGATAACTATTTAATTTGTACTTTTTCTAATGTTTCATACTTAGCTAGATAAAATGGAACATTTATTTAGTAAAATGGATTTTATCTTTTTAGAGTAGGAGATGGCAGGTTCAACTATAATATAGCTTGCAAAAATTCATGCCTACTTCCGGATCATATCCCTGTTCTATAGTTGTATTATTATCTTTCACTATGACTTCAAAACTATGACCTAGTTTAAGTTTGCGCCTACTGGGTGGACTGAGCTTATCCACTGATGCAACATCAATGGTAATTACTTCATTAGAATTCAATCCCATTTTCTCTGTTTGTGCCTTATAGAAGGATAGGAAGGAGGATTGTGCTTCCGCTTCCTCAAAGACACATGCGGCAAAAGAATTCACATCAGTTTGGGGGGTTGATAATAAGAGCTCTTTCCCTTTTATTAAGAAAGAGGCCATATCAAGTTCTGATTGTAAATTCCCTTTTTTTACTTCACTTTTGGCATATGCTTTACACGTATCTATAAATTGATTCGTTTGATAGTAGCTGTTGTTTATGGCAACTGAATGAAGAAAGTTATCAGTCCAATAATGGGCATCTCTATTACTTTTTTTGTCAATTACTGCCAAGCGGAATCCATCTTCTTTTTCTACATTAAATATTATACAACCTTTGTCTATACTATCATTGCTTATACCTGTAGCACGATGAATGGTTAAATGTTCATTTACAAGAGAAACAGTCAGATAAGATTCTTTTGTTTCTGTCTTGAACATTGCTATTGCTGATGTTTCTTTATTATTTATCTGACAGCTTTCCAAGTATACTACGTAAAATTCTCCGCTTTGAATATTCGGGTGTATACTTTGATCATAAAGATATGCGGCGATGTTATTGGCTTGCTTCACTAACGATGTTGTATCGTTAAATATTTTAGTGACAAATGTGTATAATGGATTCAACTCAACGGATGAAATATAGGTGAAGTGTTGAATTATTTTAAAATCAAAGGACTCTTCAATCATTTGTTGCAGAAAGGAGGCTGTATTTCCCAAACTAATTTCTTCGTTAGCAAATGTTACACCGTCACCTTTGTTTTTATTGCCGGTACGTTGTAATACAACATTTTGTATGTTTCCTATCTTGATATTCATTTTAAGTTATTGATAGATTGAGGAATGAGTGCATTTCCATTACGAAACTCATATCTTGTTTCAAAATAATTTAGATTCTCCCAATAGGATGGTTCTGCATGTTCTACCATAATGATCTGAAATGACTTCTCCTTGCGGTTAATGCGATCCATGAAAATATTTATTAAACTGAAAGCGTACTTTAGTTTCTCGGCATCGTCGGTCATTAGATTCTTTCCGTCTCCTTCCTTTTTCATATTTTCATAATAAGGGATGCTTGGTTGGTCGATAAATAGAAAGTCGGGTACTTCACTACCTATATTCAGTAATTGTTCGTGTAGTCCCATGAAGAAACATAGATGTAGAAACATATAATTGGATTTACTGCCTATGTTTTTAATAGGGCGTGTTTCGTTATCAGGGTTGAATAATTCCAATGATTGTCTCTCTATGTTATATTTGGGAATTGAAGAATTATAGGTGTTGGATATACCATGTTGCGCTGTATAATATGTGAGGATACAATCGTTGAGTTGTGTTAATGCCCTGCTATTAGAATTCTCCTTTTCAAGCAATAGCTGTTGTTTATTGTATAATTTATCATTTATATCTGTAAGTTGTGTTGGAGATAAACATTCGTTTTTAGGCTCTTTCAAATTTTGTAAATCCCAAACCAACCGCCATGCTTTTTTAAATAAGATTAGGTCAAATGATTGCTTCATCTGCTCTTGTAAAGATTTTATTTTTTCTTCAGTTGCGATAATCTGTTTATTCAAAGATAGTCGCTCTTGTTCAAATTCATTGGGGAGTTTAGGAGTATCAGCTATTTCTTCTAAAGCTTGCTTAATTTCAGATTGTGCTTTAGACAATGCATCAAACAATTGACGGCTTTCGTCCCATAAGAGCATTTCTGAGAAATGCTGTTCTAAGTAATCCAATGTTTTTAGGCTATCATCTTGTTTTTTCAAGTTGCTTGCATTGCGCTGATAACTCCGCAGAATGCTGTCATAAGGAGCTAATCTATTTTTTAAATTTTGTAACTCTGTCTGATTTCTTCTCAGTTCATTATCAAGAAGTAAACGACTCTTTTCTGCATTTTTATTAATAATAGCAAGTTCTGCTTTTAATTTGTTGCATTGCTCCTGTATATCAGAACTTTTTTTGTAAGAAAAGTCAATATTCAACGTTTTCGCTTCTTGAATTAATTTTTCCACATTAGTCTGATATTTAGAAAACTCTTTATCATACTTATTCTTATTTGTAGTATTTCTAGATATTTGAGTTGTTATTTTCTTGATTTCGTCTTTTAGAGAGGCTTCACCTATTTCGTCCATTCCGATGGCCTGTTTAAATAGCTCGTCTGTTAATTTCTCATAATTTATATCGTCGAAAAAACGAGTATCAAGATAAGTGTTTAAAGTTCCAATAATGTCTTCAGTTAAATAGTTGAAGAGAAGCATATGACGGAAGTTTGTCATTTCCTTCTTCCTGCCCATTTTAAATGTGAGTGGATAATATCCAAAAAGACTGTTCATTTTCTCTAATGCTTCTCCTCTTGACATATTAGTTGCTATGGTATCTGGAAAGCCTGTTCTTTCTTCAAACAAAAGTTGTTCAGTGGCTGTCTGAATATTAGGAGCACTTCTCACTATGACATAGTCGTGCTCATTGAGTGAGAAAGATATGCCGTAATATTTTACATTTTCATTAATCACATTCTCTACAATCATGGGTTGCCCTGATAATAAGCAATAATCTATGATTCTTAGTATAGATGATTTTCCTGTAGAGGAATCGCCCGTAATCACATTCACGCGATTAGGCTTAAATTCATAAGAAACCGGTGATACGTTTCTTTTAAACCACAACTGCACTTTTTTGATATAAAAACTCATAATCTTATTCTTAAAGTTTTATACAATTCTAATATTGATACGTTTTGAAGTTTATCCATCAATACAGATGCATTATGGATAAGTATCTGTAAACGCTTACTGTCTATAGAATACAAATTCTTGCTAACAACTTCTCCTTGATTAGTCAGTGCATAATCCTTGTCATTCTGGAGCTTTATTAATTCAGACTGTACCAATAATACAATAGCATTTGAAAATATAGGTAAAAAGTCATAGTATTTTTTGTTAAAAGCCAAAATTGTACGATGATTAGTGTCAATTTCTTGAAAAGATGTCGATTGAAGGAGCATTTTGCTCGTAGCTGTATCCATAAGTAAGGGTAGGAGAACTGACAATGAAGCACAATTCCAAGGCCTTGCAGAAAGACATTTTAGTATGATGCAGCAGGCCATACTCTCGTTATTATAAATATTATCCATTGTTTTTCTTGTATTTTTCCCAATTTTTATGCCAGCCAATACGAGGAGAATCACCGTTTGATAAATGATAAAAACAACCATTACTATGATAATTGTCTAAAGGAATAGAGTCGGCAATATTTAGTGGAATTTGTCGTATTTCATCTAATAATTGTAAGGCTATTCCATTTACTTTATCGTTATCGGTTGTTGTTCTCAATTCTAAATAGAGCCTCTTGAATTTTTCCCTCCATTTATAGAAAGCATCCTCTTCTGTTTGTTCTATATCTTCTCTTTTTACATAATGTTCACTCACCATGTTTTGCATATTCATTAGATAATCATAACATTGGCTGATATAACGTGCAATGATATCTCTATCTGAAATAGTGAAATCACCAATATCCAGTAATTGTTGAATGAATGTTTCTTTTAGTGGGTCATTGTTGAACTTGTTAATTTTTCTTTGAAACCTATACTCTGGTCCTCTATATTTAGAGAGAGTGTTTCTAAAAGATGTGGAAAATTGCTCTTTAGTATAAGATACAGGTTTACCGGCTAGGATCATTGCACCACACTCATCCCAAACGCTCCCCAAATAATCCCTATATGCTTCCTGTAATTTTTTTTCTGGGAATATCATCTTATTATGTTCTAAATCATACAAGATGTCATTCTTGCAGCCATCATCAGATACCATCTTAAACCGCAATCGTTTTAGAAATTCTTCTTGAAGTAGAAAGTGCCTCAAAGTATATATATGAAACCTCGTAGTTTTTCTCTCTTTTTTTTTATCTTTCTCAGTAACAGCAGATGGCTTCCATCCCTTGAGCTCATTGTCAAGGTGTTTGCATAAGTCTGTTATTTGTATTCTTTTGTTTTGTAACTCAATAATTTGTGCTATAAAATTGTTTTTTGTATAGTCTTTGTTTGACACGAAAACAAAATCAGTATAAGATAAGTACTTTTCTTGCTTTGGCTTGTCACCCTGTTTTTGGATAATGTCTATCCATACAGAAATTGCTTTCCATAAATCTGTATCTTTATCCGTCAGATTTGATGCCTTAGTCTCGGAGGATTTTATTGTATGCTTCAATTGATACATAACGATTCCATCGTTAGTCTCTGAGCCTACATCATCAAGTTTTTCAAAAGAGATTATTTCCCCTTTTTGAAGTTGTAATAGCTTTAATAGAAAATAGCTCCATTGGTACATAAAACCGGCAAAAGGAGCAATACCGCTGTGATCATTATTTTTTTGACTCATAGATCTCTAACAGTTGAATTAGAAGATTAGTAACTTGATGTTTAAAGAAAGATGTATATCATTAGTTCTAATATATTGAAAGTGAGCAAACTTTTAATATAAAGCTATTGTATATATGATTGGCATGCAATATTCGCAAATTTTCTTCAGATTTGCAAGCAAGTGTTCGAAAAACTGAAGAATGACAATGAATTTCTTATGAAATGGGAAGAAAATTTACCGTTTGGGGCATTAGCTCGCTATTGGTAGAGATTTTTATGTTAGTCCACTTTGTAGATTATCTATATTTAAAAAAAAAGAAAGAGACTTGGAAAAGTCTCTTTCTTTTCGTGATCCGCCTGGGATTCTCCTTTATGAGTTACCACGCTGATATTTAAAATTTTATATTTTCACCTTCAAGCATATCCCATGATTTATCCCACTAATTTGCTACATGCTTTTGCGGTAGTTTGCTCATGGAGAATACTAAGAAAAGATAGATATTCTTTTTAACTTTACCAAATCAAAAAGAGTATCTACTGAACTATATATAACTAGTATTGCAATCAATCATCAGCGTTAGACATGTATTGGTGGAGTTTATCCTTTTTAAAATAGGATAGAATATCTTGTTCAAATTGATTGCTATTGTACCATTTAGAATAATCATAAATTGGAAATATTTTCTTTTCTCCTGTTTTTTTGTTGATTTTTGTTTTTTTATTGATGGATTTATCTTTGAAGTATTCTAAAAAAGCATTCCAGTGAGAAATGAAAGGTTCATAATTCGAATCTACCGCACTTGCGTATTCAGATAATGCGCTAGGTTTATACAAAATCGTCATAGCTCTAATTTTTGCATATGTATCAATATCAATCCTTTGATTAGGCTGCTTCATTTTGTTTATTTTATTATAACATAAATATCCAAAATACGCATTATCTAATTTATCTTGTTCTGTTAACTCCTCAAACGTTAGGTTTTGATTTACAAATAGCTTTTTCTCTCTGGCTTTTGTTATATTTCCATTTGTTGCATAATACATTCTAAACAAAAGATTCCGTTCTAAAATATCTCTTTCTCTAATATAGTTGCAGAATATTCCATCAGAAAATTCACCTCTTTTTCTTTCATATAATAAACCATAATGCTCATATAGATATTGTTGTATTCTTATTTGCAAATCATCATTTGAGATTTTATCTGCATTTATGACTGGTGTCTGTTGGTTAGTTGCATTGGAAATATTTCTTATTAAACTTAATTTATTCTCATGATTATTGTTTTCTATAAGAGTTATAATTTTGACTAGTACCTCCTTGCCTTCAAATATTGTTTCGCATCTCGTTGTATTGCGTTCAGCATAAATTCTACTCAGTGTGTAGGATGTTTGTCCCCCATTTATTATTTGGGGATTCTTTATTATTAATTGAGCTTTATTCTTTTGCCCTATTCGTTCGTTTATATAGGTCTCATCAGATAATATTGTAATACCATTATTATATAAAGCAAATTCATTTGTGGTAGTGCTTAAAACTGTATCAGTTATAGAATCATTCACCTTTTGTCCCTCTAATCCCAAATAGCTTCTTGGATTATATTTAAGAATAGAGTTTTTATACTTATACATAATCTTTGCAATTTCTATTGTTGGAATAAAAAGCACAGTTATTTCGCATTCGCCTCTCTCTGTCTGAACTGTATAGCTTATTTTGCTACCTGCATTTTTATTGCTTAAATCAATATTCACAACAACATCTGAAGCGTTATAAAAAGTGCCACTAATAACAGGGAATACTAAATCTTTATAACATCTTTCAAAATTAAAAATATCACAAAAGTAGCCACCTGTCAATTTTCTTAAATTATTATCATTAATATTATTTAGATTAGCTAATAATATTACTCTGTAAGAATATCTTGCAATATCTTCTAAATTATTAATTTCACGTTGCAATTGTAGAATTTTCCCATTGTATTGATTCCCATAATCATCAAGTGTTTCACCTTTTAATATTCTATCAATATCCATTGATAATATTTCATCTAAAGCTATCTCTTTTTGTTCGAAATTTTTAGTACTAGTTCTGAACTTTGATTGTATTAAATATATTGTTTTAGATTCTTTACTTATATAATATCCATCGATACCACCATCAAAAGCACCATCTGTTAAGAGATGCTCTCTTTGTTCAAAATCCAATAATCCAAAACTTACTTTCAAATACAAATGAATAAAAGCTCTGGATCTAGCTTGATTTAACCTCTCCTCACTAAGATTAGCTATTGGATATTTATGACACATTGAAGTTGGTGCTTCTCTTAAAATAGCATCAAGTATATTTATTAAAGTATTATATTTTGTCATGGGGTAAAAATGGATGCATAACTATGTTGTCAATAATTATGTTTGCCTATTTATTAAATGATTCTTATTTAGTTATTGATATTTATCAATCGCTTCTTTATAAAGACTATTTGCTTCATCTTTAAATCTATCTTTATTTGATAAAAATGTGCTCATTTTTTCAGATAAATGCTTATAGATTATTTGATGCGCTTTATTTGCAATTTTACTTTCTTCATATGTGTCTAATTCAAAATCTTCATTGACTGCGTAATCTAAAAGTCTCAATAAATCTTCTTTCTCTATTTGATCTATTTCAGTCCAAATACTTGGTTGGTTTTTATCTTTGAGATAAAATGCCTTATTGTTTTCAATCTTTAAGTATTTCATATGCTTTGTTTTTTCGTTCGTAATACGCTTCCTTTCCAGCTTCTAAGCAGTTAAAAAGAATCTCTAAGTTTTGAATTTCTTCTCCATGCGCATTTTTTAGGGTTTTACTTGTTGGATGCCCCCAAAAAACATCATACTTTACTTTTTCATCAATTACTTTTTTTTGCGTATATAATAAAAAGTCAGGCTTTATAGAAGCTCCAACTGTATTATTATGTGTTACGACAACTACAGGAATTTCTTTCGATATATCTTTTATCAATTCATCAACTTCATTTTTTAGAAAGATATTATCAAAAGAAGATTCGGGTTCATCTATTAGTAATATATCAAATTTTAGAGCATCACTAATTTCATGTAACAAGTTAAATTCAGAACGCTCACCACCTGAAACTTCAAATCCATATTTATTTAGTGTCTTATATTCTATATCAATAAAATATTTATAAAATTCAACTTCTTCAATCCCCGTATTTTTTAATGATATGAGAAAAGAATAAGGATTGTCGTAATTTTTAAATGCTTCACTGAAAGAAAATTGTCTTCTACTCTTGCTCTTAAGCTGGCTAGCTCCCGTAAATCTTTTAGTTCTTGCTACAACCTTAAACCCTTTTATTTCTTTACTATCAATAACTTTTTCGGTTTGAATTATCTTAGATAATTTTTCAAATTTTTGAATTTTAATTTTGTCTATTTGAATTTTTGAAAAATCAAGATCTTCAATAGTTGTTGTAGCCGAGCGAAATCTTAAATCAGTTTTCACTTCATTGATTAAGTCATTTATCCAAAGTTTTTTAAGATTATTTTGATAAATATTATTATGTGTGTGTATTAATTCCAAAAGTAATGATTTGAAATTGTTATCAGGAATATGTTTGTTTATAATGTCTTTATATTCTTTATTTTCAATCAATATTTCTATGGCATTTATAAGCCTTTTTAGATTATCAATACTATCTATTTTGAAATTAGTTTCATTATATAATTTACATCTAGAAAAGGAATCTAATTTATCACTTTCTGTTGCATACTTTTTCAATGATTCTAAATACTTATCTACCATTAAATTGTTAGCTTTTATATCTATATCATTTATATCATATATAACACTTTTAAACTCTTTAAGATAATTTTCGGAGACAAGACTATGACGTGTTGTTACCAATTCTTTAAATTTCTCTTCATCATTTTGTAATAATGAAAATTGTTTTAAATATTTTACGTTTTCAAAGTTTTTACAGATTTTATCTAGAGTGTAAGTTTTGCCAGATGATCTTTCGCCTATTATTATATTTAATCCAGTTGATAATATAACCCCATCATCTGTAGCTTGAAAAAAGTCATTTCCTTCTTCTTTTGAGAGAAACACTTTAGCCTTATCAAATAAGCAACCTTTAATCGCTCTTAATGTAGATTCTGTTGCATCAATATATGTTTGTCGCGTAGGAAAACTTGTCATTCCTTCAATAAATCGGCAATCGCTGAATATAACAGGTGTTAGTTTATCTACTTCTTTAATACAGGTTTTGAATTTTCTTAAGCTAGTAACTTCTCCTGCAAAAATAGCATCTCCAAATTTCAATAAAGTTTCCTCTTTTATATTAGGCTTCTTTTCATAATGCGGGATGATAAGATATTTATTTAGAAGTGGGAATATTTCTAAAAGTTGCTCATAAGTTATATAGCTATCCTTTGTTCTGATTAAACTATTAATTCTGTTACATTTTAGATTGAAATCTTCTAAGTCTTCATTCTCGGAAATTAATAATATGTGCCCTCCTTCTATATCAATTTCTATTCCAGGTAGAACCTTGATGGACAGCTCTTGACATATAGTTTCAAACTGAGACTTATCAAAAAGATTATGATTGGTTATTGATATACAATCAATATCCAATTTTTCAACATAGTCTTTGAGCGAATTTAAGCTAAAAAAGAAGCTACTATCACTTATTGAAGGGATCGTATGTATATGTAAATCTATCTTTTTCACTTTTTATGGCTATTTGTTACTCCAAAATTTAAATCTAAAGGCGTAAATTTAAAATAAAATTATGGGATTTCAAAATTATTTATCAGAATTCTAGTTATAGGAAGGGTATTACCACCTGTGCCCCTTTTTCTTCTTTTTCTTAGGTTTTGGAATTTGCTCTTCATGATTGGTAAAATAAGTTGTTCTTAAAGGAGTAATAGATAGTAATGTGTTGAATGTTGATTCGTTTTCCAGAATAAAAGATTGGTTGGCAGAAGTATCATTTCCTTGTTTAGTATTGTTTGGGATACTTATATGGACAGCTTGATAACCAGTTTTCTTGTTTTCAAGATTGAAAGAAAGTGTCTTTTTTTGATTGTTCTCTGTTTTCCTCTCACTATATTGAAATTTCTCCTCTTGTAGTTTAAGTTGTTCAAGTATAGAACCGTTCTTCATCGTGTTGTGATAGTTGAATGATTCTGTTTGTTGGTGATTGTAGTCGAATACTTTATCAAATCCCAGTTCTACTTGTCGGAACAGGTTCACGCGATCAAAACCTCCTGTTATCGTTCCTTTCTTTGTGTTCCTCTGATTAGTCAGTGGTGAGAGTTTCTTTTTATTGGCTTGGTCTTTCCGGCTCACTATCAAATGACAGTGCATGTTTAATTCATTATCGGAACGGTTATGGTCAAAATGGATTTTACCGTAAAACTTTATATCTGAAGCGGATAGTCCTTTGTTGAAGTTATTAGCATATTCAGGAATAAACACTTCACGAATATAACGTTTCATTGCTTTGGCTCGTTCCTGTTCTGTGTTACCCATTACTTGAAGTTCTTTTTCCGATGGACTAACATGAATAGCATAAAACTTAGCATCGGTTTTTAGGAGTTGCCCGATATTACTATCTATATCTTTTATGAGCTTTGATTTATAGATATTATCATTTGTCAGATTGAAAAAGCCTTCGGTATAGATACCCTTTTCCATCCGCTCAAAATCTTCATGTTCTAAATAATTAGCTAGTTGTCGGCTACTACCAGCATTATTATATGTGCCGTTGGAAGGTGGGGCAAAGTCTATGTGCATAAGCCTATATATTTATCAGGTTTGTAATCTCTGCTTTTAGGGTATCTTTCCTTTTGCTATCCATCACACCACAAGCAGAAAGTTCCGAATAGAGTTGTATTAGGTGAAACAACTTTTTATAATCCCGTTGGTGTATCTGGTAAAGTGCGTTAATCTGTTGGGACTGGTTGTTAATCACGCCGGCATGATTGCAAAATTGTTCACTTAACTTTTTGAGTACGGCTGTGTGTTTCTCCTGATTGGTTTCCAGTTGAGAAAGAATAAGAGTTTCCAAAGTCTTGCTGATAGCATCGAAACGCAAAGCGATAGAATTTGTTGCCCGTATCATGGGATTTAGTTGTTCTTCCTCATAGTGACGGATGAAGCGGATAATATCATCCTGTCTCTTATTTATTTTCGCCAGTTCCGATTTCACGGATTCAGGGGCTTCGGATGGATTGATATGTGCTTTATCTATATACCCGAACGCCAACTTTACAACTTCACTCTTTTCAGTGAATAGCGTTTGCATATCTTCTCTACCAAAGCTGCCGTTTCCTTGTCAATGGAAATGGTAGTGAATATCGTTTTCCGACTGCTATTTGGCATGATAATTACTTTTTTATAGAAATATGAATAGATAAATACCTGATAATAAGCGTTGCAAAGAAAATACTTATTACAGGTGTCATTACAGCGTGTTCTTGTAACACGCTAAAGCCGGAGGCTTTGCCTCGCAGAGCAAGAGGGAAGAACAGGACTTGTCCAGTTCCCTCTTGCTCGATTTAGTGAAACGGGCTGAACCGATAGGTGAAGCGGTTTTTGTTAAATCGGGGTGGTAACACAAAGTGATAGCCTGAACACAAGCTTCTTTCCTCTACTGCATTTTGCTGTCAGGGTTTGTTTTCTAATTGATTGGCTTTTTAAAATTGTTTATAAGTTTGATAATCGGCTCGTTCACGAACAAAAGCTCTAATATCGCTAGTCCGATAGTAAGTTTTATACCTAATAGTAAAGTAGGGGAGTTTACCTTGTAGTCGATAGTGTTGTAAAGTTCTGAAAGACACTTTTAACAGAAAAGCTAAATCCTGATTATCAAGTAATCTTTCATTTTCATCTAATACCTGACTAGTATTGATAAGGGATTTTAAGTCTTGCCCTATTTCGTTGAGTTTCTTGGATAGTTTTTCCATCCATTTATTGAAGTTTTCGTTGTCTATATACATTTCATCAAAGGGCTTTCTCCATTACTAAGAGTTTTGTACTTGTAACACACTACTTTAATAGTTTCACTCATACGAATTTCGGTTTAACTTGTTTTGTCCAATTAAGAATATAATATTAGAATTCGTGAAGTCTATAACATTACTTCCTTTCAAACCTCTAAAGTTTGATATGATTAGTTTTATAAGTTTCATGTTTTATTTATATAATTTTGTTAAGTTCTTCTTCAACTTCCTCAATTGTTGGCAATTTACTTCTCAGATTATCAGGAAGTAGCTCCTTTACATTAAACTCGCTAACCCCAATTGGAGAGGATATATTTTGCAATGCATATTCTACTTCAATCCTATCCTTATCTCGACAGAATAGCATCCCTATGGTCGGATTATCATATTCTCCTCTTAGTGTGTTGTTGATAAGGTTTTGATAGAAGTTTAGCTGTCCCAAGTGTTCAGGTTTAAAGTTCCCATTTTTAAGCTCTATAACTACGTAAGCTCTCAAAGGAATATGATAGAATAAGAGGTCGCAGAAATACTCCTTGTCGTTCAAGTTCAAACAATATTGCTCCCCTACAAATGCAAACCCTTTACCTAATTCGAGAAGAAACTGGGTGATGTGAGTTACAAGTTGTTTTTCTATATCCCGTTCTCGTGCTTTTTGAGATACAGACACAAAATCAAACCAATATGGGTCTTTTACTACTTCCTGTGCCATATCCACTGTTAGGGCTGGTAAGGTCTGCGAGAAGTTTGTTTGTCCTTGTCCGTAATGTTCGTAGAATTGTTGCTTGAACTGATTTTCTAAAATGCTTCTGCTCCAACTGTTAGATAGAGTTTGATGTGCATAAAACAATGCTTCTTCTATATTTTGAGCTTTGCTAATTATCACCTTTTGATGTCCCCAAGGAATATCAAAGATAATCTTATAATTATCAGCTATTTGTAATTATCCCTCAACTTGGGGGACAATTGAGTTATTGGGTGAAATATGCATCTGTCCTGCATAAAACTCATAGAAATTCTTACTGTAGTATAGGTTCTGACGGGAAAATCCTTGCATATCAAGAAACTCATTGCGCAAGTCTACTGAAAGCTTGTTTATTACCTTATCACCCCAATTTTGCTCTTTCTGTTTTAGAGAGATCATTTGTCCTAACCGCCAATAAAAGTGTATCAACTCTGTATTAGCCGTTTTTATCATTCGTATTTTAGTAGAACGAATTTGCTGCTTGATGGCTTTTAGCCACTCTATATATTCACTATCTATTGCACTAATAGGATTATCTTTCATGTACCTTTGTTTTTTTGCAAAGTTAAACAATTTAATATAATGATAGTATGTTTTTGAAATACATTCTTTTAGCTTAGTACTGGTGAAAGTTCATAGAATATTCCTAAAGTATTTCTTTGAATCGAATAGTGTTATGCTAATATTTGGTTCCGAAAATCTGTACCTGCTAATATTGCACAAATTGTATCTGTTTCTATTTGTCTTTTAACTCTTGGTTTAACTTGAGACTAAAACCGTAGTATTCTAAAACGAAAAAAGCAGCTATCTGAATTAGATAACTGCTTGATTTTTCAAGTGATCCGCTTGGGGCTCGAACCCAAGACCCCAACATTAAAAGTGTTGTGCTCTACCTGCTGAGCTAGCGAATCAAACCTTTATTGCTGTTAAGCGGGTGCAAAGATAGGTACTTTTATTTAATTTGCAAGGAATATGAGGAAAAAAGTTTGCATTATTTTTCTTCTATACCCTCTATTGGTTGATCTTCAGTGGTTTCTGTCTTATAAATATTTTCTTGATTAATGATGTATCGCTGATAATAGGAGAGCATCAGAGTGGTAAGTGGCAAAGCTATAATCATACCCAGCATTCCCATTAACGATCCCCAAATGGATAGGGAGAGCAGGATAATAGCCGGATTCAGACCGGTAATCTTTCCCATGATACGGGGAACGAGATAGCCATCTTGTATGATTTGTACTACTATAAATACAGCAGCAGCCGAAGCTATGATGATCCAGAAATTATCACCGGTATCCGCAGCTTTCAGAATGGCAAGCATGATAGTGGGGACAAAGCCGATGATTTGTAGGTAAGGTACCATATTCAGTGCACCAATGAATAATCCCAAACCAATGGCCAGCGGGAAATCAATAATCAGAAAACCGATACTGAATAGAATGCCTACGCACAAAGCTACTAATGCCTGTCCGCGGAAATATCTGTTCATGCCGTCTTTTACATCATTCAATATGCCGGTTACAGTTTTACGGTATTTCTTTGGCATCAGGTGTGCCCAGCCTTCGGAAATACTTTCGTAATCAAGCAAAATAAACACTATATATAATAGGATAAGGAAAACGGTGAAGAACCCGAATAAGAGATTGATAGACTCCGATATTAGCGACCATAGTTTAGGAACGGTTACTTTAAGGGCATCCAATATATTCTCCTGGCTGAACATTTGCTCTAAGATGTGCAGGTCAATATTCTGCCGGATAAATTCGGAGAGGGTAGTGGGGACATTGCTTGCTGTATGAGTGGTGCTGAAGTACTCTATCAATAAATCCTTTACCCGCAGGAATTCCTGAATCATGGGCGGTACAAGCAGATAGAACGCAATGCTTCCTATAACGCTGAGAGTAAGCAAAGCACAAAAGATAGATATTATTCTGTTTTTTAGCCGTAGCTTATGCTGGAAGAAGCTTACCAACGGATATATCAGATAAGCAATAAGCCAGGCAAGGAAGAACGGAAGCAATACGCCGCTCAATCGCTTCAGGAGCATTAATACCCCAATGATGATAGCACCGAGAATGACAGCACGGATAAAACTGTCGAATGTAATTTTCTTACGCTCCATAAGGCTTTTGCTTTTTATTTATAGTTTATCCACCGGTGGCAGTCCGGTCCCCCTTTATTGCCCGCAGATAACATTCCCGGCAGAGGGGTTCGTATTCGGCTGTTTCTCCCAGAAGGACTTGTTTGTCGTTCTTGACAGTGCGGTGTGAGAAGGAGGCTAATTGTCCGCACTTCACACAGATAGCGTGGACCTTGGATACTTCATCGGCAATGGCACAAAGTCCCGGCATAGGACCGAAAGGAAGACCGCGGAAGTCCATATCCAGACCTGCTACAATAACACGTATGCCATTATTGGCAAGCTCATTACACACATCAATCAGACCATTATCAAAGAATTGCGCTTCGTCGATACCTACTACATCGATTTCTGAGGTGAACAGCAGGATACTTGCCGATGAATCAATCGGCGTAGAAGCAATGGAATGGCTGTCGTGAGATACAACCTCTTCTTCCGAATAGCGCGTATCGATGGCAGGCTTGAATATTTCTACACGCTGTTTGGCGAATTTAGCGCGTTTCAGACGGCGGATCAGTTCTTCCGTCTTACCAGAGAACATTGAGCCGCATATAACTTCGATTCTTCCTCTACGATTGGTTTCCTGTATATGGTCTTCCGAGAATAATACCATTGTTCTAAAATGTTTATTTTAGCCGCAAAAATAACACTTTTAATGGCTTTCCGATATTTTTTCATTATTTATTTCTACATTTGCGGCATTAACATTTGTGATGCGAAAGGAAATGCAGACATTATTGGACGACATAGAACTGGATATTCAGGAACTGAAATATTTAATGCAAGTTCTTGCAACAGACGCCAACCCTACATTGAAGGTAGTAGCTAAACGGAATATACAGCAGATGCGTGCACGACTGGATGCTTTGCAGAAACTGCTGGACGAAACTCCCGTAGAGGAAGTTGCCATTCCTGAAGCTCCTGTCGTTCCAGTGGTTATTCCCGAACCGGCCGCTGCTCCTGAACCGGTTAAACCGATTCCTGTAGAACCAGTCGTTGTTGAAATCACCAAGCCGGTAGAGGTCGTATCTCCCAAGCTTGAGTCCACGCCCAAGCCCGAGTCTGAACCGTCCGCAATAATATCTTCTGCATCGCCTATTTTAGCAGAACGGATAAAACCGGCCACTGATCTGCGGCATGCTATCAGTCTGAATGACTCATTCCGTTTTGCCCGTGAGATTTTTGGCGGTGATACTGCCCGCATGAATGAAGTGATACGACAGTTGGGCGCTGCTCCTTCATTAGAAAAGGCATTGGAACTCTTTTCTTCTACCGTTAATCCTGATGAAGAGAATGAAACGGTGGTTGATTTTATAGAACTTCTTAAGAAATACTTCAGCTAAAGCAATTACGGATATGGGAAAACTTTATGTAGTGCCTACTCCGGTAGGAAATTTGGAAGATATGACATTCCGGGCTATTCGTATTCTGAAAGAGGCGGATTTGATTCTTGCCGAAGATACGCGCACTTCCGGAATCTTACTGAAGCATTTTGAAATAAAGAACGCAATGCAATCCCATCATAAGTTTAATGAACATAAAATGGTGGAAAGTGTTGTTAATAGAATAAAGGCAGGTGAAACTGTTGCGTTAATATCGGACGCAGGTACACCGGGAATCTCTGATCCGGGCTTTCTGGTAGTGCGTGAGTGTATTCGCAACGGTATTGAGGTACAATGTTTGCCGGGGGCTACAGCTCTTGTGCCGGCTTTGGTTGCTTCGGGCTTACCGAATGAAAAATTCTGTTTCGAAGGTTTTCTTCCGCAGAAGAAAGGACGTATGACACGTCTGAAGATATTGGCAGAGGAACGCCGGACCATGGTGTTTTATGAGTCTCCCCACCGTCTGGTGAAAGCGCTGACTCAGTTTGCAGAGCATTTCGGTGCGGAACGTCAGGCATCTGTATCCCGGGAGATCTCGAAGATGCACGAAGAAACGGTGCGTGGCACTCTGACTGAATTGATTGAGCATTTCACAGCCAATGACCCGCGTGGAGAAATAGTAATAGTAGTAGCAGGAATAGACGATTAAATAACTTCATTAACCAACGTAAAACAAAAGCGTATGAAAAAGTTAGCAGTTTTAATTGTATGTGCGGCCGTTATGGCATCGTGCGACGGCTTGTCAGGTGGAAGTAAAGACCAACTGAAAGCTGAAAATGATTCTCTTTTGATGGAACTTACTCAGCGTAATGCTGAACTGGATGAAATGATGGGTACTTTCAATGATATCTCTGAAGGCTTCCGCCAAATCAATGCCGCCGAAAGCCGCGTAGACTTGCAGCGTGGTGCGGTTTCAGAAGGTTCTTTATCAGCTAAGCAGCAAATAGCCACTGATATTGAATTTATCCAGAAACAAATGCAGGAAAACAAAGAGCAGATCGCTAAACTGGAAGCTATGCTGAAAAGTAGCAAGAATAACTCTACCCAGTTGAAGAAAGCTGTAGAATCTCTGACCCAGGAATTGGTAGCCAAAACCCAGCGTATCGAGGAATTGCAGGCTGAACTTGCCTCCAAGAATATTCGTATTCAGGAACTGGATGCAGCTGTGACTGGCCTGTCAACTGACAAAGAAGTGCTTACTGCCGAAAATGAAGCAAAAGCTAAAACCGTAGCTGAGCAGGATAAGGCACTGAACACCGCTTGGTTTGTTTTCGGAACAAAGAAAGAACTGAAGGATCAGAATATTCTGACAAATACCGGTCTCTTCCAGAAAAAGCAAGTGCTTAAGGATAGTGATATCAATAAGGATTACTTTACTCAGGTTGATATTCGTACAACGAAAGAAATTAAGTTGTATTCCAAGAGTGCAGATGTCTTGACCACTCATCCGGCAGGTTCTTATGCTTTGGAGAAAGATGATAAAGATCAGCTCGTTCTGAAGATTACGAATCCGAAAGATTTCTGGAGCGTATCCAGATACCTGGTTATCCAAGTAAAATAACTTAATTAAATTATAAGAATGGCAGGGAAGGGTTATCCCTGCCATTTTCTTTTTATATGCAGTACAAGAATATTTTTTTCGACCTAGACGATACTCTCTGGGCCTTTTCTTTTAATGCCCGTGATACATTTGAGGAAATGTATCGCAAATATGAATATGATCGCTATTTTCGGTCTTTTGAACATTTCTATGAACTCTATGAGAAGCGTAATATCGAATTGTGGGCAGAATATGCAGATGGAAAAGTGACAAAGGAAGAATTGAATCGTCAACGTTTTCTCTATCCGCTGGAGGCAGTAGGAGAGGGGGATGCGGCTTTAGCGAAAGCTTTTTCTGATGACTTCTTTGCGGTTATTCCTACAAAAAGCAGATTGATGCCCCATGCGCAGGAAGTGCTGGAATATTTGGCACCTAAATATAATCTTTATATCCTCTCCAATGGATTTCAGGAACTGCAATGCCACAAAATGCGTTCTGCCGGAATTGACCATTATTTCAAGAAAGTAGTTCTATCAGATGATATTGGTGTCTTGAAGCCATGGCCCGAGATTTTCCATTTTGCCATGTCGGCTACTCAGTCTGAACTGCGTGAATCGTTGATGGTGGGTGACAGCTGGGAAAATGATATAACGGGTGCTCAGGGAGTAGGCATGCATCAGGTGTTCTATAATGTAACGGGACGTACCGAGTTTTCATTTAAGCCTACTTATCAGATTACAGATTTGAAAGAGTTGCTCCAATTGTTGTGACATTGAGGGATTAGTTGTAATTTTGTCAGCGTAAACACATAATTTGCAGCTATGGATACTATTTTACCTTTCGCTTTGCTTTGTTTCACTTCTTTCTTTACGTTGACAAATCCTCTCGGGACTATGCCTGTCTTTCTGACCATGACCCATGGAATGACGGATAAGGAGCGACAGTCTGTAGTGTCTCGTGCTACATTAGTAGCTTTCATCACGATTATGGTCTTTACCTTTGCAGGTCAGTTCCTGTTCAAGTTCTTTGGGATCTCTACAAATGGTTTTCGTATAGCTGGTGGTGTCATCATCTTTAAAATCGGTTTTGATATGTTGCAAGCACGTTATACACAAATGAAATTGAAAGATGAAGAAATTAAAACTTATGCCGATGACATCTCCGTCACCCCTTTAGGGATTCCGATGCTTTGCGGTCCCGGTGCCATAGCAAACGCCATTGTGTTGATGCAGGATGCCCATACTATCCAAATGAAAGGTGTACTGATTGGTATGATCGCCTTTATCTACTTGATTACATTTTTCATCTTGCGTGCCTCTACGCGACTGGTAAAAGTATTAGGGGAAACGGGAAATAATGTGATGATGCGCCTGATGGGACTTATTCTGATGGTAATCGCTGTGGAGTGTTTTGTGAGTGGGGCAAAGCCGATATTGGTGGATATTTTGAAAGAAGGATTGATATAAAAATACCCCCAAATGTCAGGTTGGACATTCGGGGGTATTTAAAATGTTCAGTTATCGTATGATTATCACCATGGATAATTTACATTCCAGATAAATGCTACGGTCTGATACCAACCCAGACTAACGCTGCTTCCACCTTCATCATAACCTACCAAGGCATTGATTATATAGAGGTTACCATCGTTTTCGAATGCACAGTTGTTCTTACCCGGTGTGTAGGCAAAGTAATAGTTGCCATCGTCTGCACTCGCTTCACCCATTTTCTGAACCGTAGTTGGGAATCCGACAGGTGCTCCATTAGCGGCATTAACGGTGAACTGTATGTGGTGTCCCTTTTCCAAAGTCACTCCTGTTGCACCGGCTGCTGTTTCTGAATAATAGTAGGGACTTACCAGTCGGTACAAACCATTACCACCTTCTGCCTTTTCTATATCCACTTTTACACCGTCACCTACCAAACCGTTATCGTCGATGGTTCCTGACCATGAAGTATAGAACTGAGCGCTACCGGCTGCTACCCAATTGTACAATTTGCTTAAATTAATTGTTGTGGTAGAATTGCCTGATACAGAGGTATTATCCTTTGCTATGGAAAGAGTCGCTTTATAAGAAACGCCTACTTGAATGTCACCTACTGCAATCGTATAAATGGCGGTATTACTACCATCTGCAAATGTTACCTCAGCCGGTCCGCTCAATGCAGGATCGTTAAATTTTGCATCTACGGCAATGGTCGATGCACCTACATTGGTATTGCGTGTCAGAGAAACTTTGATTTCAGTCAACGTTTCAGTACCTGCTACGCTATAGGTTTGTTCGCTCTGGTCGAACGTATATTTCACTTCGCTGTCTATCGGGGCTTTGTCCCAATAACCATCGGTACTACAGCCGACAAACATGACAGCCGCTACCGACAGCGCTATGGATAGAATTGATTTATTGAAATTCATATAATGCTATTTTTTCAGTTTGTTACCTATGTTCATTAGTTGTCTGTAACCGGAGACGGAATTGATGTTACCGGATTATTGTCTGATGCCGAGATCAATGAGTTACCTTGTTCTTCACTTTCAGGGATACGGTAGATCAAGGTGTTATCACCAGCCGGCACGTTAAATACATAAGCGGCAGGGAATCCGGCTCCACGACGGTCGATACCTTTGTTCAGTCGCAGAATATCAAAATAAGAAAGGCCCTCACCCCAAAGTTCAATACGGCGTTGCTGCCATACTGCATCCTGTACAGCTGTTGCACTGGAAGCGGTACAAACATAGGCAGGGTCACGATAGTCATTTACAAACTTTTGTAAAGTAGCTGCGCCGGTTGAAGGATTTCCCCCCATAGCTTGTGCTTCTGCCAAAATCAAATACATTTCTTCCACACGCATCAGAGGAATGTCGCTTGCGTTGGTGCTTTGAGCCATTACTCCTTTATAAGGACCGTATTTCATTTGGGTATAAGCGGGGCAACCATATTTCGTAGCTTGGGCTACTTGTGTTGCATTCAAATTGTCAGAGTGCTTATTGGCATCGAGCCACCATCCTTTACGAACGTCTGTATCAGGAATCTCATTATACAACTTCTTGTTGATCATACGCCATGCTCCTACTGAAGCGTATCCATAATTCAGTGATCCCATATGTGAAGGGAAATTCACAATACCGGAAGTTACTACACGGTCTGTTTCAGCGATTACAATGGCCCACATCCAAGAGTGGTCACTGCTTTCTGTAAAGCCCGGAGCACCTGCTTCTTCGCGGCTATAAGGTGTACCGCTACCGTTGATGGCTTTTTGAGCGTCTTCAGCTGCCGCAGTCCAATTTTGCATGGTCAGATTGACACGTGCACGTAAACCATAAGCCACTTCCTTGCTGATATAGCGCTTATCGGTACCGCGGGTCTTGTCAGTAGCTTCTAATAAAGATACAGCTTTGTTCAGGTCACTCATGATCTGATCGTAAACTTCTTGCACGGTAGACCGGGCGCAACCATTAGCAGCAGCCTCATTGGCATTTTCGTTTGTAATCAGAGGAACACAAGGCTTGCTTTCATTCCCTTTATAAGTATGCTGATACATCTGAGCCAATACGAAATAATCGAATGCACGTATAGACAAAGCTTGTGCTAGGTAGTACTTTAGAGAGCTATCTTCCGTAGCCGGGTCGATGGTACTCACTACTCCATTAGCAGTATAGATCTGGTTGTACATCGTACGCCATAATATGTTTGTCGGGCGATAGTTAAAGAAAAGATCCTCAAAAGTCATGGAACGGGTAAACCAGTTATAGTTTATATCTAAACCAACCATATCCGTGCCGCGGCTGTCCAAGTTCAGCATAATTGAACCATAACCGAAGTCGTCGTGTCCAAAAGAAGTGGGGATGGCATTGCCATATACACTGAACATCGCAGTGATACCCGTTACACTTGCCGATACCATTTCTGGGTCGTTTTTAACAACTTCTTCTTTCTGGTCGCTTGTAACAACAGCACCCAGCGGTTCGGTATCCAAATCATTACACCCCACAAGCAATACACTTGCAAGTGCCGATGCGAATATTTTAAATTTTATATCTTTCATTGTTATTCTGCTTTATAGTTAGTATAGTTTAGAACGTTAATTTCACTCCTGCCGAAATACTGCGTAATGCACCATACGTAGAGGTGGTAGATGATACATAACCTTGACGTGGATCTAATCCCTTACGTGCAGCAAACAATGCAACATTGTCGGCAGCACCATAAACTCTAAGTGATTCTATTCCCAAGTTGCGTACGATTCTTTTCGGTAATGTATAACCTAAAGTAATATTGTTAATAGACAAGTAGTTGGAAGAAACAATCCAGCGGTCGGAGCTTGAACCTGCATCATAGTTTTCGGTTGCACACAAACGAGGAACATCTGTATTCGGGTTCTCTGCCGTCCAAGCTTTAGCAATGTCCTTATGCCAGTTGTAACCGGCATTACTGTTGCTGCCACCATGCATCAAGTCTTGATAAGTATAATCCCACAGTTTACCACCCAGCTGATAAGAGAACTGGATAGAAAAATCAAAACCATAGAAATCCAAGCTAGTACCAAAACCACCATAGACGGTCGGAAGCAAATCACCGGTAGCTTCTTTGCAATTAGAAGCGACAGCATAGTCTGCTGTTGTATAAGCGTTTCCTTCATCATCTTTCGCCCAGAACAAAGATTGTCCGGTAGTGGGGTCAACACCTGCATATTTCACTAGATAAAGTTGGTACATAGATTCACCTTCGCGATAAATACGTGAACCACTGATTAATTCACCATTCAAATCAGGATGCAGCTTATTTACTTTATTTTTCAGGAAAGTAGCATTCCCAAAAATGTTCCACTTCAAATTATTGATATCAATCGGAGTATAATTCAATTCAATTTCTACACCCGAGTTAGTCATTGAACCAATGTTCATTGGAATAGAACTGTAACCGTTGGAGTTTGCTACCGGCTTATTATAAAGCATGTCGCTAGTCTTACGGTTGAAATATTCTATGGTACCTTCTAATTTATGGTTGAGCAGTGTGAAGTCAGTACCTATATTGAAGGAGTTACTTTTTTCCCAAGTGATGTCTGGATTACCTTTATAATAAAGTGTACCATCCGAGAATATACCATTAGCACCGGTCATGGAGTATTGATCCAGATACGGATAGTAGTTTGCATAACCGTTTCTCAGCAATGCATCGTTACCTTGCTGGCCAAACGAAGCCTTTAGTTTCAACATATCAATCCATTCTGTATTTTCCAAAAATGCTTCTTTGCTGATAACCCATGCGACACTGGCCGACCAGAAGTTACCCCAACGCTTGTCGGGATGGAAACGAGAAGAAGCGTCGCGACGGTAAGAAGCACTGGCAAAGTATTTTTCATCAAAGTCGTAATTGATTCGACTGATAATGCCTCTGGTAGAATATTCGTCACGAGCACCACCACCACGTTTGTTATCGATAGTGTTGTTTACCGTGAAATCATAATCCTTATAAAGATTCTGCCCGGTTGCATAACTATATTCATAGCGGTAGTCATAGCTCTCATAACCTAACAGAACATCGAAATTGTTCATGCCGAAGCTTTTCTTATAGGTAGCCAGGTATTGCTGGTTGAAGGCGGATGTACGTATGTGTTCTTGTTGTGCAGTACCACCGTAACTTGCAGACTGTCCATAATACTTGTTACCCAAAACATTATAACGTGTATTATCAATATAGGCACCTAATGAACCTGTTAGTTTCAGTCCTTCAATTGGGGACAACTCGATGAACCATTTACCGTTAAGGATATCCATCAGGTATTCTTCTTTATTATAAAGCAAGTCACCCTTGGGGTTTGACATGGACATAAAGTTACGCGTGCTGTTTGTACTGCTACCATCACCATAATCATAAATCTTGTTACCTGAATTCTTGTCGTAAGCTAGTGAACCATCAGCGTTACGTACATACATCGGATAAACTGGAGCAATATTATTTGCCAGTAAGAAAGCGTTTCCTGAAGAAGCAGTAGCTGTTTGGTCGCCCGGATATTTGCTCTTAGAGTTAGTATATCCTAAGCTGGTGCCGAATTTTAGCCACTTTTTTGCTTGGTAGTCTACATTCAAACGCGTAGAAATACGATTGAAACCTGAATTTTCGATAACACCGTTATCTTCCAGGTAACCGGCAGAGAAATAGTAGTTCAAACGGTCTGTACCACCTGATACGCTCAAGTTATACTCTTGACGCATTTGACTGGAGATCGTTCCATCTGTCCAATCATCCGGAGTATAGTAATATTGTCCGTCACTATAGCCCAACTTCGCATTTGGATTGATTTTACCATCCATACCGATAAGACCTTCACCTTGAGGCAACGTATATATTTGGTAACCAATTGCAGGGAACAACTGTGCGTTAGCATAGGTGTGCGCTGCTTCTGGAGTACGTCCCAATTTGTAATAAGCAGCATTGTAATGAGCCTTGTAGAGAGTCTCCATGTACGTATCAGGGTTTTCCATCACATCGTATTTACCTACTTGACGAGAATTGCTACCCCAACGTGCATCTATAGATACACGCGCATTACCATCCTTACCTTTTTTAGTGGTTACCAAAATAACGCCGTTAGCACCACGTGCACCATACAAAGCAGCTGCGGCAGCATCTTTCAGTACAGTCATAGTTTCAATATCCTGTGAATTGATAGAAGAAATATCACCATCAAAAGGAATTCCATCTACTACGTATAACGGATTGCTGCTGGATGCCATAGAACCAATACCACGAATACGTACTGTGGCTGAAGTTCCTGGTTGGCCGTTGCTGCTTGTAGTTTGTACACCGGCTACACTACCCGACAATGCGTTGGTAATGTTGGATACTTGGCGCTTTTCTAGTTTATCTGCCTTTACAACACTCGCAGATCCGGTAAATGCAGACTTCTTTGCAGTACCGTAAGCTACCACTATAACTTCGTCAAGCATCTCTGAATCAACCTTCATAAAGACCTTCATAGTAGGTTTAATAGCCACTTCTTGTGTCTGCATACCAATGTACGAAACCTGCAAAGTCTTCGCAGAACTTGGTACGTTCGATAAAGTAAAATCACCATCTACACCGGTAATAGTACCAAGTTGAGTACCTTTTACCAATACAGAGGCTCCAATAACTGGCTGCCCATCTTCTTCAGAAATCACAACACCCGTGATTGTCTGAGTTTGGGCAGTTACTAGGCCTATTCCAACAAAAAGACAGGCCAATAACAGCATTAATTTTCTTTTCATAAATTCTCTCTTAAAGTTTAACTTTACATTAATTGTTTCTTTACTCTAACAAAATGCAAATATATTAATAAAACTGAAACGAACAATTATTTTGTTGAAAAAACCTTGTAAATCTATCAATTTGTTAATCAAATGCTTGTTTTTATGCTTAACAGCAGCTTTTTTGCACTTAAAAAACCTAAATGACATTCTGATTGCTATCACTCTGAAGCACCTCTCAGGCTATCATTCCTTAATAGATACCTCACCTTTTAAACTAAAAGTGTTAAAAATGTGCATTGGGAGGATTAATTTGAAAGTCATTTTACGTAGATTTACCTTTTTTATAAAGGAAATACAAAACAAAAAACACTTTGTAAAGCGTACTTTTACAGATATTAAGTCTTCTTTATTTCTTGTATAGCACATTATTTCGTCTTATTTGTTCATAGTATTAACTAAAACAACTAAAGATGAACAAGATTATTTACAGTTTAGTGTACAACCGGAAAAAGAGCCTTAATAAACGAGGCGTAGCTTTAGTACAGGTAGAAGCTTACTTGAATAGGAAGAAGAAGTACTTCTCTACTAAAGTCTATCTGAGACCGGATCAATGGGATGCGAAAAAACTACTAGTAAAAAACCATCCTAATGCAGATGCCTTAAATCGATTGATTTATGAGTTTATGGCCATGATAGAAAAGCGCGAACTTGAGCTCTGGCAACAGGGTAAACCTATCACTTTGGAGATATTGAAAGAGATGCTTTCTGAACAGCAAGAACAGGAAGATAAATCTTCATTTATACCTTTTTTTAAGCAGGAAGTGATGACTTCCGGCTTAAAGGAAAGTACCAAGCGTAATCATCTCTCTACGCTTGCACTATTGCAAGATTTTAAAAAGAATGTAACATTCTCTGATTTAACTTTTGAGTTTGTATCTTCATTTGAATATTTTCTGCAATCGAAAGGGTATCATACTAACACCATAGCTAAACATATGAAGCATTTAAAACGGCATATCAATGTAGCTATTAATAATATATGGATATACAAAAATATGCCTTCAGGAAATATAAGATCAAAACCGTAGAAAATGGACATACGCATTTGGCGCCGGAGGAGTTAGAAAAAATGGAAACATTGCAATTGACTGGAAGATATATAAAATACCAGAAGACATTGGATGCATTTCTATTCTGTTGTTACGCAGGTATGAGATATTCCGACTTTGTAAATATGAAGCCGGAAAACATTGTGGAAATGCATCAGGAGACCTGGTTAATCTATAAGTCTATCAAAACCGGTACAGAAGTCCGACTTCCATTATATTTATTATTCAACGGAAAGGGAATTCAGATTTTGAATAAGTATCAGGCAAATCTACAAGATTTTTTTCATTTGAGAGATAATTCGAACGTGAATAAAGAGTTGATTATCATTACCCGATTAGCCGGGTTATCTAAAAAAGTGTCATTCCATACAGCACGACATACTAATGCAACGTTATTGATTTACAATGGTGTTAATATTACAACCGTGCAAAAACTTTTAGGGCATAAGAGTGTGAAAACTACGCAAATATACACTAATGTTATGGATATGACAATAATAAGTGATTTGGAGAAAAACCACTCATTAGCTCATCGTAAAAAAGGAAAATAAGTCTCGTTGAATTAAGGTGTAACCGTTTGCCATGAAGCTTTAGGAATATTGGATAATTGAGTTACACCTTTTTTATGATTTCACATATCTGGTCTATTTGAGATTCTGTTCTATTTCTCTTCTTTTTCAGTTTCTTGTATTATCTGTCTTTCATATTTAAATAGTAATATAAAGGAACTTAAGAAGCATCACATGCAATGTTGCCATAATATGCCTATTCCATAGCCCAAATACTATTTAAAGAATAATCTAAAATGAGAGTTATAATTACAAATAAGCAGATAACAATCTTTAGTAACAATGCTAATAATCAAAGTATTACAATGTGTCTATTTCTTGTCGACAAGAAATTAAGAGTTTGTCGACAAGGAGTTAACTTCTTGTTCTCAAACTCCTAACTTCTTGTTAGCAGTAAACGACATTCCTGACTTTTATTCAACAAGGTGTTCCATATAAAAATTCTTTCTGAATCACTTGGAAGCTTATCCTATTTTATTATCTGTGTAAATGAATATATCCATATTTAGAATTAATATATGTCAAAAAAATAAGACCATATAATATACTTCCCTTATGTATGTAATTTACCGATATGTTCCCAATATACTCTTCAAGCATTTCATACATATAAATGTTTTTTCGAACCTATAGTATTGGAATTATAATTCATCGCTTAGCCTTATTATCTATTAATATCTTGATAAACAGAATATTGATGTATAAATAAAGGATCATTTGAGTAGATACATGCTTACAAAACTATTTATTATATATCTGGTAATTAGCTATTTACCAAATTGCAATTATCTCATAAAAAGTTCTTCTGGCATTTATTTCTCATTGATTATCAATAAAATATCATCTACTAAGTTCTGCGAAAACGCTTCAGATTTCGTTTATTGGTATGCAGACACAGGAGGTTGCAGTCAAACCTAACTTGAAGGTTGTAATGAGAGGCAATGCCGAAGCTTTGGACGAAGTTGTGGTAATTGCCTACGGTACCGCTAAAAAAGAATCATTGACAGGTTCTATTTCGGTAGTTGACAATAAAAAGATCGAGAAACGTATTACAACCAGTGTGACCGGCGCGCTTGAAGGTGCCGCACCGGGCGTACAAGTAAATAATACCTATGGCGAACCGGGACAAGCTCCCGAGATTCGCATCCGCGGTTTCGGTACATTGGTGTCAGGTGCTTCAAGTCCTCTGTATGTAGTAGATGGAGTTCCTTTTGATGGAAACATGGCCGAACTAAACTCTAACGATATTGAGAGCATGTCCATCTTGAAAGATGCCGCCTCAGCTGCATTATATGGTAACCGTGCTGCTAATGGTGTAGTCCTCATTACGACCAAAAGTGGACGTAATACTAACAAACCAAGTATTACACTACAGGTAAATCAGGGTATATATAACAGAGGTATTCCCGAGTATGAACGTCTGGATGCAGACCGTTGGATGGAAGCAAGTTGGATGGCCAAGAAAAACTCTATGATGAGCAATACCGGGATGTCAGAAAACGAGGCGGCCGCATATGCCACGAGCCACCTAATCAGTGAGTCTATCGGCCGAAACATTTATAATGCTGCTGACGACAAGCTGTTCGACAATAACGGAAAGCTGATAGCTACTCGTCTGACTGGTTATGACGACCTTGACTGGCAGGATGCCATTGAACGTAACGGACATCGCCAAGAATACAACTTGTCGGCTGCTGCATCCGGACAAAAATATAATGTATATTCGTCCGTAGGCTATTTGAATGAAAAAGGATATGTGAAGGCTACCGGTTATGAACGTTTCTCAGGCCGTATCAATACTACTTATACTCCCAATAAATGGTTTAAGGGAGGTGTGAATCTTACAGGATCTTGGACTAAACGCAACTATAATAGTAATGCCAGCGGTAATGCGTATGCCAATCCATTTTACATAGCCCGCTATATGGCGCCGGTATATCCTGTTTATTTACACAATGCTGATGGCACATATCAATTGGACGCTGCAGGAGACAAAATATATGATACTACTTCCCCTTATTTAAGCAACCGCCATATAGCATATGAAATGTTGTTCAACAAGCAGGAAAGCGTACGTAACGTATTAGGCGGACAAGCTTTTGCCACAATCTCATTACCTTATGGAGTGTCATTGACTGTAAAAGGTGACCTGAATAACAGTACTTCCAATAATAAGAAGTACGACAATCCGGAAATAGGTGACGGTGCTACCAACGGTGGTCGTTTGACTAGTTATGCTTACCAGTACAGAACCACAACCTTGCAAGAAATCGTAAATTGGAGCTACCAGTTCAATAACGTACATAATGTTGAAGTTATGGCAGCTCACGAAAGCTACAGTTGGGAACGTAAATATACAGCAGGAATGAATACCGGCATGGCAGTAGATGGAAATCTTACTATGGGGAACTTTCTCAATAACTCTTATTTCACGGGAAGTGATGATGAAGACAAAACGGAATCTTATCTGGCACGTCTGAAATACAACTATGATGATCGCTATTTCTTGGAAGGTTCGTTCCGTCGTGACGGTTCTTCACGTTTCCACAAAGATAACCGTTGGGGTAACTTCTACTCCGTAGGTGCAAGTTGGAACATGAAACAGGAATCTTTTTTGCAAGATGTTGACTGGTTAGATGCATTAAAACTGCGTGCTTCCTACGGTGAAGTGGGTAACAATATGGGCGTCAGCCTTTATGGACACATGGCTCTTTATACTATCGACAAGAACGGTGGTGAAGCTGCGTTGGTAAAACAGTCACTTTCTGCACCGGATATTAAATGGGAAACGACTCAGACCGTAGACATCGCTGTAGAAGGACGTCTGTTTAACCGCCTGAACTTCCAAATAGGCTACTTCGACAAGCGCTCTAAAGATTTACTATTTGAGGTTCGTCTGCCGCTTTCGGCTGGCTCTTATCCTTGGGTTGCTGATACTGCCCCGATGAACCTGACACAATACAAGAATATCGGTACCGTTTCCAACCGTGGCTGGGAAATCTCTTTGAATGCTGACATTATCAATAATAACGACTGGAAATGGAACTTTGGTGTGGACGCTACTTTCTTGAAGAACAAAATTGTGAAACTGCCTGACGGAAAAGATATTCTGCACGGTATGCAGAACTATTCTGAAGGGCATTCCATCTACGAATGGTACACTTACCACTTCGAAGGCGTGGACCAGATGACTGGTACTTCTCTCTATACACTGGATCCGGATAAGAAGGCTACTGCCGAAGAAGCTGGTGCATTGGCTACCATCAATGGTACAGATTATGCCACTGCCACTTCATACGCCAAACGTGATTGGGCAGGTAGCGCACTTCCCACAGTCTATGGATCTATCAGTTCGGCGCTTTCTTGGAGGAATTGGGATTTGAATATGTTGTTCACCTATTCTTTAGGTGGCAAGACATATGATGGCAGTTATGCTAGCCTGATGGGAGTATCCGAATCAGGTGCTTCTGGTAACGCTTACCATAAGGATATCCTAAACTCTTGGAAAGAAGTTCCCACCGGTATGACGGAAACTTCCGCCAACCGCATCAATCCGAATGGAACTCCGCGTGCCGATTTTCATAAGTCATCCGACTTGAATGCCGCTAGCGACCGTTGGCTGACCAGCTCTTCTTATTTGGTATTCAAGAATTTGAACCTGTCTTACAGTCTACCTAAAAGTTGGCTGAAGAACATAGGATTGGAAGGGTTGTCATTGACTGCCGGTGTAGAAAACCTTTTTACACTAACCTCACGTAAGGGACTAAATCCGCAATATTCGTTTAATGGAGGTTCGGATGATACGTATGTAACAGCCCGTGTATATAATTTCGGTTTGACTGTAAAATTCTAAAGATATAACCATATAATTCGTATTAGAAATGAAAAAAATACTTAATAAATTGTTCACAGGTAGCCTATTGGCATGTATGGTGTTAGTGTCCTCCTGTGCCGGTGACTATTTGGATACCGCTCCTACCGATTCAACGGGAGCATCCGATGCCGTAGGGACCACGGCAAATGCAATGAAAGCATTGAACGGTATAGCCAAAATTATGACTACCCAGCAGTATTATTTTGGTCAGGGATTTGCAGGCGAAAACAACATCATGGCTCATTATGAAAACTATCCGAGCGAGAATTACTTATATAATATGTATGCTTCCGGGTGGTCACCTATTCATAATCAAGAATTCCATACACGCACTAACTCTATTTATGATGCATACGCATGGTACTACTATTATACTATCATTGGTAATGCGAACACTATTCTTACCAATATTGATAATGCCGAAGGACTTCAAACTGAAAAAGATTTTGTCAAGGCTTCAGCACTGACTTTCCGTGCATACGCTTTCGAAAAGTTAGTGCACTATTACTGTTGGCGATGGCAGGATTCCAATAACGGCGCTTCACAAGGACTCGTGCTCCGTATTGATGAATCTACTGGCGGACAAGGCTATGCTACTCTGGCTGAGACGTATGCTCAAATCTACAAAGATTTGGATGAAGCAATTGCCTTGTATAACCAGAGTGGTATGGACCGTGATGCCGCACAAGTATGGATGCCGAATGTAAATGTTGCTCATGCAGTCTATGCTCGTGCTGCTATAACTAAGCAAGATTACACCAAAGCTCTGTCCGAAGCCAAACTCGCCCGCCAAAATTATCCGCTTATGAGTAACGCTGAATATCAATCTGGTTTCTGCAATCCGACGAGTGAGTGGATTTTCGGTTGTTTCGGCGGTTCGCAAGAAAATAATTGGTATTGGAGTTATGGTACTCAGTTTGCTTGTAACGGATATTATGCGAGTGCAAACAATACTGGTGCTGGGGCCATTGGGCGTGAGCTTATTAACCGCATCCCGGACAATGATGCCCGCAAAGCGCTGTTCTTGACGGAAGACAAATTCCCCGGCTATGATTTTAATGATGGTTCAGCCATGGATTTGACTTACGGTATTCTTGGACTGGGTAAAGGCGAAGAAGCTGACTTGCTTTGGGAAGACGCCGCAGAGTATTGCCAGAGAATGGCGGTAAGTGGACTTGCCGCTCCTTATCAATCTGGCTATATGTATTTGGGTGGACAGTTGAAATTCTATGTATTTGATACTCCGGGGGTAAGCTATCTGCCTTTCATTCGTTCATCAGAAATGGTATTGATTGAAGCAGAAGCCAACTACTTCTTGAACAATGAACCGGATGCACAAGCCGCTCTGATAGAGCTGAATGCTACCTCTGGACGTAATCCTGAATATACTTGTACTAAAATCGGTGAAGCCCTTTGGAACGAAATCATGGATTATCGTGAACTTGAACTTTGGGGTGAAGGCTTTGCCTGGAGCGATTACAAAAGATGGAATCGTTCTGTAGTGCGTAAAGGATTCGCTGATGGAGGTAATGCACATATTTCCATTGCGAAAACGATCCCAGCTGATGGTGCAAACAAATGGACTTGGGATGTGCCCTTGAATGAAACCGATTACAACGATGAATTAAATCTTGCAGGAAAATAATTCTATCAGAACACATTGGCGGAATTAATTCATTACCATACCGATATGAACTATGATTCCGTCAACAATACGAATAAAGTCTTCTTAAAATAAAGTTGTTTTAGATGAAATGCACCCTAAAAGTTTTATATATGACTTTTAGGGTGTTTTCTTATATCTATTTTCTCTAATTGAATCTGTAATTCACTATTATATAAGAGAATAAATATTGATTTAATATAGGCTAATTGCAAGTTAGAGTAAATGTTCTATTTATCTTTTTTATCGATACAGTTATTTGTTGTTTGTGAGAATGAAATTGTTCGTATTAAGCTCAACTGTACATAGTACTTTTTTATTGAAAAATCAAGACTACATGGTAAATTATTGATATACATGCAATTTACCAATCTGGTTTGGGTAGAAAATTTAAGTATTTCATACATTTCAATCTCTACTTGAACCCATAGTATTAGTTTTATCACTCATTTATATTCACAGTCAAGCAGTAACTAGCTAATAACTAAGTATTTGAAAATCAAACAGAGGAACTTTTAGGTAGATACAAATATATGTTCATGTTCTGTATATATCTAGTTTCTAGATATTTAATAAATTATATTTGTCTTGATTTGAGTTCTATAAATATATATTTGTTATTGATTATCAACAAGATACAACCTACCGAGTTCTGCGAAAACGCTTCAGATTACGTATATTGGTATGCAAGCACAGGACGTTGCAATAAAACCGAATGTAAAGGTTATTATGAAGTCGGATACTGAAATGCTGGATGAAGTAATGGTCATAGCCTATGGTACCACAAAGAAAGAGTCTTTTACTGGTTCTGCGGAAGTTATCAAGTCTGAGAAGTTGAAAGAAAGACCAGTTGCAAACGTTACGAAAGCATTGGACGGTATGGTTGCCGGTGTGCAAACCACTTCAGGTTCAGGGCAGCCGGGATCAGGCTCTTCTGTAGTAGTCCGTGGTTATGGCTCTATCAATTCATCACAATCACCGTTGTATGTAGTGGATGGTGTTCCCTATGATGGTAACATTTCAGCAATCAATCCTAATGACATTGAAACGATGACAGTTCTTAAAGACGCTTCTGCTGGTGCTCTTTATGGTTCTCGTGGTGCAAATGGTGTGATTATGATTACTACCAAAAAAGGTAATTCCGGTAAGGTAAAAGTGAACTTGAAAGCAAATTGGGGTGTTTCCTCACGTGCTATTCCACGTTATGAAACGATGGACGAAGCCGGTTATTTAGAAACAATCTTCCAGTCATATAAGAATAATCAGATTATCAACGGTGGAGTTTCTCCGGAGTTGGCAGGTGTTGCTGCATTAGAGGCTATGAAAAGTGGATCCACTGCTATGCTAGGCCAGAACGAACAGTATAACCCTTTTAATTATAGTATTACAGAACTGATCGATCCTGTGACAGGAAAAGTACGTAGTGATGCCAAATTAAGATATAGTGAAGACTGGATGGATGAAGCTTTAAAAAGCAATCCTTTACGTCAAGAGTATGTTGCTTCGTTCAGTGGTGGAAGCGACAAAACCAAATATATGTTTTCTTTAGGCTATCTTGATGAAGAAGGTCTGTTAAAGACAACAAAATTCAACCGGTATAATGGACGTTTGAACATAGATTCTGAAGTTACAAACTGGTTAAAAGCCGGAATGAGCGCCAACTACTCTCGCAATGAAAGTAATACAGCTGTTGAAAATTCATCCGGTTCATCCAATGTTTGGTATAGTGCACAATTAATGGCTCCTATTTTCCCTGTTTTTGAGAAAGATGCCAATGGTGCTACGATTTATGACAATTTGGGAAATGCCGTTTTTGACTATGGTAAAAACAGACCGGCTGGTGCCAGTTCAGAGTGGAACACAATTGCTACCTTATATGATGATATGTATTCTACTCAAAGCGATAACTTGAGTGGACGTGTATATGCGGAATTAGGTGATTTGAAAAATACATTCTTGCAAGGATTGAAATTCTCTGTTAATTATGGCTTTGACTTAATCAATTCAGCCGGAGCAACTTATTATAATCCATACAACGGCAACTCTGTAGCCGTAAAAGGTACTATACAGAAAGCTACTGCACGTACATTCAGCTATACTTTCAATCAATTGTTGACATACGACAGAAAGTTCGGTGATCATCATTTTGAAGCTTTGGTTGGACATGAGTTTTATAAATACCGATATGATTATTTGTCAGCAACCAAGACGGGATTCCCATTTGGTGGACTTTATGAACTGGATGCAGCTACAACGATTACAGGAGCATCTTCTTATCAGAACAATTATGCAGTTCAATCTGTGTTATCACGTTTGAATTATGACTTTGCCGATAAGTATTACCTTTCTGCCAGTTTCCGTACCGATGGTTCTTCTCGTTTCTATAAGGATAACCGTTGGGGTAAATTCTGGTCGGTCGGTGGTAACTGGCGTATCTCTCACGAATCTTTCATGAGTGACATTACTTGGATTAATAATCTGTCATTAAAAGCCAGCTACGGTGTGCAGGGTAATGATGCCATATTGAATGGTACCAAACAGAATTTTTATGCTTGGCAGTCATTTTATGATTTGGGTTATGCAAACTCGTCGATGAGCGGTGCGGCCGTAACTTCCTTGGAAAATAAAGAATTGAAATGGGAGAAAAATGCTAACCTGAATATTGGTATTGAAGCAAAATTGTTTGATCGTGTTTCTGCTACTATCGAATGGTATCAACGTAAGACGACAGATATGTTAATGTCATTCCCAATGGCAACTTCACTCGGTTTTGATGGCTACAACAAGAACGTTGGTAGTATGCGCAATACAGGTATTGACCTCACATTGGGAGTTGATATCTTTAAAGATACTCCGTTTACCTGGAACTTAACACTCCTTGGCTCTACGATTAAGAATAAGGTTTTGCAGCTGGCAGATAAACCGGAAATCATTTCCGGATCTTATATCATTCGCGAAGGTGAGACTTTATATTCATTCTATACAGCAACTGCCGCTGGCGTTGACCCCGCAACTGGAGAACAACTGTATTGGGCATGGGATACCGATGAAAACGGAGTTAAGGGCAAAAAGTATATAACTAACGATATGGCCAAGGCTACTGCATGCAAAGAAATTCAGGGTAGCCGTATTCCCGATTTATATGGTTCCATTAATAATACATTCAAATATAAAGGATTTGATTTGAGTATCCTTTGTACATATTCTATTGGTGGTAAAGTATTGGATGGTATTTATAATACCTTATTATATGGCAATTATGTAGGACAGGCAAAGAGTAAAATGCTGGAACGTGCATGGAAAAATCCGGGCGATATCACAGATATTCCACGTATTGAAATCGGAAAGAGTTACATTGTTACTGATAACAGTTTGATTGACGCTTCCTATTTTGCTATTAAAAATATTGCTTTAGGATATTCTCTACCTTCAAAGTGGATGAAATCTATCGGATTCGATTCTGCACGCCTGACTGCAACGGCAGACAATGTTGTGTTGTTCAATCACCTGAAAGGTATGGACCCTCAATATAACTTCACTGGGGGAACGGATTTTGGTTACGTACCTGTCAGAACAATTTCATTCGGAATTGATATCACTTTCTAAACCTGATTAAATAATATAAAAGATGAAAAAAGTATTATATATATTTTCTTTAATCGGCCTTCTTGCATTCAGCTCATGTGCCGATGAATTGAATACGGAACCAACTGACAAGGTATCAGGTTCTACGATATTTGCAGATGCAAGTAGCGCAGAAACTGCTATAAATGGTGTATACCGTATGTTATATGTAGCAGGGTGGAGTTCAAACTGGGGCTCAGAAAACTGCGGACAGACAGCTATCCAATTGCTTGGAGATCTGATGGCTGAAGATCATTTAATGAAAGAGCAGGGACAAGGCTGGTTTTATGAAGATTATCGTTTGAATGTTCATGGAGACTATTCAAATAAAGCTGGACGTCCTTATTCTATTTGGAACTTCTATTATACTATTGTTAGTAATGTAAATTATATCATTGCTTCAGAAAACACAATGGGAGGTGATCCGGAACTTAAGAACAGCGTTGTAGGGCAGGCCTATGCCATGCGTGCTTTTGCTTATTACTATCTGATACAATTGTACCAACAAACGTATAAAGGACATGAGGATGCACCCGGTGTACCTTTGTATACAGGGGCAACGGTTGCCGGTTCGGAGGGAAGCCCTCGTGGAACCGTTCAGGGAGTTTATACTCAAATCAATTCTGATATAGAAAAAGCTATTGATCTGTTAGGAAGTATCAGTAATAAAGTGCAAACGCATGTATCTCATATAGATTACTATGTAGCTAATGGCATAAAAGCCCGTATCTGCCTTACTCAACATGACTATGCAGGTGCTGCGACGGCAGCTGCTGAAGCCTTAAAGAAACCTTCATTGAAAGTTGCCACTATAGCCGAATTGGGCGGGAATAATAGTGTAAAAACAGCAGATGTTTTATGGGGAATGGAAATTATAGCCGATCAGTCCAGTGGTTTTGCAAGCTTCTTCTCGCATATGGATGCTGATGCACCGGGTATGTATGCTTCTAAAGCACGCCAATGCATAAGCACAGGGTTGTATAAACTGATTTCTGATACAGATGAGCGTAAAACAGCGTGGTTCCGTGGGGCCATTCCTTCTGACGAAGAAAAGACAGCGTCATCTTATACGAGTTACTGCCAAATTAAGTTTAAAATGGCAGATTACACCACCCGTACAGGTGATTACTTACTTATGAGAGCAGAAGAGATGATATTAATAAAGGCTGAAGCCGAATGTCATCAAAAAGAATATGGTGCTGCCCGTACCACAATAAAAACTTTAGGAAATGCGAGAGATAGTAAGTTTGAGGAGCGTTTAGCTACCCGTACAGATGCAAATACTTATAATTCTGACACTAATGCTCCTTTGGAAACATTAATGGATGAGATTTTATTCCAACGTCGTGTGGAACTTTGGGGTGAAGTGGGACGTATCTTCGATATGCAGCGTTTAGGTTTGGGGTATAATCGTAATTATGAAGGCTCTAATCATACAGAGAAGGTAACGACAAAGAACACTAATGCCGCTTCTCCATTATTTATCCTTCCTCTGCCGCAGTCTGAAATAGATGGTAATGAGAATATTACCTCTGCGGATCAGAATCCTATAGTTCAATAATTTATAAACCTATATAATGAAGGAAAATATGAAACTATATACAATAAAGAAATATGCTGCTATATTGCTCTGTTTGGCAGCTTTTACCTCCTGCGATACAGATGCAGAAGGTACGAAATATGGTGTAAACGGAGTTGAAGCAGCTTTTGCATCTACTCAAATGAATGTGGAAGTAGGTGCTGAAGACAATGGTATTATCCGGGTTCCCGTGTATCGTGGAAATACAGATGCAGAGGCTTCAGTCGGCATTAGCATAGATGAAGCTACAGTAGAAGAAGGTGTATTCACCTTGAAAAGTTCCAATATAGCCTTTGCAAAAGGCGAAGCAGTGGGGTACGCAGAATTAGTTTTCGGTTCTATAGATGACTTGAGCGCTACTGGTAAATATGAGATTGTACTGACCATAGATGACAAGGATGCATTGTCACCTTCTAAATCCGGTGAAATAACTGTAACTGCCCAGAGAAAGTTGACATGGGAGGATTACGGAACCGGGATATATACTTCAGAACTTTTCGGCCAGGCATGGGAACAGCCTATATTGAAAGCTAAAGAAGGTAATATATACAAGTTGCCGGATTGTATAACAGAAGGATATCCCATGGTCTTTACATTGAGTGAAAATGGCCAAACTCTGGTTAATTGGGACTTACAAGCTACTGGATATAAACATGCTACTTATGGAATGGTGTATTTCACTCCTACCGACATGCAACGTCAAGGCAATAAGTTGCTATTCGCAATGCGTGGAGCTGTTGCTGTAGAAGGCGGGTATGGAATTCTATACAGTGGCTTTACAGAAACATTAGAATTACCGGAATAATTGTTTCCTACTACTGTTATTTGGGAAATAAGTTTGTAACAGAGTATATCTGATACAAAAGATATGAATAAGGCTACCTCATTTTTATTTTGAGGTAGCTTTTCTTTATAAATAATACTATTTAGTTTTCGCTTTTCTGTTTTTCTTGTCTCTGTTCTTTTAAATATTTTTCTCTAAAAGGTGAATGGTGACTTTTTACTGAAAAATATATACTTTAAATTATATTTGCCTCTATGCATGAACCGCTAATCAGAAGTAACTTTCAATTATTTATTATTTTGTACATTCGTGCAGTGAATTAAACGCACAGTAGTTGTTTGATAGTTCATTTATATTTTAATGAAAGCGGTATATTGCTGAATTTCAATATAATATTTTCTAAATATGGGATAATACTGGTAGAATTTAATGAATTCATGTATATATAAAATGCTTATATACAAATAATTATAAAATAGGAAATACATAATATTTAGTTCTTTAAGATATGCTAATTAGTTGATTATTAACAAAATAAGTACTGCTATAGTTCTGCGAAAACATTGCAAATTTCATATATTGGTATGCAAACGCAAGAAGTTGGTATCAAATCTCATGTAAAGGTTACGATGAGGTCTGATGCTGAGATGCTTGAAGAGGTAATGGTAGTAGCTTTCGGTACGGCGAAGAAGTCGGCCTTTACTGGTTCGGCAAAAGTCATTGGAGCTGAAAAGCTTGAGCAATCACAGGTGACGAGTGTCACCGATGCTTTAGCAGGCGCTGTGCCGGGTGTGACTCTGACTTCTAATAACGGCGCTCCGGGTGCAACTGCATCTATCAGAATTCGCGGTTTCAGTTCACTCAATGCCAAAAACGATCCCTTGATTATTGTTGACGGTGCGCCTTATAGCGGCGATCTTGGTAATATCAATCCTAATGACGTTGAGTCAATGACAGTGTTGAAAGACGCTGCCTCGAATGCACTTTACGGTGCGCGCGGTGCCAACGGTGTGGTTATCATCACTACCAAAAGAGCTAACACGAATGGTGAAGCTAAAGTGACTTTCGACGCTAAGTGGGGTGCCAATACGCGCGCGTTGAAGAAGTATGATGTGATTTCTGATCCTGGAATGTACTATGAAATGCACTATGGTGCAATGAAGAATTACTATATGAACCAAATGGGCATGAGCGACCAAGCTGCATGGATTGAGGCAAACAATAACTTGTTTGGCTCCAACGGAGGTTTGGGTTACAATGTCTATACTATTCCTGAAGGACAATACCTCATAGGCCAGAACGGCAAGCTCAATCCTGACGCCACATTGGGTAGGGTAGTGAATTACAAAGGACGCGATTACCTGCTCACTCCCGATGATTGGGATAAGGTTGGTTCACGTACCGGCTTGCGTCAGGAATACAACTTCTCGATAAGTGCGGCTAACGAGAAATCTTCTTTCTATGTTTCTTTAGGCTATTTAGGAAATGAAGGTATCACTGAAGGCTCTGACCTGAAGCGTTTGACCGGTCGTTTGAAAGCCGATTATCAGGCTAAGAAATGGATGAAGGTGGGTGCAAATATGTCGTACGCACGTTTTGACAGCAATTCATTAGGCAACAATGGAGCAAGTACTTCTACCGCCAACGTCTGGGCATTCACCACCCAAATGGCTCCCATCTATCCCGCTTACGTGCGCAATGCCGACGGCAGTATCATGTTTGACGGCAATGGTATCGGAATGATGGACTACGGTAGCGGTATCAATGCCGGTATGCAACGCCCCTTTATCCCTGATGCCAACCCTATCCAGGATAATAAGCTTAACACCAGAAATGCTGAAGGAAACGCACTTAGCGGTAACGCTTTTGTGGATATCACTCCGCTACCGGGATTGAAGGTAACATTGAACGGAACTTTCAACTTGGATGAGACACGCTTCACTTATGTGTACAACCCCTATTACGGACAGTTTGACTCCACAGGAGGTACAGTGAGCAAATACAATCAGCGTGATTATGACTACAATCTGCAACAGCTTGTTTCTTATGCCACCTCGTTTGGTGACAACAACTTCGACATCCTGTTGGGACACGAATATTACGATTACCGCCTAAACTACCTGGGTGCCAGCAAATCAAAAATGTTCTCTCAGGATAACCATGAGCTGGACGGCGCCGTAATCGACGGACAGGCAGCCACTTCTTACAAGAAACGTCGCAATAACGAGGGGTACTTCGGCCGCTTGCAGTACAACTTTGACGAGCGTATCTTCGGTTCTGCTTCTTTGCGCCGCGATGCTTCCTCGCGCTTCCATCCGGACTACCGTTGGGGTACGTTCTGGTCAGTAGGCGGTGCATGGCTTATCAGTAAGGAGAGTTGGTTTAGCGCTCCATGGGTACAGGAACTGAAGATAAAGGCGTCTGTTGGTTCGCAGGGTAATGACAATATTGGAGACTTCCGTTATACCGATGTATTCGACATCATCAACTCCGACAACAAGGTCGGTACTTCGTTTTACAGTAAAGGTACTAAAGACATTACTTGGGAGACCAACACCAACTTCAATATCGGTGCAGAATTCCAGTTATGGAACCGCGTGACCGGTAGTATTGAGTACTATAGACGTAAGACTTCGGACATGCTATTCTCATTCTCTGTGGCTCCTTCTTTGGGTTACTCTTCCTACTTCGACAACGTGGGTAACATGGTAAACAGCGGTGTGGAAATGGACTTCAACGTGAACATCTTCGACACTCGTAACTTCACATGGGACGTTAACCTCAATATTTCTACACTGAAGAATCGTCTTACGATGCTCGATCCTGACAAGCAGATTACTACCGAGTACACTGCCGACGGCAAAGGATATAAAGGTTATTCCAGTGGTAGCGTCTTTATCGCTGAAGATCTGCCCATGTTTACATGGCGCATGAAGGAATATGCGGGAGTGAACGAAAATGGTGAATCCCTGTGGTATCGGAATACCAAAGACGAAGCCGGTAACGTCACTGGACGTGAAACTACCAAAATTTATGCCGATGCCGATTATTACATCACTGAAGAGACCTCCATTCCTAAGGTGTATGGTGGCTTCGGGACTAAGCTGAAAGTATATGGTGTGGACTTTGGTATCAATTTCACATACCAGATTGGCGGCAAGCAGTATGACGGTACGTATGCCTATTTTATGTCCTCACCTACGGGTTCGACCGGTTACAATTATCACAAGGATTTGTTGAATGCCTGGACTCCAGAGAATACTGGCAGTAACATCCCGCGCTTCCAACTCAATGACCAATATTCGGCATCAATGTCCACACGCTTCCTGACTAATGCCAGTTTCCTGAACATTCAGAACATCAACGTGGGCTACACGTTGCCTTCCAGGTGGACAAAGAAAATGGCCATCAGTTCATTACGCCTATACATGTCGGCCGAGAACGTGTTCTACTGGTCTAAGCGTAAAGGTTTCGACCCACGTCAATCATACGACGAGACTACTAACGCCACTTATTATTCGCCGATGCGTACCATCTCCGGCGGTGTGACATTTGAGTTCTAAACCTAAAACATAGATAACAATAATATGAAAAAGAATATATTCAAACTATTTTCAGCTATGGTGGTATCTACTACGGTACTGACCGGCTGTATAGAAGAGATTTTCCCTGAAAACTCTACCGCAACTTCCGAGCAAATCGGTGCTTCGGCTTCGGCGCTTGAGGCTGCGATCAATGGTCTGCCATCACAGATGGTGCAAGGCTATCTGGTGTATGGAAAGCAAACTCACGAAACTGACATCGCTTACCCCTCGCTGATGTTGGCCCAGTCCGAACTTCTGGGTGATATTGTTGCTACAGAGGCTGGTTATGATTGGTGGAACCCCTACTGCTCAGGTAACGAAATGGGCGATAACACTTATTATTCGTATCTACCTTACTTTGCCTTGTATAAGTTCGTCAAGTCTGCCAATGATGTGATAGCGGTAGTTGATGTTACTGACCCCACCATTTCCGATGAGATGCGTGGATATGGAAGTATGGCTCACGCCTTCCGCGCTTTGGATTATTATACACTGATGGCGCTTTTCGAACCGGTGGAAAACATCTACACCGATTGCAGCAAAATATTGGGACTTACAGTACCCATCGTGACCGAGGCGACTACCAACGACATCGCTAAAAACAATCCACGTGCAACACGTGAGGAGATGATAACTTTCATACTCTCTGATCTAGATAAGGCAGAAATCGGCTTGACAGACTACACGCCGGCTACTAAAAACTTCCCCGACTTGTCAGTGGTGTATGGCTTGAAGGCTAAAGTGTATATGTGGAATGGAGATTATGCCAAGGCAGCTGAGTATGCCCGCAAGGCTATCGACAAGTCAGGAGCAACACCTATGACTGCCGCACAGTGGAACAATCCCACCACAGGCTTCAATACCGCCACCTCTTCATGGATGTGGTATTTCCACCCCACTGCCTCCAATATGGGTAATCTTGCCAACTTCGTAGGGCATATTTCCGGTGAGTCCGATTGGGGCTATGCAAATTTGTCGAAGCCTCAGATAGCACGCTCGCTCTATGACGGGATAGCTGACACCGACTTCCGTAAGTACTCTTTCCTCGATCCTGACAGAAGCATATACGATTATCAATCAGTGCAAGGCGATGCGTGGTTAGCCGAACAGCCCAACTACTTTTCGCTGAAGTTCCGTTGCGTTGGCGGTGACCATAAGACTTATTCCGTTGGTGCAGCTGCTGATATTCCCGTAATGCGTGTGGAAGAAATGTATCTCATAGAAGCCGAAGCTGTAGGGGCCAGCCAAAATGTAGCGGCAGGCGTACAGCTGCTGAACGACTTCATGAAACGATATCGTCAGCCGGATTACAACTGCAAGGCAAGTGACTTGCGTGCCTTCCAGCTTGAGGTACTGAAGCAGATGCGCATCGAGTTCTGGGGTGAAGGTACTGCATTTCCCACTGCCAAGCGTCTGAAACCGGATGTAATCCAAAACTATGAGGGAACCAACTATATAAAGGATATCTTCAAGATAAACTGCAAAGGAGTGAAGCCCAACTGGACATTGGTGATTCCCAAGACTGAAGTGGATTCAAACATAGCCCTTCAGGGTAAAAACAACCCCGATCCTTCAGGTGCCATCCCTACACGTCCTACTCCGATAGGTGAGTATGCACCGGGCAACAATTAACCAACGAACTAACTTTTAATAGAATTTGTATATGAATAAGATATTTAATAATCTGCTTTTGGTTATGGCCGTATGTGGTCTGACCATGACAGCTTGTTCTGACGACATCGACTGGAATCCCGGTGCCGCTGCCGACGGACAAGGTGTCTTTTTTCCTTCCAGTCAGTCAAGCAGTATAACGATGACTGAAACATCGGGCTCTTTCGAGGTCAGTGTGTTCCGCACAGTAAGTTCGGGAGCCGCTACTGCACAGATTACTGTCACTCCCGGCGAGAATGGCGCAGGTATTTTTACGGCTCCTACTGAAGTAAGCTTTGCTGATGGTGTGACAGAATCAAAGATTACGGTGACTTATCAGAATATGGAACGCGATGTCCCCTACACGCTGACTCTCTCTGCTGTGGATAGCACCCCGTACGGTATTCCAAACTTGACACTTAATATGATATGTCCGTTGGTTTGGGAAGTGGTAAGTACTAATGCCATACTGATCGATAACATGTTTGAAGCATTTGGTGCCGCTGGCATTGAGTTGACCGGTATTACGGTGGAAAAGCATCCCGACCTTGATAAATATCGCTTCAAAAGTCCCTATGACAACTCTTACTTTGAGTCTCTGTTCGATATAGAAGGTCTTCTTGCTGACGATTTTGCTCCTCCTTATATTGAGTTGGATGGTGAGACTTATCCTAATGGGTATTATATCTCTGGCATGAAATTGGGTTGGAAGATGGTAAACGGTGCAGGTCCCGAAGCCAACAGCGACTGGAAGTCTTTCGGTTCTGTCTATGGAAATCTTTCTAATAATCTTGCCGCTTACCCATTGGGAAGCTACGATGATTCCAAGAAGGTATTCAATTTGGGAGCCGTCTACTTCTGCTTTGATAACGATGGAGAATATAATTATCCCATCAAAGGCAGCACCTTGCTGTATCTGAACAACTAATTCCTGTCCGTATCTTTCGATACGGCAGCCATAAACTGAGAGGGTGGATTCTATTTGTAATTCACCCTCTCGTTGTTTCCTATAGTAGGATACCTCTTTATGACAATTGGTGATATATAAAATGCCGGTACGGAATGAAGCGATTAGATGTTCATAAGATCATTGTTTATGAAGATAATACCACTTTTATTTTAATTGTTGCTATGCACTGACATTATAATCAACAACTTTCAACTCATTATAATCTTTCTTTATCTTCTGCCAATAAGAACTTACGCAAGGATATCTGCCTGATGCCCTGATAGTTCCCTCCACTCAATAAATCATCCATTGTAACCACATACTTGGGGTAATTATCAGGTATCTCTAATAGATTTCCAAATTCCCGCTGAATGGTTGCATCATCCGGTAACATATAAGCGGCTTGTATATAAATTCGATGATCGTCTTTAGAGGCAATGAAATCAATTTCCTTGTTATCGCTCTTTCCGATATACACTTGATAGCCATGCCTTAACAAATCTATGCATATAACATTTTCAATCAACTTATTAATATTCCTCCTAAAGTCAAAATGACGAATAGCGTTATGTAGTCCCAGATCTTCAAAATAGTACTTCTCTCCAATCTCGAATATTTTCATACCCTGCACCTCAGCACGCTGTATTTTGTAGATAAAGAAACTGTTACACAAGGCCTTTAGGTAATTCAATATAGTTTGTGTCGGAATATTTACTTGTTGTGACTTTAAATACTTACTAATATTCTGTGCAGAAAAAAGGGATCCGGTATTATCAACCAGATAAGCAACCAGATTCTCCAAAAATGATACATTCCGGATTGCTTCGCGTGCAACGACGTCTTTCAATAAAATGGTAGAATAGACATTCCTCAAATATTCAAATATAATGTTGGGTTCCATTGCTAGATTATGAATATAAGGCATTCCACCAAATGTGAGGTACTGCGTGAGACTCTCTTGTGAATCCGATAAGCGATTGAATGTCAAAAACTCTACGTAACTGAGGGAATGAATCTGAAATTCCATATATCTACCTGACAGGTGTGTAGCAAGTTCACCAGATAATATTTTTGCATTGCTGCCCGTGCAATAAATGTCGCATATATTTTCATTCAGCAGACTGCGCAAGCATAGTTGAAAATCGGTAATTTCCTGCACTTCATCTACAAAAAGGTAATTATGAGTGCATCCCGTACTCATCTTAATGACATATTCATAAAGATCCAAATGATTCTGAATAGCAGAGAAAGCCAACTGTTCCTTATCGATATAGATGATATTGGCGTTACTGTTACTCTTTTTGATGACATCGGATAACTGTAAGAGAATATAACTTTTACCAATCCTTCGTTGACCGGTTATTACTTTTATCAGTTGTTTGTCAATAAAGGGCTCTATCCTCTTAATATATAAAGGGCGGGGAATATATGCTTTCATCTTCAATTATACTTTAATTAATACGCAAAGATACAAAAAGATTCTGTTATAATTGAATGATTTCAGGAAAGCTAGTACAAGAATTAGTAAAAGATTATAAAAAAATGAATGAAGATTATTATACCGTAGGCTTTTCGGGAAAGCTATGGATTATAGTTTTCTTGCTTGACATGAAAGACTTTTGATCAATTATAATATCCTTTAAAAGATATTTTATAAACTCATCAGTATTTTGTAGTGCAAACACAGTGTTTCTCTATTTGAAATAGAAGTAACTTGTATTTTATTGTAAAAAGAAGAAATAAGCAGATGATTATCATGTGGCTTTAGGAATCGTGCAATGCATTATATAAGGTGAATAACCAGTTGTATTTCTATTTTCATGATGCCTTCATTTTCTAATTTAAAATATTTGATTAAAGGAATTAATTTAAGCATTGTTGTCCAGTAAGCAATTTTGTTCCATTTATCGTTTGCTTTACATATGATCACTTATTGCTCCTTGAAGTGAATCGATTTGTATTACATTTAGCTATCTATACTACTTTTAAATCAAAAATCAATACATCCTTAAGAAGCTGTTCTGTGTATAGAACAGAGCAGTTATATCTCAATATGGATTTTGATTATTTTATACATTTACATAATGATATGAACCAATAGTAGTAGTTTTAGGACTCATTTTTACTAATTAATAAATGATAACATTCTTATAACCAATAAATTAAAACGTAAATAAAGGATTGTTTTAGTAGAAACAAATGCATATTTGCGTTCTATACACATCTTATTATCAATAGTTTAGCAAATTGTCATCTTCTTTCGAAGAGTTCTATCTGTAATTATATAGCGTTGTATATCAGTTAAATATATAATACTTAGTTCTGCGAAAACATTGCAAATTTCGTACATAGGCATGCAGACGCAGGAGGTGGCTATAAAGTCGACTGTGAAAGTTTTCATGAAGTCCGACTCTGAAATGCTTGATGAAGTAATGGTAGTTGCTTATGGTACGGCAAAGAAATCGGCATTTACAGGTTCAGCTTCTGTGATAAAATCCGAAACTCTGGAGAAACGCCAAGTCTCAAACATATCAAATGCACTTTCCGGAACAGTATCAGGTGTACAGACACAAAGCACAAATGGACAGCCGGGAGAAAAAGCTACAGTACGTATTCGCGGTATTGGCTCCATGTATGCCAGTAATAATCCGTTGTATGTAGTAGATGGTATTCCGTACGAGGGCGACATTTCTGCTGTCAACTCACAAGACATTGAGTCAATGACAGTATTGAAAGATGCAGCAGCGGCAGCTTTGTATGGTGCCCGTGGTGCTAATGGTGTTATCTTGGTTACAACTAAAAAAGGAAAAACCGGAGAGACATTGGTATCATTGGATGCACGTTGGGGAGCTAATTCGCGTTTAGTGAAGAACTATGATGTATTGCAAAACGCAGCTACTTACATGGAAACTGCATACTCTGCCATATATAATGGTTATGTATATAATAGTAAATATACAGCTGAGAGAGCCTATCAACAGGCTAATGCCGATTTGATTCCAGGTTTAGGATATCAGATTTACAATGTGCCCAATGGTCAGAACCTGATAGGTCGGGATGGCAAACTGAATCCATATGCAACGTTGGGTTATAGTGATGGTGATTACTATTATACACCGGATAACTGGTCAGATGAAATGTTTGAAAGTAACATGCGTCAGGAATACAATCTGAGCGTATCTGGTGGTACTGACAAATTGAGTTATTATTTCTCTGCTGCTTATCTTGCCGATGACGGTATTATTGAGAATTCTGGTTTCGAACGTATTTCTAGCCGTATAAACGTAGATTATCAAGCTAAGAAATGGCTGAAGTTCGGTGTAAATTTAAGCTATGCAAATGTAAAAAGTCGCTATCCTGGAGATCAGGACACAGATGCAGCCACTTCATCGGGTAATGCCTTTTTTGTAGGTAACTTCATTGCCCCCATTTATCCAATGTATGTTCGTAATGCTGAAGGTCAGATTATGCATGATGCTAATACCGGTTATCGGATATATGATTATGGTGATGGCGAAAGTACAAACTTCACTCGTAACTTTATGAGTATGTCTAACCCAATGAGTAGTTTCCTCTATGATACGGAAGAATATTTAATGGATATCCTGAATGGGAAATGGTATGCTAAAGTAGACATCTTGGATGGTCTGTCTTTAACTGCTTCTTTAGGTTTGCATGTGGACAATACGCGTTTACATATTGTAGGTAACAAGTATTATGGCCAGTCTGCATCCCAAAACGGCTCCGTGCAACAGTATTCATCACGCACGTATTCTCTGGACCAGCAATATTTACTGACTTATAAAAAAGCATTTGACGTGCATCATATTGATATTTTGGCCGGATATGAGAGTATGGATTATAATACTGAATCTCATTATATTCTGGGCTACAATATGTATAGTGATAAAAACTGGACTGCCTCAAATGTGATCGACCGTAAAAATGGTTCCGGTAGCTACGATGAATATGCTACTATCGGTATCATCACACGTGCCAGCTATGATTTCGATGAAAAGTACTATGCAAGTGCTTCTTATCGCCGTGATGCTTCTTCACGTTTCCATCCGGATAATCGCTGGGGTAACTTTTGGAGTGTGAGTGCTGCATGGGATATGGCTAAAGAGAACTTTATTTCTCATATTGACTGGATTAATATGTTGAAACTGAAAGCTTCTTTCGGACAACAAGGTAACGATAACCTTCTTTATAAAGAATACCCAAACTATTATCCTTATCAAGATCAATTTACAGTGAGCGGTTCGGAAGGAGTATTCTCTGACGGTGTACTCTTCTATAAAGGAAACAAAGATATCACTTGGGAAACATCCAATTCATTCAATGTTGGTGTGGACTTTGCTCTTCTGAAAGGACGCGTTGATGGTTCCATCGAATATTTCAATCGCCAGACGAAAGATATGTTGTATTACAAGCCGGTAGCTATGTCCAATGGTTATACACAGTTCCCGATGAACATCGGTTCAGTGCGTAACTCAGGTGTTGAAATTGAATTGAATTACACTCCGATTCAGACTAACAATTTCAAATGGGTCATCAATTGGAACGGAACTATGATGAAAAATAAGATTCTTGAATTACACCCTGACCTGAAAGGGGAAATGATTAATGGATCTTATATCTATCGTGAAGGTGAATCTTTATATCAGTTCTATTTGACGAAATATGCAGGTGTAGACCATGAAAGTGGTGAGGCGCAGTATTGGGCTAAAGATACTGACGGAGCAGAATATAAAACCAGTGACTGGTCGGCTGCTTATAACACAAACCGCCAGGCCAGCGGTGATCTTCTCCCCACTATTTATGGAGGTATCGGCACTACATTGGATTTTTACGGTTTCGATTTTTCTATCCAGTGTGCTTATCAGTTAGGTGGAAAGATATATGATAGTGGTTATCAGGCGTTGATGCATGGTGGTGGCTCACATGACCTTGGTTATAACTGGCACAAAGATATACTGAATGCCTGGACACCCGAAAACGCGAATTCTGATATACCGCGTATAGATGCAATTGACAAATATACCAATTCTAGTTCAGATCGTTGGTTAACAAGTTCTGACTATTTCGCTATCAATAACATTACATTAGGTTACACACTGCCCCAAAGATGGTTGAGAAATTTGGGTATCGGCAGCTTGCGTGTTTATGGTGCAGCCGATAATGTAGCTCTTTTCTCTGCCCGCAGAGGACTTGATCCACGTATGAGCTATACGACTGCCTCAACAGACCGCTACACTCCTATACGTACCATTTCTGGTGGCCTGAAAGTAACATTCTGATAAATGGTTGAATTTTATAAAAAAGAAAGAATATGAAAAGAATATATAAGATAACGCAAGTTGCTCTATTCGGTGCATTCATAGTCGGATGTACTGACTTGGATACTGCCCCACTAAGTTCTACTATTACAGCCGACCAAAAAGAGGATGTGGTTGCTGCTGACCCTTCTAAAATTGAAGCCAGCGTAACTGCTATTACAGCTAACTTTACACAATATGCTAAAATTTATACCGAAGATGATAACGTACATAGTGATATAGGTTATCCTACTATTATGTTAGCTACTGATTCAAGAACTACGGATTTTGTAGCTGATATAACAGGCTACAATTGGTATTCTAATTCAGCCGATTATAGCGATTGCTTAAGTACGAGTACGGCTACCATCGAATTTTGGGGTACGCTTTACAACCAAATTTATACAGCCAACGCTGTTATTGGTACTGTAGATAATGAAACGTCTGACCCTACTCTGCAATTTTATTTGGCACAAGCATTGGCTATCCGTGCATTCGATTACTTTACGTTGGTACAGTTGTATCAGTTTAACTATAAGGGACATGAAGATGCCCCAGGGGTGCCCATTATTACTTCCGAGAATGCGGAAGAGGTAGCGGCAAATGGCTGCGCTCGCTCTACGGTAAAGGAAACCTATGAATTCATCTTGGGTGACTTGAATAAGGCTATTGAGTTATTGGCTAACACTAAGAAAACCCGTTCCGACAAGCGTTATGTTAGTCTTGATGTAGCTTATGGTATACGTGCTCGTGTTCACCTGACTATGCACAATTATGCAGATGCATTGAAAGATGCAGAAGCTGCACTTGCCAGTACATCTTCGGTTCCATATAGTAGCGCAGCGGTGAGCAAACCAACTTTCATTGATATTGAAGATGCTTCATGGATGTGGGGTATCTTAATTACGGATAAAGACCGTGTAAGTACTACTGGTATTTGTAATTTTCCATCTCACATGGGGTCACTGAATTATGGCTATGCCTCTGTGGGAGGATGGCGCAGAATCAGTCCAAAACTCTACAACCAGATTCCTGAAAGTGATGTACGTAAAGGATGGTTTCTGGATGATACAGGCGTATCTGTAAATCTGCCGGCAGCAGCACAGGCTTATATTACTAAAAAAGGTGCTCCGGTTTACACACAAGTGAAATATGGCCCAATGAATGACGAATGGGGATCAAATAACAATGCAACTGATGTGATTTTGATGCGTGTAGAGGAAATGTATCTAATTAAAGCAGAAGCACAAGCCATGAACAATGATGTAAGCGGTGGTGTGAACACTCTCAATTCATTTGTAAATACCTATCGTGATCCGTCTTATAAATGTACAGCTACAACAGGTGAAGCTGTGCAGGAAGCTGTTTGGCATCAGCGACGTATCGAATTCTGGGGTGAGGGTTTAGCCTATTTCGATATCATGCGCCTGAATAAAGGTGTTAATCGTTTGGGATGCGGATTCCCAAAAACTGCGGTATTTAACATTGTTGCAGGTGATCCGGTCCAAATTTACAGTATCCCCAACAAAGAGGTACAATACAATCCATTGTTGGAAAATAATCCGTTGGTATCTGCTCCAACTCCGATACCTGATGAAGAATAAGTTAATTATAAAAAGGATAGAATATGAAATATATCAATAAAATATTTAGCCTGTTTGCTATTGCATTGATGGCTGTGGCTTGCGATCCGGATGCGGAAAGTTATACTCCGGGAGGATTAGAGGAGGGCAACCAAGGAATTTGTTTTGCAGGTAATTATACCCAAACGGTAGAAGTTGAACCTGGAGTTACTTCTTTTATCCTTACACTAAAACGTTCTGTAACTGATGCAGCTGGTTCTGTGGATATAAAGGTCTTGAATAACGAAGAGAATATATTTATATGCCCTTCTACAGCATCATTTGCTGCCGGAGAGGCAACTACGACGTTGACTGTGGAGACTCCATCAGCGACAGCAGGGATTCTTTATAATCTAAAGCTGGCCGTGAGTGGTGATAATGTAAGTGAATACACTAGTGGATATAATGAAATTTCTGTTAATTTCAGTATCATTAAATGGGAATCAATCGGCACCGGTTATTATTTAGACGGTACTGTATCTACTTTCTTCGGCGTTGATCCTTCAATGCCGATGGCTGTAAAACTGGAACGGGCAGAAACAGCTACCAGCGTTCGTTTCCGCTTTGACAGTCCGTTTGCACGTGTAGCGACAGAAACGGTAGATGAGTATGGTGGCTACGATGGTTATCCTTTTAATGAGGAAAGCGATGTGGTACCGGGCAAATATCTCTTTACTATTGATGTGACCAGCCAGGGAGCGGCATTATCACCAGTTGACTTAGGCATGGACTGGGGATATGGAATGTTCTCTATCGGTTCTGTATATGGAAATCTGTCAACAAATATTGCGACATACCCATTGGGAACTTATGATGAAGAGGCTGGCTGTATTACCTTCCCTGCCAACTCTTTGTATATTAAGATGGCGGATTATAGCGAAGGGGCTGCCTCACCTTGTGCTAATCCTTCATATCTGTACTTAAATGGGGATGCTTATTTAGAGTCCTTAGAGGCTGCTAAATAAGGAATTAGTGAATTAACCTATTAATAAGCTCCATTCTTTCATTTGTTTTATGCCAAATGAAAGAGTGGGGCTTATCTCATTTTTTCAAAAATCAAGAGTGCGATTCTTTATATAAATCATTGTATACCTATATTTAGCTAATTTTTTTAAGACCGTTCACTGGGAAGCGAGCGATCTTTTTACATTCATTCAGCATGAGCAACTATTGAGTATAACTCCCGAACAAGCTTCGATAATGAGAATGTAGTCAATAACAAGGATCTATCGTTTTTGATCTCTATATTCTTTTCTTATTTTTTAGTTGTATGCATTCATATTGCATCCGATCGAATATAGTGCTTTTTTGAATAAAAATCAAGACATTTAAAAGAATCAATTTTAGAAATAAAATATATCGTTCTGATTTTGGTAACAATTTAAAATATATTATACAATTATGTATTGATGAGAACCCATAGTATCGGTTTTATTGTTTATTTTCGCTTGTTATATAATGATAATAATCTTATAATTAGATATTTAAAATACAAATCAAGGATAATTCCGGTAGATACAAATATGCACTAGCATTTCTTATGCACCTTAAAATCAATGTTTTGGTAAATATTTATTTTCTTTCATTGAGTTCTATAAACAAATATAATCATCTTAATATCAGTTATATATATAGTACCGAGTTCTGCGAAAACATTGCAAATTTCGTACATAGGAATGCAGGCACAGGAGGTGGCTATTAAGCCCAATGTGAGAGTAAGTATGAAATCAGACACAAAACTTCTTGATGAAGTAATCGTTGTAGCCTATGGTACATCTAAAAAATCATCATTTACAGGTTCCGCTGCCGTAGTAAAAAGCGAGAAAATTGAGAGAATGCAAACTTCCGATGTGACTAAAGCTTTGGCAGGCGCTGTAGCCGGTGTTCAAATTACCACCGCTTCGGGAGCTCCGGGATCGGGAACCAGTATTCGCGTACGTGGCCTAGGTTCAATCAATGCTTCCAGCGAGCCTCTTATTGTTGTAGATGGCTCTCCTTATGATGGTGATTTGAGTATGATAAACAGTCAGGATGTGGAGGCAATGACTGTTTTAAAAGATGCGGCAGCAAATGCTCTTTATGGTGCCAGAGGTGCAAACGGTGTTATCTTGATTACTACTAAAAAAGGAAAAGTCGGTAAAGCTACCATTACGGTTGACGCAAAATGGGGATCGAATAGCCGTGGGGTACCAGAATATGACGTCATGAGAGACCCTGCTACTTACTATACTACTTATTGGAGAGAACTGAAAGGATTATATGAAGCCAATGGTGAAACTAATCCAGGACAAATGGCTTCTAATAATCTGATTTCGGCCAGTGATGTCGGTCTAAGCTATAACATAACAACTGTAGGCGACCATGAAGTAGTCTTACCCGATGGCACATTTAACCCTAACGCAAAAATTAAATATTTAGATAATTGGGAAAAAGAAATGTTCAATAGCGGTTTGCGCCAAGAGTACAATGTCAATATGAACGGAGCAACAGAGAAGACTAGCTATTACATGTCTTTTGGTTTTCTAGACGACGAAGGATACATTGTAAAGTCTGGCTTTAAACGCTATTCCGCTCGTTTACGCTTGGAACATCAATTTAATAATTATATAAAGATGGGAGGAAACTTTGCTTATGTAAATACCGCAACAGTTGCCACTTCTGCTACAGAAGAACAAGACCAGACAGCTGGTACGAATATGTTCTATGTGTCGCGTGTCATGGCCCCTATTTATCCGGTTTACAAGCGTGATGAAAATGGTAATTTTATATATGATAGCCACAATAGAATAGTATATGATTATGGCGATGAAGCGGGACATCAACGCCCGACATTGGGTAATGCAAATGCATTGGGCAGTCAAAGTCTGGATGATAGAAAATATACCAAGGATTACTTTAGCGGTAATATGTACACGGAAATTTCTTTCTTGAAAGATTTCAAATTTACATTTCGTGCAGGAGTTGAGAATGACAATACTCGCAGAATGGTGTTCCAAAATGGTGAATATGGACAGTTCACAGCGCAGAATGGTATCGCGACCCATACAAGTTATCGAAATATGACTATTAATCTGCAAGAATTGTTGACTTGGGAACGTACTTTTGGTGATCATTCCATCAATGTTTTGATTGGTCATGAAACATATCAGAACAAACTGGACTATTTATACGGCTCCAAGAATAATTTTGCTTTATGGGGATCTACTTCTATGAATCAGGCGGTAAGCAATCCTCAAACAGGATCTTATGTCACTGAATATAACACAGAAGGTTTCTTGGGCCGTGTGGAATATAACTACAAAGACAAGTATTATTTTTCCGGTAGTTATCGACGTGATGCCTCGTCCGTCTTTCATCCTGATCAACGCTGGGGTAATTTCTGGTCTGTTGGTGCCAGCTGGAGGTTGAAAGAAGAAAGCTTTTTGAGAGATGTAGAATGGCTGGATAATCTGAAGTTTAAGATCAGTTATGGTTCGCAAGGGAATGATTATTTATTATTGGACGGTGCACGTAACCGATATGCCTACATGGATCAATTCACTGTCAGCAACAACAATGGTCAGCCGGCCATAACCCAAACCTACAAAGGTAATGACAAACTTAAGTGGGAGACCAACTATAATTTTAATACCGGCATCGAATTCAGTGTATTGGACGGGCGTTTAAGTGGCGGATTCGATTTCTTCTCGCGTTACGCTAAAGATTTATTGTTTAACCGTCCTTTGGCAACAAGCACCGGTTCTAATTCCTATCCGGATAACATAGGTGATATGCGCAATACCGGATTTGAAATAGAATTGAATGGTGACATTATTCGTACCAATAACATTACTTGGAATGTATCTGTCAATGCAACTACCTACAAAAATAAGATTTTAACCTTACCGGAAGAAAAGAGGGAGTCGGGCATTTGGAATGGTATTTTCAAAATGATGGAAGGTGGCTCATACTATGATTATTACATAAAGGAATGGGCAGGAGTTGATCAGGAAGACGGTTCTGCAATGTGGTATAAAGATATAGTAGATAAAGACAATAACGTGATAGGTAGAGAAACGACCAAACTATATAGTGAAGCTACAGATTATAAGGTGGGTTGTGCCTTACCGGATATTTACGGTGGTTTCGGTACTTCGGTCAATGCATACGGATTTGATTTAAGCGTTTCATTTAGCTACCAGTTAGGTGGTAAGGGATATGACTATACCTATGCAGGGCTGATGAATAGTGCGCAAGGTGCAGGTACAAACTTTCACAATGATATCTTGAACGCATGGACACCGGAAAATAAAAATAGTGATATACCTAAACTGAATGCAAAAGCAAGTAGTAACAACTCAACCTCTTCCCGTTTCTTGACTTCGGCATCGTATTTAAGCTTGCAGAATATTTCAGTAGGTTATACTTTGCCCAGAAACTGGATTAGCAAGATAAGATGTGAAAGTATTAGGGTTTATTTTGTGGCCGATAATGTTGCTTTATTCTCCGCCCGTAAAGGTTATGATCCACGTACCAACTGGAAGGGCGAGTCTAATTATAATTACTCAGCACTCCGTAGTATTTCCGGTGGTTTGACAGTAAAGTTCTAAAACGATAAAAAAAGAAAGTATGAATAAGATTTTAAAATATACAGCATTCACAGTCTTGTTGGGACTGTTTGGTAGTTGTTCTGACGATTTCTTCAATGCAGAATCTGGTGATATCATTACCAGTGGGCAGATGAATGATGTGGATCCGGCTGCAGGGTTAAACGGTATGTACTCGTACCTCTACAAATTCGACACAATGGGGTATGGTGATGATGCTCAGCATTATGATTATGGCTTCCATCATATCGTTTTATGCTCTGATTTATGGGGACAAGACATGGTACAGTACAGTTCTAAATATGGTTGGTATTATAATGATTATAAATTTGACCAAACGTCAAGGGCTTATCAGTACATTTCGGTTTACTATTTTTGGAACTACCTGTATAAACTGATTAAATCTGCCAATGATGTGCTGAAAACAACTGTAGATGATTCTAAGAAAGAAGAGCGGGGACAAGCTTTAGGCATGCGGGCTTTTGCCTATTTAACTTTAGTTCAAATGTACCAGCATACATATAGCGGTCATGAGAATGATCCGGCAGTGCCTATTGTATTAGAAACGACAGAACCAGATGTATTGAGCAATAATCCTCGCGCAAGTGTACAAGCTGTTTATGACCAGATCGAAAAGGATTTGTTGCAAGCCCATGGTGATTTGGCAGAATTCCAGCGGCTGAATATTACATATATCAATCAATCAGTAATTTCCGGTTTGTTAGCACGTATGTATTTATTGAAAGAAGATTGGTTTAATGCTGCTAAATATGCACGTGAAGCGCGCGCATCCTATGGTTCACCGGCTGATAAAGCAGAATTAATTGACGAAGGTTACATTGATATGAACAAACATCATACTTGGATGTTCGCTTCGCATCTCACTACAGATGCAGAAGTTGTCCAAACTGGAATCATTAATTTTATCTCACATATCAGTTCCACTGCTTATGGCTATTCCACTGCGGGAGGCATGTACAAAAACATCAGCTCAGGTTTATACAAACTAATTCCTGACAATGATATCCGTAAAGGTTGGTTTGCCGATAAAGAATTCATTTATGAAGGTGGTCCAATGGAAGTATTAAGGCTTCCCAAATATGCTAACTTAAAGTACATGTGGTATGATCTGGAAGGTAATAACTGTAATGACTTATGTTATATGCGCTCTGAAGAAATGTGGCTGATTGAAGCGGAAGCATTGGCCATGGGAGGAGATGTTGCTGCCGGTAAGTCTTTATTAGAAGATTTTGTAAAAACCCGCCAGCCAGACTATGTCTGCAATGCATCAGACGGAAAAGGAGTCCAAGATGCTTGTTGGCTGCAACGTCGTATTGAATTTTGGGGTGAAGGAGTTGCTTGGTTTGATTTGAAGCGTTTAAAAAAGCCAATTGTACGCAAATATGATAATACTAATCATAATTCAGATGCCCAATATGATTTTCCGGCAGAAGATGATATCTTCAGAATTATGATCCCAAGAAAGGAAATTCAAGATAATAACGGTATTGGTGAAACAGACAATAACAAGATGCCGAATATCTGATTTCTGAAATAGAGTGTTTTTAGAGGAGGGGTATCAAGGAGCTGTGAAAGGTTCTTAGGATCCCCTCTTTGCACATAAATAACTTAGCGCAGCAAACGTTCTTTGCGCCGTTCCTTTTAATATTCAACTGTTCTGATGCAAAGAATACGTTCTCTGCAAAAATCAGCCTTGCAATAACCACTTCCAGATTGGGCATATATTTATTTTCTTTCTTTCTATTATTAGTTCTTCCGTTTCATCTGCAGTGAGAATTATTCCTTCCATAAGGTTGTAGGCATTAAGTGCAGATAATAAACCGTTTATTTCCCGCTGTTTAGTCTTGACATCACTGAGCGAACGAGTTACTTGGAAGGCAGATATGATATGTCCGTCTTCCCGCACCACAAAATCGCACTCCACTCCATTATCGTGATAATAAACTTCTTTATGTTGCCGTTTCAGTTGAATGAATACCAGGTTCTCTAACAGTTGCCCAATGTTATCCGTAGCATTGAAACCGACCTTGTTAATGATTGCATTATCTATAAAATACACTTTTTTTTGATAACCGATTTGCTTCTTTACCGACCAGTCAAATCTCATAACCTGAGAAAGTAAATAAGTACTTTCAATATATTCAAGATAGTTCTTAACCGTATCCGGGTGTTTTATTTCGACTACTTTGGCCAATGAATTATAAGAGAATCGTTTGGTTGCATTACTTGCCAGATAATATATCATTTCAAGCAATTCTCTTTCGCCATTTAACTTGTTTCGAGTAATAACATCTTTGTAAATGATATTTTCATAAAGAGTGGTTAAATAGTTACCATTCATATCTTGAATATATCGAGGAAAGCCTCCGGTCTTTAAATATTCCTCGAAAAGCCTTCTTAAATTACTCTTTCCTGTAGTAGTATAGAAATCTTTACGCTCCGGATATTCGTCTTTCATCTTCAAGAATTCACTGAAAGAGAAAGGATATAGCTCTATCTGGCAATAACGTCCTGTAAGGTGAGTTCCTAATTCACGGCTTAGCATATTTGCATTTGAACCGGTAATAAACACCTTACAGCCACTATCATACAATCTGCGCACGAACCTTTCCCAACCAATAATATTTTGTATTTCATCGAAGTAAAATGTTCTCTGTTCGCCAAATAACTCTATAAAGGCTTCATACAAAGTCTGGAAATCGTTAACTGTGAAGTTAATCAACCTCTCATCATCGAAGTTTAAATAGAAGTCTTGTTCTGCTTGTCGAGAACGGATTTGCTGTAGTAATACAGATTTTCCACATCTTCGAATGCCGGAAACAACCAAAATCTCAGGGCTTTCTACCAGACGCTGGTCAATATCCCTTTCTACCATCTGAGATAGGTTTCTCTCTCGTTGGTCAAAGATGACATGCTTCAATAGTTCTTTCATAACAGGCAATGTTTATTAGATTACAAATATACAATAGTTTTCATTATAAATGAATAATATGTGCGTTTTTTATTCATTCATAATGAATAAAAAGATCTCAAATTATTCATTGAAAACAAAGACTCTTACGATTCTCCCTATTTGCACATAAATGACTTGGTGCAGCAAACCTAAAGGTTTTATTCTAAAACACTTATAATCTTATTATAATGAAAGAGTGTCCTTGCGTTTATTGTGATTCATTTATATTTCTGCTTTTACAAAGGCTTCATTTCCTAATTTAAAAGACTTGACTAAAAGAATTAACTTAAGTATTGTTGTTCAATAAGCAATTTTGTTCTATTTGTCGTTTAGTGTATACATGGTCACTTATTACTCCTTGAGGTGATTCGCTTCGTATTGCATTTAACCATCCATACTACTTTTAAATCAAAAATCAATACATCTTTAAGAAGTTGTTCTGTGCATAGGGCAGAAAAGTCAGATATCAGCAGAGATCTTAATTATTTTATACATTTGTATATTAGTATGAACCAATAGTAGTAGTTTTAGGACTCATTTTTACTAATTAATAAATGATAATATTCTTATAATCAATAAATTAAAACGTAAATAAAGGATTGTTTTAGTAGAAACAAATGTATATTTGCGTTCTATACATCTCTTATTTTCAATGATTTAGTAAATTATTATCCTTTGTTGAAGAGTTCTATTAATAATAATATAGTATTGTAAATCAACGAAATATGCAATACTTAGTTCTGCGAATACGTTGCAGATATCGTACATTGGTATGCAGACTCAGGAAGTAAATATAAAGCCACACTTAAAGATCATCATGAAGTCTGATAGTGAGGTGCTTGACGAGGTTATGGTTGTTGCTTATGGTACAGCTAAAAAGTCTGCTTTCACGGGTTCTGCTTCTGTTGTTAAATCAGATCAAATTGGTAAAATACAGACAACTAATGTTGCTAATGCTCTGACGGGTAAGGTGTCAGGTGTGCAATTTGCTAATTCTTCCGGGCAACCTGGAAATTCGACACCGACAATTCGTATTCGTGGTATTAGTTCTATTATGGCAGGCAATGCTCCTTTGATTATTTTGGACGGATCTCCTTATGATGGTGACTTGAACACTATTAATACTCAAGACATTGAGTCGATGACAGTTTTGAAGGATGCCGCTTCAAATGCCTTGTATGGAGCTCGTGGTGCAAATGGTGTAATAGTAATCACCACCAAAAAGGGAAAAACAAATGATGCAAAAATCACATTGGATGCCAAATGGGGAGTAAATACTCGTGCTACTCAGGACTATAATTTAATAGATAGTCCGGCACAATATTATGAGATGTATTATAGTGGTTTGAAAAACTATTATATGAATGCAGGAGGTCTTTCTGCAGCTCAAGCTCATATGATGGCTAATCAAAAGTTAACAGGGGATGACGAGTATGGCCTGGGATACAATATATATAGTATTCCTAATGGACAAACTTTGATTGGTGCAAATGGAAGATTGAATCCGAACGCAACTTTGGGAAATCTAGTAAGCTACAATGGACAAGAGTATTTGTTGACTCCTGACAACTGGCTGGATGAAGCATATAAATCAAGTCTACGTCAAGAGTATAACGTGAGCATCAATGCTGGTGGAGAGAAGGGCTCTTTCTATTCATCATTTGGTTATCTGAAGAACGAAGGCATTTCTCCCAATTCTGATTATGAACGACTAACTGGCCGCTTGAAAGCTGATTATCAGGTTAAACCTTGGTTGAAAGTAGGTGCCAATTTTTCATACGCTCATTATGAATCCAATTCATTGGGTGAAGATGGGGCCTCTGCTTCTTCAGGTAATGTATTTGCGATTGCTACTCAAATTGCTCCCATTTATCCATTATATATCCGCAATAAACAAGGTGAGATTCTTTATGATGTAAATGGCAATAAGAGATATGATTATGGTGATCAAGATAATGCCGGATTATATCGTCCTATATTCGGGCAATCTAATGCCTTATCAGATGCCATATTGAATACACATTATGGTGAAGGAAATGCTTTGAATGGAGTCGGATTCTTCGAAGTGCGTTTCTTGAAAGATTTCAAATTCACTTCTACCAACAGTATGTACCTGAATGAGGTACGTGCCACGGATGTTACCAATCCATTTTATGGTCAATACGCATCTTCCAATGGTATTGTAAGCAAAGGACATGCTAGGAGCTTAGCATACAACTATCAGCAGTTGTTGAATTATACTAAATCATTTGAAAAACATAATATTGATGCAATGGTAGGTCATGAATACTACAGAACGCATTATGCTACGCTGACTGCAAGTAAGAGCAACATGTTTGATCCGAAAAATCACGAATTATCTGGTGCGGTAACCGACGGCTCTAATGACTCTTATACCACGGACTATAATACAGAAGGTTATTTCGGTCGTTTACAATATGATTACGATGGAAAATATTTTGTATCTGCTTCCTATCGTCGTGATGCCTCTTCCCGTTTCCATCCCGATAACCGTTGGGGTAATTTCTGGTCATTAGGTGGTGCATGGATTATTTCAAAAGAAGATTTCTTCAATGCAGACTGGATTGATATGTTGAAGATAAAAGCATCTTATGGTTCGCAGGGTAATGATAACATTGGCAATTACTTGTATACAAATACGTATACAATTGTGAATGCAGGTGGGTATCCGGCAAGTGTGCCCAATGCAATGGGAAATAAGAATATTACTTGGGAAACAAATGGTAATTTCAATGCAGGCGTTGACTTTGAGTTATTTAAAGGTCGTTTAACCGGTACTGCCGAATTTTTCATCCGTAAAACGTCCGATATGCTGTTCTCTTTCCCACTACCTCCTTCAATGGGATATACATCTTATTATGATAACATTGGTGATATGCGGAACATTGGTGCCGAACTGGAATTAAAAGCCACCCCTATTGAAACAAATGATTTTACATGGAACGTAAGCCTGAATATGACTTATTATAAAAATAAAGTATCCTATTTGCCGGAAGAACGTAAAACAATGGTTGCTCCTGATGGTACAAAAGGCTATACTAGTGGTAATTACTTCTATGGAGAAGGTATCTCTTTGTATTCATTCTACATGTATAAGTACGCCGGAGTGAATGAAAATGGAGAAGCACTGTACTATGCAGACAAGAAGGCTGACGATGGTACTGTTACCCGGACAACTGTGACCAATCCTTCCTCTGCAACACAATACATTTGTGGCTCTGCACTTCCTGATTTATATGGCGGTTTCAGTACGAGCTTTGAGTATAAAGGAATTGATCTGTCTGTAGATTTCACTTATCAGATAGGCGGTCAGGCATACGACAATGACTATGAATCTGCAATGAAGTCGCCGACAAGTCAATCAAGAGGTTATGCTATTCATGCTGATATGCTGAAAGCATGGTCGCCGATCAACCCTACTTCAAATATTCCTCGTTTCCAGTATGGCGATAAATATTCGACTGCAACTTCTGATCGCTTTCTTACCAATGCGTCTTATCTGAGTTTGCAGAACATCAATGCAGGATATACTTTACCTTCACGGATTTGCCGCACGATGGGACTGGAGAAATTGCGCCTTTACGTAGCTTGTGATAATGTATGGCTATGGTCTAAACGCCAGGGCTTGGATCCTCGACAGAGTATATCCGGTAGTGGTACTGCATCTTATTATGCACCGATCCGTACAATATCAGGTGGCATTACGCTAACATTCTAACTAATTAAAAACAGGATTATAACATGAAAAGAATAACTAAAATATTACTAGGATTATATTGTACTTCAATGCTGTTCATGACAGGATGTATTGAAGAGACATTTCCTACCAATGGAGTGACGGAAGATGGTCTTGAATCTTCCACTAAAGGACTTGATGCTAAGTTGTGGGCTATGCCGGCTTTTGCTTTCAATTATGGAACAGTATCTGCATCAGCCGGATATGACTGGGGGTATGGTTCCATTATGCATATCCGTGATGTGATGACTCAAGATATGCCTATTAATCAGAGTAATTATGACCATTATTCCGCTTGGGAAGGTAATTTTTATATTGGCCCGATGTATCTTTCTACCCAGTTCATCTGGAACTATTATTGGAAATTTGTTCAGACGGCAAATATCCTGATCGCAGCAGTATCTCCTGAAGATACTAATGAGGATCATTTAGGTTATCTGGGGGCAGGCTATGCTTATCGCGCTTTCTTATATCTGGATATGGCTCAGATGTTTGAGTTCTTGCCAAACGATGGAACCGAAGCAGTCAACAACTCTGGTAATGATGTAACAAATCTGACTGTACCTATCGTACGTGAAAATACAACAGAAGAACAAGCCCGCAATAATCCGCGTGCAACTCGTGAAAAGATGGCTGAATTCATTCTGGAAGATTTGGACAATGCTGAAAAATATATTGTAAAGCTCCCTGAAATGAGCAAGATCTTACCCGATTTATCCGTTGTATATGGTTTGAGAGCTCGTTGTTACATGTGGTTGGGAGACTATGCCAATGCTAAAATTTATGCAAACAAAGCCATTGAAAACAGTTCATGTACGCCTACTACCAAAGATCAGTGGCTGAGTACTTCATCAGGCTTTAATGATTTGTCCACTCCTTCATGGATGTGGGGAGCCAAAGCACAGAAAGAAAATGCTGCTGTTCAGACAGCACTCTTGAATTGGACTTCGTGGTCTTCTAATGAAACAACTTATGGTTATGCCTCAGCCGGACCAATGCCTATGATTGACGCATTGCTGTATTCTCAAATCTCTGATGATGATTTCCGTAAGTTATCATGGAAAGCTCCCAAAGGAACTGATTTGTATGGACAGAATGTATATATAGATCAAACTCTCTATAACAGAATGGTTAATTATGCTTCGCTTAAGTTTAGACCCGCAGGAGGTAATATCAGCGACTTTAATATTGCTTCTGCATCGGCATTCCCATTGATGCGTATAGAAGAAATGTATTTTATTGCAGCAGAAGCTGCCGCTCATCAAAATGCATCCCAAGGCAAAGAATTACTGGAGAGTTTTATGAAGCAGTACCGCTATAATACTTATGCTTGTGATGCCACTAGTAAAGAAGATGTTGTAGAAGAAATCGTGCTGCAAAAACGTATCGAACTCTGGGGAGAAGGCCTTACATTCTTTGATATCAAGCGTCTGAATATGCCGGTAACCCGCAAATACACCGGCAGTAATTTTTCGTCTTCCCGACAATTCAATACTGCAGGTCGTCCTGCATGGATGAATATCTGTATTGTACAGACTGAAGAGAATAATAATAAAGCGCTGGAAGGATATGAAAATCCTGATCCGAGTGATTGTTATTAATATTAAAATTAACTGTTAATATGAAGAACTTTTTTAATTATAGCGTAGCGTTGGCTGCATTATTAATGCTGACAATGAATGCATGTACAGAGGACTGTGAATATAGTCCTGCGCCTATTCCCAATAACAATGATATTGTGGTTTCGTTTAGTAGTGATGCAGACAATAATATGGAAGTGGCGCCTACGGACGCGAAAGAAATGACAATTGAGGTATCACGTGAGAACACTGACTCGGAAGTGAGTGTGCCTTTGAAAGTGATGAGAAATGATGAAAACATTTTTCAGATACCTGGAAGTGTAACTTTCGCTGCTGGAAAGAAAACTGCTACTGTGAAAATAACCTTCCCTGAAATAAAAGAAGGCGTAGTATATAAATTTGAAATTCTATTGGACAATGGCAATATCTATTCAGATAATGCGGTGACCAATACAATGGGAAGCGTGCAATGTGTACAATGGAATCAACTTGGAAAAGGTACAGTTGCTTCACAGATATACGAAGAACAATATGCTGTAATGGTGTATAAAGCAGGTCATGCTAAGTGGTATAAAATATATTCTATGTATGAAGATGGAAAAGACATTGTTTTCAAAGTAGATGATGACAATAAGGTCACTGTTGAGAAACAAGCTGCACTTACACACAATACTTATGGTGTAGCATCCATAGAAGGAAGTGGTAATTTAAAAGATGGTGTCATCACCGTAAACGTAGAATTAACAGTTTCTGCCGGTTCTTTCGGTTTTTACCAAGAAGCTCTGAAGTTGCCTGCCGAATAATTAACAATAGTACTACTTCCTCTTTGTGAAATAGTACTATTGAGTGAAAATAAATTACGAATCCTCTTATTCTCAGGGGATAAGAGGATTCATCTGTTTTCTATTATCTATTTTAATGCGTATGAAGCAATTATTACTCTTATTTTTTTCTTTGATAACCCTAAACTTACTTGCCGACAATGTTAGTTTAGAGGAAAGTCGCTCCGTAGCGACTAAATTCTGGGCTTCTTTAGAGCCTCAAAACAGAAGTTTGAATGATACGGAATTTGTGTTGGCAGGAAATAGTGAAAGCCTTCAAGTTTTAACAGAAAATGCTCCCGCACCTGCTTTCTATATATTTAATTGTGTTGAAAAAGGAGGTTTTGTCATTGTATCCGGAGAAGATACGGCACAACCGATTTTAGCTTATAGCACTACCGATACATTTGCAATAGATAATATGCCGGATAATATACGCAACTGGCTGCAAGCGTATCGTACTGCGATTCAGCAACTTCGACTAGTTGATGTTCCTTTGGACGAAAATACTGTAAATTTATGGAAATCTCCGGAACGCACCTTAACCCAGGCAAATAATAGCAAGTTGATTGAAACGGCTAAATGGAATCAAGAAGAACCGTACAATCTGTATTCACCAAAAATCGTAGGAAGAAGAACTCCGACTGGGTGTGTAGCGACTGCAATGGCTATTATTATGCGATATAGACAATGGCCGGATATAGGAGAAGGAAGTAACCGATACTATGCCAATACCTGTGAAAAATATCTAGAAACCAGTTTTGATGTAAACTATGACTGGGAAGGTATGCCATTAGAATATATTGAGGGAAAATACACAAAAGAGGAAGCAGATAAAGTTTCTATGTTAATGTATCATTGTGGAATAGCTGCTGAAATGGACTATGGACTTGAGGGGAGTGGAGCGGTTACTAGAACTGCAATTTTAAACATGATTAAATACTTTAAATATGATAAAAGTGCATACATCCTTCAACGTGATTGGTATGATCAGGAAACATGGGATAATCTGATAAGGAACGAAGTAACAAATGAATCTCCTGTAATGTATGGTGGTGCCGATCCTGATGGAGCACACCAATTCATTATTGATGGATATGAAGGCAGTCATTTTCATGTGAATTGGGGTTGGGGTGGATTGTGTAATGGCTTTTATTTATTATCCGCGTTGACTCCTGAACAACAAGGTGTCGGAGGAAACGGAAGTTACAATCAGCTACAAGATGCTGTAATGGGCTTAAAGAAAAGGGAAGAAAACTCTACTTATCATGATATATTGATCTTTTTCGCAGGATTAGACAATGGGAAAAAATATAATGGACTATCCACAAATACTTCAACCTACGTAACAGGAAAAACCTTTCGCATGGATGCCGCTTATATAGGGAATTCTAGTTTGAGAGATTTTGAAGGAAGTCTTGTATTGGCCTTGGTGAATAAAAATGGAGAGGTGAAAGAAAATATTTCTAAAACAATTCTGCTGGAAGAGACACTTCCTTTGGGCATGGGAATAGGATATCCTAATATAGAATGTAAGATAACCCAGGCTATAGAAGCGGGAGACCGTATATGGATGATGTATAAAAGTAAGGATGCCAGCGAATGGTATCGTATAGTGGGCGAAAAAGGTACCGTTACTGAAATCATAGTGAAAGAAGATGATCCGACTGCCATTGAACAGCCTGTGGATCGAATTTCTTTCTCTGCTTCTTGTGATAAACAAGGCTGGTTAACAGCAAATCTGCCTGAAGGAGTGCAGCGTCTTTGCATTTACAGCGTGGATGGTCGTACTTTGAGGACTTATATACCGGATAGTAACATTGAAAAGTGGGGAGTGTCGTGTAGCGAACTGCCTGCTGGAATATATATACTGCAAGCTGTCACAAAGCAAGAAAATTATCAATGTAAGTTTGTAAAATAAAAAATGTTTTTTGAACACAAAATTTATAGATAACATATTATTAATCAAAATTTAGAAACATGAGAAAGAGATTTTGTTCTTACCTGCTTCTGGTAGGCTTAATGCTTACAGGAACAGTTATGTGGAGTTGCTCGGACGACAACGATGACAATGGTGGAAATATTGATGATAAGCCAATTAGTGCAACATTAGATGAAGCACAGATTTCATCCACATCAGTAGTTATTAACTTGGAAACAACTGATGTCAGCAAGTATGTTTATGTAGTAAAAGAAGGATCGGTAAGTAGCCTGCCTGACGGTGAGGAACTCTTCCTAAGTGCAGATGCCAATAACATAGTAGAATGCAAAGGTAACAGTGAGAAATTAGCCGTTGTAGGCTTGGAAGGAAATAAGGATTACACAATCCTCTTTTCATTTAAACGTGAAAAAGCCGACAAGACAGTGGAATATATAGTAAAGTCTGTAACGGTAAAAACTGCCAATTATGATAAGCTACTGACCGTACTAAGTACTTCTATGTTTGGAGTTAAGTTCCACATTGAATGTCCGGCAGATAAGTACTACAGATATGCTCTGGTAAACAAATTCATCTATGAAAGCCGGAACGAAATGTTTGAAGGAACAGGTATGGACTTAACCTTCCTGGCTTATGGAGCACTTATCGGGAAAGGTCCTAAAACTATTGAATGGAACGATGGCGAACCTCTTGATCCTGATGATGACGAGATGGGTACAATGAGTGTTAAACCTGGTACTGCCTATTATCTGCTTGTTGCCGAATGCGACGCAGATGGCGAAATGGATTTTGAAGTAAACGGAGGTGGTGGAGACGATTGGGATCTGCTTTCACCGGCTCCATCTTCAAGAGCATTGCCAGATTTGGTAGGCGAATGCTTGGATCAACCTGTGGACGAAGGAGTAACTTTTAACGGTTTCTTTGCACGTCAGGAACTTTACAGTGAATTCCCGGCAGTAGGAAATGGAAGTGTAGATTTTGAAACCGTAATAAGAACAGAACATACTTTAGGCTTTGAAGTAGCACCTCATGGAGATGTACAAGAGTATTTAGTATCTATCCTCGCAGATGTGGAGTATGATATACTGAAAAGAATGGTTGGTGAGAAAGGAATGCAAGCTGCTGTTTTAACAGGCGATATTCCTGTTGTATATCAAGGCACAGAAGCAAACACAGTTTCTGTGAGTGGTTTAGAAAAAGATAGCAAATATCACTTCTTCGTTACTGGAATTTGCGATACGGAAGGAAAAGTACAGACTTTTAATGAATACACAGTAAGTACTATTAAATCGGATAAAGCGATACCGGAAATTGCAATTACAGGTATTTCTGCACCGGAAGGTAGCGCAGAAGCCGGTCCTTATTACGTATGGTTCAATATCAAAGCCCCCAATAAAGATTGCGTCAGACTGAAGTATCTCTGCAACACTAAAGCACAATGGGTAATTGCAGGAAATGAAGGTAAAGGGGATGAAACCATGTTTAACAGCTATGGACAGGAACTTAAAGATGCAGATATTATACAGGCCATAAACAGTGATGCCGGATTTAACATAAACTTCGGTTCTTGGGAAAATACAGTATCAATTCTGAAGATAGCTTCGTATAATGAGGAGGAAGCACTGAAAGTCTTCTCCGGTGAAAGCACTTCTCCTGAAGAACAAGATAAGGCGCGAATTGAATCTCATCTGTTCAATACATTGCAAGGTGATTACACCACAACTGTAACTATTACAGAAGGTGGCTACATTGGACAACCGGACACTGAGCATGACGTGGATATTAGAATGAATATTTCTTCTAATCCGTTCACTGACAGCCCGGCAAATTACAGCGCATTCAAGGCGACTCAGGAATACACTAACTTATTGAATTATTTTAAGACTTTGGAGTCTACCGAAGAAGCAGCTGAAGCAAGATTGAAAGGTGTCTTTGATGAATACAAAGAGTTTGAGGCCAAATATGTACAGAAATATCGTGGGCAAAACCGTCTGGTTATTACTGATTTTAATGTATTTAATAACAGTATGACTCAATATCTGTCGCCATGGAAACTGTTCTGCGAAATTGAAGGATACAACTCATTCGGTACAGCAGATTTGTTCTACGATTATGGTCCGAAGATGTTCATTGAAATGTTAGGTGAAAATGATGCAATCGTACCTACCAATACACAGTTTATTCCTCCTGTATTGAGCTGGGGTGGAAATAATTACGTTTATTATTTAGGCGCACAACTGGAAGGGAAAGAGAATGGACAAAAAGTTCTCTTTGACGTAGAGTTCCCGCTGAATATTACGGAAAATGAAACTACTTTGGAAATTCCGGGCATAAGCAAAGATGGCGAAATGTATTATCCGTCATTGATAAGTTCCTTTGGTATGAGTGCTTACTGCACCAGCAAGCCTTGGGTATTGAAGAAGGGATGGAATGGTGGAAGTGCCAAAGCGTCCATGCCATATACTCGTAGCGGTATGAAAGCCAGCTATAGAAACGGAAGCCACTTCAAGACTACTTATTTGCCAATACACAAGAAAGGGCTTAAGAATGTTGAAGTTAAATATATTTCATTGAAAGAATATGCAAAGCAGGCTAAGAAATGAGATGCTTTGAAAGAAAAAACGAATGATAGACTGATTGTTAAATAAGAAGCTTCTGCTACCGTCCTTTACTTATGGAAAGGACGGTAAGCAGAGCTTTTTTTATTTTCATAATACAATAATATAGAACGACAGATGAAAAAAATATATTACTTATTATTTATCTTATTCTTTTGCTTTACAGGCGCTATGGCACAAACCTTTCCGGCTGTAAGTGTAGAGAATGCAACCGGAGAAACAATTTCAACCAAGAGCTTGATAACAGGCAAACCTTTTATCTTATCTTTTTGGGGAGTAACCTGCAAACCTTGTATAACCGAACTGAATACTTTGAATGAAGTGATGGAAGAATGGCGCGAAGAAGTAGATTTCGACATTGTAGCCGTCTCCATTGACGATAGTCGCTTCACTTCGCGCGCACGCTCCATGGCTGAAGGATACGGCTGGGAATTTACATGCGTTTTTGATAAAAACCAAGATCTGAAACGCGCCATGAATGTGTCGCTTACTCCACAAACCTTTATTATTGACAGTAAAGGGAACGTGGCCTATGCACATTCCGGATATACTCCCGGTAGTGAACTGCAACTGTTGAAGAAACTTAAAGAATTACAGAAGAAATGAGAAAAATTCTCTTTATTTTAGGTATGGCCGGTTATGGCCTTGCAACCTATAGCCAGGTAGATTTTGGAAAATATGGACAATTGTCCGGAAGCCTTGAGTCCAATAGTGTTATTTATGTGAAAGATAATGGTCTGCCCAATTCTGTATCCGACACGCATTTCGGTAGCAATGATTACCTGAAGTTGGACTATATCAACCGGAAATTCTCAGCCGGTATTCAACTCGAAGGTTACTTTCCTGTATTGCAAGGCTTTGACATGGGCGTATATGATGATAAGCATAGTTTTATTCTGGGTAGCAAGTATCTCAGTTGGCAGGATAAGTATTATGGCGTGCGCGTGGGAGATATATTCGACCAGTTTGGCAGCGGAATGGTATTCCGCAGTTACGAAGACAGACAATTGGGATTCAACAATTCATTGGAAGGCGGACAGGTACGCGTAAGTCTGAAAGATTATGTAAAGGTTCGTGGTATGTATGGGCGCCCCCGATTGTATATGCATCATGCTGACTCGTGGGTAGGTGGTACAGACCTTAGCCTGTCATTGGCAAAACTGGCAAAAATAAAAACAGCGGAGTTTAATCTGGAAGGTAGCTATGTGAATCGCCACGAATCTGTGGCCGACGCCTTTAAATCTGTTGTAACAACACCTAATCTTGATATGTATTCCGCACGTGCCAATATAGACTGGAATGGTATCAGTGTACGCGCCGAATACGTGAATAAATCAAAAGACCTGGTTGAGCTCACTTCCGAGAATATGCACACCGGATATGCTTGGCTTGGAGAAGTGGGATATAACCATAAGCAATTTTCCGGTCTGGCTACTTTCCGTGTATTGAAGCATATGAACACTATGCTGACCCTGGAAGGTCAGGGCACCGGAAATGTCTTGAATTATCTGCCTGCTTTGACGCGACAATATACTTATATGCTTGCCAACCTAAATCCTTATCAGGTGAATGTGAATGGGGAAATTGGCGGACAAGCAGACGTTTATTACTCAATTCGCCCCAATGGACAGCGTAGTAAATACTGGAACTTCCATGCTAACTTTTCTACCTACTATTCTGATAAGAATCTGATCGGTAAGAGCCGTCTGCTGTGGAGAGATATCAACGGTGACATCGAGCATCAGTGGAACAAAAAAATAAAAACCGGCTTCCTTGTATCTGTTCAGGAATGGAGCCCGACACATGGTACAACAGAACGCACCTATGCTTCCAATATCTTTGTTTATGACATGACTTATAAATTCGACAGAAAGACTTCTGTTCGTGGTGAATTACAATACCTCTATTCAGAAGACTACGAGAAAGACTGGATGGCCGCTTTGATAGAAGTGAATTTGGCCCCACGCTGGAGCTTTTCCATCAGTGATATGTACAATAATGGAGATACGAAAAAGCATTACTATAACGGAAGTGTTAGCTATACCTTCGATCGTACTCGCATTCAGGTGAATTATGGTCGTAACCGTGCAGGATACATCTGTTCGGGAGGAGTATGCCGTTATACTCCGGCTTATACCGGTGCAGGCATTACACTGACTACCTCTTTCTAATCTTTTAAAATAAAAATGGATATGAAATATTTGAAATATATTTGTTTGTCAATCATCCTAATGATGACTGCCTGTATCGGAAATCCAGGTGAAGAGATAGATGACAATGACCCTGAGCCTACCATCCCTGACGGCTTTGTACTTCTCCCATCCGCCAATTTTTTTAAGGCTGATGGAAATACGATGATTACGTTCAAGGTTTATTCTGACAAAAAGGATATTACGGAAGATGCCCGTATTTACCAAGATCTATCCTCGGGAGCAGTGAGAATGGAAACACCCGAATTCAAAACAACAGAAGCGGGTACTTATACTTTCTTTGCTACTTATAAAGGACAAACTTCTGAAAAGGTATTGATTGTAGCTACTACCGGTGATTTTCCTCCATTGCCTTCGGACCCTCAGCCTGAGAAATTCAATGGCTTCAAGCATCGTTTGGTTGCTACCCAGTTCACCGGAACGGGCTGCGGATATTGTCCGAATGCGATTTCAGCAATTGCCAAATTTAAAGAAAGTGAATACGCGGATAAGATGTTGTTTGCGGCCTCACATAGTTACAACGGAGATGACCCGATGTATTGTGACGATGCCAGCAGTCTGGCACGCAGAATGTCTATCACCGCCTATCCTTCTGTTATATTGAATATTAATCCGAAGAACTTGCTGTCAAGCCTCAGCGCAACGGGCTTCTATAATTATCTGGTATCCGGTACGGAAATATTGCTGGAAGAGGATGCACATTGTGGAATTTCGGCAAGTGTAAGCAAAAATGCAAATACCATAAATCTGTCCGCCAAAGTGAAAGTCGGCGAAACCGGAAGCTACCGCATTGTAGCCTGGTTGTTGGAGGACGGCATTAAAGCCACACAAGCGAATCAGGTAGGAATTGCAGTCGGTAATATCCACAACAACGCGCTCCGTTCCGCCAGTATGGTTGATATTGCTGCCGGTGATTATTTAGGTGGAAAAGAAACTGTCGCTTCCGGAACGGAGGTAGAATTCCGTCATGAATTCAATATCGACAATGTTGTGAACGTTGATAAATGCCATGTGCTCGTTATTGTAAGCCGCAAGACTGATGAATTCCGTAATCATATAGCAGACAATGCCATAGATTGTCCTGTTGACAAATCGGTAGCCTTTGAATATGATGAATAACCTTTTAATCAGACGATTATGAAACGACTTTATTCTATATTAATTTTGAGCCTTTTTGTACTTCCTCTATTGGCAGATAATGTCAGCGTGGAACGTGCACAGGACATCGCGCAACAATTCTATTCTGCTCTGGCCCCGAACACGAGGAGTATTTCTTCGCAATGGGAAATGGTGTGGAATGGTGAAAGTGTCCAGACCCGAGACAGCCATGTACCAGCTTTTTATGTTTTCAATAGAATGGAAGGTGGTTTTGTGATAATTGCCGGTGATGACATAGTCAATCCAGTGATTGCCTATAGTCGGGAAGATCATTTTCCGACAGGGGACCGTCCGGACAATTTAGACTTTTGGATGCAACATTATAGGGTAGATTTGAATATGGCGCGTAGCCAAAATGTAATTCCGGATGCTGAGATACAATTTCTTTGGAGTAATGTAGATAAGTTGGCAGCTGATCAGAGTACTGCTAAAAAAGTGTTACTGGAAACGGCATTGTGGAGTCAAAATAAGCCTTTTAATAATAAATGTCCGGCAGTTAATGGCTCTGCTGCAATGACCGGATGCGTAGCGACAGCTGCTGCTATAATAATGAAGTATCATCAATGGCCCGATATGGGTGTGGGGGAACATTCTTACAAAGATGGAGTTATGCCACGGAAGGCCAATTTTGAAACTGCCTATCAGTGGAATAAGATGCTGAATGATTATAACGGTGATTATACTAAAGAAGAAGCCTCTGCAGTAGCTACCTTGATGTGGCATTGCGGAGTGTTGGCCGAGATGGCTTATGGTGCTTATTCCAGTGGTGCCGTTACTGCCACTTTAATTGATAACCTAAAGGAGCACATGAAGTATAATAAAGGTATGCAAGAGCTTTATCGTGAATGGTATGACATGAATACATGGCATTTATTAATGCGGGATGAGCTGGATAACGGACGTCCTATTCTATATGGTGGAATAACGCAAAGCAATGCCGGTCATCAATTTGTCGTGGATGGATATGAAGGTGACTATTACCATGTGAATTGGGGATGGGGTGGCTTAGCCAATGCATTCTTTTTGTTAACTGATTTGAAGCCAGACACGCAAGGTATAGGTGGAAGTTCTCTTGATGAACCGTATTCAGTGATGCAAAGTGCTGTTATCGGAATGGAAAAAGCTGGTAATACACCAAAATGTAAAGATATTCTGCTATTTACAATTGATGAATACGCTGGATTTAAGTATAAGGGGTTACTGACAACTGAGACTAATATTCAGAAGAACAAACCTTTCAGTGTGCAGTTTGGAGTTGTGATGAATTATATGGCTACAAAATTTAATGGTACCATTGAAATACGGTTAGAAGACAAAAATGGCAATACTAAAGAGGTACTGTTGAATCAAGATGTGGTTTTAAATAATTATCAGACAACAACTGCTAATGCAATTGCCGCAGTTATTGATTTGGTTATTGAAAAAAGTGATATTGAGCCGGGAGACCGCATTCGCACTTATGCGAAGAGCAAAGGAAACTCAGAATGGATGTTGGTAGGGGGACGTTTTGGTAGTCGTACGCAGAGTAAAGTTGACTATGCTTCATACGAAATAATAGTCAAAGAAGATATAGATACAGGAATAGAAAAAGTTATTCAAGATGATTCTTCTTTTCGTGTAGAGACTGATGTCAATCATAATATAACCGTAATAAGTCTGGAAGATTTTGATGGAATTAGTATCTATAATATAAATGGTGTATTACAGAAGCGTATTAATGCAGGTTCACAACAACAGATGACCTTTTCATGCAGTGACTGCCCATCGGGGATTTACATCTTATTCTTACATACTCAGCAAAGTATAAAGTCTAAAAAGTTTCTACTTCCGTAAAAGCAAATAATGAAACTTACGAAGTATCTCTTGAAGTAAAAAAGAAATTCCTGAGGTAATAAAATCTGTCTCGTGAGGTGATAAAAGTCATCTGGCGAGATAGATTTTATAGTTTTATGGGTAGAAATAATCACTCTCAGAATAGCAGTAATATATTTAGAGAATATCTTTCTCTCAAAAATTAGAGTGTTTTTTCAATATGACATTAATTAATGCTTTTGATAAATAAAATACTGAATATAAATCATCTATAGCTTATAAATAGTAGCATATCAGTATATACATTGAACTTATGACTTTATCTAAAGTGATATTTATCAGATTGTATCAATGATAGCATAAGTTCATTGTAAATGGTAATGCATTGTAAATCAGATTTATAAACATTACGTAGTTCTGCGAAGACTTTGCAGGTTTCGTACATTGGTATGCAGACACAAGAAGTGGCTATTAAACCTACTATGAAGGTCACAATGAAGTCTGATGCTGAGATGCTTGATGAAGTAATGGTGGTTGCCTATGGTACGGCAAAGAAGTCCCAGTTTACGGGTTCTGCTTCTACTATTAAAGCTGATAAAATTGCAGAGCGCCAGGTTTCTAATATATCGAATGCCCTTTCAGGACAAGTAGCCGGTGTACAAACTACAAGTGGTAATGGACAACCGGGTACAGGTTCTACTGTACGTATTCGCGGTGTTGGTTCTTTGTCTGCAAGTAACAATCCATTGTATGTAGTGGATGGTGTTCCTTATGATGGTGATATTTCAGCTATCAACTCACAGGATATTGAGAGTTTGACGGTATTGAAGGATGCTGCTTCTAATGCATTATATGGTGCACGTGGTGCCAATGGTGTAATTTTGGTGACTACCAAAAAAGGAGCTACGGGAAAAGCAACTGTAAATCTGGACGCTAAGTGGGGTACTAACCGTCGCGGTGTGTCTAACTATGATGTTATGACTTCTTCTCAGGAATATGTGGAGAACTACTACACAGCAATGTTGAATGGTTATGCTGGTGGAGATCCCAATAGAGTATTGTCTAATGGAATGACTGGTAATCAGTATATTAACTCATTGCTGTTTTCTAAAGACGGTTTGGGATATCCTGTTTACACAGTGCCTAATGGTGAGGGATATATAGGTGTAGACGGTAAACTTAATCCGAATGCTAAACTTGGCCGAGTGTATGGAGATTACTATATTACTCCTGATGACTGGGAGAAAGAGTTGCTTGACAATGGTAACTTACGCCAGGAATATAACGTAAACATTAGCGGTTCTACTGAAAAAATGAACTATTATATGTCAGCCGGTTATCTGGATGATAGCGGTCTTATCCCAGGCTCATCATTTTCACGCCTTTCATTCCGCCTGAAAGCTGATTATCAGGTGAAGGAATGGTTGAAAGTAGGTGCGAATGTTGCCTATTCTAATATCGTAAGCCGTTATCCTGATGAACAAACTACTTCAGGAAGTTCTACTAACTTATTTTATATAACTAATAACATTGCGCCTATCTATCCCTTGTATATCCGCAATGCAGACGGAAGCATTAAGAAAGACGCTCGTGGTTTCACTATGTATGACTATGGCAATGGTATGTATACAGATGGTACTACAGCTCTGAACCGCCCGTTCCTTTCTCAATCTAACCCGGCATCTGCTTTGCAGTTGGATAAGAATGAGTACAATATGGACATCTTGAGTGGACGTGCTTTCGTAGAAGTATCTATTATCGAAGGATTGAAAGCGACTGCTAACTGGGGTATGGACCTGGATAATACACGTTATACAGAATTGATCAACCCTTACTATGGACAGTATGCAGGTAATACCGGTGGTGTGGTAGGTGTTTCTCACAGTCGTGTATTCAGTATCAATCAACAGTATTTATTGACTTATAAGAAGAACTTCGGTGATCATAACATTGATTTACTGGCAGGTTTTGAATCTTATGATTATAAAAATCAGGCTTTGTCCGGTAGTAAGCAGAAAGTCTACAATCCTAATATTGTAGAATTGAATAATGCGATTAATACTCCGAGTGCAAACTCCAGTACAGCTAATTATGCTACAGCAGGTTTCTTGTTCCGTGCTCAGTATGATTATCTGGAAAAATACTTTGCCAGTGCTTCTTTCCGTCGTGACGCTTCTTCACGTTTTCATCCGGACAACCGTTGGGGTAATTTCTGGTCTGTTGGTCTCGGTTGGTTGATGAACAAAGAGTCATTCTTGCAGAATACATCTTGGATTGATATGTTGAAGTTCAAAATCAGTTATGGTGCACAGGGTAATGATAATATCGGTAATTACTATGCGTACTTGGATCAATATACTGTTTCTAACAGTAATAATGATTTTGCATTGGCTCTTTCTTATAAAGGTAATAAAGATATCACTTGGGAAACTTCTCATAGTTTCAACACAGGTTTTGATTTTGAATTCTTTAAAGGCCGATTGAGCGGTACTGTTGAATACTTTAGCCGTAAGACTACTGATATGCTTTATAACAAACCGATGAATGCTTCTGCCGGTTATGCCAGTATTCCGATGAATGTTGGTTCTATGACTAATAAAGGTGTTGAATTGGATTTGAACGGACTTTTGATTGAAACGAATGATTTGACTTGGCGCATGAATTTTAACTTGACTCATTTCAAGAATACGATCAATGAACTGGATCCTTCATTGAATGGTGAGATGATTAGTGGTAGCTACATTTATCGTGAAGGCGAATCCAGATATCAATTCTATCTGCGTAAATATGCCGGTGTAGATGAGAACGGAGTAGCACAATACTATAAGGATATTACAGATGCGGAAGGCAATGTGACCGGACAAGAAAAAACTACGGATGCTCCGAATGCTACCCGTTATGCAACCGGTGATATTCTGCCGAAGGTATATGGTGGCTTCGGTACGAGCTTGAATGCGTATGGATTTGATTTCTCTATCTCTTTTGCTTACCAGTTGGGTGGACGTATGTACGACAATGGTTATGCATCTTTGATGAATTCAGGTACCGATCCCGGTCAGAACTGGCATAAGGACATTCTGAAAGCTTGGACTGCTGATAATAAAGGCTCTAATATACCTCGTCTGAGTGCAACAGACCAGTATGCTAACTATTTGTCTGATCGTTTCCTGACTAAGTCTGACTATTTGAGCATCAACAGTATAACACTGGGATATACATTGCCAAAGAGCTGGGTACGTTCATTGAATATTAGTTCACTACGTGTTTATATGTCAGCTGACAATGTAGCTTTGTTCAGCAAGCGCAAAGGTTTCGACCCTCGTCAGAGCTATACAACTGCCAGTGCAGACGTATATTCTCCTATTCGTGCTATTTCGGGAGGTTTATCACTTTCATTTTAATCTAAAACAAATATAGAATTATGAAGATTAACAAATATATATTACTGCTTTCTGCAACCATGGTGGTGGTTTCTTGTGATCTCGATAAGTTTCCTGAAGGAAGCACCGTGACACAAGACCAGAAAAATGAGGTGGTTGAGTTGTTGCCAGACCGTATTTCTTCTGAATTGAATGGTTTGAAAACAGGTCTTTATTCTCATACAAACCTGTTGACTGATTATAATAACCACATGGACTATGGCTTTCCGGCAGCTTGTATGATTTATGAAACAGCCGGACAGGATTTGCTGACTTTGAATGACCAGACCGGTTATAATAAGTTTATCAGTTCTCAACGCTTATTAGACAGAAACATTACGTCTACATTTAATGCTTTTCTGTGGAAGCTATATTATAAACACATGAAAACCGCTAATGATATTCTTAAAGCTATTCCGGCAGATGCGGCAGACGCTTCTTTAAAGAAATATCGTGGTCAGGCATTGGCTTCACGTGCTTTTGATTATTTGCAACTTATTCAGACTTATCAGTTGACTTACATAGGTCACGAAACAGCTAATGGTGTACCTCTGGTACTGGAAACAACTTCTGATACTGAGTTGATGAATAATCCGCGTGCAAGTGTACAACAAGTATATGGCCGTATTATGGAAGATTTGGATGAAGCTATTACTTTGTTGACAGGTGCTTCTGCACGTGCCGATAAAGCTGAAATATCAGTAGAAGTGGCCTATGGTCTGCGTGCTCGTGCTAACTTGCTGATGGGTAAGTGGGCGGCAGCGGCTTCTGATGCTGCTAAAGCTTATGGAACTTCTGCTCCTTATTCTGTTGCAGATGTAAGCCAACCGACTTTCTATAATGCTACAGATAATGCATGGATATGGGGTATCGTAGTGACTACGGAAGATTATCTGGCAAAAACCGGTATCGTAAACTGGCCTTCTAATCTTTGTTCACTGACGGGTATGGGATATACGACGGCAGCTAGCGCTACTGACGTAGCTTACCGTCTCATCAACAAGAATTTATGGGCTAAGATACCAGAAACAGATGTACGTAAAGGTTGGTGGGTAGATGAAGATTTGCACTCGCCTGTTCTGGATAACGGACTTGGTGAAGACTATGCTTACTATTGGGCAAACGGTATGTTTAATGGTGGAACATTCCCTAGCAAATTTTCTCCTTATACAAATGTGAAGTTTGGTCCTGACAATGGAACTTTCGCAGATACAGACAATGCACAAGACTGGCCGTTGATGCGTGTTGAAGAGATGAAACTGATTGAAGCAGAAGCTCTTGGACGGGATAATCTGGCTACAGGTAAGCAGAAATTGGAAGAGTTCGTAAGACAATATCGTGATCCGTCTTATACCTGTACTGCCGGTTCTTTGGACGCATTTATCGATGAAGTTTGGTTCCAGCGCCGTGTTGAGCTTTGGGGTGAAGGTTTTGCATTATTCGACATCTTGCGTTTAAAGAAACCTATTATCCGCCAGGGAGCTAACTATCCTATCAACAGTACATTTGCTGAAATTGCTGCTGAGGCTCCTATCATGATTTACCGTATTCCTGAGGCTGAAACATCTGTGAACAGTGCTATTACAGAGGCGGACAATAATCCGGCTGCAATGGCTCCGACTCCGGTGAACTAATAAGCACATTATCAAATAGGAAAAGAGAATGGGGTGTATTCGGATTTACGGATACACCCCTGTTTTTTATCAATTTGCAAAATAGTAGCGGGAAATATTTGTGAAGTGTAGGATTTCTGTAACTTTGCGGTTTCGTTACTTAATAATTATTTAATTATTCTAATAAATGATGCCTATGAAGAAATTACTACTCCTGTCTTTGGTTCTTTTGTGTAGCTTATCGGCATGGACGGCCCAACGCTCTCCGGAAGAAGCTCTTTCTATTGCACGAACTTTCTTTATGCAGTCATCCGGGGCTGTAACCCGTAATATCGGTGAAGTTCAATTGGTGGCAGTCTCTAATGATTTGCTAAAATCTGCATCTACCCGTAGTGTGGAAGGAACAGCCTTTTATATCTATAACTATGCGCAGTCTGCTTATGTTATAGTATCCGGTGATGACCGTATGAAGCCGGTACTGGGCTATTCGGACAATGGAAGTTTCATAACTGAAAGCTTGCCGATAAATATACTTGGGTGGTTGGAACTGTATAATGCCGCTTATGCTCAACTGGGTAACGCCGAAAAAGCGGTTACTGAACCTAAACTGCTTACTAAAACAAGTTTTCCGGCATCTGTATCTCCTTTGCTGGGGAGTATATGCTGGGATCAGGATGCACCGTACAATAATGCCTGTCCTCTTTATCAACAAGAGCGTTGCGTGACGGGATGTGTGGCTACGGCAATGGCTATGATTTTGAAATATCATGAATATCCAGTAAAAGGAAAGGGGACTCATTCTTATACAGCCTCTAATGGAATTAAGTGTTCTTTTGATTATGGGAACGCTACCTTCGACTGGGATAATATGCTGCCTCAATATTCTGGAGATTGTACTGCCGAACAGGCTGACGCTGTTGCCCAATTAATGTTGGCCTGCGGTGTGGCGGTTGATATGGAGTATTCACCATCTGCTTCGGGAGCCTATTCGTATCAGGTAGGTCAGGCCTTAATTGACTACTTTGGATATGATGGTAATTTGGGCTTGGTATATCGCCAATATTTTACTTCTTCCGAATGGATGAACCTGATTAAATCAGAAATTAACGAGAAGCGTCCTGTTTACTATTTCGGATCTTCGGATGATGGAGGTCATGCGTTTGTTTTTGATGGGTATAATGAAGAGGATATGGTTCATGTCAATTGGGGATGGAGTGGAATGAATAATGGTTACTTTGAAGTTGCTTCCTTAAATCCGGATTCTCCCGGTATTGGTGGTGGAAGCAATCTTGGAGGTGGCTTTACGAGAGGTCAGGGAATGTATTTAGGGATACAACCGCCTACTACTACTTCAAACTTTACTTCTCATTTTTTTATGACGGAGTTAGCAGCAAATAAAGAGGAAGTCACTAAGGGAGACGTGTTTAAACTGACGATTACTGAGATATTTAATATGAGTGTGGCATGCAAGAATAGTAAGTTGGCAGTAATAGCAGAAAAAGATGGTCAACAGTCAATATTAGGGCAGACGGCTTTGGCTACGCTGATAAATACGTATGAAGGATATAATACTTTTTCTTTTTCTAATCTGAAAATACCTAATGATTTTGCTGATGGAACTTATTCCGTATATGTAGCTACCAAAGATGAGCGCGAAGCAACATGGAGTCGTGTGCGTAGTTACGTGGGTTCTGAAGCACAACTCATTCTTGTTGTAAGCGGTAATAAATGTACTTTGACTCCGTTCAGTGGTAATCTAAGTCTTGAAGAAGACATGGAGGTTAGTGTGAAATTAGCCCATAGCTTATATAGTGGTCTCAAAGGGGATTTCAAAATATTGGTTTCTAACAAAAGTACATCGGATGAGTATTATGGTTCAGTGGGGGTTGCTCTTTTTACTGCAGATAAAACCCCGAGCTTTGTTGCAATAGTCGGAGATGCACAGGTCGAAATAAAACCGGGCACAGTTAATAGAGAACTGGCTGTATCCGGAGACTTGGCTATTACTAAGAACCTTGTGACTACTAATATTCCTGTTGGAGATTATTATATTTGCCCCTGCATAGATTGGGGAGGAGGTACGTATGCTGTCGGTGAGTTTACTCCGGTCACCATAAAGGAGGTGCGTGGAACCGCAGATTTGAAAGTGAGCCAATCACGTTTGGAGAAGGAACAACTTCAAGTAGGTGAGCCCCTGAAATTTCTGGCTGATCTGTCATTGTCTGGCGATGGAAACGTATATACTGGAACATTGGTAGCGGCAGTTTATGAAAATTCCATGGGTTACCCATACAGTGTACATTATCAGAATGTATTTGTGGAGGCAGACCTGACGGAAAATCTTGTGATGGAAATTCCTCTGAGTCTAGGTGAAGGAAGGCATGCTGTTCGTTTGTATAAATCGGGTACCAATGGGGACCTTGTGACAATTAGCACTCTCTTTTTTTCTGTAGGACCGGCTACCGGTATTGAGGATGAGGTAGCCGATAAGGATGGATTAGTTATCTATCAGCAGCCAGTAGAAGATATTCTTAATATCCGTACTTCTCATGCCGCCCGAGTGATTTCTGTCTATAACCTGTCCGGACAGCAAATGATACAGCAAAAAGAGTCCGGGGATAAGAAAGAGTATTCTATTCCGGTAGGAGGGTTGGATGGAGGCTATTATATTGTAGTATTGCAATCAACTGATGGTAAGATATATCGGAGCAAATTTATGAAACGTTAGACTATATATTTATAGTACTGGAACGAGGCTATTCTATTAACTTAGGATGGCCTTGTTTTTTCTATTCTAATGAACGATTTTCGCTTTAAAACGTTCATTTGCGATAGGATCATCAAAAAAAAGTATTCAAAATCATCTGACGAACCATATATTTCAGTAATTTTGTCTTTCTAATGAACAACAAGATAGTGATTTGTATCATTCGTTGAGGTGCTACTAAAAACAACTAACCCCTGACTATATGAGGTGTACACTACTCTTTCTATTTATTCTTCTTGCAAATCGGCTTCTTGCTGATAATGTAACAGCAGAGCAAGCTCATGCTTTAGCTACCGATTTCTTTAAAACGAATGTTCAAACCCGTAGTACTGCTGCGTCACCACAGTTACAATTAGTTTGGGATGGGGAAGATGCGAATACCCGTAGTGCAGGGAATCTTCCGGCTTTCTATGTTTTTAATAGTACCGACCAGAAAGGTTTTGTTATTATTGCCGGAGATGATGTGGTTATGCCTGTACTAGGTTATTCTTTCACAAACAGCTTTGTGGTAGATGGGATGCCTTCTAATCTGAAAAGTTGGATGAATGGGCTGAAAGAACAGATCAACGAGGCAAGAGAGACGGGACTGAATACTTCTGATGTTGTATATGAAGCGTGGAGAGGGGTGTCGGATATGACAACCGGAGATGTGGTAAAGCAGTATCAAACGGCGGAGTGGGATCAAGAGAGTCCTTATAATACGCTTTGTCCTAAAATAGAAGGCACCCAGACAGTTACAGGGTGTGTGGCAACGGCTATATCCATATTGATGCGATATCATCAATGGCCGAATGCAGGAACGGGTACTCTTCCAGCTTATAGTTATGAGGCGCTAGTTAGTGGAGCTAAAATTCACCAAAATGTATCGGGGAGAACTTTGGGACATACTTATGCTTGGAACGATATGCCACTTCAATATGATCGGAATTCATCCGAGATTTCTAAAAATGAAGTTGCAACTTTGATGTACGACTGTGGTGTTATGGCTCAATCACAGTTTAATATCGCTTCTGCCGGTGGAACCGGTGCCTCTACATTGACAGCAGTTCATGGATTGGCAGAGTATATGAATTACAATAAAAGCATGTTGTGTCTTCGTCGTGAATGGTATTCGGATGCAGAGTGGATACAAATGCTGGAAAATGAAATAATGACAGTAGGCCCTGTGCTTTACGGTGGAGCTACTCTTAGTAATGAAGGACATCAATTCATATTGGATGGATATACAACGGAGGATTATTTTAGAGTAAATTGGGGGTGGAGTGGCTATAGCAATGGTTATTTCCTGATTTCAGCTTTGAACCCGAATAATCAGGGAGCAGGTGGTAGTACTGGCGGTGGCTTTGTCGCGAATCAAGACGCTTTGTTCGGGCTAAAGCCGGCGGAGGGAAATTCAAGCTATCAAACATTATTGGCCATGCTTGCTGGGAAATCTCAAGATGGGACTTATTATTCCGGCTTGGAAACCTCTGAAACTCAATTTAATGTAAATTCTTCCTTTATTGTGAAGTGCGGCTTCCTCTGGAATTTGGGATTAGACTCGTTCTCGGGAAAAGTAGCTTTGGCTATGGTTGATAAGAATCTGAATATAAGAGAATTTATATCAAGAATTTCGGATATTCCAAGTATGCAGACATATTATACAGTGTCCTTTGCTCCTTCCTGTAGAATCTCATTGACTCCACAACCCGGTGATCGTATTGTTGCAGTCTATAAAGGAACAAATGATGCCGAATGGAAAGTGGTTCGTGGTGGTCCTGATACCACGAATGAGATTATTGTTAAGGCTGATCCTACTTCAATTATAGAGACGAAGCAAGAAATACAATTTACTGCTTTCTGTGATAAGCAGCAGGAAACCGTGGTTGTTCATTTGCCGGAGAATTCCCACAGGTTGAATCTATATGATGTAAACGGGCGTCTGTTGAAACAAATATTGTCTGAAGGAAAAGAAACTATAACTTTCTCTTGCCGGGAATATCCTACGGGAGTGTATCTTTTGCAGGCTGTAACGGACAAGGGAATCCATCAATGTAAGTTTTTAAAATGAAAAAGAGAATTAATATTGTAATAGCAACCTTACTTGTGCTATTGGCGGGTTGCCGTTCTGCGAAAAAGGAAACAATGGTCACCTCTGATATGCAAAAGATAGAAATGAATTCTGGAGTAATTACTCCACAGTTGACAGGTGGTAATCCGGCCTCTACCTCTCCGATGGTTTATATTTATAAAACCAAGGCTGATTATTCACACCAGGTACCGGTGATGATGGATGAGGCTCGTACCCGCATTTTGTCCTATCCTGCGCCTGGGGATTTGAAAATGGGGGATGGGTTACGTCTGCCTACTCTTTTGAATAAGGGATACTTACTGGATAATAAGGGAATAGGTCCTAATGTGGCTTTTCTTACCTATACGTATGAAGAGTATAGCCAGTTGCCCACAGCGCCTTCCATGACCGATCTGATGTCGCATATTCTTGATAAGTATCCTTTACTGGAAATTCGTGCATGCGGTCGCCGTGCTGATTATAAAGATATTGTTATAGAATTAAATGAGAAAATAGCAGAAGGATTTCTGCAAAAATAATTATATTTGTCGCCCAATATATAATAAATAGGTATAGTAAATGAAAGAATTTGTAATCTCCGAAGTACAGGCAGAAACGGCGGTATTGGTTGGTCTCATCACAAAAACACAGGATGAGCGTAAGACAAACGAATATCTCGATGAACTGGAATTCTTGGCTGAGACAGCCGGGGCGGAAGTAGTGAAACGATTTACCCAGAAGCTGGACCAGGCACATTCTGTGACCTACGTCGGCAAAGGTAAACTGGAAGAAATTAAAGAATATATTCGGAACGAAGAGGAAGCCGAACGGGAAATCGGTATGGTGATTTTCGACGATGAACTCTCCGCGAAACAGATACGTAACATTGAAGCTGAGTTGAAGATCAAGATATTGGATCGCACCTCGCTTATTCTCGATATTTTTGCCATGCGTGCACAGACAGCCAATGCAAAGACGCAGGTGGAACTGGCACAGTATAAATACATGCTTCCCCGTCTGCAACGTTTGTGGACCCACTTGGAACGCCAGGGTGGTGGTTCCGGTGCCGGTGGCGGTAAAGGTTCGGTGGGACTTCGCGGTCCGGGTGAAACGCAGTTGGAAATGGACCGTCGTATTATCCTGAACCGTATGTCATTACTGAAAGAACGTCTGGCAGAGATTGATAAGCAGAAGTCAACTCAGCGAAAGAACCGTGGACGTATGATACGTGCGGCATTAGTGGGATATACCAATGTGGGCAAATCCACATTGATGAACCTGCTTGCCAAGAGCGAAGTATTTGCAGAAAATAAACTGTTTGCAACATTGGATACTACAGTGCGCAAGGTGATTATTGATAATCTACCGTTCCTGCTTTCAGATACGGTTGGTTTCATCCGTAAGTTGCCTACTGACCTGGTGGACTCTTTCAAGTCGACACTGGACGAAGTGCGCGAGGCGGATCTGCTGTTGCACATTGTGGATATTTCACATCCGGATTTTGAAGAACAGATAGAAGTAGTCAATAAAACATTGGCGGATATCGGTGCATCCGGTAAGCCAATCATACTTGTATTCAATAAAATAGACGCTTACACCTATGTGGAGAAAGCGGCTGACGACCTTACCCCCAGAACAAAGGAAAACTTGACACTCGAGGAACTGATGAAGACTTGGATGGCAAAGATGGAGGATAATTGCCTCTTTATCTCTGCCCGTGAGAAGATCAATTTGGAGGAACTGAAGAGTGTAGTTTATGCACGCGTGAAAGAACTGCATGTACAGAAATACCCTTATAACGATTTTCTTTATCAGACCTACGAAGAAGAGGAAGAATAAACTAAAATTTGTTGGTCATGAATTACAGACATTTAACCGAAGACGAAGTACTCCGGTTGAAAAGCCAGTCGTGTCTGGCGGATGATTGGGGGAAAGTAATGGTAGCAGAAGACTTTGTTACCGAGTTTGTACATCACACCCGTTTCTCGGGAGATGTACGTTTAGGCGTATTTCAATCAGAGTTCACATTGCCGGGTGGAATTAAAAAACATTCCGGTTTGCGTCATGTAACACTCCACAATGTCACGGTGGGGGATAACTGTTGCATTGAGAACATCCAGAACTACATTGCTAATTATGAGATCGGGCATGACACATTCATTGAGAATGTAGACATCATCCTGGTGGACGGATTGAGTAAATTCGGTAATGGGGTAGAAGTATCCGTACTGAATGAAACCGGTGGGCGTGAAGTACTTATCAATGATAAACTTTCTGCGCATCAGGCTTATATCCTGGCGCTTTACCGCCACCGTCCGGAATTGATTTGCCGGATGAAGTCTATAACAGACTTCTACTCCAATAAGCATGCCTCTTCGGTAGGTACTATCGGCAATCATGTGATGATACTCAATACAGGTTCTATCAAGAATGTACGTATCGGAGACTATTGTCATATCTGCGGAACTTGTCGTCTTTATAATGGTAGCATTAATAGTAATGCGGAAGCACCGGTACACCTTGGTCATGGAGTTATTTGTGATGATTTTATCATCTCTTCCGGTTCACATATAGACGATGGAGCTATGCTGAGCCGTTGCTTTATAGGCCAGGCCTGTCGTTTGGGACATAATTATTCTGCGTCCGAATCGCTTTTTTTCAGCAATTGTCAGGGAGAGAATGGCGAGGCATGCGCTATCTTTGCCGGACCGTTCACGGTGACGCATCATAAGTCCACTTTACTGATTGCCGGTATGTTTTCATTCATGAATGCCGGTTCGGGTTCCAACCAGAGTAATCACATGTATAAGTTAGGCCCTATCCATCAGGGAACATTGGAACGTGGTGCTAAAACTACTTCCGATTCCTATATTCTTTGGCCCGCCCGTGTAGGCGCTTTTTCATTGGTAATGGGCCGCCATGTGAATCATTCCGATACTTCTAACTTGCCTTTCTCCTATCTGATAGAGCAGAACAATACTACTTATCTTGTACCGGGTGTCAACCTGCGAAGTGTAGGAACCATCCGTGATGCACAGAAGTGGCCGAAGCGTGATGGACGTACGGATTCCAACAAACTGGATTTCATCAATTACAACTTACTCAGTCCCTATACTGTGCAGAAGATGTTCAAGGGACGGGAAACTTTGCAGAACCTGCGCCATGCTTCGGGCGAACTTTCCGATATCTATTCTTTCCATAGTGCGAAGATCCGTAACTCGGCATTGGTGAAGGGTATCAAGTTCTATGAGATCGCCATCCATAAATTCCTTGGAAACTCTGTCATCAAACGTCTGGAAGGTATTGAATTCAAAAGCAATGAAGAAATACGTGCCCGCCTGAAGCCCGACACCACAGTGGGTAGCGGTGAGTGGGTGGACATTTCCGGCCTGATAGCTCCGAAGAGCGAGATAGATGCCCTGATCAATGATATCGAGTGTGGAAAAGTAGACCGTCTGAAGTACATCAATGCTGAATTTGAGAAGATGCATCAGAACTACTACACTTATGAGTGGACCTGGGCTTATGAAAAGTTGGAGGAATACTACGGAATCAAACCGGACAATATTACGGCTACAGACATCATCCGCATTGTAGAGAAGTGGAAGGAAGCGGTAGTCGGGTTGGACCGTATGGTGTATGATGATGCCAAGAAAGAATTCTCGCTGGCTTCTATGACGGGCTTCGGTGCCGACGGCTCGCGCGCAGAGAAAGAAATGGACTTTGAGCAGGTACGCGGTGACTTTGAAAGTAATCCGTTTGTCACTGCCGTGCTGAAACATATTGAAGATAAGACAGCGTTGGGTGACGAATTGATAGGTCGTATGCAGAGGGTGTCATCATTTTCACTCTAATTAAAGAAATATTTCAATAATAGTTCTTACCTTTGTGCTACGATTCATTAATTTAATTTACGAGTAATTATGGCAACAACACCTCCGTTCAAGTATCAACCTATGTTTGAGCATGGGGAAGATAAGACTGAGTATTATCTGCTTACAAAAGACTATGTATCCGTAAGCGAGTTTGAAGGAAAGCCCATTCTGAAGATTGAAAAAGAAGGTCTTACAGCAATGGCTAACACGGCTTTCCGCGATGTGTCATTTATGTTGCGCCGTTCGCACAATGAGCAAGTTGCTAAGATTTTGCGCGACCCCGAAGCAAGTGATAATGATAAATATGTAGCACTGACCTTCCTGCGCAATGCAGAAGTAGCTTCAAAAGGCGTGCTTCCTTTCTGTCAGGATACCGGTACGGCTATCGTTCATGGTGAAAAGGGACAGCAGGTATGGACTGGCTATTGTGATGAAGAAGCTCTTTCGTTGGGTGTCTACAAAACATATACTGAAGAAAACTTGCGTTACTCTCAGAATGCTCCGTTGAATATGTACGACGAGGTGAACACGAAGTGTAACCTGCCTGCGCAAATAGATATCGAAGCTACCGAAGGTATGGAATATAAGTTCCTTTGCGTGACCAAAGGTGGCGGTTCGGCCAATAAGACTTACCTGTATCAGGAAACAAAAGCAATCCTGAATCCCGGCACTCTGGTTCCTTTCCTCGTTGAGAAAATGAAGACGTTGGGTACAGCTGCTTGTCCTCCTTACCACATCGCTTTCGTCATTGGCGGTACTTCTGCTGAGAAGAACCTGCTGACGGTAAAGCTGGCTTCTACTCATTATTATGATGAGTTGCCCACTACGGGTAACGAATATGGACGTGCCTTCCGTGATGTAGAACTTGAGAAAGAAGTGTTGGAAGAAGCTCATAGGATTGGCCTCGGTGCACAGTTCGGCGGTAAATATCTGGCTCATGATATCCGTATCATTCGTCTGCCTCGTCACGGTGCATCTTGTCCGGTAGGTCTGGGCGTTTCTTGCTCTGCCGACCGCAACATCAAGTGTAAGATCAACAAAGAAGGTATCTGGATTGAAAAACTGGACAGTAATCCGGGCGAACTCATCCCGGAAGAAATGCGTCATGCAGGCGAAGGTGCCGTGGTTAAGATAAACCTGAACCAGCCGATGGCAGATATCTTGAAGGAACTGACTAAATATCCGGTGGCTACACGTCTGTCATTGAATGGTACGATTATCGTAGGCCGTGACATTGCACATGCTAAGCTGAAAGAACGTCTGGACCGTGGTGAAGATTTGCCACAGTATATCAAGGATCATCCGATTTACTATGCCGGTCCTGCCAAGACTCCGGCTGGTATGGCTTGTGGCTCTATGGGCCCCACTACTGCGGGACGTATGGACTCGTATGTAGAGTTGTTCCAAAGTCATGGTGGCAGCATGGTTATGCTTGCAAAGGGTAACCGTAGTCAGCAGGTGACGGATGCTTGCAAGAAGTACGGTGGTTTCTATCTCGGTTCTATCGGTGGTCCTGCCGCTATCCTGGCACAGAACAACATCAAGAGTATCGAATGTGTAGAATATCCCGAACTCGGTATGGAAGCTATCTGGAAGATTGAAGTGGAAGACTTCCCTGCATTCATCCTGGTAGATGACAAAGGCAACGATTTCTTTAAACAATTGAAACCTTGGAATTGTAGTAAATAAGAGGAATCTTTCTATAGATTAAGTGAAAGCTGTCCCGAAGAAGTTGATTAACTCCTTGGGGCAGCTTTCTTGGTTTAATAGATGTAGAACTTGATATGCTCCTTCCTTTTTCCCCTAAAGCTTTCATGTTAATGTCATTATGCTATAAGCAAAACCTTGTTTTCCATATGGGGGCTGTGCAGCCCACAATTGCGGGACGAACAGCCCCCATATGGAAAACGTAGAGCCCGCAACTGTGGGATGAAGTTTTGCTACAGGCAAAAGAACAAAAACAATAAAGCAAAGCTTGGTTTTCATACGACCTTCTTCCCGTTTTTCTTATTGTTCCTAAGTATTCCATTGTGGAGTCTATAAGTTCTGCAACAGGTTTGCCTACACCATCCTACATCATCCTACACCATTTTACGCTATTTATTTGCTTGATAATCAGGAGAGAACGGTTGTCGGTGTAGGATGTAGGAAATAAAGAAGTATTTTTTTAAGTGTCACTAACCTCAGGTGGATATCAGAAAAATAATAAGATATTCTTGTATGCCGATACTAATTTCTATCTTTACACCTTCAAAATCAGATTAATCTTATTGACAGTTATGGAAACTACTCCCCACATTTCTCCGAAGGCGGACTCCCGTGTTGTTTGGCTGGATGTCGTGCGACTGATAGCTATGTTTACCGTGGTTTGTTGTCATTGCACAGACCCTTTCAACTTTTATCCGGGAACGGCTCCGAATATTGAAGATATCAAGTTTTGGGGGGCTGTCTATGGGGCGGTGCTGCGTCCGTGCGTACCTCTTTTTGTGATGATAACGGGAGCTTTGTTGCTCCCTGTGCGTGGGGATGCATCCGTATTCTATAAGAAACGTATTCCACGTGTGTTTTTTCCGTTTCTTATCTGGTCGGTGATTTATAATCTTTTCCCTTGGATTACAGGATTGCTGGGAGTGGAACCACGGGTGATTCTTGACTTCTTCCCGTACTCGGGCGAAGAAGTGATGCGCCAGTCTTTAGCTGTCAGCATGGGATATATTGCCGAACTTCCTTTTAATTTTTCTATCCTCGATGTACACATGTGGTACATTTATTTGCTGATAGGACTCTACTTGTATTTGCCGATATTCTCCGCCTGGGTGGAGAAAGCTTCGGAGAAAGCCAAACTCTGGTTCTTGGCAGTATGGGGAGTGACATTGCTTATACCTTATTATAATGAGTTTGTAGCGCAATACTTGTGGGGAACTTGTTCGTGGAACTCATTCGGCATGCTTTATTATTTTGCCGGCTTTAATGGATACCTGCTTCTGGGGCATTATCTGCGCAACCATGACTGGACTGGACGGCAAGCTGCACTGATAGGTGTTCCTATGTTTGTGGTGGGCTATGCGGTTACTTTCTTCGGTTTCCGCCACATGACGGCATTGCCGGACTTTACGGATGAAATGCTGGAATTGTTCTTTACCTATTGCTCACTGAATGTGGTGATGATGACCATTCCTGTATTTATGTGGGCAAAGAGAGTGAACATTCGTTCGGAGCGGATGATAAAGGCATTATCCAATCTGACACTTTGCGGTTTCGGAGTTTATATGATACACTACTTTTTCACCGGTCCGTCAGTGGTACTGATGCGGGCGGCAGGTGTTCCGTTGTGTTTGCAGATACCTGTCGCCGCAGTGGTTGCATTTGGCGTTTCCTGGTTCCTGGTGGCAATGGCATACCGTTGTTTTGGAAAGAAAACGAAATGGGTGATGGGATAGTCTCTGTAGGATTATCCTAATTCAATATACTTCTTCATGGTCAGACGGTTTTCACCGTCCAGGCGTTGGTATGAAACTTCATTCATAATGCTTCGTATCAGGAATATACCCAGCCCGCCAATGGCACGTTCTTCAATGGGAATGGTGATATCGGCATCCGGGGCATTGGTCGGGTCGAAGGAAAGTCCCTTGTCGGTCAGTAAGAAGATTAATTGATTGTCTGTCAGGCTGGCTTTTAGTCGGATTTCATGATGCTCTTCCAGCGGGTAGGCATACATGATAACATTGCTGACAGCTTCTTCCAGTGCCAGATTGATATGCATGGTTGTTTCTGCCGGCAGGGACAAGTCAGAACAGAATTCTTCTACAAAGATTGCCAAGGCTGTGATCTCATCCAGCTCGTTGGTTATTCGGATCTCTTTTTCCATGATGTTATGGTTTTATTGTTTTAGGTTCATAATGAATTAGCAGAATGGTCATGTCGTCACTGGCCTCTGCTTGTTGTACATGGGAGGCTACGGAACGAACCACTGTATCTACTATTATGCGTACATCGAAAGTGCCCAGCGGAGCCAGAGTTGATAATAGGCGATCTTCACCATACAGCTCTTTGGAGGCATTTTCAGCCTCGGTTATTCCGTCGGTATAAAGGAAAAGACGGGTATTCTTTTCAAGAGTGATTTCTTCATCGGTGTATTCCATATCTTCCAGTACTCCTACGAATAACTGTATTTTTGCTTTCAGTAGCGTTGTATTTCCGTCTGCACCTATTATAATAGGTGGATTGTGTCCGGCATTACAGAAACGCAGGCTTCCGGTTTTCAGGTCGAGTATGCCGATGATGAGGGTAACGAACATATTGGCCTCGTTGTTTTCGGAGATAGAACGGTTCATCTTGCTCATAATCTCGGCAGGCGAGGTGGCCTGTTGGGCGAGGGTGCGGAACAGGCTGCGTGCAATGGCCATGAAGAGTGAGGCCGGAACACCTTTGCCCGATACGTCACCGATGACGAAGTAAAGCCGGTCATTGTCGATAAAGAAATCGTAGAGGTCGCCGCCTACTTCTTTGGCAGGATGCAATATGGCATGCAGGTCCACGTCTTCCCGTTCGGGGTAGGGTGGGAAGATTTTGGGAATCATTCCCATCTGTATCTCGCGGGCAATGGACAATTCGCTTTCAATGCGCTCTTTGGAAGCGGTCGTTGTGCGCAGTTCCGAAACGTAGCCCGACAATGACTGCTGCATATAGACCAGTGAGTCGTGCAAATCTTTTATTTCATCTTTGGAGTGTACTTCGGGTAATGCCACATCAAAACGTCCCGTGGCAATGGAACGGGCGGATTCGGAAAATTTTCTGAGCGGACGTACCAGTCTGTGAATGATTTGATAGATCAACGGAAGCAGTACCAGCATACCTGTCAGGAAAATATAGATGATGCGGTGGGAGGTGGCATCCAGATTGTGGAGTATCACCTGGCTGGGGCAGATGGTGCATACAGACCATCCACAGTTAGGGATGGCGGTATATAGAGCGTATGAGTCCTGTTCCGCATTGTTGAATTGTGCTGTGCCGGTCACACCGTTAAGTATATTGCGGCCTATTTCCTCTTCCTGAACATCATTCTTGCCCAGGGCAACGGAGAAAATGGTTTCGTTCATTATCTTTTCCCGGTCGGGGTGGGTGAGGAAACTACCGTTCCGGCTGAGCAGGAAGGTATAGCTGGATTGGTAAGGTTTCAACTTATTCACCATATCGGTGAAACGGGACAGGGAAATGTTGGCCGTAAATATGGCATATACCTCTCCTTGTGGGTTGCGAAGAGGTAGCGCGTATGTACTCATAATTGTATTTCCGCCTCCCGTGTCGTAGTAGGGTTCGCTCCAATAACTCGTTTTCAGAAGTTTAGGTATCAGATACCAGTCCATGCAGGGATAATCGTAGTCTGCTCCACCCAGTTTCAGATAGTTCACGATCTCTTCTGCCCCCTCGTTGATGCTGAAGGCGTATGGCATGAAGTATTTCCCTTTCTCCTTATAATATCCGGGAATGAAAGCGATACCGCTTCCTACAATCAGGCTATTGTTTTTCACGATGGCGGTGAGGACATCTTTTAGAGAATCGGGGGTGCTTAGGTTTTTCTCCACAATCCAGACGGACTGTTCGAGGGTAGATTCTACAATCTGCAACTCTCCGCTGATTTGTGTAGCTGTGTTGCGCAGCAGTCCGTGTGCATGGTCTATGGCATCTTCCGTTATCTGCTTCCGGCTGTAATTATAGAACAGCATCATGATGCAGACAAAAACTATCAGTGTGAAAGACAGCACATAAATGCTTAGTTTGGTGGCAAACGATGGGGAAAAAAATGCTTTCATGGAGGAATGATTATATAATTAGGGGGATATGGTGATGTGCAGTGTTGTTTATTTTACAAAATCCTCGTAACGGATACTGGCACTTCCGGCAGGCGTCAATATCATTGCAGCGCGTGCAAATCCTTCCCGGCTGAGGCGGTAGGTACGTTGTCCGCTTTGCTGGTCCACTTGCAGGCGGAGAACTTCCTCCAGCATTTTGCGTTGGTGGTAGCGATTGGTGCCTATATTGCCCTTTTTCACTTCTTCCATAACCATATCGAGGGCTTCTTCACGGTGCTCGTTGGTCCATGCCCAACCACGCATACTGGCTTTTACCAGTTTGCGCACGACTTCCGGATATTGGTTATAGAACTCTTCCGTGACGTACAACCCATCTTCAGGCAGGTTGTAGCCATAGTCGGCAAGACGTATGGAGTATATCGAATCAACGTTCATCCCGTATTCCGATAATTGGAGATACTCATTATAACTTCCTACCAGGCAAGGATCGGCAGCCCCGGAAAGAAACACATTGACTCCGCTGTTGAACCGTATCCATCCTACCTGTTTCAGGGCGTAATGCTCTGCAAGCCGGTCAAGTAGTTTTTGGCTCAGATGATTCCATACGGCTATCTTCTGGTTTCGAAGAGATTCCTCGCCTTTAAGAGGAGAGTGGCTGATAAGCATCAGACTGTTTTCCTGTGAGGTCTGCATGACGTTTACTACACGTGCGCCTGCAAGCCGTTCCATGAATGCGTATGAAAGGTTCATGATCACTACCGGGGCACGACCTTTCTCCATAAACGAAAAAGAGCTTTCTGAGATGGCAGGATGTTGTACGCATACGTCAATTCCCTCCTCTTTATAGAATCCCAGCTTATCCGCCACGTAATAACCGGTAAATTGGGCTTGGGCGGTCCACTTCGGGGTGAGCATGATGCCTTGTGCTTTAGTCTGGGGTGAAGCAAGTAGTAAAGGCAATAGGAAGATGCTGAAAATAAATCTTTTCATCATAATATTTACCGGATATTAAAGAGAGAAGTGCAGCCTGTCATTTCAAAGATGTTTTTTATTTCCGGCCTCATAGCCTCGATAATCAAACTTCCCTGATTTTTCTGTACGCTCTTTTGCAGGATAAGAAAGCATCGCAGGCCGGAACTGCTGATGTAGGACATTTGTTCGCAATTGACGATGATATTGGGCTTGTCTTCTTGAAGCAAAGGCTGTATGGCTATGCTGAAGTCGCGGGCGTTGGCTGTATCCAACCGGCCTTTTATATCCAGTACAATGATGCCGTCTACTCTGCAAATGTTTGTGTCCAGCAGAGCGTCCGGTTTAAAGTCTATATCCAACCGTTTCACTAGAGTCAGCAGATTTTGGGTGTCCGTAGTTCGGTAGTTTACTTCGTCCATTGTGCGGTGAATAAGGAAATGCCCTAATCCTTTGGTGAGCTGCTCTTCGAGGGATGGCTTTTCATCCGGACTTTTTTTCTGGAACGGATCAACTGCGATTCCTTCGTCCGTGATCTGGAAAGTCAGCCTTCCGGGAGTGATATGTGCCTGAAGCTGAATTTCGCTTGATTCTCCTTTCGGATAGGCGTATTGAATGATGTTGGCTATTATCTCTTCTATCGCGAGATTCATGCTCATCGCTATTTCCGAGGGGATGTTGAGTGATACTCCCAATTCTTCCATAAATTGGGAAATACGCCCGGTCTCATTCAACTTGTTGTTGATAATAATTTCTTTTTCCATGTTCTTTCGTTAATGCTTTATAGTAACGTGTATAGTAGCTGGCTTAATATGTGCAAATATCCCTATTTCCCTTTATATCGAACGGCCTTCCTCGCTTAAAAGCGTCCCACTTTGGGTGGAATGGCTGAAATGGTACTTAATACTACTTGAAAATGGTACTAAAAAGATTGTATATATTGCCCCATAGTTGATAAGTTTTATAACTTTGCGCCAGAAAAATATATCGGATAAACGAACACCTGTAAAATAAAAAGCGAAAGGAAAAATGACCAGTGTAATCATGTTGTTTATAGAGCTGCTGCTCGATATCGTCGGTCTTGTTACAGGAGGGATTATCTGGGCACATTCTTCTGAAAGCAAAATTCGTAAGGCTTGGGGAATGTTGGCTACCACTCTGTCGCTACTTCTGCTGTGCGATAATATAGAGTGGATGTGGCTTTTTAGCCGTGGAGTGGAGGAGATACCCCGCTTCGTTGAGGTGCCTATGGATCATTTGTCTATTTGGCATATTGTACGCGTGATTTTCTTTTTCCAGCTCTTTTCGCTATTTCCCATCGCTTCACTGAAGCCCGGATGGATGACGCTGACAAGGATCACCAATTATTGCATTCCTATACTGCTGATTGTTTGCATTGCTTGCTGTTATCAGTTCTTTAACGGGCATTATACGATGCTGAAGTCCTTCGCTGCTATTGGAGAGAATCTGGGAAAGCAGGATGTAGTGGTCAGACTGATGTTGTTTGTCATCAGTGTATTGATGCCTTCCTTGAACTTTCTTCTTCCTTATCTGAAGCGTTGGATACCTATCCGACGGGTACAGAGTAGGGGGATGTATATTTATATGGGATGTTTTGGATTGATTATGTCGGGGTATATCTGGCTGATGTTAGGAACCAGTGGTTTATGTTTTAACCTTTTCGGGTATTTTGTGGTTGTGCCTACTATCTTGCTGAATATACTCTATCTGCGCAATGATAACCCGCTCTCTTTACCGCCATTGCCGGTAATTGATTTAAGCCGGCAGGAAATAGAGGCAATCAAGGAAATTGAAGTGTCTCCCGTAGTGCTTGAACTTAGTGAGCAACTGATGGCCTTTATGAAAGGGCATACACCTTTTACCAATCCCCAATATTCATTGCAGAATGTGTTGACGGATATAGGAACCAATGAGCACCGGTTCAATAAGGTATTGCGTTACAATGGTTTCTCAGGATTTCGGGATTATATTAATTTCAATCGCCTGCAATACTTTAAGGAACAGGCGGCTTTACGGAAAGAACTGACAGTGAAAGAACTTATGTTTATGAGTGGATTTACTTCGCGTTCCAGCTTCTATCGCTATTTCGCCAGTATTGAGAAAATGTCTCCGAGCGAGTATATGGAAAGACTTCAGCAGGAAGGTTAGGGGATTTCACCACGGAGTAACATTGAGTTTCACAGAGTTCAATATTCAATATATGCAATTAAAGAAATAAGATTCTGTGAAACTCAGTGTTACTCTGTGGTGAGTCATTGTATCTTATTCTTTTTCTTCCACTGCTCGTACTTCTTCAGCACTTTCAGTCCGTCGCTATTATACCAACTATATCCGTTACGGCGTTCGTGTCCTATTTCTGAGATATCGAACTTCTTCACTCCATCGCGGTCACTAAAGAAAGGACGGTTATCTTCCAGTGTATAGAAGCGTGCCCACAAAGGAGGACAATCCGTACATGGTACCATGCGGTAGTCTTTCTTTCCTTCGTCATTGGTGAAGAACTCTTTCTTTATGCCTTCAATCTTGGATGACTTGAACCATTCAACTGCATTTTCTATACAGTTGATAACCTCTTGTGAGGGATTGGGCAGAGACATTAATAGAATGACTATTTCGTCAGACTCTTGTCCGCTCAGTGAGGGTAACTCATAGGCGCGTGCTTTAGCGGGAGCAAGGGTATGTTCGTCATGTTGTGCACACCAGACGGTTGGTTTGCCATTTAGGACAACTTGCGTTTTGAGGATGCACTCCACACCTTTGTTGAATGCGGTGCGAGCACGGTTACAGATGCTGTCGGGGACATATTCATAAGGGGCTTTCTTTTCGTATACCTCGCGCAGAAGTTCCATTACATTTACCATCGCGTTGTCATTGTAGGTGATATGTGTGTAGTAACCTTTGGGACGGGGCCAGAACTGAGGCCAGCCTCCATTGGGATATTGTGCTTTGAGGATATAACGGATGCCGTCCAGCGCACTGTCTCTGTATTTCTTAATATGAGTAGCCAGATACAGGCGGGAGAGGTATTGGATTTCCGTACTGGTGGCGTCGTTGTCTATGGTGCTTTCGTTCACTTCATCTTTGGAAGCAAGTACATCTTCCAGCTCTTGTTCTGTTAGTTCGGCAGGCATATAGATATTTTTAGGCCAGCCGCCGGTAGTTTGTTGATAGAGCAGGACATTGTCGCCAATGCGGATGGCTTCAGGAGTTTTAAAGAATTCGTCGTTTAACTTGGGTGCCATCTTTACCCAAGTTTTATACGGCTTTTTTTCTTTGTAGTTTACGGTTTCTTGTGCGAATAAGTTTGTCAGGCACAACAAGGCCAGACAACACAGGCAAATCTTTTTCATGGTCGTTGTTTTTTATAGTTCTACTGATGGCAAAAGTAGAGGAAAAAAATTCGCCTGATGGGGAATATTTGTTTTATTCTAGGTATTTTGTTACTTTTCCACTGATTTGCAACAAAGAAATCTCGCATAATTTAGTGTTATACTCCGCTGAAAGAATTCTTTCTTCTGCATCTAAAAGGCTTTTCTGTGCTTCACGCATTTCGATACCTGAAAGGTTTCCCAGCATATAACGCTCCATGGCAATCTCATGGTTTTCTTTAGCGGCTACAAGGTTCTGGCGTTCCAGGTTCAGCATTTGCAGGTTGTTCTGGTAAGCTTGCCATAAGTTGCTCAGGTCTGCACGTAAGGCTTGTTCCAGTTGTTCGCGTTCCAGGCGGGCATTCTGAATGGCAATACGTGCATTGTTGCGTTCTCGGCGACGGTTTCCGTCGAACAGGTTGAAACCGATAGTCAGGCCGAAGTTGGCACCAAGATTACCGCGTTGGATGTTAGTGGCGATATCGTATTTGTTGAAGGTATAGCCATAACCGCCGTTCATCTTCAGATAAGGATAGTCGCGGGAACAAACCTTTTTGTAATCCAACTGGGCAAGCGTGTTGTTTTGATAGGCTTTCAACAGAGAAGCGTTGGTTTGCAGAGTCATGTTCCAAAGCTCTTCAAAGTTTAGTCCACCGTCTACGTTGATCAGACTGTCTTGAATAATGATGGGCTGGTCTACATCTTCGTTCGCCATCAGTTCGTTCAGTTGGATACGGGAGGTATGCAGCAACTCTTGCTGTTTCATATACTGGGCACTGTCTGCATTGAAGTCTACCTTTGCCTGTTGGTAATCCAGACGGGAGAAGTTACCGATGTGATAACGCTCTTCCACGATACGCAAACGCTCTTTGGACAAAGATACGGCATAGCGGAAATTATTCAGACGGATCTTATGTTGAAGATAGTTGTAATATTCGGCAGCGATGTTGGCTATCAGGTCTTCTACGGCGATACGGGTATTGGTTTCACCTTGTCTTTCCAACTCTTTCAGACGTTGGTAGTTGGCGGTGATGTTGAAGCCGTCGAAGATAGTCCAGTTCAGATTAAGCCCCACGTTCATGGTCTGATCGAATACACCATTCTCTTTGACATGTTCTCCGGTAGCCCGCACTTTGCTGTCTGTATTGTCTACGGTTCCTTTATAACTTGCAGAGAGGTCAAGTGTCGGCAGATAACCGGCGTTTCCCAGCGTGGCGTTGTTTTTGCTGACTTGTTCCTCGTTGCGGGTAATGCGCAGCGAGTAGTTATTTTGAAGCCCGTATTCCAGGCAGGACTTTAATGTATAAGATTGCGGCATCTGCGCTTGTAACGCAAGCGAGGTGCTACAAATGGCTATGAGGGATAAAATCGTACGTTTCATGATTTCTTTAACTTACTTCTGTTAGTAGATACATAACTATATATGGCAGGTACGATGTACATAGTGAGGAATGTGGATACCAACATACCGCCCACTACGGCTGTACCCATGGCAATGCGCTGGTTACAACCTTCACCCGAAGCGAATGCCAACGGTATCAATCCGAGAATGGTAGAAGCACTGGTCATTAGGATGGGGCGCAAACGTTGCAAGGATGCATCCTTGATAGCTTCCATTTTATCTTCTCCGGCTTCTTGTTTCAGGTTGGCAAACTCTACAATAAGGATACCATTCTTTGCCACCAGCCCAATCAACATGATGATACCGATCTGACTGAAGATATTCATTGTAATATCGTTGAAGTACATGAATATTAAGGCTCCGGCAATAGCCAAAGGCACGGTAAGCATGATAATCAACGGGTCTTTGAAACTCTCGAACTGTGCTGCCAGAATCAGGTAGATCAGCAGGATTGCCAATACAAAGGCAAACATCAGACTGGAGGAACTTTCTCTATATTCTTTGGAGTCTCCCGTCAGTGCGGTACGGAATGTATCGTCCAATGTCTCTTTGGCAATCTTGTCCATCTCGTCCAACCCTTGTCCGATGGTTTTCCCATCAGCAAGTCCGGCAGAAATAGTGGCGGAAACGAAACGGTTGTAACGGTATAATTGCGGAGGAGCGATACCGCCGGTCAGTTCAATCAGGTTGTCCAACTGCACCATTTCACCTTTATCACTACGAATATAGATGCCTTTCAGGTCGGAAGGTTTATTGCGTTGCTGGCGGTTGATCTCACCCAATATCTCGTATTGCTTTCCATTCATATAGAAATAACCCATACGCTGGCCGCTCAATCCGTATTGGAGTGTTTGCGCAATATTGCGTGTGCTTACTCCCATGATACTTGCCTTGTCGCGATTGATATTGATGCGGGCTTCCGGCTTACTGAACTTCAGGTTTACGTCAGCCATTTGGAAAACAGGATTTTCATAAACTTTCGCCATAAATACCGGTAATACTTCTTGCAACTTTTCGATGTTGGTAGCTTGTAATACGTATTGCACCGGCATACCACCACGTCGTCCACCGAAAGAGGATGATTGTTGTACAAACGAACGTGCCTTGGTCTTTTTCTGCACAGCCTTCGAAATTTGTTCGGCTACTTCCATCTGTGTATAGTCACGATCTTTCATGTCCTTCAACGTGATACGTACATTACCGCTACCACTTGATACACGTGCCGTTACCGATTCTGCATCCGGCAGAATGGAATCTACCAACTGGTTGATGTCTTCCGTATAATCTCGTATGTATTCATAGGTTACACCCTCTGCTCCACGTGTATTGATACTGATTTGTGAACGGTCTTCCAATGGTGCCATCTCGGCAGGGATGGCATTCCACAGAAATACGATAATTATCAATGTTGCTAAGATAAGTGGCATAGCCAGCCAGCGCTTGTGCAGGAATATTTCCAATGACCGGCTGTAGATGCGGTTCATTCCTTCGAAAAATGGCTCGGTTTTCATATAGAACCAGTTCTTCTTTTCTTGTTTTACCAGCAGTTTGGTGGCAAGCATCGGAGTGAAAGTCAATGCGGCAAAAGAGGAAATGATAACAGAACCGGATACCACGATACTGAATTCACGGAAAAGTCGTCCAGTCATACCGTCCATAAATACGATGGGGAAGAATACGGCTACCAGTGTGATGGTGGTAGAGATTACGGCAAAGAAAATTTCCTTGGCACCCTCGATACCGGCCTCTTTGGGTGGCATCCCACGTTCAATACGGACATAAATGTTTTCTGTCATTACAATGGCATCATCCACCACCAGACCTACTGCCAGCACTACCGCCAGCATGGAAAGTACATTGATGGAGAATCCTGCCAGATACATTACGAAGAATGCTCCGATAAGTGAAACGGGAATCACGATACAGGGTACCAGTGTTACACGCCAGTCGCGCAGGAAAAGGAAGATAATGATAATAACGAGAATGAATGCTACATATACCGTTTCCTTTACCTCACTGATAGAAGCACGGATAAACTTGGTATTGTCGAAACCATAAGAGTATTGCACGTCATCCGGAAGGTCTTTTTGCATCTGTTCCATGCGTTCATAAACGGCATCGGCAATCTTGATGTGATTGGCACCTGGTTGAGGTACTACAACAATACCTACCATCGGTACACCATTCATTTTCATGTAACTCTTGATGTCCGCCGGTCCTAATTCTGCCCGTCCGATATCGCTGAAACGGATGATACGGTTATTATCTTCCCGCAGAATCAGATTATTAAATTCTTCTGCCGTATGCATCAATCCCAATGTACGGATGGTGAGTTCCACCGTATTACCTTCGATACTACCGGATGGAAGTTCCACATTTTCTTTATCTACCGCATTCTTAACGTCGATGGGCGTAATACCGTAACCTGACATCTTGATAGGATCGAGCCAAAGACGCATGGAATAACGTTTTTCACCCCAGATACTAACACTGCTGACGTCTGAAATAGTCTGCAACTGTTCTTTGACAGTGAGGTCTGCTATTTCGCTCAGTTCCAGTAAAGAACGTTTGTCACTTTGCAATGCTACCATCAGGATCGGTGTAGCATCCGCATCTGCTTTTGATACGGTAGGAGGGTCACAGTCGCGAGGCAGATAACGCTGGGCGCGTGAAACTTTATCACGCACGTCGTTTGCGGCCGTTTCCAGGTCTACGGAGAGTTCAAATTCTACCGTAATACGGGATGAACCTTGTTGGCTGACACTGGACAAGGAACGGATTCCCGGGATACCATTGATGTTTTGCTCCAATGGTTCGGTAATCTGGTTTTCGATAACATCGGCATTTGCACCCGGGTAGGAGCAGGATACCGAAATGATGGGATTATCCACTGACGGATATTCGCGGACGCCGAGATAGCTGTACCCGATAAGTCCAAAAAGCAGGATGATAAGGGTAAGCACTGTGGAGAGCACCGGGCGCCGTATGCTGAGTTCGGATATGTTCATAAGGCGTCTGGTTTAATAGATATTATCCAATGTTACGGGTAATCCTGTGCGGAGCTGCAATGTTCCGGAAATTATAATTGTATCTCCGGTCTGCAAACCCTGCAATACTTGGGTTTCAGCTTCTGTACGTATGCCAGTTTGTATTTCTACAGGTTGGGCTTTTCCAGATTTATAAAGGAAAATCTTGTCCTTACCCATTTCCGGAACGATAGCTTCGGATGGAACGGCAAGGGCATCATGGATTTCATTTTTACTTAAGCGAATATCTGCATAGCGTCCCGGCATTACATTACCGTTGGCATTGGGGTAGAGGGCACGCAATGTCAATGTATGGGTGTTTTGATCCATTCTCGACTCGCGTGCGTACACTTTGGCATGGAACGTTTCAAGCTTACCCTCAAGTCCGAAGTTTACTCCTGCACCGATTTTTACGTCATTGGCATAACGTTCGGGAACGGAAAATTCTACTTTCAGCGGAGATACTTTTGTAAGTTTGGCAACGATGGTAGTGGGGGAAGCATAGGTTCCGACACTGACTTGGCGCAGACCGATTACACCGTCGAACGGAGCACGGAGCTCGGTTTGTGCAATGTTAGCTTCTATCAGGTCTATGTCTGCATTCAGGGTTGCCAGTTCAGTTTTTACCTGCTCGTAGGCTTCCTTACTGACTGCATCCCGCTCCAACAATGCATTCTGGCGGAATACGCGGTCTTCTGCCAATTTCAGTTGGGCAACAAGACGCTGCAACTGTGCCTGTAAAGGCCGGTCGTTCACTTTAGCCAGCAGTTGTCCTTTTTTAACCTGGCTGCCTTCCTCAAAATTGATTTCTATGATTTTACCTGAGGTTTCGAAAGAAAGATCCACTTCCTCATCAGGCAACAGGCTACCGCTGATTTTGATTTCATCTTTGAGCAGCTGTGGCTTTATGATCTTTGCGTTTACATTTAATGCTTTTTTGCCATTGCGGTTACTGCTCATAACTTTGTCGGCAGCTGCCAATTCTTTATTCTCTTTAGGAAGCTGGGAATAAATACCCCAACCTATCAGTCCGGCACCAATGAAAATGATAATGCCCCATTTAACTTTTTTATTCATGTATCAGTATTAGTATTATATCAGATATTAAGTTAGATTATGTAGCACTAATTTGGACATATTAGGAACAGAAAGGTTTAATGCGAAAAGCGTTAAAAAAGGTAATAAAGTGATAATGTAATAGCACAATAGCGTGTTATTATGATAGGATGATAAAGTAATAGACTGATAAAACGTTATCACATTGTTGCTTTATCAATCTATCGTTCCTTTTAATGTGCAGCCCGGTATTTACCTTCCTCTTTGTCTTCCAACATGTTAAGGTATGAGGCATAACGCGATTCGCTGATGTAGTGTCCTTCCACAGCTTTTCGTACGGCACATCCCGGTTCGTGGCGATGCGTACAGTTACCGTAACGGCAATCGGCAGAGAACTTAAATATCTCCGGGAAATAGTGTCCTATTTCTTCCTCTTCCATATCGAATGTTCCGAAACCTTTGATGCCCGGTGTGTCAATGATATATCCGTCTCCCGGAACGGGAAACATCTCAGAGAACGTAGTGGTGTGCATTCCTTTGTTGTGGTAGGCGGAAATCTCCCCCGTTTTTACGTCCTGTTCAGGCAATATTGCGTTGATGAGCGTTGATTTTCCTACACCGGAGTGACCGGAGAAAAGTGTTACCCGCCCTTTAAGTTCTTCCTGAATGAGTTCAATGCCTTCACCGTTTTTGGCGGAGACTTTAAAGCAGGGATAACCGATAGTGGTATAGAGATTGATGAGGCTGTTCATATAATGAAGTTCCTCTTCATTGTATGCGTCTATTTTATTGAAGATGATCTTTACCGGAACACGGTATGCTTCGGCAGAAGCCAGAAAACGGTCGATAAAGGTGGTGGATGTTTCCGGATAGTTGACCGTTACGATAAGCATGCTTTGGTCAAGGTTTGCAGCGAGAATATGCGATTGCTTGGAGAGATTGGAAGCACGACGGATAATGTAATTTTTCCGGTCTTCTATTTCACTGATGAGAGCAGTTCCTTCCGGATTCAGAATGATTTGTACATAGTCTCCCACAGCTACCGGGTTGGTACTGCGAATGCCTTTTAACCGGAAGTTACCCTTGATTTTGCACTCTACACATTTACCTTCGTCGGTTTTTACCAAATACCAACTACCTGTATTTTTTATTACCAGTCCCCTCACTACTAATTAGATGAGTAATGAAGAATGAAGAATATCTCCATTCTTCATTAAATTATTATACGGTCATGATTTCTTTGTCCTTTGCAGCCAGCATATCATCAATTTGCTTGATGTATTTATCGTGAATCTTCTGCAATTTCTCCTCACCTCCTTTTTGTGCATCTTCTGCCAAGCCGTCTTTAACAGACTTCTTTAGGCCATCGATTGCATCACGGCGGGCATTGCGTACGCTCACTTTGGCAGTTTCGCCTTCACCTTTACACTGTTTGGCAAGTTGTTTACGGCGTTCCTCAGTCAGCGGTGGGATACCGATACGGATGATTTCACCGTTATTTTCCGGCATGATGCCAAGGCTGGAGTCAATGATAGCTTTCTCAATCACCTTGAACATACTTTTGTCCCAAGGCTTGATGACAATACTACGGGCATCCGGAGTATTTACGGCAGCTACGTTATTGATGGGAACCATGCTTCCGTAAGAGTCCACACGGATACCGTCCAGCAAACGAACGTCTGCTTTTCCGGCGCGGATGTGAGCCAATGCTTCTTCCAGATACATGACGGCCATATCCATTTTTTCTTGCGCTTCATCTAAGATCTCTTTTACTTCTCTCATATTTCTTAGTTTTGAATTGTGCTTTTAGAATTTTTGATTGAACAAAAGTAGTATAATTTTGTCTATTTGCAAAATATTAGCTAACAGGAATAAAGCAAATTGCTTATATTTGATAATACGATTATCTCTGCATATACTGGTGAGGGAGAGAATGACTGTCTGCGATGATTTTACTTAGCAGTTGCGAGAAAGAAGGATAGAAATGGCGGTGTGGCTATTTAATCTGATAAATATGGAATTGAAAACAGGACAGAGATTTAAAAACAAAAAACTCCGGTAAACATCTGCCTACCGGAGTTTCTTGCTAGTTTGATTGGTTTTTATCAGTTATGTACCAATGTACCTATTTCTTCTCCTAACATTACCTTTTTCAAGTTTCCTATTGTATCCATGTCAAAGACAACAATGGGGAGATTATTTTCCTTACACATGCATGTCGCAGTAAGATCCATTACTTTCAGTCCACGTTTCAGAACTTCGTCATAAGTGATTTCGTCGAATTTTGTGGCAGTCGGATCTTTTTCCGGGTCTGCGGTATAGATACCATCCACACGTGTACCTTTTAGCATGACATCGGCTTCAATCTCGATACCGCGTAGAGAAGAGCCCGTGTCTGTAGTGAAGAACGGATTTCCCGTTCCGGCAGACATAATAACGATTTCGCCTGCTTCCATGCTTTCGATGGCTTTCCATTTATTATAAAATTCTCCGATAGGTTCCATGCGTACGGCTGTAAGTACACGTGCCTTTACGCCGGTAGCTACTAGGGCGGAGCTTAGTGCCAAACTGTTGATTACAGTTGCGAGCATACCCATTTGGTCGCCTTTTACGCGATCGAAACCTTTGTTTGCACCACTCAATCCACGGAAAATATTTCCACCGCCGATGACGATACCTATCTGAACGCCCAGTTCATGGATTTCCTTGATCTGTGCTGCATATTCGGCAAGGCGCTTCTCGTCAATGCCATATTGTTTTTCGCCCATTAGGCTTTCGCCGCTGAGCTTTAACAGGATTCTTTTATACTTTGCCATATGATATTACATTTAGTTTCTGCAAATATACGCTTTCTGTCTGTAAAGATTAACTTTGGTACAGAATTTTTCTACTTAAAGCTGCCTGCATGATGCCACGGAGAGATAAATAGACGATGAAGGCGAGCCAGAGGGCATGATTTCCCATCCATTCGTGTAAAGAGTAATAAACAAGGAAGAAACTGCCGGAAGCTACCAGCATGGAGTAAAACATTTGTCGGGTGGCAGTGGCTCCTATAAAAATACCATCCCACAGGAAAGCGGCAAAACCTGTAAGTGGGATTGCCAATACCCAATAAAAGTAATTTTCGGCTTCCCGAATGACGGAGATTTCATTAGTCAGCAGTCCTAGGAATGACTTGCCTCCAAAGAAATAAAGCAAGGTGAAGCCTGTGGAAAGACCGACACCCCAAATGAAGAGCTGGCGAACTGTGCGATATAATGCCGGTTGATTATTGGCACCAACATATTTCCCCACTAACGCTTCTCCTGAATAAGCAAAACCATCCATGATATAAGAAAATAGAGTGAATAATTGCATTAGCAAAGTATTGACGGCCAATACTATTTCTCCTTGTGCCGCTCCGGCAGAAGTGAAAAATAGAGTGACAATGACCAGACAGAGGGTTCGTAGAAAGATATCCCGGTTTACCTGGAAAAAACGCAGCATGGCTTCCTTTTTCAGTACTTCATGCCAAGCAACGTGCTTTTTAAGTCCTCCATAATATCGCCTCCATAATAATAATGCCATCAGGAAACCGGCATATTGAGCTGTAAGTGTTCCCCAAGCTACCCCGGCAACTTTCATGTGGAACAGGTAAACGAAACAAAGGCTTGCGGCAATATTCACAATATTTTGTGTGATGGCGATGTACATCGGGAAACGTGAATTCTGCATACCGATGAACCAACCTGCGAATCCATAGAGTCCGAGCATAGCAGGAGCTCCCCATATACAGATCCGGAAATAGAGTGTAGCCAATCGCTCTACTTCCTCTGTAGTTTGTATAAAAGTGAATGCCAGCTTCCGGATGGGATATTGCAATGTCACTAAGATAATGGCGATAAGCAATCCTACTCCGACAGACCGTAATAAAAGTCGTGCAACTTCATCCAGATCATGTTTGCCGTATGCCTGTGAGGTCATTCCACTGGTCCCCATTCTCAAAAATCCGAAGATCCAGTAGATAATGTTGAATAACATTCCGCCCACGGCAATGGCTCCGATATATGCAGCGGCTCCCAGATGCCCTACGATTGTTACATCAATCAGTCCCAGCAAGGGAACTGTTATGTTTGATATAATCGAGGGTACAGCTATCTGAAGTATTCTTTTATTGATAATATTCGGAGTTTGAGCAATCATTTTAAAACTCTGGTTTGTTCTATTTACCGACAAAGGTACTCTTTTTGTCGCAAACGGTAAAAAAGTACCTGATAATAACAATTTTTATAATACATAATGTTTTAAAAATGAGTATATTTGCGGTAACAAAAACTGGGTAATATTTAATAAGAGATGAGAACCTTAACTTTGCTATTTTCATTAATAGTTACTTTCCCCTTTGTGCTCTCTGCGCAAACGGCGGGAGAACTCCTACAGAAGGTGTCTGCTGCCTTGTCTGAGGGGCAGGATGATTATGTTGTGAGTCTGTTTCGTCAGGCGATAGCTGCCGGAGCCGATCAGACTGAAATGTATTACTGGACTCAAATAGAAAAAAACAGTGCCGTGGCTCCCCGTCTGGTCAATGAGTTGGCAACCTATTACAAGCGTAAGCGGAATTATGACAAAGCTTATCTTTTTTACAGAGAATTCTTGCAGTATCATTCCGAAGATGTTCCTGCACTTGTGTCGTGTGCCGAAATGGAGATGATGAGAGGCAAGGAAAAAGATGCCGTCAAAACTTATGAAAAGGTTTTGATGCTGGATGCCAATAATCTGCAAGCCAATATTTTCTTGGGGAGTTATTATTACCTGCAAGCAGAACGCGAAAAGAAGAAGCTGGAGGATGATTATAAGAAAATAACTTCTCCTACACGGATGCAATACGCCCGCTATCGTAACGGACTCTCTGATGTCTACTCCAATGTTTACTCCAAAGCAAAGGACTATTTGCAGCGTGTGTTGCAACTGTTTCCTTCCACAGAGGCGGGAAATACCTTGGAAAAAATAAGGAAACTGGAAGCGGAAATTAAGTAAGCTGTAATAATATTTCCGCATTTTTTTTCTACTGCTCTCTTGCAATAATAGCCTGATGCAATCTTTGGGGCTATTATTTATATTTTATTATGGTATTGCTCTGTTTCTTTGAAATACTTTTCTAGAACAAGTAATGAAATTAGATTTTCTCGTTTTCGATCCTTAAATTGTGAGACATATTCATTGGCATGTTTAATGATTTCCTGTGCTTCATCAATATGTTCTATATAATATTGCAAGCGGGATTCTAAATCGGAGAAATCCGGTTTTATTTCAATATAATGATAATTGGGAATCAATGTACCTTCCATGAACCATGTTTCACAGGTAGGTTGTGGCATCACTGCTATGGAATTAGAAGACATCACCCATTTTAGATTGCTTGCAACATCATTGCCTTCAAGGGCTAGAATAAACTTGTAATCTAAATGCTCTTGGATAGTTTTCTTTTCGGTCTGCCACTCTTTAGGATCGGTGGTGTTTTTGCTTACATCGCCCAAGTCGCACATTGGATGATGGAAATACATTTCCATGAATTTTTTGCGCGAAGTTTTACCTTTCACTTTTCCTCGAAAAATTACCATATTCTTCTTGGATTCGAATGTTTTCTTGTCATTAACAAAGATAAAGTGTCTAACTTTGTCAAGTTTCATTATTACTGAGTTTTCGTTATGGAGAGTTAAAGGGCGGCTTTTGACAATAGAAGGATATTGAGGAATATAGGTTACGTCTCCTGGACAGAAACCCCATTGGAAGCGAACTGGAAACCAACGGGTATATTGGTAGGTGTCAAAAAAATAGACCTTTTGTTTACCTATCTTATGCTCTGCTAAATGAGGTGCAGTGGAGGGTAACTTTATTGGTCCGGTCAATTTATTATAATAGTTGACGCGTTGCTCTATATATGTTCTATCATTCCTTCGGGATAGCGTTTCTAATCTATTGTGAAGACGCATTCGAAAAAAAAACTTCGGCATTAAAAGCCTGCATGCATTTATGGCATAGTATATAAATTTTGGGTTTTTCCCACTACGTAACTTGTATAAGAATTTATTTTTCATTTTTGATCAATGTATTTCTTTAACTTACAAAGTAATGAAAAAATAAAATGATATCAAATTGTTTAGTGCGGAAAGTTATTCTAATTTCGAGAAGCTTACTTTGGAGAAAGAAGCAGACTTTGGGTATCAGAGCAGATACTGTACTTCTTTAAATAAATATCCGCGTTCTTTTCCAGTCTGATCCTTAAGAATAAATCGTCCGTCCGGTTCTACGCTTAGCAGGCGTGCAAGGAATTCACCGTCTGCGTCTGCATAACGGTGGAAGCCGTTTCGGCGGAAAAGGGAACGGACATAACGTTCTGTGATAATATCGGCTGCATTGTTTGAAGTGTCCGCTTGCAAAAGGGTATAGTATTCTTTTACCCGCTCCATGATATTGGCAAGTATCAGATAGCGGTCGTGGTCTTTTCCCGTGATTTGTTTTAAAGATATCGGATTTGGGGCGTTGCTCCGGAAGACATCTTGATTGATGTTTACTCCGATGCCGGAAATGCTGCGCCCTATATGATGACCTGAAAGATCATTCTCTATCAATATGCCGCAGATTTTCTTCTCGTTCCAGTAAATGTCGTTCGGCCATTTAATGGAGATACCTTCTGTCCATTGGTCCAATTCTTCTTTGATGGAAAGGGAGACGATTTGAGAAAGGATGAACTGGCGACGGGCTTCAATAAAAGTAGGATAGAGCACGAAACTGAATGTGATGTTCCGGCAATCTTCTGACTCCCAACTGTTGCCACGCTGCCCTTTACCGGCAGTCTGGCGCTCGGCTATGACCGTCGTGAACTCTCGGACAGCGGATTGCTGTTCATTGCAAAGTTGAGTTAAATAGTTATTTGTAGAGTCTGTTTCCGGCAATATGATCAGTGGGACAGGAAACTCTGCGGGAGTAATCATCAAATTCAGTTCTTTCTTCATATCAGGGCATCATATTCGGTACGCATTTTCTTGGTGAACTTCTTTAGTACTTCCTCATAAGCATGGTCGATGAGGCTCTTTATCAGTTTATCGTCCACATCTCCGTCAAGGAAGATTTGGTTCCAGTATTTCTTGTTAAAGTGGTAGGCGCCCTCAATAGCTGAGTAATGCTCACGCAATTCTATTGCATACTCCGGATCACACTTCATACAGATTTTGTTAGAGCCTTCCAAGTCAATCAGTACAAACATCTTATCCATCACTTTCATCACAAGTGAATACTCGTCGAACGGAAGACATTCCGTTACGGCTTTTTTGGCGAGACAGTATTCGCGGGCGGTTTCTATATCCATACTTTCTGTTTTTAATTTCTATTAATTTGCGGGTGTCCGGTTACGAAATTTGCTTGAATTTCACCAAATCCCATCCGCGGAACACTAGGGCGATTGCGATAATTTCCGTAGTACCTTTCTTTTCCTGTACTTTCGGACAGGCTACATATTGCGCCAACTGTATTCCTGCATCTTCCAGCAACTTCTCCACTTCTGCATCTTTTGCGTCGCGGGGGCAATACTTCACTTCAATGGCATAGCTGTACGGCATATCGGGCAGTTGCGGAAGGTTGGGTATCAGGTAGAAGTCGGAGAAGCCTTTGTTCATTTCGTATTCGGGCATTGTTATGTAGTAACTGTTCATGCCCATATAGCTGAGGAGAAAGCCCTTGACGTGTGCTTCACCTTCCATGAATTCGCGGATGGAGCTTTGTTCCTTTAGCCGGGTGGCGATATATTGGAAGTAGCTTTCCCATTCACGGGAATAAGCCATGCCGTACATCAGTTGATTCAGTTCGTCAACATCCAGGTTCATGTGTCCGGCGGTGCGGTATGCGTCTGCCAGATAGCCGTATAGTTGTTCACGCACCACTTGGTTGGGGATTGTCAGTTGCAGCATCGGTCCGCGTGTACCCGCTATTGTCAGCATTCCGTAATAGAAGAGCAGACTCTTGAAATTATCCGTTTGCGCTATCTCCACGGCGGGGAAGGACTCTTTTATCCTGCCAACCGTTTCACCCTGTGTGATGATTTCTTGAATGATACTGGCATTTTTGCCGAAGTTTTTGTCTATAAGGATGAGGTGGCGCAGTTTGTTATAGTCAGTGCGGCAGTTGGTGTCGAGCATGTTTTCGGGTGGCAGTTGCGTGCTTAAATAACTGTTCACGAAGTAGAGAACCATATCTGAATTATACATTGGCAGTTCCTTTAGTGAACGACCTGAGAAACAGTAATTATCATACCACGGTTTCATCATGCTGATCAACTCATCGACGGGATGAATGATTTTTCCTTGCTGCCGGTAGTATTCCAGCAATTCCCGTACTTCGGCTTCGGTGAATCCGATCATGTTGTTGAATACCGGGTTGGTGCTTTGATTGCTGGTGATATTGAAGCCACTTGTGAGATCGTCCATCGTTACAGGGCTGACACCGGTGATGTACATACGTTCCACAACCCTGTCAGTATAGTCTTTGACGGTTTTGAGAAAGTTCCGCAGAAAACCGTCGCCATGGGTGAGGGAGCGATAACGGGTATTGCCGTAGTTGACCAGTACGTTGTTGGCAAAGTTATCGTATTCGTCGAGGATGAGGTACATCTTCAGGCCTTGTCTCCGCAATGACAGGCATACCGCGGTCAGCTTCTCGGAAGCCACTTCTTTTTGTTGTACCATTTCAAGGGTGTCTGGTGGCAGTAAATCTGCATATTTCAGACAAAAGTCCGTAAATATCATGTCGCAGTTACTGTTGAATGAGGCTTCCATTTTTTCCGGGTCGGAGACGATACTGGAGAAGCTCATCTTCAGCACAAGATACTTGTTGCGGTCTGGGGTAGGATGTTTTCCCACGTATAAGTTGCCAAACAGTTCATCAAATTGTTTTTCTGTCTTACAATCATAATAGCATTCCAGCATATTGAGGAAAAGACTCTTCCCGAAACGACGGGGGCGGACGAAAAAGAAGAAACGGGCAGTCTGTTCTATCTGTCTGATATATTCCGTCTTATCGACATAATAATAGTTATTACGGATAATTGCAGGAAAGTCTGTCATCCCGTAAGGGATTAGCTTAGTGGAATTTGCCTGATTCATAAATAGAGTTTTTTTAGAATATTTCCGAACGAAGATAGAGAGTTTTCCCGAAACGGGCAAGAAGAATTACGAAAATGCTGTGTAAAAGCACTTTTCATGTTTGATTCAGAACATTGGCGGATAAAATGCATCTTTGATATGCTTTATTTCAAATGCATCAGCTTCACCGACAACGGTAATGATATCAAAGCGGACAGGGGCATCAATACTGAAATGTTTGATGTAAGCATCAGCGGCTACTACAATATGGCGTACTTTCTGCCAGTTAACAGCATCTTGCGGTTCGATGTACTCTGTATTACTACGGGTTTTCACCTCCACCACAATTAATAGTCCGTCCTTGACTGCCACAATGTCCAGTTCGAGACGGTTTTTTCGCCAATTACGGTGGTTGATGGTGTATCCGTTACGTTCCAGATACGCCACTGCGGCGTCTTCTCCGGTCTTTCCGAGGGTATTGTGTGCTGCCATACCTATATTCGTCCTTATTTTTAGCTGTTTCTATGCAAAAATACGTTTTTTCTGCTTTGTATTTACAGAAGTAAAACTAATTTTGCAGGAAATATGAGAAAGAGAGATAAAACGTGTGCGAAAGCAACACCCGAAGAACCCAAACGCGAACAGCGTATTGTTTGCCTGATGAGCGAGGAAGAGCTGCGGATTGTAGACCGTTATCTGGAGAAATACAAGATAACGAATAAATCGCGGTGGCTGCGGGAGACTATTCTCATGTTTATCCATAAGAATATGGAAGAAGATTATCCGACCCTTTTCGGTGAGCATGATATGAGACGATAAAGAGAATTCTTTAATCCTAATTAAATTGAAGCGGATGGACGATAACTATTATATGAAACAGGCGTTGATTGAAGCACGTAAGGCTTCCGAAAGAGGAGAAGTGCCCGTTGGCGCAGTCGTTGTATGCAAAGACCGTATTATAGCTCGCGCCCATAACTTAACAGAAACTTTGACTGATGTGACTGCTCACGCTGAAATGCAGGCTATTACTGCCGCAGCCTCTACTCTTGGCGGAAAATATCTGAATGAATGTACTCTCTATGTTACAGTAGAGCCTTGTGTTATGTGTGCGGGGGCGATTGCCTGGGCCCAGATGGGAAGACTTGTGTTTGGTGCCGGAGATGAGAAACGTGGATATCAGCGTTATGCATCTCAGGCCTTGCACCCGAAAACGGCAGTTTCACAGGGTGTTCTTGGTGAAGAGTGTGCAGTGCTTATGAAGGATTTTTTTGCGGCAAAACGTCGCTGAATTCTAATATAGTTCCTTTTTTTGATCTGTATTTCGTATTTTATCCGTATATTTGACTACTTAACAGATTCTTAAAATACATTATGTAATGGAATATCATCGTATATCTTTTATTCACAACGATACAGAGTATTCATTTATCAAAGCTATGAATGACAGGTTAGTGGGATATGCCTTAATGTCTGCTTGCCGACTGGAAGTTCAAATTTATATGAAGGAGAATAATCTGAGAGGTAAATACATTCTTACCGGCATGGCAAAAATCTGATTACTCTTTAATTTCTTCAAAATCCACGTATTCTCCTTCATCTTTAGAGAAAAGTTTCTTGTGTTTTCTATGGATATCATTTCCAGGGGAAGTTGTTTCTCCGTTGGATTGCGAAGAAGCATCTTGTTGTTGATCACCCGAGAAAGAATAACCTCTACCGGATTGATAACTTCCTCCGCCATTCTGGTAAGTACCTGAAGAACTACGACGTTTCCCCAGTCCGAAAACTGTTCGGAGAACGGTGCCGATGATGCTGAGTCCGATGACCAGAATAACGACTATAATGACAAATAAAAATCCTAAGATGTGAAACATGGGCTAATCGTTTTTATATATTGTTCGTCTTACGAACGATAGTACAACAACCGTGCCAAAAGATTTGTTTAGAGCTTCTTTCTCACAAACCAGCACAGAATGATGTACCAGCCAATGACAGCTGCAAGTCCTACAAAAATAAGCAAAGGAATGCTGACTATCAAAAACAAATAACGGATTTTATTTTCTTCCCAAGAGAAATTCTTCAGTTTGAAGGCGAACATTGGGAATTCAGATACCAGTAACAGAGAGAATAATACGATGCAAATCAATAAACCATACAGGACTGCTCCACCTTGTATCAGCCAATCATGGTATTGTGCCGCTGCTGCTGCCCAAAATAAGGTATTGGCAGGAGTATTTAGGCCGATGAATGAGCTGGTCTGGCGTTCGTCAATATTAAATTTAGCCAAACGCAATGCTGAAAATACAGCAATGAGGAAAGCAAAATAGGGAACATATTCTTGAAAACTGCTCATCCAGTCGGGATACGTAGTTTCGCGTAATAGAGAGAATACAATTACTGAGGGTACTACTCCGAAGCTGACGTCATCTGCCAAAGAGTCCAATTCTTTTCCAATAGGAGAAGGAGCATTCAGCAACCGCGCTGACATTCCGTCGAGGAAGTCAAATACAGCGCTGATAATAATGAAGGTAAGAGCCCATTCATACTTGAACTCGAAAGCCATAACACATGCAATACAGCCTGAGAACAGATTCAGACATGTCAATGTATTGGGGATATGGCGGGTAATACAGTTAGGCATTGTTTAGTTATTTTAGTTTGGCTATCACAGTCTGGTTTCCTGTAGTGGTTTGTCCCATCTTTACGAACACTTCTGTACCTAACGGGAGATATACATCTACACGGGAACCGAATTTGATAAAGCCCATGTGTTCATCGATATAACAGTCTTCACCGGGTTCGGCATAGGTGACGATGCGTCGTGCCATCGCTCCGGCAATCTGACGTGCCATTACTTCTACACCTTCGGGAGTTTCAATTACCACTGTAGAACGTTCGTTGTCCGTACTGGCTTTCGGTAACCAGGCTTTCATGAACTTTCCGTTATGATGGGCTACCTTCTTCACGGTTCCGTCTACCGGATACCAATTAGCGTGTACATTGATAACACTCATAAAGATGGAAATCATGAGCCGACGATCGTGGAAGTATTCATTCTCATCCACTTCTTCTATAACTACTATTCTACCATCGGCAGGTGCCACCACTATTTTCTCGGTGTCTTCCTGGCCAAACAGGCGGATAGGGCATCGGAAAAAATTCACCAGCATTCCATACAGGACAATACTTACCACAGCTACGATATAGAATGGCACTTTGCATTCTAATCCAAAGTAGAGAGCGGAATTAACAACCAGTAGCAACAATAAACTGCCGGCCAGTGTATGTGTCCCCTCACGGTGAATTCGTATCTTTTTTAGTTTTTTTAGTCGACTCATGTAAGTTGTTTTATTCTTCGAATAGAAATTATCGGCAAAAATAGGCTTATTTTGAAAATCTAACAAGCATTTGGGGCGAGAAATGCAGATGTTGATAACTTTTAGGGAAATATTTTTGTTAGGTCTTATATACGTTGTACTTTTATGCTCTCAATTGAAAGGAGATATTTATGCAGGATTTTGTTCATTTGCACGTTCATACCCAGTACTCCCTCCTCGATGGTCAGGCCAGCGTAAGCGCGTTGGTGGACAAGGCTATGAAGGATGGAATGAAAGGGATAGCCGTGACTGACCACGGTAATATGTTCGGCATTAAAGAGTTCACAAATTACGTTAACAAGAAGAATGGTGGGCCGAAGGGAGAGATTAAAGATCTCAAAAAGCGGATAGCCGGTATTGAAAGTGGTGAGATAGCTTGCGAAGACAAAGACGCGGAACTTGCTGATTGTCGTGCGAAGCTTGCGGAAGCGGAAAATAAGTTGTTCAAGCCGATAATCGGTTGTGAGATGTATGTAGCACGCCGCACCATGGATAAGAAAGAAGGTAAACCCGACCAGAGCGGTTGGCACTTGATTGTGTTGGCTAAGAATGAGAAAGGATATCATAATCTGATAAAACTAGTATCCAGAGCCTGGACAGAAGGATATTATATGCGTCCGCGTACAGACCGTAACGAACTGGAAAAGTATCATGAAGGATTGATCGTCTGTTCAGCTTGTATTGGTGGTGAGGTGCCTAAAAAGATACTTAACGACCAATTGGAAGATGCAGAAGAAGCCGTGCGTTGGTACAAAAATCTTTTTGGTGAAGATTATTATCTGGAGTTGCAACGCCATAAGGCAACCGTGCCCCGTGCCAATCACGAAGCTTATCCGCTACAGCAGAGGGCGAATGCCAAGCTGATAGAGTTTGCCAAGAAATACAATATCAAACTTATTTGCTCCAACGACGTTCACTTTGTAAACGAGGAACATGCTGAGGCACACGATCGTTTGATTTGTCTGAGTACGGGTAAAGATCTGGATGACCCTAAACGCATGCTTTATACCAAACAAGAGTGGATGAAGACAAAAGCTGAAATGAATGAATTATTTGCAGACATTCCCGAGGCTTTGTCCAATACGCTGGAAATCCTAAATAAAGTAGAATATTATTCAATCGATCATGCGCCTATCATGCCGACTTTTGCTATTCCTGAAGATTTCGGAACAGAAGAAGGGTATCGGCAAAAATATACTGAGAAGGATTTGTTTGATGAGTTCACTCAGGACGAAAATGGTAATGTAGTATTAAGTGAAGAGGCTGCCAAGGCTAAAATCAAACGCTTGGGCGGATATGAAAAGTTATATCGTATAAAATTAGAAGCGGACTACCTTGCCAAACTTACTTTTGATGGTGCTAAAATATTCTATGGTGATCCTCTGTCCGAAGAAGTAATGGAACGATTGAAGTTTGAACTTTACATTATGAAGACGATGGGTTTCCCAGGGTACTTCCTTATTGTACAGGACTTCATTGCTGCCGGGCGTAATATGGGTGTCTCGGTAGGTCCGGGACGTGGGTCGGCAGCCGGTTCGGCAGTAGCGTATTGCTTGCAGATTACAAAAATCGACCCCATTAAATATGACTTGCTGTTTGAGCGTTTCTTGAATCCCGACCGTATCTCCTTGCCTGATATCGATATCGACTTTGATGATGACGGACGTGGTGAAGTGCTTCGCTGGGTGACACAAAAGTACGGTCAGGAAAAAGTGGCGCATATTATCACATATGGTACGATGGCTACCAAACTTGCTATCAAGGACGTGGCCCGTGTGCAGAAACTTCCTCTGTCGGAATCTGACCGTTTGGCCAAATTGGTTCCCGATAAGATACCTGATAAAAAGCTGAACTTGCGGAATGCTATTGATTATGTTCCTGAATTGCAGGCGGCTGAGGCTTCTCCCGATCCTTTGGTGCGTGATACGCTGAAATATGCTAAAATGTTGGAAGGTAACGTACGCGGTACGGGTGTGCATGCCTGTGGTACGATTATTTGTCGTGACGACATTACCGACTGGGTGCCTGTTAGTACGGCTGATGATAAAGAAACGGGTGAAAAGATGCTCGTTACTCAATATGAAGGTTCGGTAATTGAAGATACAGGCTTGATTAAGATGGACTTTCTGGGATTGAAAACATTGTCAATCATCAAGGAAGCTGTAGAGAATATTCGCCTGCACCGCAAGCTGGAGTTGAATATAGATAAAGTGCCTATTGACGATCCTGCTACTTATAAACTATATAGTGATGGGCGTACGATTGGTACATTCCAGTTTGAGTCTGCCGGTATGCAGAAATATCTGCGTGAGTTGCAACCTTCTACTTTTGAAGACTTGATTGCAATGAATGCTCTCTATCGTCCGGGACCTATGGATTACATCCCGGATTTTATCGACCGTAAGCATGGGCGGAAACCGATTGAGTACGATATTCCTGTCATGGAGAAATACCTGAAGGATACGTATGGTATTACGGTATATCAGGAACAGGTGATGCTTTTGTCCCGTCTGTTGGCTGACTTCACTCGTGGTGAGTCCGATGCCTTGCGTAAAGCGATGGGTAAAAAGCTACGTGACAAACTGGATCACATGAAACCTAAGTTCGTTGAAGGCGGACGTAAGAATGGACATGATCCGAAAGTACTTGAAAAGATTTGGGGAGACTGGGAAAAGTTTGCATCCTATGCTTTTAACAAGTCTCATGCTACTTGCTATTCATGGGTAGCTTATCAGACGGCCTATCTGAAAGCTAATTACCCTGCCGAGTATATGGCAGCCGTAATGAGTCGAAGTTTGTCGAACATTACCGATATCACTAAGCTGATGGACGAATGTAAGGCTATGGGTATCAAAGTTCTTGGTCCGGATGTGAATGAGAGTAATCTGAAGTTCACTGTTAACCCGGAAGGAAATATTCGTTTTGGTCTTGGTGCAGTGAAAGGTGTGGGCGAAGGTGCCGTGCTGAATATCATGGAAGAACGTGAGAAGAATGGTCCTTTCAAAGGTATATTCGACTTTGTGCAACGCGTCAATCTGACAGCTTGTAATAAGAAGAATCTGGAATGTCTGGCTTTGGCAGGAGGTTTCGATGAGTTCCCGGAATTGAAACGCGAGCAATATTTTGCCGTGAACTCTAAGAATGAAGTTTTCATGGAAACTTTGGTACGATATGGTAACCGTTATCAGGCAGATCAGGCAGCTGCCGCCAATTCCTTGTTCGGTGGTGAGAATGTAGTTGACATAGCTACTCCCGAAATTCCTGAAGCTGAACGCTGGAGTGATCTGGATCGTCTGAACAGGGAACGTGATCTAGTGGGTATCTATCTTTCCGCTCATCCGCTGGATGAATATTCGGTTGTGTTGCAACATGTTTGCAATACGCGTATGGCTGAACTGGAAGACAAAGCGGCACTTGCCGGACGTGAAATAACGATGGGAGGAATTGTTACTTCTGTACGCAGGGGCATCAGTAAGAATGGTAATCCTTACGGCATAGCCAAGATTGAAGACTATTCCGGTTCGGCGGAACTTCCTTTCTTTGGTAATGATTGGGTGACCTACCAGGGGTATCTGGGTGAACGTACTTTCCTCTTTATAAAAGCGCGTTGCCAGCCTAAACAGTGGCGGCAGGATGAATTGGAAGTAAAAATTACCTCTATGGAATTGTTGCCGGATGTAAAGGAGAAGTTGATTTCCAAAATTACCATTCTGATACCGCTTTCCGTGCTGAACCAGGCTTTGGTTACAGAGCTTGCGGTGCTAATGAAAGGGAATCCCGGAACGACGGAACTTTATTTCAAAGTGAGTGATCCTGATAGTAAGACAGTGGTAGATATGATTTCCCGTCCGGTGAAACTTTCCGTAGGGCGTGAGTTAATCTCTTATTTAAATGATCGTCCGGAACTGGAATTCCGGATAAATTAGTATCTTTGCTTCCATAAAGATTTTGACAGTAATCATTAAACATTAAATAATTAATCAATAACGCAATGGCTTTAGAAATTACAGACAGCAACTATAAGGAGATCCTTGCAGAGGGTAAACCTGTAGTAATTGACTTTTGGGCCCCGTGGTGTGGTCCTTGTAAAATGGTAGGTCCTATCATTGAAGAATTGGCAGAAATGTACGAAGGACAGGTTCTTATCGGTAAGTGCGATGTAGACGAAAATGGCGATGTAGCTGCTGAATACGGTATTCGTAACATCCCTACTGTACTATTCTTCAAAAACGGTGAGTTGGTTGACAAACAAGTAGGTTCTGCTTCCAAATCAGCTTTTGATGATAAGATAAAAAAAATGCTCCTTTAAAGAGCATAATATAAATAAGGTATTAACCCTTAAAAAACTAACTATTATGGGACTGGAAGACGATTTCTTAAAGGATGATCTCGATGACGAAAAAACCATCGAATACATCAAGAATTATTTGCCGCAGGAGTTAAAAGAGAAGTTCTCTGACGACGAATTCTATTATTTCCTCGATTTGATTGACGAGTATTATTCTGAAAGCGGCATTCTGGATGTAGAGCCGGATGAAGAAGGATGTGTCGAAGTGGATCTGGGGCAAATCGTGGATTACATCATCAAGGAAGCCCACAAAGACGAGATGGGTGACTATGATCCGGAAGAAATCCTGTTCGTGGTTCAAGGTGAACTGGAATATACGGAGTCATTGGATGATGATGAAGAATAGAAAGGTTCAGTTAAGTAAAAAAGGAGTCCGGACAGTTTGTTCGGACTTTTTTTGTGGAATTATTCCACACTTGTAGAGCAGATTCTACACTCTTCATTATTCTTGTTAAGCCATTTAATGCGTTGGCTATGAATAATAAAGGTACAACCATCGAACTTTGGCACGCCAGTTGTGTTTTTTATTTATAGGGTTTTTAACATTAACATAAACAGAGAGCTTATGAAATCGTTTTTAAAGAAGAGAGAAATCAGAATAACGAGAAGGCAGGCAGTGATTGCCGCAATAGCTGTAGTGGTGTTGGTAGCAATTTATTGGTTTGTTACCCACCGACCGGCACCTGCACCGGATCTTCCGGTGGTAGCTGTGGAACCGGTGATACAGGATGACGTGGAAATCTATGGTGAATATGTAGGACGTGTCCGTGCCCAGCAATTTGTAGAAGTCCGTGCCCGTGTAGAAGGGTATCTGGAAAATATGCTTTTTGAAGAGGGTACTTATGTGACGAAGAATCAGGTATTGTTTGTTATCAACCGCGACCAGTATGCCGCGAAGGCAGACAAGGCGCGTGCGCAACTAAAAAAGGATGAGGCACAGGTACGCAAGGCACAGAACGACCTGGAGCGTATCCGTCCTTTATATGAACAGAATGCTGCCAGTAGGTTGGATTTGGATAATGCAGTGGCTGCCTATGAAACGGCTGAAGCAAGTGTTGCTATGAGTCAGGCTGATCTGGATCAGGCAGAGTTGGAATTAGGATATACCATTGTTCGCTCACCGCTTGCAGGGCATATCAGTGAACGATATGTAGACCTTGGTACGCTGGTGGGGACGGGTGGTAAGTCTTTGCTTGCTACCATTGTGAAGAGTGATACAGTACTGGTAGACTTTAGCATGACAGCATTGGATTACCTGAAAACCAAAGAACGTAATGTGAATCTGGGACAAAAGGATTCTACCCGTTCCTGGCAGCCCAATATTTCTATAACACTGGCAGATAACACTGTTTATCCCTTCAAAGGTTTGGTTGACTTTGCTGAACCGCAGGTTGACCCACGTACTGGTACATTCTCTGTTCGTGCTGAAATGCCCAATCCAAAACATGTATTACTTCCGGGACAGTTCACTAAAGTGAAGCTCTTGCTGGACGTACGGGAGAATGCAACAGTAGTTCCCCTGAAATCCGTTATCATCGAGAAAGGTGGTGCTTACGTGTTTGTAATGCGCCGTGATTCCACTGTAGAACGTCGTTTTATAGAGTTAGGCCCTGAATTCCAGAACCAGGTAGTAGTGGAAAGAGGTCTGGTGCCGGGTGAGACAATAGTGGTGGAAGGATACCACAAACTAAGCCCGGGTGTAAAAGTTAAGGTTAATAATGCCCTGTTGAAGAAAGAAGACGAAGATCAAAGTCAGACACCGGATTCGGCTAAGACTGAAAAGTAATTGACGAACATAAAACAGACGCATATGAAAGTAAGTTTCTTTATAGACAGACCGGTATTCTCGGCTGTCATCTCCATACTGATTGTCATTGTGGGTATCATCGGATTGACGATGCTCCCCATTGACCAATATCCACAGATTACGCCACCGGTGGTGAAGATTAGTGCTTCGTATCCCGGTGCCAGTGCACTGACAGTATCACAGGCGGTAGCTACACCTATCGAACAAGAATTGAATGGAACACCGGGAATGCTCTACATGGAGTCCAACAGTTCCAATTCCGGTGGCTTTTCCGCTACAGTGACATTTGATATTTCCGCTGACCCCGATTTGGCGGCAGTAGAAATACAGAACCGTTTGAAACTGGCGGAGTCCCGTCTTCCGGCAGAAGTGGTACAGAACGGTATATCCGTAGAAAAACAGGCAGCCAGCCGGTTAATGACTATCTGTCTGATGTCTTCTGACCCGAAGTTTGATGAAATCTATTTGAGTAACTTCGCTACACTGAACGTACTCGATTTGCTTCGTCGTATTCCGGGTGTAGGGCGTGTCTCCAATATTGGTAGCCGCTACTATGCCATGCAGATTTGGGTGCAACCGGACAAATTGGCAAACTTCGGACTGACCGTAGCCGATTTGCAGAATGCTCTGAAAGATCAGAATCGTGAGTCCGCAGCCGGTGTGCTGGGGCAACAACCTGTACAAGGATTGGATATTACCATTCCTATTACGACTCAGGGACGTCTTTCTACTGTAGGGCAGTTTGAAGAAATCGTAGTTCGTGCAAATGCGGATGGTTCCATTGTTCGTTTGCGCGACGTGGCACGCATCTCGCTGGAGGCATCTTCATACAATACGGAGAGTAGTATCAACGGTGAAAATGCAGCGGTGTTAGGCATTTATATGCTTCCGGGTGCCAATGCTATGGAAGTGGCAGAGAATGTGAAGAAGGCAATGAATGAAATCAGTAATAATTTTCCCGACGGATTGAGTTACGAGATTCCATTTGATATGACGACATATATTTCAGAGTCTATTCACGAAGTATATAAGACTTTGTTTGAAGCTTTGATATTGGTAATTATCGTGGTGTTCCTGTCACTGCAAAGCTGGCGTGCTACACTTATTCCGATTGTGGCAGTACCTATTTCCCTGATTGGTACGTTCGGCTTCATGCTTATATTCGGTTTTTCGCTCAATATACTTACATTGCTTGGATTGGTACTTGCCATTGGTATTGTGGTGGACGATGCTATTGTGGTAGTGGAAAACGTAGAACGCATTATGCACGAAGAGAAACTGCCACCTTACGAGGCTACGAAAAAAGCGATGGAAGGATTGACGGGAGCGATTATTGCTACGTCTCTGGTATTGGCGGCTGTGTTTGTACCGGTTAGTTTCCTTGGTGGTATCACAGGGCAGCTTTATCGTCAATTCACGGTGACAATTGTGGTTTCCGTATTACTTTCTACGGTGGTTGCATTGACTTTGAGTCCGGTAATGTGTTCGTTGATATTGAAACCGGAATCGCATAAGCGAAAGAATATCGTATTCCGTTATATCAACTATGCACTGAATATGGGCAACCGTAAATATGTTCGCCAGATTTCACGTGTGATAGGAAATCCTCGCAGAGTACTGGCTGCATTTGGTGTGGTACTGATAGCTATCTTACTGATAAATCGTTTGATACCGACCAGTTTCTTACCTGTGGAAGATCAGGGTTACTTCAAAGTGGAACTGGAACTGCCCGAAGGCGCTACACTGGAGCGTACACGTACTGTGTCGGAGCGTGCAGTAGAGTACCTGATGTTGAATCCGGCTGTAGAGTATGTGCAGAGCGTGGTGGGTAGCAGCCCTCGTGTAGGTAGCAGCCAGGCACGTAGTGAACTGACGGTTATTATGAAGCCGTGGGGGGCACGTGATGGACAAAACATTGATGAGGTGATGGCACAAGTGAAAAAGGATTTGCAGGAATATCCTGAATGTAAAGTATATCTTTCCACGCCACCGGTCATCCCGGGATTGGGAAGCTCGGGTGGTTTTGAAATGCAGCTTGAGGCACGTGGAGATGCCACATTCGATAATCTGGTGCAAGCTACGGATACATTGATGTATTATGCATCACAGCGTAAGGAGTTATCCGGACTGTCATCATCTTTACAGGCGGATATTCCGCAACTCTATTTCGACGTGGATCGTGATAAGGTAAAACTGGCGGGAGTGCCGTTGGCAGATGTCTTTTCAACCATGAAGGCTTATACAGGTTCGGTATATGTGAACGACTTCAATATGTTCAATCGTATTTATCGTGTATATATTCAGGCTGAAGCACCTTATCGGGAACACAAAGAAAATATCAACCTGTTTTTTGTGCGTGGGGCGGATAATGTAATGATACCGTTGACTTCTCTCGGAACAACTTCCTATACAACTGGACCGGGTAGCATCAAGCGCTTCAATATGTTCAACAGTGCCGTAATTCGTGGTGGAGCGGCGGATGGTTACAGTTCCGGTCAGGCCATGGAAATCATTGAGCAGATAGCTCGCGAACACTTGCCGGAAAATATAGGTGTAGAATGGAGTGGACTTTCTTATCAGGAGAAACAGGCCGGAGGACAGACAGCAATGGTATTGGCATTGGTATTCCTATTCGTATTCCTCTTCCTGGCAGCGCTTTACGAAAGTTGGACAGTGCCCATTGCGGTGTTACTTTCATTGCCCATCGCTGCGCTGGGAGCCTACCTCGGAGTGTGGCTGTGTGGATTGGAGAATGACGTCTATTTCCAGATCGGATTGGTAATGCTGGTCGGTCTGGCAGCAAAGAATGCAATTTTGATTGTAGAATTTGCTAAAGAACAAGTAGATCGTGGAGCGAATGTGGTTAAGGCGGCTTTACATGCATCGCAGCTGCGCTTCCGTCCTATCCTGATGACGTCATTGGCATTTATTCTTGGTATGTTGCCGATGGTTATTGCCAGCGGACCGGGCTCGGCAAGCCGTCAGGCTATTGGTACCGGTGTATTCTTTGGAATGATTTTAGCTGTGACGATAGGTATTCTTTTGGTACCGTTCTTCTTTGTACTGATTTATAAGGCGAAGGCAAAAGCGAAGAGTACGAATATTAAGAAAGTTACGAAGCGATTTAAACGATAAGTTATGAAAAGAAAATATACAATATATTACATGATGGCGTTGGTGTTATTGTTCAGTTCCTGCCAGTTGGGTAAACATTATGTACGTCCGGAACTGAATCTGCCGCAACAGCTTGACTCAACGGAACAGGACACGCTCTCTCTTGCTGACCGGCAATGGTGGGAACTCTACACCGATACTACGCTGCAAGCGCTCATAGAGCGGACGCTCGAATATAATAAGGATATGAAGATAGCTGCCGCACGGGTGAAGGAACTGGCAGCAATGAAGCGCATCGATTTTGCTAATCTTTTCCCACAAGTCAGTGGAAAGCTGTATGCGGACAAGGAAGCGGAAAACTATGGCGGAGACAATTATGATTCAGACCGGAGCTATGAAGCTAAGGCAATCGTTTCATGGGAAGTGGATCTTTGGGGAAACTTACGTTGGGCGAAAGATAAGAGTATGGCGGATTTCTTAGGTTCGATAGAGGCGCAGCGGGCACTGAAAATGAGCTTGGTGGCAGAAGTGGCCCAGGCATACTTTGAACTGGTAGCTTTGGATAATGAACTGGCTATTGTCCGTCAGACACTGAATGCCCGTAAAGAAGGTGTGCGGTTGGCAAAGCTTCGTTTTGAAGGCGGACTCACTTCCGAAACCTCTTATCAGCAGGCGCAGGTGGAATTTGCACGTACTGCAACATTGGTACCGGATCTGGAGCGAAAGATTTCCATTAAAGAAAATGACATTGCTTTCCTGGCAGGTGAATATCCACGGAAGATAGAACGCTCGGTGTTACCCGAAGAGGTTAAATTGCCGGAAAATCTTCCTGTAGGACTTCCTTCCACATTGCTGGAACGCCGTCCGGATGTACGTCAGGCGGAACAGAAATTGATTGCGGCAAATGCGACAGTAGGCCTTGCGTATACCAATATGTTTCCTCGTTTGGCTCTGACAGCACATTATGGTTTGGAGAGTGCTGAATTCTCGGATTTCCTGAAATCACCTTATCATTTCCTGAGTGGTTCCCTGTTGACGCCGTTATTTGCGATGGGTAAGAACCGGGCGATGCTGAAGGCCAAGAAAGCAGCGTACGAACAGGAGGTTTACTCTTACGAGAAATCAGTGCTGACGGCTTTCAAGGATGCGCGGAATGCGATTGTAGATTTCAATAAGATAAAAGATATCTATGAGTCACGCCTGCAACTGGAACAAGCTGCACAAACAAATGTGGAGTTGGCTCAGTTACAGTATATTAATGGCGTAATCGGATATCTGGACGTGCTGGATGCACAACGTGGATATTTCGATGCACAGATCGGATTGAGCAATGCGATACGGGATAAGCAGATAACACTGGTGCGGTTATATAAGGCACTCGGTGGGGGATGGCAGTAGGAGGGTTAAACCTCCGGTGTATTCAGGAAGAAGAATACAGACATCCCGATAAGAATGATTCCCAGTACGCCATAGAATAACCGGGCACGTTTTCTTCCTACACTCTTTACGGCGAACTGTGTGTTGCGGGCAGTGAAAAACCACTCCCAGTCAAACACAGCCGCCAGTAATGAGATGATGCCGGCTACTACGAATATACCTTGTACGATGTATTGGCTCATAAGATATTAATCCAGATTTTCCATTGTCAACTTGCGCGAACCGTCTTCCAGTTCCTCAATAGTCACTTTAATTGTGTTGCCAGGCAACAGTTCTTCCACCAGTTCCGGCCATTCAATGAAACAGAGTGCACCACTGTAGAAGTAATCTTCGTATCCCATATCATATACTTCTTCCAGCTTCTTGATACGATAGAAGTCGAAATGGTAGATCAATTCTCCCGCTATGTCCGAACGATATTCATTGATAACGGCAAAGGTGGGTGATGTAACGACGTCTTCAACGCCCAACTCCTGGCAAAGTGCCTTGATGAAAGTAGTTTTACCGGCTCCCATTTTTCCATAGAGAGCGAAAACAGTATTGTCCCCCATAGCAGCGATAAACTCGCGGGCGGCTTCATGGATGTGCTCCAGAGATTGAATTTTAATTTCCATACTATATTTAATTATGATTTTACTTTCAGTTTCGTCCACTTAGTGTGATAAGTGGGATAATCATCTCTTCCATCGAAATGCCTCCATGTTGGAAGGTATCGGTGTAGTAGCCGACGTAATGGTTGTAATTATTGGGATAGGCAAAGAAATCCCGACCTGTAGCGAAGATATAGCGTGTACTCACGTTGGGTGAGGGGAGGTGTATCTCAGAAGGGCGGGTGATTTCAAATACCTGTTTGGGATTGTATGCCATGTTGCGTGACAGTTTATAGCGCAGGTTGGCATTAATTTCTTTACTGTTGCTTTGCACCTTTACCGGGTTGTCTACGCGAATGCTGCCGTGATCGGTGGTGATGATAACCCGATACTGACGGCTGGCAAGTGCTTTCAGCAAGTCGCTCAGCGGTGAATGGCGAAACCAGGAAAGGGTAATACTACGGTAGGCTGCCTCGGTAGAGGCGAGTTCACGTATCATTTTGCTTTCCGTTCGGCTGTGGCTCAACATGTCGATGAAATTGAATACGGCAACATTGAGGTCATTCTGCGTTAAGGCGGGAAGTTGTGCCAGCAGACGTTCTGCACTGGAAGCATCGTTTATTTTATGGTAAGAGAAAGTATCATTGCGGCGATAGCGTTCTATAATGGTACGTATCAGTGGAGCTTCATTCAAATTTTTGTTTTCCTCTTCGTCCTCATCTATCCATAATTCGGGAAAAAGCTTAGCTATCTGGTCAGGCATCAGCCCGGAAAAGATGGCATTGCGGGCGTATTGTGTGGCAGTGGGCAGAATGCTGAAATAGAGTTGCTCTTCAATGTTGAATAAACCGGATAATTCATTGGCAAGAACGCGCCATTGGTCGTACCGGAAATTATCAAGTACAATAAAGAAAATCTTTTCACCTTTGTCCAGCAGAGGGAAAAGGATGCGTTTGAAAAGGTCCGGGCTCATCAGAGGGCGGTCGGTGTTTTCCGAAGAGGGTTTGCGTGTGTTAGTTGCCCCTTTTTCGTCCGATACCCAGTTGGCATAGTTCTTCTTTATGAATTTGGCAAAGGCGGAATTAGCTTCTGCTTTCTGCATGGCAAGCATCTCGCTCATAGGGCTGTCTGTAGCTTCCAATTCCAGTTCCCAGTATACCAGGCGGCGATACAATTCCATCCAGTCGGTTGCCGTCAGTGAGTCATTGATTTGCATGCCTATCTTACCAAAATTTTGTTGATAAGCGGTTTGTGCAGCTTCGCTGACTATATCCCGACGATGCAGATTCTTCTTTAGCGACAACAATATTTGGTTAGGATTGACGGGTTTGATCAGGTAATCCGCAATCTTTTGTCCGATAGCCATGTCCATGATGTTCTCTTCTTCACTCTTGGTGATCATGATAACAGGGACGGTGGGGCAGATTTCTTTTATTAATGCCAGAGTTTGCAGACCACTCAGTCCGGGCATGTTTTCGTCCAGAAAGATTAGGTCGTAGGTTGTAGCGCGGCAGCGGTCGAGTGCATCCTGTCCGTTGGTTACGGTATCTACTTCGTAGCCTTTGCCTTCCAGAAACAGGATGTGCGGTCGCAACAAACTGATTTCATCGTCCACCCAAAGTAATCTATCTCTCTTCATATCTGTTAGCTATTTCAGTCCCCAAAGATAACACCATTTTCCGGGTCGTCCTCTTCCGTAGGCAGATTTTCTTCTCTCTGTCGTTCTTCTTCCTCTGTCGGCAGGTTCAGAAGAGGTTCATCCAGTGTATAGCCTTTTAGTTCCGGTTCCGGTATGGAAGAGAAGTGTGTACGGTAGAAGGCATCATAATCATCGAAACTATATTGTTTGATTAATTGCGCATAGTTGGCCTCCGAGATGAGTATAGCACGCATACCACTGAGCCGTGCCGCCATTTCGGGATTTGCATAAAGTCGACGGAAATACTGCTGTGTTTCATCGTAATTGTTGAACGGACGAATTTGCAACATACCGATACCCCGTTCGTGAGCAAATGTAAGATCGAAGTTCTTAACTAGGAAAGTGGAGAAATTATAGCGTGCCACTTCAAACAGAAGCATATTCTCGTTTACTTTTCCTTCTTTATAAGCAAGGATAAAGAGGAACGGTACGTTGCGCTCTGTGCTGAAAGCACTGTCCGGTGGGAGAATAGCGGTACTGCTCGAACTGTCGCCCAACAAGTTGCCTGCCTCGGCCAGTTCGGCACTCCGTCGTTGCCAGATAGAACCGAATGTATGGCTGTCACGGGCCAGCAGACGTCCTTCCTGTACGCCTTTCAGTATATGGGCGGCCAGATCGGTGATTTCGTTCTGCGGATATTGCTGTACAAGTTCTTTCAGAGTGGCGAGGAACCTTTCTGTTTCTCCTCCCTGCAGTCGGGTGACGGCTTCGAGGAACATAAACTTCGGGCGATGTTGCCCTAATGGATATATTTCGGAAGAAAGATGTTCGGCAGCCCGCACAGTGGCTGTGTCGCCCATCTGGAAATGCTCATAAGCACGGACATAGAGTGAATCTTCACGTTGTTTACCATGTACGGCATTCTCTGCGAAATCCGGGTCAGCCAGTGTCTTGGCATAACGGCTTTCGGGGAATCGGGCGATAAGTTCGGCTTTATATTTTTCAGCGGAACTACCTTTTTTCTCATAATATTCTATAGCCAATTCCGTCAGGAATAACTGATAATAGGCTTCATCAGCTTGCGCGAAGTCCGGGAACTGCCGTATGAGCCTTTCGAACATGGCTTCTGCCCGTTGGAAATCGTGCATACGATCCTTGAAAACCATTCCGGCACCGTATAAAGCTTCCGATAGCAATGCGTTGGATGCCTGCATGGCCTCTTCTGTCAATGGGATCTGTGCCAGATAGTATTCCGGACGATGCGTATCATTGGCGATACTGTCGGTAGTTCCCTTTTTAGGATCTTTTTCTGGGGAGACAGAGCTTTCTGTTGCTTCATTTTCCTGACTGTTCGGGATGCTGTCTTTGGGGGCAATATCTTCCGATTCACTGTAATCTATTTCTTCAAAATCGTCCAGTGCAACCACAGTTTTGTTTTTCCTCCGCCAGTTGTCTTCCAGTTTTCTACGTCCCCACAAACGTTGGAACTCTGCTTTTCCCTGCTCCACTAATTGCGGATTATAGAAATACCAATCCTGCTTTCCACCTATTGCTGGCTGGGTGGTTTGTGGAGTAGTGGTATTCCCTTGCCCTGGTTTGCTGATAATCGAAGTTGCAGGTAACTGACTTTCCGCTTCTTCCCGCATCTGCAGGCGGTTTGTTTCCCGCTCTGCTTCTTCGGCCGCCTTGCGTTCTGCTTCCTCCCGGGCGATGACCTGTGCAATGATGTTTTCTATGACGGCCATTCGTTCCGCCTCCGGCATCCCGGCAAGGTGCTGCAAACTATCCTGCAACTGTATGGTATTGGTATGAGGTACCAGTTCGTCCAATATTTCCGAACGGGTGGTAATATCGGCATATTCCCGGTGTGTCTTATCTATCAATCCTATTGCCTCTGCATATGCTTTCTGCGCTTCAGCATAGCGTGCCTGCTGCCAGTACAAGTTTCCTAATGTCAGTTGAAGAATTCCTTTCTCCACACCATTACGGGTGCTCTTTTCTATTCCTTTGTGATATGCGGAAAGAGCCTGCGCCGTGTCTTTCCCGGCCAGGTAAACATTACCCAATGCATAGTAAATCTGATCCAGATACTCTTCGTTTTTCTCGTCTTTGCTCAGCCGCAGTAGCTTCCCTGTTATCTTACGGCTATTGGCGGTGGGCATCACTTCCGTCTGGCGGATACGGGCACTCAATGCCAGTTCGTACGGAGGGTTGAGACGAATTACTTTGCTGTATGATTGATAAGCTTGTTCCGGTTGTTGCAATAGCTGGTAAGTCTGTCCCAGGAGATAATAGCATCGCGCTTTTTGCTGTTTGTTCTTCTCGTTTTTGGCTGTCTTTTCAAGATGAGGGATGGCTTCTTTGTATCGCTGACTGCCCAACAGGTAGTTTCCTGTTGCCGAAGCATAAGGGACTGCCAGTGATAGTGGCAGACTATCATTATTTACCCGGTTCAGAGCATCTTCAGCATCGTATTGCCAACCCAGTGCTGAGTAGCAGCGGGATAGCCAGATCAGAGCTTCGGAAGTGATATTCGTCTGTCCGTCATAGAGGCGCACGATATAAGAAAAGGTTGAGGCAGCTTCCGGGAAATCTCCTTTCTGATATTGTGCTTTTCCCAATAGCAGCCATGCACGGTGTATGAAAGGATTGAACTCCCGACGTGCCAGCCATTTTTTGTATTCGTCCGTGTATGCCCGTCCTGGTTTACGTATGGGGCGTCGCTTGATAGAATGCTGACGAATAGCTTTTTGCGCTTTTTCAATGGCTCGCTCATAGTCGGAAGTACCGATACCTGTAGTTTCTTTATTGCCGATGGGATAGAGGGGGAGCATTTCCATGTAGTTATCCTTATTCCCTTGTTGCTGTGCCTGCAATCCGGCTTTATAAGCTTCGTTTCCGTTGAAGTAGACGTTGTAACGGGTGGTTAGGGCATGATAGAAGCGTGTGCCGGCTGTATTCTTTCGGGTAGAACATCCGGCAACGAGCATCAAAGTGACTAAGATGCCAGTGAGGAGGATTGCTTTGCGTTTCAACTATGCCAGTAAGTTTTTACGGGTTCTGCGTTTTCTGCCGTAAAGATAAATAAAAACTCTTTCCCAGCTTACATACTACGTATATAATGATGGAAAAGAAGATGATAGCTGCGCCGGAAGGAACGTTGAGATAGTAGGATATCATTAATCCGCCCAGGCAACTGAGATAACCGATGCCGATGGATAGCCAGATAATGCGGTGGAAACGATGCGTAAACAAATTCGCAGTCATTTGTGGGATGGTGAGCAGGGAAATAACCAGCACAATGCCTACCATGCGCAGACATGCCACAATGGTCAGTGCAATGAACATCATCAGTACATATTCGAATATTTGTACGGGAATACCTTGTGAACGTGCAAATTCTCGGTCGAAAGCAACGTAAATAATCGGACGCAGGTATAGGATAAAGAAAATAGCCAATATCACTGCAAGTCCTGCCAGCAAGGCGATGTCTCCGAATGTAATCGTCAGTATATTACCGAACAGATAAGCGGACAAATCAGGTGCAAACCCGGGTGAAAGGAAAGTGAACATGATACCCAATGCCATCCCCAGCGTCCAGAATACCGCGATAGCTGAGTCCTCACGCATATCATTGCGTTTGCTAAGCCATTCCACGCCAAAAGCCGACAGTACCGCAAACACTCCGGCTGCCAGAATAGGAGAGATTCCTGTATATAATCCCAGACCAATTCCTCCGAAAGAAGCATGTGTCAGTCCGCCACTAATGAACACCAGTCGCCTCGTTACGATATACGTACCGATAAGTCCGCAAACAATGCTTGCCAGCAAACTGCCGATGAGGGCATGTTGAAAGAAGGTGTATTGCAGTAGATCCACTTTAAAATCTCCTCTCTCCTATAATCAGGAATATTTCATCTTTGATATTGTTTGGCAGAGCTATTCCACGTAGTTGCAAACTGCGTACCCATCCGGCAACGTCGATGTCCTGCATCGTATAGAATACGTCCCTGAATTCATCTTCCTGTTCAGGAGTGTAATCTTCGGGGGCAATGCCGATGTACTTGTCCAGTTCTTCATCATCGTAGTACTCTATCTTTTTGCTGACAGCAGCTAACAGACTGTCCCGTTCGCATATTTCGTGCTGTCCGCAGCATTCTGCGTCGGCCTCTTTCACTTCAGGCATGGCATCCAGTTCTCCGCGCTCTATTTTCTTTTGCAAGCGTTGGTTACGGATGTATCCTGCCAAAAGGGCGATACAGACAAGTGCAATAAGACTTATAATTAATATCCACATAGCTTATTCCTCTATTTCAATCCCAAATCCTACTTGTTTCAAATCTTCCCAGTATCCCGGATAAGACTTGGACACCACTTGCGGATCGGCAATCCGTATGGATGGCGTCCGAAGGATGGCGGGTGCAAATGCCATTGCCATCCGGTGGTCTTCATAAGTCGCAATAACGGGATGGGGGGCCGGTTCGCAGCGTTCACCGTTCCAGATTAATATACTGTCCTGTTCCGATTTTACCACATATCCCAGTTTATTCAATTCTGTGATAAGCGCCTGAATGCGGTCGGTTTCCTTTATCTTCAAGCTCTGCAATCCGGTAAATCGGAAAGGTATGTTCATTAAACAACAAGTCACAACGAAAGTTTGTGCTAAGTCGGGTATATCCACTAAATCTTCCTTTAAACAGGTAACGGGAGTTCCCATCTTAGTCAGTACCACTCCTTGGTCGGTATATGTAGTGTGTACACCGAGTTTGGCAAATATTTCAGCTCCCCGGCTGTCGCCCTGATAGCTGCGTGGGAGAAGTCCGGGTAATTTTATTTCTGTTTTTGTAGATTCCTTTTTTTCATTATCCTGAATTAAGGCAACCATCTGATACCAGTAAGAAGCACCGCTCCAGTCACTTTCTACTGTGAAAGGTATGTCTCTGTACTTTCCCGGACGGACGGTGATACTACTTTCAGAACTCCAGGCAGCGTCTGCACCGAATTCTTTCATTAGTTGCAGTGTTAGATTAATGTAAGGGCGGGAAATGATTTCTCCTGTAAGATTCAACCTCAATCCGTTTTTCAGGATGGGGCCGATCATCAGTAAAGCAGATATATATTGTGAACTGACATTTCCGGCAAGGCTGATTTCTTCGCCTGTTAATTCTGTACCTGTGATGCGTAAAGGTGGAAAGCCTTCTTTTCCGGCATACTCTATCTGTGCACCCAGTTCACGTAAGGCATCCACTAGAATACGTATGGGGCGTTGTTGCATCCGTTCGGTACCGGTAATGATGCGTGTACCCGGTGTTACACTGAGGTAAGCCGTGAGAAAACGCATGGCGGTTCCGGCGGCAAGAATGTCGATATGTCCGGGATTCCCGTCCAGTGCTTTTATCATGACACGGGTGTCATCGCAATCGCTCAAATTGCTTGGCGCGATATGCCCTTGGGCTAAAGCGTGTAATATCAAAGCCCGGTTGCTGATACTTTTGGAAGCCGGGAGCTGGATAGTGGTATGCAAAGTGGCTGGTGCCGAAAGTTTATAGCGCATAGTTGTATTCCTTCTTAAACGTAATAGCTGGTTTACAGGCTACAAAAGTACGATAAATATCTGAATAAAGAAACTTGAGTTACATGACTTCTATCCGAACTGTGCACAGATTTGTTTCGTATCTGCTCTGTGTCTGCTCCGTACTTACTCCGTATATAATAGAGGTATCACTGACCGAATAGGCTACGGAGTAGTTACGGAGATGACACGGAGAGTATACGAAGATGGCATGGAGCCGTTCTGAAACGAATTCCGTCAACGGGTTATTTAAGAGGTGCGTAGAACGCAAGTAATATATGTATACGAATATCTTTTTTGCGTAAGGAAGCTTACTCTCAGATTATCAAAAGCTTACAAAATATTAATTCCCAGTCGACAAGAAGTTAAGAGTTTGTCAACAAACTCCCAACTTCTTGTTGACAAACTCTTAACTTCCTGTAAATGGAAAAATAGTATTTTTTTCGGTTTCCTTACAGTCTCAGGATTACAAATCCGATTGAACGGCGGTTATAACACAAATTCCTGATAGTTCTCTTTGTTTATTACTTTGAAAGACGCTTCCGGATAAGCTGTTGCGAAACTGGTAGGGACATTCGTTTTTTTGTCTCCCCACTTGAATTCAAAAGCGGATAAACCTTCGGGTGATTCTTCTATTAGATCAATTTCTTGATTGTCGTATGTTCGCCAGAAATAGAATTCTTTGGCTCGGTTACGATTATAAGATTGCTTCATTCGTTCGCTGATTAAATAGTTTTCCCATAGTGCGCCCACATCTTGGCGTACAGATAGAGGGGTGAAATTTCCGATGATTGCATTGCGAATACCGTTATCGTAAAAGTACCATTTTCCGGCTTTCACTACCTCTTTACGGAGATTGCGTGAATAGGCTCCCAAACGATACACCACGAATACTTTGGATAATAAGTCAAGATATTTTTCAACTGTATTTTTGCTCATTCCCAATTGCTTACCTAATTCGTCATAAGATACTTCACTGCCCATTTGGAATGCAATTAGACGCAGTAGTTCCTTCATCTTACTGGAATTTTTCAAACCGTCGATTGCTAAAATGTCTTTCAATAGATAAGCTCCTACAATATCTCGTAGATAATCAGTTTTCCGCTCGAAGCTTTCTAGCATCACTACTTCAGGATAAGAACCATAGATAAGTCTAGATTCTAAGTGCTGTCTTGTTTCCAAAGCATTTTCTATTTGTGAAATCTCTTTTTGTGAGAATGGAGTCAGATGGAATTGGGTAGATCTGCCTACCAAAGGCTCACCGGCTTTGTTGAGTAGGTCGAAAGAGGAAGAACCGCTTGCAATGACTTTGATGCCTTCCACTTCGTCCACTATTAATTTAAGTTTGGAACCGATTTCCGGGATGTTTTGTGCTTCATCAATAGCTAGCAAATCTATCCCTTCTAATAAATGCCTGTAGTTGGAAATACTCCGTTCATTTAATAGGGCAATCGTATCGTAATCCTCTCCGTTAAGTAACATGGACTGACCTTTAAACTCTTTTATCAACTCACGTATGAGAACCGTCTTTCCAACGCGTCGTGCACCAAAAAGCAGAACCGCTTTATTGGGTTCTATTCGTTCTGATATTTTATCCTGAAGGATACGTTTAATAATATTCATCACACTTTGTTTTGTGACAAATATAGTAAAAAAGGTCTTTCTATTGACGATTTTTATGCAAAAATCGTCAATAGAAAGACCTTTTTTATGGTTGATTCATCTTTCTTCAACGAACACTATATCTTTTCTGAAATCAACCGGTGATACACCGGCCTTCCGTTTGAAGAACTTTCCGAATGAAGACTGGTCGGAGAAGTTGAGGGTGGTGGCAATCTCCTGTATGGAGAGTTTGGAATGTGTCAGTAAGTTACGGGCTTCGCTGAATAGCATTTCGAAGATGAAGTCGCTCACGCTTTGTCCTGTCACGAGCTTCACAATCTGTGTCAGATGATGGGCAGATAAGTTCAGGTGGGCAGCATAGAAATCTACCTTATGTTCTTCACGATAATGCGTTGCCAGTAGTTCGATGAATGATTTGATAATACTTTCGTATCGGGTCAGGCAGCCGTCCGTATGGGGGAGGTTGGTTCGTTCAAGGATGTCACTTAAATCAAGATAAAAGGCGAACAAACGGTTCAGAATGACTTCTTTGTGATAGAAATGCTCTGTACGGTCAATATTCTTATTGATGCTGGCTAATCGTTCGGCTAATAAAACAGCGTAAGGATGCGCTAAAGGAACTACCGGTTGGTTATATAGCCGCACACCGTATTTGGTCCGTCGGTAGATCATGTCAGTGGAGTCCATTTCATCCGTAAAAGCCTTGCTGACAAAGAGACATTGGCATTGAAAGTCATCACTACATTCATAAAAATGAAACAGATGAGCAGAAGATAGAAGTAAAAGCGTATCCGCTTGAATATCATACGCCTTGTAATTGATTACGGTATGTCCTTTTCCGGATAAAACCAATAAGATGATAAAAGCGTCCAGATGGATATCTGACGAAAACTGTTCTTCTGCTTCCCGATACCCGATAGTAATGCAACTGATTTTCTTTCGTGTATCATTCCTGCTGCCACTAATGATGGGGAGTTCACTGATGTTTTTGATGCGTATGGAAGGGGCCATTAGGTGTGATTTTATGTTGTACAAAGATAATGTAAACCTTTGAAATCTCCAAATTAAACCAATTTTGCCCAATTTGGGATTTCTCTCCGGCAAAGAATTTATCCGACCTTTGCAGCCGTTTTGAGGTAAATGATAATTTAGCAGCGAGAATTGGTATGCGGACGACGCGGATGAGGCGGACGAACGCGGATTTTTATTTTTCATCCGCAGATGACGCAGATAACACAGATTTCTTTTTTATCTTCCACATGGATGCATTAAACATAGCGCAGCCTTTAAAATCTGCGTTATCCGTGTCATCTGCGGATGAAAAATTGTTGCATACCGAAGGGAAATCTTACTCTGCGTTCGTCCGCCTTATCCGCGTCGTCCGCGTACCAATTCTTGCCGTTAAATTATCATTTTGATGCTCCTTTATTAATTTAATAGGTATTATGAGAAAATTGAAAGTATTATTTGTCTTTATCGGTGCATTGAGCATTTCGTTGGCACCTGCACAAACCTTTCAGAAGATGACAATTGAAGAAATGTTCGAGTTGGCAGATGCTAATAGTCGCAGTATTCGTATGTTCCGTCTGGCGGAAGAGGAAGCCGGACAGGCAGTAAAGGTGGCCAGGAATGCTCAACTTCCTTCGATTGACGTATCCGTTTCGGCAAGTTATTTGGGGGATGCCTGGTTGGCAGACCGTGATTTTACAAATGGAGAGAATGCTGCTATGCCGCACTTCGGCAATAACTTTGCAATAGAAGCATCGCAGGTAATTTATGCGGGTGGAGCTATCACTAGCCGGATTGCCATTGCCAAATTACAACAGCAACTGGCAGAGTTGGATAAAGAAAAGAACAAGCAGGATATCCGCTTTTTGTTAGTAGGCAATTACTTGGAGATGTATAAATTGCAGAATCAGGCTGAAGTGTACCGGAAGAATATAGAGCAAACCCGGAAATTGGTAGAAGATATCAATGCCAAACAATCGCAAGGACTGGCTTTAAAGAATGACATCACTCGTTATGAGTTGCAACTGAAATCTTTGGAACTGGCATTGACACAGATTGAAAATGGTATCCTTATCCTGAACAATCAATTGGTTACGGTATTGGGTTTGCCCCAGGAAACGGTGATAAATGTGGATACTACCTTGCTGGGACGACTTCCCAAACTCTCGGAAGAAGCCCTTTGGCAGGAAACGGCGGTATTGAGTTCTCCCGTGCTGCAACAGATGAAATTGAATATCAAGCAGTCGGAGTATAATGAACGGATTGCAAAGGCTGAACGTTTGCCGTCCATAGCTCTTTTTGCAGGTGATAAACTAGATGGTCCTATTACGATTGAAGTGCCTCCCATTAACAAAAATCTGAACTATTGGTATATCGGTGTAGGAGTGAAATTCGATATTGCTTCTACTTTCAAGTCGGGTAAGAAGATTCGTTTGGCACGACTGTCCACCCAGCGTGCGCAAGAAAACGACTTATTGTTGCAGGAGAATGTGCGGACGGAAGTAAAAGCGGCATATATCCGTTTTCATGAGGCTTTTACCATTTGCGATACACAAGAGAAAAGTCTGGAATTGGCAGCACAAAACTACAGTGTGGTGAATAACCGCTATTTGAATGATCTGGCGCTGATTACTGATATGCTGGATGCCAGCAATTCTAAACTGAATGCGGAGTTGCAGTTGGTGAATGCACAGATCAATATACTTTTCAATCTCTATAAGTTGAAGAAGACGGCGGGGTGCTTATAAATTGTCGTCAAGTAATTTTTCATCCGCAGATGACACGGATTATGCGGATTTTATTTTTCTGAAAGGCATAGCGCAGCCGTAGGAACTGTGTAATCCGCGTTATCTGCGGATGAAAAATGTTTTTTGATATATGAATGTAAACTAATGAATTAAATAAGACATGGAACGTAAAAAGAAAAAACTGATTTATAACGTAGTGGTTAGCCTCTTACTTATCACCGGACTGGTGTGGGTATGTTCCCATTTCGTTCATCTCGGCAATGTAGCCTATACAGACAACGCACAGGTGAAACAACTGATTGTCCCCGTCAACAGCCGTGTACAGGGTTTTATCAAGAAAATCTATTTCGATGAATACCGGGAAGTACATAAAGGCGATACTCTGATCTTGATTGAAGATTCCGAGTTTCGTTTCCGCCTGGCACAAGCTGAGGCTGATTTTCAGAACGCCATTTCGGGAAAGAATGCGGTGGCCACCACAGTACATACTACTCAGAATAATATAGCTGTATCCGATGCCGGTTTGCAGGAGGCAAAAGTCCGGTTGGATAATGCCGAACGTGAATACCACCGGTATAAAAACCTTTTGGCACAGGATGCCGTCACCAAACAGCAGTACGATGCTGTGCAGACAAATTACGAGGCATCCAAAGCACGCTATGAACTTCTGCTTCGCCAACGTCAATCTACAACTTTGGTAAAGCAGGAACAGACCCATCGTCTGGAACAGACGGATGCAGGTATCAAACTGGCGCAAGCTGCCCTGGAGCTGGCGCGTCTGAACCTTTCTTATACCGTTATCCTCGCTCCTTGTGACGGAACTACCGGTCGGAAAGAAATTCAGGAAGGACAACTGATACAGCCCGGGCAGACTTTGGTTGACATTGTCGATGAAAATGAGAGATGGATAGTAGCTAATTATAAAGAGACTCAGACTACCCATATCCGAGAAGGCCAGCCGGTAGAAATAGAAGTGGATGCTGTGCCCGGAATAACGTTTAAAGGTGCTGTGAAATCTATTTCCCGCGCTACGGGTGCCAGCTTCTCTCTTCTGCCGCAGGATAACTCTGCCGGAAACTTCGTGAAAGTAGAACAACGTATTCCTGTCCGTATAGAATTCTCTACCGGCAATCGTCCGGAAGATATGGAACGCTTGCGTGCCGGTATGAATGTGGAGTGCGTAGTAAATTATTGATATTATGCACGAAACAGGACCTTTTTCCATTCCGGCCATCCGTGATTTTGTTCCTCCTAAGTTGCGTCCCTGGATTATCATTGCCTTTGTCATCGTTTTCCAGTTTTCCGGTGGTCTCTATTTGGCGGCAGTCAGTGAGATGGTCGGTTCTACGGCATTGATGCAGGAAGATATTATGATGGCAGGCTACGCTTCTATGATAGGCATGGGACTGACATTCGCCATCATGTTTCGACTGAAGTTCCGCTTTGCTTCGAAAACTTCATTGATGACGTGTAGCATTGCTCTGATTGTTTCTAATCTGATATGTATGCAGACGCATAGCATTCCTGTGCTGGTGATCACCTGTTTCTTTGCAGGAATCTTCCGCATGTGGGCTACATTCGAATGTAATTCCACCATTCAGCTATGGCTTACCCCTAAACGGGATTTGTCGGTATTTTTCTGTTTTATCTATCTATTGGTGCAGAGTTGTATTCAGCTGTCGGGACTGATAACAGTCTATACAGCATTTTGGGCAAAGTGGGAGTATATGCATTGGCTGATTATTGGTTTATTGTTATTGGTGATGCTGGCTACATTGTGCCTGTTCCGTAGTTATCGCTCTTTGCCGAAGTTGCCGTTGTTCGGTATCGATTGGTTGGGGGCTTTGATGTGGGGACTTGTGTTGTTGTGCATCCTCTTTGTCTGTGTGTATGGGGAACATTACGATTGGTATCAGTCTTTCCAGATCCGGGCGGCAACCGTCATCGGTATACTTATTCTTGTATTGAATTTGTGGCGTGCATCTTTCATTCGTCACCCGTTCATTGCTTTGAAGACCTGGACGTATCGTGCCGTATGGTTTCCCTTTATACTATATATAGTAATAGATATTCTGCTGGCGCCTTCGCATCTCTTTGAGCATATCTATATGGAGAGTATATTAGAGTATGATGCCCTGAATGTAATTTCGCTCAATTGGGCGGTATTGCTGGGAATTATAGTGGGAGCAGGCTTTACCTTTTTCACTTTTTCCCGTCGTAAGTGGCGATATAAGACAATGACTGTGATTGCATTCTCTTCCATTACGGGTTATCTGATGTATTTTTATTTCGGTATTGACTATGCTTTGCCCAAGGAGACATTGTTTGTGCCGCTGTTCCTGCGCAGTTTCGGGTATGTGATAATAGCTATTTGTTTTCTTACAGTGCTATCTCGTGTCCCTTTTCAGCATTTCTTTCAGGCGGTGTCCGTACAGTCGTTTGTCAGTGCCGGATTTGGTGGGGCTTTGGGAACGGCTATACTGGGGCATGCTCTTAATGGGGCAATGAAAAAGAACTCGATGTTACTGGGTTCGGTAGTGGATCATGTAAATCCTTTCATCAGCCGGATACCCGTTGGAGAAGTATACGGTGCTGTGCAGCAACAGGCTCTGATGGTTTCTATGAAAGAACTGTACGGCTGGCTCACTCTGATGGCTTTGTTCTGTCTGTTGGCCTTCCTGGTTTACGAGAGTGATATTCGTCCATATAAAGTACTGCATCCTACCTATCGTTCCATTCGTCGTTTTGTGAAGCATGAGTTGCGTATAGACAAAAAACTGGAAGCTACAGCATAAGTTGAGATTTTTTTGTTCTTGTATTGGATAGCTTTGGCTAAAATTGGTAGGGGGAATAAGGTGAATTATTATTATTATTGCAGCCCGAAAGTGGACGTATATTCCACGAAATGTATAAGTTAAGTTTATATGGTAAAAGATAATTCAAAGCTGTTTATTCTAGTCTTATTGGGTATGCTGACGGCCTTCGGGCCTTTTGTTACGGACATGTACCTACCGAGTCTTCCGTCTATGGGAGAATATTTCAGTACAAGTTCTTCAATGGTTCAGTTAGGACTGACTACCAGTATGATCGGACTGGCCGTCGGACAGATATTCTTCGGCCCTTTGAGTGACCGTTATGGTAGACGCATACCGTTGCAGGTTGCTATGTGGTTGTTTATTGTGTCAACGATTTTCTGTTTGTTTGCGCAGAATATTCAGCAATTCGTCGCTTTCCGGTTGATACAAGGTATTGCCGGGGCAGGGGGGATTGTTATAGCCCGTTCCATTGCTACGGATAAATTTTCGGGTAAAGATCTGGCAAAGATGCTGGCGATCATTGGAGCCATCAATGGTATTGCTCCTGTGGTAGCACCTATTATTGGCGGAGTGTTTACGGAAGCCATCGGTTGGCAGGGAATTTTCATAATTTTACTTGTATTGGGTGTGCTCCTTTTGATAGGATGTATGCGTTTCCGGGAATCACTCCCGGCGGAAAATCGCCTGGCTACGAAATGGGCGGATACTTTTAATAGCTTCAAGGTGGTGCTTCGCAATAAACAGTATGTCTGCTATGTGCTACAACTCGCTTTTGCACAAGGAGTACTGTTTGCTTATATTGCTTCCTCACCTTTCATAATACAGCAACATTATGGTTATTCACCCTTTGCTTTCAGCATTTGTTTCAGTGTTAACGCCATTGCCATCGGTGGTGCGGCGGCATTTTCCGTGAAGTTTCGTCGGCCTGCAAACGGAACGCTGGTCGGTTGTATGGGTATGCTTATTTTTTCTTTACTTGAATGTTCCGCTTTGGCTTTGGGTTGCAGCTTCTGGATTTATGAACTGCTGCTGATAGCGGTTCTTTTTATGATGGGAATGACGTTTACCACCTCTACCGCATTAGCCATGGAGTGTGAGCGCACGAATGCCGGAACAGCTTCGGCACTGTTGGGTGCTGTTTGCTTTTCGTTCGGCGGCATTGTCTCTCCCCTGGTAGGTATTGGAAATATCCTGGTTTCTACAGGGGTTATATTTGTTATCTGCTCTTTCTGTTCCCTTTCCTGTATTTTGTTGGCTTTAGGTAGAAGGCGTACGAAGCTTTACTTCGCATTCAGTACATCCCAGAAGCGTTGAGGCAGGTGAATGTTAGGCACATCCGCAGCCTCTTTAAATAAAGGAGCAATCTCTTTCGGGGCGAATCCGGCAATGCCGCATCCTATCTCTGTCACGAGGAAAGTATATTGTGAATGCTCTTTGGCAAAGCGGATAAACTCATCTACATAAGGCCTGATGGCTTCCGGCCCACCATGCATGGTCGGAATGCCATAGGTCTGTCCCTGTAATCCGGTTCCTTGTCCCCAGATGGCTCCCCATTTTTTCCATGCCAGATAAGCGGCTCCGCCACCATGCGCGCCTTCCAGGTTGCTGCCAAAAACGAATATCTCGTCCGGATGTAGTTCTGTGATACGATTAGAGGTAATTCTTGTTTTCATACTTTTGTGATTAGGTCATAATTAGTTTTTTCTTCTTTTCTTCATTTTTAAACTCTTGCTTTTCAGCAAAAGTAACCTTTAGGTAACTATCTTACCGATTTGTAACTTCTTGTTTATAAGTAAAATAGTATATAGCTTTGCATCATCGGAAAGTCACTGACTGCATTTGCGAAGTTAGTGAAAAAACTGATGAATGCAACTATTTTATAAACAAATTAAAAGCAAAAAAACAATGAAAGAACTTGCAGTAAAGAATTACAAGACCGCAGAAGGTCAGAAAATCAGTCAGGGTGGTAATGAATTTACAGTGAAACCGATTGTTGAGCAGACGGATGTGGACCAATGCCGTGTGAACTTTGTAGAAGTGGAACCGGGTAATTTTGCCTATGGATATCATTATCACGAAACGGACGAAGAGGTGTTCTATATCATCAGTGGTACAGGAATTGTTCGCACAGCAAATGGGGATGTGACGGTAAAGGCCGGTGATGCAATAACTTTCCCTACGGGTCCTGAAGGTGCACATGTCATTCGTAACGGTTCGGATACGGAAAAGTTGGTTTATATTGACTTCGATACGAATAACCTTCCGGAGATTGTACATCTTCCCGATACAAATCAGGTAATGGCTTACGGGAAGTTCTCTAATGGGGTTTATGATAAGAAGTAAGGTTTTCCTGCCTTCACCTCCGGAAGCTAAAGAAACTTGTATACTATGGGACTCTTCTGATTTTTATTGTAACTTTGCATAATGCATAACTCTAATATTGGGGTATATGAAAATTAGAGAAATGCCCTTGGATGATATCGACCTTCTTGTTAAACTCAGATTTGATTTTATCAGAATTTAGGTTTCATACCTATTAAAGATATCACTAAGTAAGTGAACATAATTAGTTCATATTATGATAAATGATAATTTTAGGCGCGGATTACGCGGATTACGCGGATTACACGGATTTTTTTATGGATTGATGTAATAGCGCAGCCTTTAATCCGCGTAATCCGTGTAGTCCGCGCCTAATCTTTATAACAGGTTTACAAATTATCATTTATAGAACAAGCTAATTTTGCATGAGCACTTATGCAATTAAGGTTATAATATTAAAGATATAGGAAATATGGAAATAGATTTAACGACTCCGGCTCTATTGTTTTCGGCAATCTCATTGATTATGTTGGCTTATACCAACCGTTTTATGTCGTATGCCCAGTTGGTACGTACTTTGAAGGAACAATACCGTGAAAATCATTCGTCGGTAACTGCGGCACAGATTGCCAATCTTCGTAAACGTCTGTATCTGACGCGTGCTATGCAGGTGACAGGGACAGGCAGCTTATTGTTGTGTGTCGTAAGTATGTTCTTTATTTATATACAACTTTATCTTGTATCCATCTATATCTTTGGACTGGCAATGGTGTTGCTGATTATCTCTCTGGCTATCTCTGTGTACGAGATTTATATTTCGGTGAAGGCTTTAGAGATACATCTGGATGATATGGATGAATAATCGGATAGAATGAGTAATCTTGTCCCCATATTAGGAGTGAACAGGCACCGTCTGTTGATTGACGGTGAGGGGGTGACCACATTGGTGGCTTTTCATGGTTGTCCTTTGCATTGCAAGTATTGTCTGAACCCTCAGTCTCTATCCGATGATTTTGATTTCCCGCTTTATTCCTGCGAACAACTGTATGAGAGGGTGAAAGTAGATGAACTTTACTTTCTTGCAACTCGTGGTGGTATTACCTTTGGTGGTGGTGAGCCTTGTCTGCGAAGTGAATTTATCAGCCGTTTCCGGGAACTTTGTGGAAAGGAGTGGAGGATTACAGTAGAAACGTCTTTAAATGTACCCCGGAAGCATCTGGAGATTCTATTGCCTGTGGTAGATGACTATATCGTAGATATCAAGGATACGAATGATGAGATCTATCAAAACTACACAGGCAGAAGCAATCATCAGGTGCTCGGAAACCTGCGTTGGCTTATAGAGCACGGAAAAGCCGAACAGATCACAGTCCGTATCCCCCTTATTCCGCAGTATAATATGGAGGAGGATACTACGCATAGCATAGATTTACTAAAATCTATGGGACTGAGTCATTTTGATGTATTTACGTACCGAACTTAAAAATTACTTCTTATCAGGCTCCGTCCAACGGTCATAATGTACATTCTCCGGTTTCCATTTATCTTTCGGAAGTGGGTTCTCTGCCGGATAACCGATAGGGATTACATTCAGAGGAACAATCTGTTCGGGTAATTGGAGTATTTTCTGTACTTCTTTTACCCGTTCGTCTATAGGATAAACGCCTGTCCAGACAGCTCCTAATCCTAAAGCTTGTGCAGCCAGCAACAAATTCTCACTGGCGGCGGAGGCGTCCTGTACCCAGTACTCTATACCCGCACCACTGATAGCTTTAGTTAAATCTCCGCATACGGCAATAGCCAACGGAGCGTCTTTGACCATCTTGGCGTAAGGAAGAGTAGAACCCAGTTCATTCATTGTTTCTTTGTCTCTGATGACAATGAAAGCCCAAGGCTGCCTGTTGGTTGCTGTAGGAGCTGCCATGGCAGCCCTTAACAATTGCTCTATTTTTTCATCTTCTACTTCTTTCGGCTGATAAGAGCGAATACTGGTTCTTGCATGTATGTTGTCAAGAACCGAAAGTTTATTATCCTGTTTCATGCTAGGTTCCTCCATCTTATTAAGTTGATTGGGTTTTGGTTGGATAGATAATGCAGTTACTACTATAACCAAAGCTAGATTGAAAGTGTTCAGCGCATAGTGCATTGTTTGCTCTTTGGGCCTTTTAGAAAGATATGAGATGATTAGGGTACATAATGCGATGCCTGCCAGTAATCCCAGGAAGAGTATCCAGTCGAAACTGAAAGCACTTGTCGGTTTGTCTGCCGAATGCTCCTTTGCATACTCCATGGCCTTATGTATAGACTGGATAATGGCTACGGAAGATTCTGTGGCTCCGGATATTCCATCCACTTCTTTATGGATTGCTTCCTCTGGTGAAAGATTGTTCCATTGTTGTAACAGACCGCTGTTTCGTACTTTGGCAAAGTAGCTGGGTGTTTCGGAGTTTTCCAGAGCTACTACTTTTAGAATACGGTTATCTTTTATATAGATTTCCAGAGGAACATTTCCGCCATACCCGTTAATATCTTTTGTTAGTTGCCGGGTAGATATTATCTGTACTCCGTCATCTGTATGTCGTAGTATCCCGGAAGTTCCTGTTTGGCTTTCTGTTGTATTTTCGCTTTCAGAAAGAATGTTCCCAAACTTGTTTCCCTTGCAGATGGTGACTGCCAGAACCAGGAAGAAACAGGTTATCAGGCTAATGATGACTTGGGCTTTTAATGTTTTCATATTTAGCTGCTATTTATAGTGTATGCAAATTTAGGGGATTTTTGCTGAAAATAGCAAGTACTTATTAAAACATAGTTGCAATAATCTGAATAAACAGTATGAGGAATACCATTGCAATGGGATAAACCGTAGCGTAAGCCACACTCGGAATGTTGCTGTCAGTCATAGAATCAGCTGCTGCAAGTCCTGGAGTACTGGTCATACCACCGGTGATGGTTCCCAGCAAGTCGAGTATGTTGATTTTGAATACAAACAGTCCGACGAACACCGCTACTAACATAGGTACCAGCGTAATTGCAGCACCCACTCCAAATAGCAACCAGCCGCTTTCCTGGAAAGTCGCTACAAGATTGGTGCCTGCCGAGGTGCCGACTTCGGCTAGGAATAGCAACAAGCCCAACTGGCGTAATAACTGATTAGCAGGTCCGGACATAGACCATAGAATAGGACCTGTCTTACCAATTGCACTTAAAAACAAAGCCACAATCAGAATACCGCCCGTCAATCCCGGGGAGAAAGATAAACCACCGGGGAAAGTTATATTCAGTTTACCGAACAATACCCCTAAAACAATACCCATTGCGATAGGGAAGAAGTCTGTGTCTGATAACTTTTTAGCATTGTTTCCCAGCAAGCGAGCCAGTCCTTTGAGTCCTTCTTTTTCACCTACCACCATTAGTTTATCACCGAATTTTAAAGTCAGATCCGGCGATGGAGACAGGTCGATACCGCTTCGGCGAACACGTGTGACAGTACATCCGAAGTTCTTCATCAGGTTCAGATCTCCCAATTGTTTATTGATCATATCCTTTTTGGTCAGCAATAAGGATTCGATCTCTTGCGTGTCTACCAGAGGCAATTCGCCCTCTTCGCGTTCTCCTACTAAAACTGAAAGCTGGTTCAGAGCTTCTTCACTGCCCACTGCCTGTATATAATCATTTTCATGTAGCATCGTTTGTGCTGTGGGAATGGAAATTCTTTCATCATGTTTATGGCGTGAAATAACAGCACCTGTCATGGCCCGTGCGTTGATTTGCATCAGACTGCGGTTGAATACGGCGGGATTTGTAACACGATAGATACAGGTCGTCAGTTCGGGAAATTGGCCGCGACGTTCTTTTTCCAGTCGACGGGCCTCCTTGTCCAGGTCAATACGCATGATACGGGGGAGCAGTTTTACAAACAAGATAACACCTATAACCCCAAACGGATAAGCGATACCATAGGAAATGGATGCCAACGGAGAATTTGTACTGTCGATGGCTACGGCAAGTCCCGGTGTACTGGTCAGCGCACCGGCTATCAAACCTACCACACTGGGCGTATCGATGTCGAATAGGTATTTGAGCCCGACAGCTGTAAGAGAAGCCGAGCAGATAATCAGCATGGTAATTATGATCAGGGTCTTTCCTTTGCTTCGGAACGAGTCGAAGAAACCGGGGCCGGCCTGAATACCGATAGTAAAGATAAAAAGTACCAATCCGAAGTTTCCTAATTCTTTAGGAATGACTACACCGAAGTGTCCAAAGAGAAGGGCAATGAAAATCACTGCGGAAACATCCAGTGATAAACCTTTAATTTTGATTTTTCCCAGCATGAAACCCAATGCGACAATGAGGAAGAGGGCGAAATAAGAGGAATTAAGTAGGTCAGCAAACATGAATTTAGATTATTTGTTAGTTTTCAATAATTCTTCTACCGCTATTTTCAGCTGTGTATCTTCGCCTTTTACAATTGTTTCGGGTGAGTTGGCTACTTTAATATCCGGTTCCAACTGAGTATTCTCCAGATAACTGCCATCAGGCAGGCGGTAACCAATCACAGGAATACCGAATACCAAGGTAGGATCTTGCAGGCGTTCCCATGATACACTGGTCATAGTGCCCGGGACAGGCATGCCTACCAGCTTGCCCAGTTTCTGATGACTGTATACCCACGGTGTGCCGTGTGCATTGGAATAGTTGGCTTCGCACGTCAACATGATGGATGGTTTGTTCCAGCGGCGGCTGGGCATATCGCAGGCTTCACGGCCACGAACCACCTGTGTGAAGTATTTCTTACCACTGAACAGTATCTCTATATCTTCGTGCAGGCGACCGCCTCCGTTGAAACGTGTGTCGATGACAATCCCTTCACAATTATTGTATTTTCCCAAGATATCTGAGTAGATGGAACGGAAACTGTCATCACCCATAGACTTGATGTGCACGTAGCCCAGTTTGCCGTTCGACCATTTTTCAACATCTGCCGCACGTTGTTTTACCCAGCGTTCGTAGAGCAATGCGCTGAGTTCACTGTCCTTGATGGGGATTACTACTTCTTCCCAACGCTCTTTCGTTTTAGGATTATAGAGTGAAACAAGAGTTTTCTTTTTTACCTTGTCATTGAGAAGCACGTAATAATCAGTTTCAGGAGTAATCTCTTTACCGTCAATCTTTTCAATAACAATGCCGGCTTTCACCTTTGTGGTAGCCTTGTCGAACGGACCTTTTTCTATCACTTCGGCAATGAGCATCCCTTTATCCTGGTAGTTCCAGTCGAAAAGTAGCCCCAGACTGGCTGTAGGCTCACTTTGTCCATCCGGATAGAAACGGCCTCCGGTATGAGAGACATTCAATTCGCCCAGCCATTCACTTAAAAGTTCGGAAAAATCGTAATTATTATTGAGGTGTGGCAGAAACTTACGATAGGCTGCCGTCATGGCGTCCCAGTTGACTCCGTGCATATTGGTATTGTAGAAACGCTTTTGCTGTTGCTTGTATACATGATCGAACATATACTCGCGTTCGGCTGCCAGATCCAGTTTTACCTGAGCAAGATATTTAATAGGTTTCAAGTCATCGGAAGCCATGTTCATCTTCTGCATATTCTTACCGTTCAGAATGAAGAGAGTTTTTCCTTCTTTATCCATTTCCAGAGAAGTCCATCCGGCATCTACTTTGTGGAGTAGCTTGGTTTCCTTCTTGCGCAGATCCATCTTCCATAAGTTACGTCCGCCTTCGGCGCTTGCCAGGTAATAGAGGGTTTTGCCATCTTTGGAGATGAGAGTACTTCCCATATTCGATGAGTTTGGTGTCAGACGTACGATGCGGTCTTCTATGTTTTTCAACTCTACCACGACATCTTTTACCTTACTGCTGTCTTTATCAGCTATCTTCTTCCGGTCGGAGTTTGCTTCTTTATACAGTTCGTAATCCTCTTTGCTCAGACTGAATTTATCGTATGCATCCTGATTCAGGAATACCAGCATGGCATCGTCCAGAGAACCCCATGAAGCGTGTGCACGCATACCGTAGCGTTCGGTAATGAAAAGAATGGCATTGCCGTCGAGCACGAAGCTGGGTGAACCGCTTGTGTATCCGCTATTAGTCAGATTGACAATCTCGCCATTGCCTTGTGCACTGACCAGACCTATATCCGAGTATGGATCGTGCTTGTTTCCGATAAATTCCAATGTAAACCATTTGCCGTCCGGAGACCATGCATAGTCAAATCCTCCGTCTGTGCTGTACCAGGTAGAGCCATCGGTGATCCGGCGTACTTTCTTGGTTTCCAGGTTGAGCACCATCAGGCGGTTACGGTCTTCAATGAAAGCTAACTCCTTACCGTCGGGTGAGAATTGCGGATGTGAACGTTCTACGGTGGTAGAGGGTAATAGCACCTCTTCCTTTATTAAAGTTGCGTTCGGGAAATTCGGATCTTCTTCCCGAACTATCTTAGCCAGATAAATCTGCCAGTTGCCATTGCGTTCACTGGCATAGGCCAGCGTCCGGTTGTCCGGAGCAAACGAGAGACCATCTTCTTCTGCTGCCGTATGTGTGATCTGTTTGGTCGTGGCATAGTCCGCAGATGTGACGAATACTTCACCACGTACAGTGAAAGCAATCTGCTTGCCGTCCGGTGAAACTGTAGCGGAAGTTGCTTTATCCGGATATTTCAGATAGGCTATTTGCGGCTGGTCGTCACGAATGATTTCTATATTTATCTTCCGTGGATTCGAGCCTTCTTGTTGGGTATAAATCTCACCATCGTATCCATAGCACAAGGTGCCGTCGTTACTCATTGAAAGGAAACGCACGGGATGGGTTTTAAAGCTGGTTATTGTTTTTATCGATTGGGGTTGCGAAATCGGAAAAGAATATACGTTGAATGAGCCACCATTACGTTCGCTCAGGAAGTAGACGGTTTGTCCATCCGGTGATACTATCGGGTTGCGATCTTCGCCTGCATGCTGGGTAAGGTTGGTGTGTGAACCTGTTTTGGTATCGTACATCCACACATCGCGGGTGATGGAAGAAGTATGGTGCTTTCTCCATTCATTTTCACCTCCCTTGCGGTCCTGATAGAAAAAGCGGTTGCCGGACTTGTCAAAACATACCGCTTCGGCAGGGGTGCCCAGTACTTGTTCGGTGCGTCCGCCGACTGAAGGAACTTTGTAGAGTTCAGTCATGGCGGCTGAAGGAAAGAGAGCGCTGCCTGCCGGATCCTGAATAGATGCTGAGAATAAAATATATTTGCCGTCCGGGGTAAAAGTAGCAGGGACTTCATTGGTTGAATGAGTAGTCAGTCGCCGGGCTGTTCCGCCATTTGCCGGCATTACAAAAATGTCGAAATTTCCATTCCTGTCACTGGCAAAGGCTATCTGTTTGCCATCCGGTGACCATACCGGGGTACATTCGTAAGAGTCTTGTGTAGTGAGCTGTGTAGCTGCTCCGCCCTCGGTTGGTACTTTGTAGATGTCCCCTTTATAGCAAAATACAATTTCTGTTCCGTCGGGTGAGATTTGTACATCACGCATCCAGAGTGGAGTCGTCGCATAGCTGGTTATTGCCGTGAAACTAAAGGCAATGTAAGCAAGAATTTTCTTCATAAGTATATTTAATGTGTTTTTATGCAAATATAGGTAATTAGTCCGTTAATATGAAAGAAAGTCATTACTTTCCCTTACTCTGTTCAATCATTTGGTATCTACTGATACGATTTTTGCTGCTTCTACAAATGCTGAAATCAACTTTTTACAATATAGGTGGTCTTAAAGTATATGAAAATAGGATTGTCACCTACTGTTATTCAAGTTTTTGGCTAAGCAATTGAATTGATTCAGTAAACTCAACTATAATCTCAGATAATTCAGGATTGTCATTACGAAGAATTATTGTTGCAAAGTTCACAACACCTTCCGCATCGACAATTGAGGATGAAATCATTGTAAAAAGTGCTTTTCGATTATAAGTGGAAAACCAATATTCAAACAAGCGGCTACGCATACGTTGTTTATTATCACCGGTCTCACAAATATATAGTAATGTAGAATTATTACATCTAAAGAATTCATCAACAATAGAAACTATAGTATCGCGGACTTTACGATTACGGGGAGATTTGTGATTGTTGATATTGGCAATGATTAATTGGTATGAATTTTTGGATAACAAGACATCATCTTCCATAAAACCGACAGAATAATGCACACCACCATCTGTAAAGAATTGATAGAATCCGTTCTGTTCGGTCGGTTCTACTTGATAGGGAGTTTCCCCACTATTAATACGTTCCAATGAAAGATGAAGTATCATAGAGCAAAGAATTTTTCAGCCTCTTTACCCGTTCGTTCTTTATATGTCTCTTTCATTGATTTTTCCAATTGAGCAAGACATTTTCGTTTTTTCTCTCTCGCAGCTTGAAACTTGTCAAGAGCTTCTTTTTTTGTAATCTTTGTTTTTGCCATATACTCTATTTCTCCTTTCTACTTGCAAAGATAACACTTTTCGTTGATAATCATTTGTTTCATAATTAAAAGTAGGGTTTGCGTAAATAGGGGTAGCGGTTTACACTATGGTTTACACCAATGGGTAATTTTCGCGTCAACCACAGCGTCAACCGCACCATTAGGTGGAAACTCGTAAAAAACAAAAAGCATCGATAACCTTGCGATTATCAATGCTTTATCGGTAGTCGGGATGACAAGATTCGAACTTGCGACCACACGCCCCCCAGACGCGTACTCTACCGGGCTGAGCTACATCCCGAATTGCGGATGCAAAAGTAGTGCTTTATTTTTAAATAGCAAATATTTCTGTTGATTTTTGTTTTGCTATTATCTTGTTAGATAACACATCTCTCTTATTCTTAATTTGTTATGATGGAAAGTTTATTCTATTTAAGTTTCGCATGTAGCCTTTCAGCATACATGCGAAACTTCAGTTTTATTATTTTAGAAAGTATCTGTCGATTCTTCTTTCACCCTCTTCAGCAAGTTTTCTACATTTTGAGAGTGGTAATATAAGATACCTTCCAATTGTTTCAGAAAACCTACATTGCTTGCCAGTTGCGTAATGAATTGCAGATGCAGACCGATTTCCCGGTTGGCTTGCAGCAACGTCTTGTGCGGGAGTGTACTTTGCAGCATATAGAATCCGCTGGCATCTTGTATTTCTGCAATGCCGTTTCCCCATTCGTGTGTACCTAACAATTGTAGAACATGGATGAATTGTCTTAATTTGCGTTTCAGACATTGCAGGCTTACATATTCCGAAGATTCTTTGACATACGCGATGTTCATGATGTCAATCAGTTGCAAATAGTACGCTTTCATGGCTTCTTCTGACGGGAAGCCCGTGCGTGGGTGCATTGCTACGTTGGGTAATTCCTGAGCGGTTACCGGCTGAGTGTTGTTTTCCATAAATCGTTAAGTTTTAAAAGGTGAATAATTCGATTCATGGGAGAGGAGAAGAATTCAAAAAAGCAATCCCTGCCTGTCCCATTGTCGAACACCTACCGCGCAGCTGTTGGAAGTGCATTAACACTCCCGATGGGGGTGCAGGGACCGCCATATAGGAGTGGCGTGAACGGGCATAAAAATGCCCGCCACGATTACTTGGCAGGTTTCCCTGCTGCACGATAAAAAATGGTTCGACATCACAAAGGTACAATAAAAAATAAAGTAGCAATGTAAATCGGGGAGGAAAATACATCTGTTCTCCGATTAACTTTATTAATGATGCGAATCAGAAGTTGAAATTCACATGAACAATACCGAAATAAAGGATCGATGAATAAAACTGATCTTCGGAAAGGTATGACTGCGAAAAAAACGCTGCTCTGTTCTGAAACTTTAGAGAATCAATGTATTATAGTCTCTCTGAAAATCTTTATCTTTGCGGACAGTTTGAAAATAGAAGTGAATAATAATTGATACAATAACTTAAAACAACCAGAATCAAATGAAGCAGGATATGATTGTTATCCTTGACTTGGGTAGTCATGAGAATACGGTATTGGCTCGCGCCATCCGTGCGTTAGGTGTATATAGTGAGATCTATCCTCATGATATAACCGTTGAAGAACTGAAAAAGTTGTCCAATGTAAAGGGCATTATTATCAATGGTGGACCGTGTAACATAGTAGATGGCGTTGCCATCGATGTGAATCCTTCTATCTACGAGGCGGGAATTCCAGTGATGGCTGCCGGTCATGACAAAGCGACTTGTGCGGTGAAACTGCCACAGTTTACTGATGATATTGAAGCTATCAAAGCAGCTGTTAAGCCTTTCGTTTTCGAAACTTGCAAGGCCGAAGCTAATTGGAACATGACCAACTTCGTGAATGACCAGATTGAATTGGTACGTCGCCAGGTGGGTGACAGAAAAGTATTGCTGGCCCTTTCCGGTGGTGTTGACAGTTCCGTAGTGGCAGCTCTGTTGCTGAAAGCAATTGGCAATAATCTGGTATGCGTGCATGTAAATCACGGTCTGATGCGTAAAGGCGAATCCGAAGATGTAGTAGAAATGTTCGGTAATCAACTGAAGGCGAATTTGATCTATGTAGATGTTACCGACCGCTTCCTTACTAAACTGGAAGGTGTGGAAGATCCCGAACAGAAACGCAAGATTATCGGCGGAGAGTTTATCCGCGTATTCGAAGAAGAAGCGCGTAAACTGGACGGTATCGACTTCTTAGGCCAGGGAACTATCTACCCTGATATTGTGGAAAGCGGAACGAAAACGGCCAAGATGGTGAAGTCTCACCACAACGTAGGCGGTCTGCCGGAAGATCTTCAGTTCGAACTTGTGGAACCGTTGCGTCAGCTTTTCAAAGACGAAGTACGTGCATGTGGTCTTGAACTGGGCTTGCCTTATGAAATGGTTTATCGTCAACCCTTCCCCGGTCCCGGTCTGGGCGTGCGTTGTCTGGGTGCTATCACACGCGATCGTTTGGAAGCTGTGCGCGAGTCCGATGCTATCCTGCGTGAAGAGTTCCAACTCGCCGGGCTGGATAAGAAAGTGTGGCAATATTTCACCGTGGTACCCGACTTCAAGTCAGTGGGTGTGCGCGACAATGCCCGTTCTTTCGAATGGCCGGTTATCATCCGTGCTGTCAATACGATTGACGCGATGACCGCTACCATCGAACAGGTAGAATGGCCTGTCCTGATGAAAATTACGGATCGTATCCTGAAAGAAGTAAAACATGTGAATCGTGTTTGCTACGATATGTCTCCGAAGCCTAACGCTACTATCGAATGGGAATAAAAGACTTTTTGTTAAATAGCTAGCGCATTAAGTCCTTTCGGATACTTCATTTAAAGATACTTTCCGTATCTTTGCTGTCTCTCTTACAAAAGGTGGCATCTTTTGCTGTAAAAGATGCCATCTTTTGTGTTATAAGATGCCACCTTTTGCTACAAAAGATGCCATCTTTTGCATGGAAGGAATAAAGGAGAGATGTCAAAGGTAGTAATTAAAAACACGTAAAGACTATGGGAATGATTTACTTGGTAAGAAAGAAGCTCTTCCAGACTAAGGAAGGTGCAAAACAACTGTATTATGCCGTGCAACGTACACTGCAACCCAGAGGTGGGGTGACCGAAGACATACTGGCAAAACGAATCGCTCACCGGACGGGCAGGAGCGAAGGTGATGTAAAAGGAATATTGGCCGACCTGCCTCACTTCATAGAAGAGGCCTTGAAGAATGGGGAGTCGGTATCCATCAAAGGACTGGGCTCTTTCCATATTGCGATAACCAGCGAGGGCTTTGAACACCCCGAAGACGTGATGCCGGGAACCGTGCGCATTTCGCGCGTTTACTTCACCGCTGACCGCGGCTTGACTAGGGAATTAAGCAGGGAAATGAGATTTTTCCGCTATCCGCTGAGCAAGTACTTCCCGGCAAGTATGTTGAGCAAGAAAGTTGTGGAAGCGGAAAAGAAGGCGGAACTGCAAGGAGAATTTCCGGAAGAAGAGATAACTGAGAACCCCTAAAGAATACCCCTTCCACACTCTATTCCCTATGAATAAAGAGTTGCAGAAGTGTGGAAGGGGAAATAGTACAGGTACACAGTGAGATTATACCCCCATGCATTCCCGATAAAAATCGAACATTTCGTAAATGGTATCTTTGTCGGCAGTCTGGTTGAGGCAGATGTCTCCGACTTCTTTCAATAGAGTGAAGTTGATGGCGCCGGCAGTGTTCTTCTTGTCATGCTTCATCAACTCATAAAGTTGGTCGTACTGTTTGCAATTAAAGGCAAAGCCACCGTAGTTCTCTTTGATGAACTGAATGGTCTGGCGCATTTTCTCTTTCGGAAAACCTACCTTTATATAAGAAAGGTATAGCTCGCAAACAATTCCCCAAGCAACAGCATAACCATGTAATACGGGGCGACCTTCGGCAAGAGCCAGACTTTCGAAGGCATGACCTACGGTATGTCCCAGGTTCAGCGCCTTGCGGATGCCGTGTTCCAGCGGATCTTGTTCCACGATATCCTCTTTTACTTGTACGGAACGGCCCACCATTGATTTCAGTGCAACGTAATCTATTTTGTCCGTATCGAAAGCCAATAACTCGGCAAGGTGCTCCGGAGTACTGATAAGACCGTGCTTCAACATCTCGGCATAACCGGAGAAGAAGTTGTGGGCATCGAGGCTGCGCAGGAACTCCGTTTCAAGAAGTACACTGGCGGCGGGTGCGAAAACACCGATTTCGTTCTTCAACCCGTTGAAGTTGATACCCGTTTTGCCTCCTACGGAAGCATCCACCATGGCCAGCAGGGTGGTGGGGATATTGATATAGGCAATGCCCCGTTTGAAGGTAGAAGCGGCGAAACCACCCAGGTCGGTCACCATGCCGCCACCCAGGTTAATCAGTAATGAATGGCGTGTAGCTCCCTGTTCGCTCAGAGCTTGCCAAACGGAAGCCAGGGTTTCCAGATTCTTGTGTACATCTTCGGCACCGATAACGATTTCGGTAGCCTCTTTCAGTGCCGGAATGTCATTGAGTTGCGGCAGACAGAGGCGGTGGGTATGCTCGTCGGTCAATATGAAGAGCTTGTCATGGGGACAATTCCCGATGGCGCTTGCCAGGCTGCTTTCCAGTTTCTCGCAAAGGATTACTTCTTGTTTACTCATCTGATTAATTACAAATTATAAATTACTGATTGTGGATTCTAAATTATGAAAGAGATGGATACCTTCTTTGTTAATTGTGGTACAAAGATAGCTCTTTTGGCAATAAAACGTTATCTTTGCCCATCGATTTTCGATGGGCTGGCATGATGTTTCTGCCATCTGCCCCCCACAATCTATAATTTAATAATTAGTAATTCATAATTTTGAAATGAGAGCATTACTACCGGTTTATTGTCGTCTATTAGGATATTTTGTGATAGCTTTGGCACTGTTTCTTCCGTTCCTGATGCTGATGCTAGGGAAAATGACGGATTCCAACCTCTTGTTTTATAAAGAATGCTCTAAGCTGCTGATGATGCTTGGCGCATTGATGATTCTGTTTGCCTATACCAAGAACGAGAATAAGGAAACTGAGCAGGTCCGTAATACGGCTACACGTAATGCTATGTTCCTGACCGTATTATTCATCTTTGGCGGTATGCTCTATCGCCTGGCGAAGGGAGACATCATGAGCGTGGATACTTCCTCTTTTTTGATCTTTCTGATACTGAATGTTCTTTGCCTGGAATTTGGTATAAAGAAAGCGGCAGTTGATAGGTTGTTTAAGCGAGATCGTCGATAATTAGAACATTTTATTTAAACCTCATTAAACTTTTCCATTGAAAGCTTGTCAAATGAAACAGTATAAAAACAGACATTTTGTTTCATAAAAAACAGGCGCATGAAAAAAGTAATCATCGGAACAGTGTTATTGCTGACAACCACACTTTCCGCTTTCTCACAGACTAAGAACATTACCGTAGCGGGGCGTGTCATCGAGGATGACACGAAAGAGCCCGCAGTACAAGCCACAGTACAGTTACTTTCGTTACCGGACAGTGCATTTGCGGCGGGTATAGCCACTACAGCGCAGGGATATTTCACCCTGCCCAAAGTGCAGGCCGGGAAATATGTATTGAAAGTTTCCTATATCGGCTTCCAACCTACAGTGCTTCCTTTGCAACTGTCGGCTCAAAATCCCAATAAGAATGTAGGTACGCTGGCTCTGAAGACGGATGCCGTGATGTTGGCAGAAGCGGTGATTACCGCAGAAGCTCCGCAGGTACAGGTAGTGGAAGATACGTTAATGTACAATTCCAGTGCTTACCGCACACCGGAAGGGGCCATGCTGGAAGAGTTGGTGAAGAAACTCCCCGGTGCCGAAATTGATGATGACGGTAACGTGAAAATCAATGGTAAGGAGTTGAAAAAGATCATGGTAGATGGAAAGGAATTCTTTGGTGGAGACGTGAAAACGGGCTTGAAGAACTTACCGGTGGAGATGATCGATAAGCTGAAGACGTATGACAAGCAGTCGGACCTGGCACGTATCACGGGTATTGATGACGGTGAGGAAGAGACCGTACTTGACTTGACGGTGAAGAAAGGTATGAACCGTGGATGGTTTGGTAATGCGGATGCAGCCGTGGGTACTGAAGACCGCTACGCAGCCCGTTTAAATGTAAATCATTTTGTGGATAAGACACAGGTAACCGTTATTGGTTCTACCAATAACGTGAACAACCAGGGCTTTTCAGGTGGTGGAGGTGGACCCCGCTGGCGTCGTAACAATGGTTTGAACGCGCCTAAAGAATTGGGTATCAGTTTTGCCACAGAGAATAAGAAGATAGAACTGGGAGGAAGTGCCCAATATAATTATAATGACGCTGATATCTCTAATATCAACTCGTCCGAGCGCTTCTTGCAGAATGGTAATTCATATTCCAATTCCAACTCAGTCAACCGGAACAAGAATTCTACATTCAGAGCCGATTTCCGTATGGAGTGGAAGCCGGATTCAATGACGAATATCATTTTCCGCCCGAACTTCTCTTATGGTAAGACGGATAATGCTTCGAGCTCATTGTCGGGAACTTTTGATGCAGACCCATTCAGTCTGGTTGCCAATCCGAACGATTATCTTGATTTTGATAAAATAATTGCCGGGGACCCGTTGAAGGATATTCGTGTAAATGCTACGAACAGCGGGACACTTTCCGACAGCAAGAGCATTTCGACAGATGCGACTTTACAAATTAACCGTAAGCTGAATGATAAAGGACGTAACATTACATTCCGCGGACGCTTCGGTTACGGTGATAATGACAATAATCAGTATACGGAATCTACGACACGTTATTATCAGATTCCTACGAACCCGGACTCTACTTTGGTTCGTAATCAGTATATCACTACTCCGACCAATAACTATAATTATAGTGCACAAATTACGTATAGCGAACCTATTGCGCGGGCCACTTTCCTGCAATTCAGCTATCAGTTCCAGTATAAATACAGCGAGAGTGACAAGACGACTTATGATTTGTATCAGATTAATCCGGAGTGGGGAATTGGCGAACCGTTGCCTACCGGTTACGAGAACCATGCAGTGGATAGCTTAGGTAAATATGCCGAATATAGATACTATAATCATGATGCATCCGTATCGCTGCGTTTCATTCGTGAAAAGTATCAGTTGAGTGCAGGTATGTCTTTCCAACCACAGAGTTCCAAGCTTTCTTATAAGAAAGGAAATTATATGATCGATACGACGCGTTCCGTGTTCAATTTTGCTCCGAATGTCGATTTCCGTTATCGCTTCTCCAAGGTAAGCCAGTTGCGCTTTAACTATCGCGGACGTACCGGTCAGCCGAGTATGGAAAACCTGTTGCCGATTGTGGATAACTCCAATCCGTTGAATATCCGTGTCGGTAACCCGGGCTTGAAGCCTTCTTTCACGCACTCTATGCGTTTGTTCTACAATACGTATAATGCGGAACTTCAACGGGGTATCATGACGCATGCCAGCTTCTCGGCTACGCAGAACAGCATCAGTAACAGTACCGAATACAATGAACAGACCGGTGGACGAACCACGACGCCGAAAAATATTAATGGTAATTGGAGTGCTTTCGGTATGTTTGGATTCAATACGGCACTGAAGAATAAGAAGTATACCATCAATTCATTCTCTAATATTAATTATCAGAATAATGTGGCGTATCTGTACAATCAGGAAACTAAAGTTGATGATAAGAATACGACAACGGGCTTGACGCTGAGTGAACGTTTGAACGGTGCCTACCGCAATGATTGGTTTGAATTCGGGTTGAATGGCTCTATCTCTTACACTGCCGAGCGTAATAAACTGCGTCCGGACAATAACCAGGAACCTTATACTTTCTCTTATGGTGCCAATACCCAGTTGATGGCTCCCTGGAACATGACTTTCACTACCAATATCGCCAATCAGAGCCGTCGTGGTTATACGGATTCAAGTATGAACCGTAATGAGCTGATCTGGAATGCACAACTCTCGCAGACTTTCCTGAAAGGTGCGGCAACGATAAGTTTTGAAATGTACGATATCCTGAAACAACAAAGTAACATTAGCCGTTCATTGACGGCAGATGGTCGTTCGGTTTCGGAATACAATGGTGTTAACAGCTACTGTATGGTGCACTTTATCTATCGCCTGAATATCTTTGGTAACAAGGCTGCCCGTGAGAAGATGGGTAGAGGTGGATTTGGTGGCCCTGGTGGTCCTGGTGGTCATGGCGGACCTGGTGGACGTCCCGGTGGATTTGGCGGACGCCGTTTTTAAAGTAAACTGACCAGTTATTATTATAAGTTTCCCCTTCCATTCGCTTTCGCTGAAAAGAGATGGAAGGGGATTCTGTTTTTTAGCGTTTCCCTGCGTTGAAGCAAAAGCCTACATGAAATTCTATTCCTATGTTGTGGGGGGAAACAAGTGTTTGGTCTTCTTGGAAGGAATATTTGAAGAGATCTTTGGGAAACTCCTTATCAATGGGAAGAAGGCCATATTCGGCACCGATGCCGGCAAAAAGATTTTTGTATTTGAAATCTACTCCGAGGCTTAAACCGATGTCCAGACGTTTCAGCCCATCGTTTTTTTCAAAGGTCTTATGCATTGCTTTACTAACATTCACCGATGAGGTGCTACTGCCTTCACCGGGTGCAATAAGTCCATCATCGTCAAACCTTTCCTGGGTGACAAGCACCCAGTTTACTTTGCTTTTTCCGCCAATTCCATAAGCGATGTATGGACCTCCGCTGAATTGAAATCCGCAGTTGTTATTCAAAGGCAGATATGCGGCAACTTTGATGGGAACTTGTAAATAGATTCCGTTTATTTTAGAATCAATTCCCAATACCATGTAGATTTGTTTGCCTTCCTCATTAGTGCCAAGGACTGTTATTCCTTCGTCAACAGAATAGCTTCTGTTAAGGAATTGTAGTCCGGTCTGCATGGACCAAGTTTTGTCAATAGGGAATTCTACGCCGACTCCGAAACGGTACCCAAAGTTAGCATTGTAATTTTCATTTTGGGTAATGCCGGTCAATCCGGTTCCACCTTGTATACTGATTTTTACTTGCGAATGACAGATAGTAGTTGACAAGCCCAGCACGAGGGCGATTAAAAGATATTTTTTCATATTTCATAGTATTAGTGTGTAATTACGCAAATATATGTAAATACTTTAAAGACAATCTCTTTTTTCTTATAAAAAAACAGGAATTCTTTTATTTTCTCTATATTTGCTTTTGTGATTGACTGGAACTATATACTAAACCAAGTAGCTACCGTCGCCTTTGATATTATTTACTTTGGCGCTATCATCGGAACAATTGTTGTCATCATTCTCGACAATCGTAATCCGGTGAAGACATTGGCATGGATATTGGTATTGATGTTTCTGCCTGTTGTGGGACTGGTCTTTTACTTCTTTTTCGGGCGTAGCCGGAGGCGCGAGCGAATAATAGAGCAGAAGATTTATAACCGTCTGTTGAATAAACCGATGGTGGAATACCTGGCGCAGGATGCCACTACCTTGCCTATAGCTTATAGTCGGCTCATTTCTTTATTTCGCAATACCACCCAGGCGTTTCCTTTTGACGGCAACCGTGTAGAGACTTATACCAGCGGTGCTTCCATGTTGCAATCCCTGTTGCGGGAACTGGCTAAAGCCCGGCAACATATCCATATTGAATTTTATATTTTTGAGGATGATGCCATCGGGCGAATGGTGCGGGATGTACTGATAGAGAAAGTACGGGCGGGCGTTGAAGTACGTGTCATCTATGACGATGTAGGATGCTGGCATGTGCCCAACCGTTTCTATGATGAAATGCGTTCGGCAGGTATCGAGGTACGCAGCTTTCTGAAAGTACGTTTCCCCCTGTTCACCAGCAAAGTGAACTATCGCAACCACCGTAAGATTGTTGTGATTGACGGACGAATCGGTTTTGTGGGTGGGATGAATCTGGCAGAACGCTATATGCGTGGGTTCTCATGGGGGATTTGGCGCGATACGCATCTTTTATTGGAAGGCAAAGCCGTGCATGGCTTGCAGACCGCTTTCTTGCTCGACTGGTATTTTGTAGACCGTACTTTGATCAGTGCCTCCCGTTATTTTCCGAAGATGGAGGCGTCGGGTAATTCGTTAGTACAGATTGTGACGAGTGATCCTATCGGTCCCTGGAAAGAAATTATGCAAGGATTGAGTATGGCAATTTCCGGTGCGAAGAAATATTTCTATATACAGACCCCTTACTTCTTGCCTACAGAACAGATACTGGCTGCTATGCAAACGGCCGCATTGGCAGGAGTTGATGTTCGACTGATGCTGCCCTTGCGTGCGGATAATCGCCTTACGAATTTAGGTTCTTGTTCCTATCTGGCGGATGTATTGCAGGCTGGTGTGAAAGTTTATTTTTATAAGATAGGTTTTCTGCACTCCAAACTGATGGTGTCGGATGATGAACTTACTACTGTTGGCTCTACCAATGTGGACTTCCGCAGCTTCGAGCATAATTTTGAGGTGAACGCTTTTATTTATGATACTGAAACTGCACTGCAAATGCGTGAAATCTTTCTTCAGGATCAACGCGAGTGTGTGCAGGTCTTTCTTAAAAACTGGGTGAAGCGTCCCTGGTGGCGGAAAGCTGCCGAGAGTGTGGTGCGACTGATGGCACCGCTCTTATAAACTCTCAACTTTCAACTTCTCAAAGAAGGAGAAGTTCACACTGCCATATACCCGTCTCTCTACAAAGTTCGGATGATCTTCGAAGTTATCTTTCTTTCCATGTTCCAATACAAGCAAGCCTTCCTCTTTCAAGAGATTGTTTTCGAAGATAAGACTAGGAATGGTTTCCAATCCCTGCAATTCGTACGGAGGATCGGCAAAGATGAAATCGAACTGTTCACGTCCTCCTTTAATGAATTTGAATACATCGCCACGGATAGGGATACATTTGTCAGTCTTTACCTCTTGCATTATCTTGCAGATGAAAGCATGGTGGTCCCGGTCTTTTTCAACGCTGATTACGCGGTCGCAACCCCGTGATACCAGTTCGATGCTGATGCTGCCGGTTCCTGCAAAGAGATCGAGTGCGGATACTCCGTCCTCAAAATCCAGATAATTGGCAAGTACATTGAACAGATTCTCTTTGGCAAAATCCGTTGTGGGACGTGCCTTGAAAGTACGGGGCACGTCAAATCTTCTTCTTTTATATATTCCGCTGATTACTCGCATGTGGTTATTGCTTGCAGGTCGAGGTTAGTGGCAGGGTTCATGATGAATACCTGCCGGATAAATTTTCGTAGTTCGCTGAGCAAAGCTTCTTTGTCGGACAATTCACCGGTGAGGTGCATTTCGTCACGTTCCTGTTCAAAGCCGAGTTGCTTCCATATATATAATAGGTAATAGATGCGGTCCGCTGTCTGTTTACATTCAAAGGAGTTGGCAAGCAACAGGTGATTGCGGTCGTAGCAATACAGGTCGGCGGCATCTTTCCGCAGATGCACGTACATTTTCCGGCTGTTGCCCAGGCGGCTTTTGCTGGAGAAATGTTCGATGAACGAGCTTGCCTGCGAATAAAATCTTACATCGGGATATTGTTCGCACAGGAAAGAACGGGCACTCTTGTCCATACTGAACAATACTACGGCATTATTCTTTCGCAGAATGTTGTATTGCACAATTTCGTTTTCCCGCTTCGGGTGGTTATGATAAAAAAGTGTTTCCGTCTGTTCGTCTTCAAAGAACTCCAGTGGCACGAGGGTAAAGCGTTTGTCCGCCATGAGTATATTTACCCGGCGATAAGGGTGTTTAAGCCATTCTATTTCACGGAAAGTCTGTTTAAGATTGGCTGTGAGGGAGAGTGATTCTTCTACTTTCCGGTCAAAGAAAGAGAGCTCGCCTTCACCCAGAGGGTTGAATACAGAAAAAGAAAATCCATCCGCACTGAGGCGGATGGATAACGTATATTGTTCCGATTTACTAAAGTCAATCGTTTCTATCATACAGTGTTGCGGATAGGGAATTATTCCCAGTTACCTGCATTATTGTTAGCAGTTTCCAAGCTACCGATCATCAGACCGCAGTATTTACCCAACTTAGTCTGTACGTCTTTCATGTTAGCAATTTCTTGCTTGTCCAGACCACCCAGGTAAGTTTCATACGGAGTCTTAACTTCGAGCAGACAGAAAGGAGCACCGGATTTAGCTGTATCGTTCTTGATAGCCATTTCGAATTGTGCGCCGCCACCGTAAGGAACATATCTCATAGAATCGGGATTGAAACCTTTTGGGAAAATAGTATCCAGTACTGCAACCCACATTGTGTCACGCTTGAAGTTTTCCAAGCCTGCTTTCTTTACCTCGTCGTATTTACCTGTTTTCTTAGCTTTGTTGATGATAGCAATAGCTTTCTTTTCTGTCATACCGTCTTCCAACTGCTTGTCATTCAATTCACCTTCTTTGTAGATGAAAGGCAACTTCTGGTTTTTAACAAAGTAGATCAAAGTGTCGAAACTTGCCGTGTACTGTTGGTGGTTCAAGTTACGATACTCCTGCTGTGCTTTACGGATGTCCATTAAGCGGGCAATAACTGCCTTCTCTCTGTGCTTTCTAGCCTTTTCGAAATTAATAGGACCCATAATGCTAGCATAGCAGATGTAGATCAGTACCACTGCACACAAGCCTAAAACGATATTAAATACTGTTTTCATGATAAATATGTTTTTTAGTTGTTATATTCGTACCGCAAAAATAAAATAAATAATTCTAATGGCGATAGTTCCTGTAACTTTTTTCTATTACAAAAATGATAAATAACTATTTAGAAACGCAAATTAAGGAAAATTTTCCTTATGAACCAACTTTTGAGCAAGAAATAGTACTAAAATCATTAGCTGCCTTCTTGTTATCTCCCCGTAATGATGCGGTTTTTGTGCTGCGCGGATATGCTGGTACAGGAAAAACTTCGCTGGTCGGAGCGCTGGTACGGACATTGGATAAGTTGCAACAGAAGTCAATTCTGTTGGCTCCTACGGGGCGGGCGGCGAAAGTCTTTTCGGCTTATGCGGGGCATCCGGCGTTTACTATTCACAAAAAGATTTACCGTCAGCAGTCTTTCTCCAATGAGGTGAGTAACTTCTCTGTAAACGATAATTTGACTACTCATACCTTATATATAGTGGATGAGGCTTCGATGATTTCGAACGAGGGGTTATCCGGTGCTGTGTTTGGTACAGGGCGTTTGCTGGACGATTTGATACAGTTTGTTTATTCCGGTACAGGATGTCGGTTGATACTGATGGGGGATACGGCGCAGCTTCCTCCGGTGGGTGAAGAACAGAGTCCTGCTTTGTTTGCCGAGGCACTGAAAGGTTATGGGTTGGAGGTGATAGAGGTAGATTTGACGCAGGTAGTACGTCAGGTGCAGGACTCCGGTATATTATGGAATGCTACCCGGTTGCGCCAACTTATAGCTGAAGATGCCTGCCAGAGTCTGCCAAAGATAAAGGTATCGGGGTTCGCTGATATAAAGGTAGTTCCGGGCGATGAACTGATAGATACGTTGAGTACTTGTTACGACCGTGACGGAATGGATGAAACCATTGTCGTATGTCGTTCCAATAAGCGGGCGAATATCTATAATAATGGTATACGCGCGCAAATCCTTTGGCGGGAAGATGAATTGAACACGGGCGACTTGCTGATGGTAGCAAAGAATAATTACTACTGGACAGAAAAAAGTAAAGAAATGGATTTCATTGCCAATGGTGAGATAGCTGTTCTTCACCGGATGCGTCGTACACGTGAGTTGTATGGTTTCCGTTTTGCGGAAGTTCTGCTCACTTTTCCTGATTACGGGGATTTTGAACTGGAAGTTAATCTATTGTTAGATACTTTGCATAGTGATGCACCGGCTTTGCCTAAAGCGGACAATGACAGGCTGTTTTATGCTGTGCTCGAAGATTATGCCGACATTTCTGTAAAGCGCGAACGGATGAAAAAGATGAAGGCTGATCCGCATTATAATGCTTTGCAAGTGAAGTATGCTTATGCCGTTACTTGCCATAAAGCGCAGGGCGGACAATGGAAGAATGTATTTCTTGACCAGGGGTATATGACGGATGAATATTTGACACCGGATTATTTCCGCTGGTTATATACGGCTTTTACCCGTGCTACAGGTACTTTGTATCTGGTGAATTACCCGAAAGAACAAATCGTATAAATAGCTGGGATTAAAAAAAATATCTGTTCGCATGCAGTAATTAACTATTTACTGCATTTTCATTATACGAATCCGATATAAAAAGACTAAAACAATGAAACACATCTATTCTATTCTAATGTTGATTTCACTCTTGTTTGTGGGTACTGCATGCGAGGATGATTATCGTGATATGGTATTTTTTACGGGAGAGGCGCCTATTTACCAGATTGGGACTTGTGATAATCTGATTGGTTCCGTGAATCTCTATCTGGATAAACCAGAAGGTATTATTGTCGGTGTGGATGGAGGTGATGGCAACTATGTCATAATAAACGGAAACGATGCCGTGGTAACCGCTGCTTTTGTGAAAAATGAAAATGGCTATCAGCGTATATTGGTTACTCCTAAAGGAATAGGTGAGACTTCGATAACGGTGAGAGACGGCAGTGGTTCTTCGGCAATGTTGAGAGTGAAGGTAGACGAATGTGTGAAATTTGTTTGGTCTAAAGAGAAAGATGGCATTGTGGTTATTGGAGAAGCTACAGAAGAACAAAAGAAGAATATAGTGGATGCATTCACTAACTTCTTTACCGTAAAGGAGGGAGGACGTTATGAGATGATACCGGATAATGAATCTGATTTGTGGGAAAAAGGAATCCTGCGTGTCCGTCCGGATGATTCTACTATTGCTCCTTTCGTAGGACAATATGAAAGGGTACCGGTTATGGAAGGTGAAGTGGAACGTTCAGGTCTGCTATTTAAGTATAATAATGAAGAGCATCTTTATACTTTCAATGCTCCCAATCTTACCAGGCTGTCTGTAATGGAATATATCGACTTTTGGGAAGATGTAACCGAAGTCTGTCCGGTGGAAGTCCCGACAGGATGTAAAGTTTATCATGTGGAACGCTTAAAACCACGTAATCAGAGTGGAGAATAATTGAAAAAGATATACTAATCTAACCTTTTTTGTCAAGAGAGAATTTATGTATGTTTAACGGAACGGGAGGGCTTCGGCTTTCCCGTTTCTATTTTCTGCAAACAGATGATGTGTTAACCTGAAACGGATGATGTATTTTACTCAAACAGATGGTTTGTTTGGGGTGATTACATCGTTTGTTTTAGTCCATTACATAGTATGTTGTCATATAAAACATACTATCTTAACTCATTTCACTTCTATAGATACAAAAAAGAGGAGAAACATTCGCTTCTCCTCTTTACTATATATCTTCCCGAAACTAAATCAGGATTACATTGACAAAGATACGACATCAGAATGTCAAAGTCAAGTCTTTTGCCAGTTATTTACTTGCACAGGCGAATAATAATCCGCCTGCCTTCACAAGTCAATTATTAAATTCCGGCAAGTTCCAGTACCTTTTCTATTGCTGCATTCAGTCCGTCAATGTTCTTTCCACCTGCTGTTGCAAAGTGAGGCTGGCCGCCGCCGCCACCTTGAATCAGTTTGGCGGCTTCTTTCACCAGATTTCCGGCTTTCAATCCACCGGCTACAAGGTTATCACTCAACATTACTGTCAGCATCGGTTTTCCTTCATTGATCGTTCCGGCAACGAAACACAGGTTTTCTGTAATCTCGCCACGTAGTTGGAATGCAATATTCTTAATGCTTTCTGCGGGTATCGGAGCACAAATCTTAATTACCTTTATGCCGTGGATTTCCTGCATGTTTTTCAGTAATCTTTCCTTTATCTGTGCCTCTTTCTCTCTCATGAAGTCTTCCATCTGTTTCTTCAATCCGGCATTCTCTTCAATGTACTTGCGGATGGTTCCGGCCAAGTCGGGTGCATTGTTGAAGAGCGCTTTCAGATCTTTCAGAGTATCTTCGATGGTGTCCATCAATTCCTCTACGCGTGCACCGGTGTAAGCTTCGATACGGCGTACGCCGGCAGCAACGGAGCTTTCAGATACAATCTTTATCATACCGATGTTTCCGGTAGCGGCAACGTGTGTACCTCCACAGAACTCAACGGATGAACCGAACTGAATAACACGCACATGGTCGCCGTACTTTTCACCGAACAAGGCGATAGCACCCAGTTCTTTGGCATCTTCAATAGGAATATTGCGGTATTCCTTCAAAGGTATGTTAGCACGGATTTTAGCATTCACCAGATGTTCTACCTGGCGGATTTCTTCGTCCGTCACTTTCTGGAAGTGAGAGAAGTCGAAACGTAGTGAGTCGGGGGTTACTAAAGAACCCTTTTGCTCTACATGCTCGCCCAGTACTTCGCGGAGTGCAGAGTCCAGCAAGTGGGTAGCCGAGTGATTGGCTGCACAGGCAGCGCGTTTGTCGGTATCTACGCAAGCCATCATCGGAGCTTCCGGATGTGCGGGCAATTTCTTGGTGATATGTATCGGAAGGTTATTTTCCTTCTTTGTATCAATTACTTCAATCGTTTCGAATTCGCTGACCAATACACCTGTATCACCTACCTGACCACCGCTTTCGGCATAGAACGGGGTATAGTTCAGTACAATCTGATACAATGTCTGGTTTTTCTGTTTTACTTGGCGGTAACGAAGGATACTTGTTTCATATTCCGTATAGTCGTAACCTACAAATTCAGTAGTTCCTTCTTTCAGTGTAATCCAGTCGCCGGTTTCTATGGCAGCGGCATTGCGGGCACGTTGTTTCTGCTGTTGCATCTCGGCGTCGAATTCCTTGATGTCGGCAGTCATACCGTTTTCACGGAGAATCAGTTCCGTCAGGTCGAGCGGGAAACCGAAAGTATCATATAAGGTAAAGGCATCCTTACCACTGATTTCTGTCTTTCCGGCAGCTTTGGCGTCAGCCATCGTCTTATCCAGCAAGCGGATACCGGTTTCCAGTGTACGGAGGAAAGAGTCTTCTTCTTCTTTAATAACCTTGCTGATCAGTTCTTTCTGTGCTTCCAGTTCCGGATAAGCTTCACCCATGTTTTCAATCAGAACCGGGAGTAATTTATACATGAATGCCTGTCTCTGCCCCAGGAATGTATAACCGTAACGAACTGCGCGGCGCAGAATACGGCGGATTACATAACCTGCCTTTGCATTCGAAGGCAATTGTCCGTCTGTAATAGAGAAAGCGATTGTACGGATGTGGTCGGCGATAACACGCATAGCGATGTCCGACTTCTCGTCTTCACCATACTTCTTGCCGGTCATGTTGCCTATAGCCTTCAGTATGGGTTGGAATACATCTGTATCATAATTAGAAGTCTTATCTTGTAGTGTGCGCACCAGTCTTTCGAAGCCCATACCGGTATCGATAACTTTGGCAGGAAGTCCTTCAAGGCTACCGTCGGCCTTGCGGTTGAACTGCATGAACACAAGATTCCAGATCTCGATTACTTGTGGGTGGTCTTTGTTCACCAATTGACTACCGGGGATCTGAGCCTTTTCTTCTTCAGGACGTGAATCGATATGTATCTCGGAACACGGACCACACGGACCTGTATCACCCATTTCCCAGAAGTTATCGTGTTTGTTTCCGTTGAGGATATGATCTTTTGGCAAGAACTGTTCCCAATAGGAAGCGGCTTCATTGTCACGTTCCAGTCCTTCTTCGGGGCTGCCTTCGAATACGGTGGCGTAAAGGTTCTTCGGATCTATCTTCAGAACATCTACCAGGTATTCCCATGCCCAGTTGATTGCCTCTTTCTTAAAGTAGTCACCGAACGACCAGTTACCCAGCATCTCGAACATGGTATGGTGGTACGTATCGTGTCCTACTTCTTCCAGGTCATTATGTTTTCCGCTAACGCGCAGGCATTTCTGCGAGTCCGCGACTCTTTTATATTTTGCCGGGTGGTTACCCAAAATAATATCTTTGAACTGGTTCATCCCCGCATTAGTAAACATCAGTGTCGGGTCATCTTTAATTACCATTGGAGCCGAGGGCACTATCTGATGGCCTTTGCTCTCGAAGAAACTCTTGAATGAGTTTCGGATTTCATTTGCAGTCAACATACGTCTGTCTGATTTATGATTTTATGATTTATGATTTATGCCATGAGGATTTATGACTTATGCATCACATGATTTAAAAGAATAACTTGCCGAATACTGTAGATGTTTCCCCATCACTGTTTTCTTATAAATCATAAATCATAAATCATAAATCTTATAATTCTTGAAAAAACTGTGCAAAGATAGCTTGTTTTTATTACTTTTGCCGTATTAATGAGCGAAATATTTCCAAAAGATGCGCAAAGTTTACTACATTTATAATCCACAGACGCAGACTTATGACCGTATTTACCCTACTGTCCGGCAACGGATGGTGAGTCTCCTGCGCCGTTTGTTTATCGGCATGGGCTTAGGGGCAGGTAGTTTCATTATTCTGCTGATTATCTTCGGTTCACCTTCCGAGAAAGAGTTGAGGAAGGAAAATAGCCAACTTTTAGCGCAATATAATGTGCTTTCCCGTCGTCTGGACGAGGCAATGGGGGTGTTGCAGGATGTGCAACAGCGTGATGATAACCTGTATCGGGTTATATTTGCGGCTGACCCTGTACCTTCGGCTATTCGTCAGGCAGGGTATGGCGGCACTAACCGTTATGAACACCTGATGGATATGGCGAACTCCGATCTGGTAGTGAATACAACTCAGAAGATGGATATGCTTAGCAAGCAACTCTATATCCAGTCGCGTTCCTTCGATGATGTGGTGGATATGTGTAAGAGCCATGACGAAATGTTGCGTTGTATCCCCGCTATCCAGCCTGTTTCCAATAAAGACCTTCGCAAAACAGCTTCCGGTTACGGAACGCGTATCGACCCTATTTACGGAACTACAAAATTCCATGCAGGTATGGACTTCTCGGCACCTTTGGGTACGGATGTTTATGCCACAGGAGATGGTACGGTGATACAGATGGGATGGCAAACCGGATATGGTAATCGGATTGTGGTAGATCATGGATTTGGTTATCAGACCGTATACGCGCATTTGCGTGATTTCCGTACTAAGGTCGGCAAGAAGGTGGTACGCGGTGAAGTTATTGGCGGGGTAGGCAGTACGGGAAAGAGTACAGGCCCTCACTTGCATTATGAAGTTCATGTAAAAGGTCAGGTAGTCAACCCTGTCAACTATTACTTTATGGATTTGAGTGCTGAGGATTACGACCGGATGATACAGATTGCTGCCAACCATGGTAAAGTTCTCGATTAACAGCTATGGATAAAGACTTGAAATTATATTATTCCATCAGTGAGGTAGCCCAGATGTTCGATGTGAACGAGTCCTTGCTTCGTTTCTGGGAGAAAGAGTTTCCACAACTTTCTCCGAAGAAGGGGAGCCGTGGGGTGCGGCAATATCGCAAAGAGGATATTGAAACTGTGAAGCTGATCTATCATCTGGTGAAGGAACGGGGAATGACATTACCCGGTGCCCGCCAGCGAATGAAGGACAATAAAGAAAACACTCTTCGTAACTTTGAAATTGTAGATCGTCTGAAAGCTATTCGTGAAGAACTGCTCAGTATGAAGAGAGCTCTTGACGGATTTACTTATGAACAGGTGGAGGAGCTGAAAAAAGATATTCAGGAAATAGAAGGATGAATAGGATTACTTTATACCGTGTAAGGAAAATGGATAAAGTCTCAAATCCCCGATTACAAAAAGTTAAGAGTTTGTCGACAAGAAGTTAATTCCTTGTTGACAAACTCTTAATTTCTTGTCTACTAAAAGTTGATATCTTGTAACCCGTTGATAACTAACGATAAAAACTCTTCTCATAGAAGTGTGGTTTGTGTATAAATATCGCTTATTTTCATTTAACGGATCATCTCTTTTATACAATCTTGCTTTATAGATTCCTTATAACCTTATGGATGGAGCCTGCCCAATAATTACGCAGCCCGAAACCTCTTGCTTTACCACCGATTGCCCAGTCTTGTATTATTTCTTTCGTTTCCGTATTGAAGAATACTACTTGATAGGAACCGTATGCTTCTGCTTTGTTCAGTAATTTGGCAATGATAACCAAGCCAATACCCGGTTTCTTTTGTGTGGGAAGTGCGTTCACAATTTGCTTAATCTGATCTTCACTCAGCATATAGCTTGCATTGGTCGTCATCAATTCTTGTGGATCGATAGCTTCATTGACCTGATTGACAGCATCAAGTGAGATTTCATTAACTCTTACTTTCAGCTTCTTACTTACGTCATATTTCTTGGCTTCGGTAATGAACAATCGGTTAATTCCATCAAATGCTACTTTAAATTGTGCCGGGGTTTCTGCTGCGCCAAATACTTTAGCCGCTGAATAGTCCACTCCATAGAAATTGATACTTTCAACTTCTTTAAGGAAGTTCTTGTTTTGTCCGAAACAAATCATGCTTGTTGCAAGGAACAGAAGGGTGAATAGCTTTTTCATACAATTAATAATTTAGAATCAGTACTCAGTTTATTATTTTGTCAAAATTAGAAATTAGTTATCGTAAATCAAAGAATTTGATGCTTTTTCTACTCATCGGAGGCATTTGTATCTGAGAGATATATTCTGCCGGTTCAAACCGGATGGTAGGAGCTACCCGTATTTTAGAGCGGAATAAATCTTTAATTTCTTTGGCAAAGCTTTCGCTGTTTTCGTCACTGCCAATCCGAATCAGTATCTCGTCTGTACCTAACTTATTGGTGTACACCTCAACAACGTAGTTCTTTACCCGCGGAATATCATCCAATATGTCGAATAATGCAGGTGGATACAGGGTTGTTCCTTTGTATTTTATCATTTGTCCTTTTCGTCCCAGCACAGAACTTAACCGGATGGTGTTTCTGCCACATGCACAAGGTTCCGTATATTGGTAACAAATGTCTCCGGTTTTAAAACGAAGCAAAGGCATACCTTCCACCCCTAAGGTGGTAATGGTTACTTCTCCCGGTTCCCCTTCTTTCACCGGAAGGTTCTTGTCATCCAGAAACTCTACAATGATAAGCTCGGGTTGCAGGTGTCCGCCATGGAATTCAGAACATTCGGTGAAGGACGATTGCATTTCCGTAGAGGCATAAGTGGAATAGAGTTGGAGTGACGGCCACTTTTCGCTGATACGCTGTCCAAGGGTGTTCAATGTAAAATCGGGGTTACGCAGTGCTTCGCCGATACATACACACTTCTTCATAGAACAGGTGTTATGATCAATCTGATTTTTCTCGGCAAACTCTATCAATTTAATCAGGAATGAAGGAACGACCATGCCGCAGGTAGGGTGAATACGGTGAATGGTATCCCATTGCAGTTCCGGTATACCGTTGCCTACACGGGCTACTCCCATACCGAGCTCTCTAGCTCCCAAGTAGTAGGCCAGCCCTGCCATGAAGCGGCGGTCTATGGTGGTCATCAGTTGCAGTATATCGTGTCGGCTGCATCCGGCAGTATTGAAAGACAGATACTCGTTGTATGCCAGACGGTCCAGGTCTTTGGAGGTCAGTACAAAAGTAACCGGATCTCCTAAAGTTCCGGAAGTGGTGACATAGTCGATAATATCATCCGGGTCTACACAGATGAATTCACTATTATGTAGTTGCAGGTCCGTTTTGGTGGTAACGGGAATTTGTTGGAGGTCTTCTATCTTCTTGATTCGGGTGATGTCTATGGAATGTTCTTTGAACATTTGCTGATAGAAGTGGGAATGTGCCTGCAAGTAAGCCAAGGTTTCAGTGAGCCTGGCTTCCTGATACAATTTAATCTCTTCGGGAGAGCGAAACTGTATGTCTGGATTCTTTTCCATATTATTGTTTTTTATTGATTTTTTGTTGGATTCGTACTTTCTCAGCTTGTTTGGGTATGGGCATTGTTAATGCTTTCTGCCAATAGGTTATGGCTGTATCAGTTTGTTGTATTGCAGCATAATAATCTCCCAATATCTCGTAAACGTAATAGAATGAAGGATTAGATGCTTCATAAAGATTCAGGACCTTTGTTTCTATTGTTTCTTTCCGTTGGATCTTTTCCCGGATGAGCTTCGTTAGCTGTTTATAAGCCATGAACTGTTTGTAGTTTGCTTGCCTGATAAAGTTGTCTTCGGGAATAGTCAGACTCAAAGTGGCGATTTCGTGATGGAAATCTATGGTATCGCTGAATATTTTGTTTAGATCGTATGCCATATACTTGCCGCATTGCCAGGGAGAAGTGGATACATACATGATCTGTTTCTCCGGTAGGAAAATAACAGAGTGATGGGCTATGAGTTGATTGATAGCCATTTCATTACCCATGCCCAAATCAATATTGTCCAATCCTTTTTGGTTGCGGAGAATGGAAGCAGCTTTCATCGGGTCGATAGGCTTATTCTCTTTCAACAGTTCTTGCAGACGGGCAAAACGATAGGGACTATCGGAAGTCGCAATGTTTTCCTGGTTGCGTTCATCGTTGCGGAAAGTATCTGATTGATAATGGTTGGTACAAATAATCTGATTACCGCTACTTGTAAAAAGTGCCGTCTTCTCCGGTGACTTTTCAATGATAGCGGCTCTGCCATCCCGCGCAGAACCGATCAGTATGGATTCGGAAACAAATGTTTTCCGCTTCAAGGCGATGGCATAGGCTTCATCAATTGTTGAGGCATATTGCAGTATCTCTCTGGTTAGGATAGAGATGGGAGTGGCGGATGCAGTCGGCATATCCGATTTTGCAGCATTGATAGTCACCGTGAGTCCGGTTTCATTCATGCCCGAAAGTACACCGATCATACCCAGCCAACCCACGGATGCAAATTTATAGCCTTGCTCGGGCTGATAAAAAGATACCAGCTTGTTGTGTGCAAACTTATCCCCCATGTAAAAATCAAAATTGCGTCCGATGATGAGGGAAGAGTCGGCACTGTTTTCTCCCCAGGTGGCAAAGGAACTGCAACCTACCAACATGTAATCTTGCATGGCATGTCCCAGATCGTGAGCCGAATGATAATTGAGTTGGCGCTCGTAGGGAGTACCGATAAAGTCGTACTCATGGGTACAGGAGAGCGAAATGCCATAAATTTCATCTCTGAACTCTTCCGGGACATTCTCTCCTAAATTACGGTTGAAAAGTACGATGAAGTAGCGGAGAAACTTTAGATAATTGTCAGAAGGTACTATTTCGCGTATCTGGTCAACAAAGACTTTCTCCTGATAGTATAGCAAATCAGAAGAAAGTTTGCCTATGGCTTCACCGCGCTGGAATGCATCGCCACTCACCTTCAATTCCCACAGACCACTGTTGCTTTGCCGCAGATAATTGCCCGCATATTCCCGAAGGCTATCTGTCTGTACCAATTTTCCATTGGCTTTGGGGGTGTAGTCGGGAGTCAGCATATCCGCAGAGAAATAGAGTATGCTAACAAAGAGGATAATGGCAAGGAGAAGTACCCCTATGCCACACGCTGTGTATTTAATTGTTTTCTTTAATATCTTATGCATGGCCTATTCGTTTAGCTAAATATTCATGTCCGAGTAATTCGCCACAAGTGATGATGGAGGTTAATGTAACTCCTAAAGCACCGTGGACATTCAGGTTCTGTCCAGTGAGAAATAAGTTTCCCAATTTGGTCCGGGTGGAAACAAAACCGATCTGCGGACATTTGTAATCTTTGATAATTCCATAGGCGGAACCGTCGAAAGTACCCGTAAAGTCTCTGTAGCTAAGGGGAGTAGTGGTATACATAGTCTCGATGTGATCGGTAAAATCGATTCCGTGACTTTTGATGAACTCCAACAATTGCCTGGCTTTTTCTATTTTGAAGGCTTTATAGTCTTCACCTCGTTGTTCGGGAAGTGTATCCTGCCAGGCAGACAGTTCATCTATATACATGGGAGTCAGAATGGATATGACGTCTGCATAATCACTGTTGCGGGAAGATGCTTGTGTGGAGATCATGCAATTGGTGGTATATCCCATATTGACTTTCTTATCATACCATACATCATTGTCTCCATGCAGATAGAGGTTCTGATTCAGATACGGATAACTTTTCTCTTTCATAATCAGATAAAGAGTGAAAATGCCGTATGTGTTTTCTAAAGAATTAATACGGGAGATATAGGCATTTTTGATACAGCGGGTTTTGTCTAGCAAGGTTAATGTTTGTTTGGGGTGTACGTTAGAGATGATGTATTTGCTTTCTATTCGCTCTGCATGGTTTATCTCTACCCCTGTTGCCTGGTTGTTCTCTACAATGATACGGGTGACTTCACTGTTGTTCAAAACTGTTCCGCCATGAGCGCGTATTACATTTATTATTTCAGAGGCCACTTGCATACTTCCGTCAATGAACCGATAGGCTCCTTGTATGTAGGAGTTGTTAATCATGGCGTGTTCATAGAAGTTGGAATGTTCTCTTAAGCCACCATACAGAAGTGCCGAACCGGCCAATACCGATTGCAAATCAGGATTGGTGGTAATCTTATCTATCATTCCTGCTGCTGAGGTATTGAAGAACTTCATTCCTTCAGTAGAAATAATACCTTTCTTCAGATTATCCACACTGATCAGGTTGCCTACCTCTTTCAGTAACGTTGTATATTGCCGGAGATTTTCTTTTTCGTGAGGAAATGATTGGCAAAGGGTATCGGTAAAGCGTTCGTATCCCATTGCGTAATCATATACGCGATTCTTATAGAAAATCTTATCAAAAGCATTTTCATCCAGTTTCCGGACTTTGAGGTGATCCATGATTCCTACATACCGGAAAAACTGATTCATGACTTGTCCTTCATCCAGACTACCTATATAATGAATTCCTGTATCCAACAAATGTCCTTTCCGGCGATACGTCTGAAAGCATCCTCCAAACAGTTCGTTCTTTTCGAGCACACATACGTTATACCCTTCTTTACTAAGTATGGCTCCACATTCAAGGCCACCTAATCCGCTTCCAATGATGATGATGTCATACTTACTCATGGCAATTGCTTTTTAAGTATATAGATGGTATTCGATGTATATTTATCGTTGCGGATAGTCTTTACTTCCATTCCACACTCCCGGGCTATGCTCTGAATTTGAGCTTCGGAAGTGAAGCAGAGCTCATCCGTAGTGCGATTGAACTTGACAACTTGGGTAGAGAGAACTTCCGTGAGGCGGGTTAGCCGATGTTTATGAGTCTCAGCAGAGTTTCCATCACGTACGATAATCATTCCTTCAGGACGAAGAAGATTGGCACATCTCACTAACAAGTCATGTTGATGTTCATAATTCATGTAATGCAATACGTCATTCAGGATGAAGACATCACTTTCCGGGAACTCATAAACCGATGCGTCAGCATGTTCAAAACGAAGGTTTTCGCCACGAAGCCAGCCGTGTTGAGCTATAGCTATTTTATCTTCGTCATAATCGATTCCTAATATTTGCCTTTCTTTGGATATCATAGACAGCATATAGCACAGAGGACCGAGACCACAACCGATATCTGTAATCTGTCCTTTCATCGGAATCAGTTGATTGAATAACTGGTAATTGTGTTCCATCTTTACTTTGATGCGGATGTACCACTCGATGACAGGACTTTTATAGATATAGTTCAGTACCAATGCCTCATAAAATGCCGGATTCGCCGGTGTATTCTTTTTCAGGCAAATACGTGCATATTCTTCTTTCATGTAGGAAGAGATGCGCTTGGTACGTTCCTGATAGGTAGTTCCGAATGAATCATCGTTATAAAGTATGCGAGGTAATATTTTAGAGTAAATAATGCCTTTGCGGACATAGAAAGGTTGTGCCTTGGCTATAATCTCTCCATTGCCGTATAGCAGAATAGGAATAATATCCAATTGCAGAGTTTCTGATAAATAGAAAGCACCTTTATGAAAACGCTTCATCTTGCCGTCATAGGTCCGGGTACCTTCGGGGAAAATGGCAATGGAGTATCCCTCTCTTACTTTTTCCCGCATCCGTTCCACACAAAGTTCATATCCTTCGTCTACATGGAAGAAACCTGCATATTGAATAATTTTTCCAAATACCGGAGAGTTCCATACCCAGTGATTGGTTATCATGATAATCTTCGGGGAAAAAGATAATAACTCCAGGATATCAATGAAAGACTGGTGGTTAGCTATTATGATAGCCGGCTTTTTGAATGTCTCATTGGTTACGTTGATGTGTTCTTTACGTACAAATGTTGCCACTACCAATATACCTTTGCAAGTAATGTTGATAATCCGGCAAACAAGCTGCTGCTTATAACTGCGGCGTACCGGAATGAGGTATAATAAGAAAATGAAAATTCTCAGAATGATGCATCCTGTAACGAAGAGCATGAAAAGGATGATCGTGCGGAGTAAACCTATCAAGGTGTACGGGGGCAATCCCTTAGAAGCCGGTTTAGCAATAAAGAACTGGAAAATAATAGGTTGTATGGTATAGGCTACTAATACCACCGCTGCCATTCCAAGGATGGAAATCAGTGAAATGGATTGCAGGGCGGGATGTTTGGCAAATACTAAAGTTCCCATTCCCACAACGGCTGTGAATGCAGAGAAGAAAATAGCTGTCTTATGGGAATTCAGGATCGCTTTTCCTGTCCGGTATTTATTTTGGAGTCCATCCATGATGAAGATACTGAAGTCGTCTCCGATACCGAAAATGAAAGTAGAGAGGATAATATTGATAATGTTGAATTCGATACCCAGAATCCCCATCAGGCCCAAAATAATGGTCCAGCTGATAAGCATAGGCAGGAAACTGATCAGGGTTAATTCTATACGCCCGTACGAAATCAATAGGGCCAGGAATATAAGGAATGAAGAAATATAAAGTATCAGGTAAAAGTCGTTATTGATGGCAGAGACCCATTGATTAGTGAAATAACTCCGGTCGAAGACTACAACATCCGTATTATCCTTGAATTGTTGATAGACTTCTTCCTTATTATCATCAGTGATGCGTACCTGGGTAACGAGCATCGTGATGGAGTCAGCGCTTGTTTGCCATTCGTTCAGTAGGGTAGTGGCGATACTGTTTGTATCGTCCTGATAATTATAGGGCTGGAATGGGTATTCTAACCATTGGTAAAATGCATCGAAACTACCTTCCCGGAAGTGATAAGTACGGGCGGCGTCTTCTATGTATTTGCGAATAGTTGATATCTTTCCCGACTCTCCCCAATACTGGTTCCATCGTTCCAGACGCTTTTGCTGTTCTTCCGGTGAAATTAAGAATTGCTCGGCAGATGCATACGCTTTAATAAGCCCTTGTTCTTTAAAAGCGGATAAGTGCTGATTGGTATTTGCATAGCTTTCGAGTGCTTCTGTCATGTCTTTACCTACACTGACAAAAAGTACGGTTTTCTCTTGGGCATTGAAAAGCTGTTCCAGTTTAGCCTCTGCCTGTTTCAAGTGTTGAGGCTCATAGTTGAGGCTCATCATGTCTTCGTTAAACTTGACTTTTTGTGAAGTAAATAAGCCGATGAGGGTAATAATAATGATACCACCTACTAACCATTTGTTCTTTTCATAAGGATAAGCATTGATTTTTTCAATAAAGCGTAAGACCCTGCCTTGCTTCACATCAGCTTGTCCTTTCAGAAAATGTGGAAGGTAAATAAGACAAAAAAGAGTAGTACCGATAAGTGCCAGAGAAGCAAACAAACCGAAATCGCGTAGCAATTCGGAAGTGGTAAAAGTAAGTCCGAAGAATGCACCTATTGTAGTAAAGCTGCCTACTGTAAGCGGATAAGTTATTTCTTTAATCAATTGCTGGACGGTAGAAACATGATTTTGATGTGCCAGCATGTGTATGGAGTAACTCAGCGCAATACCCAGAATAGCCGATCCGGCACCTACAGCAATCGCAGAAATATATCCCTGAATAAAATAGATCAGGCATAAAGCGAACAATCCCCCGAATAAAACGGGAGTGACAATGAGAGGGATTGATTTCTTATGCTTAAACACCAGCGAGATGAAAACAATGATAATCAGCAGTGCGATCGAAGAAGTAATAATGGTATCCTTTTTAATCTGTCGTGCATTATAGACGCTGACCGAGGGACCTCCAAAGTAAGATGCGCGAATGGAAGGATACTCTTTCTGAACCTGTTGCAACTCATTTTCAAGTATTCGGATCAGATTTTCATTCTCACCGGTACTTCCTGTTCCAAATACCGGAGTCATAAACATCAGCAATGTATTTCCGTCCTTCGAAAAGATGTGTCCGTTGTTGATTTCATAATTGGTTTCCAACTGAAAATCCTGCAGATGCTTTAATACGTTATTTCCAAGTCCTAACGGGTCTCTTTGTATATAACCTCTCAATGCTATACCTGCGGGAGAAAGAAGGTTGGTATAGTTCTTTCGCATCATGGCTTCTATGCCTTCCTGTGTTAAGAGTGAGTCGAAGTGCTGATAGTCTTTTTCCGTCAAGAACAGCGGAAGATTTTCATAAACAAAATTTGTTGCTTTTTCAATGGTTGTTTCATCTACTTCCGAAAAGATATCTTTAATCCAGGTTTGGTTAGACTCTTCTAATAAGTTTTGTTTCAGTTGGTCTCCGACCTCTATCATTAGATCCGGAGTTACTATAGAGTCGGCAGGAGAGATTAAGATGATAATCTTATCCTTTATTTTTAGATTATCAAATACCTTGGTGATGTTCTGGTTGTTCTTCGTATCAGGAAAGAAACGGGTCACATTCTCTTCAAACCTGACTTGCCAGGCGAAGTACCCCATAAAAAGGACACAAACACAGAGTGACAAATAGAAGAGAACTTTGTGTCTTTGAAAATAATTATATAGTCTGATAAAGAACTGAGTCATGTTGTTTTCGGCCTTCTGTATATAGTGAGCAGGCTGATCGTTATAATACCTGCCAGTATACTACAAGCGGTTGCAAAGATAACACTTCCAATTAAATATTGCTCTAAAACCGATTTCACATTTTCAAATGAAATATTGGTAAGATGAAGTTCAACCGGTCTGTTCAGTACTTTACACCCTGTCAGGTAACTGCCATATAATAGGAAAGGAATCATGGGAGGAATACTGATATTAGCTGCTACAATGGCTATTACTTTGTTGAGTTTAAGCACATGAGCCAAAAATAAAGTAACAAGCATCTGGTATCCCCAAATCGGGACTATTCCTATAAATACACCTAACATAATGGCATAGGTAATCTTCAGATTCGATTCTTCGGACTGTGTAATGTGAGTTCGGAAGAATTTCCGGCAATTACTCCAGGTTAGTTTCCGGAAGAAGTTACGCGGATAAATCCAGAGGAAAGTGATGAACACTAAGAAGGTATTCAATATGCTGATGCGAGTGAAATCCCGGAAAGGACGGAAGTGGGAGACACGTTCTTCCTGGGGCGGATAATAGACATGTATGGGTATATTGCGGACCGTGGTTCCTCCCCATACTGCAAAGACCAGTGCTTCAAGCTCAAATTCATATTTAGCGGTATAGTAGAATCTCTGCACATTGATTTTATGTAATGGATAGAGCCGGTAACCCGATTGGGTATCCTGAAGCTTTACTCCGGTTTCAAGTTTAAACCAGAAGTTGGAGAACTTATTAGCAAAAGTATTCTTGCCCGGCATATTGTCCGAAGTCAGATTACGGGCACCTACCAGCAACGTATCCGGTTCTTTTTCTATTTCTTCCATGAAAATAGGAATGTCTGAAGCAAAATGCTGTCCATCGGAATCTATAGTGATGGCATATCGGTAGCCGGCTGCTTTGGCCTGTTTTAATCCGTTCTTTAAGGCAGTTCCTTTTCCTTTATTGGTAGGATGGGTGATGATATGCAGGTTCGGATAGTTTTCCAGAAGAGTAGGGGTGCTATCGGTAGAGCCGTCATTGACAACGATGATATCTTCTACATAGAAGAGTACATCTTCAATTACGGTAGTCAGCGTCTTTTCATTATTGTAGGTAGGTATAATAACTACAATACCAAGTTGCCTGGCTTTCTCATGCCATAGTTCCTCGCTACGTTCTTCCATATTTATTTGCCGATTAGTTGTGCTTTTAATTTGATGCAGATATCTTTTGAAGATGCTCCTTCAGCAAGAATCTGGAATGTATCCGTTTCGTTTTTTTTGATAGTCAATGAGAGCTTTAATTCCGGTGTTTCATTCGGATTAATAACTGAAAGAAACTTGCATGATGCTATCTGCTTGTATTGCAGGGGAGCTTGTTGTATTTTCTCTATGCACTCTTTTATCATTTGCAGCATACAAACGCCCGGAACCACGGGCTGTTGTGGAAAGTGTCCGCTATAAATAGCATGTTGTGGGTTGAGCATGACTTGCACTACCCAGTCTGTCTCATTGATATGCTCAGAGTGCGTGACTTTATAGAAATTGGGAAGAAGTTCAGCCATATTAGTTTGGGTTTTCTTTTAATTTGTCCAACTGTATACTTAGTCGCAACCAGGGATGTTTGATTTTTATCTGTTCGGGATGTCCTGAGTTGAACTCCGATAGATAGAATACTGTTTTTCCGAATCCCCTGCCTGTGACTCTTTTTTCAAAGGTACTGCTTTTCTTTTTGATGCGGATATTCTTTCCACTTAAAAATAGATTCTTGAAGTCTGTTTCCAGTAATAGCAGCATTTTCTTTTTCTTCATGGGCTCTATGCAACTGTTGACGTGAAATTCATTTTCCCGAAGTGAAAAATCAAAAAGACTGAGTCCAAAGTAAGTAGATGCCAATATTCTTATTTCATTATCCGGCAATTTCCGTACAATTAATAAACCGCTGAAGTGATGCTTCATAAAGTCTAACTGCATATTGTATTTTTGCGAATATTCTTCAGCGCAAATAATAGGTGTCACATGAGATGTGGCATCTCTTGCTATTGTTTTTGAGGAACCACAGGAAGTGAATAGATACAGAATAAAGATCAGATTAGCGAATAGAAAACTTTGTTTCATCTTTCAAAGCATTAAATCTCTTGTTGTAGAACTCATATTCCGTATAATTGGTGGCTGTTTCGGAAAGACGCAATTTGTAAACCGACATATCTTTCTTATCCAGGTGTATTTCAATTTCCGAAATGTAGGCTTGTATGGCTTTATTGACCGGCTTAATCTTCACTATATAATAGGAATCATTTTCAAAATATTCCAGTTTGTAGTCGGAAGACATTTTTGAGAGATCGCCTATCATGCAGGCTGTGAGCATATCTTGCATTTGAGTCATCATCTTATTGGCAGTTAGGCTCATAACGCTCTTTTTACCGTCCGATACGATTTTAAGCCGGGAGTCGTTTATCACTATTAGGTAGTTGACGGGTTGGGCGTACTCCATACGTATTTTGCCGCTCTTTTGATAATAGAACTTTCCTTTGGAGGTTACTTTCTCATCCAGAATATCCAAATACTTCACTTGTGTAAAGTCACTTTCAATGGACTGCATGGTTTGTGCTTCCTTTGCCAGACGCTTTTCAAAATCCCGGGTATGGGTTAGCTTCTTCATTGTCTGGGCATGGGTATAGGAAATGCCCAATATGATTGATAATGTTATTAGTATGGTTCTCATAATGCTTTTACAACATGCTGTCCAGACGGACAACTGTATATCCCTGTTCTTTAATTAAGTTAAGTATCTCTTTTAATAACAGGTCACTGTCCGGCATCCGATCGTGTAGAAGGATGATAGAACCGGGGCGTAACCTTTTCTGAATACGCTTCAAAACCTTCTCTTTGGAAGGTTGCAGTGTATCGAGTGTTCTGATATTCCAGCCAACAGGAGTGTATCCCAATATGCGGACAGCTTTTGCTATAGTAGGATTCGTGACCCCAAACGGTGGGCGGAATAACTTGATTTTCTGCGAAGTTACTCGTTCTAATGCAAACTGGCAAGCTTGCAAGTCTTTTTTCATCCGCGACAGGTTGTACAAGGGAAAATGATTGGTATGGGTAAAAGAATGATTACCAATCAGATGTCCTTCGTTGATGATTTGTCGGATTAACTCTTCGTTTTCCTGCACTTTATGACCGATGCAGAAAAAACAAGCCGGTATTTGTTGTTCTCTGAGTACTTGCAATACTTTGGGAGTTTGTACCGCGTCCGGTCCATCATCAAAGGTGATAGCTACAATTTTATCTTCAGTCTGTTTCTTGCAAAATACCTTGAGATAGATGTTAGAACGGATGTTGCAAGATGCGTAGACGAGAAAGATAATCAGTAATGTGATCAGGATTTCCACTATCATTGTTTTTTCCGGATTAAAATAAGTGAATGGTTAATGGAGTGATAATGATTATATATCAGAACTGTCTGTCCCGGATTTAGATTCTCTTCAAAAGTTTTAGCCACTTTCCATAAAGCAAAGGAAGATGCTGTAGGATATTCACCACATTCATTCTTAAAGGTGGTGCATGTTGCTGTGGGAAACAGGCTGTTTTCTAAATCAGTATACAGGGTATCTTCTTTCAGGTTTCCATTCTTACCGGTAACAAACCAATCGATTTGTCCGGCTGTTAATCGGTTACTTTGCAAAAAGCGATGAATCTTTTCAGCTACTTCCTGTGTACTGCTCGCATGAATAAAAGTCGATATACCGGCAAGTTCTGCTAATGTGGATTCGGTGGTTTCTCGTCCCAATAGGAAGAACTGAGCACCTTCGCCTGCTTGTATGCCTCTTAGCAGTCCCAGGCGTTGTTGTATGGCGTGACTGTTAGGGGTAATCTCATCAATAGCTCCTACGAGGACATTTTCATCACCTTCCCAGATTCTCATCATACCGTCCAATAGTGCACTTTCGAAACTCAATCCCCGGTGTACATACGTCATGTTGTAAGCATGTATCTGGCGGAGTAATGCTATTTGAGCTCCGATGGTATTGAAGGTTGACTGGATAAAGGGTGTCGGATTCAGTAGTTGTTCTTCATTCTCAATGATTGTATTCAGGAACTTCTCTGTATCTGCCAGGCATCCGAGTCCGGTTGCAGTGATGATCGCATGTACTTTTTCGGAAGGTAGGGTACTGATACATTCCAATCCGCAGGCAACTCCCATTTTGATGATCCGGCTCATACGCCTCCGTAGTGCGGCATTTGTGATAATACTCTTGTAATCCGGTTCGTTAGCGGATAAATAAGGGGATTCTCCGGAAGCAGTATCCGCGTGAATAGAAGCAATATGATTGATATAGACAGGTTGCATCATTTCTCTTTTAATGTGGAAAACAGGATCGAAGAATCATTTCCACCGAATCCAAAAGAATTCGATAGTACATTACGAATGGGTAGTCCCTCGCGGAATGAGGTTTCGGGCATCAACATGTTTTCTTCTATAGGTTCTTTGAAGTTCAGATTGGGATAGATGAAACCATGATATACGGAGAGAACAGAATAAACCGCTTCAATTCCTTCCGAAGCCCCTAATGTATGACCGATAAACGCTTTGACAGAACTGAACGGAGGAATTTTATCACCAAAAATCCGTCGGATAGCAAGTCCTTCTGAAAGATCATTACTTGGAGTTCCTGTGCCATGTACATTGATATAATCAATCTCTTCGGGAGGAATTTCACTCTTAGCTATGGCTTCTGTCATAGACCAGAATGGTCCGTTTCCTTCGGGTGAACTGCCGGTTTGATGAAAAGCTTCATTCACATTCGAATATCCGCTTAATAAGCAATAAGGCTCTTTCCGGAGTAATTTCTCTGATTGAAGGACAATATATCCGGCTCCTTCTCCTAAGTTGAGGCCTGCACGGGATGCGTTAAAAGGACGGCAGTGTTCCTTATCCAAAATCATAAGTGAGTTGAAGCCGTTGAGGGTAAACTTGCACAAGGCGTCCGTACCTCCTACAATGGCAGCGTCCAGTTGGCCATTCCTGATCATGCGGGCTCCTAACATGATAGCATTAGCTGCTGATGAACAGGCTGTACTGATAGTGGTTACAAAGTCATTTACTTTCAGATAATCCGCTATCATTTCAGTACTTGCACCGCAGTCATGAGAGATGACTTCCCGTAATCTTCCTTTTCTATTGTCCTTTTTAAAGGCATTGTAGAAATGTTCACTCAAATCCATACCACCTACAGAAGTGGAAGATATGAGACCTACACGCAAAGTATTCAAATCTAACCGGGCGTCATCGACTGCTTCCCGGGCAGCTAACATACCTAATAAGGCTGTCCGGGAAAACGTTTTTTGTATATCTAAAGAGAGTAACCGTTTTAGTTCTTCATTGCTGTATTTTACCTCTGATACGGGTACATCCAGTTCCGTAGGGAAAAGAGTGACTTTCCCCATACCATGCTGATGTTTCCTGAGTGAAGCTATATTTTCTGCAACACCCAGACCAATACCTGAAACAACACCTAAACCGGTTACATATATCTTCATTGTTTCTGATTTTCAGAGATATAGTTAGCTAATGTACGTATTGAGTAGAAAATCTGTTTCCCTTCTGCAGGATTCTTTATTTTGATTCCATAGTTACGCTCTAAAATAAGAATAATCTCAAGTGCGTCAATAGAATCGAGTCCTAAACCACCGTCACCAAACAGAGGTTCATCAGGATTAATCTCTTCGGGTGTGACTTCTTCAAGATTCAGTTCTTCTATTAATTCTCTTTTTAGTTTTTCTATTAATTCTTCCATATCAATGTTGTACTTCTATTAGTTTAAAATCAGCTTTATACTCTTCCATTAAAAGGTTGCACCATCCGGTGATGCAAGCTTTTAAATTACCTTTCTTCATTACAATTCGTGCATATTCTTCCAGTTTATCCGCATCGAATTCTTTTTCTATGAAGAAAGTATTTTCTCCTTGTATCTTATGACGGATACATATCTCACCAGCTACAACGTTAGGCAGAGTGTATACAAATACCGTCGGACTGGCTGCATGGTCACCTTCCTGATTGATAATCATCTGATGACGAATATCCGTATTCAGTGAGGCGGCAGCATTAACCAGCAATATCCCTATTTCTTCCGGTTGAAAGTTTTTCTCCTTCAACAGATATTCAACAGCAGTATATCCCAGTTTGCAAAGGTCGTCCATTTTGTAGAATTTCATGTTACTTCCACCTGTATTTTTATATGCTTCACGGATAAACTGCGCAAAGTTTGGGGCAGATGATGAAAAAACGGTCTCTCCATTCATACTTAAACAGCTATTCTCAATGGAAACAGTTGCGGTCGTATGAACTGTCACCGATGATTGCACTCTTAAGGGCTGTTTCTGATATGCGGGAAGTGTCAATACGATAGCAGCATTACAACCTCCGAAACCGGATGCTGTTTTGATACAGTGTTTCATGGGTATTTCCTGATGGTCAGCTTGCACCAGAATAGGCATGCTGACACCGGGCTTTTCATAGCCTAATGTACCGAATAGTACGTTTTCCTTTAGTTCGTGAATACAGATAATAGATTCAATCACTCCCGATGCCCCTAAAGTATGACCGAAATAAGATTTCAAACTATGAACCGGAACGGTTTCCAATCCGGCTAAATGAATAGCTTTCGATTCCATTTCATCGTTATAGACAGTAGCCGTTCCATGTGTATTCATGAAACTAACGTCTTCGGCAAGGACTGCGGCTTCTTCCATGGCCTGCCGTATGGCGAAGTAAAGTCCGTCTCCTGTGCGTGACGGACCTGAAATATGATTGGCATCGTTGCTAATGGCTCCTCCGGACAGGATGATATCCGTATCGTTTCCTTCCGAACTCAGCAGGATAGCACCACAAGCCTCTCCTAAATTGAGTCCGTCTCTCCGGGCATCATAAGGGCGGCATCTTTCGGAACTGATGGATCTGAAAGATAGAAATCCGCTGGTAATGAAGTGGGAGAGGATATCACCTCCCGCTACTATGACTTTTTTGTATCTGCCGGATTCGATCCACCGCTTTGCTACAATCAGAGCGGATACTCCTGATATGCAGGCATTAGAAATAACTTCTACCCGGTTGCCGGCCTGAAAATATTCGCTTATTCTTCTTCCCATTTCCCATAGATGAACTCTGATATCAGGGGTGTCGGGATGATTGGTCAACAGGTCGATATTACCTTTAGTAGTGGATAGGATGAGGCCACAATCTTCATCCGCAAGATTCATTTCGGAATGGGACAGAATATCCTGAATGGCAAGTATGAATAGTTGTTCCAGACGTGTGTACGTACCCAAATTCTTTGCTCTTTCCCATTGTTCCGGTTGAATCGTGGCAGCTAATATAGAGGTATCAGATATGATTCCTGCTTCATGCCTGGTGATTCCGCTTCGATATTCCCGGATTGCTTTTATATTCTCCCGGGTATTTGCTCCTAAGGAACTGATCAGAGTATCAGCTGTGATATATACAGTTATAGGATGTTCCATTTCTTTTTCCACTCCTGATAAAAAGCCGGAGTTGCTAACTCCAGCTCCCTGTTAGTATTTAGAAAAACCTGAGTCGTACTTCCGGTAGCAACGATATTGTTGTCTGTAGCCCGGTATAGTACATATTCGAATTTAATCTTGGCAGCTTCACAAGAAATGTATCGGGTTTCAATGATAACTTCTTCACCGAAGGATAAGGATTGCTTAAATTGGCAGTTTAATTCAACGATGGGTACCATATATCCTTCACTGTAGATATCCATATATCCTAAACTATAATGCTTCCCGAAAGACTCCCTTCCATCCTCAAAATAGCGTACATATTCACCATGCCATACGATTTGCATGGAGTCTATTTCACTGAAACGTACCTTTATTGTGGTGCGGTCAATGAGTGCAGGTGTATGCAGATTCGTTTTTTGCCTCATTTCTTATCTAAAAATATTTTCATCCGGCATTCTGCAATCACTCCTTCCGTAGTGCTTACACAAGCAGATATCAAAGTAATGTCGAATACTTCCTGAATAACCGTAATTTCAGTGGATAATTCCTGTCCTGTCTCCGGCGAACGGTGAAGGGTTAATTTATCTACCGAACCGATAAAGCCTAAGGGTACCGGTTCATTTTTCTGTAAATAGATATATCCGATCCGTGCCGCTGCCGATTGGGCTATGTGTTCAATAATACCTGCTTCCTGCAATTTGCCTTCCTGGCAGAAGATATTATCGTCAGTGACTGTGAGACCTGAATAGGAACAATCATCTTCAATGCCACAGAATGAATCTACCATAACGATTGGCGGTCGTTGTGGTATCAGGTTCAGGATTCCTTCACCGGATATGATAGGAGTTCTTTTCATTTCAGCTTACATTTTATAATACTGTGTCCCAATCCCAGGTTATCATATATTTCCTCTATTTCCAACCCTGATTCTTGAATGCACCGTGCCATATCGTCGGAGTGATACATTTTGCTGTTACCATTTGCCATAGCAGTAAAGTATATACTGATCTGTGTCAGGCAGTAGGCAGCAGTTTCGAACTTCTGTCGGTCCCAGAATGTTTCCATAATGTAGAGTCGCCCTTCTGCAGACATGGACTGAGCAGCCCGTGAGAGTATACTGATAACTTCTTTCTCGGAAAAACAATCCAGAAACTGACTCATCCAGATCGCATCAAAACCTTTCGGGAAAGGTACTTTTTCATCGAGAAGATTCACACCATGTCCATGAATACGCTCGTGGCCGACCATTTTTTCCGTCTTTTGCTTCATCATTTCCAGTTGTTGGGGTAAATCCATAATGGTAACTTCTACTTTCTCGTTGTATTGCACACATTTGGTAGCCCATCTACCTGTATTGCCTCCTACATCGAGCAGAGTCCGGGGAGAGTGGCTGAATACGATTTCGAGTGCCTGGTCGAAAGAATTGTCCGAATAAAAATGGTCGAAGCCGAACCAGCTTTTCTGTGCCTGCCCGGGTAAGTCGGATAATCCTTCGTAAATAGTAGGCCAGTTTCCCAGTTCTTTCAAACCTTCGGGGCGGCCATTTAGCAAAGCTTCTTCCAGGTGAAACAGACCTTTGTAATTGACGTCCTGATTAAAATTCATGTTCACTTGTGCCATCTCATCGTTCAACAGGAACCATCCGGCCTTTGCCAGTATATATTGATCGTCTTTTACCAATACAGTACCTATGGTGAGGGAGGCTTCCAGTAGAACTTGTGCTGCATATCTGGATAATTCGGTTTTCTGGCTGATCTGTTCCAGTGACAGACCTTCCCGATTATCGGATAGCAGGCGGAAAATACCGAATTTCAGCATCAAGCGTGAGACCTGAAATACGACGGGGCCAAAAGCGATTTCCTGGGCCAATCGCTGTGCTTGCACAGCGGTGAATCGCTCTTTGGCATATCTCTTTTGTAATGAAGGGAATAGTTTCATTCTGTTGATTTTTGTTTATTCAGACGGCTTCCAGAAAGAATAATAGTTAAACCATTGTTCGGGATATTGGCCGATTATTTTTTCCAGAGCATTCACATATTGTTCCAATAATAATTGTTCTGCTCTTTTCTCTTTCGAACCGGACACTTGCTCAGCAAGTATAAAATGGAAATGATAGGTTTGTTTAGCCTCCCGCATGGCAAAATAAAAGACTACCGGAACTTTCATCCGCGATGCCAATAGGAAAGGACCGATTGGAAAATGTGCTTCGTGTCCCATGAACTTGCAAGTCAGCAGTTTATCTGCATTCAGATAGCGGTCTCCTTGAAAACAGACATATTCCTTATGATCCAGTGCCTCTGTAATTTTAAATATATGTGCCAGATTATCTTCGTTGACCGGTATAATCTTGTAAGGTTGCTGCTGCCCGTTCTTTTTCAGTATTTCTTTAATCTTTTGATGTTCGGCATCGTACATCACCACATTCATTTTCTTGCTGTAGTCATTGAAAAAAGGAGTTCCGATTTCCCAATTGCCAACATGTGCACCGATCATGATTACTCCCTGATCTCCATCCAATACATTTAGAAACTCCTGATAGTGGTTGAACTTGAAATGATACTTGTCGATCATTCCATTTCCAATGGCTACCTTGTCTATAAGTATCTGTCCCAAACGATAATAGTTGTTCAGCAATAGTCCCACCGACTGTATGTGGTTCCGTTTTAAAATACGACGGGCATATTGCCAGATACTCTTTGTTGCTTTCGGAGCGAACGGAATAAAATAAAGAACAATCAGAGACAGAAAACCATAAGCGGCTTTTACACCACAATACCTGATCAGGTAAATAAAAAACAGGTATCCGGATACACCGCCACGGGTTTTACCTTTCCACATCTTGTTTATTCGTTTTTGTTTTCGGCCATACGTGTGATGACGAGATTATAGAAGTCCTGGAACGTTTTGATTCCGACAAAATCTTGTCCGGTCACATTAAAACCGAAGTTCTTTTCAATCAACACTACCATATCTACCAAGTCCAGACTGTCTAACTCAAGGGTTTGCATGAGCGGAGCATCAGGCTGGATAAGATCGATATCTACTTCAAATTCCTCGGATAAGGTTTCTCTTATCTTTTCAATGATTTCTTCGTGGGTCATACTTATATTACTTTACTTTTTTAATAATTAATGTAGAATTGGTTCCTCCGAATCCGAATGAGTTTGAGAGGAATGTATCAAATTCCATATTTACTCGTTGGGCAGGGATATTAAGTTGGGCAGATGCTTCATCCGGCTCTTCGAAATTCAGATTGGGAGCAATGAAGTTATTTTGCATCATTAGAGTAGAATAGATTACTTCACTGGCACCTGCCATCCACATTTCGTGACCGGTCATAGACTTGGTGGACGTCACGTATGGGCGATGTCCTTCAAATACCTCTGTTATGGCTTTTGCTTCATTCAAATCACCTATTGGTGTAGAAGTGGCGTGCGCATTGATGTATTTAATTTCATCCAATGCGATTCCGGCATTCCGGATGGCCATTTCCAATGAACGTTTTGGCCCGTCTATATTAGGAACAGATATGTGATCTCCGTTGGATGAAAAACCGTAGCCGATAATTTCTGCCAGTATGGGGACTCCTCGCTTAACAGCCGATTCATAACTTTCCAGTACCAGGCTGGCGCCTCCTCCGCTGGGTACAAGCCCGTCCCTGCTTTTATCAAAAGGTCTGGATGCTTTCTGGGGTTCAGTTTCCCGATTGGAAAATGCACTTAACCCGTCGAAACTACCGACTGAGAATGGATTTACTTCCTGTGCGCCACCACAAAGAATGCAGTCCTGCAATCCCGATTTGATAAGCAGATATCCCATGCCAATGGCGTGGGAACCGCTTGCACAAGCACCGGAGATTGTGAAGTTTACTCCTCTGAGTTTAAAGATGACTGACAGATTCATCGACACAGTTGAATTCATCGACTGGAAGATAGAACCGGAACCTACCAGAACGGTATTCTTCTTTTCCCGGATAATATCCACAGCATTAATAATCGGTGCAGTGCTACTATCATTTCCATAGAGCACCCCTACTTCGTTCGCTTCCAGGAATGCTTCATCGATACCTGCATTTTTGAAGGCTTCCACACTTGCCAGATAGGCATATTCTCCTTGTTCAGGCAGACAGAGACGTTTTCGTCTGTCCAGCATCTTTTTGAGATCAGGACGTTCCAATAAGCCGGTCAGTGCGGACAGATATCCCATCTCTTTCCGTTGAGGATCGATGCCGATGCCTGATTTACCGTTATATAATGAGTCTGTTACTTCGCTCAGATTCTTGCCGATGCATGAGTAAATCCCCATTCCTGTAATGACAACTCTTCTCATGTATGCAGTCCTCCATTGATTGAAATAACCTCACCTGTAATATAAGAGGCATTGGGAGAGACTAAAAAACTTACGAGATCCGCCACTTCTTCCGGTTCGCCGAAGCGCCCGGCAGGGATCTGTTTTTTCCATTCGTTCTCGTTGATATCTTCGGTCATTTCCGTGCGGATGAATCCGGGCGCCACCGCATTGACGGTCACGTGCTTCTTTGCCACTTCCTGAGCTAATGCCTTGGTAGCAGCAATGACACCTCCTTTGGCGGCAGAATAATTGGTCTGCCCGGGCATGCCTTTGATCCCCGATAATGAGACGATGTTGACAATACGTCCGAAGCGTTTGACAAGCATGTTCTTAAGCAATGCCTGGGTGACATAAAAGAAGCCGTTCAGGCTGGTGTTCAGTACCCCGCTCCATTCTGCTTCGGTCATCCAAAGCATCAGATTATCTTTGCGGATGCCTGCATTATTTATCAGCACCTCGATATATTCATCCGGATGTTGTTCGCTCCAGTTATTTAAAGCTTCGGATACTGCCTTTGGATCAGTAACATCGAACTTCAATAGTTCTCCGTTGCCTCCTTTTTCACGAACTAATTGCAGTGTGTTTGCCGCTTCCTTATCGTTGCTTTGATAATTTATCAGCACGGTATATCCCATTGCTGCCAACTTGATGCTGACAGAACGTCCTATGCCCCGGCTTCCGCCTGTTATTAATGCGTATTTCATTTATAAATTGAATTTCTTATTTTTCAAGTATTCACTCATAGCCTCTATTTCCTTGTACTTGGGAGTATCCTGGGTAAATACAGGGAAAAAAGCCCGGATCTCATTGTATACACAACGCGATTCCGTACTGAGCTTTTCCTGTATCTTTAAGTAATCTACAGCCTGTACGATGCCCATAAACAGGATGCTCATAACCTGGAAAGAATTCTCTATGACTGTTTTGGCTATTAATGCAGAATTAGTTCCCATGCTTACAATATCCTGATTATCATTGTTGTTTGGGATACTGTGTATATACATGGGATTAGATAACGTCTGACACTCGGCTGTTGTGGAAGTAGCTGTAAATTGTGAGGCTTGTAACCCATAATTCAATCCTAATACTCCCAGATTGACAAATGGAGGAAGTATTCCGTTGATGCGATCATGGAACAAATAGTTCAATTGGCGTTCACTTAGCATTGTCAGTTTCGTTATGGCTATTTTCAGTTTATCCATCTCAAAAGAGACGTAATCACCATGAAAGTTTCCGCCATGATATACATTTTGGGTTTCCGGATCAACAATCGGATTGTCGCAAGCTGAGTTGATTTCGTTTATCAATACTTCTTCCGTATTTATAAGGGTGTCATAAACCGGTCCCAATATTTGTGGAGTACATCTTAACGAGTAATAAGGCTGTACTTTATGTTCAAAAATCTTTTCTTCATGTTTCTGTGCGTACAGTTCATTCTCTCTCTTGAGAGTACATTTACTGTCGGACATCCAAACTCTCATCATTTCAGCTATCTTTTGCTGCCCTTTATGAAGTTTGGCATCATTTAGCGGCTGAGAAACAAAATCATCATACGATGCGGCAATTTCATTCATCATTACCGAGGCGCATACGGACCAGTTGAGCAATTGGCGGGCATAAATCAAGTTAACAATGCCAATGCCTGTCATAACAGAAGTGCCGTTTGTTACTGAAAGCCCTTCACGGATATGTATGGAGAAAGGTTTGAGATGATTCTTCTCAAGTACTTGGGCAGTGGGTTGTAGCTGCCCTTGATAGAACACTTCTCCTTCACCGATCAGCGTCAACGCTATATGCGCCAATTGCACTAAATCGCCACTGGCACCTACACTGCCATGCTCCGGTATATACGGAAAAATATCCAAGTTAATGAACTTGACGAGTAGTTCGACCAGCTCTGTATGTATACCTGATTTCCCTTGAAGAAAGGTGAATAATCTGGCAATCATTGCTGCTTTTACATAAAGAGGAGGCAATGGTTTTCCCGCTCCGGTAGAGTGGCTCCTGATGATGTTGTATTGTAATTCCGTTAATGATTTATCTTCAATCCTATATTGAGCCATAGGACCGAACCCTGTGTTAATTCCGTAAATAATTTTATCACTGGAGAATTCCTTCAAGAAACGAAAACTCTTATCTACTTCTTGAATACATTCATCGGAAATAATTACTTTTTCATCATCAAACAGTAGCTTCTGGAGCGTTCCCAAATTTATATATTTGCCGACTATCATAGTATACTTCATTGATATAGACTGCAAAAATAGCTATTTTATATCAATAATAGATGTCTATGCAAAATAAAACTTTTTTCTGCAAGGTGGTTTTTGACGGACCTGAATATATTGTAAATAATGTTATTCAGTAACAGCTTCCAACAATTTTATCTCATGACTGGTATCATTCGTATTACAGCTTCCATTGAATTTAGCCTGTGATTCTATTTCCAATTTGGTGGTATAGATATTGCCCTGCATCACACAGTTGGCTTTCAGGGTGAGTTCTTCCTTCACGTATGCATCACCGATGATAGTTCCGTGAAGGCAAGCGTGTGTACAAGACAGGTTGCCGTGTATTTTTCCTTCCGGACCGATGACTATTTTTCCGGTACACCGGATATTTCCTTCTACAGTTCCGTCGATACGCATATCTCCATCGATGGAACAATCACCTTTAATTAAACTTTGACTGGAAAGCGTGGTTAATTTATTGCTTACCTTGTCATCTATTCCTTTTTTTGAGTTAAACATGTTAGTATGCTTTTATGGTTTCATATATTCGGAAATATTGTTTCTCACTCCTTCAGTGGGATAGTAATACTTTTGACGTAAGAGTCCGTTGGAATAATCTGCACAACCGAGCCTGTTAATAAGAATAAGGTATTTCCTACTTTTCCGATCGGCTTGCCGGATATATCCTCATTATCGTTATAGCGCACTGTTATGTCATCCTGCATTTTTACGGCTCGATATGTGTATATCCCATAAAAGAAAGAAAATAGAAAAATGTAAATGATGACAAGTGCTAAGTAAGTGATCCTCATTACCGGTTTATACCAGCTCTTCTCTGACATACCGAAGGAACTTTTTTTGTAAGAAACAGGAAAACGTTTTATCCAGATGCGGTCTGTGATAAAAGCGATAATCGGGATGATCGGTGATAATATCATAAACCAGATGATGGTCGGGTCTTCAAAAGGAGAGATCAGAAAGTCAAAAACTGAGGCGTATTGAAAGATATTGATACCGAAATGCTTGAACTTAAAGTAGTTGAATAACATTCCGATACACACCATGACGAGATAGCACAACGGCAGAATGCGCGGAAGTTCTGTGACTACCTGCTCGTATCTGCTTTTTACCGTCCTCTCTGCCATATTTCTTATCCTTCTACGCGGGTTACTTGTTTTATGTTTTGTATCTGTTTCAGATTATTGCAGATGGTTTTTACATCATCCACATCATGCACGTACAATTGGATGTTTCCTTCAAAAATACCGTCTGTTGTTTCGATGGACAACTTACGGATATTTACATTCAGCTGACGTGAAATAACCTGCGTTACTTCGTTCAGCAATCCCATGGCATCTATACCTTTTATATATATATTCACCAGGAAGGAGAGTTCCTTATGGGTATCCCACTCTGTAGCCAGAATACGGTTTCCGTAACTGCTCTTCAAACGTGCGGCAACGGGACACTGGCGTTTGTGGATAATGATACGGTCGTTTTCGTCCATATATCCCAGTACATCGTCACCCGGAATGGGGTGGCAACATTCTGCCATGATATAATTCTTCTGGATATTCTCTTCCGTCAGTTTCAGGATTTGCTTCGTATTGATTTTCTCCTTTTCTTGCAGTGGTTTTTCTTCAATCGGTTCTTTGTTGTCCTTGTTACCGCCGAACGAGAAGGTGAGAAACTTCTTCCAGTTGGTTCCTTGTTTCTCTTTCAGGGCATTTTTATCTAGGTCGCCCAATACGATCTTTTTATTGCCGATGGCTATCAGAAACTCGTCCCGGTTTTTCATATTATGGGCTTTCACCAACTTGTCTATCAACAAGTCGTCCAATCGCAGTTCTTCTTTTTTGAAGAATTCGTTCAGAAGTGTTTCGCCTTCTTTCTGGCTGTTCCTTTGCTCTTTGCGCAGGATGGCGGCTATTTTGGCACGGGCACGGGCAGTAGTGGCAAATACTTCCCATTCCGGCTGTACGCGTTGTGATTTGGAAGTCAGAACTTCCACCTGGTCACCACTTTGAAGCTTGTGGCTCAGAGGGACAAGCTTATGGTTTACTTTTGCGCCGATACAGTGGCTACCGATGTCAGTGTGCAGGGAGAATGCAAAATCCAGTGCCGTAGAGTTCTGCGGCATAGTCTTAATTTCGCCTTTGGGGGTAAACACAAATATTTCCGATGCAAACAAGTTCAGCTTGATGGTATCGAGGAAGTCAATGGCATCCGGTTGCGGGTCATCAAGTATTTCTTTGATGGTGCGCAGCCATTTATCCAATTCGCCTTCATCTTCGCTGCCTCCGCCATCTTTATATTTCCAGTGGGCGGCGAAACCTTGTTCGGCTACGTCATTCATCCGTTCACTGCGGATTTGTACTTCAATCCATTGCCCGTTGTTTCCCATAAGGGTGACGTGCAAGGCTTGGTAACCATTGGCTTTGGGATGACTCACCCAGTCGCGCAGACGGTCGGGGTGGGGTTTGTATATTTTAGAGATGGAGACATAGATATCAAAACAATCGTTCAGTTCTTCGTCCGCGTTTCGTGGTTCAAAGATAATACGTACGGCAAGTAAGTCATAGATTTCTTCGAACGGTACATGTTTGGTCTGCATCTTGTTCCAGATGGAATAGATGGATTTAACACGCGCGAGAATACGGAATTTCAGCCCCATTTTGTCCAGCTGGGCACGTATCGGAGTAGTGAAATCATTGAATACTTTATCACGTTCGGTTGCTGTGGCTGCCAGCTTTTCTTCGATTTCCTGATACTCTTCGGGATGTTCGTACTTGAAACTCAGATTCTCCAGTTCTGTCTTTATCTTGTACAGTCCCAGGCGATTGGCGAGGGGAGCATAGATATACAATGTCTCGCCTGCAATTTTGAATTGCTTGTTGGGAAGCATCGAACCTAACGTGCGCATATTGTGCAGCCGGTCGGCTATCTTGATCAGAATTACGCGTATATCATCGGACATCGTCAGCAGCAACTTCTTGAAGTTCTCTGCCTGTGCCGAAGCGCGGTCACCGAAAATACCACCGGATATTTTGGTCAGTCCGTCTACAATCTGAGCGATCTTCGGGCCGAATATGTTTTCTATGTCTTCTACGGTATAATCCGTATCTTCTACCACATCGTGCAGCAAGGCGGCACAAATGGATGTAGAACCAAGACCTATTTCGTTGCATACAATTTGTGCCACAGCGAGGGGGTGCATAATGTAAGGTTCGCCCGAACGGCGTTTGATGCCCTTATGCGCCTGATTGGCAAAGTTGAATGCCTTTGTTATGATCTCAATACGCTTGCGGTGTTTGGTTGCCAAGTAGTCGTTTAACAGTTGCTGGAAAGCCTGTTCAATCATTTCTTCTTCGACTTTTTCTTTATCTTTCTGGCCCACATTCTCTTCCATATCCTGTTCTCCTTTCTTCAGTTGCTGCAAAAATAAGCAATTTTCAACATCACACAAGCATTTGTGCCTTTATTTATATATCTTCAATTGCTTTCCGGCAGAAATGTTGGTATTGCGCAATCCATTCCAACTCTGAAGTTGCTTGACGGTGACGCCATAACGACCTGCAATACCACCCAGTGTTTCGCCACTCCGTATCTTGTGGTAAGTCAGCTTCCCGTTGCCGGTTGTAGCGCGTCTTGCTGTAGAGCGGGTTTCGGGGATGGCTACAGTACGGCGGTTTTTGAATAATTCATTAGAACGGTGAGCGTAGATGGTGTCCTGGCTGTCGATAAATGTACTGATGTAATTCATTGGCAGGCGGAGGGTTTGTGCCTTGCTTTCACCGGGAATTATATTCTTTTTATATTGGGGATTAAGACTTTTGATCTCTTCCATACTCACGCTACAGATATCGGCAAGCTGTTCGAAATGTAAGTTTTTTGTTACTTGTACTGTATCTGTTGCGTCGGGAATGTTGGTTTCCATGGGGCAGATGTTGTGCTTGCAGTAGTAGGTCATCACATAGTTGGCGGCGATAAACGCGGGTACATATCCACGGGTTTCTTTCGGCAGGAAGTTATAGATTTCCCAATAATCCGTTTTCCCTCCGGCACGGCGGATGGCCTTGTTGATGGTGCCCGGGCCGCAATTGTAAGCGGCAATCACCAGATTCCAGTCTTGGTAAATGGCATACAGATCCTTCAGATAGCGGGCGGCAGCCCAGGTGGCCTTGATTGGATCGCAGCGTTCGTCAACGAGACTGTTGCTTTCCAGGCCATACATTTTTCCGGTAGCCAGCATGAACTGCCACAGTCCGCAAGCGCCTGCGCGTGAACGGGCGGAAGGGTTGAGAGCGGATTCGATAATGGGCAAGTATCTGAGTTCGAGCGGCAGTCCGTAGGTGTCGAGCGCTTCCTCAAAGATAGGCATGTAGAAATTGCAGGCGCTCAGCATGAACGATACGTTATTGCGTAAGCGTCCTGTGTACATATCTATGAATTTACGTACAATTTCATTGTATGGCATTTCCATCACGGCAGGAATACGGCTGAGACGGTCGATGTAGACGGAATCACTGAAAAACGGATTCTCAGTGGAAGTACTGCAATCTTTGCCTAAATCAATATAATTCTTTGCTTTCCAGTCGTTGAGCAGGCTGTCCAGCGGATAGGTCATACTTGGAGGAAGTTCGATGCTTTCCTTTCTTTCCGTTCCGTTGTCGCGGATAAGTACATCCACGCTTTCTTGCGCTTGCACCTGGAAGGTGAAGAGTGACAGACAAAACAGGAACGGAGTGACGATAAGCTTCTTCATATTTACAGATTTATTCTTCATGTGTGATTATTCTTTGGTATGGCTTTATTCTCATTTAAAAACGGAAACTGCATTGCAGTCCGACGGATTTATTGGAGGTACCGCTGCTATATGGGTTGTTGATAACAGCCGGTTCTATTCTCATACTAAGGTCGGGCGTTATATCGAAATTAGATAATTCCGCATCTACATACGCATCGATGACTGATATCAGATAAACACCGATAAAAGCGAAGATACTCAGGTCGCGATATCGGCGGTATGTATCCTTTCGTTTTCGGAGCGTTTCTACTATTTGTGTCTGGGAAACCCTGTCGATGTATCCCGGGGGGAGCAGATCAGTGATACTGCTGGCATCCCAGTTGCCTTTGGAGGCGTCCTTGTACGCTTGCATGTAGTCTTTGTACATTTTCCCGTTCCAAGTCAGTGCATATGCACATCCGGCAAAGCCACCATATATAATAGGTAGTTTCCAGTATTTCCGGTTGTATATTTGTCCACCACCCGGAATTACCAGGGCGAGCCATGTCGCTTTGGTCGGATTGGGAATAAAAACTTTTTTATTGAGTTCCTTATTCAGACTGTCCGCAGGCGTATCGGGCACTTGCGGGGTGGGGGCGGAGGTCATCTCCAACAAACGCTTTTTGTTTTCGGCAGCAATACTGTCGGCTACTGCGAGGCTATCAGCGGTTGAAACCCGTTGCAGAATAGGATCGCTTAGTGCATCCAGACTATCCGGTACAATTTGCGGTATCTTCCGCAATGTGTCCGCAAGCTCTTTTTGCTGTCGTTTGGCAGCGGCACGCGGACGGTCCTGCCCATACATAGCAATCCCTGCCGTCTGCACGAGGCAAAGCAGCAGGGCGATACACCATTGATATGTTTTAGTTCCTTTCGTCATTTATTTTTTTAGAGTATCGAGTATGCCGATAATACGTTCTAAATCCTCTTCGTTATTGAACGGGATACTGATTTTACCTTTTCCTTTCTCCGAACAGGTCAGCTGCACTTTGGTGCTGAAGAAGCCGGATAGCTGTTGTTTCAGCATATTAAATTCTTCGGGCAACTTGGCTCGTTTGGGAGCTATTTTGCGTCCGCCGCTTTTCACGGTTTCGCCTTCGCTCAGAGATTTTACTAATTCTTCCACCTTGCGTACGGAGTATCCGTGCTCGATGATTTCTTCGAATATCTTCACTTGCAGCTTCGGATCAGCCAGAGTGACGAGTGCACGGGCATGCCCCATGTCAATCTGCTTGTTTTGTATGGCCATCTGAATAGGTGCAGGCAGCTTCAACAGGCGCAGGTAGTTCGCGATGGTAGTGCGCTTTTTACCTACACGTTCGCTGAGACGTTCCTGTGTCAGGCCGTATTGTTCCAACAGGTGCTGGTAGGCAAGAGCGATTTCCACAGAATTCAGGTCTTCGCGCTGTATGTTCTCGATAAGCGCCATTTCCATGACGTTTTCGTCGTCGGCGGTGCGGATATAGGCGGGGATGCTTGTCAGTCCGGCAAGTTGCGAGGCGCGGAAACGGCGTTCCCCGGCAATGATCTGATATTCATCGTCCGAGAGTTTACGCAAGGTGATGGGCTGAATGATACCTATTTCAGAGATTGAGTCGGCAAGTTCCTGAAGCGCCGTTTCGTCAAATTCATGACGTGGCTGATTCGGGTTGACGACAATCTTCGACAACTCTATTTCGTTGATGGAAGAAGAGCCTTCGGTCTGCACTTCGTCCATTGAAAGCAGAGCGTCAAGCCCGCGTCCTAATGCATTTCTTTTTTGTGCCATGGTTCTTCGTTTTTAAGTTAATTGTTGCGACTAATCAGTTCTTTGGCAAGTGCCATGTGGTTTTTGGCTCCTGTGGAGTCTGCGTCATACAAGATGGTAGGCAGACCATAACTGGGAGCCTCGCTCAGTTTGACGTTGCGTTGCACCACGGTTTCGAACACCAGTTCCTGGAAGTGGCGTTTCACTTCATCGTAAATCTGGTTGGCCTGGCGCAGGCGTGAGTCGTACATGGTCAGCAGGAAACCTTCGATTTCGAGTGCCGGGTTCAGTTTCGACTTGATAATTTTGATTGTATTCAGCAATTTACTGATGCCTTCCAATGCAAAGTATTCCGCTTGTACGGGGATAATCACAGAGTCGGCTGCGGTCAGTGCGTTGATGGTAATCAGTCCCAGTGAGGGCGAGCAGTCTATCAAGATATAATCAAACTCTTCCTTCAGCGGGGCAAGTACTTCTTTCAATATCTTTTCCCTGTTTTTCAGATTGAGCATCTCTATCTCGGCGCCCACCAAGTTTATGTGTGAGGATATCACTTTCAGTGTATCAATCTCGGTGTCATGAATCGCTTCGCGGACATCAGCCCGGTCGATAATGCATTCGTAAATAGTGCATTCCGACTGCTTGATGTCGACACCCAAACCGGAAGAGGCGTTTGCCTGCGGGTCTGCGTCCACAACGAGCACTTTCTTTTCCAGGGTGGCGAGTGAGGCTGCGAGGTTAATCGTAGTCGTTGTTTTTCCTACACCACCTTTTTGATTTGCCAAAGCAATAATTTTTCCCATAATCTTAGTGTTTATTGGCAGCGAAATAAGTGATAATTCCGTATTGCGCCTACTAAAAAAGAGAAAGATTGCAAAATCTGTTGATAAGTCGCCTTTTTTGTTAATAACTCAAAGCCGTTTTATTTCATTTCGACCTGTTCCGGCACTTTTCGTTCTCTTGTTCAGCTTGCAAATATACGTAATTATCTTGAAATGAAATATCTTTTTTGTCTCGCTTGCAGAAGATTAAGATTTGTTTTAAGTGCCTGTCCGCATTTGGGACGTGGTTTGTGCAAATAATCATGCGTTCTGCACTTTCATCTCTTTCAGCGGCTTTAGGCCGTTGTGTGTAAGGCGTTTAGACTGAAATCTCCGGTCGGGGACGGCTTTCAGTGCTTTCAGCCTGTTACCGTATCAATATCCTTTGTTTCGTCTTCCGGCTTATTTGGAGTCTGTACCCGTTCGCGCTCCAGCGTTTCGGGACGTAGCATTTCGTGGGGGAAGTACTTGCTTAGCGGGTAACGGAAGAAATCCATGTTCTGGCGTAGCCTTCCTGTTAACATGCGATCTGGTTTGAAGTAGATGCGTGAAACCCGCACCTTGCCCGGCATTACGTCATCGGGATGTTCGAATCCCTCGCTTGTTATGGCGAGGTTGAAGGAGCCAAGTCCTCTGATAGTGACGGACTCTCCCTCGCTGAGTGCTTCTTCGATATATTTGGGTAGGTCCACCAGTACGCTTTGCACGTCGCCCTCACCCATGCCTTTGCGACGGGCCATGCGTTGCGCCAACTTTTCGGTAGTTACTCCGCCGCGCGGTTGCAGGGTACGTTGCACAGCGTAGTACAGTTGCTTCATTCCTTCCTTGGAGCGGAAGAGTTTCTTCCTTACTAAATAAATCATTCCCATATCCTTGTTCCTGTTGATTGATGTTGTTGTTGATATCTATGCTTTTCAATGTCAGTAGCATAGTACCTTAATGCCTGAAACTCATTTCCCTATGAACTGTAGTTCCCTTTGCTTTGCTGCGTAAGATGGCATCTTGTGTTGTTTAAGATGGTATCTTATACTGCACAAGATGCCATCTTGAACGGCAAAGGTAGCCATGCTTCAGTAGATATGCAAGCTTTTTGCGGGGGAAAGGTAAGGAATGTGTCTGTGATGGATAAGGGGATGCTTCGTGGTGCGGACGTTAAATAAGCGAAACTTCTCCTCCTTTTGCCACTTAAAGCTGGATGGTGAACGTGCCTCTTTATGTGGTGGGAGGCTTCTTCCGTTAGGGAGATTTTCTCCAGAAACATTACCAAGTTATTTTTTAAGTGTTACTTAGTTGTTTTTTTCGCCTACTACTATACTTCTCTTGGTCATCTTTTGTGCATTCGTAACGGTATAGAAATAAGTTTTCACCACAGAGTAACACAGAGTTTCACGGAGTTCTATTCTTTTGATTTCAAATTGATTAAACTCTGTGAAACTCTGTGTTACTCTGTGGTGAATTAATTCATAACCCTACAGAAATGCACAAAACGTGACCAAGAGAAGTATAAATTGAGATTGGCATATACCTATATATTGGTAAAAGCCGGAGCGGTAACACATATTAAGTACCAGAGTTTGCGTTTTTAATATGAGATACATATCTTCGCAGCCTATTCAAATACTTGTCGATTAAGAAAGTGAATAACAGCGGAAAGAAGAGAGTAGTTATAGCATGGGTGCTGATGATGGCACTTCTGCCGTTCTTCGTGGTGAAGGCTTTTCACCATCACGAGGACGAGCATGCTGCTTCCTGTTCCCATGCAGATCATCCGCGCCATTCGTCCGATGATTGTGCTATCTGCCACTTTTCTCTTTCTCTTTTCACGGAAGCGCAGTCTGTTGACTTCCGTTGCATCTTAACGCCCATCACATTTGAGCAGGTTGTTCATCAGGATAAGATTGTCTATACACTCTCTTATTCACATTATCTACGTGCACCTCCCATAGCTTGATTACATAATTTACATTCATGTGGAGACGGGCTTTTATAGCTTGCCTCTCATTGTTTTATTCTAATCAAGATTGTAATCAATGCGTATAGGAATTATTCCGGGCGTGCTGGGGATGTTGTGTACAACCCTTTCCGTCCATGCGCAGAAACCCGATTCAGTCCGTAATGTAGCTTTGCCTGAAGTCGTGATAGCGGAAACCTATCAACAGCTTCAGAACAAAAAGACTGCACTTACGCTCGAAGTGGCTGACAGGGATTTCTTGCGGAAACATTTCACGGGTAACTTCATGCAGGCTGTGGAAAATATCCCCGGCGTGCAGGCTATGGATATCGGTTCGGGATTCTCCAAGCCGATGATTCGTGGCATGGGCTTTAATCGGGTGGCTGTATTGGAGAATGGCATCAAACAGGAAGGGCAGCAGTGGGGTGCAGACCACGGTCTGGAGCTGGATGCTTTCAATGTGGATGCCGTGAATGTAATGAAAGGTCCTGCTTCGCTGCTTTACGGCAGTGACGCCATGGGCGGAGTGATTGACATTGCTCCGGTGCAGGTGCCGGCAGAGAATATGTTGTTTGGTGACGTGACGCTGTTGGGTAAGTCTGTGAACGAAACCATAGGCGCTTCACTGATGCTGGGTATCAAAAGAAATGCATGGTATACGCGGTTGCGTTACTCGGAACAGCGCTTTGGAGATTACCGTATCCCGGCAGACACGATTGTTTATCTGACTCAGAAGATGCCGGTCTACGGTCGTCGGCTGAAAAATACGGCGGGATGGGAACGTAATGCCAATTTCTTTACCCAATATCAGAAGAAAGGATATAAGTCGAATCTTGCTGTGTCCAATGTTTTTCAGAAGACGGGGTTCTTCCCCGGAGCACATGGAGTTCCCGACTTGTCACGTCTGGAAGACGACGGTGACAGCCGGAACATCGATCTTCCTTATAGTAAGGTAAATCACCTGAAAGTGACCATTCATCAGCAGTATGCCTGGGAGAAGTTTATTCTGTCGGGTGATATCGGTTATCAGAACAATCACCGCGAGGAATGGAGTGCGTTTCATACCCATTACGGAACACAACCTCTGCCGGAAACTGATCCTGACAAAGAACTGGCCTTTAATCTGAATACTTTCAGTTTTTCGGCAAAAGGACGGTGGATCGGTTCTTCTTCCTGGGAACACCGGATGGGGTGGGACTCTCAATTCCAGCGAAATACGATTTCCGGTTATTCTTTCTTGTTGCCGGAATATGATCGTTTTACTACCGGTATGTCTTGGCTTACGACGTATCGTCCGGATAATACGTTATCCGTCAGTGGAGGTGTACGGTATGACTATGGTCGCATGCGTGTCTTTGCCCATGATGATCCTTACCTGGCTACTTATTTACAAGAACAGGGATATGATGAAGAGCAGGTGGAGTCCTACCGGTGGAACAGTCGCCGGGTAAACAGAAGCTTTGGCGACTATTCTTTATCATTAGGTGTGGTATGGACGCCCTCGATGCGGCATCAGCTGAAGGTAAATGTCGGGCGGAGTTTTCGTCTTCCGGGAGCTAATGAACTGGCTTCGAATGGTGTGCATCACGGCACATTCCGTCATGAACAGGGAGATGCCACACTTTCGTCCGAACAGGGTTGGCAGATGGATGCTTCTTATCAGTTGAAGTATGGGAGATGGTCCGTATATGTTTCTCCTTTCGTCAATTGGTTTAGTAATTATATCTTTCTGCGGCCTACGGGGGAATGGTCTGTCTTACCCCATACGGGACAGATTTACCGTTATACGCAGACGGAAGCCTTGTTTGCCGGAGCGGAGGCGAGTGTGGAACTAACTGTTTTGCCCACTCTCAACTACCGTATATCCGGTGAGTATGTCTATACCTACAATTGTGATGAACGTATTCCTTTGAGTTTTTCTCCGCCTGCCACGCTGCGTAACACGCTCACCTGGCAAAGGAAGCGGTATATGCTTTATGCCGAATGGCAGAGCATAACCAAGCAAAATCGTGTGGATCGTAATGAAGACCGCACGCCGGGTGCAAACCTCTTTCATATAGCTGGCTCTCTTGATTTACCCGTTGCCGGAACGGAAGTGGAGATTACTCTGACTGTCCGTAATTTATTCAATACGCGGTATTACAATCATCTCAGTTTTTATCGGAAAGTGGAGATTCCCGAACCGGGGCGAAACTTTCAATTATTAATTAAAGTACCATTTAAAAAATTATTCAAATGAAAACAAGATTTTATTTCCCGATGATTATTTCCCTTTTAGTGATAAGTGTTTCATTACTTACTGCTTGCGGAGACAGTGACAATCCGCTTAGTGATACTACAAAACCGGTGATTGATCTTAAATCGCCTGCCGAAGGCGGAGTGCTGGCAATAGGCAGTGAACACGGAGTACATTTTGAGATGGACTTATCGGATGATGTCATGTTGAAATCGTACAAGATAGAGATTCACAATAACTTCGACCATCATTCGCATGATACCCGCACTGCTGAGACGACTGTTGATTTCACCTTTAATAAGTCTTACGATGTTTCGGAACAAAGAACGGCTCATATCCATCATCATGATATCGTGATACCGGCTAATGCCACTCCGGGAGATTACCACCTGATGGTTTACTGTACGGATGCTGCCGGAAACGAGGCGCATGTCGCACGCAATATCGTGTTGAGTGCGACGGGAGGAGATGACGGACATCACGAAGAATAACGGTTTACGCTGGTTTTATTCGATATATCGAACAATATTGTAAGTAGATGTTCATAATTAGTTCACATAATGACAGGCGGATAAATGATAATTTACCAGCGTAGCGCTGGAGCAAGGTTTCCCTTCGGCATACAAGTAATTTTTCAGACGCGGATTACGCGGATAACGCGGATTTTAAAGGCTGCGCTATGTTTACTGCATCTTATCCGGATGGAAAAAAGAGATCCGCCTTATCCCGCGTCGTCCGCGTACCCATTCACCGCTAAATTATCATTTATAGTGCAAACTAATTATGAACATCTACTTATTATTTTTATTCGATATATCGAATGAAACGCAAACTCTGGGACAACAAAAGCAAAGTATTGTATTAGGTGCTTTCTTTATTTTTGCCTACTTTTGCATAGAAAATAAAGATGAATATGGAAAATCAGAGACCTTTAATATTGGTTTCCAATGACGATGGTGTCATTGCAAAAGGCATTAGTGAGTTGGTTAAGTTTCTTCGTCCGCTGGGAGAAATAGTTGTGATGGCGCCGGATGCGCCGCGTTCGGGTAGTGCAAGTGCGCTGACTGTAACGGAACCCATTCATTACCAGTTGGTTCGTAAGGATGTAGGGCTGACAGTTTATAAATGTTCCGGTACTCCGGTAGACTGCATAAAACTTGCCTTGCATACGGTGCTCGACCGCAAACCCGATCTGATAGTCGGTGGTATCAATCACGGCGATAACTCTGCCGTGAATGTGCATTATTCCGGTACGATGGGAGTGGTAATTGAAGGTTGCCTGAAAGGTGTGCCTTCCATTGGTTTCTCTCTTTGCTGTCATGATCCGAATCCTGATTTTGAGCCTTCCGGTCCTTATATCCGTGAGATAGCCCGTCAGGTTTTGGAAAAGGGGTTGCCTCCGTTGACTTGCCTCAATGTAAATTTCCCCAATGTACGGGAACTCAAGGGAGTTAAAGTCTGCGAACAGTCCAAAGGACAGTGGACCAATGAATGGGAGAATTTCGCGCATCGCGGTGATACCCATTACTACTGGCTGACCGGTGAGTTCCAGAATACCGATTCTGATAATGAAAAGAATGATCATTGGGCACTCGATAACGGCTATGTAGCTATTACTCCGACCAAGGTGGATGTTACGGCTTACGAACTTATAGATGAACTGCAAAGCTGGTTTTGAAGAAGTTGAGAGTTGAGGATTGAAAGTTGAGAATTAGCTGCGCTATGATGCTGCATAATAATTCTCAACTCTCAACTTCCCCAACTCTCAACTTCATAAAATTTTTAATTTTATGAAGTATTACTTGATTGTCGGTGAAGCTTCCGGTGACTTACACGCGTCTCACCTGATGGCTGCTTTGAAGGTTGAAGATCCGCAGGCGGAATTCCGTTTCTTCGGAGGCGACCTGATGGCAGCAGTGGGTGGAACGATGGTGAAGCACTATAAGGAGCTGGCTTATATGGGCTTTATCCCGGTGTTACTGCATTTGCGCACAATCTTTGCCAACATGAAACGCTGCAAGGAGGATATCGTGGCATGGCAGCCGGATGTAGTGATACTGGTAGATTATCCCGGTTTTAACCTGAATATTGCCAAGTTCCTGCGAGCCAAGACGCAAATCCCGGTTTATTATTATATCTCTCCGAAGATATGGGCGTGGAAAGAATATCGTATCAAGAATATCAAGCGGGATGTGGATGAATTGTTTTCCATTCTGCCGTTCGAGGTGGAGTTTTTCGAAGGCAAGCATCATTATCCGATACATTATGTAGGCAATCCTACGGTAGATGAAGTGACCGCTTTCCGTGCGGAACATCCTGAAACGTACGATGATTTTATTCGTGAGACCGGATTGGATCCTAAGCCGATAATCGCTTTACTGGCGGGTAGCCGGAAGCAGGAGATAAAAGATAACCTGCCCGATATGCTTCGTGCAGCTTCTGCTTTTCCTGAATACCAATTGGTTTTGGCCGGTGCACCCGGTATTTCTCCTGACTATTATCATGAATATATAGGAGGTGCGAAAGTAAAGATCCTTTTCGGACAAACCTATCGTTTGCTGCAACAGGCTGAAGCTGCATTGGTAACTTCGGGAACTGCTACGCTGGAAACGGCCTTGTTCCGGGTGCCGCAGGCTGTTTGCTATCATACGCCGATAGGGAAGGTTATTTCGTTCCTGCGCCGTCATATACTGACGGTAAAGTATATTTCATTGGTGAATCTTATTGCAAACCGTGAAGTGGTGAAAGAGCTCGTGGCTGATACGATGACAGTAGAGCAGGCCCGTGCCGAACTGGAACGTATCTTATATAATAAGGAGTATCGGCAACGAATGCTCGAAGGCTATGAGTACATGACATCGCGTCTGGGAGATGCCGGTGCGCCGAAGCATGCTGCACAAGAAATGATACGCCTGTTACACCTGCATTATTGTAGTGGGAGCTAAAGGAGTAGAGGAGTTACATAATGAAAGTCTTTTTGCTTCAAAAGGCTATAAAATAGTTAAAAGAGATAAAGCCGGTGCAGTAAATGCCCGGCTTTCGTATTTTATAGTCAGAATACACGAAAGATTATGAACTAACAATTTTTACGAAAACAAGCAAAAGGACTTTGATTATGAAGAGATTACATTGGCTATTTTTTATGATGTGCTTGGCAGTACTACCTGCGTTGCAATCATGCGATGATTTAGATGACGGATACTCTATCGGTGATTTCTCTTATCCGAATTGGAGCACCGTACGCGTGAAGGGGAATACTTTCTATCTGGAAAGTGACACTTGGGGAACGCTTTGGCCTATTAATACTAATATGGGTTGGTATCAGCCTGTAGACGGGCAGCGTATAATAACAATCTTTAATCCCATCTATGATAATTATGAAGGATATGATCATGCCGTGAAGATTGAGAAGATCTGGCATGCCCTGACGAAAAGTGTGGAACCGCTGACATCGGAGAATGACGAAGAATATGGTAATGATCCGGTATTTATTTATAAAGGGGATATCACTATCAGTGGGGGATATATGAACATTATCTTTATGCAGAATCTGCCGAAGAATTCGGGTACGAAACATCGTATCAGTCTGGTACAACGTGCAGAAGATGCCGAAGCTCCTTTAGCAGAAGAAGGTAATGATGACGGATATATCCATCTGGAACTTCGATATAATGATTATGATGACCTGAGTGGAGTTCGTGCTCCCGGATTAGTGTCGTTCAATCTGAAAGAATTGAATATAACTTCTGAAACGAAAGGTATCAAGTTAAAGCTGAATTCAGAAGTAAACGATGAAGTCGAAATTACCTTTGAAAAACAATCGGATAATTCCGCAAAAGTTTCTAACTTAGATTTCTCAAAGATGCAATTGAAGTAAAGTAAAGTGTTTTGTGTGTGAGGCCGGGTGAATGTGAATTCCTCCGGCCTTTTTTATTTCATCAACATTAAAACGTAGAGGTAAACCACTGCTGCGGGGATTGCCAGTAAAGCACTGTCGAAACGGTCGAGCATTCCACCGTGGCCGGGTAGGATGTGACCCGAATCTTTGATGCCTAACTGGCGCTTCATTAGCGATTCCGTTAGGTCACCCCAAGTACCGAAGATGACAATAACCAGTGCCAGTCCGGCCCATTCCCAAACAGACAGGAATGAGAAGTAGTGGGCGAATACGAATGAAGAAGCAATAGAGAACACACCACCACCGATGCTTCCTTCCCATGACTTCTTGGGGGAAATACGTTCGAACAAACGATGCTTGCCGATTAACGAGCCTACACAATATGCTCCAGTGTCACTCAGCCATATAAATACAAAGATGGAAAGTGGTAGGATGGGATTGTAGGTCACGCTGCTTTCTGCCGGGTTATATTGGAAAGCCAATACGTTGAGCAATGCAAACGGTAATGCTACATACAGCTGGCTTAACATGGAAAAGGCCCAGTTGCCAATGGGATTCTTCTTTTTCAGATATAGTTCTGTAATTATCAGGTAAAGCAGTAATGCCAGATAAGGCAGAAATACCTGGGCTCCGATAGTAGATTGACAAAAGCCCATTACGGCCAAGAAGAGATAAGCGCCTCCCAAAGCGGTAATTGTTTTATTGATTTGTACTTCACCGTTTTGGTTTATCAGATGGGCAAATTCGTGTACGCTCAGTGCACCGATAATGGTGAACAGGATACCGAATGAAAGGGGGCTGTATAGGATACAGCCCACCAATACTACTACGAATAACACACCTGTGATGGCGCGTTTTAAGAAATTGCTTTTCACGGTAATTCCGTTTTTTAGTTCTTTATTCTTTTGCGGGTCGTTCTACAGAAACTTTGGTACCTTCTGCTGAAACCTTTGTTTTGCCGGTTTCTGTTCCGCCTTCAACATTGTTTTCTTCTTCCGCTTTTACTTCTTTTTCGCTCTCCACAGCTTCTTTGGCGGCTGCGTCTTCAGCTTTCTTAAGTTCTTCCGAAATCTTGTTTGCACTGATTTCTTCAGAACGGGAAGCCCAAGGACGTTTTCCGAAGATTTCTTCCACATCTTCTGCAAAGATAACTTCTTTATCTATCAGCAACTGTGACAGTTTGGCGTGCCCATCCCTATGTTCGGAAAGTATTTTCTTTGCACGTTCGTACTGTTCGTTCACCATATTCTTCACTTCTTCGTCAATCAGTTCAGCAGTTTTTTCGCTGTACGGACGATTGAAAGAATATTCATCATTGCTATAATAACAGAGGTTGGGTAGCTTTTCGCTCATTCCTAGGTAGGCAATCATGCCGAAAGCCTGTTTCGTAACACGTTCCAGGTCATTCATGGCACCGGTCGAAATACGTCCCAGGAACAAATCCTCAGCGGCACGTCCACCCAATGTGGCGCACATCTCATCAAGCATTTGTTCTTTGGTGGTAATCTGGCGTTCTTCGGGCAAATACCAGGCAGCGCCCAGTGCACGTCCGCGTGGAACAATCGTTACTTTAATCAACGGATTGGCATATTCCAGCAACCAGGAGATAGAAGCATGTCCTGCCTCGTGGATAGCGATGGAACGACGTTCCGCTTCCGTGGTGATTTTCGTCTTCTTCTCCAGACCACCAACAATACGGTCTACAGCATCGAGGAAATCTTGTTTGCCTACGAACTTTTTGCCGTGGCGGGCAGCGATCAGTGCAGCCTCATTGCAGACATTGGCGATATCGGCACCGGAGAAGCCCGGGGTTTGGCGTGCCAACAGGTCTACGTCTACTGTATTATCTATTTTGATGGGGCGTAAGTGTACGCCGAATACTTCCTTACGTTCGTTGAGGTCGGGAAGGTCTACATGAATCTGGCGGTCAAAACGTCCGGCACGCAGCAAGGCTTTGTCCAAAACGTCTACACGGTTGGTAGCAGCCAGGATGATTACACCGCTGTTGGAACCGAAACCGTCCATTTCTGTCAATAACTGGTTCAATGTGTTTTCGCGTTCATCATTTCCACCCATTGCGGCAGCTTTGGCGCGGGCACGACCTACGGCGTCAATTTCATCAATGAACACGATACAGGGGGCTTTTTCTTTGGCTTGGCGGAACAAGTCACGTACACGTGATGCACCTACACCGACAAACATTTCCACAAAGTCGGAACCAGCCAGTGAGAAGAACGGTACGTTGGCCTCGCCTGCCACAGCTTTGGCAAGCAGGGTCTTACCGGTTCCCGGAGGGCCTACCAGCAATGCGCCCTTGGGTATCTTACCTCCCAGGTCTGTATATTTTTGCGGTTCTTTCAGGAATTCCACAATTTCCTCTACTTCCTGTTTGGCCTCGGCAAGTCCGGCTACATCTTTGAATGTAACTTTTACGGGAGTCCCCTTCTCAAACAGTTGGGCACGCGATTTACCGACATTGAAAATGCCGCCACCGCCTGCACCGCCACCACCGCTCAGACGGCGTGACATGAATATCCAGAAACCTATAAGGAAGGCAATAGGCAGAATCTGCCACAGTACGACCCCGAAATAATTGCGTTTCTTTTCGTAGTTGATAGAACCGTCAAAGTGCAGTTCATCTTTTTCCTTTTGCAGGAAGTTTCCCAAACTTTCACGAGACGGTGCTTCAGTTGTAATCATGGGATTTTTGCCCACTTTACTAGAGTCTGCCTGAAATACGTTTTTAACGTATTGTGGCTTGATATATGCTTCTACAGAGTTATCATCATAACCGATGATTTTGCTCATATAGCCGTCACGTACGTATTGCTGGAATTCGTCATAAGAGACACTTTTGATTCCAGTACTGTTTTCATTGGTGATGTACAAGCCCAGAAGCATCATGGCTATGATCATATACAGCCAGTTCAGGTTGAACTTGGGCATATTTACCTTATTGGGCTTTTTGTTAGCGTTATTATTATTGTTGTCCATAGGGCTTATTAATCAATGTCAGGTATTTGGGTTAATTTGGCGTCGGCCCAGAGATTTTCCAGATTGTAGAAGTCTCTCGTTTCGGGTAGAAACACATGGACCAATATGTCGGAGTAATCCATTGCTACCCATTCGGCATTGCGCAATCCGTCTATTGCAAAAGGTTTGCTGTTAGCGCCTTTGCGGGTGAATTCCTTTACGGACTCTACAATGGCGGTCACTTGGCTTGGGGAGTTTCCCTGACAAATGACGAGATAGTTGCAGATAGTATCGCCAATTTTAGAAAGATCTGCTATTACAATATTTTTTCCTTTTTTATCTTGTATACCTTCGGTTATTTGTTGAATGAGTTTCTTTGATTCGTTCATTACTTATTATTAAAATTAAACAGTTGACAAATATACGCTGAATTCTTGTATCAAACACCTAAAAGGGAAAAAGTCTTTCAATTTTTGATTTTTTTTAGGTATATATTTCTTTGGCATACGGCATCTTAGCAGATTTTAGAGAAAAAAACACGAGAAATTGTTTTGGATTATCAAATTCTTTGTATCTTTGCAACCGCAAAACAGGAACGACCTGTTATTGGGCTATGGTGTAATGGTAACACTACAGATTCTGGTCCTGTCATTCCTGGTTCGAATCCAGGTAGCCCAACTAAAAAAGCTGCGAATGTAATAAGTTCGTAGCTTTTTTGCTTTTTTGTCCCTAAGTCTATTAATACGATAATGAAGCTTATGAAGAGATTCATTCTGTTTCTGCTGCTATTTTTCTTTATTTTAGGATTAGAGGGTAGAGCATGTGCCGAATGTGGTAAAAGCATTACGGTGAATGCTGTCGATCATCAACGTCTGAAATCGAAAGCGCATGAAGCAAAGGCATATTGCGTTAGTAAGGGATTCAGTACGAATTATTGTTTCTTAGTAGATTTCAGCATACATTCTGGTAAAAAACGTTTCTTTGTTTGGGATTTTAAAGGAGATTCCATTAAGTATGCAAGTCTTTGTGCCCATGGTTATGGGAAAGATAGTACACCTTCCAAACCTGTTTTTAGCAATACGCCGGGAAGTCTTTGCTCTTCTCTTGGAAAATACAAAGTAGGTATTCGGGCTTACAGCAAATGGGGAATCAATGTTCATTATAAATTGCATGGTCTGGAACCCACTAATGATAATGCTTTCAAACGTATTGTCGTATTACATTCTTATACTCCTTTGCCTGCGACAGAGGTTTATCCTTCACATCTTCCATTAGGCATGAGTCAGGGATGTCCGGTGATTTGTAATGAAACGATGAGGCAAATTGATGTGTTGTTAAAGGCTGAAACCAAGCCTGTATTGTTATGGATTTATAATGATTGATCATACTTTATGTTTTAAGTAATAATGTAGCAATTCTATTCAAAATAATTAAAACTATGGCAAAAGAGTTAGAACTCAAGTACGGCTGTAACCCTAATCAGAAGCCGGCCCGCATTTTTATGCAGGAGGGGGAGTTACCTATCGAAGTCCTGAACGGACGCCCGGGATACATCAATTTTATGGATGCACTGAACGGTTGGCAGTTGGTGAAAGAATTGAAAGCGGCTACCGGAATGCCGGCTGCGACTTCATTCAAACATGTTAGCCCTGCAGGTGCAGCTATTGGTCTGGATTTGGATGAGACAATGAAACAGATTTATTTTGTTGATAACTTGCCGCTTTCTCCTCTGGCCAGTGCATATGTGCGTGCCCGTGGTGCGGACCGTATGTCATCTTACGGAGATTTTATAGCTTTGAGTGATGTCTGTGATGAGGCGACTGCCCGTTTCATTAACCGGGAAGTATCCGATGGTGTTATTGCTCCGGGATATACGGATGAGGCACTCGAAATTCTGAAGAACAAGCGTAAGGGTACTTATAATGTGATTAAGATTGATCCTTCGTATAAACCTGCACCGATTGAGCGTAAGGATGTGTTCGGGATAACTTTTGAACAGGGACGTAATGAGATTCAGCTGAATGGCAGCGAACTGTTCGCTAATATTCCTACGCGGAATAAGACTTTTCCGGATGCTGCAAAGCGTGATTTAATGATAGCGCTTATTACTTTGAAATATACGCAGTCCAATTCTGTATGTTATGTGAAAGACGGACAAGCGATTGGTATCGGGGCAGGACAGCAAAGCCGTATCCACTGTACCCGTTTAGCTGGAAATAAAGCTGATATCTGGTATCTTCGCCAGCATCCAAAAGTATTGAACTTGCCCTGGGTAGAGAAAATCCGCCGTGCCGACCGTGATAATACGATTGATATTTACATTAGCGACGACCATGATGATGTGTTGGCTGACGGTATTTGGGAGCAGTTCTTTACAGAAAAACCGGAAGTGCTGACGCGTGAGGAAAAGCGCGAATGGCTGAATACTCTGAAAGGAGTAGCTCTTGGTTCAGATGCTTTCTTCCCGTTTGGAGATAATATAGAGCGTGCTCACAAGACTGGTGTGGAATACATTGCCCAGGCAGGAGGTTCAGTACGTGATGATCATGTTATTGAAACCTGCGATAAATACGGTATTGCTATGGCATTTACAGGTATTCGTCTGTTCCATCATTAAGATAAGATATAAATAACAAAGAGGGTGTTTCAAAATGTTGAAACACCCTCTTGTGTATATAGGCTTAAAATTATTCGGCGCTACGAATGGAATCGTCGATGACCTTAATCTTTTGTTTTACCAATTCAATATCTGCCTTCAGTTTTTCTACTTTGCGGTTTAGTTCTGTCAGCAGGCTGTTGCCTTTCTTTGAAGAAGCTGTAAGGAAGCCAAGATTATTTTCATAAGTCTGCAATTCGTTCTTCATGGCATCTGCTGCACGTACCAGTTTCTCGCGTTCGCGATAGAGTGACTGCGGGCTGCCTTCCTGAATACTGCTGATGTTGGATTTGAAGTTACTCAACTTTTTATTGGCAGCGCTGATGTTGAAGTGGTCGAACAATTTGTCCACTTGTCCGTGGTATTGCTTATACAAACGGTCTTTTTCCTTGAAAGGTACATGGCCGATGTTGTTCCATTCCTTCATTAATTCGCGTACCAACTGAGTAGCTTCATCTGTATCCATATTCTCATCAATGGCACCCAACTTCTCGATGATTTCCTTCTTCTTATTCAGGTTGTCTATCTCAACGGAACGTTGGGAGGAAGTAGCCTTGTTCTTTTGTTCGAAGAAGTAGTCACAAGCGGAAATAAACCGTTTCCATATTGCATCAGAATATTTCTTTGCTACCGGACCGATAGTCTTCCATTCTTTTTGCAGTTTGGTTAGTTCGTCAGCGGTTGCTTTCCAGTCGGTGCTATCTTTCAGAGCTTCAGCTTTCTCACAAAGAGCACGTTTCTTATCCAAGTTTGCATTCATGCCCTCTTTCAGGGCTTTAAAGAATTCACCTTTCTTGCGGAAGAATTCATCACACGCTTTACGGAAACGTTCGAATATCTTCACATTCATCTTTTGCGGTGCAAAACCGATGGTCTTCCACTTGTTTTGCAGGGCAATGATCTCCTGTGTTTTATTGTCCCACGCAGCAAAATTGGTCAATTCGTTGTAGTCTATTGCTTCAATGATTTCACAAATCACTGTTTTTTGGTCAAGATTATGCTGCTCTACTTCCTTCAATGATTCGAAGTGTTGTTGATGACGGCGATTTACGGCTGTGGAAGCAGCTTTAAATCGATTCCATACTTCGTCACGCAGTTCTTTTGCAACCGGACCCGTGTCACGGAATTCCTGATGTAGCTTTTGTAACTGGTGGAAAGCTGACACTACATCTGCTTCATCAGCCAGCTTTTCGGCAGCTTCACATAGATGTGTCTTTATTTCCAGGTTTTTCTTGAAGTCATATTCGCGGAATTCATTATTCAGCTTCAACAGATCGTAGAACTTCTCCACATAGAGTTGATAACTCTTCCACAGTTCGTTGACTTTGGCTTGCGGAATAAGTTTCACTTCATTCCACTGTTGCTGTAACTTCTTGAATTCTGAGTAGGATTTGTTAGCATCGTCGGGTGACTCTACCAGTTCTTTCAGTTCCTCGATAATGGAAAGTTTGATTTGCAGGTTCAGCTCTTTTTGTTGTTCCTGTTCAGCTGACAATGCACCTCTCTTTTCTTTAATGACGGACATGATATTTTTGAATTCCTCTTCAACAGCATCCGTTGTCGGAATGAAATTCTCTGCTACTCCCCCGTTTTCGATAAACAGCTTCTTTGTCGCTTCTTGTTCGGCATTATGAAGCTTATAGAAAGCCTGTTTCAGACTATCTATCTCCTGTTTGCCGGCGTTTTCCACATCTGCGGAAATCTCTTTCAATTTAGCCAGGATTTCTTCCTTGCTTAGCTTTTGTGCGGCTTCTACCGGCTGCTCTTCCTGCTTTGCTTCTTCAGCCGGAGTTTCCGTCAGAGCCGGTTCTGAAACCTCAGCTGCTTTCTTTTCTTCTTCTAATTCCACCGCCTTTTCGGGGAGATTAGTGTCATGAGTGTCCATCATTGTACATACATTTTAAAAAACGGTTTTACCCGTTCGGGTTACATTAGGTCACAAATTAATGAAATAAAACAATTACTTCATACTTTTTTCCTTAGTTTTTTTTCATTTTTCTTGTTTTAGGATAGAAGTACGGTAATTCCCATATATAACATCATGCCTATAATATCATTGGTAATTGCAATAAACGGACCGGTAGCGATGGCTGGGTCTACCTTCAACTTTTCCAGTGTCATAGGTACCAGCGTGCCGAAGATAGATGCGAACATCACTACTGCAAACAGGCTGATAGAAACGGAATAGGTGACGGTGGCAGTTGCACCGAACCGGACAAAATTATATATATATACTAATAAGGAGATAATAGTAGCGTTGATAAGGGCCACTACGGATTCCTTGGTAATTTGCTTGAAAGTATCTTTTGCATCCAGCGAGTTGTTGGCAAGGCCCTGTACGATGATGGCCGAAGATTGTGTTCCCACGTTTCCGCCTGTACCACCGATCAGCGGGATGTAGAGTGCCATCTCGGGATGGGCTGCGAAAGTAGCATCGAAATTACCTAAAATCATGGAATTGCCGATACCACCCAGCATACCGATAATAAGCCATGGCAAGCGGGCACTGGTCTGGCGCATTACATTATCATCTGTTTCCACATCCTGGGAAAGACCGGATGCCAACTGGTAATCACGTTCCGATTGCTCACGAACTTCATCCATGACGTCGTCTACGGTGATTTGCCCCACAAGCCGTCCGATACTGTCGATAACAGGAACGGCTACCAAGTCATATTTCTCAATGGTCTGTACCACATCGTCCACAGATGTGTCTACGCGTACAGAAATGGGGTCTTTCCTCATCACGTGTTTAACCTTGGATACAGAAGGGGAGGTAATCATCTTTTTCAGTGGAAACACTCCTTGCAGGCGGTTTTCGTCGTCGATGACATAGACATAATAGATCTCATCCAACTGCTCAGCTTGCTGGCGCATCTCTTTCAGGCACTCCGGCATACTCCAGTTCTCGTTTACGACCACCATTTCAGTACCCATCAAACCACCGGCGGTGTCTTCGTCGTACTTCAACAGGTCTACGATGTCTCCTGCCTGTTCGATGTCTTCAATGTGAGAAAGAATTTCTTCCTGTTTCTCTTCATCCAGCTCACGCATCAGGTCTACGGCATCATCCGTATCCATGTAGTCCACAAAGCGTTTGGCAATGGTTTCCGACGGGAGTATTTCCAGGAATTCTTTACGGACATCCTCATCCATTTCCATCAACACGTCTGCCGCCGTTTCGTTATCCAGTAAGCGGTATACGAAACGTGCTTCCTCAGGACTCAGGTCATTGCACAGTTCGGCAATATCCGCAGGGTGCAGGTCTATAAGGAGTGCTTTGACGTTCTCGGCGTCCTTTTGTTCTATGAGGTTTTTGACATTGTCAATGTATTCTTCGTCCATCTCCATAATCTTTCTCCTCTTTTTAAAATGATAATTTAGCGGGCTAAGCCGTGATAATTTTAGGCGCGGATTACGCGGATTTCACGGATTAAAAGCTACGCGCTCATCCGCACAATCCGCGCCTAAAATCTTTAATTATCATTTCTTGGTTTCATCACTTGTTTCTCTAATCTCTTTCAAGGCCTGTTCAACCCGGTTGGTCAGACTGATAAATTCCTGTACTGATAGTTGTTCTGGCCGTTTGTTAAACAAAACGTCTTCCGTCAGCGGACAATCTTTGCCGAGTATCGGCTTTATCGAATTTCTCAGGGTTTTGCGGCGTTGATTAAAAGTCGTTTTCACTACTTGTTTGAACAGCTTCTCGTCACAACCCAACTCTTTCGTTTCGTTTCGCGTCATACGGATGACTGCGCTTTTCACTTTGGGTGGCGGATTGAATACATGTTCGTGTACGGTGAAAAGATATTCTACACGATACCATGCCTGTATCAATATGCTCAGGATGCCATACGTCTTACTGCCCGGTCCGGCGGCAATACGTTCGGCCACTTCTTTCTGTATCATACCGGTACAACAAGGTATCAGTTCTTTGTTATCCAACATCTTGAAGAATATCTGGCTGGATATATTATAAGGATAGTTTCCTGTCAGTACAAAAGGTTGCCCGTCGAACAGGCGTTGGAGATTCATTTTCAGGAAGTCATCTTCAATGATGTTGTCTTCCAGCGACGGATATTCTTCACGCAGATAGGCTACGGACTCATAATCCAATTCCACCACCTTCACCGGACGTTCTTTTCTCACCAGAAACTGGGTCAATACACCCATGCCCGGACCTACTTCCAGAATGGGGAGGCCGGGACATGCGTCTACCGTATCGGCTATATCCTGTGCCACTTTCAGATCTTTCAGAAAATGCTGGCCGAGAAACTTTTTAGGCTTTACTAATTTCATTTATCAACTAAATCGTTACTTTTGCACCGCAAACGGAGACCGTCCTTTTGGGAAAGTGCTGTATTTGCAGCCCACAAAGGTAATCCTTTTCGACGAAGAATAACGAATTCTGCATGAATAAACTATTAAAAAAGACACTGAAGATCCTTTTACCGGTCGCTTTGGGCGGTTTTATTCTTTATTGGGTGTATCGAGATTTTGATTTTGCACGCGCCAAGGAGGTACTTCTGCATGGAACGAACTGGGGATGGATGCTGTTTTCGTTGTTTTTTGGTGTGATGAGCCATGTTTTCCGTGGCTGGCGTTGGAAACAGACGCTTGCGCCGCTCGGAGCTTATCCAAAGACGAGCGATTGTGTGGATGCTATTTTTGTTTCCTATGCCGCTAATCTTGTTTTACCCCGTGTAGGCGAAGTTTCCCGTTGCGGTATGCTTGCCAAATATGACGATGTTTCTTTTGCCAAATCGCTTGGAACAGTGGTAACGGAACGCTTGATAGATACATTGACCATTCTTTTGATTACCGGGATTACTTTTCTGATGCAGATGCCCGTCTTCCTTCGTTTTTTTGAAGAGACAGGTACGAAAGTTCCTTCGCTGGTGCATCTGGTGACATCTCCCTGGTTTTATGTCGTTCTTTTTAGTATCATTGGTGTATTAGTATTACTCTATTTCCTTCTGCGTATGCTTTCTTTCTTCGAGAAAGTGAAAGGAGTGGTGCTGAATGTATGGGAAGGTGTGATGTCATTGAAGAGTGTGAAGAATATACCGCTTTTCCTCCTTTACACGGTGTTGATATGGGGATGTTACTTTTATCACTTTTATATCACTTTCTATTGCTTCGCTTTTACTGAACATCTCAGCTTTCTGGCGGGTCTGGTGATGTTTGTAGGCGGCACTTTTGCTGTGATTGTCCCTACTCCTAATGGGGCGGGACCGTGGCATTTCGCTGTCATAACAATGATGATGCTATACGGTGTCAATGCTACTGATGCGGGAGCTTTTGCCCTGATAGTACATGGTATACAGACATTGTTGGTTATTATATTGGGTATTTATGGCTGGTTACATTTGTCGTTGGTAAATCGTACGAAACAGAATTCATAAGCAGAAAAAAAAGAATGAAAACAAGATAAATAATCTTGTTTATTTGTTGTTCTATTCTTTTGTTGTAACTTTGTAATTAAAGAAATGGAGGCTCGGTATGGAACAGCAACAAAAATTTTATCCGGTAGGAATACAGACTTTCTCAGAAATCATAGGAAAGAATTATTTGTATATTGACAAGACTGAATACGTTTATCGCATGACGCATTCTGCTTCCAAATATATGTTTTTGAGTCGTCCGCGTCGTTTTGGCAAGTCGTTGCTGACCAGTACGCTTCATTGTTATTTTGAGGGGAGGAAAGAATTGTTCAAAGGACTTGCTATCGAAAAGCTGGAGGCGGAATGGAATATGCATCCGGTTCTTCACTTTGACATGAGTACAGCGAAGCACATGGATAAAGAACGGCTGGACAGTGAACTGGAAAGAAAACTTTTGGAATATGAAGAAATATATGGGCGAGGTAAAGGTGATGTTGAAGTTAACCAACGCCTGCAGGGGGTGATACAACGCGCTTTTCAGCAGACCGGCAAGCAAGTTGTTGTCTTGATTGACGAATATGATGCTCCGCTTCTTGATGTAATGCATGAGGATAAGAATCTGCCCATACTTCGCAATGTGATGCGTAACTTCTACAGCCCGCTGAAAGCCTGTGACCCTTATTTGCGCTATGTGTTTCTGACCGGAATCACGAAGTTTTCCCAACTGAGCATCTTCAGTGAACTGAATAATATCAAGAACATCAGTATGGACGAACCTTATGCTGCCATCTGCGGCATTACGGAAGAAGAAATAAAGGAGCAAATGAGCTATGATCTGGGTTTGTTGGCGGAAAAAATGCAAATAACGCGTGATGAAGTGCTGGCAAAATTGAAAGAGAACTATGATGGTTATCATTTTACCTGGCCTTCACCAGATATTTACAATCCTTTTAGTCTGTTCAATGCTTTTAACGATGGCAAATTTAACTCCTATTGGTTTGGCAGCGGTACTCCTACTTATTTGATAGAGATGCTGAATAAATTTGGCGTTCTTCCATCTGAAATAGGCGGAATAGAGGCTGTTGCTGCGGAGTTTGATGCTCCCACGGAGCGTATGACCAGTATTACTCCCTTGCTCTATCAAAGCGGCTATATCACAATAAAAGGTTATGACAGTGTTTTCGACATATATACGCTTGATATTCCTAATAAGGAAGTTCGTATTGGATTGATGCGTAATCTGATTCCTTCATATATCACAAATGATACGTTGACTACCACTACTATGGTTGTAGACCTGGCACGTGCTTTATCTCGTGGCGACATGGATGCTGCTTTGCGTTTATTACAGAAATTTCTTTCTACGATTCCTTATTGTGATAATACTGATTATGAAGGGCACTATCAACAGGTCTTTTTCATCATCTTTAACCTTTTGGGATATTATGTTGATGTAGAAGTACGTACTCCCCGTGGTCGTGTGGATATGGTGATGCGCAGTTGGACGACTCTCTATGTTGTTGAGTTGAAACTTGATAAGAGCGCTGATGCGGCTATGCAGCAGATTGACCTGAAAAACTATCCCGAACGTTTTGCGCTGTGCGGACTTCCGGTAGTGAAGGTGGGGATAAATTTCGACACGAAACGACATACGCTGGCTGATTGGAAGATAGAACCCGTTAAATAAATTGTGGGGCTACAATACCTTGTCTACAAGAAGTTAAGAGTTTGCCGACAAGAAGTTAACTCCTTGTCGACAGGAAGTTAACTCCTTGTAATCCTCTGATAATCAGTGCCTGTTTTAGCCTCTGATTTTGCGTTTTTTTATCCTTGTGTGCGTGCCTTGTTTAGTGCTCCTATCAGATATTTCCCTTTGCTGTTCACTATACTCCACTTGGTTGCGTGTATTATTTTCCAGACCTCGTTTCCCAGCCGTCCGTAGTCGGACAACTTCAATATCGCTTTCGTATCATTCGGATCGTTGATATGCAGCCCGTCCAGTGCGAGCAGGAGACATTCCAGGTTGTGGGTATTCTTGTTGTAGGCATATCCCGGAAACTCAATGAAAGAATATTTCCTCCATACCCCGACATCCTCCCCCGGCGGGGGAGTTAGAGGGGGAAGTTCTCTATTTTCGTTTGCTTTGTTTTGTTCTGTTTTGTTTTGTTCGGGATTGTCGGCATTTTCGGTGAAATTGTCTGCATCCTGCATGCAATTTTGAGGGTTTTGCATACCATCGGTCTCTTTATCGGCTTTGCCGTCTTTACCGCCCTTATCACTTTCTTCCGTCTTCACCAGCATGTAGGGTAGGGACTCTAAGTCCCTTTTCCTACGTTTGGTTGCTTCGAGCCATACTCTCTGGATCTCTACGGAAGTCAGTATTCCGTGTTCCTTATAGGTTTCTTTGTCGAAGAACCCCTTTTCCATCAGTGTCTCCACAATTCCCTGCATCTCTTCTTTCGCAATTTCCCTTCCCACTTTGTTGGTGAAGAGTGTACACTGTTCTTCATTCCATACCATGTAGTATCCGTTTTCCTTGTATATCTTGCACACTAATTTCATGACTGCCGTTTCCGCTTTCATTCCATACCTGGCTTCTATCAGTTCCATAGCCACTTCTTCGAAGAAGCTCACCTGAGTAGGAAAATAAGGTATGCTATTGTATATCATTGCCATAACTTCATTCTTTAATTGTTAATCATTAATTGTCAACTGTCAATTGATCGGTCTCCATTCCAGAAAGTTTTCCAGTTGGAAGCTTCTCCACGCCTGTAGTTCTACATCCCAGTAGATGATGTGCCCTTCTATATGATGTATATCGTATTTCCGACGGAAACATTTTTCGTATGGAAGTAGTGTTGCTTTTACAAACTTGAAGGTTCCGTCCTGTTTGTAATATGCCACAAGTGCATATCCATACTGCATGTGGCTGATGAGGCTTTCAATTCTGTCGGTCATCCATAGTGCTGCGTCTTCCGTGTAGGCTTTTTCGAGCATGATTCGTATTTTCCATTTCTTTCTGAGTGCTTCATAGATTGAAGCGGGTTTCTTTAGTTTTCTCATTGTGTTTAATTTTAAATTATTAATTCTTAGTTCTTTAGTTGGTGTTTATGTCGGGCATAAAAAAAGAGAAGATATCACTTTGGGGATAAAGCGACATCTTCTCGATTTGCGGGGCTTAATCTTTGCTAAAGCGGGGGCAAAGATATAGTAGATTGTATATAGGGTGTCAATATTTAATTGTTGTCCATTTATTTCTTATCTTTATTCTTGTTTTTACTCTTCTTCTCCATCACTTTTTGTAGATGTTCACCTCTCCAGATTTCTCCCAATTCTATTTCTATTGTCTTGGCTGATAGTGGAGTATTGCTGTCGGAGAGAAAAAGTCCCCATTCAGCACCCTTGTCTGCCAATTCGTGAATGGATATGTTTTCTTTTTTACCGAAAAATCCTTTGTCTCTCCAATTGAGCAGTTCTATCATTCCTTCTTTTCGATATTTGGGAAGTATCCCTTTTACCACTCTACCTTTAGGGCGTCCGGGTTTTCTCTTAATCTCTGATACATTGCCTCTTAAAGGTGAATTTTCTGCCTGTTTCAGGTCTTTTTTTCAAGGCTTTTAGCCATCTCTTTTTGTTTCATAATTTCACTTATTTAACGTAATAATTAAATATATATTAAATGTTTGATTTGAAAAACGGGCAAAGGTAAGCGTTTCTTTTGTTTACAGGCAATAGGTGTGATAGAAAAAGTTTTTTTGCCAATAAGAAATATGAGGGTAATTTGTTGTATAATAGAGTAATACGTTGTATCTATAGGGGTGTCCAAAAAACGTTCGTTTAATGGGCACAAAGATAATGGGTATTTTTCGAATGTGCAAAATGTTTAATAAAAATATTTTTATGATAGGCTCTTTTTACTGCTATATCGCTGATTATCAGTCTAACTTTTTTGTCGATAAATATATTTAATATCCTTTCATTTTTGTCCTTTTTGAATTTCTTATTTTTCTCAAATCTTGACGCCCATTAAACGAACGATTAAAAAATACTTTTTTGAGTTTAATGTCTTCGTTTCTATCTTATTAAGTTAAAAAACTATTTGTTTCGGTTTGAAAGAGAATATGTCTCGTTCAAACCGCGAAGCGCACCCGGAACTATACTGAAATTCTCAATAGTTTTCTTGTAAGTGATTGAAAATCAGAAATATTGGTTTGCCGCCCGTACTCGTGATAAGCAAGAGTTTGCTGTCCGAAAATCCCTAGATAAGTTTAAGGCAGAAGAGGGTCTGGATCTTGATTACTATCTTCCCACGCGAACTGTGGTATCTCAGCTGAAGTATCGCCGTAAGCGTACTGAGGTTCCTGTTATTCGAAATTTAATCTTTATCTACGCTACCAAGCAAACTGCCTGTGATCTTTCCAATATTTATGGTGTTCGCCTTTATTATATGAAAGACCTTTTCACTCATTCCATGCTGGTTGTCCCTAATAAACAAATGGAAGACTTTATATTTATTATGGACTTGAATCCCGATGGAGTCAGTTTTGATAGCGAACCCTTTGCTATAGGGAATAAAGTAAAGGTCATCAAAGGGGATTTTAGCGGCATTGAAGGTGAGATTGCCACCGAAGCCAATAAAACATACGTTGTTATCCGTATCAAAGGTGTCTTAGTTGCAAGTATTAAAGTCCCCAAGTCTTATCTGAAGCTAATCAACTAATCCTATCTAAATTCTCCTCCTCCCGGGAGGAGGAGTCCCCGTAGGGGGAGGTGGTAGGTTAATCATATTCTAATCATATACCAAATGAATTCTTTACTTTCTTGTGCTTTTGAGCTTCAACATGTCGCTCATGAGCTGATGTATCTTGGTATGGACGGTGAACCTATCTATTCCGATACTTTTTGTCGGTTGAATAAGGAAGTTCTCGTTAAGTCCAATTCTCTTTTTTCCTCTAAGAGTTCCGATATCGAAGAAGAAGCCAATCTGTGTCTGGCACTTTTGATGGGTTACAATGCTACGATCTACGATTATGGAGATAAAGAGCAGAAGAAGCAATCTGTATTAGACCGCGCTTATAACATTCTGGAACAACTTCCAGCTTCCTTGCTTAAAGTTCGTTTGTTGACTTACTGTTATGGCGAAATTTATGAAGAGGGTTTGCTTCAAGAAGCTCATTCCATTATGGATCAGTGGGACAAAGGAACTTTAACTTTCGAACAAGCGGAAGTTATGGAAGAATTGAAGAATATTGAAGAGAATCAATATCCTTTTGAGATACTTGATTAACATACTAATCATTTATAATTTATACTCATCTTGAATATTCTATTTATTCTTCTAACTTTCTTGATATCAGTATTTATAGCTCGGATGTTAATTCCACGTATCTTGCTGATATCTATGCGAAAGAAGCTTTTTGATATACCGGACGCCCGTAAGATACATAAGAAGGCTATTCCTCGTTTAGGTGGAGTTTCTTTCTTTCCTACTGTGCTTTTTACATATTGTTTGGTTTACACTTTCCGTTTGCTTTTAGGCTGTGAGCTTACTTCTCTTTATACTTCTTATTTGTTGCCGGAAATGCTTCTTTTTGCATGTGGAATGACCCTACTTTATCTGACAGGAATAGCGGATGATTTGGTGGGTGTTCGTTATCGTCAAAAATTTGTTATCCAGATATTCTGTGCATGTTTATTCCCGTTGTCCGGACTCTGGATTAATAATTTGTACGGCTTGTTTGGCATTCATGAACTTGCTCCTTATATTGGTATGCCTTTCACGGTTTTTACTGTTGTATTTATCACGAATGCAATTAATCTGATTGATGGCATCGATGGCTTAGCATCCGGATTAAGTAGTGTAGCTCTTCTTATTTTTACTTTCTTATTTATAGAGAAAGGTCTTTGGAGTTATGCTATGTTGGCAGCCGGTACCTTTGGTGTGCTTGTTCCATTCTTTTATTATAATGTTTTTGGTAGTGCAGAACGAGCCAGGAAGATTTTTATGGGAGACACAGGAAGTTTGACTTTGGGATACACTTTGAGTTTTCTTGCTATTAAATATAGCCAGGTAAATCCCAATGTGATGCCATATACAGAAGGTGCATTTGTGATTGCTTTTAGTACTTTGATTATTCCTTCGTTTGATGTAATTCGAGTGATATTGGTTCGAGTGCGTAATGGTAAAAGTCCATTTGAACCTGATAAAAATCATATCCACCATAAATTATTGGCAATTGGACTGAGCCCACGAAAAGCTATGATTAGTTTATTGGGAATGTCGTGTGCTTTCAGTGCGATAAATATATTACTGATGCCATATGTGAATAATACGATAATGTTGATGGCGGATATAGTAGTATGGATAGGATTGAATTTGTGGTGGGATAAATTAAGGGATAAAAGAGTAGAATACTAGTATGTGTTAAATTTTATCCCACTAATGTAATTCAATAATTAACTTATATAAGAGGTTTGAATTTTTTTGCTTATGGGCACCTCTCTAAAGCAGACTATTAAGCGATGAAATACTTGATAGTTTTGAACACTAATAACTAATCATTATGCAAGCAATTATTTTAGCTGCCGGTATGGGAAAACGTTTGGGTGAATTGACCAAAGGTAATACCAAGTGTATGGTAAACGTTAATGGTATATCACTTATTGATAGAACCTTAACCCAATTATCGAAATTATCGTTATCTCGTATTGTAATTGTAATAGGCTATAAAGGGGAAAATTTGAAAAATTATGTTGGCGACGAATATAAAGGGGTGAAAATAGAATATATTAACAATCCCGTGTATGACAAAACTAATAATATTTATTCGCTTTCGTTAGCAAAAAAGGAACTTCAAGAGGATGATACTTTGCTTATCGAATCGGACTTGATATTTGATGATGCACTCTTTTCAATGATAGTTGATAATTCCTATCCGAATTTGGCCTTGGTTGCCAAGTATGAAACTTGGATGGATGGTACGATGGTGCGTATAGATGCGGATTGCAATATCGTAAATTTTGTGCCTAAGGATGCCTTTAGATACGAAGATGTAGATGTCTATTATAAGACGGTGAATATTTATAAGTTTAGTCGTGAGTTCTCGACAAATGAATATGTTCCTTTTCTTGATGCTTATAGTCGGGTGATGGGGAATAATGAATACTATGAACAGGTATTGCGTGTGTTGACATTGCTTAATTCATCAACTCTAAAAGCTTTACCAATTCAGGATGAAAAATGGTATGAGATAGATGACGTACAAGATTTGGATATTGCTTCAACTATATTTTCTTGTAGTGAAACTAAGTATGAAGAATATCATAAGCGCTATGGAGGTTTTTGGCGTTTCCCTAAATTATTAGATTATTGTTATCTCGTCAATCCATTTTTTCCATCTAAGCGTATGAAGGATGAACTTCGTGCTAATTTTGATACATTGCTTGCGGAGTATCCTTCAGGAATGTATGTAAATTCTCTGTTGGCGGGGAAATACTTTGGCATTAAGCAGGAGTTTGTGGTGGTAGGTAATGGTGCTGCCGAACTTATCAAGGTTGTGATGGAAGAACATACACGTGATAAAGTGGGGGTTATCTATCCTACTTTTGATGAATATCCTAACCGTTTACATCCGGAGCAAATAGTGGCTTATATTCCCCAAAATACTAACTTCACTTATGCGGCTGATGATTTGATGGATTTTTATGCGGATAAATCAATTTCTTTATTATTGCTTATAAATCCGGATAATCCGTCTGGAAACTTTATATCCAAGCAGGACGTACTTAGATTGGCATCCTGGTGTGAGGGTATGAATATACGTTTGCTTGTTGATGAAAGTTTTGTGGATTTTACTACGGGATATGCAGACAATAGTTTACTGCATAATGATATACTTTTGCAATACCCAACTATGATGGTTATGAAATCCATCAGTAAATCTTATGGTGTACCCGGTTTAAGATTAGGTGTATTTGCATCTTCTGACGTGGATTTGATAGCTCGTATAAAGAAAGAGGTTTCCATTTGGAACATCAACTCTTTTGCGGAATTCTACTTGCAAATTTATGGAAAGTATGAAAAAGATTATGCCAAAGCGTGCCAGAAGTTTATAGCAGAGCGTGAAATGTTTTTTAGGGAGTTGACGCGGATTTCGTATTTGCACGTCATTCCTTCTCAAGCCAATTATTTCTTATGTGAAGTCATAGACAAATATACTTCTGCCGAACTGACGCAAAAGTTGATAGAACATGATGTCATTATCAGCAACTGTGGATTAAAATCAAATATGAGTGGACGGAATTTGATTCGTTTAGCTATTAGAAGTAGAGAGGATAATGCAAGGTTGATTAGTATATTGAAATCTTTATGATGAAGAACATTACCATAATCGGCGGAGGAAGTTTAGGGCATGTCATAGCCGGATTTCTATCAGCGAAGGGTAAAGCACAAGTTAGTATATTGACTAAAAGAACTCATTTGTGGGGAAAAAATATCGAAGTAAATACGGTGGACGGCCAAATACTGAAAGGTATTATCCATAAAATTTCTTCTAATCCTGAAGATGTGATTCCTGAATCGGATATTGTATTACTTTGTTTGCCGGGTTTTATGATTAGGGAAACTCTTCTTCAGATAAAAGAATATTTGCAGAAAAGAATTTTTGTAGGTAGTGTTTTTTCTTCAACTGGCTTTTTTTTTGAAGCTAAGGAGCTTTTGGGCGAAGATGCTGTACTTTGGGGATTTCAGAGGGTTCCTTTTATTGCGAGAGTTTATGAATATGGCAAGTCGGCAAATTTATTGGGGTATAAGCCTTCTTATGCAATAGCGATCGAGCATGTGGGACAATATGAAAAAGAAAATTTTCGTTTGTTGATAGAAGATTGGTTTGAACGCCCAACTACTCTTTTAAGCAGTTATTTAGAGGCAAGTTTAACCAATAGTAATCCTATACTGCATACTTCTCGCTTATATGCAATTTTTAAAGATTGGAAACCAGAAACAACTTATCCTCGTCCAATCCTTTTTTATGAAGAATGGGATAAGGAGTCAGCGGAAATTTTAATAAAGATGGATCGGGAGTTTTTTCAAATATTATCTGTACTGCCAGTAACTCCCAATTACTTACCCACTATTCTTGATTATTATGAAAGTAAAGATGCTGAATCATTAGCACGAAAATTTTCTTCCATTCAAAGCTTTAAAGGTATCCTGTCGCCTATGAAAAAAAATAAAGATGGATGGAATCCTGATTTTTCAAGTCGATATTTCACTGAAGATTTTCCTTATGGATTAAGATATATTCGGGAACTTGCACATAAATATTATGTTTTAGTACCCATCATTGACGAGGTGTATGAATGGGGGATGAATGTAATAAAATCATCAGCTTTATATTCTGATAGTATTTGATAAACTGCTATGTTTTTAAATAAAGTTAGGAATAATAGGTTGATACTTCAAAATACGGGTTATCTCTCCGTTATTGAGGTTATCCGCTTGGCGATGCCCTTTGTCGCTTTACCTTATATCATTAGAACAGTGGGGGCTGAAAACTATGGGACAGCTGTATTTGCCCAAACTATCATCTCCTATTTTAGTATATTAATCAATTGGGGGTTGGACGTTTCAGCGGTAAAAGACGTTTCTGTTCATAGAAATAATCCGACGGAGTTGAATAAAATCGTAAGTTCTGTATTGGGGCTAAAAGCTGTTTTGTTTTGTATTTCCTTAGTTTTTTTATTAGTCTGCATTGCATTAATACCATACATGTATAGGTGTAAACAGCTCTTTTTACTTGCGTTTATGACCTGTGTGTCTGAAATCTTTTTTCCGGTATGGTTTTATCAAGGGATAGAAAAAATGAAGTATTTGACATTAGTGCGCATAACATCTATCTTGTTTTATACTCTGTCTGTTTTTATTTTCATTCATACGAAAGAAGATTATGAACTAATTGTATTATTGCAATCATTAGGCAATGTATTTGCTGGCTGCTTGTCTTTGTATTTGCTTTTTGGTGTGAATAAAATTAAGTTAGTTTTCCCTGGATATGAAAGGTTGAACTTCACTTTCAAGAATAGTATTCCCTTTTTTACTTCTCGATTGTCAGTCGTGTTTAATAATACGATGGCAAAGACAGTAAGTGGCATATTCTTCTCTATGGAAGTTGTTGCTGCTTTTGATTTGGCGCAGAAAATGGCTACCGTAGCTTTGGTACCCATGCAAATGTTGAATCAAGCAGTCTATCCCCATATAGCCAAGACGTTGAGCCGATCTTTTGTGAAAAAATTCTTGTATGCTAATGTCACTCTGTCTTTTCTGGTAGCATTCATTGTTTTCATGCTGTCTCCTGTTTTTGTTCGCTTTTTTGCAGGAGGGCAGTTGGACGAATCTGTTGCTTTGCTGCGGATATTGGCATTGTGGGTGTTTTGTGGTGGAATCACTACTTACATCGGTGCTCCTGTTTTGGTATCGTTCGGTTATCCTCGACCGTTTAATGTCAGTGTGTTACTATCTACAGGCGTATTGTTTGTTCTTTATTTATCAATGTATATTATTGGAATATTGAATATTTATTATTTTGCTTTTGTGTTATTTCTTTCAGAATTAGCAATACTTGTTTATAGATTCTATTATTGTTGGAAATTGAAATTACTATCAATATGATTGATATTGAGATTCAAAAGGCTTTAAGAAGCCGCTTTAATCCTGATGGCTCAACTCTAAGGATGCATCAAGAACGGATGTTAGAAATCTTAAAGTATATTGATTGTGTCTGTAAAAAACATGATATCAATTATTGGCTCTCATCAGGAACATTGATAGGAGCAGTTCGACATGGTGGTTTTATTCCATGGGATGATGATATGGATATAGAAATGTTAAGAGGAGATTATAAACGATTAATTAAAATTTTGCAAGAAGAATCTTCGGTTCATTATGCTGTGCAAACTTATCAGACTGATAGTGGTTATACTCTTCCATTTGCTAAGATGCGTGATTTGCATTCACATGTCGTTGAAAAAGGTGCAGAAAATTACAAATATAATGGCTGTTGGGTTGATTTGTTTTGTCTTGAAAAAAACACTTATACTTGCCTGAAATTATCGGTCGGATTTCATAAATTTATCTTTGCACCATTGGGGGTTATTAAGGGTAGGCCTAAGTGCTTTTTGCCTTTGTATAAGGCATTGGTTTATAAAATCATTTTTCCAGTATTACGATTGTTTAACCAATTACTGCCATTGAAATATTTATATCATACTTATGGGATAGCTTTCTATAAAAATAGAATGCCAAAGGATATTTTTCCTTTAGGTGAGATTGAGTTTGAGGGGCTGAAATTCCCAGCACCAGCAAACTTGGACGGTTATTTGCGAAGGATTTATGGTAATTATATGGAGTTGCCTTCTTTTGATAAGATTGAAACCCATGAGTTGGAAATTGAATTTGAAGAAAAGTAGCTTTTCGCTTGTCTGAATGGATATTGTTGAAATAATAGCAAAACAATGAAAAGGTTATTTTGCATTTCTTTTTTATCTGTGTTTTCTTTCTATCTTTCATTTGTCTATTATGACTATAATGTTACTGATTTATTTTTTTTAATTCCCAATTACTGCCTTTCTTTATTTTGTTTACTAAATTTATTAGCAAAGAACGAATACAGTTATAGTTTTAATAATGTATTCTATATATTCCATTATTTCTTTTTTGGAATAGCACCGGTTTTTCAATATATAGAAAATGTGAATATATGGGGAGGAGTACCATTTACGAAAGAGGATTATGTACTGGCTACATTTGTATCACTTATAGCTTTAATCATTTATTCTTTTTTAAGTCGCTTATTTAGAATACAGAGAGAAAAACGAATACGCTTGGAGACCAAAGCAACCTCAGTATCTCTTTCAATAGAATATACAAACTCATGGATATTGGTTATAGTCTCTTTTTGCTCTTTTATCATTTATTTTAAATCGGTTGATTTCGATATTCTAAGATTGTTAATACGGGGAGGCGATGAGATAGAAACAACGAGTATCAGTATGAATATGAGTACTTATTTACTGATTACTAAATTTATAAGGCCTATGTCTGTCGCTTCGTTACTTATATTTAAGACGTCAGGTAAGAAAAATATAGTACTGGAAGTACTATTATGGATTATTCTGTTATTGGCAAATAGTCCATTAGGTATGGCTCGATTTTCAGTAGCGGCATTTTATTTACCCATACTCTTTTTATATTCATCATGGTTGAAAAAGAAATATAATTTTTCTATATTATTAATTTTCTCTATCTTAATAGTTTTTCCATTTTTAAACCAATTCCGTTATTGGGGAGAAAATGACATTACTATAGGGCTTAATTTTGAAATGTTTCTAGCAGGACATTTTGATTCTTTTCAAATGTTTATGCGAGTAATAAAGGAGGATATTGTTACTTATGGAAGGCAATTGCTCGGTGTTCTTTTCTTTTTCTTTCCTCGTTCTTTGTGGCCTGATAAACCTGTAGGTAGTGGTTACTTTGTTGCTGAAGAAAGTAATCTTTATTTCGATAATATATCTATGAATTTTTTAGGTGAGGGCTATCTGAATGGCGGTTTTGTTGGAATATTCTTATTCTTGTTTGTGATAGCTTGGTTTAATGCCTATATGGATACTCGATTCTGGAAAGGTAATTGGAGTAAAGTATTTAATGTAAATTATTATCTCTTACTGGGAATGGAGTTTGTAATATTAAGAGGACAACTGATGAGTTTTTATCCTATTGCGATAGGATATGTTTGTTCTACATATTTTGTTTATAAAATTTCTAAAATTCATATTTGTTTCAAAAATAATTCTATATAATGGTATCTATCATTATCCCTCTCTATAACGTAGAGAACTATGTTGTAAAATCATTAAAGTCGGCTTTGGCACAAACTTATTCTGATATTGAATATTTGCTGATTGATGATTGCTCCACTGACCACACTATGCAGGTGGTAAAGGAATACCTATCAAATCATCCGCGCAGAGAAGCGGTCAGGATAATTCACCACGATAAAAACTTTGGATTATCTGCTGCTAGAAATACTGGGCTGTCGAATGTAATGGGAGAGTATATTTATTTTATGGATTCGGATGACGAAATTGTGGCTAATTGTATTGAATTGCATTATAATGCCATACAACTAAGTAGAGGTGATTTTACTATCGCAAATGTTCAATTGCAGGGAAAGAAATCTGTGCATATTAGACCTATCAAAGAGAATGTAGAAAGTCAAGTGCCGATATTGTCTTTGTTCAGAAGGGAATGGAGTATTAGTGCTTGTAATAAATTATATAAAGTGGATTTTATACATAAGAATAATTTGATGTTTGGAAACGATTTGATACATGAAGATATTTTGTGGAGTTATCAGTTAGCTTTATATGCAAGAAAAGTAACTTTGATTAAAGAAGCGACTTATAAGTATATAGTTCATGAAGGATCTATAACCACTAAAAAAAATGGAAAACGTAAGATTGATAGTTTACTCTATATACTCAGCTATATAAGAAACGATTTTGAGGAAAGAGAGGTTTTAAAATGTTACTCAAAAAGTTTTTATCGGATGTATGATTCGTATCGTTTAATGACAGGATTTTTGTTGTTAAATTATGATGGTTCTGATAAAAGAGCAAGATCATATTATACTCAATTGAGTGGGTTGGGACATAAATCTTATAATAACATTTATTCCATCGTGTTGAAACTTCCTTTTGAGGCATATAAGTATTCGGTCGGTTTGTTGTATAGACTCTATAAGCGTTTCCAGTAATCTGTTTTTTATAATAATATTATATGTACAAGATATTAATAACAGGAGGTTCTGGTTTTATAGGAACAAATATTCTCCTTTCTTTGCAAAAAGAGTATGAACTTCTAAATATAGATATTCGTCAGCCTCAACTACCGGATATTCGGAAATGCACCTTGTTAGTAGACATAATTGATTATGAAAAACTAAGAGATGTAGTAATCGTTTTTTCTCCAGACTATATAATACATTTAGCGGCTAGGACGGATTTAGATGGTAAGTCTATAAATGATTATTCTGCCAATGTTGTCGGAGTAAAAAACTTGATGAGCATTGCAAAGTTGCTTCCAAATCTAAAAAAAGTAATAATAACTTCATCCATGTTGGTTTGTCGCAGTGGATATTACCCCAAAAATCAATTTGATTATGCTCCTACAACTATATATGGAGAGAGTAAAGTTGAGACAGAAAAGGCTGTATGGGCTAATAAACCAATGTGTGATTGGGCTATTATTAGGCCTACTTCGATTTGGGGACCTTGGTTTGGTGTACCCTATAGAAACTTCTTTGATATGGTACTTAAGCGTCGTTATATTCATATTGGACATAGAAGTTGTACCAAAACTTATGGTTACGTAGGCAACTCAGTATATCAGATAAAACAAATCTTATTTAATGATACGCGAGATGAAACCAGGAAAGTTTATTATATAGGCGACAATCCTGCTACAAACATTGAAGAATGGGGAAATGAAATCGCAACAGAATTAGGATTTCAGATAAAACGGATACCTTATTGCTTGTTGAAGATTGTTGCATATGTAGGTGATTGTTTGAATTTATTAAGTATCAGATTCCCTATGACTTCTTTCCGGCTGAAAAATATGACAACGGACAATATTATAGATTTGTCTGATACTTATGAATTGGCTCCGAATCCGCCATACTCTCGTATTGAAGGAGTTCGTAAAACATTGGATTGGTTGCGTTTAGCTTAAGCTATTTAAGTCATGATGAAAATATCTCTTATTACCGCTACTTTTAATAGTCGTTCTACCCTTTGTGATACTATCAAATCTGTTCTGGCACAGTCTTATCAGGAGATTGAATATATTGTAGTGGATGGATTATCAAAAGATGGTACAGTGGATATCATAAAAGGATATGAACCCTACTTTAAAGGGAGAATGAAATGGATAAGTGAAAAGGATAATGGACTATATGATGCTATCAATAAGGGAATCAGAATTGCGACCGGTGATGTTGTGGGAATATTGAATTCTGATGATTTCTTTACTTCTACTACAATAGTTGAAAAGGTAGCCAAAAGTTTTACTACGGAAGTGGATGCAGTTTATGGAGATGTTCATTTTGTTAGGGCGAATAATTTGAATCGTTCCATTCGATATTATTCATCTAAAATTTTTAGACCTGCATTGATGAAGCTGGGCTTTATGCCAGCACATCCCACTTTTTATTGCAGGAAAAGTTGTTTTGATGAGTATGGACTATATAAAATAGATTTTAAGATTGCGGCAGATTTTGATTTGTTGCTACGTTTTATTTATGTGCATCGTATCTCTTTGAAGTATTTACCTTTGGATATGGTGACAATGAGAATAGGAGGGGTTAGCACAAATGGTTTGCAAAGTCATTGCTGCATAATGAGAGAGCATCTTCGTGCTTTTAGAGAAAATGGTGTGAGGAGTAATATATTACTTTTGTTTTTGAGGTATTTTTATAAGTTGATAGAATTTGTTAGAAAATAGAATATATGAAAAAGGTAGCATTACTAACAGGTATTACGGGTCAGGATGGTTCGTTCTTGGCTGAGTTTTTAATAGAGAAAGAATATGAAGTTCATGGTATCATTCGCCGTTCTTCCTCTTTTAATACAGGGCGTATTGAACATCTTTATTTAGATGAGTGGGTACGGGACATGAAGAAAGACCGTTTAATAAATCTCCATTATGGAGATATGACGGATAGTAGTTCACTGATTCGGATTATTCAGTTGGTGCAACCGGATGAAATTTATAATCTTGCGGCTCAAAGTCATGTGAAGGTAAGTTTTGATGTACCTGAATATACCGCGGAATCAGATGCAATAGGTACTCTTCGTATGCTTGAAGCGGTACGTATTCTTGGTTTGGAGAAAAAAACAAAGATATACCAGGCTTCTACCTCTGAATTGTTCGGAAAGGTGCAGGAAGTTCCTCAAAAAGAAACAACACCTTTCTATCCTCGTAGTCCTTATGGAGTAGCAAAACAATATGGATTCTGGATTACTAAAAATTATCGGGAGAGTTATGGTATGTTTGCTGTAAATGGAATCTTGTTTAATCATGAGAGCGAGCGTAGAGGTGAAACATTTGTGACGAGAAAGATAACGCTTGCTGCTGCCCGTATAGCTCAGGGCTTTCAAGATAAGTTATATTTGGGTAATCTGAATTCGCTCCGTGACTGGGGGTATGCAAAGGATTATGTGGAATGTATGTGGTTGATTCTACAGCATGACATTCCAGAGGATTTTGTGATAGCTACTGGTGAGATGCATACGGTTCGTGAGTTCGCAACTTTAGCTTTTAAAGAGGTTGGCATTGAACTACGTTGGGAAGGTGAAGGTGTGAATGAAAAAGGAATTGATGTAAAGACTGGTAAATCATTGGTTGAGGTTGATCCTAAGTATTTTCGTCCTTGTGAAGTTGAACAGTTGTTGGGTGATCCGACAAAAGCGAAAACGTTACTTGGTTGGAATCCGATAAAAACGAGTTTTTCTGAATTAGTAAAGATTATGGTGACACATGATATGCGGTTTGTAAAAAAGCTATATATCAAGAGCCAAATGACAGAATAATAATGGGCTAAATTGATGGATGTAAATTATAAGCTTATTGATACCCAGCGAATCATTGATTATATTACTTCTTTTCCTAAAGGTGTTTCCGTAGAGGAGATCATTCAAAATTCCGGTGCTGAAAAGTTACGGGTATATCCCGCTCTTTTTGAATTGGAACAGAGTGGATTCTTGGAAGTACTGGAGAGGGAAGAGCTTGGAGCACCATTAATCGTACGTAAGAGAATATATTAAAAGAAACGACAGGTAACAGCGGTTATTTTGTTTTAGGCAGCAGCCGGGATTACTCCGTAATAAGGAGTGGTTCCGGTTGTTTTATTTAGTTGTGACATAAAATAAATGTAAAACGGATGCTTACAATTAAAGGAAGCATAGAATACATTAGTAGCTGTATGTATTTGTTGCCGATGACTATCGGTACTTTTAATAATATGGCAATAAATCTTGCTCGTTCCATTTTTTTTTTCGTCCTTTGCTAAAAATGTAGATGTAAGCCGAATGGAGAAAGTTTGTATAAAAGGGTATAAATCCTTTCAAGACATAACACTTGAATTGGGGCAAATTAATATACTTATTGGTTCTAATGGTTCCGGTAAGAGTAATTTCTTGTCGTTTTTTGAGTTCTTGAATAAAATATACGAACAGAAGATGACTGAATATGTAGCGTTGAACGGTGGGGTGGACAAGTTCTTTCATAAAGGGAGCAAAGTAACAGATGTTATTCAGGCAGAAGTGTTTTGGAAAACTAACCGTTATCAAATTCAGTTGAAAGAAGGAGACGGCAGATTTGTGGTGGCTCATGAAAAATTGGGCTATGCTGCTGGAAGTATGATATATTATAATGATATAGCCAACTATACCAATGAAGCAGGCATCAAACAATACAAAGGGCTGAAGCGTGGAGACTATATCAATAACTATCTGACAGAAATAAAGAAATATCATTTCCATGATACTGGCAAAACCTCTCCGTTTACAAAAGAAAGCCACATACAGAATGATCGTTATTATCTGTATGAAAAAGGAGATAATTTGGCAGCTTTCCTTTATGCCATTCACGAGGAAACTCCAATTGTGTACAATCGTATCGTGAAAGTGATTCAAAGTATCGCTCCTTATTTTTCCGATTTTTATTTTCATCCGACAGCCGCCAATACGTTGCGTCTGCAATGGAGAGATAAGTATAGTTCAATGGTGTATGGACCCACTGACTTTTCGGATGGTACCATTCGCTTTATAGCTCTGGCAACATTGTTTTTGCAACCTACTCCTCCCAAAGTTATCATTATAGATGAACCCGAGTTGGGATTGCATCCCGTGGCGATACAAAAATTGGCAGGTATGATGCATATTGCAGCTTCAAAAGGTACACAAATTATTGTGGCTACACAAAGCACCGACCTGCTCTGTCATTTTGAACCTGAAGAAGTGATTACAGTTAATCAGGTTGAAGGAGCTACTCAGATGGTTCGTCTCAATAGTGAAGACCTGAATCATTGGCTGGAAGATTATACTTTGGGCGATTTGTGGAAGCAGAATATCGTGAGAGGAGGGCAACCTGAATGAACAGACTCATTATAGTATGTGAAGGTGAGACGGAGCAGGAATTTTGCAAGGATGTGCTGGCGTCCTATTTTCGAGAAAAGAATATCTATATAGAATACCCCACAATTAAACATTCTAATGGTGGCATTGTGCCTTGGGCTACTTTGAAAAGACAATTGATTAATCATTTGCACGAAGGAGAGGTGTCAGTTTCCATGCTTATTGATTATTATAGAATCAGGGATTCTTATTTGTTTCCTGGTTGGGAGGAAGCGAAACAAATAGAGAATGTCTATGATAAAATGAAGTGCTTGTTCTGCCGGATGAAGAATGATATGCCGGAAGAATTAAGAGATCGTTTTATACCATATATTCAGTTACACGAATTTGAAGGACTGCTTTTTAGTGATATTTCTGTATTTAAGAATAATTTTACTTCCGATGAACTGCAATTTAGTGAATTAGAAGAGGCTGTAAAATCGGCTGATACACCGGAAGAAATAAATAATGGTCCGGCTACTGCTCCATCTGTACGTTTGATGAAGGCGATTGCGGGTTACAACAAAGTGGTATATGGGGCTTGCCTTGCTTCGGAGATTGGCTTAACTTCTATTCGTAGCAAATGTAAGCTGTTTGATGAATGGATTACTCTGTGCTTATTGTAGATAAATACTTTACCCATAGTGTTTTATGATAAACTCTGGAATAACCGTCCTGGTTATCCAGTTTTCTTTGGCTATTCCTGAATATATCCTCACCTTTGCATCGTTGGCCAACACAAGAATACGTAAAACGAAGTTGAACTAAAATGTAAAAGGAGGAAGATTATGCCTTTATTGTATTATGCGAGACAATCGCAGTTGAAAACGAAAGATGGGGTTAAGCAGTGGCACCTGACACTGAAGAAAGTAGGAAGAGCTGTAAGTTTACAACAGTTGGGAGAGATGGTAGCTGAGAAGTGCTCGGCAACGCCGGGTGATGTACACAACGTAATCAGGAACTTGATGTCGGTGATGCGGATGCAGTTGCTGAATAGCCGTACGGTTCGTTTGGATGGTTTGGGGACATTTACGGTGATCGCGCGGACACGGGGCAAGGGGGTGGATAAAGAGAAGGATGTGAATCCGAATCAGGTAACATCCCTGCACTTCATGTTTACTCCTGAATATACACGTCCGGCGGCATTGGGAACCACGCGTGCATTGTGGCAAGGTGTGGAGTTTGAAAAGTGGACGGGTGGAACTGCTACTGATGGAAATGAAGGTTCCGATGATGGTAACGGAGGAAATGCCGATGGTGACGGAGGCCTCGATGAGAATCCACTTGGGTAAGTGGAGAATTGAAAGTTGGGGCTGCGCAGTCCATTTATTATTAAAGCACAAAGTAATTAACATGAAAAAAGTGGTTTGGAATAAGATTCTGAAAATTGTAATAGCAGTGGCTTCGGCTATATTAGGAGCTTTGGGAGCTAATGCGATGAATATGCGATAAAAATATCGTGATTATAAAAATGAACGGTGGGAATATGGTTTGATGGACTATATCTCACCGTTTTTTTCTATATCGGGGTACTATATACACTTGCTATTTCGTCAAAATTAACACTAAAACGTAAAAAAACAGCTTGAATTATAGTCTCTTTTTTGATTTAAAATATTGATAGGTAGTTTGTTGCGCAAATTGTAAATCAAAATACTGAATTCGAAATGTATATTGCCTTTTTTCTCCCTATTTTTGAAGAGCAGATAATTGCTATTATTAATTAATACCTTATTTGTTATGTTATTATGGAAACTCAAAAAGAAAGCATTATGGCAGATGTCAAGAAATTAGCACCATTCATCCAGAGGTGGGAGGGTGGCTTCGTAGACGATCCCGATGACTTGGGAGGAGCAACCAACATGGGTGTTACTATAGCAACCTACAAGGTATATCGCAAACGGAAAGGACTTTCCGAACCTACAGTAGACGATTTGAAACATCTATCGAATAATGAGTGGATCGATATCTTGAAGAGCTTGTATTGGGATAAGTGGAAAGCCGATCAGATAAAAAGCCAATCTGTTGCCAATATTTTGGTAGACTGGGTATGGGCTTCAGGAATACAGACGTGGTTGGTGCAACCGTATCAATAACCTCTATTTCGAAGAATAATGATAAGGCGAATTCTTACATATTATGCAGCCTCTCTGGATGAGTACTTGCACCACAAGTTCCCGCAGCCCGAAGGTATGGCGGAAGTGGGATTCATTGGCAGTGGTGCGGGCGAAAAGCCTTGCAAACTGATTGTTTCACTTGTCAACATTGAGCGTGAAACGGCAGGAGGTATCTCGGCAGGCTTCAGTCGTAACAGTTCGGACTATATGCGGACGTTTGCGCCGTTATTGCTGAACCTCGACTTGATGCTTGCTGCTGTATATGACGAGAAACGATACGCCGAGTCGCTTTCCGTATTGTACGAATCGTTACTTTTTATTCAGTCGCATCCCTATTTTGAACTGGATGGGCAGAAATATACGGTAGAGATCGTCACACTTTCGGTACAGGACATTAATAATATCTGGACCACGCTGGGCGGACAATATTATCCGTCGGTGATGTGCAAGCTGCGCAGGCTTGCGGTGGATGCGGAGGAAGCCGTCAGCAGTGGTGGTATTGCCCGTGAACCATCGGTCAGCGTAACAAAATAGAAAGGAGAAAAAACAAATGAGCCAATATATAGCCATAGCTGCCATACGTATCGAACACAATTATTACAATCCGCCCGAAAACAGCTTTGTGGGATTAGAGCCGACGTCCGAAACCAAAAAGTTGATGAAACAGCGGGGAGTGATGTTGAGACAAAGTCGTGGAAATGAGTGGCAATGGATCATGGCCAATGATGCATCGGGATTTGCAGATAAGGATGTACTGGAATTATCTATGATTGTGAAGGACCCTTGTTTTCTGCAACAGATAGAGAGTGACGGATATGATCCCGACAGTTTTTACAAATTCAATGCGGAAAACGGATTGGTGGAAGTGAATGCCGACTTTGTATGGAGAAAGGATACGAACGGGCAGAAGTTGAAAAATGAGTTTTGCCGGATTGTTTTGAAACCGGTAGAAATGGCATCGGAGAGGTTGCGAATGCTCTATATGAAAGTAGAGCAATTGGGAAAAGAAGAGATACGGGAAGAAAACAGTGTACAATTCGCAGCCATAAAACAAGAAATAAGGCAGTTGCAGGAAATCTGTTGTCCGAAATTTACTATCCGATTTTGTTCCTGTGCGTATTATTGGGAGTATCTGTGTGTATTCAAGGATGAGAATGATATGCGGGGAAAAGATCTCAGACTGCGAACTCGCGAAAATGTAGTGGCTTTCGGAGCGCCGGAAAAGTGTGAGAAAACAAGCTTGGGAACCAATGTCTGGAGACTTGTTTCTACAGGACGGATCAAAGCGAAGGAGCGGTACGACATGCCGATGCAACTTTATATTGGCAGGATGTTGGAAAGCCGGTTCATTTCACCGCCGCAAATAGGGAAATTCCAGTCGGATTCTCCGCATACCCTAAGAGAAGTATGCTATATTAAAGAACAATAATTATAAATTTTAAAACTGATAATTATGGGAAGCATGAAAACTCCCGGCGTTTATATCATAGAGAAGAACGCCTTTCCGAACTCAGTGGTGGAAGCGCCAACCGCTATTCCGGCTTTTATCGGCTATACCAAACAGGCCGTGAACGGGAATAATGACCTGAAGAATGTGCCGTGGAAAATTTCATCGATGACGGAGTATATACAGTATTTCGGTGGGGGGCCTGACTTGAAGTTCGAGGTAGATATAAAGGATGGCTCACTCTGTATTGAAGGAAAAAACTGTTATACATTATACTACAACATGATGTTGTTTTTTGCTAATGGTGGTAGTACCTGCTACATTGTTTCAGTTGGCAGTTATGAGGATGCTTTGAACAAAAATGCTATGCTCACTGGATTGGAAAAGCTGACCCTTGAGCAGGAGATTACGCTGGTGGTCATACCTGAAGCTGTAAATCTGAATAGTAATGAAGAGTTTAGGGATATACAGCAACAGATGCTTTCTCATTGTGGTGACAGAATGAAAAACCGTTTCGCGCTGCTTGATATTTATCCGAAGGCAGATGAAAATACAAACATAGAAGACCAAGTAACTATCTTTTGTACTAATATCGGTTCCAATTTTTTGTCTTATGGCGCAGCCTATTTCCCTTGGTTGAATACTTCGGTAGTGGGAGATCGGGACTTGACGGGCGATGTGTTTGTATGGACTGATAATATTTATGCTAACCGAAACAAACTCTCCGATATTGATCCTGCTTTTTACGGTATAGTGACGGCTTTCTGTGAAAGGACAGACGTGTTTGAGCTTGAAAAAGATGCAGTAAAGAAAGTGAATAATCATACTTTTGAATTTGCTGATGTTGTGGCAGGGAATATTGCAAATAAGGAAGGAAAAGTAATTGGTGTAATGACGGTGGATGATATCACTAAAGAGGGGGAAACAGAGGTGATAAGTAAAAGAATAGAGGTTGTTTGGGTTCCTTCCACTGACAATATTGAAAATAAACAAGCCTTCCATCAGGCGTTGTACAATGGTTCATCTGTTTATAAGCAGGCTATAAAAGGTGTGCTGAAAAAATTGAACCTGCTTCCCCCGTCTGCAGCTATGGCAGGAATTTACACTATGGTAGATAATAGTCGCGGTGTATGGAAAGCCCCTGCCAACGTAACGTTGAGCTATGTGGACAGTCTGGTAGAAGACATCGATGACGATCAGCAGGCTGATTTGAATGCCCCTGCTCATGGAAAGGCCGTCAATGTGATACGCCTGTTTCGTGGCGAGGGTATAAAGGTGTGGGGAGCACGTACACTGGATGGAAATTCCTTGGATTGGAGGTATGTGAATGTACGCCGCACCCTGCTATTCCTGGAAGAATCGATAAAGAATGCTGCCCGCGCTTATGTATTTGAGCCGAATGTTGCCGGTACATGGATTAACATGAAGTGCATGATTGAGAATTTTCTGCGTAGTGTGTGGAAACGTGGCGGACTGGCAGGCGCGACTCCTGAAGATGCCTTTGAGGTGCATATAGGCTTGGGCGATACCATGACTGCTGAAGATATATTGGACGGTATCATGCGTATTACAGTTCTCGTGGCTGTTACCCATCCTGCCGAATTCATTGAGATTACATTCCAGCAGCAGGCACAAAAGAGTTGATAACCGATTGTTGAACTTAAATTATAAGAATCATGGGAGAATATAAGACCCCCGGTGTTTACATCAAAGAGAAGAATGCCTTCGGTAATTCCATAGTGGAAGTTGAAACCGCTATTCCGGTCTTTATCGGCCTTACCGGGACAGCTCAGGATGGTACCTCGTCTCTGCTGAACAAGCCGGTGCGGATTTCATCAATGACGGAGTACAACACGTATTTCGGAGGTGCACCCACACCTCAGTTCATACTTTCTTCTGAAGAGATTAAGGATGATGATGAGGATAAATATTTGTTTTGTTTTCCTGATAATGAAAAGAAAATGGCTTTGAAATGCAAAGCGCCGGAACATATTTATACCTTGTATTATCACATGGTGCTGTTTTTCGCCAATGGCGGCGGAACGTGCTATGTAGTTTCATTGGGTGGATATAACGCTGATTTTTATGAGTCGTATTCGGCTAATAAGGACACTGTGTTTGCCAATATCAAAAAAGAACAGGACATCACAATGGTGGTAGTGCCGGAAGCGGTAAACTCTGCCAACTGTATGAATGTTTATACTGATTTGTTAAAGGAATTGGCCGATAAGCAAAAATATTTTGCTTTGCTGGATGTGCCAATGGGAGCGGGTGCTAAGACAGAGGAAATTTCAGACTCGTTTGGAGCAGGCATAGGTACTACAAACCTGCAATATGCGGCAGCTTATTATCCCTGGCTCGAAACTTCGGTATTATCGGACACTGACATTGATGGAAGGGTGCTGGTCTGGACCTATAATGTAGATACCACTTCAATGACCTTTAGTGGCGATTCGAAGGTGGATGAGTATATCAAAAAGTGCTTTACTATGATAAGCACAGAGAAGGATGCTACCGGTAAGGTATTGAAAGCGGGCGATATTCAACAAGTTAAGACAGATCTTCATAATGCCTTGTTGCAGAATTGGCCGCAATACAAATTGCTGGCGAAGAAAGTGAAAGACTATTTGAACCTGTTGCCTCCCTCGGCTGTAATGGCCGGTGTCTATACAATGATAGATAATACACGCGGTGTGTGGAAAGCTCCCGCCAATGTATCCGTTAGCTACGTGAACAAGCCCGCTGTCCCTGTTACAGACAAAGACCAGGAAGTATTGAATATGCCAATGAGCGGAAAGGCTATCAATGCCATCCGCACTTTCCCCGGCGAAGGTATCAAGGTATGGGGTGCCCGTACATTGGACGGCAATTCGCAAGACTGGCGTTACATCAACGTTCGTCGCACGATGATTTTTCTGGAACAATCGGTTAAGAATGCCGCTCGTGCCTATGTATTCGAACCGAACGATGCCAATACATGGATCAACATGAAGTGCATGATTGAGAATTTCCTGCGCAGTGTGTGGAAACGTGGTGGACTTGCGGGTTCAACACCTGAAGAAGCTTACGAAGTGCATGTCGGTCTGGGTGATACCATGACAAATGATGATATACTGGAAGGAACTATGCGCATCACGGTATTGGTAGCTGTTACTCGTCCGGCAGAGTTTATCGAAATCACTTTCCAACAGCAGGCGCAGAAGAGCTGAGAATAATTAAAAATTAACAATTAAAAATTAGAATATTATGGCAGATAATGGATCAGCACAGAGTCAGGACACTAAGATGTGGCCGTTACCGAGTTTTCATTTCAAAGTGACATTGGGAAGTGTGGGTGAAATATCTTTCAGTGAAGTGTCGGGGCTTGAAACCGAATTCGAGGAAATCACCTATCGCGCCGGTGACAGCAATGATTTCACAAAATTGAAGATGCCCGGGCTGAAGAAAGTGAGTGACATCACTTTGAAAAAAGGTATATTCGTTTCTGATTCCCAACTATGGAAATGGATTGGTAATGTGAACATGAATATCATCCAACGCGAAAACGTAACCATCAGTTTGCTGGATGAGTCACATTCAGCCGTAAAAACCTGGTCGTTGACAAATGCCTGGCCGAAGAAGATTACGGTGGAAGGCTTCAAGGCCGATGGTAACTCAGTAGCTATGGAAACATTGATTCTGGCACACGAAGGAATACAGATTAGTGAATGATTTTTATAGATTATGATTGAGAACCTTGCATGGAAATTTCTGCCACCCTATGAGTTTTACTTTCGGGTGTGTTTTATGGAGAGACTTGTCTCACTGTTTTACGCCTCGTTTACGGAAGTCAGCGGTTTAGGGTGGAACTATGAAAAACAGACACAGACGGGATCGGAGAATACTGCCCAAGAATTGCCTAAAGCAATCAAATATGGCAAAATAACTTTGAAATCACCGCTTGTGCCTTTGGCTGCACCGTTTGAAATCTGGGTGAATGACTGTTGTAACAGTTTGAACATGAAAAATGCCAAAGATCAGATTATTGCCCTGGATATGGTCATTACACTACAAAGTCAGGCCAATGTTCCGGTTGCAGCTTGGCTGTGTTCGCACTGTTATCCGATAGGATGCTCACTCAGTGGATTGGATGCCGCAAGAAGTGGACTTGCAATGGAAACTGTCACTCTGAATTGTAATCGGTTAGAACGTAAACTGTAGAAATTATGCCTGTTGTTATAAAAGAAATGCATATCAGAACGGTTGTAGAAAAACGAATCGTCACGGAGGTGGAAGTTTCGGAAGAGCTTATCCGAAAGATTGAAAATCGCGTAAGGGACAGGTTGGATGCAGAAGATAGCATCCGACTCGGTTCCCGGCAGTGGCAGAGAAAGAAAAATGAGCGTTAGTAATGCATAAAGAAAAAGTGAAATGGGACAGATGACCATCACAGCCTATACGGACGAGAATTTCAGTAGCGAATATAAATCTGCGCTGGAACTTCCCATCAATCCCGATAAGGTGAAGTTCACGAAAGGGATCCAATATGCGGAGGACAAGCAGTTAGGGAGCTTGAACGGGTCGAACGTATATGCACGTTACCGTCCGGAGACTCTTTACTTTGAGTGCCTGCTCGATATGACCAATGCCTTGGATGATGATCGTGAGAAGAAACCCGTCCACGATGTGGTGAACGATCTGGAACAACGCCTCTATTGCTATAATAGTGAAGGGCATCGTCCATCGTTCGTCAAGGTGCAGTACGGTGACATTCTTTTTTTCGGGCAACTCAAGACGCTCGAAACGGAATATACTTTGTTCGACTTGGATGGTATACCTCTCCGCGCTGAATTGAAAGTGACACTGACGGGCTATTGCAGTCAGAAAGAAGAAAATAAAAGATTCCCGAAACGTTCGCCCGATGTGTCTCGGATGGTCACGCTGAAGGAAGGGCAAACACTGGCAGCCCTATGTAATGAAGTTTATGGTGACCCGCTCCTTGTGGGCGAAGTTGCCCGATTTAATAACCTGAACGGTTACAGGAACGTACCCAGCGGTACCAAGATCCTGTTGCCGATGTTAAAAAAATAATTAAAATTATGGCTAAATCGCCTTCTGTACACAAAGACCGCGTACTAGCTTGTTCCGTTTATTGTAACGGGAGCAAACTGAAAGATGAGTACACTTTAGTTTCCGCTATGGTGCATCAGGAACTGAACCGCATTGGCAAAGCAACATTGAAGTTTAATGCCGGAAATATGGACAAGCAGACTTTTGACGAGAGTGATGCCGACCTTTTCAAGCCGGGCAATATTATCCGTCTGGATGCAGGCGATATTGACAAGGAAGATACGCTATTCGATGGTGTGATTATTGGGTTACGCATCATCACCGATAGGGATTTTCGTTCCTATATGTTGGTGGAGTGTCGTGATTATGCCTATTCCGCGACGCAAGGACGTAAGAATCGTATTTTTGAGAAGAAGAAGGACTGTGACATCATTAAGGAAGTATTGTTGGCTTACGGTAGTGTGGAAGTAGACTCCACACCCTATCAGCACCCCACGCTGGTACAGTATTATTGTTCCGATTGGGACTTTGCCCTTTCGCGTGCCGATGCCAACGGCCTGTTCATCTTTACTGATGGTAGTAAGATTAAGGTGAAGAAACCCGATGTGAGTGCGTCGCCTGTACTGACTGTAACTTATGGTGTCGACTTGACTGCTTTTGACCTTGAACTGTCCGCTGATGACCAGTTTACGCAATATGAAGCGATGTCTTGGGATCCCGCTACACAGAAAGCTGTGAAAGTGTCCGCTAGTTCCCCCTCGCTCAATAAGCAAGGGGACTTGCAGCCAAAGAACATTGCCACAGGCGATAGCTTTTTGTTGCAAACTGATGCTCCTACAGACGAGAAAGCGTTGAAGCAATGGGCGGATGGCATGGCATTGAAAGCTGGATTGGCACGTTATCAAGGATCATGCAGCTTTTACGGTTCCGCCAAGGTAGTGCCCGGCTGCATCATCGAACTGAAAGGCTTGGGCAAACGATTTAACGGCAATCTGTTTGTCGGCTCAGTGACGCATACTATCGAGAACAACGAATGGATGACCGAAGCGGGTGCAGGCGTTTCATCCCTGAACATTACTGATGAAACGGATGTGGTATCGCCTTCCGCTTCCGGTTTTCTGCCCGGTTTGCAGGGACTTCATGCGGCAGTGGTAAGGAAACTGGACGGCGATCCGCTGAAAGAATACCGTATTCAGATAGAATTGCCATGGATGGATGGAAAGAACAAGTTGCTTTGGGCAAGGCTCTCCACTATGTACGCCACAAATGCGTCAGGTAACTTCTTCCTGCCCGAACCGGATGATGAAGTGGTGGTGGGCTTTATGAATGAAGACCCCGGGCATCCCGTCATATTGGGCGGGGTGTATGGTGAAAAGCACAAACCGCCTTATGAATACGAGGCAAAGAATAATACGAAAGCCATCGTTACCCGTGAGAAGATGCGAATAGAATTCAATGAGGAAAAGAAGGTGATAACGATTTCTACTCCCGGAAAAAACACGGTGGAAATCAGCGATGATGACAAGCATATCAAGTTGACCGACCAGAATAAGAACGAAATTGTAATGAACAGTAGCGGTATTTCCCTCTCGTCGGCAAAAGATATCACACTGAAAGCGAAAGGCGCCATCACAATAGAGGCCACTTCAAAAATCAACGCCACCGCCAAGCAGGATGTCAGCCTGGAAGGACTGAACGTGAAAATGGAGGCTAAAGTGAGTGCAACTGTTAAAGGCAACGCCAAGGCGGAACTTTTAGCTTCGGGCCAAACTACTGTTAAAGGTGCAATGGTCATGATAAACTAATGGACAATTAGGAAATGGATTTTTAATTTATAACTTTTAATTTGAAAATTATGCCTCCAGCAGCAAGAATAACTGATATGCACACCTGCCCCATGCAGACCCCGGCGTTTCCCTCGCCGATACCGCATGTGGGCGGACCGATAGTCGGCCCAAGTGTGCAGAATGTTTTGATAGGGAAAATACCAGCGGCCGTCGTAGGTGACATGTGCGTCTGCGTGGGACCGCCGGATACAATAGTAAAAGGTTCATCCACTGTGATGATAGGTGGCAAACCTGCAGCTCGTATGGGTGACAGCACCGCACATGGTGGCACGATAACCGCCGGATGTCCAACAGTGATGATAGGAGGATGAAGAGTATGAGCGAAAAGAATAATATATTGGACAATGATGGCTTTCTGGGAAAAGGTTGGAACTTTCCGCCTACGCTGACAGAAAACGGTGTAAAGATGGTGTCTTATGAGGAGGATATCCAGCAAAGCTTGTATGTTCTGTTGAGTACGTCGCCCAGCGAACGGGTGAACCGCTATGACTATGGTTGTCCACTCCGTAAGTATGCTTTTGAGGTGATGGATACGGAAATAGTAACGCAGATGCGGAATGACATCACAAGGGCGGTTATGCTTTTTGAACCGCGTATCACGCTGGAGGACGTTTCTTTTGAAAAAAAAGAGGAGGAAGGAGTGTTACTGGTAAAATTGATATATACCATTGTTAGGACGAATAATCGGAGTAATATGGTTTATCCGTTCTATTTGAATGAAGGGACAAATGTATAACCATATATAAGAGATAACGAGTATGTACATGGGCAAACAATATAAGAATGAGGCGGGAAATAAGGCTTCACGGCAGGTGAAGTGTGGGACGAGGCAGGAAATGAAGATGAGAGATGAAAGGTTGGGTAACCTTTGCACAGAAAAGCTTCTTTATGGGGCGAAAACTACAAATATTGTTCAATTGTTTAGTTTTTGGGATTATTTAAAAGGTAATTTGCTAGAGGATGATAAAGATCGTTTTTATTTCCGTAGGGCGAGTTTTAATCCTTTGAATTATTTTGCTCAAAGAGATAATGTGCCATATGAGAATAGTCATACAGCCTATCACACAACTTCTGTACATGGTGCGCAAAACAGTTTAACGAACATAAGAAACCGACATTATCCGCTTCTGCCAGGAATGAGTAATATGGCTAATATGCTACTACCCGGAAATCCCATTGGTGTTATAAGGCGACAAAATACAAGCAGTAGATTTGCGTCTGCAAGTTGGGAAAGACATGCCAGAATAGAATCAATAAATGCATTTAATAATGAAGCTACAAATTTAGGACTTAATGTTACTTGGATTAATAATGCTCCAGTATTCGGAGCACCCAATGTCGGAATATTTGTATCTTCTTTTTTTATTACATATACTAATCCTATATTGGGGAACTATGAAGTTGGTGTTGTTTCTAATATGGCTGGGAATATAGGAATGGCTGCAAGAACAACAAATATTGTAAAAGCTGTAATCAATTATCAACAAATTGGTGCTAACCAAATAAATGCATGGATTGGACAACTTTTTCCAGTAATGGTTGCAGTTCCAGCTATTAATAATGGTGTAATTAATATAAATAATTTTCAGGGTACGGCATGGGCTTTTTCTGATTTTACATGATTAATCTTTTTGTTTTATTAAGAAATAAATAAAAATTATATGGCAATGGATATCAGGCATAGAGGTACGTTCCGCACCGATTACGAGGCCGATTGGGCAAGGCTGGACGACTTCCAGGTTCTGACTGCCGAAGCGGATAAGCTCTTGCACCGCTTGATACGAGCGAGCCGGGAGATTCCCTATCATAATGCGGACGGACAGGAAGTCATACTTGTATCCTTCTTGGAGAGGCATGTGCTGACCGTGCTTGCCGATATTGCCCGCAAGAAGCTGTCGAACTATGGTAACAGCTTTGCCAATGTACAAGGTACAGCAATACAGGCTGCCTATACCCAAAAACTACGACAGGACATCAATCGGTGGATAGCTCGGTTGGACAGCTATCTGCATAACACTTGGCAAGCAGGAAATAACAGCAGCCCTGCCGCTGAAACCGCCCGCTGGTTGAAGGATCGTCTGGAACAGTCATTGTCTGCCGATGAACTAGATGGAAACAATAACTATTACCGGATGCTTCGCACCGTGACCGCTATTCAGGAGAATGTCGATTACTACCTGAATCAAATAAAGGACAGTGGCGATATGAATCCGGCACTATCCTTGTTCATTGTCTATCTGAAAAACTATGGCAGCATTGCTGAGGCTTTCAACCGCCGCCTTGCCACCTTGCCTGAACTCTATCGTAAGGACATCCTGCATGCCGCACCACAGGATGCGGTACAAGACAACGTCTATGTCATTATCACACCCACAGAAGGTATCGGAGGTTTTACCTTGCCTAAGGATGAGCCATTCCCCGCTGGGCAAAATGCCACAGGAGAAGAACTTATTTATCGGACTGAAAAAAAAGAATATATCAGCCCCATACAGTGTGTGGAAGCGGATGCACTGTACGATTTTTCCAATCCTTCTTATGGAGGAGCTTTGGAACTCTATAAACAACCTATACAACTTCAAGATACAACCGATGCTCAAACCTTGTTCGCACATGGTGAAGAATTACGCATAGGCTGGCAAGTGGAGTCCCCTATGCTTGTGTTGAACGAAGGAGAACGGAATATCAGTATCTATTTCCATCTTACAGCCGATAGTTCTATACCCAACAATACAAAAGGTTTTGTCCTACAACTGAGCGGAGCGGAAGGCTGGATGGAGCAAACTAGCGAGTGCTATATCGAATCCGGTCGGTTATGTTTCAGCTTCAGCTTGCCATACAATGCAGTTGCTCCTGCATCCTGTATGGAAGAAGTACATGGCACAACAACAGAATATCCTGTCATCCGTATCTTGACAGATAATGCGAACTGTCCTTACAAGTGGGCACAACAACTCATTTTCGACAGCGTGGAAATAAAGACGGAAGTGAACGGTATTCGCAACTTCAGCTTCTATAATGATCAGGGTGAAGTAGACACTACGCAGCCCTTCCATCCCTTCGGTATCCAGGCAGAGTGTGGCGCCTGTTTTCTTTTTGGTAACGAAGAAATGAGTCTGAAAAACTTGCAGGAAGTCCGTTTGAAAGGTATATGGAGGAAATTGCCCGAAACTGAAGAAGGATTCAACAAGATGTATAAGGAATACGGAACAGATGCGAACGCATTCAAAGTTTCCACCGAATATCAGAAAGGTGGCAGGTGGAAAAAATGCGGTGATGAGCAAAAGCTATTTAGCTTTAATGAAAACGGAGATCTGAATTCTGCCGAGATAGTATTTAGCTTTACGGTGCAGCCACAATCCATTTCCAGCGATGAAATTGCCGTTCCTTACGAATACAGTCGTGACAAAGACGGTTTCTTCCGTATCACCTTGGAGTCCCCTTCCATCGGCTTTGGCACAAAAGCCTACCGCACCTTATTTTCTGAAACGATGGTACACAACAGTGGTTGTAAGGAAAAGAAACGTAAAGACTTACCTTCCGAACCGGTTATCCCTGTGATGGCGGATGTAGAACTTTCCTATATCGCTACGGAAGAGACGACTTTAAGTGATATGGAACGTTCGTTCATTCGATTAAGTCGTATTACGGCACTATCCCGGCAGGAACCATTCCCCATTACTAAAGGAGAGAAGCAACCGTTTCTGCCTTCTGTCCCGGCTGAAAATCTGTTGTATTTCGGTTTACTTCACGCACTAGGAGAGCAGAACCTGCGGTTGTACTTCGATATGGTATTGCCTCAGGAAAAGATCCCATTCTATGACCCGCAACCGGGTAGGCAGGTAACTTTGGCATGGGAATATTGGAACGGAAACGAATGGCATTCCATTGCCATAGAATCCGTCCTTGCCGAAGAAACGTTAGGACTGACGCAAAGCGGATTTATAGAAATCAATCTGCCGGAGAAAATAAGCGGTAGCCATATGGATAAACAAGGTAGGGCATGGATACGTGCCGCCGTGACAGGCGATTTGTCTTCCTGCCTTGCTGTACGAGGTATCCGGACAAACTGTATTCGTCTCATTTCCCAAAATGGAGATGGTACTTCGTTGCCTGCCGGAACAATACAAGGTATAAAGGAACCGGATGAACGGATTGAAAGTGTCACCCAGCCCTTGAGTGGCTTCGGAGGCAAGCCTGCCGAAACAGCAACTGGGGTGGCTGTGCGACAAACTTCACGCATCAGTAACCGTCACCGTGCCCTCATGATAAAGGACTACGAGCATCTTGTACTGGAATTTTTTCCCGAAGTGGATAAGATACAGTGCATTCCCATCCCGCAGAATAAAGGAGCATCGAAAATATGCCTGGTGGTATTCAGCCGTGCGGAAGACAGCCGTTATTTCCTCTCTCCGGCATGGAAACTGGCGGAAATACAGCAGCTTGTCCGGCAATATGCATCTCCGTTTGCTTCTTTGCGTGTAATTAATCCCGTTTACGAACGTGTGAATGTTCACTGCAAAGCAATCCTGTGGGACAGCGTGCCGGATAAAGGCAAGGCAGTCCGGCAACTTGTTGTTTTGGCACAGAACTATATCGCACCGTGGTATCGGAAAGAAGAAATTCCAATGCTTAGGCAACGTTACTCCTACAAGGAACTTCATGCCCGAATGGTGAATCATGAGGATCTGATGCGGCTGGTCACGTTGGAAGTGAACGGTAAGAGTTTGTCGCGTATAGATGTCGATACCGTGGACTTCACTTTCGAAGGCAAGCACCCTTGGAGTGTATTGCTTCCGGTAATAAAAATAGAACTTCTTTCTCCCTACGACGGCATAGAGAAAGCTGAAATCGGGAGTAACTTCATAATAGGATAGTGGTTTATGGAAAAGAATAATAACAGGCGGAACCGAAGTGTGCTGAAAAGCTATTTTCAGAAAGGTGATGTACCCACAGAACAACAGTTTGCTGAACTGATAGATTCCGTGTCGAACATTGTGGAGGATGGGCAGGTGATGAGAACTCCCAGTGGATGGGCGTTTTTCCCTGGACAAGCTGGTCACTTGGATATCGGGCTTTACACGGAAGAACCTCTCACAGAAGTGGATATACCCGCATGGACTCTCGCTATCACACCCGAAAAGAAGCTGACTGTAAGGAATGCGAAGGGAGAAGCGGTGATGGAAGCGTTGCAAGACAAATCGATAGTATTGTATGGTAGTCTGAAGGTGGAAGACGAAATTACCGCAATGGCTTACCAGACGGCAGGCGGAGGGGGAATCACACCCAGCGGTGAAGGCTATCTGACTGTCCCTGCCGACAAACAGTGGCATGATTTGCCAATCGATGTGTCGCGCGAAGGTTTCGGTTGCCGTGTATACTCTGTATATGCCTCTTTTCGTGAACAGGGTACGGGGCTTTGCCAACTGACACGTGCTACCGCGCTTTGGCTTAACTTTATGCAACAGCGAATTGAATCACCCCAGAAGCACTGGTGGGGATGGACGGGCAGCGTCCGCTTCCGTTGGCAGATGCGGGAAAAGAATATATACCTGCAAATACGTACCAAAAAGCAACTCCCATCCGGTGAGATACATTGCCGAGTGGTGGAAATGTATAAAGGATAAGCTGATGGGAAAAGGCAATAATGGACACTATATCAGGCAGTTGGCGGAAAACGAAAATCTGTACTCATACCTGCAAAGGCAGACACTTGAAGAAGTGCACCGCCTCTCAGGAAAGGTGTGGACGGATTTCAACGCTCATGATCCCGGGGTGACCCTGGCGGATATCGCCAACTATGCGTTGACAGAAATGGACTACAAGCTCGGTTTCGGTACGATGGATTACCTGACCGGGGAAGATGGAATCTTCGAACCTGAACGTTTCGGACTCTTTCCACCCGAAAAGGTGTATACCACTGCCCCTGTTACACTGGAGGATTATCGAAGACTGTTCTTCGCCCGCATTCCGGAACTGGAAAACGTATGGGTGGAATGTAATGCGGCAACCGGCGGCTACACTGTCAAGATTGCTCTTCCTCCCTTTGAAGAAGAGGATAACGGAAAAACGGTGGTAAAGCAGGTTGCGAAGATTTACAACAGCCACCGTAACTTGTGCGAATACCTCGACAAGGTAATCATCGTGAGGTCTGCAGAACTGGAATTTCATGCAGAATTTGAGATAGAGCCGGGTAAAGATGCGTCTATTGTGTTGGCTAGGCTCTACGGAACCATCTTGCATTATCTTTCCGGCGGAGTGTATATCTGTGCGCCGGAAGAGCTAGAAACCTCCGGCTTGTCACCCGAAGAGTGGTTGGAGGGGGCGGAAGGCATTGTGCGTGTGGTAATTCCTATGCAAAAGAACACCGAATATGAGTTATATAAGAGACTTTGTCAGGTGGAAGGCATCCGGTCGTTCAGCACTTGCTACCTGATGAAGGATGGAAAGTCACAGACCGATTTCTCCGAAGGGTTCAGCTTGAAAATTCCATGTATGGAGAAAGAACTGAAAATACGTATCCGTCAGGGGCGCTCTGTTATGGGAGTCGATATGGAAAAGTTCACAAGATATCTGAAAACCTTTTATTATGCTCAGAAGCGTATCAGCACGAATGAAAGCGACGTAAAAGGAATTGGTTGGGGAAATATGGTAGGAACGTACCGCAACATTTTCACCTATTCCTCCATAGCCGGAGAGTTCCCCGCATGTTACCGTCTCTCACTCGGACAGGAAACTCATGCTTCCTTTGAGGCATACTTGAAACGGTATGATCGGACAATAAAGCAAGGATTGGAGGAAGTGAAAGAACTTCCGAACGTGCTTTCCATTGAAGAGAAAGACATGGGGCGTCATTCTTCCTTTCGGAATATCTATGCACTGAAAAGTCGTTATCTGGATTTTCTTGATCACCTGTACGGAGTAGAGAGCCAGCCCGAATGGTTGGAAGAGTCAAACTGTTATGGTGAAATGGAGAGTGAGACGATTGGGCGGCGAATGTCATTCTTGTGTCATGTTGCCTATCTGATAAAAAATAGAGCAAAGGCGCGGGATATTACGATGTCGGAGGGAGAGCATAACGCTCCCATAGTGAAGGAGTGGTTTTGCAGGTTGTTGGGCATTAACGGGAACGAGGAACATACCGTGGGCAATGTTCTTCCCGGGCATAATCTACAACTGATAGAGAAGAAACCCGACCGTCCCCTGGCGGACCGACTGGATGCTCTGCTTATTGATGAACGTATGCTGGAACCGGAGCACGTGACGGCCGTAACTTATGAGCAACTAGCAATGGATGAGGAAGGAAAGCGTAAAGAATATAGCCAGTTAAGAGCGGAACTGCCGATATTCAACCGGAACAGGATAAGCGGCGACTTATTCCGCCACGGCATTTTTCTTGGTAACTACCGGATTGTAGAAGCTAAAAAGGGTGAGTATCTGTTGGTGGTCCACAATAAGGAGAAAGGCGGATGGACCAATCTTGGACGTACCGATAACAAAAAGAGGTTGAATACGCTGGCGAACATCTTGCGGAGATATTTACTGGAATTGAACCGGGAGTGTGAAACGGTTTACGTATTGGAACCGGTATTGGTGAGAAAAACGGAACCTTTCCGGCTACTGATTGTGCTTCCGATGTGGACGCTTCGTTTCCACTCGCCGCGCTTCAGGGAGATGTGCAGGGAATTATTGCGCTCTATTATTCCCGCCCACCTGGCAGGCCGGATATACTGGATGGATGAGATAAGTATGCAAGGTTTTGAACATTGTTACAAATTATTAATGAGGGCTTTGACCAACAATGACTTGGCGGATTACAGCGCCCAATTGCTGGAAGTCATATACGAGTTGCTGGGCAAAGCCGTGGAAATACAGATATTAGATGATACGAATTGAACATATATCGTTTGAGTTCGCTGCTGCGGACGAACGGTTCGTACACGACTTGTATGCGGACTGGGATGGCTTTTGCCGTAACTATTTTGAAAAAACGGTGGATGAATGCCTTTCTCCTTTGGATAAAGACAAGGTGTTGCATGAAATAGAACTGTTGGAATTGGATTTGGGGAGTATCCCCGAGGAAAACTTCTACCGTGAGTTTCCCCGGCGCCTCAAAGCGGAACTGCTGAAAGTGTTGCCTTCATGGAGCATACCGACGGAGAGCGAACGGAAAAAGACGGATGCTTCACGCCTGGAAAATCTACTGTTCTATCTGGAACATGGTTATCAGAAGGTGGAATGGGACAATAGTGCTTTTAACCTGACGGAAGAATTGGATTGGGCCGTTTTGCAACAGGCGCTTCATGCAGAGGGTGTAGTATCTCTCTGTATGAGAAAAGATCACGCTTTGTGTCGTTTGCTATGGCAGACAAATGATGACAATACTCTTATCCGACTCTATACCGACTTACTTTCCATGTCATCGTTTGGCTTGTACGAGAAACGTCGTTTCCTTGCAATACTTCTGGAGATGAAACCCGGTATACCCGTGCGTTTTATTCACGAGGATAATGATGACAACAGGCTGCAAAATATGGCAGAACTACTCGATACGCTGTCTGTCCGTCGGATAATGGAAACAGAAACGGAAGAACATGCCGAAGTCGACCTGCCCCCATACTGGCATTATTTGTATGAATGGCTTATCAATTATTATCCCTTTAACGGGATTGCTATCTTTGGGGGTAAAGGAGATTTTATCCGCCATCTGCACCATCGGTTGCTCACATTCATCCGTAAGCGAAACTACTCTTTCTACCTCTCTAAAATGGAACTGACAGTCAACTTCCTGCTTGAAGTTTTCGGACCTGATTATTATAGGGATGTATTAAATGCTATCTATGAGCTCCAACCGCACTATGCAGACGGTTCACCTGTGTATGACGGATATTTAAACCGGGAATTGTATCGTATCTTTTTACAACTTTCTCTACTTCGTCTGCCGATGGCGGGAGAAAGTCCGAAAGAGAATCTGGATTCCGGGTGGAAGCAAACGGCATATCCTACAGATATGGAAATGGTGGCAGAATATCTAAATGATACGCAGAAAAATATGGCGGACAAACGAAGCTTATTTAGGCTACTGATAAAGGAAAAGCCGGAAATACTGACGGATTGGTTACAATCGGAGGCTGCCAAAGACAACGCTCTACTTAGTGTTATAGCTAATATGGTTGATACTGATCTTCTCAACCGTCTGCTTTCTTCCGTTTCTTTCATGGCGATGGAAGTGGTTGACCTGGTAAGAACCTATCTACTGAACCATATATCGAAAACAGAATGTCTAAAAGGGATTTCTGAAACTCAGTTTAACTTTATTTTTTGCAAAGCAGTGTTGCTTTGGATAGAAAAGGAACACTGCGGTCTTTCGGAGTCGGAACGTATCGAACAACTTCTACATCAGTTCTATCAGGAGTTTTCAAGTGGTAGTAATGAGTCTTCTATCAAAATATTATCTGAAAAATTGTACTTGTCGGAAGATGTTTGGAAGCAAGATGCAGGAAATGGTAAAATACGTGTCGACATTCTAAAACTTCGACAGATATTAGCAGACAAGAGTATACCGGAACTTGTAAAACGTAGAATGACGGCATTGTTCTTGGAACAATCCATAGAAAATGAAGAGAATGCCATATGGCTGTTACACGAGCATGAAGTATTGGAGTATACACTTATTTTAATAAGTCAGCCGGTTTTAGAAGAAATTATCAGGCGGTCGGTTGTGCGGATGAACGGTATATCTCATATTGCGGAATTGTTATCCCTGTTTGATTGGCTGGTAACTAACGAACAGGCCCTCTCAGCATATTTGAAGGATAGGACATTCGGACTGAAGGTACAGATGATTTTATGGCTGGCAAAAGTTTCCCACTCGTCAATGAAGATGGAGGGCACTGCGAGAGAAATTCTTTATTTATTTCTTATGACATTGTTTGGCAAGGAAAATATACCGATTGTCATTAAACTGGTATTTCAAGGAAGCATTAGGGAGACAGAAACCAGGAATGAGGAATATGATGATATGGAAGCAGTACTGGACCTGCTGATGACTATCGAGGCAGGTAACGGGAATCCTGCAAAAGTAAGGTTTGAGGAATGGGTACGGCAAACCAAAAAAGACTCCGACATCCTTCCCATGCTGTTGGAAAACCGCTGGAACGCTGGAAATGGCTTTACCGATTGGCTGGAAGACGCTACCATCTTTACAGATGATAAGCGTGAGTTGTTACAGAGAATGGTTGTCGAAAAAGTACATGAATGGGTGGGGCTACTACGTAGGCAACCCGAAGAAAGCAAGGCTGTAATATTTGTTGCAACCTATTTGTCAGCGCCTCTTCTTCTGCAAAGCGTGGCACAAGCGGACTTCCGTCAAGCAGCGGTATTGTCGGAAACGATTGAATGGTTGCAATGCAAAGCTGATGGGATTCCATTCCTTACCGGAAATGACAGGCTTTTTTCAACGGCTCTTTCAGAAGCATTGCTGTTCTTTATGCAAGATAGAGATACATTAGGTGGAAGATCCTTAACGGAAAAAGAGGTGGTAAAAAAGTTCCTGGCTCATTTGTATTTTGTCTATACCGGGAAGACTGATTTCCAAAGCGATGCGGAATGGACGAATTTATCGGTCAATCTGGCTGTTGACTTGGAAATGGAGGCATGGCAAGATGTACGGGAGGACGAGTTTGCTGATGTATTGTTACAAAAGAATATAAGCAATACCATATTCAGTCATCATATTGTTTCCGTTCTGGAAAAGTATCCGGAGAAATTTTTGGCATGGCTGGAGAAGGATGCTGATCTGGTTTTAATAAAACGGATTGTCGATGTATCGGATATAACCATACTGAAACAATTGAGTCTGTTTTTGTCTGCCGTTGCAGGATTTGAATATCCTGATGATTTCAGGCAGTTGACAAGCTGGCTCAGCCGATTCGCTAATGATCGGGTATTTGCTTCAGATATAACCAGAATATTGCTGTTATGGGTAAGGGAAACAAATTGGAAAAAACAAACGCCGGAACAAATGGAAGATTATTTCATTTCCCGCCTGTTCGGTAAAAACGTAGCCCGATTACCGATAGAGTGGATTGCAGATGATACTTTGCCGGAAAGTGTACGAAAAAGAATGCTCTACAACCATATCTTCTTCCGACCGAAAGAACTGTTGGCCTACATTCGTCAGTCTGTGGTACGGAATACATTGCATACAGATAAATGGTTGGAATGGATGAGTACCGGAGAATGGCTGCGGCTGGTTGCAAGTCTGTCTCTTTCGCAAGCAGAACTGTTGCAGCAAGTTATGGATTACATATTGATAAGTTATCCGGTTCAAAAGGAACATTTAGAGACTGCTCTGGTAACCTATATCATTGAAAATCCTTCGGAAGAATGGGCGTACAATAGCAGGGAAGAGAATATTCGCTCATTTGTGAAATCACTTCCTATCCTGCAAGAAAAAACAGAAAATGAACTTAAAGACATAGTGAATATGATAAGTGAAAAATTAATGCCGAAAGAGGACAAGAATTGGTTAACCGGCGAACCGGTGTCTGATTCTAAAATATTCTTTGTTAATAATGCAGGTCTCTGTCTGCTGTCTGCATGGTTTCTCCGATTGCTGAGTATGCTCGATTATCTGAACGAGGCAAGGAAGGATATCAAAGATACGAAATCAAGAATTCGTGCCATGTTCTTGTTACAATACCTCACTTGTCAAGAAGAAAAGGAATACCGGGAAACAGAATTGGTGTTCAATCGTCTGCTTGTTGGGTTGCCGATGCATATCCCGTTGCCAAAACGGCTGGAACTGACTGCCGAGGAAAAACAAATCGCTGATAGCTTACTGTCGGCAGTAAAAGCGCATTGGTCCAAGATGAACGGAACATCGCTGAAAGGATTTCTGCAAAGCTTTGTTACCCGTACAGGTCGCTTGGAGGAACAGGACGAAAAATGGCTACTTACCGTGGACGACAAGACGCATGACATTCTACTCGATTCCGTTCCCTGGGGATTCCGGCAAATACGTTTACCGTGGCTGAAGAAATACATACAAGTAAAATGGCACGATAAGCAGGAATTCTGATATTAAATATTAAATAAAGAAATCGTATGGAAGCAGAGAAAGTACATCAGGAAAAAGTAGCACGTACCATACAGCAAAAGCAGGATGGCGGCGGTGCATTAAAATTTGTTGATAACCGTATGGTGAACACACTTTTGCAACGTGTTGGCTTAGAGGATGAAGAAGAATTTCAGATGAAAACTGCCCAGTTACAGTCTGACGAGGAAGAAGATACCTTGCAGGGTAAATTTGAACCTACTGTTCAGCGTGTGGAAGATGATGCAGAGGGCGTGCAAATGAAATCGGATACTGTATGCCAACAGAAACCGAATAATACCGGTTTGCCTGATAATCTGAAAGCTGGGGTCGAAAGTCTTTCGGGGTTTTCAATGGATGATGTAAAAGTACATTATAATTCTTCACAGCCTGCCACTGTCCAGGCACTAGCTTATACGCAAGGAACGGACATCCATGTGGCACCCGGCCAAGAGATGCATCTGCCCCATGAGGCATGGCATGTAGCCCAACAGCTGGCAGGACGTGTTGAACCTACTACGGAAGTGGGTGGTATGCCGGTCAACGACAATATAGATTTAGAACATGAGGCGGACGTAATGGGTGCCAGAGCGAATAGCTTGTAAAAGAATAGTCTATGAATGAATTTATCGGATGGTTCAATCAAGTTTTGACTATTTCTATCCAGCTTTATTTCCAACAGGAGTGTGAATACTCCTCGCTGGAAGAAGTAAAACCACCTGTAAACGGATGGTTGGAAAAGGTGACTGGCGTTCCCGACTTGACATTTGACGAACGGATGGTGGTCATGTTGGCGTTGATGCCGCATGTCTGTCCGCAGATACTGGACATCTTTTTTGTACAAAACAAGAACTTCGACCGGCAATATACGGAATTCGGTGGTTGGAAAGGCTTGTCACATGGAGGTTTTCTGCCAACTGGTGAGACTGCCTCTTTTATCCTTGCCGGAGAAGATACGGAAAAACGGAAAGGGGTGATCCGGTTCTTCCAGAAGGATCACTGGTTCTACACAAAGAATATCCTCCGTCTGGAAGGCGCCGGAGAAGGTGAACCCTTTCTCAGTGGGCAATTGCGTGTATCGGAAGAATTCTTAAGCCGTGTCTTGCTGGACAAGGAATATAAACCTGATTATAACATCGGCTTTCCCGCCAAACGCATTACCACGCAGCTGGAATGGGAAGATATGGTACTGGACTATCAGGTAGCTACCGAATTGGAAGAAATCAATGTATGGATTTCCTCTGGTAAGACTGTCATGGAGGATTGGGGACTGTCCCGTATTCTGAAAGCTGGATACCGTTCGCTGTTTTATGGGCCTCCGGGTACAGGAAAAACATTGGCTGCGACTCTTTTGGGCAAGAAGAATGAGATAGACGTGTACCGGATAGACTTGTCCATGATTGTATCCAAGTATATCGGCGAAACGGAAAAGAACTTGGCAAAGGTATTCGACCTTGCCGAGAACCGGAACTGGATTCTGTTTTTTGATGAAGCGGATGCTTTGTTTGGCAAACGTACATCCACCAATACATCCAATGACCGACATGCTAACCAGGAAGTGGCTTACCTGTTGCAACGGATTGAAGATTTTCCCGGCATGGTCATTCTGGCGACAAACCTACGCTCGAACATAGACGAGGCATTCTCCCGCCGTTTCCAGTCGGTAGTTTATTTTCCGATGCCGACGGAGGAACAACGGGCTGAGTTATGGCGGAACATGCTTCCTGGGAAATGGTTGGGAAAGGATGCGGAAGAATTGATAACTATGGCGGCGGAAACGGAGTTGTCCGGTGGGGCTATTACGAATGTGGTGAGGCGGTGTGCATTGCGCATGATCCAGTCAAAGAAGAAACTGCTGGATAAAGTAATGTTGAAAGAGGCATTGCAGAAAGAAAAAATAAAAAGTTGAATGTAAGTATGCTTTTTGATAGATTTAATTCGTACAGTATTTATTGCATGGTTTAAGAATAAAAATGTATATTTGCGAAAACTAACTTTTAAACGTTATGAGTACAATTTTGCAATTAGCTCCACAGAATGTGTGGAAGCATTTTTATTCGCTGACTCAAATTCCCCGTCCGTCTGGACACATGGAGAAAATAACAGAGTTCCTTGTAAACTTTGGAAAAGGCTTGGGCTTGGAATCATTTGTCGATGAAATAGGCAATGTTATCATTCGTAAGGCAGCTACTCCGGGTATGGAAAACCGCAAAGGCGTCATTCTTCAGGCACACATGGATATGGTGCCTCAGAAGAACAATGATACTGTTCACGATTTTACAAAAGATCCTATTGAAACCTATATCGATGGTGATTGGGTAAAAGCTAAAGGTACAACGCTGGGAGCTGATAATGGTCTGGGTGTTGCTGCTATCATGGCAGTGCTGGAAGATAATAGCTTGAAGCACGGTCCGCTGGAGGCTTTGATTACGAAGGATGAAGAAACAGGCATGTATGGTGCTTTCGGTTTGAAACCGGGGACACTGAAGGGGGAAATTTTGCTGAATCTTGACTCGGAAGATGAAGGCGAACTTTATATCGGTTGTGCCGGAGGTATTGACCTGACGGCTACACTGGAATATAAGGAAGAAGCGCCCGCTGCTGATTCTGTGGCCCGTAAGATTACCTTGAAAGGTTTGCGTGGCGGACATTCCGGTCTGGAAATAAATCAGGGACGTGGTAATGCCAATAAACTTTTGGCTCGCGTGGCACATGATGTGCTGATTGAATTTGATTCTCAGCTGGCAAGTTTCGAAGGTGGAAATATGCGTAATGCCATTCCTCGCGAAGCGTGTGCTGTATTGGTGTTCAATCCGGAAGATACGGAAGGGCTGGAAGACTATATTAAAGAATATGAGGCGCAAATCAACGCGGAATATGCTCCAATTGAAAGTGGCATTACTTTGACGATAGAGCCGGTTGAACTTCCTGCAGCTATTGTACCTGCTGAAATTCAGGACAATATGATTAATGTGCTGATGGCTTGTCAGGATGGCGTGATGCGCATGATTCCTACAGTGCCCGATACCGTGGAAACTTCATCTAATCTGGCAATTGTTATCATTGGTGGTGGTAAAGCGGAAGTACGTATTCTGGCACGCAGTTCTTGCGATACGATGAAAGAATTCCTGGCAGACAGTTTGACGGCTTGTTTTGCCATGGCAGGTATGAAGGTAGAACTAAGTGGAGGATATTCCGGCTGGCAGCCTAATGTGGATTCTCCGATTTTGCATGTTATGAAGCTGTCGTATAAACAACAGTTTGGAGTAGAACCTGCTGTAAAAGTAATCCATGCAGGTTTGGAATGTGGTATTATTGGTGCCAATTGTCCGGGATTGGATATGATTTCCTTCGGACCTACACTGCGTTCTCCGCATTCACCGGATGAACGTGCATTAATTCCTACAGTTCCTAAATTTTACGATTTTCTGGTAGCAACACTGGAACAAACACCTGAAAAGTAGAGAAATATCTATAGATTTTAAAAGCGGGGAGAATGTTTTTTTGAACATTCTCCCCGCTTTTTTTATTTGATATTTTTATTAAAAAAAATGCCGTTACTTTATAGGTAACGGAATTGTTGAATAAAAAGAAAAAACGTACAAGAAA